>Ga0209256_1000027_pt1 | contig 423283 bp, 404 predicted proteins | sample AraplaCol_mCL_r2_2_FD_184270 | JGI IMG/M metagenome (GOLD analysis project Ga0209256, IMG submission 184270) | Arabidopsis root microbial communities from North Carolina, USA - plate scrape MF_Col_mCL_r2 (SPAdes) (version 3) | ecosystem: Host-associated > Plants > Roots > Endosphere | place...
TACAAGGAAGACTAATGGTCAAGGTCATCGCTTCATCTGTCCGTAAGGGCAACGTTCTCGACGTCGACGGCAAGCTCTATGTCGTGCTTACCGCCCAGAACTTCCACCCGGGCAAGGGCACGCCGGTCACCCAGGTCGACATGCGCCGCATTTCCGACGGCGTGAAGGTCTCCGAACGCTACCGCACGACCGAACAGGTCGAGCGCGCCTTCGTCGAAGACCGCGAGCACACCTTCCTTTATGAAGACGCCGAAGGCTTCCACTTCATGAACCCGGAAAGCTATGACCAGCTGGTCATGACCACCGAGGACATTGGCGACCTCAAGGCCTACCTGCAGGAAGGCATGGCCGTCATTCTTTCGATCCACGAAGGCCTGGCGATCGCCATCGACCTGCCGCGCCACGTGACGCTCGAAATCACCGAGACCGAGCCGGTCGTCAAGGGCCAGACGGCTTCGTCGTCCTACAAGCCGGCCATTCTGTCGAACGGCGTCCGCACGCTGGTTCCGCCGCATATCCAGGCCGGCACCCGCGTCATCATCGCGACGGAAGACGGCTCCTACGTCGAGCGCGCCAAGGACTGAGGCATCGACCAGGTCAATTTGGACGGGGACGGCAGCGAAGGTTGCCGTCCCCGTTTTCGTTTCGGGCAGGCCGCATGAGCAACCAGAAATTTAAGGGGCGCATTTCGAAAAACGGGTGCTAGGATGCGGCGCCGATACGACGTGTCACGAGAGGGCCTGCATGTTCCCATTGTCGCATATGATGAAGTCGTTCATTCGCAAGGGTCGCCTGACGGTGATCGATGCCGATGGCAAGAGGCACGTTTATTCCGGGACGCCAGGACCGGAAGTGACGATGCGTCTCACCGACAAGAAGCTTTATCGCAGCCTCGTCTTCAATGCCGAACTGGCCGCCGGCGAAGCCTATATGGACGGCACCATGCGCTTCGAGGAGGGCTCCACCCTCCGCGATTTCCTGACGCTATTTTCGGTCAACCGCCTGTCGCTCGGCTCCTACCCGATCCAGAAGTTGCTGCGCGCGGTAAAAATGCGCTTCCGCAAGCGTCAGCAGGCCAACCCCAAGGGCAAGGCCCAGCAGAACGTCGCGCATCACTACGATCTCGGCAACGAGTTCTACAAGCTGTTCCTCGACGAGAACATGCTCTACTCCTGCGCCTACTTCCGCGAGCCCAACGAGACGCTCGAGACGGCGCAGCGCAACAAGCTGAGGTTGCTTGCCTCCAAGCTTTGCCTGGAGCCCGGCATGAAGGTGCTGGATATTGGCTGCGGCTGGGGCGATCTCGCGATGTACTTGGCGCAGCTGGCGGATGTTCAGGTGCTCGGCGTCACGCTTTCCAAGGAGCAGCAGGCGCTTGCCACCGAACGGGCGCGCAAGGCGGGCCTGTCGGACCGGGTGCGCTTCGAGCTCAAGGACTATCGCGATGTGCAGGGGCCGTTCGACCGCATCGTCTCGGTCGGGATGTTCGAACATGTCGGCGTCCATCACTATGACGAGTTCTTCAAGAAGCTGAACGCGCTGATGCCGGACGACGGCCTGGCGGTGCTGCATTCGATCGGCCACATGAGCCCGCCCGGCATGGCGAGCTCGTGGCTTCGCAAGTACATCTTCCCGGGCGCCTATTCGCCGGCACTGTCGGAGGTCTTCGAGGTCGTCGAGCGCAACAGCCTCTGGGTCAGCGATCTCGAATTCCTGCGGGTGCACTACGCGACGACGCTTGCCCATTGGGGCGCGCGCTTCGACGCGAACCGCGACAATGTGATCGCGCTATACGACGAGCGCTTTGCCCGCATGTGGGAGTTCTATCTGATCAGTGCCGAGATGATGTTCCGCACCGGCAGCCAGCTTGTCTTCCACATGCAGCTGTCGCGCTCGCGTGATGCGGCGCCGATCGTTCGCGACTACATCACCGACCGCCAGCGCGATTACATGGCCCGCGAACAGGCGCTCGCTCTCAACCTTTGAACGGGTGTTCTCCGTCACCTTGCCAGCGTAATCGCTTGTAGTCGAAGCCGAACTCCAGCGTCGGCTTGACGATCGCGAAGAACGGCGAGAGGTCGAAATCCCTGGGCGTGTAGAGCGAATGATGGCGGATATGCAGGATCTCCTCGCGTGAATAGGTCGAGGTCGCGGACGCCCGTCCGGGCGCGCGGGTAACCTCGGGCAGGATCGGATAGCGGATCTGCTCGAAGGCGGCCGCAATCAGCGTCGAACAGATCGCGCGCGTCGGGTCGCCGGAACCGAAGGCAAGCAGGCGCCGCCGCCAGCGCACCGGAACCGGCGGCGTCGGCATGAAATAGCGCAGCATGTCCAAAATGTTCTTCAGGTCGTATTTCATCCCGAGCCTCGAGATCATGAAGCCGACGAGTGCTGTGCGATCATCCGGCGTCAGCGCGATAGGCCGGCAGATGCGGGTGTTGAACGAGGCGTATTTCTTCAACGGCACGGCAACGCAGCCCTCGCCGATGTTTACCTCGATCAGTTGCGGCCGCTCGATGACGGGCAGTGTCGCCTGATCGAGCGTCAGCGGCATCTGGTCACCGGCAAAGAAGGCGGCATGCGACCAGGTCGATTGCGTCAGATACTTGATCGCTGCCGAAACCTTCTGGTTGCCTTCGATCAGGAGAATGTCGCCCGGGCGCAGCGTGCGCGCCAGCGTTTCCTGATCGGATGGCGTGTAGGGCTCGTAGCCCGACGTCTGCGCCTGCAGGCGGGCGGCGAGCCTGGCGCCGACACGATCGAGCAGCGTGTCCTTGCTTTCGGAAAGTGGATAGATGGTCCTCATCGAGGCGATCGCTCCGGGGAGGGGATAGGGATTCGAAACTGGCGGGCATGGTGGCCGAGCCGCGACACTCTGTCGAGCGATTGTTACATGATTGCATAGCTTTGGGCTTGACGGTGCGATCCTGCATTTCTATTTTAGAATTATTCTAAAGAAGGTTTCCTCCCAATGTTTTCCCGTCTCTTCTCCCGTTCCAAACGCCCGTTTTTGTCTCTCAGCGAACAGGAAATCCTGGCGCTCGCCATCTCCTCCGAGGAGGACGACGGGCGCATCTATCTCGCCTATGCCGATGCGCTTCGGGCACAGTATCCCCACTCGGCAAAAGTGTTCGAGGAGATGGCGGAGGAGGAAAGCCACCACAGGCAGTGGTTGATCGATCTGCACGTCCAGCGCTTCGGCAACCGCATCCCGCTGATCCGGCGCGAACATGTGCGCGACTTCCCCGAGCGCAAGCCTGACTGGCTGATTGCCGAAATGCCGATCGAAAAGGCGCGCGAGGAGGCCGAAGCGATGGAGGAGGCGGCGCACCGCTTCTATGTCGAGGCCGCCACCAGAACCCAGGATGCCGCCACCCGCAAACTGCTCGGCGATCTCGCGATCGCCGAAAAGTCGCATGAATCGCTCGCCCGTCGGCTTGGCGAAGAGCATACGCCTGAGGACGTGCGCGCCGAGGAGGACCAGACCGCGCGCCGCCAGTTCATCCTCACTTACGTTCAGCCCGGTCTCGCCGGCCTGATGGACGGCTCGGTCTCGACGCTGGCCCCGATCTTCGCCGCTGCCTTCGCCACCCAGGATACCTGGCAGACCTTCCTTGTCGGTCTCTCGGCCTCCGTCGGCGCCGGCATCTCCATGGGCTTCACCGAAGCCGCCCATGATGACGGCAAGCTTTCCGGTCGCGGCTCACCGATCAAGCGCGGCCTTGCCTCCGGCATCATGACCGCGCTCGGCGGTCTCGGCCATGCGCTGCCCTATCTGATCCCGCATTTCTGGACGGCGACCGCGACTGCAGCGGTAATCGTCTTCGTCGAGCTTTGGGCGATCGCCTTCATCCAGAACCGCTACATGGAAACGCCGTTCCTCAGGGCCGCTTTCCAGGTGGTGCTCGGCGGCGGTCTGGTGCTCGCGGCCGGCATCTTGATCGGCAACGCTTGACGGGCGAGCGGGAGATACGAAAAAGGGCCGGTTCGACCGGCCCTTTTTTGAAACTCTTCTGTCGCCTTGAGGTCAGTTGCCGACCGAGCCGACGAGGACTTCCGCGCCGTTCTGGATGGTGACCCAGCGGCCGCTGTGGTTCGACGCCTGGCGCTTCAGGTAGCGGTAGGGCGTGTTGGTCCAGAGCTTGACGCCGTTTTCGAGGTTATCGAGGATGAAGTCGCCCTGCGAGGTGCGAACGGTCAGAACCGCATGGCCTTCGCCGTCAGGCTTGCGCACCACGGTGATCAACAGGTCGCTTGCCGAGAAGCCCCTGCTCATCAGGCGCTTGCGCTTTTCGAGCACGAAGTCTTCGCAGTCGCCGGCGCCGTCCGGATAGGACCAGACTTCGTCCCGGCCGTGCAGTTCCAGGTCGGTCATCGGCGTGATCTCGCGGTTGACCGCCGCGTTCACCTGCCGGATCGTTGCCCAGCCTCGTTCGGTCACACGCGCAGCGACGGTTCCCTTGGAGCGTACGTTGCACTCGCTCTTGTACTTCTGGCAGAATTCGTAGTGGCCGATCGGCTGCGAGGTCGCGGAGCCGGTCTGCATCCAGGGAGGCGATCCCGCCTGTGCGGGGATTGCCGTGTTTGCTGAAATGAAAAGTGCGCAGAACGCCGCGATACTTCCCTTAACCCCAGTCCAAGACGCCATACAAGTCCCCTGCGGCGCGGTATGCCGGACGCTCTTTGTCCGGACCCATTCGCGCAATCCTGAGTTGAAGGCAGCTTGTTTAGGTTCGTCCCCGGCGCTGCTCTAATCGTTAATAAAGAGTTAATAACGTCGGGGCTGCGGAGTCAATCTCCGGAATCGGGGCATCGGACTTTATGGTTAAAACCGGAGCGGGGTGCACGCGAACCGTTGCGCCGCAGGGGATCTGCGGCACAGGACGGGTTTTGTCCTTGAGGTTCGGTCGAAAAGGAAGGGCTATTCCGGCATGGGCTCAGGCGAGCATCGTGCCGATCGCCTGTTTCATTTTAGCAATGTCTTCTTCACGCGAGAGGCGATGGTCGCCATCGCGAATGAGCGTCATGACGACGTCGTCGGCGGGTAGGTGCTCCATCAGCCGCAGGGCGTGGGAGTAGGGGACATCCGGGTCGCGCATGCCCTGCAGGATGTGCACCGGGCAGCCGGTGGAGATCGTGCCGTCGAGCACCCGGTTGGCCCGCCCGTCCTCGATGAGCGCGCGGGTAAAGATGTTCGGCTCGGGGCTGTATTCGGAAGGCTCCTCGAAATAGCCGCGTTCTAAAAGCGAGGCCCGCTCGGCACCCGTCAGGTTGGGCTCGATCAGTTCGGCGGTAAAGTCGGGTGCCGGCGCGATCAGGACGAGACCGGCGAGCCGGTTTCCGTCGCCCCGGCGCCTGAGCTCCTGGATGACCCGCAAGGCAATCCAGCCGCCCATCGACGAACCGATCAGCACCACGCGCCCCGGTGCCGCCTGATCGATGACGGCGAGGCTTTCTTCCAGCCAGCGCGAGATCGTGCCGTCGGTGAAGGCGCCGCCGGAGGAGCCATGGCCGGAATAATCGAAGCGCACGCAGCCAGCCCCCCGTTCCATGGCATAGCGCTCGACTTCGACCGCCTTGGTGCCGGTCATGTCCGAGCGGTAGCCGCCGAGCCAGACCAGTGTCGGCTGCCCATCCGTCGGCTTGGCGGCGTGCCGCACGCGCATCGCGATCTTGCGCGCGGCCTCCGCTGCGCCGACCTCGATGAAGCTGATTTCCGTCTCGGCTGGCGTATCCTGCATGCAAATTCTCTCCAAAGGCCCGTTTCGCTGGCGATTTTCTTTCTAAAACAGATTCGTCTTGCTATCGACAGGTGGTGATTTTCCTTGCAAGCCGTGCTATTGACTCTCCCGTCGCAATTCACACATTGCCGTCGGTGACAGATTCAGGCGCTTCGTTTGGGATCGCGCCGGCGAACGAATTAAACAACATTTTTCGAAATAGCTCGAGGAGAGTACGACCATTCGCAGACCGTTCAAAGCGGACGCCCCCGTCAAGGAGGGGCCGCGCTCAAACAAGGAAATCCGGGTGCCCCGGGTTCAGCTTATCGACGCCGAAGGCCAGAACATCGGCGCCGTCCCGATCGACCAGGCGCTCCGTATGGCGGAGGAAGCCGGTCTTGATCTGGTGGAAATCGCGCCGAACTCCGAACCGCCGGTGTGCAAGATCCTCGATCTTGGCAAGCTGAAGTTCGCCAACCAGAAGAAGGCGGCCGAAGCGCGCAAGAAGCAGAAGATCGTCGAAATCAAAGAAATCAAGATGCGTCCCAACATCGACACGCACGATTATGACGTGAAGATGCGGGCGATGAACCGGTTTTTCGAGGACGGCGACAAGGTCAAGGTCACGCTGAAGTTCCGCGGTCGCGAAATGGCCCACCAGGAACTCGGCATGAAGCTTCTGCTGCAGGTCAAGGACGACACCCAGGCGATTGCCAAGGTGGAAGCCGAGCCGAAGCTCGAAGGCCGCCAGATGATGATGGTTCTCGCGCCGCGCTAAGCGCGTGCCGCCCATCCGTCGAGATGACGAAAGCCGCCTCCGGGCGGCTTTTTTCGTTTGCGGGATCCTTCGGGCTTTGCTGACAGAATGCTGACAATCGCCCTCAGCGAGCTGTCAGGCGTCCCGTGCCATTCTCTCCGCATCGCATCGGGAGAAGGAGCCGAGATCATGACTTCAGTACTGCGCAAGGCCTTGCTCGTTTCTACGGTCGCCGTCTGCGGCCTCGTTTCGGCGCCGATTGGCGCTTCCCTCGTTGCCACCGGAGCGTCGAATCCCTTCTCGACCACGGCGCTCGCCGACGATGACGATGACGGCGACGATAACGGCGGTCGTGGTGGCGGCAATGACGACCGCGACGACGATCGTCACAACGATCGAGACGATGACGATAATCGTGGCCCCGGCCATCGCGACGACGATGATGATGACCGCTTCGACGACATCGACGACGACTTCGATGATGCCCGAGATGATCATGAGATTGAACTGCGGGTGACCGACGAAAATCTCCGGGGCCTGCGCAATGGTTCGCTGGTTGCCGTCGACAATCTCGGCCGGGTGCTCGAGGTCGAGGTGGAATACGAACATGGCGTTCGCGTCGTGACGGTCGAGCCGCACGACAGCGATATCCGCCGCAATCCGGGACCGGTCGGCAGCGTCTCCATCCGGCCGGCATTCTGATCAGGTCACAATTTGCCCGGCGCATTCGCCCCACACCATGCGCCGGAGCGATGGTCGGCCGTCACCAGCCCGCCCGGCGGCCCGACCCGGCAAGCGCATGCCCCCTGTGCCCGAAACGGCGCCGGGGGCATGCGCGTCGCTGGCGTTCTCGCCAAGGCTGGCATAGGCTCGCCCCGAACGATGCCTGCGGCGTCGCCGCAGACGAAGCACCTGGCGGATGCTTGCGCAAGCGCATTTGGAAGGACCCGACGCTGAGGAGCAGTTGCGACAGGATGAAGCCATGGCGATGACACGACGAGACCTGATCGCGCTCTTCTGCTGCTCGCTCCTGCTTTCGCTCGCGCCGCAGCCCGGCGGCATGGCGGCTCTCGCCAAGGATGACGACGACGATGATGACGGTGGCTCGCATGGCGGCGGCGGGCACGGCAACGACGATGACGACGATGACGACGAAGACGATGATGATGACGACGAAGACCTAGGGCCGGATGGTGTCGGCGGTATCCGTCGGAGCGATCAGGAGCGGGCGCGTGACGGCGTCGAAAAGGGCGACATCCTGCCGCTGAAGGAGGTTCTCCGGCTGGTCGACGAAGACAGATACGGCCAGGTCATTGCGGTCGATCTCAAGCGATCGGGTGGCAGCGAGATTTACCGGCTCCGCACCCGCGACGAGCAGGGCACGATCCGCAACCTGCGCATCAATGCTCGAACCGGCAAGTTCGTGAACATTTTCGGGTTCTAGAGGAACGACATGCGGATTCTTCTGGCGGAGGACGATCCCAACATCGCGGCCCATGTGGCAAGCCGGCTGGAGGCGGAAGGCTACGGCGTCGATACGCTCACCCATGGCCCGGATGTCTGGGAGCAAGGGGAGAGCGGTAACTACGCCCTGGTCATCCTCGATCTCGGCCTGCCGGGCATGGACGGGCTGTCGATCCTGAAGCGTTGGCGGCAGGCGGGGCTGGAGACGCCGGTTCTGGTTCTGACGGCGCGCGGCTCTTGGATGGAGCGCGTCGACGGTTTCGATGCCGGGGCGGACGACTATCTGCCGAAACCCTTTCGGGCCGAGGAGCTTCTGGCGCGGCTGCGCGCCCTTCTGCGGCGCGCCGGTCCGCGTGTTGCGTCGGTGCGTGCTGCCGGACGCTTCACCCTCGACGAGGCGGGGCGCCGGGTGACCTTCGACGGGCTGCCGCTCGACCTCAGCCCGCTCGAATACCGCATGCTTGCACTGTTCGTGGAGCGCAAGGGGCAGGTTGTCACGCCGCTCGAGCTGGCAAGCCACGTTCAGGGCCGCGACGATGATGCCGCCAAGAACGCAGTGGAAGCGATGATTGCCCGTCTGCGCAAGAAGACGGAGAGCGGTGCGATCGAAACGCGGCGTGGATTTGGCTATGTCCTGCCGGACGGTGGCGCATGATCCGCTCGTTGCGGCTGAGGCTGGCAATCGGCGCATCGGTCGCCATCTGCCTGGTTCTGCTGGTGGTCTGGCTCTCCTTGAGCCGGCTTTTTACCGACTACGTTGCCGGGCGCTACCGCGCCGAAATGGCAACGCTCGTCGATACGGTTGCCGCCCAGGTGCGGGTGCGCAACGGTGAATTGGTGCTGCCGCGCGCGCCGGCCGATCCGCGCCTGAGCCTGCCGGCCGGCGGCCGCTACTGGCAGCTCGACCGCGACGGCGGCACTCCTTTGCGTTCGCGCTCCCTGTGGGACACGGTGATCGATGCCGATCGACCGTCGGCGCCGCACCACCTGGGCTTCCTCGAAGCGGAGGGGCCGGATGGCGCGCCGATCCTTGTCTACCGCCAGGCCCTGACGCTTGGCGAAGGCGCGGATGCCAGGCAGTTCGCGGTTACTGCCGGCTTTGCGCGCAGCGAACTTGATGACGCTCTCTCCGCCTTTCACGGCCGTATCCGGCTGATGCTGCTGGCGACGGCCGTCGTGCTTGCCGGCGCCGCATTCCTGCAGGGTGCCCTCGGCCTTCTGCCGCTGGTGCGGCTGCGGGAGCGTGCCGCCCGCGTCCGGTCGGGCGAGGAGAAGGATTTTGGCCTGGCCGGGCCGAGCGAGGTGCAGCCGCTCGTCAGCGAAATCAATCTTCTGCTTGCGGAGCGCGCGACGGCGCTGGCGCAGGCCCGGGCGCGCGCCAGCGACCTCGCCCACGGGCTGAAGACGCCGCTGACGGTGCTGGCGCAACTCGCCGAAGGCCTGCCGAAACACCAGCGCGACATCGCGCTCGAACAGGTCGACCTCGTACGCCAGCGCGCCGACCGCCAGCTTCAGGCGGCCCGCATGGGCGTCGAGCGCATGGCAACAACCTTACTCGCCGATCTCGGCAACAAGCTGGTCAGCGTCCTGCGTCCCGTGACCGCGGAGCGCGACGTCGTCTGGGAGGTCGACATCGATCCGTCGATTTCACTCGACGTCGATCCGGCCGACCTTGCCGAATGTCTCGGCAATCTGCTCGACAATGCCGCCAAATGGGCGCGGGCACGGATCCGCCTATCGGCCGAGGTGGTCGACGGGCGCGTGCGGATCACGGTCGGTGACGATGGGCCGGGGGTTGCCGAGGGCGACCGCGAGCAGGCGATGCGCCGCGGGGGGCATAGTGCCAATGCAGCGCCGGGCCACGCCTCCGGCAATGGCCTGGGGCTGGCGATCAGCGCCGATATAGCGGAGGCCTATGGCGCGACCATGTCGCTCGGGCAGTCGGCCCTGGGCGGTCTCGAGGTCGCACTGATCTTCGACGTCGGCGGCGGCAGCCGGCGCCCGCGCGATCCGACCTGAGGCGCAATGCGTCGTCGCAAAAAAAGGCGGCATGCGCAGGCGCCGAAGGCACTGGATCGCCGCTTGCAGCCCGCTCTTTCGATTCCCCAGTTGCGCTTTTCGGGATGTGCGGTTATAAGCCCCCGTCCGAACGGTCCGGCAGGGCATGCCGTGGCCGTTCTTAACGCTGGAAATGGACCTCGTCTGTCCGTTTCGATTCTTAAGAACAATGGAGTAGCAAAATGCCCAAGATGAAGACGAAATCGTCTGCCAAGAAGCGGTTCAAGATCACCGCGACCGGCAAGGTTCGTGCAGCAGCTGCTGGCAAGCGCCACGGCATGATCAAGCGTTCCAACAAGTTCATCCGCGACGCACGTGGAACCATGGTTCTCGCGGAGCCCGATGGCAAGAAGGTCATCAAGAACTACCTGCCCAACGGTCTCTAAGACTTTCAGGCATATTGGACACGTTAAGGAGATCATGACATGGCACGTGTAAAACGCGGCGTAACCGCTCACGCCAAGCACAAGAAGACGCTCAAGGCAGCCAAGGGCTTCTATGGCCGTCGCAAGAACACCATCCGCGCCGCCAAGGCAGCGGTTGACCGTTCGAAGCAGTTCGCTTACCGCGACCGCAAGGTCAACAAGCGCAACTTCCGCGCTCTCTGGATCCAGCGTATCAACGCTGCCGTCCGCGAATTCGGCCTGACCTACGGCCGCTTCATCGACGGCCTGAACAAGGCTGGCATCGAAGTCGACCGCAAGGTTCTGTCCGACATGGCTATCCATGAGCCGGCAGCATTCGGCGCCCTCGTCGAAGCTTCCAAGAAGGCGCTCGCCTATCTCAAGGAAGCCGGCACGGCAAACGAGTTTGAAAGCGCTGTTCGTTAAGCCAGCGTTTTCCCAAAATCGTTTTTGAAATTAGTTGGGAAACCCGCGCTGGCAGGGCTGGCGCGGGTTTTTCTTGTTTTACGGGACGAAAGTGTACCACGATCGAAGGGGACCATGCGCGGTCCCGGAGCTTGATGACGACGATATGACGTCTCTGCTGGCAGCGCTTGCAGCCGGCCGGGAGCGCGTTGAGCGCTGCGAGCTCAAGGATCGTATGGTCTGGATCAAGCGCTATCGTCGTCAGGGCCCTCGTCTTTGGCTGCGCACGCAAGCCTTCGTCGCGCGGGTCTGTGGCCTTCCGGTGCTGTTGCCGTCCCCGCTTCTCGACGTCGAGGGCATGATCGAGCGCGAAGTTCGCCAGATCGCGACCTTCTCCGCGGCCGGTTTCATGACGCCCGAGGTCGTCTACCGTGGGCCGAAGGTGCTGGTTCTCTCCCATCTTGGTCTGCCGGTCAGCAAGCATATGGGGCCGCTGCGCAACAGCGACGCCGCCGCGCACGATCAGCTGCTGGTGCGCTGCGCTGCGGAACTCGGGCGCCTGCACCGCGCAGGTCTCTGCCACGGACGTCCGCATCCGCGCGATTTCATCATCGACAACGGCGAATTCGGCTTCCTCGATTTCGAGGAGGTGCCTGCGAGCGTCATGCCGCTGGCGACCGCCCAGGCGCGCGACCTCTGGCTCCTGTTCCTGCAGGTGGCGAGCCGGGCCGTGCAGCCGGAAACCCCGGCCGAGGCCTTTGCCGCCTGGAGGCGCGCAGCGCCGGCGGAAGCCAGGCGGGCGCTCACCGAAATCATGCCGCTCTTCATCCGCTTCCTGCCGCTGGCGCGCTTCGTCCTGCGCTTCCGCAAGGGCAACGATATCATCCGTTTCATCGCTGCGACGGACTATCTGGCGGGTGCGACGCAATCACATTCCTGAAGACAAGAACCGATATAGAACCGAACCCATTCCCGCATCGAGGCAGGACAGAATGAGCGAACTGGAAACACTGGAACGGACACTCCTGGCGGACATCGACGCCGCCGGCGACGAAGGATCGATCGAGGCGGTGCGCGTCAACGCGCTCGGCAAGAAGGGCTCGATCTCCGAGCTCCTGAAGACGCTCGGCACCATGACGCCGGAAGAGCGCCAGACCCGCGGCGCGCAGATCAACGCGCTGAAGAACACGGTCGCCGAAGCGATCGCCGCCCGCAAGTCGGCGCTGAAGGACCAGGCGATTGCCGAGCGCCTGGCGCGCGAGACCGTCGATATCAGCCTGCCGGTCCGCTCGTCGCCGGCCGAGCGCGGCCGCATCCACCCGATCAGCCAGATCGTCGACGAGATCACCGCGATCTTCGGTGACATGGGCTTCTCGATCGCCGAAGGTCCGGACATCGAGACCGACTACTACAACTTCACGGCGCTGAACTTCCCCGAAGGTCATCCGGCCCGCGAGATGCACGATACGTTCTTCTTCAACCCGGATGAGAACGGCGATCGCAAGGTGCTGCGCACGCACACCTCGCCGGTGCAGATCCGCACGATGGAAGCGCAGAAGCCGCCGATCCGCATCATCATCCCCGGCAAGACCTACCGCCAGGATTCGGACGCGACCCACTCGCCGATGTTCCATCAGGTCGAAGGCCTGGTCATCGACAAGGCGGCCAACGTCGCCAATATGCGCTGGGTGCTGGAAGAATTCTGCAAGGCCTTCTTCGAGGTGGACCAGGTGACGATGCGCTTCCGCCCGTCCTTCTTCCCCTTCACCGAGCCGTCCTTCGAGGTCGACATCCAGTGCGACCGCTCCGGCCCGATCGTGAAGTTCGGCGAAGGCACCGACTGGATGGAGATCCTCGGCTGCGGCATGGTGCACCCGAACGTGCTGCGCTCGGGCGGGCTCGATCCGGACGAGTACCAGGGCTTCGCCTGGGGCATGGGCCTCGATCGCATCGCCATGCTGAAATACGGCATGCCGGACCTGCGCGACTTCTTCAACGCCGACGTTCGCTGGATGACCCATTACGGCTTCCGCCCGCTGGACATGCCGACGCTGTTCGGCGGTCTCTCGGCCTGATCGCGCGTAGATATTTAGGACACAGGTGAAATCATGAAATTCACGCTTTCCTGGCTCAAGGACCACCTTGAAACCGACGCTTCGCTGGAAGACATCTGCGCGCGCCTGACGATGATCGGGCTCGAAGTGGAAGACGTCGACGACAAGGCCGCCTTCAAGCCCTTCGTCATCGCCAAGGTCGTTTCGGCCGAGCAGCATCCGAACGCCGACAAGCTGCGGGTACTGATGGTCGACACCGGCGCCGGCGCTCCGATCCAGGTCGTCTGCGGCGCACCGAATGCGCGCGCCGGCCTTATCGGCGCCTTTGCAGCCCCCGGTACCTATGTTCCCGGCATCGACGTGACGCTCGCCGTCGGCACCATCCGTGGCGTCGAAAGCCGCGGCATGATGTGCTCGGAAAAGGAACTGCAGATCTCCGAGGACCACAACGGCATCATCGACCTTCCGGCCGACGCACCCGTTGGCACCAGCTATGCGGCCTATGCCGGCCTCGACGATCCGATGATTGAGATCAACCTGACGCCGAACCGGCCGGATTGCACCAGCGTCTACGGCATTGCCCGTGACCTCGCCGCTTCCGGCCTCGGCACCTTGAAGGCGCGCAAGGCGCCGGCCTTCAAGGTGGAAGGCGACACGCCTACCAAGCTGACGCTCGATCTCGGCGAAGACAGGCATCTCTGCCCGGGCTTCTCGCTGCGCCTGGTGCGCGGCGTCAAGAACGGCCCGTCGCCGAAGTGGATGCAGCAGCGCCTGCTGGCAATTGGCCTCCGCCCGATCAATGCGCTGGTCGACATCACCAACTACATGACCTTCGACCAGGGCCGGCCGATGCACGTCTTCGACGCCGCCAAGGTCGAGGGCAACCTGACGGTCCGCCGCGCCAAGGACGGCGAGACGGTGCTGGCGCTTGACCAGCGCGAATATAAGCTCGGTCCCAACAACGTGGTCATCGCCGACGAAAAGGCGATCGAGTCGATCGGCGGCGTCATGGGCGGCGAACATTCCGGCTGCGACGAGAACACCACCGACGTCCTGATCGAATCGGCTCTCTGGGACCCGATGAACATCGCCAAGACCGGCCGCACGCTCGGCATCATCACCGATGCGCGCTACCGCTTCGAGCGTGGCGTCGACCCGGAATATATGGTGCCCGGTCTCGAGCGCACCACCGAACTGGTGCTCGAGCTTTGCGGTGGCACCGCCGCCAAGGCGGAAGTGGTCGGTTATGCCGGCCATGAGCCGAAGATCGTCGACTTCCCGGTTTCCGAAGTGAAGCGCCTGACGGGCCTTGAGGTTTCCTCCGAGGAAAGCGTCTCGATCCTGAAAAAGCTCGGCTTCGGCGTGGAAGGTTCTGGCGACCGCTTCAAGGTGTCGGTTCCTTCCTGGCGTCCCGATGTCGACGGCAAGGCCGATCTCGTCGAAGAGGTCATGCGCATCCACGGCGTCGACAACATCGTTGCTGCCCCGCTGCCGAGCCATGGTACCGTCAACGGCAAGATCCTGACGACGCTGCAGATCCGCACGCGCCTTGCCAAGCGCGCGCTTGCCAGCCGCGGCATGCTCGAAGCCGTTACCTGGTCGTTCATCTCCGAAGAGCAGGCAAAGCTCTTTGGCGGCGGCGCACCGGCACTGAAGCTTGCGAACCCGATTGCCTCCGACATGTCGGACATGCGCCCGTCGCTGCTGCCGGGCCTTTTGACGGCTGCCCAGCGCAATGCCGACAAGGGTTTCGGCGACGTCGCGATCTTCGAAGTCTCCGGCACCTATGAAGGCGATACGGCGGACGCGCAGCGCCGCGTAGCCGGCGGCATTCGTCGCGGCACGGCTTCCTTGAACGGTGCAGGTCGTCTCTGGTCGAACGCCGCCAAGGGCGGCGGCAAGCCGGTCGACGTGTTCGACGCCAAGGCCGACGCGATTGCCGTGCTCGAAGCCTGCGGCGTGCCGATGGGCAACGTCCAGTTCGAGCCGGGCGGTCCCGCTTGGTATCATCCGGGCCGCTCCGGCACGATCAAGCTCGGCCCGAAGATCATTCTCGGCACCTTCGGCGAGTTCCATCCGAAGACGCTGGAAGCGCTCGACGTCTCCGGCGCACTCTGCGGCTTCGAGATCTATGTCGATGCCATGCCGGAGCCGAAGAAGAAGGCGACCCGCACCAAGCCGGCGCTCGATCTCTCGCCGTTCCAGGCGGTCAAGCGCGACTTCGCCTTCGTTGTCGACAAGGCGGTGGAAGCCGGCGCAATCCTGCGCGCCGCTTCGGGTGCCGACCGCAAGCTGGTGACCGGCGTCAGCGTCTTCGACGTCTTCGAGGGTTCGTCGCTCGGCGAAGGCAAGAAGTCGATCGCCATCGAGGTGACCATCCAGCCGGTCGAGCGTACGCTCACCGACGAGGATTTCGAGGCGCTCACCGCCAAGATCGTCGCCAATGTGACGAAGACGACCGGCGGCGTACTGCGCGCCTGATCCGATCGACAAAACGGATACCGAAAGGGCCGCTGCCACCGCAGCGGCCCTTTTCGTTGCGGCCTATTGCGCGCGCTGCATCAACTCGATGCGGTTGCCGAACGGGTCGTTGACATAACATCTGCGGTAGCCGGCAAGCGGCTCGTCCTCGGCGATCGTCACGCCGCCGGCTTCGAGCCTGAGGATCATCCGCTCGAGATCGTCGACCAAAAAGGCCGGATGGGCCTTGCGCGCCGGCACGAAATCCTGGTCGATGCCGAGGTGCAGGCGGATGCTGCCCCGCTCGAACCAGCAGCCGCCACGGCCAAGCAGATTGGCGGGCTTGGCGACCTCCGTCAGCCCGAGCAACCCGCCATAGAAGCCGCGCGCCAAGTCTTCGCCGCCTTCCGGTATCGCAAGCTGCACATGGTCGATGGCAAGCAGCCGGCCGGTCGATGTGGACTCGGGTCCGCCGTCCGTCATTGCGCGTGCAGGTGATAGATCTTGTTGACGATCAGCCAACGGCCGTCGATCTTCACCAGCGACAGGTAATCGGAGAAGCGCTCTCCGGCGAAGCTGTCGATGACCTTCACCGTGGCGGCGTCGCCGGTGATGTCGATCATCTGCACGTCCATTTCCGGCTGTGTTCCGGGTGGTGCCGCACCGGTATCGAGGATCGCCTTGATGAAGCCGTCACGCGTCATCCATTCGAGCGCGCCCTGGTAGTTGCCGATGATCGCCGCATCGGGATGGAACGCCTTGCGCAGCGCCCCTTCGTTGGCAAATGCCATGCCGTCCACATAGAGGTGCACCACTGCACTGATCGCCTGCTCGTCGGACATCCCGCTCCTCCCCAGTTGCTTGTTGCTCAGAGGTAGTGCGTTCAGCGGGAATTTCGATGGGCATTCTCTCCGCTGCGGGAGCGGAGAGAAATTTTGGCTCAACGATTGGTGAGTGCCAGCGAGGCGTCGGTGTAGCGTTTTCCTGCGACCAGGGTCGGCGAGAGTGCGTCGGACAGCCGGGTGGTTTCTTCGACCGTGAGCCGGATTTCCGCAGCGGCGGCGTTCTGCTCCAGATGGTCGAGCTTGCGGGCACCCGGGATCGGCACGATGAAATCGCCTTGGTTGATGACCCAGGCGAGCGCCAGCTGGGCGGCGGTCACGCCCTTCTCCTCGGCCAGCGCCTGCAGCGTCTCGACCAGTCGGACGTTGGCGTCGAAGTTCTCCGCCTGGAACCGCGGCAGCGAGCGGCGAAAATCGTCGGCTTCCAGATCCTCGGCTTTGCGGATCGCGCCGGTCAGCATGCCGCGTCCAAGCGGGCTGTATGGCACGAAACCGATGCCGAGTTCGCGGCAAGTGGCAAGCACGTCTTCTTCCGGATCGCGCGTCCACAGCGAATACTCGCTCTGCACCGCGGCGATCGGATGAACCTTGTGGGCGCGGCGGATGGTGGCGGCACTCGCTTCCGAGAGACCGAGCGCGCGCACCTTGCCCTCGCGCACCAGCTCGGCCATGGCGCCGACGGTGTCCTCGATCGGTACGTCAGGGTCGACGCGGTGCTGGTAGTAGAGATCGATGACATCTGTGCCGAGCCGCTTGAGCGAGGCTTCCGCTACCGCCTTCGCATGCTCCGGCCGGCCGTCGACGCCCCTGATCGCCTGGACGCTCGGCACGCCGGTCTCGATGCGGAAGCCGAACTTGGTGGCGATGACCACCTTGTCACGCACCGGGCCGAGCGCCTTGCCGACGAGCTTTTCGTTCTCGAAGGGACCATAGACTTCGGCCGTGTCGAAGAAGGTGACGCCGAGATCGACGGCGCGCTGCAGCGTGCGGATCGATTCCGCTTCGTCCGCAGCGCCATAGGCGAAACTCATGCCCATGCATCCAAGGCCGATGGTGGAGACGGTAAGCTCACTTCCGAGTTTGCGGGTCTTCATGTCGTGTCCTTTATGGCTGCCATGCGTCGGAGTTAGCGCGTTGGGAGCGCACGTCTATCGTCCGAGGCATGAAATGGTGGGTGGTCACCGCCGCCTACGCCCTTTTGTGGCGGCGCGACGGGTTCCTCTGCGTCATCGCCAGACGAGCTCCTCGCTTCGTCCTAACGCTGGCGACATGTGAAGAATAGGGCTCGATGGGGCGGCTGAAAATCACTGTCAATTCTCACGGGCTGTTCTATTATTTCGATCAATGAACAGAACACAGCTCTCCCAACTCGCGGTATTGGCCGCCGTCGCCGCCCACGGCAGCTTTCGTGGTGCCGCGCGCGAACTGGGCGTCGCACCTTCGGCCGTCAGCCACGCCGTCGGCAGCCTCGAGGCGAGCCTCGGCATTCGTCTGCTTGCCCGCACCACCCGCAGCGTCGCCCCGACGGAGGAGGGGCGCCGGCTGCTCGAACGGTTGGCGCCGGCGCTCGACGAGATCGCCCATGCACTGGAGGCAGCCGCCGACGCCCGCGAGCGCCCGGCCGGCAATCTGCGCATCACCGCACCGCGGTTCGCTGCCGATCTGATCCTGGCGCCGCGCCTGGGCGCCTTCCTGGATCGGTATCCCGAGATCGTGCTCGAAATCGCCAACGAGGACGGCTTCACCGATATCGTCGAAGAAGGTTTCGACGCCGGCATCCGGCTCGGCGAGAGCCTGGAGGCCGACATGATCGCGGTGAAGGTCGGCCCGGAGCTGGAAAGCGCCGTCGTCGCGTCTCCCGAATATTTCCAACGCTATGGCCGGCCGCAGCATCCGCGCGACCTCGCGCAGCATCGCTGCATCCGCCGGCGCTTCTCCAACGGCACGCTCTATCGCTGGGAATTCGAGAAGGATGGCGAGGAATTGACGGTATCGGTCGAGGGACCGCTGATCCTTGGCGAGGACCGGCCGATCATCAAGGCGACAATGGGCGGCGCCGGTCTCGCCTATCTCTTCCTCTCACGGGTCGAGACCGCGATTGCCGAAGGGAAGCTGGTGCGCGTCATGGAGGACTGGTGCGCGCCCTATGCCGGCCCCTATCTCTACTATCCGAGCCGCCGGCAGATGCGGCCGGCACTGCGCGCTTTCATCGACTTCTTCCGGCACAGCGGATAGCAGCCGGCGCAAAATCGGGTGGCGGGACGGGCCCGGATCTGGAATGCCATTGGTTTCGTGTCTTGATGAGAGGAAGGCCTATGAAAAAGCCCGGTTCGATGAAGGGTCTTGAAGATCTCGGCCGGGTGCGGCTTTCTCGAAACTTCTTCTTTCGCGATTTCCTGCATTCGGAAATCGCCGACTTCTACCGTATCCCGAACATTCCCGATGATCCGGATCTGGCGATCGAGGCCGGGCGCCGTCTCTGCGAGGAACTGCTGGAACCGCTGGAAGCGACCTTCGGCCGCCTCGTCATCCGCTCGGGCTACCGCAACCGCGCCGTCAACGGCTTCGGCAATGCCAATGGGCTCAACTGCTCGACCAATGCGGCCTCTGCCGCCGACCACATCTGGGACATGCGCGATGCCGACGGGTGCATCGGCGCCACCGCCTGCATCGTCATTCCCTGGGTCTGGGATCGACGCGGCGAGATCGGCGGCTGGCAGTCGATCGCCTGGTGGATCCACGACCATCTGCCCTACGCCTCGCTCTGCTTTTTCCCAAAGCTATGGGCTTTCAACATCCAGTGGCACGAGCGGCCGGCGCGCCGGATCATGAGCTTCGTCGAGCCGCGCGGTGTCCTGACCAAGGCCGGCGTGGAGAACCAGGCCGGCCGCCACGCCGAGGCCTATGCCGGGTTTCCGGATTTGAGGGCCGCCCCGATATTCACCTTGTAGCGCACGTGCTCGTCGGTGCCGGAGTAGCGGTCATAGAGCCGCCGCGCCGTGGCATTGTCGGCCTCGGTGTACCAGTAGAGCCGGTCCCAGCCCTTCTCCTGGCAATGCGCAATGAGATCGTCGATCATCGCCCGCGCCACGCCCTGGCCGCGCGCCGCAGGATCGACATAGAGATCCTCGATGTAGCAGATCGGCCGGCGAAAGAAGGTGGCGAGCTGCTCCTGGCAGATCGCAAAGCCGACCACCTGCCCGTCGAGCATCGCCAGCCGCGCAAAGAGCGGTGCGGCGGGATCCATAACCCTCTTCCAGGTGAGGTCGATGACGTCTTCGGCGAGATCGGTGCCGGAAAAGGCGACATAGCCAGCCCAGAGGCGGCGCCAGTCCGCCTCGTCGCCGCCAGTCGCGGCGCGTATCGTCAATGCCATTGTGTGGTTTTTGCTCCCGTCACTCACCGACGTCGTTGAGTTTTTGCACCGCCTCGTCCGACAACTTGAGTTCCGCGGAGCGAATGAGGCTTTGCAATTGCTCAAGGCTGGTGGCGCTGGCGATCGGCGCTGTGACGCCCTTGCGTGTCCGGATCCAGGCGAGCGCGATTTCCGCCTGGGTCGCGCCCGTGTCGGCCGCGATGTCGTCGAGAACGCCAAGGATGCGCATGCCGCGTCCGTCGAGATATTTCTCGACTCCGCTGCCGCGCACGGAGCCTTCGAGGTCCTTGTGGGTGCGGTATTTCCCCGAAAGGAAGCCCCGCGCCAGCCCGAAATAGCTGATGACGCCGATCTCCTCGGCGATGCAGAGGTCGCGCAGCGGTCCTTCGAATGCGTCGCGGTCGTAGAGATTGTATTCCGGCTGCAGCACCTGATAGCGGGGCAGGCCCTGGTTGGCGGACACGTCGAGCGCCTCGCGCAGTTGCAGCGAGTTCAGGTTGGAGGCGCCGATCGCCCGCACCTTGCCTTCGGACAGAAGCTGGTCATAGGCCGCAAGCGTCTCCTCGTAAGGCGTGTCGGGGTCTGGCCAGTGCGAGAGATAAAGATCGATATGGTCGGTCTGTAGCCGCTTCAGCGAATCTTCGACCGCCTGCAGGATCCAGCGGCGCGAAAGCCCCTTGCGGTCGGGGCCGAGCTCCGAGCCGACCTTGGTGACGATGACGGCCTTGTCGCGCGACCGGCCCGACTGTTTCAGCCACTTGCCGATGATCGTTTCGGACTCGCCGCCCTGATTGCCGGGCGCCCAGGAGGAATAGACATCGGCGGTGTCGATGGCATTGAAGCCGGCATCGAAAAAGGCGTCGAGCAGCGCGAAAGAGGTCTTCTCGTCGGCGGTCCAGCCGAAGACATTGCCGCCGAAGACGAGGGGCGCGATTGTCAGGTCGGTGCGGCCAAGTCTCAGTTTTTCCATGGTTTCGCTCCATTGGACTGGATGAGGGCATGTTGCGATCGGGAGGATTGCGAAGGAAAGATAGGGCAGAAAAGCTGACATTGTCACCCGCCTTTCGGCAATTTTCTGCACGTCGTACTTCTTCGCCAAACCGCTCACTGCCGCTTGCTAGGTACGTACCTCGGCGCTAGTCTCTGCCACCAAATCAGGGAGCCTTGTCATGTTACGTTTCGGAATTCTGTCCACGGCCAGGATCGGCCGCGACCTCGTCGTGCCGGCCATTCAGGATGCGGAAAACGCCGTCGTCTCGGCTGTCGCCAGCCGCGACTTCGCCAAGGCACGGGCAATGGCCGATCGCTTCTCCGCGCCGCACGCCTTCGGTTCCTACGAAGAGATGCTCGCTTCCGACGTCATCGATGCGGTCTACATTCCGCTGCCGACGGCGCAACATGTGGAATGGTCGGTCAAGGCCGCCAATGCCGGCAAGCATGTGCTTTGCGAAAAGCCGATTGCCCTGCGCGCCTCTGAGATCGACCAGCTCATCGCCGCACGTGACCGCAACGGCGTCGTAATCGCCGAAGCCTTCATGGTCACCTATAGCCCGGTCTGGCGAAAGGTCCGCTCCCTGATCGCCGAAGGCGCGATCGGCCGGCTGCGCCACGTCCAGGGCGCCTTCACCTATTTCAACCGCGACCCCAACAACATGCGCAACATCCCGGCGCTCGGTGGCGGCGGCCTGCCGGATATCGGCGTATACCCGACGATCACCACCCGCTTCGTCACGGCCAAGGAGCCGGTGCGCGTCCAGGCAAACACCGATCGCGATCCGGAATTCGGCACGGATATCTATTCGAGCGTGCGCGCCGATTTCGGCGACTTCGAGCTGAGCTTCTACATCTCCACCCAGTTGGCGGCCCGCCAGGTCATGGTCTTCCACGGCGACAAGGGCTTCATCGAGGTGAAGTCGCCCTTCAACGCTGACCGCTATGGCCGCGAGGAAGTGGAGTTGACGAACCAGAACCACGCCCAATCCCAGCTTTTCCGCTTCCAGGACGCGCGCCAGTACAAGCTCCAGGCGGAGGCTTTCGCCCGCGCGGCCAAGGGCGAGGACGAGGAAGTGGTGACGCTGGAAAACTCCCGCCTCAATCAGAAATTCATCGACGCGATCTACCGCGCCAGCGCCAAGGACGGTTGGGAGACCATCTGATCAACGGAAAGGGCCCGCTGGTTTTGCCGGCAGGCCCTTTCCTCTTCATCTCCAGCGATCATCCCGTCAGGCAATCGCTGCCTGTTCCCGCGCAAGGCCGCGCAGCTTGAAGATCAGAAAGTCGGCGACCGTGATCAGGCCGATGACGATGAAGCCGATACCCGCGACAGTGAGGAACGGGTAAGCCGCGACCAGCAGTGCTACGCTTGCCACCTGCCAAAGGATGTCGCCAGCGATGCTGACGCGTGCCGCTGCTGCGACCGGCCCGCCGTTGCGCGCCGCGGCAAGGTGGAAGATCCCCCAAAATACCAACCCGACGCCGAGGATCTTCATCATCGGCGCTGTCGCGGCGGGGCTGAAGAGCGAAGCAAGCGGGGCGGCAAAAAGGATCAGCACGGCGCCGACGGCAAGAGAGTAGACGCCGTCGGCAAGGAAGGTCTTGTTGAGCAGGCTGCGGTTCGAGAGGTTCATCGTCGGCTCCATCGGTTTGTCGATGACCGGAGATTGCCGGTTCGGTGTCATCAAACCAATTACCTCTGAGGTAATGGATTTTACGACCGGCGCGCGCCACTCTCCGGCAGAACGGAGAATCACGATCCATGCAGTTTGGTGAACATCTGAAGGAATGGCGCGGGCATCGCCGCATGAGCCAGCTTGATCTTGCGGTTGCCGCCGGCATCTCGGCGCGCCACCTGTCCTTTCTCGAAACCGGCCGCTCGAAACCGTCGGAGGGCATGATCCTGCGGCTGGCCTCCGTGCTGGAAGTCCCCGCCCGCGACCAGGGCACGTTGTTTTCGGCAGCCGGCTATCGACCGCGCATAGCGACGCGGCCCGCCTCCGGGCTGGACGCCATGCCGCCGGTCGTTGCCAATGCCATCAGGCTGATCCTCGCGCGCCACGATCCCTATCCGGGGCTGGTGCTCGATCACGAGTATACGCTGCTGGTCGTTAATCCGGCGCTGGCGAGCCTGGCGGTTGCCGCCGGCATTCCGTTCCAGCCCGGCGAGAACTTTCTCGACACGTTTCTCGGTAACGACAATGTGCGCAAGCTGGTCGTCAACTGGGAGGCCGCGGCCGCCGATCTGGTGCAGCGGGTCAGAACCGAAGCCTGGCTGCAGGGTCCCCGCAGCCGCCTCGGCAAGCGGCTGGAAAAAGCGGCGTCCAATCCGGCCGTGGCGCGTGCGACCGAAAACCATCCGGACACTGACCGGTTGCCGGTGCTGCCGATCGAGCTCGACATCGGCGGCTTGCGCTTAAGCTTCATCACCACGCTTCAGACCTTCGGCTCGACCCAGGATGCGCTGGTCGAGGGGGTGCTGATCGAATCTTTCTTTCCGGCCGACGAGGAGACCAGGGCATTTTTCGAACGCAAGGGATGATCGGCTATCGGTCGCGCTCCAGGCCGATGGCAATCGCGCCGCAAATCATCAGCGCGACGCCCATGTTGTAAGCGCCGATCGCTGCCGCCGCCTGGATCCAGTCACCGCTTGCGCCGGCAAGCGCCAGCAACCCCGTGCCGGCAAACAGGCAGGCGCGGGCAGATTTGAGGCCGCATATGGCAATGCCGAGGACGAAGGATGCGGTGACGATCATGAGGCCCGCTTATCCCCTTAGGAGTTGATGATGATCATGCCGCTGATGATCAGCGCGGCGCCGAAGGCGTAGCGCAGCGTCACCGCCTCGCCGAGAAAGACGGCGGCAAGCAGCGGCACGATGCAGAAGGTAAGCGCCATGAAGGAATAGGCGATCGTCAGTGGCACCGACTTGATCGTGAAGATCCAGATGATCGTGCCGATGCCATAGACGGCGAGCGCGATCAGCAGGGTGGGGCTGAGGGCCAGAGCCAGGAGCCCCTGGGCACTGGCATTCCCGGTCTTCGCACTTGTCAGCTTGAAGAGGATCTGCCCGGCCGAGATCAGCACCGGCGTGAAGAACAACCCGAACCAGACGGTGGGCGTGAGATTGAGGTTCATCGCCATGCCTCACTCCGCCGCGGCAGTTCTGTCTTCGCAATAGAAGATATCGCGGCCGATATCGACGCATGTGTGCTCGGCCGGAACGGGATGCATCGCCCGCAGGAAGGAGTGGGTATAGGGAAAGAAATTGAAGTGCGGATTGAAGGTGTAGCGGTACTCGCGCTCGCGCGGCACGACGATGATCAGGCGCCGGCGGGTGACCCGGCGAAGCTCGGCGATCGCCTTGCGGTAGTCGAGAATGTGCTCGATCACATGCGTGCAGACGACCGTGTCGAATTCGCCGTCCGCAAAGGGCAGTTCCTCGATCATCGCGGCGTGATATTCGATGCCTTCGATCCGGGCCGCATCGTCGATGGCGAAGTCGACACCGGCGAGGCGTTTAAGGTCGGGCTTGGCTTCCCGGATACGCTTCAACAGAACGCCGGTGCCGCAACCGACGTCGCAGACGCTGTCGCCGACGACGCTTGCCGCGATCTTGCGCACGCAGGCTTCGGAATTGTCCGTTCCCTCGTGCACTCTCGGGTGCTGCCGGTAGAGGTCCTCGTACTCGTTCGCCGACAGGAACGGCGCCCGTGCGCGAAAGTCGGCGAGGTGGGCGATGTGCTTGCCCCAGGCGAGGCTCGCCATGCCCTTGAACAGGCGTGAATCCCTGAGGATCGGCGGAATTACGTCTTCGATCAGGAAGCGTATGCGGTTGGTCGTTTCCCGGTTCATCCGCGGCGCTCCCGCACAATGCGTGGTGCCGACTGCAAGCCGGCTTCCTGGTCCTCGCTCCGGGGCAGGGCGACGCCGCTATCGACCTTCTCCAGCGGCGCAGCCCGTACCGGTGTCGCGATGTAGTGCAGCCGGAGCTGCTCGGTGCGGGCGCGCGAGACCGAATCGAGGATCAGGCCTGCGGTGAACATGATGATCGACATCATCAGCATGGCCAGCGCGAGGACCCAGGTCGGCATGCGCGGCACGAGGCCTGTGGCGAAATATTCGAGCAAGACAGGCATCATGAAGCCGATGCTCGTCGCAAAAAACGCCATGGCGATCACGCCGAAGAACGTGAAGGGCCGCGTTTCTTTCATGAGCATGGCGAAGGTCCAGAGGATCTTGGCGCCATCCTTGTATGTCGACAGCTTGGAATGGGAACCTTCCGGGCGCCGGCCATAGTCCAGTTCAAGCTCCGCGACCGGCAGTTTGAGACGCGAGGCATGGACGGACATCTCCGTCTCGATTTCAAAGCCGTTGGAAATCGCCGGGAAGCTCTTGGCGAAGCGGCGCGAGAGCACGCGGTAGCCGGAGAAGATGTCGTTGAAATCGGTGCCGAAAATTTCCCGGTACAGAATGTTGAAAAGCCTGTTGCCGAAGGCGTGACCCTGCCTGCCGGCATCGTCGTGAACGCCGCGCCGCGTGCCGACGACCATGTCGGCGCGCTCGGTGATCAAGGTGCGGATCAGGTCTTCCGCATCGGTCGGGCAATAGGTGCTGTCGCCGTCGGCCATGACATAGATGTCGGCGTCGATATCGGCGAGCATGCGGCGCACCACGTGCCCCTTGCCCTGCCGGCGTTCACGTACGACGGTCGCGCCGGCAAGCATCGCCTTCAACGCCGTGCCGTCGGTCGAGTTGTTGTCGTAGACGTAAATTCGCGCCGTCGGCAGTGCCGTCTGGAAACCCTCGACTACCTGTCCGATGGTCGATGCTTCGTTGTAGCAAGGCAGGAGAACGGCGATGTTGAAGCGGTCGAACATCAAGGTGGCTCGGTTGCTGTTGGATCGCGCCATCATAGGATCAGGGTGTTAACAAGACGCCAAGGTGCGCCGCGCGGGCCGGTCGAAGCGACCGGCCTCGCCGCCGCGCGCTTTACGCTTTCTTGATCGCAGGGACGTAAGATCCACGCGATCTAGAGGGCGGGAACCTATGTCGAGCGGAATGGCGGCACTACCGGAAATGGCGGCTACGCCCAGGCAGCGGCGGCTCTCGTCGAGCCTCCTTGGGATGGTGCTCGCCTATGGCGTGCCCACGGTTCTTTTCCTCGTCACCCAGTTCATGCGGGCGCCGGATTATCTCGGCCGCGACAATGACGATGCCATGCGCCTGGTCGAGGTGCGCGACCTCCTCGCCGGACAGAGCTGGTTCGACCTCACCCAGCCGCGCCTGGGGCTCGAGGGCGGAACGCTGATGCACTGGTCGCGCCTGATCGATCTGCCGATCGCCGGGCTCATGTCGATTTTTCGGCCTTTTGTCGGCGTGGAGCAGGCGGAAGTCCTGGCGCTTGCGATCTGGCCGATGGCGCTCGCGGTCGGGCTGCTTGCGGCGATGGGGCTCGCCGGACGCCGTGCCGGCGGCACGGTCGCCATGCATTTCTGCCTGGGGCTGACCGCGATCTTCATCGCCACCTCGAACCGTTTCCTCGGGGGCGCCATCGATCACCACAATGTGCAACTGGTGCTGGCCGCGGTCATGGCGGCGATGCTCGTCGATCGACGGTATCGTGCCCTAAATTATGCGCTTGCGGGAGCGGCGGCCGCACTCGCGATCGCCGTAGGTGCCGAAACCACGCCACTCGTGGCGATCGTCTGCGCAATCGTTGCCTGCCAGTGGCTCTGGGCCGGCCAGACGGCCGCGCGTTCGACCGTCGCCTTCGGCCTGTCGCTGACAGCCGGCCTCAGCGTCATCTTCTTTTCGACCGTGCCGCCGCGCCTCTATTTCGTCGCGACCTGCGACAATCTCTCGATCGCCTTCTATTCGCTGGCGCTGACGGGAGGCGTCCTCCTCGCGCTCGCCGCCGCCACTGTCAGCCACCGCGCGCCAGCGCTGCGCTTCGGCGCGCTCGCTCTCTGCGGTCTCGTCGTCGCCGCGGTCGCCCTGTCTGTGGCGCCACAATGCCTCGGCAATCCACTGGCCGGTCTCGATCCGCTGCTCATCGAGCTCTGGCTCGACCATATCTCCGAAGCCCGTTCCGTCACGCTGATCGCTGTGCAGGAGCCGACCAATATCGGCGCCTACTATTTCACCGGCGCCTTTGCCTCGGCCATCTGCCTCTGGCGCATCTTGCGTCGCGACCGGATCGATCTCCATCTGGTGCTCCTTGCCTTGGTGCTTTCGAGCCTGGCGATCGCCCTCGTCCAGGTCCGCGGCATGGCATTTTCCAACCTGCTCGCCATCGTGCCGATGGCCCTGCTGCTTACCGACCTGCGTGCGCGGTCGAGCGGCGGAACGGCTGGCGCCCGCGCCTCCCTTCTCTATGTCGGAGCACTGCTCGTTTCCGTTCCGGCGATGTGGGCCGTTGCCGGAACGCTTGCGGAAAAGGGGATCAGCGGGTTTGCTGCCGCGGAAGCAGCGGTCACGAACGGCGAGGCGTGCCTGACCGACGCCGCCCTTGCCGATATTGGGCGGCTGGCGCCGTCGCTGGTCGTCGGACCGTCGGATATCGGCGCGAAGCTGCTTCGCCGCACCGAACACCGCGTGCTCAGCGCGCCCTATCATCGCAATGCCGCCGGCATGCTCCGCGAACTGAAGATCGGCCTAGCCGAGCCTGGAGCCGCCGCCGTCCTGTTGCACCAGCTCGGGCAGCCGGTGCTCGCCTTCTGCGCCGTTGACGCTCAAACGCAGGTCATAGCTGCCCGCGCTCCGCGTGGTCTCTATGCGGATCTCGCCGCCGGGCGCGTGCCGGCATTCCTGTCGCCCCTGCCGGTTTCGGAAGGCTCGCCCATCCGGCTCTATACGCTGGCGCCTTGAGCGCCACGCCCCTGGCGCGTGGAAAGCGTGAGGGATGTGCTGGCCTTCGGCGAAGGGTGCGGTAAAAGAGGCAATGGCCTCTTTCTTCGACAGCGATTCTCCGAGCAACCTCACCGAATATTCGGTGTCCGAGCTTTCGGGCTCGATCAAGCGAACGGTCGAACAGGCCTTCGACCAGGTGCGCGTGCGCGGCGAAATCTCCGGCTATCGCGGCCCTCATTCGTCGGGCCACGCCTATTTCGCGCTCAAGGACGATCGGGCGCGCATCGATGCAGTCATCTGGAAGGGTACCTTCTCGCGCCTGCGCTTCCGTCCGGAAGAGGGCATGGAGGTGATCGCGACCGGCAAGGTCACGACCTTCCCGGGCTCTTCGAAGTATCAGATCGTCATCGAGACGATGGAACCGGCCGGCGCCGGCGCGCTGATGGCGCTGCTCGAGGAGCGCAAGCGCAAGCTCGCCGCCGAAGGGCTGTTCGACGCCAATCGCAAGCGGCAGCTGCCCTATATGCCCAAGGTGATCGGTGTCGTGACGTCGCCGACCGGTGCCGTCATCCGCGACATCCTGCACCGCATCGCCGACCGCTTTCCCGTCCATGTCGTCGTCTGGCCGGTTCGGGTGCAGGGCGATGGCTCGGGTGACGAGGTGGCAGCGGCGATCCGCGGCTTCAACGCGATCGAGCCCGGCGGGCCGACTGCGCGACCGGATGTCCTGATCGTCGCGCGTGGCGGCGGCAGCCTCGAAGACCTCTGGGGCTTCAACGACGAGGCCGTCGTGCGCGCCGCCGCCGCCTCCGGGATCCCGCTGATTTCGGCCGTCGGCCACGAGACGGACTGGACGCTGATCGACTATGCCGCCGACCAGCGCGCGCCGACGCCGACGGGTGCAGCGGAAATGGCGGTGCCGGTCAGGGCCGATCTCGAAGCCGGTCTCTCCGGCCTGTCGGCACGCCTCAAGTCGGCTGTCGGACGCCAGATGGACAATCGCCGCCAGGCGGTGCGGTCTCTGGCGCGGGCGCTGCCGTCGCTCGACCAGTTGCTGGCGCTGCCGCGCCGCCGTTTCGACGAGGCTGCACTCGGGCTCGGGCGCGGGCTCACGATGAACACGGCGAACAAGCGTCGTCAGTTCGAACGCGTGTCTACCGAGCTGCGTGCCGACCTTCTCAAGGGCAAGCTTTCCGAGCGTCGCCAGCGCCTGGTCGATGCCATGAACAAGGCCGACCGCATCGTCGAGCGGCAGGTACATCGCGGCGAGGCGCGGGTTTCTGCGGCCGACGCTGCGCTGCGCGCCTTACCCTCGCGCCTCATCGGCCAGATCCATCGGGCATCCGATCGCGTCGCCGGGCTTGCTGCCCGGTCCGATGCGGCCGTGCGCGCCGACGTGCGACGCCTGCGCAGCGTCATCGTCGCCCAGGATCGCATCCTGCAGTCGCTTTCCTATCGCAACGTCCTGCAGCGCGGTTTTGCGCTGGTGCGCGATGCCGAAGGCGGGCCGGTGCGCCAGGCTGCGTCCGTCTCGGTCGGCATGACGCTCAGCCTGGAATTTGCCGACGGTCGCGTGTCGGCGATTGCCGGCGACGGGGAGGGCGAGCCAGGTTCTCCGCCGACGGCGCCCCGCAAGAAGCAGCCGAAGCCCGCAGACCCGGCGGGAGACCCGCCGAAACAGGGCAACCTGTTCTAGCGCGTCATCCCGCTGTCATGCCGACGACGTAACGCCAGCGTTCGCAAGAGAGTGACGGAGCCCGGCATGGTCGAGCGAGCCAAGATTATCTTCATCCACGGCGCCTCCAGCAGCGGGAAATCGACGCTGGCGCGGGCGGTCCAGGCGCAGATCGGCGCGCCGTTCTGGCATGTTTCGATCGACCATCTTCGCGATTCGGGGACGGTGCCAATGGAAAGGTTCCGCCGCGGCGATTTTCGTTGGAAGGAACACCGGGCGCGTTTCTTCGACGGTTTTCACCGCTCGCTGGTCGCCTATGCGTCAGCCGGCAACAATCTCCTGCTGGAGCACATTCTCGAAGAGCCCGGCTGGGCGTCTGAGCTCGCGGTGATGCTTCAGCCGTTCGATGTGTTTTTTGTCGCGCTTCATTGTGAACGCGACGAACTCATCCGGCGCGAACGGCTTCGCGCCGACCGGCCGATCGGCAGCGCCGCAGATGATTTTCACCGCATTCACGTCGGACAGTGTTACGATCTGGAGCTTGGTCCGGGACAGGCCGCCGATGACGCCGCCGCGCAATTGATTTCCGCCTGGTCAGTGCGCCGCTCGCCCTCCGTCTTCGACACACTGGCGCTGGAAGCCCGGGCAGGATCGGGCAAATCCCCGTTCTGAAGAAGGCGGCTGCTGGCGGTCCAGGGAGCGAGCGTGTCGGCTCGCATGACTGCCTCCTCGGCGCGGCCTGACGGTCGCGAAAAACGGCATTGTATTCGGTTGATTTTTAAGCTCATTTTCCCGGCGACGGATCTTGATTCCAGATCGATATGTTAGGAACACCGCATGCGCATCCTGCTCGTGCTTGCCCACCCGCTCGAAGACAGTTTTGCCGCGAACGTGGCGCGTGAAGCGCGCGCCGCCTTGGAGGCGAGGGGACATTCGGTCGACTTGCTCGATCTCTATCGCGAGGATTTCGATCCGCGCCTCAGCGTCGCTGAGCGCGGCAGTTACTTCTCCGACACCTATGATCGGTCAGGCGCGGCAGATTGGATCGGCCGGCTGCAGGCGGCCGATGGGCTGGTGCTCGTCTTCCCGCAATGGTGGTTCAATTTTCCGGCGATCCTGAAGGGCTTCTTCGATCGCGTCTTTGCGCCGGGCATCGCCTTCGACAACGACCCGGCCGGCGGCCGCATCATCCCGCGGCTCCACAATATCAAGCTCTTCTGGGCGCTGACGACGACCGGCTCGCCCTGGTGGGTGGTGCATCTCTACATGGGCAATCCGGTGAAGCGGCTTTTGAAGCGCGGCATCGCCGCCTTCTGCGCCAAGGGACTGAACTTCCGCATGCTCGCGCTGCACGACATGGACCGGGCGACCGACGCCAAGCGCAAGGCGCATCTGCAGCGTGTCCGTCGGCTTGCCTCCAGTCTGTGATCGCGGCTACTCGAACGTCGCAAGATATTTGCGCAGCAGTGCGTTGAGGACTACGCGTTCCTCGGGCGACAGCGCGGAAACGACGCGATGCTGGTTGGCCACATGCGCGGTCGCGGCCTCGTCGACACGGCGCAAGCCCTCGTCCGTCAAGGCGATGATCACCCCCCGCCTGTCCTCGGGATTGGCGATCCGTTCGACGAGCCCGGCCTTTTCAAGCTGATCGATGCGGTTGGTCATGGTGCCGGAGCTGACCATGGTCGTATCCAGAAGGTCTCCGGGCGAAAGCCGATAGGGCGGTCCGGACCGACGAAGCGTCGCGAGCACGTCGAAGCTCGACGCATTCAATCCGCGCTCGGAAAACGACTTCTCGATTTCCCGGGCGATATGTGTCGAAACCCGTGAGAGCCGGCCAAGCAGGCCCATGGCCGAAACATCGAGGTCCGGCCGCTCCCGGTGCCATTGGGCCAAAATCCTGTCGACGCGATCCATCAAAACCTCCATGCATTTATCTCAGCATAGAGTATCTTGACTTAGAGATAAACCGCGTTATCGTCATTTTATCTTGATATAGAGATTCTTGAGGTAAAGATATGACTTCGAACCGCACCGTCGACCTTGCCTTGACCGCGCTGGCACCGGCCATCTGGGGCAGCACCTATCTCGTCACCACAGAGTTCCTGCCGTCTGGCTATCCGTTGACGGTTGCCATGCTGCGGGCCCTGCCGGCGGGGTTGCTCCTGCTCCTGATTGTGCGGCGCCTGCCGGACGGTATCTGGTGGCCGCGGACCTTCGTGCTCGGCGCGCTCAACTTCTCCTTCTTCTGGGCCATGCTGTTCGTTTCCGCTTACAGGCTGCCAGGCGGCGTCGCCGCAACCGTCGGTGCCGTTCAGCCGCTGATCGTCATCCTTTTGTCGCGCGTCTTCCTGGGCTCGCCGATCCGCCTGCTCAGCGTGGTTGCCGGCCTTGCGGGCATTGCCGGCGTCGCCCTGCTGGTGCTGACGCCGGGCGCCGCGCTCGATCCGCTCGGGGTGCTCGCTGGTCTCGCCGGAGCCGTCTCCATGGCCTTCGGCACGGTGCTGAGCCGCCACTGGGCGCCGCCGGTTCCGCCGCTCACCTTCACTGCCTGGCAATTGGCGGCCGGTGGCCTCATGCTCGTGCCGGTGGCGCTGTTCTTCGAGCCGTCGCTGCCGCCGCTGACCACCGCCAACGTCCTCGGTCTCGCCTATCTCGGCTTGATCGGCGCCGCCTTCACCTATCTGCTCTGGTTCCGCGGCCTGTCGCGCCTCGAACCTTCTGCCGTCTCGCCGCTCGGTTTCCTGAGCCCGGTCGTTGCCATCCTGCTCGGCTGGGGCGTGCTCGGCGAGCAACTGACGCCGGTGCAGGCGCTCGGCATCCTCGTCGTCTTCATCAGCGTCTGGCTCAGCCAGCGCGCGCAACTCGCCCCCAAGGTGCGACCGGCGCGCGCCTGAAAGCAGGGCTTGCAACCACAGCGCATGCGCTTCACATTGCCGGCAACGTCAATCCTCAAAGAAGCGCACGCCCTGATGACCGAGCATCTGACGCCAGCGCACTATTCCGATCTCCTCCGTTTCGCGAGGCGGCAAAGCCGCCGTGCGGCCGAAGCGGAGGATTTGCTGCATGAGGCGCTGATCGTCGCGCTCAAGGCAGGGCGTTTTCCAACCGGCGGCGATCGCGCCTGGTTCTGCGGTGTTCTCCGCAAGCTCGCAGCGATGCAGGCGCGCACCGCTGCTCGCCGTTTGCGCCGCGAGCTGCAAGCGGACGTTCCCGAAGTGGAAGAGCGGCGCTCTGGCGATCCGCTGGCGTTCGCCGTCACGCTTTCCCCGAGCCTCAGGATCGTGATGCTGCTGGCGATCGGCGGCCACAATCGCCTCGAAATCCGTCATCTCCTCGGCATTTCCGATGAAGCGCTGCGCCAGCGCATCCTGATGCTGCGCCGGGCCTGGCGCGATGCCGGCCATGTCGAGATCAATCTGGAACTGACCGGACTTCGCTATCCGCTCGAAAGCGGCCGTATTCGTCAGGCCCTCCTGCCGGTCACCCGCGGCGGCCGCGCCGCCTTTGCCAGCCACGATCCGGACGGCCATCTCTTCGCGATCAATTTTTCGCCGCGCGCGTCTCACGAAACGGCAACCGGCGGCAACAAGCCGGCGTAACAAACACAAGGGAAGCAACCAATGTTGTCGAAACCACGTATCGGGGCCATCTGCTACTTCGTCTCGGATCTCACCCGCACGGAAGCCTTCTACCGTGATGTTCTGGGTCTCAACGTCCAGCGCATGGAGGACGACGAAGCCGGTTCCTGGCTGATGGCGAAGATAGAAGACGAGGTCGAGTTGATCTTCTTCGTCGTGGAGAGCAAGCCGGGCAACACACCGATCGTCGTGTTCGATCTCGCCGAGGGCGGCATCGACGATGTGGTCGCGGGCCTCGCTGAAAAGGGAACCACCATCGTCACGCCGGTGAGCCATGCGCCCGGCGGCTGGTCGGCAGAATTCGCCGATCCCGATGGCCACGTGCTGTCCCTCTACCAATCGGCGGAGATGCCGCGTCTGAAGCGGGCTGCCAACGGCTGAAGGGGCGTTTCCCTAATAGAAAAGGCCGCCGCATGTGTTGCGGCGGCCACAAGCCTTTCAGGTCGGACGAGACCGGGGAGGGGCCGTGATCAGGCCCATTCACCCTTTCGCATGACCGGGACGCGGCTACCATCGGCGCGCACGCCGTCGATGTCGACCTGGCCCGAACCGATCATCCAGTCGATGTGGATCAGGCTGGAATTGCCGCCCTGGGCGCGGATCTGTTCCGGCGTCAGCTTGGTGTCGTCGACGAAGCAGCCGGAATAGCACTGGCCGAGCGCGATGTGGCACGAGGCGTTTTCATCAAACAGCGTGTTGTAGAACAGGATGCCGCTTGCCGAGATCGGCGAGGAATGCGGCACCAGAGCCACTTCGCCGAGCCGGCGCGCGCCCTCGTCGGTGTCGAGCACCTTGTTCAGTACTTCCTCGCCGCGCGATGCCTTGGCTTCGACGATCCGGCCGCCCTCGAAACGCACCTGGATGTTGTCGATCAGCGTGCCCTGGTGCGACAGCGGCTTGGTCGAGGAGACATGGCCTTCGACGCGCAGCGCATGCGGCGTCGTGAACACTTCCTCGGTCGGGATGTTCGGGTTGCAGGTGACGCCGTTCTTGGCCTCCGACGCGCCGCCGCACCAGAGATGGCCATCGGCAAGCCCGACGGTCAGATCGGTGCCCGGGCCGGTAAAGTGCAGCGCGGCAAAGCGCTCGCCGTTCAGCCAGGCCGAGCGCCGGGCGAGGTTGGCGTTGTGCTCCTTCCAGGCGGCCACCGGATCGGCGACATCGACGCGCGAGGCGGCGAAGATGGCGTTGGCGAGCTTCTCGACGGCAACCTCTTCCGGGTCGTTCGGGAAGACGAGCTTCGCCCAGGACGGGTTCGGGTAGGAAACGATGTTCCAGTTGATGTCGAAGTTCGAGATCTTTTCGAGCGCCGGCTTATAGGCAATGGAATTTGCCTTGTTGGCCCGCGCCACCTTGGCCGGATCCTGCGCCGAAAGCATCATCGGGTTGTCGCCGGAGATCGCAAGCCGCGCTGCACCACCGGCGAAAGCTTCGGCCATGCCCTTGAACAGCCAGTCGCTTGCCCGGTCGAAGCTCTCGTCCGGTGCATAGGCATAACGCGAAAGCGTCGTGTCCTCGTCCGAATAGAGCGTCGTCACGAGGCCGGCACCGGCCTTGTAGGCGTGCTTGGTGATCAGGCGAACAAGCGGCATCGCCGCGACCGGCGCAGTCATGACAAGGTCCTGACCGCGCTGAAGCTGCAGGCCGACCTGGATCGCGACTTCCGCGAGCTTGTCGAGTTTCACCGGGTCGATCGGATCGGGCGTATTGGCGGGAAAGGTCATGATCTACCTGTCTTTCTGAAATCGGAAGAAGAAGACTTAGAGCGCTTTGCGGCGAAAATGAAGGCTGAGCCCGGGAGGTTTCGTGCAATCAGCGCGCGCCGAGGGCCGCACGCACCCGCTCGACATTGCTCCTGTGCACAGCCTCATAAGGCGCGAAATAGAGGATCGCCCCGGAGGCGATATCCTCGGCGGCGAATTCCTTGAGTGTGCCGATGGCAGAACCGGTCGCGATCGCGCGGGTCAGCCGCTCGAGATAGCCGCGATTGGCATCGATCAGTTTCGGTCCGTAGCCGCCGCTGGCGATGCGTTCGCGGTCGCCATGGGCGGGTAGAATCCGAGCAATCTGCCATTGCCGCAGGCGCTTGAGTTCCGCGATGTGCGTCGCCGTCTGCTCAGCCTCGCTGATGAAGGTCGTCGTATCCTCAAGCGTATCGCCTGCCAGCAGCAACTTCTCCTCGGGCAGCCAGATCACGTTGCCATCGGCGCTATGGATGGCGAAGTGATGCAGTTCGACCCGGCGTGCGCCGACGGTCAGTGCAAGCGTCTCGTCGAACAGGCGGTTCGGCATCACGAGGGGCTGGATCGGCGGCGTCGCCGTTTCGACCTTCTCGCGGTTTTCTTCAAGTTTCGCTGCCGTCAGCTTGAGGGCGATGATCTCGCAATCGGCAAAGACCGCATTTCCGGCCACATGGTCCTTATGCCAATGGCTGAGCACGACGCGGATCGCGGTGACGCCAAGGCTTTCGAGATGGTTGCGGATCGCCCGGGCGTGATCGAGCGAGATATGCGTGTCGTAGACCAGCGCTTGCGTGCCGTCGACGATGGCATAGGAGGCGACGCCGAGTTCGTAGGCGCCGTCATCGAGCCAGTTCGCCGCCTGCGAAAAGAGCCGCACTCCGGCAACGCGCCCGTCATAGTAGGCATAGACGCCGGGATAGGGCTCAAGAACCGTAAGGGTCGAGATCATGTCGGTCACAAGGCGCTCCTCCAGCATGGCTTGCGCCCTGTCATAGAGCAGGCGCGCGCCAAACTGAAGGACGGCGTGATCACGCGCTCTTCGCTATGCCTGTCCGGCGCGCAGCAGATAGGCGTCGTGCTCGCTGAGGAAGGTCATCAGCCGCTCACCGTAATCCGGCGTCACGGCCGCCTTGACGCTCGGCCGCTCGGCGAGCGCCTTGCGCCAGGCGCCGACACGATCGAGTCCGTCGAAAATGCCGTGATCTGCAAGCGTGTCGAAGAGATCGAAGTAACGGAAGATCGGTGCGAAGACCGCATCGACGAGCGAAAATTGTGTACCGGCAAAGTAGGGACCTTCGCCAAGTGCCGCTTCCATGGTCACAAGTTTGCCGGCCACCGCCTGGCGTTTCTGTTCGTAGGTTTCCCGGTCCTTCGCAGTCTCGAAGCCCCAGAGATCCGAAAGGATCGACGAGCCGAATTCCATCCAGCCGCGATGACGGGCGCGCTCCAGGGCGTCTTCGGGGTGAAGCTTCGGGCCGGCTTGGCTTTCCTCGACATATTCGGCGATGACGGAGCTTTCAAACAGCACCGTTTCGCCGCTCTGCTGCGGCACCTGCAACAGCGGCACCTTGCCGAGCGGGGAGATTTTCAGGAACCAGTCGGGCTTGGCCTTGAGGTCGATATAGGTCCGCTCGAAGCGAACGCCTTTTTCGTCGAGCGCGATCGAGGCACGCTGCACATAGGGGCAGAGATGGTGGCTGACGAGGGTAAGCATGGCAATCTCCCGGTTGAGGTAAAGTAGATGCATATGCATGTATGTGGGCTTGCTTCGACTTTCAAGATGGATGTAATTGCATCTATGAGCAAAGAGACGAAAATCGACGAGAAGGGCCCTGGCCCCGAAACGACCGCGGCCTGGATCGGGCTGATGCGCGCACGGGAATGCGTGCTTGCTCGGATCGAGGCCGATTTCAAGGGGGCCAGCCTGCCACCGCTTGGCTGGTACGACGTGTTGTGGGAACTGGTTCAGGCCGAAGACGGCCGGCTGCGGCCCTTCGAGATCGAGGCGCGCACCTTGCTCGCGCAGTATAACTTGTCGCGCCTGATCGATCGCCTGGTCAAAGAGGGGTTGGTCCGTCGCGAAGCCTTCGACGCCGACGGTCGCGGCCAATGGGTTGTCGTCACCGAGGCCGGAAGGGCGCTGCGCGCGCGCATGTGGCAGACTTATGGGCCCTCGATAGAGGCCCATGTCGGCGCCCGGCTGACAGAAGCGGAGGCGCGGCAGCTCGCGGGGCTGCTGGCGAAGCTCAGGTAGAGCACGTCAGTTCTCAAACAGGGTACCGGCGAACGATCGGGTAGCGCCTTCCAGGCAAGTTACCCCTCACCTTAGCGCTCTTCCTGCAGGTGGGGAGAGGGGGCGTGCTGGCGTGCTGTTCGTAGCGCCGCCGACCGGAGCCGTCACAGGAGAGAGAGGTCGTCGTTGCTGAGACGAACGGGTGCAATGCGTCTCCTTCGCCCCGCTTGCGGGGAGAAGGTGGCCGGCAGGCCGGATGAGGGACCCCGACGGGGCGAGCGTCAATCTAGGACGCCGTCGTCGCCTAGCTGCTCAGCCCGAACGACTTCTCGAGGGCTTCCCAGGTCTCGTCCATGGCGAAGGTGCCGGAGAGATAGGGAATGGCCACGTGTCCATAGAGCGGCGAAAGCTGCCACTCGGCCGTTTCCTCGTCGACGCCTGCGATCTGCTGCAGGTAGATCGTCGAGACGAGGCCGGTGCGGTCGGCGCCGGCCTTGCAGTGGATCAGAAGCGGCTTTGGCGCGTCCCTGAGGATCGCCATCAGCGCGTCGGTTTCCTTGCGGTCGATCTCAGCCGAAGCGGACATGGGGAAGTTGATGAGCCGGATACCGTTGCGCTCGGCGGCGGCAACCTCTTCGCGATACCAGCGCTCGTCCGGCTTTTCGCCGCGCAGGTTGAGAATGGTGCGGATGCCGTAGGCCTTGGAATAGGCGGCGATCGCCTCCGGCGTCGGCTGTGCCGAACGGTAGACCTCACCGGCCACGAGCGTATGGAAATTGCCGGTCCACTGAAGACCGACGAGGTAGATGACCAGGGCCGCGACGAGCGCAGCCGTGCCGACGGCGAGGCGCTTCAAAAGACGCTTCGCGCTGGGAAATCTTGCAAATGCCATGTGAGAGACCCGACGCCGTTCGAAGGCGGGCGTGCATGCAAAAATTGCACATTTCGTCCCCGCATCAGCGGCTCGTATAAGGCATCTGTGATATTTTGATGGCAGTGCCTCAGGCGATGAGCGGTGCCGCGATCGCCTTTAGCGCGGCCTGGGCGTCGCGGGGTGCAAGCCGCACCTGCAGACCGCGCTGTCCGCCATTGATGTAGACCTGCACTTCGGCAAGTGCGGCCTCCTCGATTGCCGTCGGCACCTGTTTTTTCTGGCCGAACGGGCTGATGCCGCCGACATGGTAACCGGTCAGCCGCTCGGCATCCGCCGGCTTCATCATCGCCGCCGACTTGCCGCCGAAGGCGGCGGCGAGCTTCTTCATGCTGACCTCACGATCGGAGGGAACGACGCAGCAGACCGGCTTGCCGTCGACTTCAGCCATCAGCGTCTTCAGCACCCGGCTCGGATCCTCGTCGAGCGCCTCGGCCGCCTGCAGGCCGACGCGCTCCGCATTGGGATCATAGTCATAGGCATGCACGCTGAAGGTGACGCCGGCCTTCGAAAGCATCTGCGTGGCGCGCGTGGTCTTCGACATCGTCGTCGCTCCAAATGGGGGTCAGGCTTTGGCGAGCACGGCCTCGTAGAGGTCCGGCTTGAAGCCGATCAGCAGATTGCCGTCCGCTTCGAGCACCGGACGCTTGATCATCGAGGGCTGGGCGAGCATCAGCGCAATCGCCTTCTGTTCGTCGAGGCCCTGCCTGTCGGCCTCGTCGAGCTTGCGGAAAGTCGTGCCGGCGCGGTTCAGCACCGTTTCCCATCCGGCCTCCTTGCACCAGCGCTCGAGATGCGGGCGGTCGATGGCCTGGGCCTTATAGTCGTGGAAGCGATAGGCGATGCCCCGGCCGTCGAGCCAAGTGCGGGCCTTCTTCATCGTGTCGCAGTTCTTGATGCCGTAAATCGTAACCGTCATTCCCATGCTCCAGCCGCAGCGAGCAATTCCCGAACGGCCGCGCCTCTGGGAATCGCGCAATTTCAAAGCGTGGCAGGAGTGATAGCCGCCCGATGCGCGGGAGGGAAGACCGAGACCTTGCGTCAGGTCACGCCGGCGTAGCGTCCCGGCTTGTGATTGATCGCCAGCGTCATGTTGACGACAGCGGCCCCGATCACCGAGAGCACCAGGTTCGATGGCGGCAACACGAAGAAGGCGGCAGCCAGAATGGTGAGATCGACCGCCAGCTGGAAATAGCCGGCACGGATGCCGAACCTTTCCTGGAGATAGATCGCGACGATGTTGATGCCGCCAAGCCCGGTGCGATGGCGAAAGAGGATCAACAGGCCCATGCCCATCAGCCCGCCGCCGACGACCGCCGCATAGATCGGGTCAAGCCGGGCGATCTCCACCCAGCCGGCCGTCAGCCGAGAAAACAGCGAGACGAGGCTGACGGCGATGAAGGTGCGCAGCGCAAACATCCAGCCGAGCCGTTTGACCGCCAGGACGTAGAAGGGCAGGTTGACGAGCGAAAAGACCAGCCAGAACTCGGCGCCGGTCGCATATTGCAGAAGCAGTGCCAGGCCCGACGTGCTGCCCGTGAGCAGCATCGCCTTGCTGTAGATGATGATGCCGAGCGACATGATCAGCGTGCCCGTCAGGATCGCCAGCGCATCCTCGTACAGGCGATGGCGTTCAGTCGGGGTTTCTGTCGCGTCGATGCTGTGCTCGGCCATCATGGTCCTCAGAGGTTCTTGAAGTTGGCGATGACGCCGTCGACTTCCGCCGTCTTCAGGCCGGCAATGTTGATGCGGCCGGAACCGGGCATGTAGATGCCGTGCTCGTTCCGAAGTCGCATGACGTCGGCCTCGGCAAGCGGAAGCAGCGAGAACATGCCTTCCTGGCTGGCGACGGCGCCGAGCGCCTGCCAGCGATCGCGCAAGCCTTCGGCGAGCGCGCGGCGGATGTTGGTGATGCGCAGCCGCATGGTTTCGAGTTCTGCTTGCCAGTGACGCTTGAGCTCGGCGTCGGAAAGGATCATCCGCACGATTGCAGCACCGTGATCCGGCGGCATCGAGTAGCTGGTGCGGGCAAGGCCGGCGAGGTTGGAGCGGACCGTATCGGCCGAAGACGACGAGGCCGTCACCGCGAAGATCGCGCCGGCGCGCTCGCGATAGAGCCCGAAGGACTTGGAGCAGGAAACGGCAACCAGCGCTTCCGGAACGACGCCGATCAGGTGGCGGAGACCGGCGACATCCTCGTCGAGACCGCGGCCGAAGCCCTGGTAGGCAAGGTCGACGAGCGGCAGCAGGCCGCGCTCGGCGATGACGGCGGCAAGCTCCATCCACTGCGCTCGCGTGATGACGCCGCCCGTCGGGTTGTGGCAGCTCGCATGCAGCAGCACGGCGTCGCCGGCGGCAGCGCTCTGGAGCGCCGTCATCATGTTTTCGAAGAGCACGCTCTGCGTCGGCACGTCGAAGAACGGGTAACCGGCGGGCTCAAGGCCAGCGGTCTTGAAGATGCTGGCATGGTTTGGCCAGCTCGGCAGCCCGATCCAGATGCGCTTGCCGCCCATCTGGTGGATGAGGTCGGCCGCGAGCCGGAGAGCGCCGGAACCGCCCGGCGTCTGCACGCCGGCGATATGGCTGCGATCGATGGTATCGCCACCGACCAGCGTCCAGAGATGATCGATAAAGACGAGATCGCCCTCGGGGCCGACATAGGACTTGCTGTCCTGCGTTTCGAGCAGACGCTTCTCCGCTGCCTTGACGGCGCGAAAGATCGGGGTGTGGCCGGTTTCGTCGCGGTAGACGCCGACGCCGAGATCGACCTTTCCGGGGCGCTCGTCCTTGCGGTAAAGCCCGATCAGGGCCAGCAACGGATCATCGGGTTGGCGGATCAGAGCGTCGAACATGCCGGAAATTCCCCCTTGAGTGGCAGCGATGCGTTATCGGTCGAGAAAGCCTGCCGGCCGCCGTTCCTCCGGCTGCCCTGCGGCTTTCTTCTTAAGTCAGTGCAAGCGCAAAATCGATGCGATATTTGCCACGGAGACAATATCGACAGCGTGCTATTTGCGCAAAATTCTGCAATTCATTTGCTGATTTGCGTGCTGCGGCATACTTCCTGAAGCCGAAATCGAAGCGTTGGGGGCGATGATGGTTGAGAAGATGGCGGTGGAACTGGATCAGATCGACCGGCGGATCATCCGCCTTCTGGTGGAGGATGCATCGCTCAGCAACAACGCGCTTGCGGCGAGAGTCGGGCTCTCGCCGGCGCCGCTGTCGCGCCGCCTTGCCCGGCTCTATGCGGCCGGCGTCATCCGCCAGACGGTGGTCGTCGATCCGAAGGCAGCCGGCATCGGCTTCCAGGCCTTCGTCGAGGTGACGCTGGAGCGCACCGCAAGCAAGGTCGGCCAGCGCTTCATCGAGCTGGTGTCGCGCATGCCGGAGGTGGTGGAATGCCACACGGTCGCCGGCGATTTCGATTTTCTTCTGAAGATCGCGGTGCGCGACGTCGCGGATTACAAACGCCTGCTCTGGAGCGAATTCGAGCAGATCGCCGAGATCAAGACGTTGCGCTCGACCATTCTGCTCGACAGCCCAAAGATGACGGCCGCCACGGGGGCGTGACGGCCGCTTGAACATTCAATCCCAGGCCCTAGGCTTCAAGCGACCCGGGTTTGCGCCCGGCGCTCGACGGCGCAGCGCAGGCGATCTTCATCAAGTCCGAGCGCCGGCGTGCAAGGCGGGTCGAGACGCGGGTGACAATCAGCCCGTCTTGGGGCGCGCGCACCTCGAGGGCGCCGTCCGCCTGGCCGGGGCGCGTAAGGATCGTTGCGAGCAGATCGCCTGCCTTCACGCTCTCGCCGATATCCCGGTGGAACAGGATGGCGCCGGCCTCAGGGGCCCGGATCATCTCGATGTTGTCGAGCGGTGCGATGATGCCAGCGAAGGGTGCAATCGTTTCTTCGTCACCGGTAATGACGCCGCGGGCGACGAGGAAGCGGAAGACCCCTTCGGCATCCTTGCGAGCAAGCTCCGGATAGACGTCGCGCGTGCCGCGAAGCTCGACCGTCACCGAGAGGCGTCCCGGCAGGCGTGTCTTCTTCTGCCCGGTTTCGTATTTCCAGGCATAGGCGACAGCCTCCTCGAAGGCGGAGCTTTCGCCGTCCGAAAGGAAGACCGCCTCCATATCGAGCGCCGAGGCGAGGTCGCCCGCTTCCGGCCAGAAGGCGTCGTCGATATAGGCGTATTGCAGCGCCTCGTCGTCGCAATGAAGATCGAGCATCAGGTCGGCGCCGAGCGCCATATGCAGCAGCTGCCGTTTCAGCCGATCCGTCGCCGAGCAGCGGTCGAGATCGTCGATCAGCCGGTCACGGTCGCCAAGCGTGATCAGCGGAAAATCACGGTTGAAGTTCGTGCGTGAGCCGAGGTCGAAGCGGCCCTGCAACTCGCCGAAATGCGACTGCGCGGTGCCGATCGGGTTTGCCTGGGGCACGACGGTGATGTCGCCGAGGATGGCGCCGTCCTTCTCCGCCTGCTGCAGCCGCTGCAGCAGGAAATGGGCAAGTGCGGTGCCCGGCAGTTCGTTGGCGTGCAGCGCCGCCTGGATGTAGGTCTTCGGTGCAGCGGCCGTTCTGCCCTTGAAACGGAAAACCGGCAGGCGCCATTCGATACCGGGCGTATCGCCGGCGATGATGATTTCGGAAACGTCCATGGGCTCCTCCCGTATCGTTCGTTGGTCGCGCTTATCGGCATTCCCAAGGCGCTCCGCAAGTCGCTAAGAACTAGGGTGCGGTTTCGGGTTGCGCCGACGTCGCTCTGGCTTTGACATGATCGGCAGGCCTATTGTTCCGTGAAGCATCCAGCACAGGTGGGAGACAGCAAGATGATCCTGATCGGCCAATATGACTCCCCCTTCGTGCGACGCGTGGGCATCGCGCTCAGCCTTTACGACATCCCGTTCGAACACCGTCCCTGGTCGTCCTTCGGCAATGCCGACGAGCTTCGGGCCTACAATCCGCTGACGCGCGTGCCGACGCTGGTGCTGGACGATGGGACGGTGCTTACCGACAGCCATATCATTCTCGATTATCTCGACAGTCTCGTTTCCGACGACCGGGTCCTGTTCCCGCGAACGGAACCGGCGCGCCATCGGGTGCTGAGAATCGCGACGCTTGCCACGGGCCTCGGCGACAAGGCCGTCAGCCTGTTCTACGAGAAGCGGTTGCACGGGGCGGTCTCGGCACTCTGGGTCGACCGCTGCCGCCGCCAGATCGAAGAGACGCTTCAAGTGCTCGAAACGAGCCGCGCGCAAAGCACGGGCGCCTATTGGTTCGGCGAGCGCATCGGCCATGTGGATATCGCCGTTGCGGCCGTGTTGCGCTTCCTCAAGGAGGTGCATCCCGATCTGGTCGCGATGGGGCGCTATCCGCGTCTGCAGGCGCATGCGGACATGCTTGAAGCGCTTCCGGTGTTCCAGACGATCAGCCAGCCCTTCATTCCGCCCGCGTAAGGGGGGGCTCCCCGTCGGAGCCGGGCTGGCACATCACCAAGGTGTACGGCTACCTTCCGCCTGGACTTCAGCGCGACGGCAATAGCGACCAGCGGGCGAGGATCTTCGTAGAGCCCGCCCCCTTGCGGGCATGGATCAGAACGAGTTCGCGCGCCACCCAGGAGACCGGTTCGGAAACGCGGAGATCCGGCGCGACCCGATCGTTCCGGTAGAGCGTCATATGGGGGATTGCCATGAGCGGGCGTTTGAGCGCCTCGATCTGCCGGACCAGCGCGCTGAAGCCCGGCGCGGCGTGGCGCGTCGTCAGGGCGCGCGGCCGGTCGCGGCCATTGCCGTTGCTGACCAACCTGTCGAGGCGGATCTCGACCGCTGGCACGTCGACGCGGTCACCCTGCCGCAGCGCATCCGCAACCGCGAAGTCGGGCAAGCCGCGGCCCTGCCAGCGCTTGTCGACAGAGACGTGCAGGCGATCGGGCCGATAGATGAAGCCATCCGCCATCTGGTCGGCGAAATCCCTTTCGGCAATCGCCAGTGCCTTCGTGGCAGCCGGCTCGTCCGGAAGTAGCGCGAAGTATAGGATGTCGATTGCCGGCGCTGGCTGGGGACAGCCGAGATCGAATGCGAATTGGTTCGACGACATGGTACCCTCCGCCGCCCGGGTCGCGCGCCACGACATGTGGTCTCGACCGGAGATGGGGATGCCGGCTGACAATGCCAAGGACATCCGGCGGGGAATGGAAGACTTCACCGTTGGCCGAGGCTGTTGCTTCGCTACTCCGTCGGCATCCGGCCAAATTTCTGCAAATTCGGATCGAGACGGTCCCAGGCAAGGCCGCGCACGGCGTAGGTCACCGCTTGCGGTCTGTAACGGCTGGGATCGTCGAGGCTTGCAGCGCGAACGCTGAAGAACTCCGGCATGGCTGAGAAGGTCATGTAGACCGGAGAGCCGCAACTGGGGCAGAAGCCGCGCGTCTTCACATGGCCGCTGTCGGCGACCATGTCCCAATGCGAGGCCTGACCTTCGAGCTTTACGCCCTCGCGGCGGAACGTCATATGCGATCCGTGCCCGGTCCCGCTTTCGTGCTGGCAATCACGGCACTGGCAGTCGTTGGAGAAGACCGGTTCTCCTGAGATCTCGTAGCGGATCGCGCCGCAGGCGCATCCGCCGATATAGGACTTGCTCATACATTCGCTCCAGTCTCGGGCACGGCAAAGCCTTTCGCGTGGCTGCGAGGGCGACGCCGACCAATCACTTTGCCTGTTTCGGGGGGGGCCGGATCGCTATGGCGACCCGGCTTGGGCTTCAATGCTGTTCGTCGGTAATGGTGCCGAGCCGCGACAGGACCTTCGGCCAGCCATTGCTCATGTTGGCATAGGCGCTGTCGTTCTTCGGCGTGACGAAGCCGGAATGAACGAGCCGGAGGCGGGTGCCGTTGTCGACCTTCGTCAGCGTCCAGGTGACGACCGTATCGAGACGCGAGCCATAGCCGCTGTTGCCTTCGTCGCCACCTTTCCAGGAGTAGACGAAACGCTCATGCGGGCGCACCTCCAGCACCTGGCAACGGATGGTCCCGTCCCATGCGCCGGCGGGCGTCGTCCGGAAGGTGAAATGGGTGCCTTCCACCGGTTGGAAGCCGGTCGGCGGCATGATCCATCGGCCCATCAATTCGCCGTTGGTCAGCGTCCTCCAGATCGTCTCGGGCGTATGCGGAAAGACCTCGTCGACGACGATATCCTGGGTCTCGAGTTTCAAGGCTGCTGCGTCGGTCATGGATCGATCTCCTTGAGAAGGGTGCGCAGATTGGCGAAGCGGTCACGCCAGAAGGTACCGTAGTGGCTCATCCAGTCGACGAGCGGCGCCAGGCCCTCGGGCTCGGCGCGGTAATAGACGTTGCGGCCCTCCGGGCGCTCGGCGACGAGACCCGCCTGTTTCAGCGACTTGAGGTGCTGCGAAATCGCGCCCTGCGTCACGCCGCTGCCGCGCGTCAGTTCAACGACGGTGATCTCGTCGGCATTGGCGATGCGCTCGAACACGGCGCGCCTGGTCGGATCGGCAAGGGCGCGCATGACGGCGGTGATGGGAGCGGCTTCGATCATCATGGATAAATAAATAGCAGATACTAATTGATTAGTCAATGCTATTGATTTGAATGCTGCTGCAGAACGAAAAGGCACGCTCGAGGCGTGCCTTCAGTCGCTTTGATCCCCCGAGGACATAGCCTCAATGCGGGCTCGCCGTCGGGCGCACGATAATCTCGCTGACGTCGACATCGTCGGGCTGTCCGATGGCGTAGGCGATCGACGACGCGATGGCGTCAGGACTGATGCAGACGGCCCGCCATTCCTTCATGGTTTCTCGTGCGGTCAAATCGCTGATCGTATCGGCGAGTTCGGAGGTCGTCGTTCCGGGCGAGATGACGGTAACGCGGATGCGGTCGGTCTCCTGCCTCAGGCCGTCCGAGATCGCCCGGACGGCGAACTTGGTGGCGCAATAGACGGCGGCCGTCGGTGACACGGAATGGCCGCCGATCGAGGAGATGTTGATGATCTGCCCGTCCCCTTGCGCGCTCATGATCGGCAGGGCCGCGGCGATACCGTAGAGCACACCCTTGATGTTCACGTCGACCATGCGGTCCCATTCGTCGACCTTGAGCGCTGCCAGCGGCGACAGCGGCATCACGCCGGCATTGTTGACGATGACATCGAGGCGGCCGAATTCGGCCTGGGCAAAGCGGGCGAAGGCGGCGACGTCGCCGCGGTCGGTAACGTCGAGCACGCGAAAGCGGACCTCGCCGCCGGCGCCGGCGATTTCGCCGGCGATGCGTTCCAGCCGGTCTGACCGGCGTGCGCCAATCACGACCTTGGCTCCGGCAGCCGCCAGCAGCTTCGCAGCGGCTTCGCCGATGCCGCTGCTTGCGCCGGTCACGGCCACGACTTTTCCGTGAACATTTTCCATGGATATGCCCTTTCGAAAGGTGCGTTTCTGTTTGAGTCCGGCTCGGGCGTTGGGCCTGAGCGCCGGTGAGACAGAAGATAGAAAGGGCGATCCGTTCGATCGAGGTGCCGATCGAGCATGGGGCGGTCAGAAATTCTAACCAAAGATCTGGCGGCAACAGGGCCGGCAATGGAGTCCACCAGGATCTTCCGGATTGTCTTCGGGACAAGCAAAAGGGCGACGCGTCGCGCTTCGCCCTTTTGCCTTCGTTGCCGGTCGATATCGCTTATTCGCTCGCCTGCGCTGCCTGCTCGATCAGCTTGGCGACCGCTTCCGGCTTCGAGACGTAGATGGCGTGGCTGCCGGATGTTTCGACCACGGTGGAGCCGGCGCGTTTTGCCATCTGGCGCTGGGCGGCCGGCGGGATCATGTGGTCGTCGGTCGCGACCAGATAGAAGCTCGGCTTCTCCTTCCAGGCCGGAGCGGTGACGGCGCCGGCTGCCGCTTCGACCCCCCACGGGACCTGGGAGTCGGCCATGAAGGCGGCAATCTCAGGATCGACATCGGCCGCGAAGGCGGCGGCGAACTTTTCCTTGTCGAGCGAGAGGAAACCATCGACCGGCGGCAGGATCGGCGGAACGGGCGCGCCGGCCGGCGGGTTGGCGATGAGCGAGGAAACGGACTCGCCCTTATCCGGCGCGAAGGCGGCGATGTAGACGACAGACTTCACCTTCTCATCGGTGCCGGCTTCCGAAACGACCACACCGCCATAGGAGTGGCCGACGAGCACGATCGGGCCGTCCTGAGCGGCGATCGCACGCTTGGTGGCCGCGACATCGCCGGCAAGCGTTAGGGTCGGGTTCTGCACGATGGTGACGTTATAGCCGTCCTTCTTCAGGATGTTGTAGACGCCCTGCCAGCCGGAGCCGTCGGCAAAGGCGCCGTGAACGAGCACGACATTCTTGGTGGCGGGGGCGGCCTGGGCCGGCGTCAGCGCGCTTGCGGAGAGGGCGAAAGCGGCGGCGGTGATGAGGGACTTGAGCATTTCGGGTCTCCTTCGTTGAGTTGTTTTCGCGACATTCATTATCGCGATAAACATCGTATACGGCGACTCCGGTTTCTTGTAAAGATATTAATTATCGCGATATCTATTTTCGCGGCAGAAGCCGCAAAGCGCCGCAAGGAGGTTGGAATGCCTGACGAACCGACAACGCTGCCGCTCGACAGCCAGCTCTGTTTTTCGATCTATTCGGCGTCGATCGCCATCAACCGCGTCTACAAGCCGATGCTCGATGCGCTCGGTGTGACCTACACGCAGTATCTCGTCCTGAGCACGCTTTGGGAGAGGGATGGGTTGACGATCTCGGCGATTGCCGATCGGCTGGGTCTGGAATCGAGCACGATCACGCCGGCTGTGAAGCGGCTCGAAGCTGCCGGCTTCCTGGGGCGGCATCGCAGCGTCACCGACGAGCGGCAGGTCGAGGTCCACCTCACCGCGAAAGGGCGCGGCCTCCACGTGAAGACCGGCTGCCTGACCGATGCGCTTCTGGAAAACTCCGGCTTCACGGTGCCGGAAATGATCGACTTGAACGAGCGGGTGCGGAAACTCCGCGATGGCATGCGCGACGCGGTGAAGTAGCGCTGCACCCGGGCCGCGACTGTGCCGGGAAGCAAAAAGGGCGCGCCGAAGCACGCCCTTTAACATTTTTTATCACCGACGCAGCAGATGCGTCCGCGCGTTTATTCCCACTCGATCGTGCCCGGCGGCTTCGAGGTGACGTCGTAGACGACGCGGTTGATGCCGCGGACCTCGTTGATGATACGCGTCGCCGCGCGGCCGAGGAATTCCATGTCGTAGTGGTAGAAGTCCGCCGTCATGCCGTCGACCGAGGTGACGGCGCGAAGTGCACAGACGAACTCGTAGGTGCGGCCATCGCCCATGACGCCGACGGTCTGCACCGGCAGAAGCACAGCGAAAGCCTGCCAGATGGCGTCGTAGAGGCCGGCCTTGCGGATTTCGTCGAGATAGATCGCATCCGCTTCGCGCAGGATCTCGAGCTTCTCGCGGGTGATGCCGCCCGGGCAACGGATGGCAAGGCCCGGACCCGGGAAGGGGTGGCGGCCGATGAAGCTGTCGGGCAAGCCGAGTTCGCGGCCGAGCACGCGCACTTCGTCCTTGAAGAGTTCGCGCAGTGGCTCGACGAGCTGCATGTTCATGCGCTCCGGCAGGCCGCCGACATTGTGGTGCGACTTGATGGTCACCGACGGGCCGCCGGTAAACGAGACGCTTTCGATCACGTCGGGATAGAGCGTCCCTTGGGCGAGGAAGTCCGCACCGCCGAGCTTCTTTGCCTCTTCCTCGAACACCTCGATGAACAGGCGGCCGATGATCTTGCGCTTGGTTTCCGGATCGCTCTGGCCTTCCAGCTCGCCGATGAACCGGTCGGAAGCGTCGACGTGCAGGAGGTGGAGGTTGTAGTGCTCCTCGAACATCGCAACGACGTTCCTTGCCTCGTCCTTGCGCATCAGGCCGTGGTCGACGAGGATGCAGGTGAGCTGGTCGCCAACCGCCTCATGGATCAGCAGTGCCGCAACCGAGCTGTCGACGCCGCCGGAGAGCGCGCAGATCACCTTCTTATCGCCGACCTGTTTGCGGATCGCCTCGACCGCCTTGGCGCGATAGGCCGACATCGACCAGTCGCCCTTGATGCCGGCGATCTTGTGCACGAAGTTGGAAATCAGCTTGGCGCCGTCGGGCGTGTGCACGACTTCCGGATGGAACTGCACGGCGTAGTACTTGCGCTTCTCGTCGGCGATGAAGGCGAAGGGGGCGTTGGCGGAGGTCGCGACGACCTCGAAGCCTTCGGGGATCGCGGTGACGCGGTCGCCATGCGACATCCAGACCTGGTGGCGCGAGCCGAGGGACCAGAGACCGTCGAACAGCGCGCATTCCTTTTCGACTTCCAGGAAGGCGCGGCCGAATTCACGGTGATGGCCGCTCTCAACCTTGCCGCCGAGCTGGGCGCAGATGGTTTGCTGGCCATAGCAGATGCCGAACACCGGCAGGCCGGAATCGAAGATCACCGAGGGCGCACGCGGCGAGCCGATATCGAGCGTCGAGGCCGGGCTGCCGGAAAGGATGACGGCCTTCGGCTTCAGCCGCTGAAAACCTTCTTCGGCCGACTGGAACGGCACGATTTCGCAATAGACACCGGATTCGCGCACGCGCCGGGCGATGAGCTGCGTCACCTGGCTGCCGAAGTCGACGATGAGAACGGTGTCGGGATGGGCTGTCTGGGTCATTGGGTGCCTTCAAACAAGCTTGATCATGGCGAGCCTTTAATGAAAGCCCGCCATCGACGCAACGATTCAATTGCACCCGGACAATTCCGGGGTTTTGGAGCGGGATGAGGAAAAGTGCGTGCGGTTTTCCGCCCGCATCCCGCCCTGACTTGTGAGCATCGATCACGTTTATGGCTTTGGGTCGACCAGACCCGAAGCCATCGGGGTCTAGAGCGGGATCACGCCGCTCGAAACCGCATTCTCCAACCGGTCGATCACGCTTGCAAGCTTCTCGTCGATGACGTGAAGATACTCCGTCCAGTCGTTGACGTGCTTCAGTTCGGCCTTGCCGTCGGAAATGCCGCGAAGCGCAATCAAAGGAATGCCGAAGGACTGGCAGGCGCGCAGCACCGCGAAGGTCTCCATCTCGACCATGTCGGCGTCGATCGTCTCGTAGGCAGCGCCCGAGACGATGTTGGCGCCGGTCGAAAGCCGCGCTTCCGGAACGCCGGGGATGCGCAGCGGCAGCGGCACCACGGCCGGAAGGTCGAGAAACGGCGTTGCGCCCTTCTCGAAGCCGAGCGGCGAGGCATCCATGTCGCGGTAGCCGACGGAAACCGCCTGGTAAACTTCGGTCTGTTCGAGCGTGGCGGCACCCGCCGAGCCGAGCGAAACGACGAGATCGGGCAGGGTCCGCTCGGCGGCGAGTTCGGCAAGCGTGCGCGTCAACACGACGGCCGCCTCGACCGGCCCGACGCCGGTCATCAGCGGCTTGATCCGGCCTTTCAGGTGCGGACCGTACTCGGCATCCACGGCCATGACGTAGAGCACCTTGCGTCCGGCAACGTCCTTGACGGCAAAACTCATCCTTCGATCCCTTCGCGTCCGCGCACAACCATCATCGTTCCGGTCATCGAGGCGATCAGCTTTGCCGGTCCGTCGGAGCGGATCGCATAGCCGCGACCGTCGGAAACGATGATCGTCGATCCGGGCTTTGTCACCTCGCCGCGGAAGAGGAAGCGTTCGCCGCGCCCGGGCGAAAGCAGGTTGACCTTGAACTCGATCGTCAGGATCGAGGCATCCGGGTCAATCACCGAATAGGCCGCATAGGTGCCGGCTGAATCCAGCGCCGCGGAGATCACGCCGGCGTGCAGGAAGCCGTGCTGCTGCGTCAGCTTGTCGTCGAAGGGCAGCTCGATTTCGACCGTGCCTTGCTCGACAAGTGTCAGTTCGGCTCCGATCGTGCGCATCGCCGCCTGCCGCGCGAAGCTCTCGCGAATGCGCTTTCGGAAATCGGGGGGATCACGGTCGTCCATCAGTTCATGGGCCTTTGTGTCGGGCGGCATCATTATGACCGCGGGACAGTGGCACGGTCGTGAAGGTCGGACAAGTTCAATTCATGAGCAAAATCGCGCTGTTGAGCGCCGTCGCAAACGCAACCCAGGCGAGATAGGGAAGGAACAGCAGGGCTGAAATGCGATCCCGTTGCCAACTTGCGACGACGAAGCCGGCAACCGCGATCACGAGCGCGATGATCACGATCAGCGCCGACGCTATATCCTGCATGCCGAAGAACAGTGGCGACCAGAGGAAGTTGAGGATCATCTGCGCCAGCCACAGGCGCATGGCGGCGCTGCGCCGATGATCGAGAAACATGCGGGCGCCGACAACGCCGATCATCACGTAGAGGATCGACCAGACCGGCGCGAAGATCCAGTCCGGTGGATTGAAGGCTGGCTTTGCCAGCGACCGGTACCATTCGCCGGGGATGTTGTTGGTGCCGATGAGAAGGCCGAGGCCGAGAACGGCGGCGATGAAGACTACGTATACGATGGTTCTGTTCATGATCTCGCCAGATAGAACAGACTTTCCGTCTTTCCAGCGGGGCCGCCGTTTTGAAGCCATCATGCACCACCTATATGAGCTGCCATGAAGACCTTCCGACGTATCGACATCCGGCCGGCCGGCCCGGATGACATCATGATGATCGCCTCCGTTATCGTCGAAACCTGGCGATCGACCTTCCGCGGGCTGATTTCCGATGCCTTTCTCGACGCCATGAGCATCGAGGAACAGGCGTTGCGCCACGCAAGACGCATGCGCATCGCCGACGTCTTCCATCTGGTTGCGGTTGACGTGAGCACGAACAAGGTGATCGGCTTTGCCAATTACGGCAAGGCGCGCTCGATGCCGCCGCGGTTCGACCGCGAGCTTTATGCGCTTTACATCCTGAAAGAGTTCCAGGGCGCGGGCATCGGCTCGGCACTGGTGCGCAGCGTCGCCGGTCACTGCCGGGAGCTTGGCGGCAAGTCGCTCTTTGCCTGGGTGCTTTCCAGCAACCCGAATCGGGGCTTCTACGAGCATCTCGGCGCCGTTGCCGTTGGCCAGGGCCAGGTGAGCCTCGGCGGCGAAAACCACGACCAGACCGCCTATCGTTGGAACGATCTGGCAAAACTCTCCGGCGACGGCCGTTTTTCGGCCTGAGATCATCTTAGGCCTAAGCCAACCGCACGATGTGCTGGTCCCAGGCGACGCGGCTCTTGTTAGCCTTGAAGTGGCCGTCATAGGAGGAAACGGCAAAGCCGTGGTCGGCACTGGCGACCCCCGCCGCATCGGCGACGCGCTCTTCCTTCAGCACGGTACCGGTTCGTGCATCGAGCATCACCGCCACGCCGCCCTTCGGCGAAGTCAGTCCGATCAGCCCCTCGTTCCGGTTGACGGCGATGGCGCCGACATAGTTCGCCAGCGCTTCCGTCGTGCGCTCGGGCAGAGACAGGAACTTCAGGTCTTCGCCCTGGGAAAACGAGCCGACGAGCGGCGGCAGGTCGCTGCGCGCACCCTCATACTGGCAGGCGAACCAGATCTCGCCCTTCGGACCGATATCGACATGCCGGGTCGACAGGCGGCTGAGATCATCCGGCAGACCGTGCTTCTGTACGAGCGCGCCGGTTCGCGTATCGACCAGCGTCAGGCTCGGCTCCATATGGTCGAGATTGAGCTTGGTACGGCCAAAATCCGGATGGGTCTCGATGCCGCCATTTGCAATCGCCAGCAGTTTCCCGTCGGCGCTCAGCGTCATGTCGTGTGGGCCGATGCCATAGGTCGGGAATTCGCCGATGCGGGTGAAGTGGTCGCTGCCGTCATAGATGCCAACCATGCCGCGATTGGCGGCAAAGTCGTTCTCGGTGGCGTAGAGCAGCTTGCCGTCTGACGAGAAGCAGCCATGCCCGTAGAAATGCCGGCCGTCGGCAGCGGTGATCACGATCGGCTCGGCCGTGCCGTCGGTTGCAAGGATCATCGCATAGGTGCCGGGCCTGCGGGCAAAGGCGACGGTGCGGCGGCTGACGGGCGAATAGGCCATGCCGTGTGCACGGGCCGGCAGCGCCGTGCGGTCGATGATCTCGCCCGCTTCCGTGAGCGTCGCGACGCCATAGCTGCCGTCCGGCGCCATGAAGGCCGAGGCAAAGACGGCGTCGGCCCTGGTCAGGGCGAAGGCTCGCTCAGGCGCGAGGCTCGCCACCCAGGCCGCGCCCGCCATCCTCAGGAAACTGCGCCGGTCGATCAGGCCCGTGGCGGCTGTCATGCCATCCTCGCTCGTCATGGAAATCTGCAAGCCCTGGGCGGAGTGCCCGCTCAGGGCTGCGATGCAGCAGGTTGCGCGCTCAGAGCCAGCCCCGGCGCTTGAAGTAGAAATAGGGCACGATCGCCGAGATCACCATCAGCATCAGTGCCGCAGGGTAGCCGAATTCCCATTGCAGTTCCGGCATCACCCCGAAGTTCATGCCGTAGATCGAGGCGACCAGCGTCGGCGGCAGGAAGACGACGGCGGCAACCGAGAAGATCTTGATGATTTGGTTCTGCTCGAGGTTGATGAGGCCAAGCGTCGCGTCGAGCAGGAAATTGATCTTGTTCGACAGGAACAGCGCGTGATCACCAAGCGACGTCGCGTCCCGCTGGATCAGCTTGATCCGCTGCCGGCTTTCCTTGCCTGCCTTGCGCGGCCCCATGCCTTCGAGCGCCACATGATAGGCGACGAGCCGGCCGATGCTGACCAGGCTTTCGCGGATGACCGTCAAAAGGTCGCCCTTCTGGCCGATCTGCTCGATCAGCGACTGCAGGTCGCGCGTCTTCTTGGTGGCGCTGGCATTGGTCTTGCGGAACACATCCCGCGAAATTCCGTCGACCTCGCTGCCGGCGCGCTCCAGGGCATCCGCCGTACGGTCGATGATCGCCTCAAGCAGCCCGAGCATCACCAGTTCGCCGCTTTCGCAGATCTGGCCGTTTGCCTTCTGGATGCGATTGGAAAAATTCTGGAACGGCTTCGGGTCCGCGTGGCGCACGGTAACCAGCGTCGTGCCCTTGAGAATGAAGGTCACCGGCACCTTGACCGGATAATCGCTGTCGAGCTTGGCGGCGGCCGTCATCGTCATGAATTCGGCGCCGGCCTCCTGGTAGAGGCGGTCGGAAAGCTCGATCTCCTGCATCTCGTCGCGGGTCGGGATCTCGATGCCGAGCTGGCCTTCGACGAGCCGCGTTTCCTCGGCCGATGGATTGTAGAGGTCGTACCAGATTGCCGGCGTCGGCAGGGCGATGCCGTCGATCATGTCGACAAGCACGAGGTGGCTGTTCTGGCTTTTGTAGATGCGCAGCATATTGGGCTCCATAGGGCGAGTCATCCGACCGCCTGAAGCCCTGATCAATCAGGACCGGACGGCCGTGAGCGTGAAGGCTCGACTTCGACTGTCGGGGTTCATTGGGAGTTGGTCCTTGTGGTGAAACGTGCCCGCGAGAGCGGACACGGGAAGCGCTTTGCGCCCAAAAGCCTTGATTGTCAACACTCGGCGCTTGAGCGGGATGCGGGCGGAAAACCGCGCACACGTTTCCTCATCCCGCTCTAGTCGCCGTCGGCAAAGGAGAAGCCCGCGCCAAGCCCGATCGCACCGCCGAAATCCTTGTTCAGCCGATCGAGAAGGTCATTGGTATTGAGCGACAGGAAGGCGAGCTTGGCCCGTTTGTCCTTGTCCTCGAGCGCCTGATCGATCGGTCCGTCGATGTTGCCGGCCATGCCGATCACCGACTTGAAGACGAAGTCGGCGGAACCCGCGACCGAGCGGCTGTCTTCCGGCAAAAGGCTCTGCATGTCGGCAACGTCGAACAGTGTCTTCAGGCCCCGCACGTTGGCGGCGATCGACGGCATGGTGTTGCCGGAGCGCCAGTAGATCGCGAGCTTCGGATGTCCCTTGTCGTCCTTGCTCTCGTAGAACGGCTTCAGCCGCTGGTCCTTCACCGTCTCGACGCCATGGACGAGAATGCCGAGCAGTTCTGTTGCCGCTTCGCGGTTGTCGCGGAACTCGGGATTGTCAGGGCCCGGATGTTTCCAGGCCGCCTGAATGCCATCGGGCTTCTGCCATGCGGCCAGGAACTCGTTGGCGATCGTGTCGAGGTTCTTGGTGATCGCCAGGCCGTAGCGGCAGCGGAAATCACCGTCCTTGTTCAGAAGCGAATCGGCGCCCGTGCCATAGAGCACGTATTCGAGCGCGCCGAGCCCTTGTGCGGCGACGCTCTTGCCCTTGAGTTTGGCTTCGTCCGTTGCGCTTTCATCGTGCTTCGAAACGATCGCCTGCACCTGCTTCAGGCCCGTGCTCTTGCGGTCGGGGTAGAACAGGAACCGCTCGAAGCGGTTCTGCTCAAGTGCCGGACCAAGCCTCACCACCTCGATCGCCGACCAGGCGCCGACCATCTCGGAAAAGGCAACGCGAGCGCCATCGACCGTCGCCTGCGACGGCGCCGCGCAGAGCTTGGCCGTGGCCTGCGTGGCGGCAGCGGTCTTTTCCGTGAGGTTGCGATAGCCGGGGATGATGAAGTCGTCGACGGCTTTGGCCATGACCGCGGGCACGGCCGCCTCGTTGACGACGCGCGGCGAGAGCGCGCTTCCTTCCTGGGCCACCGCCGGGAAAACGGCGGTCAAGGTCAGGGCAAAAGAGAGAGTAAGCGTATGCGTGCGGGGCATCAGAGTGACTCCAGGAAGGCAAGGAGATCGCGGCGATCGCTTGCGGCAAGGGCGGCAAAGGCGTCACGGGCCTTCTGCCCTTCGCCGCCGTGCCAGAGGATCGCTTCGGTGAAATTGCGGGCGCGTCCGTCGTGGAGCAGGAAAGTGTGCCCACTGACGGTCTTCGTCAAGCCGATGCCCCAAAGCGGCGGCGTGCGCCACTCGCGGCCGGTGGCCACACCCACCTGCTGTCCGTCGGCAAGACCCTCGCCCATGTCGTGCAGCAGGAAATCGGAATAGGGCCAGATCAGCTGGAACGACTGCGCCTTGTTGGCCGCGTCCCGGCGGGTGACGAATTTCGGTGTGTGGCAACTGGTGCAGCCGAGTTCGTAGAAGACCTTCTTGCCACGCAGTGTCTCCGCAAAGCTCGCCTTGCGCCGCGCCGGCACGGCCAGGTTCTCCGAATAGAAGGTCACGAGGTTGAGCACCGGGTCGGGCGCTTCTGTGGGGCCAAGGCGTGCCTGCTCGCCGGTCGGCATGGTCAGGCATTTTGCCTGGGCCGCGGTGCAGTCGCCATGCGGGCGGTCGGCGTCGGGTGAAGAGATGCCGATGTCGGTGGCGAAGGCATCGGCGCTCTGTTGCCGCACGGTGGCGTTCTGCGCCTTCCAGCCGAAGCGCCCGAGCATGAGCTTGCCGGTCCTGGCGTCGCGCGTCAGCGCCGGCCGTCCGCTGATGCCGTCGCCATCCCTATCGTCGGGGTCGGCAAGGGCGAGGATATCCGCCTCGTGGATCGCCTCGATCAGGCCAAGGCCGATCATCGGCTGCGCCACACGCGGCGAGAGCGTGGTTTCCGGATCGAGCGGGCCATAGGCGAGATCGGCCACCGAATAGCCTGGTCGGCGCAGAGAGGCCGTTTCGCCGTCGGGGAAAGTGAAGGGCTCCTCGGTGTAGCTGATCTTCAGATGGCCTTCGGCGGCAAGGCCGGGCACGGCGCTATCCTGAAGCTGGGCGCCATAAACAGCGTCGCCGAAGTTCACCACCTCGTGCGCCGCAATCATCCGGCGCTCCTCGTCGTCGCGGGGCGGCCGCGCCAGGCGGAAGAACATCGAGGTTGTATCGACGGCACCTTCCGGCGGCCGGCCGCGTCCGTCCTTCAGGTGACAGCTCTGGCAGGCTCGGGCGTTGTAGAGTGGGCCGAGCCCGTCGGAGGCCTGTGTGGAGGAGGGGGAGGAAACCCAAAGCTTTCGAAAGAGCGCGTTGCCCAGCTTGAAGCCCTCTTCCTCCTGGAAGGTGAGATTGGCCGAGAATTGCGAAAAACTGTCGGCATTGACGGGCGCGATCGAAGTCGCGGCACCGCCGGACATTGCTTCGAAGGTTTCTGCCTTGGAGAAATCGGTCGCAGGCCGCGTCACCGCCTGGACGCGCTGGCGGTCCTTGTCGTTGAGGTCGGAGCGTTCGGTCAAAAGGCCGTCGCCGGCGAAGGCGGGCAGGGCCGTGAAAAGCGCTTGAACGAGAACAAGCGCGCAAAGGCGGAAAGCGCCAGATTTCATCTCAGGAGGATCGGGCCGCGTCTTTGTCGATGCGGCCCGCCTTTTCAGCTTATTGGAAGACGGCGTTAGGATTATCCAGGCTGTCGGAACCTTCAAGCTCGACGGTGCCGAGATCCAGCGACGCAATGACGCGCTGTACGGTCTTTGCCTGGGCGATCAGGCCGTCGATCGCCGCCTGAACGGTGGCGTTGCCCTCGGCATTGCCTTCGCCGATCATCTGGTCGTAGGCCTCGGTCGTTTCCGCGCGCTTGGCCATCGCCTGCATCTTCTCGACCGTGGTCGAAAGGTTGCCGGCCATTTCCTTGTCGAGCGCTGCATCCTTGGCGGAGACGAGTTCGGACAGCGACGGGCCTGTCATCTTCGTGCCGTCGACGCGGGTATATTCGCCGGTATAGGCCGACTGGATGCCGATCGCATCGTGCAGGTGCGAGTTGTGCGTGTTGTCGGAGAAGCAGTCATGCTCTTCTTCCGGATCGTGCAGCAGCAGGCCGAGCTTCATCCGCTCGCCCGCCAGTTCGCCATAGGAGAGCGAGCCCATGCCGGTGAGGATGGCGACGAGACCAGCCTTCGGGTCGGCCTCGACCGCCTTGGTCGCGGCGCCATCCGGCGTCCAGTTGGCAACCATCTCCTTGAGGTCGGAAACGAGCAGCTCGGTCGCAGCCTTCAGGTAGGCGGCGCGGCGGTCGCAATTTCCGCCGGTGCAGGCCTTGGTGTCGTAGTCGGTATAGGGGCGGTTGCCGGCGCCGGCCTTGGTCCCGTTCAGGTCCTGGCCCCAGAGCAGGAACTCGATCGCGTGGTAGCCGGTCGCGACGTTTGCTTCGATGCCGCCGGCTTCCTGCAGCGTGCCCGCCAGGAATTCCGGCGTGATGTTGGAAGCGTCGACGTCCTTGCCGTCGATCTTGATCGTCTTGTTGGCGATGACATTGGCGGTGAACAGCGCGTTCTCGTCGCTCTCGGTGCCATAGCTCGGATCGACATAGTCGATCAGGCCCTCGTCGAGCGGCCAGGCGTTGACCTTGCCTTCCCACTCGTCAACGATCGCGTTGCCGAAACGGTAGACTTCGGTTTCCTGGTAGGGGTTGCGGGCCTTCTTCCAGGCGTCGCGCGCGGCCTTCAGCGTTTCTTCGCTCGGCGTCGCGATCAGCGCGTCAACGGCCTTGTCGAGCGCTTCTGCGGTCGTCAGCGCGTCTTCGAACTTGGCGTGGGCGACGGCGGTGTAGTGCTTCACCACGGCGGCGGCATCGGTTGCGGCATGGGCCGGCTGCAGGGCCATCGCCGAGGTCGCCGTCATCAGCGCCAGCGCGGCGCCCCGGAAAAATTTCTTGGTCATGACCCTCTCCTGTTGCGTCCCCCGGCGCCGTCGAACGAGCCGCAAAACATGGCGTCGTTCAGCCGTCGAGCCATCAGAAAAGGCCCCGCCGAGCTCGCTTCTCATGAACCAAAAGCAAACTTGTGTCAAAGTGTATAGTTTAGAACGCTTTCAATCTGATGCGCGTCTTTTGCCGATCGTCAAACGGCCTTAACCCTTGCGTTGCATCAGGCAGAAGAAGAAGCCGTCCGTGCCGGTGGAAGCGGGTGTCAGCGTCACCGTCTTCATGTCCGCCGACCAGGGCTGCGGCTTGTCGGTGCCGAACAGCGTCGCCCAGATATCGGCGGCCGACAGGATCTCGAATTCCGGATTGTCTTCGCAGAAGCCGTAGACCTGCGCCTCGTTTTCCTCAGGCAGTACCGAGCAGGTGACGTAGATCAGATGGCCGCCGGGACGGACGAACTGGGCAGCGCTTGCCAGCGCTTCTTCCTGCTGGGAGATGCGCTCTTCGAGGTTTTTCTGGTTCAGCCGCCACTTGGTGTCCGGGCGACGGCGCCAGGTACCGGTGCCGGTGCAGGGCGCATCGACCAGCACGCGGTCGAAACGGCCGGCAAGCGGCGCGAGGCTGTCGGTGGATTCATGCACCTGGACATTGCGGGTGCCGGCGCGCTTCAGCCGCTCGATGATCGGGGCTAGCCGCTTGCGGTCGGTGTCGTAGGCGTGCACCTGGCCCTTGTTGTTCATCGCCGCCGACATGGCGAGCGTCTTGCCGCCGCCGCCGGCGCAATAGTCGAGCACCTGTTCGCCTTCCTGCGGATAGGCGAGATCGGCGACGATCTGCGAGCCCTCGTCCTGGACCTCGAACCAGCCCTTCTGGAAGGAAAGCTCGGCCGTGACGTTCGGCAGGCGCGAGGCGCCTTCGCCGGCGGGAATGCGGATACCGTTGCGGGCGATCGTTGCGGCCTCGGCACCGCTGCGCTCCAGTGCCTTCAGGACCTTGGCGCGCGACGCCTTCAGCGTGTTTGCGCGCAGGTCCAGCGTCGGCCGGCCGGCGAGCGCCTTGGCTTCTTCCAGCCAGTCGTCGGAAAAGTTCTCTTCAAAGGAGGCCTGGACCCATTCGGGGATGTCGCCCTGTACATGGGCCGGGGCGTCCTCGATCCGGCGCGACCTGAAGGCCTGAAGCTGTTCGGCCGGTGCCTCCGGCGCGAACTTGTCGCCATCGAGCTCGGCGGCCAGCGCCTCGGGCGAAAAGCCCCACTGGCGGTACATCACCGCGTGGCCGAGGGCCGAGGCGCTGTCGCTATCCATCAGGTAGGCGTGGGAGAGCTTCATGCGAAGGGCGTCGTAGACGATGTTGCCGATCGCCGAGCGATCGCCGGATCCGGCGAAACGGTGGCCAAGGCCCCAATCCTTGAGCGCGTCGGCGACCGGGCGCTTCCGCTTTTCGATATCCTCAAGAACCTCAATGGCTCCAGCGAGCCTGCCGCCCAAACGCATCTTCGATCAACTCCTTTTTCGCCGTGGTAACGGCGATGGCATCGAAGAGCAAGACGGCGGAGAAGATTAACCGCCGAGAACGGTCTTTAGCGAAGTAGATCCACCCGCCCGCAGGCCGGGTAGCAGTATTTCAAGATCAGGAATTGACGACGCGATAGCAGACGCTGGCAGTGCCGGAGCGGACCATGCCGATCTGCGATGCTGCAGCCTTGGAAAGATCCATGACGCGACCGCGGATAAACGGGCCACGATCGTTGATGCGAACGATAACGCTCTTGCCGTTGCGCTTGTTGGTGACCTGCACCTTGGTGCCGAATTTCAGGCTGCGATGGGCGGCCGTCAGGTGAGCGGCATTCATGCGCTCGCCGGAGGCGGTCTTGGAGCTCAGCGCATACCAGGATGCGCCGCCGCAGCCGGCGCCGGCTGCATGGCTATCGGAAACGGAGACGAGACCGATAGTGGCCGTGAATAGCGCTGCAGCGGCAGCCGTCTTGATCTTCGCTGGCGTCAAACTGGCGATCCCCTCGGTCAAAACACTTGGTTAAAAACTTCTGAGAACCGCTAATTGGGGCGAAAAATGGCAAAAACGTGCTTCAACCATTTACGCTCTATTAGGATTTATTAAAAAATGACGAAATTTCAAAAACGAAGATTGTTTGAAATAGTTTAAACGCAGACAGGAGTTCTTTGGAATCAGGGGTTGAGCGTTCGCCAGCCTCCGCACGCGAGCCGAACCCGCCCGTAAACGAAAAATTTCATTAAAAATTTCGAATTGGACCAATTTTCCGGAATCCGGATGGTCGAAAATTCGTTACTAGCGCGCAGGTTGTATGAAATTAGCCAAGTATCGAACGAATATCCAAAGAATGTCACAATTGCGATGGCCGAGCCCTGGCCATTACTGACGGACTGACTATCGACGTTCTATAAGCATTACGGGTTATGCTATCTGGCGGGTGCCGTATTGCATTTCACTGTCCGCGCCACGCGCCCGACTGCCAAAGCTGTGCAAGCGAGACGCGATAATCCGGAAAGGCAAATTCAAAACCGGTCGCACGCATGCGGGCATTCGAAACCCGCTTGTTTTCTCCATAGAAAGTGCGGGCCATCGGTGACAGTTCGGCTTGCTCGAAAGGCGTTTCCGGCGGCGGCTCGACGCCCATCAGCCGGGCGGCTTCCGCGACCACGTCCTGCGGCGGCGCCGGCTCGTTGTCGGTGATGTTGAAGACGCCGCTGGTGCCATTGTTGGCGAGGAACAGCGCTGCGGCGCCGATATCCTCGACGCGGATGCGATTGAACACCTGGCCGGGCTTGACCAGCCGCCGTGCCGTGCCGTTTTCGAGATTGCAGAAGGCGTTGCGTCCGGGTCCGTAGATGCCGGAGAGCCTGAGCACCGCGACCGGAATATCCTGGTTCTTGCCGAAGGCGATCCAGGCGTCCTCCGCTTCCACGCGCTCGACAGAGCGGGCCGAGACCGGCTTGCGCAGCATGTCCTCGGTGACCCATTCGCCGCCATGGTCGCCATAGACGCCGACCGTTGAGAGATAGCCGATCCATTTGAGGTTCGGCGCGATCTGCGTGAGGTCCGGGCTCGTGGTGCGGAACATGGGATCGCCATCGCGACCGGGAGCGATCGACTGGATCAGATGAGTTGCCTTGCCGAGGGCGGCGGCAAGGTCGTCGGAGATCGTCTCGCCGTCGAAGAGCACCGGGCGGATGCCGGCCCTTTCGAGTTTTGCCGCCTTCTCCTCGCTCCTGGTGGTGCCGATAACGCTTGTGGCCGTTGGGGCCATCGCTTTTGCGATTGCCGTACCGGAGTAACCGGCGCCAAGGATCAGGACATGCATCGGCTCACTCCCGCGATCTGCCATTCGTTGAGGACGTCTTCGTCCGTCTCTGGCTCGCATTGTTCGGCAAATTCCGCAAGCGCCGCAGGCGCGACCAATCGTGACAGCGCCCAGACCGCCATCGCCCGCACCACGGCTGAGGTGTCGTTGACGCGGGCCTTGACTGCGGGCACCAGCGCCTGGCTGCCGGAATTGCCGGCGGCGATCAGCACGTTCCGCACGAACCGGTCGCGACCGATGCGCTTGACCGGTGAGCCTGAGAACAGGCTGCGAAAGCTCGGATCATCGAGGTCAAGCAAGGTTTCGAGCGACGGCGCCTTCAGATCGTCGCGTGCTCGGAGCTTCATTTCCGAGGCTGCCTGCGCGAACTTGTTCCAGGGGCAGGCGGCAAGACAGTCGTCGCAGCCATAGATGCGGTTGCCGATCAGCGGCCGGAATTCGGGATCGATCGGACCCTTGTGCTCGATCGTGAGGTAAGAGATGCAACGTCGCGCGTCGATCCGGTAGGGCGCCGGGAAAGCGTCTGTCGGACAGGCATCGAGGCAGGCGCGGCAGGAGCCGCAATGGTCGCGCTCGGCTTCGTCGAAGGCGAGGTCCGCCGTCGTGAACAGGCTGCCGAGAAAAAGCCAGGAGCCGAATTCGCGGCTGACCAGATTGGTGTGCTTGCCCTGCCAGCCGAGGCCGGACTGCTCCGCCAGCGGCTTTTCCATCACCGGGGCGGTATCGACGAAGACCTTGACGTCCTCGCCAGCGCGCGCGGCAAAGCGGGTCGCGACTTCCTTGAGCTTGCCCTTGATGATGTCGTGGTAGTCGCGGTTCTGGGCATAGACCGAGATCGCACCGCGATCGGTCCGCTCAAGAATGCCACGCGGATCGTGTTCCGGGCCGTAGTTCATCGCGAACATGACGACGGAGCGCACCTCGCTCCAGAGCGTGCGCGGATCGGAACGGCGCTCGGCTGTCTCTTCGAGCCAGTCCATCGTGCCGTGAAAGCTCTCGTCGAGAAAGTCTCGAAGCCGGGCCGGTGCTTGCGGAATGGCATCCGGCCGGGTGATGCGACAGAGATCGAAGCCCTTGTCTGCCGCCTCTGCCTTCAGGAACGCCGTCAGCTTCAGCCGGCGCCGTTCCTCACTGTCTGCCTTGGCATCGATGCCGGGCACGGTATTCGCCTCAGAAGTCGAGATCCGCATAGTGCGGAACGGGGGTGACGCCGCGCACGCGCTCGGCAAGCAGCGGCCGGAAGGAGGGGCGGGACTTCAGCCGCTGGTACCACTCCTTGGCGCTCGGGGCGTCCGACCAGTCGATTTCGCCGAGATAATCGAGCACGGACACCGTCGCGGCGGCGGCAAGATCGGCATAGGAAATCCGGTCGCCGGCAAGCCAGGTGCGCGTGCCCGCGAGCCAGGAGAGATACTTCATATGCTGGCGGATGTTGGCGCGCGAGGTGCGCAGGACCTTGCTGTCGGGTGCGCCGCCGCCCTGGTCCGGCGTCATCTGCAGCTTGAAGATCCGCTCGCGCACCAGCGGCCGCGTCACATCGGCTTCCATCTTCTGCAGGAACCATTCGACCAGCCGGCGGATTTCCGCGCGCTGGAACGGATCCTCGGCCAGAAGGCGGCGATCCCGCTTCATGATGCCGTTCGTCTCGTCGAGATATTCCGAGATGATCGTCGCCCCACAGAGCGCCCTCATACTGTCGTCAACATAGACCGGTAGCGTTCCGGCCGGGTTCAAAGCCAGGAAGTCGCGCCGGTTCTCCCAGGGCTGCTCGTCCGTCAATTCCGTCTGGTAGCCGTATTCCGAAAGGATCAGGCGAACGAAGCGTGAAGCGGCGGACATGGGGTGGTGATACAGTGTCGGCATCGATGATCTGGCTTCTCAGGGCTTTGGCTTGGGGGCGTCAGCGTGGCGGCGCAAGCGTCTGGCCACGGCTCATGTGTTAGAGCTATAGAAATTTGTGGTGGCAAACACAAGCGAATCAGCCTTTTCCTCCCACTCCAAAACTTGTCAGGAAATTCTCATATATGGCGGATCAATCGATCATCAGTGCGCTTGTCCTCGGTCTGATCGAGGGCCTGACGGAGTTCATCCCCGTCTCATCGACGGCGCACGTCCTTCTCGCCGGCCACTTCCTCGGCTTCAAGTCGCCGGGCAACACCTTCGCCGTCCTCATCCAGCTCGGCGCCATTCTGGCGATCCTGCTCGTCTATTTCCAGAAGCTTCTGTCGATCGCGCTGGCGTTGCCGACAAGCATCAAGGCGCGCCGCTTCGTCGTGTCAGTGCTGCTCGCCTTCCTGCCGGCGGCGGTCATCGGTGCCATTGCCCATGATTTCATCAAGACGGTGCTGTTCGAGACGCCTGTCCTGATCTGCGTCGTACTGATCGTCGGCGGCGTCATCCTTTATGCGATAGACCATCTGCCGCTGAAGCCGCGCTATACCGACGTGATGGACTACCCGCCGTCGCTGGCGCTGAAGATCGGCCTGTTCCAGTGCCTGGCTATGATCCCCGGAACGTCCCGTTCCGGCGCGACGATCGCCGGCGCCCTGCTGATGGGCACCGACAAGCGTTCGGCCGCCGAATTCTCGTTCTTCCTGGCGATGCCGACCATGGTCGGCGCCTTTACGCTGGACCTCTACAAGAACCGCGATGCGCTCTCCTTTGACGATTTTACCCTGATTGCAGTCGGTTTCATTGCGGCCTTCGTCGCCGGCATCTTCGTCGTGCGCTCATTGCTCGACTTCGTCTCGCGGCGCGGTTTCACGCCTTTCGCCATCTGGCGCATCATCGTCGGGATCGCCGGCCTGATCGGTCTGTGGCTGCTTGGCTGAGCAGAACCAACGATCTCAATGACAAAAGGCGCGTCCCCGACGCGCCTTTTTCTTTGACCTGTTGTCAGGCCCTAAAAACAAAGCCGCGTGCGTCTCATGGTGAAACGCACGCGGCCACTGGCCCCCGCCAATAACTTTTGATGCCTTGTCGAGGCGCCGGCCCTTAGTGGCCGGAAAGGTCGATCGATGCCGTGGTGCACGGATCGACGCCATAGGCCGGTGCGCAATCCTTGCCGCTGCTGGCGACCGTGTTCGGCGCCATGAACGAGCCAGCCAGAATGATCAGTGCCGCACACGCAAAAAAGATTGCGATCGACTTGCCCATGGACGCTATGCCTTTCGAGATTGATGCCGCCGCCCGCCGTCATGCCTTGGGATCGGGGGCGCGAGGCGGTGTTTAGTTGGTGGATATGACATGATCAATATCAGGACATGTTGAATTTGCGGTAAATGCCAATCGCTTTTCCGACTGCGGCAGAACTGCAACGCTGTTACCGCAATACAACAGAAAACGGCCGCCGGTGGTTCCGGCGGCCGTTCAAAAAAATCGTTGGGCTGCTGCCGATCAGGCGGCGCGGCCGCTGCGGGTGTACTGGCCCTGCGGGCGGTAGCGCACCAGATAGGTCGGCAGGATCGATTCCAGCATCGTCGGGTCGATGCCGATGCCGGAAAGCGTGCGGCCTTCCGATACGGCCTTTGCGGAGACGACATTGTCGGATTTCAGCAACACCACCTGGTCGGCGGTAAGCGGCGGCGTGACGAAGGGGATCAGCGACGAAACGCTGCCGATCAGAGACGCGACGCCGAAGGGCAGCGAGACGAGCGTGCGCTTGCGGTCGATCGTGTTGAGCATGATCTCGAGACAGTCGCGGAAGCTCAAGACGTCAGGGCCGCCGAGTTCGTAGATCTTGCCCTTGGCGATCTTGCCGTCGACGGCGCGGGCCACGGCTTCGGCGACGTCGGTCACGTAGACGGGCTGGAATTTCGTCTCACCGCCGCCGATCAGCGGCAGGACCGGCGAGAAGCGGGCCATGTTGGCGAATTTGTTGAAGAAGCCGTCCTCCGGACCGAAGACGACCGACGGACGCAGGATGATCGCGTCAGGCTTGGTCTCAAGGATAGCGGCCTCGGCGCGGCCCTTGCTGCGGGCGTAGTTCGATGCAGAGGAAGCGTCGGCACCGATGGCGGAGATGTGGGTCAGCGTTGCGCCGACGCCGCGGGCCGCTTCAGCCACGGCACGGGCGCCGAAATCCTGGACCGCATCGAAGGTGTTGCGGCCGCTCTCGAACAGCACGCCGACGCAGTTGATGACGTGATCGGAGCCTTCAACGGCGCGGTCGACCGATTTACGGTAGCGCAGGTTCGCCTGAACGAAGGAGATCTGGCCGACATTGCCGAGCGGTTGGAGATGACCGGCAAGGTCCGGCCGGCGAACGGCGACGCGGATGCGATAGCCGCGTTTGGCGAGCGCGCGCACCACATGACGGCCGACGAACCCGGATCCGCCGAAAATCGTCACCAGCGGCGGAAGGTTGGACAAGGTCATGGGATGTGCACTCCTGATCGGATCGGAAAGAATTGATTGCTACATAGCCCAACAGCCGCGAGAGGTGAAGGCCAATCGACGCCTGCGTGCAGAGCCTGCTGAAGGTTGGGGGCGGTGGGATCAGACGCCTTCGACGACCACCATCTCGGCGTCGGCGACTTCCTGGCGGATCGCGGCGGCAATCTGGTACTCGGGAGAGTTATAACAGTCGATCGCTGCCTGCAGCGATGGAAATTCGATGACGACGTTGCGGGCGCGAACGCCACCCTCCAACCGATGATGCAGCCCGCCGCGTGCCAGAAAATTGGCGCCGTATTTCTCGAAGGCGGGCTTTGCGGCCGCTACATAGTCCTTGTAGCGCTCGGGGTCGCGGACATCGACCCGTGCGATCCAGTATCCCTTGGCCATATTGAGCTCCTCGTCTTGCAGCACGAAAGGCTGACGGGAGTGTTACTTCCGGCAAATTTGGGCCGAGGTCAAGCGGATCGACCGGGCGCGCTGGTCCGACGGGTGTCGCCCGGCATCAGCGGGCGAGCGCACCGTTCATTTCGGCAAGGATGGCGCGGGCAGCCGCAAGCGGCTCGGCGGCTGCGACGATTGGGCGCGCGACGACGAGATGGCTGGATCCGGCCTTGAGCGCTTCGGAGGGCGTCATCACCCGCTTCTGGTCGCCCTTGTCCGCGCCGGCCGGGCGAATGCCCGGGGTGACGAGTGCCATGTCCGGCCCGATGATCTTGCGCACTGCCGCCGATTCTTCCGCTGAGCAGACGATGCCGCCCATGCCGGCGGCGCGCGCCTGTTCGGCCCGGCGCAGCACCAGCGTGTGCGGATCGTATTCATAGCCGGCATCGATCACGTCCTGCTCGTCCATCGAGGTGAGCACGGTGACGCCGAGCAGGCAGAGGTCGGAGCCTTTCGCAGCCTCGACAGCCGCCTTCATCGCCTTCGGATAGGCGTGCAGGGTCAGCATCGACATGCCCATCTTGGCGATGTTCTCGACGCCCTTGGCCACCGTGTTGTCGATGTCGAGCAGCTTCATGTCGAGGAAGACGTTCTTGCCGCTTTTGGACAGGTCGCGCGCGAATTCCAGGCCGCCGGCAAAGACCAGCTGGTAGCCGATCTTGTAGAAGGAGACGTCGTTGCCGAGCGTCGACACGATCTTCTCGGCATCCGCAATCGTCGGAAGGTCGAGGCCTACGATCAGTCTGTCGCGCGCGGTTTCGGTCATCGTCTAAATCCCCTGCCAGTGTTCCATCGGGGTCCAGTCGCATGCAACAGTCCGATCCGCAAGGCGGAAAGCGAAGACATTGCCGCCGCCGCCACCCTTCTGGTCGGCGGCGCGCGAGATTGGCGCGCCGGTAAGGCGGCATTTCAGAAGTGTGCCGACGCCGCCATGGCCGACGAAGGCGATCGGGATTTTTGGATCGTGATCGCCGAGGATCCGAAAGACCGCGTTCGAGATGCGGCTCTGGGCATCGATCGCGCGCTCCCAGCCCTTGAAGCTTTCGGTGGGATTGGCGAAGAACCAGTCGGCCGCCTTCTCGAATTCCGGCGGCGGCAGGAAGCCGGTGGCCGAGCGATCGTTCTCGCCCATGTCGTGGTGGACCTCGACCGTCACGCCGGCCGCATCGGCCAAAAGTTGTGCCGTCTCGATCGCCTTGGTTTCGTCGCTCGAAACGATCCGTCCGAGCGAACGCACCCAGGGCAATGCGGCGGTGATGACCGCGCGTTCGCGGCCAACAGTGGAAAGTCCCCATTGCGGGACGGGCACGTTCGGATCGATCTGGACCTGCGGATGGGTGACGTAGACGCCGAACATCCCGTCAGTGCGCCCGGCGATAGACCCAGAGCTGCGCCGGTGGAATGTTGCGCACGACGAAGTCGAGATGCTGGATGCTGTAGCGGTCCGGCATGGCAACGACGGGCGACAAAGGCCCATAGGAAATCTGCACGACCGGCCGGCCGACCGGAATGCGCGACAGCAGATCGTCGATCAGTTCGACGCGGCGATGCATCGGGAAGTTCAGAAGCGGCACGGCAGAGACGACGCTGTCGAAGGTCTGGCCGTTGAGTTCGCCGAGCGTGTGTTCCAGATCGAAGGCGTCGCCGTTGATGAAGTTGACGCCGTTGAAGTTGGTCTTGAGCTGATTGTAGAAATCGGTCGAATACTCGATCGACACGAGATTGGACGGCTCAAGGCCACGTTCCAGGATCGCCTTGGTGATGACGCCGGTGCCGGGGCCGAGCTCAAGAACCGGAAGGCCTGAGGCCGGATTGATGACGCTCGCCATTCGGCGCGCTGTGACGGAGGAGGTCGGCAGGATCGCGCCGACGGCCTTGGCATTGCTCATCCATCCCTTGAAAAAGCGAATCTCTTCGTCGAACTTCCGTCCGAGCCGTTCCTTCACCTTCACGCGCAAATTCATTGAACCCCTCAAAACCGCTGTCCTCTCCTCGCACAGGCCGTCCGCGCAAAATTCCTCGCCCGGTGATTCGGGCCGGCCGCGGCGGCGGTGATCATAATGTGTCCCCATCTGCGGCAAAAACAAGTCTGTCTGCGCCTGAAAGCGTTCGCTTATCAACAGTCCGCAGATGCCGCGGCCAACAAAAAACCCGTCACGCGCGGGCGTGACGGGTTGGCATTTCGCGCCGCGTCAGGCCCGGCTACACGCGCATCGGCATGAGCACATAGAGCGCATCTTCAGCGGCCAGATCACGGACGAGCGTCGGCGAGCCCGGGTCTGCCAGCATGAAGATCGCATCGGTGCCGGTCAGCTGCGAAGTAATGTCTAGCAGGTACTTGGCGTTGAAGCCGATTTCGAGCGGATCGTGGTCGTAGCCGACGGGCAGTTCTTCCGTAGCACTGCCGGAATCGGGATTGTTGACCGTCAGCGTCATCTGGCCTTCGTTCAGCGCCAACTTGACGGCGCGGCCGCGCTCCGACGAGATCGTCGATACGCGATCGACCGCCTGGGCGAAGGACTGGCAATCGACGCGCAGTTCCTTGTCGTTGTTGGCTGGGATGACGCGCTGGTAGTCGGGGAAAGTGCCGTCGATCAGCTTCGAGGTCATGACGATCGAGCCGATCGTCAGGCGGATCTTGGCGTCCGAGACTTCGACGGTGACGACGAGTTCCGGGTTGTCGAGCAGCTTCTGCAATTCGCTGACGGTCTTGCGCGGGATGATGATGCCCGGCATGCCTTCGGAGCCGGATGGCGCCTCGACGTCGGCGCGCGCCAGGCGATGGCCGTCGGTTGCGACGGCGCGCAGTTTCAGCTCACCCTTGCTTTCGACCGTGTGTACGAAGATGCCGTTGAGATAGTAGCGGGTTTCCTCGGTCGAGATCGCGAACTGGGTGCGATCGATCAACATCTTGAGGTCGGTCGCCTTGAGGCGGAACGAATGCGAGAAGCTGCCGGCGGTCAGATCCGGGAAGTCGGATTGCGGCAGGCACTGCAGCGAGAACTTGGAACGGCCCGAGGCGACGGTCATCGCCGTGCCCTCGGCGTTGGTGGCGAGCAGCACTTCCGAACCGTCGGGCAGCTTGCGCACGATGTCGTAGAGCAGGTGCGCTGGCACGGTGGTCGCGCCCGCCTGCTCCACCTGCGCCGGGGTCGCCTCGGTGATTTCGAGGTCGAGGTCGGTCGCCTTCATTTCGAGGCTGGCGCCGTCGGAACGCAGGAGCACGTTCGAGAGGATCGGGATCGTGTTTCGCCGCTCCACCACGCGGTGCACGTGGTTCAGCGATTTCAGGAGGTTGGATCGCTCGAGAGTAATGCGCATGGGATGCCGCTTTCAACCATTGCCCGGCGGGCGAAACGTCCGCCTGAGCGTCAACTGCGAGTGCCCCGGCCGACCGACCGGATAGATGTGGACCGGCAAAATGGCAGAAAGAGCGCCCGGAAAGCAAGGGGTTTGAGGGCTTCTGTCCCCAGATGCGGCACGTGGGCCCTTCGTCTTGCCCTTGCTCTGCCATGGTGGCTCACTCATAAAGACCGGACAGACACATCGGCAAGCACGATCAGGACGTTACAGGTGGAAAAGCAAAAGACAGCGGAACCGGCCGGCGGACAGAGGGAGCGCAGCTACCGGCTGCACAATGTGAGCGTTCCGGCCCGCCCCCTTGATGCCGCGCTCTATCTGGTGGCAACCCCGATCGGCAATCTCGGCGATATCACGCTGCGCGCGCTGGAAACATTGGCCGGCGCCGATGTGCTTGCCTGTGAGGACACGCGGGTCACCCGTGTTCTGCTTGATCGCTACGGCATCACCAATCGGCCCTACGCCTACCACGAGCACAATGCCGACGAGGCCGGTCCGCGGCTGCTGGCAGCGCTCGCCGAAGGGCGTTCGGTGGCACTCGTCTCTGATGCCGGCACGCCACTGGTCTCCGACCCCGGCTACCGCCTGGGGCAGATTGCGATCGAGGCCGGACATCGCGTCGTGCCGATTCCCGGCGCCTCGGCGCCGCTTGCAGCCCTCGTCGGGTCCGGCCTGCCGAACGATGCTTTCCTCTTTGCTGGCTTCCTGCCGACCAAGGACAAGGCCAAACGCGATCGCCTCAGGGAACTCGCCGCCGTGCCGGCAACCATCCTGTTCTTCGAATCGCCGCACCGGATCGCTGCGACGGTTGCGGCGGCGGCCGACGTTCTGGGGGAGGGCAGGCGGGCGTCCGTCTGCCGCGAATTGACCAAGACCTTCGAGGAATTTCGCCGCGGCACGCTCGGCGAGCTTGCGGCTCATTATGAACAGGCGGGGCCGGTCAAGGGCGAGATCGTGCTCGTCATCGGCCCGCCCGATGCCGCGCCCGAACCGGAAGCGGCCGACGTCGACGCGCTGCTGCAAAGCCTGGTCGCCGACATGCCGACCGGCAAGGCGGCAACCGAAGCCGCCCGCCAGACGGGCCTGCCGCGCAAGGAACTCTATGACCGGCTGCTGCAGTTGAAGGAACGCAATGGCGACTGAGGCGGGTGATCGGCGGAAGCTGAAGGCACTCAGGCGGGGATACCTAGCCGAGTATCGCGCCGCACTCTGTCTCTTGCTCAAGGGCTACTGCATCGTCGCCATGCGCCATCGCACCAAGCTTGGCGAGATCGACATCATCGCAAGGCGCGGCGATCTCATCGCCTGCGTCGAGGTCAAGGCCCGTCGCTCGGCCGAAGACGGCGTCTTCGCCGTGACGGCGACAGCGCAGAGGCGTATCCGTGCCGCGAGCGATCTTTGGCTGGCGAAACAGCCTGATTTCAACAGGCTTTCCGTGCGCTACGACATTGTCACGGTGACGCCCTGGGGCTGGCCGCGGCACCTGCCGGATGCGTTCTGAATCGGCGCATAATGATGGAAAATGATTGCGTTGTTCCGCGGGTGCCCCTCGTTGGAACATATTCTCGAATTTGTAATCGTTCCGACATAAAAGCGTTACGGGCCTGTCATTGAAGGTCACTAGTCCACTGCCATCCGCAACCCGGTGGAGAGGATTAGTCATGTTCAAGAAGTTTACGCTCGCAGCCCTTACCCTTGCATTTTCCGAGACCTCGTCGCTTGCCGCGACCAACATTACCTGGTGGCACGGCATGGCCGGCCGCAACGGCGAAGTCATCAATGAAGTTTCCAAGAAGTTCAATGAAGCCCAGAGCGCCTGCGCGCTGACCCCGGTTTCCAAGGGCACCTACGAGGAAGCGCTCGCTTCCGGTATCGCCGCTTTCCGCTCGGGTGAACAGCCGAACATCCTGCAGGTCTTCGACGCCGGTGCCGCCACGATCATCAACGCCAAGGGCGCGGTCATCCCGGCCGAAGACCTGATCATCAAGGCTGGTCACAACTTCGACCGCAACGCCTTCATCGATGGCGTGCGCTACTTCTACGCCGACAGCGAAGGCAAGTTCGTCGGCATGCCGTTCAATTCCTCCGCGCCGATCATGTACATCAACGACGAGGCCCTGAAGAAGGCCGGCGTCGAAGCGCCGAAGACCTGGGAAGAGTTCGAGGCCGTCGCCCCGAAGCTGAAGGAAGCCGGTTACATCCCGCTCGTCCAGTCGCAGCTCACCTGGCAGTTCACGGAGAACTTCTTCTCCCGCAACAACATCCAGTTCGCCACCAACAACAACGGCTACGACGCCGTCGTCGACACTGAGCTGAAGGTCACCGACCCGAACCTCGTCATGATGTTCGACAAGCTGAAGGCCTGGAAGGATGAAGGCTACTTCGCCTTCTACGGCGCCGGCTGGAACGACAACCAGAAGGTCTTCGAAGAAGGCAAGGCTGCGTTCTGGATCGGTTCGTCGGGTTCGTTCGGCGGCCTGCAGAAGACGGCGCAGATGCCGTTCTCGGCAACCTTCCTGCCCTATTGGGGCTCGATCAAGGGCGCCGGCACCAACTCCTTCATCGGCGGCGCGGCACTCTTTGCCATGTCCGGCAAGACGGATGAAGAAAACAAGTGCGTTGCCGACTTCTTCCAGTTCCTGACCTCGCCTGAGATCCAGTACTTCTACCACAAGGCCACCGGCTATGTGGCCATCACCAAGGCAGCCTACGAGCTTGCCCAGAAGGATGGTTACTACAAGGAAAAGCCGGTTGCCGAAGTCGGCATCAAGCAGCTGATGCTGCCGGCCGGCGACTGGTCGAAGGGCTACCGCCTCGGCTTCTACCCGCAGATCCGCGAAATCATGGAACGCGAATACGGCCGCATCTTCTCGGGCGAAACAACCGTCAAGGACGCGTTCGACACGATCGAGAAGGAAGGCAACGAGCTGCTCGCCCGTTTCGCCAAGACGGCCGGCTGATCTCGATGTCGACCGCGACAGATCTCCTCCCCGCAGCGCGGGGAGGGACCGGAACAAAGACCGGGGGGCGTCGCTTCGGCGCCTTCCGGCTTTTCGGTGGCCAGTCGAATAGCGGAGGCGAAAGCGCTGCAAAACGCGTGCAGTTCTCCTCGCCCTTCCTGCCATACCTCTTCCTCGCGCCGCAGCTCGCGATCATCTTCATCTTCTTCTACTGGCCGTCGGTTCAGGCGATCCAGTCGTCGTTCTATCTTGAAGACCCCTTCGGTTTCGGCTCGACCTTCGTCGGGATGACCAATTATACCGACGTGCTGAAATCAGGCGAATATCTCGGCATTGCCCGTTTCACCGCCGTTTTCACGGCGCTGGTCACCTTCTTTGCGCTGTCGATCGGGCTGCTGCTCGCCGTCAACGCCGATGGCGTCATCCGCGGCAACGCCGCCTATAAGACGCTGCTGATCTGGGTCTATGCCATTGCCCCGCCGGTCGCAGGCCTCATCGGCATGATGTTCTTCGACCAGCATATCGGCCCGATCGTCGAGCTTGCGCGCTGGTTCGGCTGGGACATCAAGGTTGGTCTGAACTACTTCGACACCGCCTTTTCCATGGTGGTCGTCTCGGTCTGGAAACAGATCCCCTACAATTTCATCTTCTTCCTCTCAGGGCTCCAAGGCATTCCGGTCTCGGTGCGGGAAGCTGCGGCGATCGACTGCCGCTCCGGGTTCCGCCGTTTCTGGACGGTGATCCTGCCGCTGCTCGCGCCGACCGCCTTCTTCCTTCTGATCATTAACGTCACCTATGCGCTGTTCGACACTTTCGGCGTCATCGACGTGATGGTGAAGGACAAGGCTGCCAACAACCCGATCACCCTTGTCTACAAGGTCTACATGGACGGTTTCCGCGGCAACGATCTCGGCGGCTCCTCGGCCCAGTCAGTGATCCTGATGCTGATCGTCTTCGTGCTCACCATCTTCCAGTTCCGCTTCATCGAGCGGCGCGTGCATTACAACTGAGGTGGGGCCGATGTATCGCACCAAGATTTTCGACCACATCATCCTGCTCTTCGGCGTCTTCATCATGGTGGCGCCCGTCGTCGTCGCCTTCATGACCTCGACGCACGAGGCGGCCGACATTCACCGCAACGGTCTCAGCCTCAGCTGGGGCGGCCATTTCGTTGAGACCTACCAGACGGTACTGACGCGCGAGGGCGGCTTCACCGGCAAGATCACCGGCTTCAACATGATGCTGAACTCGATGATCCTCGGCCTGGGTTTCGCCGTCGGCAAGATCGTGCTGTCGATGCTGGCGGCCTATGCGCTCGTCTATTTCCGCTTTCCGCTCGCGACCTTCTTCTTCTGGGTGATCTTCACCACCCTGCTTCTGCCACTCGAAGTGCGCATCCTTCCTTCCTATGAAGTGATGAACACGCTGAAGCTGACCAACACCTATACCGGCCTGATCGTGCCGCTTCTCGCCTCGGCGACGGGCACCTTCTACTTCCGGCAGTTCTTCAAGTCGGTGCCAGACGAGTTGCTGGAGGCCGCGCGCATCGACGGCGCCGGACCCTTCAAGTTCTTCATCGACGTACTGGTGCCGCTCTCGCGCACGATGATGGCGGCGATCTTCATCATCATGTTCGTCTACGGCTGGAACCAGTATCTCTGGCCCACCCTGATGACCACCGACGAAGGCTTCTTCACCCTGGTGCGCGGCATCAAGCAGATCCTGCTCGTCTGGGTCGGCTCGAACATCCCCGACTATAACGAGGCCTTTGCGCTGGCGATTCTCGCCATGCTGCCGCCGGTCATGATCGTCGTGATCTTCCAGCGCTGGTTCATCAAGGGCCTGACGGAAAGCGACAAGTAAACGGGGTCGTGGCGGGACAAAAGTCCCGCCCGCTCCTGAAACGACATCAATCTTACGGAGGCAGCCATGGCGGCCATTACCATCGCCGAGGTCTCGAAGATCTATCACGGCAATGTCGAGGCGGTGAAATCCGTCTCGATCGATATCGAGGACGGCGAATTCATCGTGCTGGTCGGCCCGTCCGGCTGCGGCAAGTCCACGCTTCTGCGCATGGTCGCGGGGCTGGAGACGATTTCGAAGGGCACGGTGACGATCGGCTCACGCGTGATCAACGAGGTCGATCCGGCCGAGCGCGACATCGCCATGGTCTTCCAGAACTACGCGCTCTATCCGCACATGACCGTCTACGAAAACCTCGCTTACGGCCTGAAGAACCGCAAGACGCCGAAGGCCGAGATCGACGCCCGCGTCGCAGAAGCCGCTCGCATGCTGGAGATCGAGCCCTATCTTACCCGCAAGCCCCGTGCGCTCTCGGGCGGCCAGCGCCAGCGCGTCGCCATGGGCCGCGCCATCGTGCGCAAGCCGGCGGCCTTCCTCTTCGACGAGCCGCTCTCCAATCTCGACGCCAAGCTGCGCGTCTCCATGCGCGGCGAGATCAAACGCCTGCAGAAGCGCCTCGGCACGACCTCGCTCTACGTCACCCACGACCAGCTCGAGGCGATGACCCTTGCAGACCGTCTGGTGGTGCTGAATGGCGGTCGCATCGAACAGATCGGCCGTCCGCTCGACGTCTATCACCGCCCGGCCTCAACCTTCGTCGCCAGCTTCATCGGCTCGCCGGCGATGAACCTGATCAAGGGTGTGATCGAAGGCGGCAACCTGCAGATCGGTCTCTACAGGATCGCGCTTGGCGACCGTGCGCCGGTCGAAGGCCCGGTCACGGTTGGGCTTCGCGCCGAAGATCTCAAGCTCGCCGGCGTCGGCGAGGACGCCATGCTGTTCCAGGTCGACTATGTCGAGGAACTGGGCGCGCAGCGGCTCGTGCACGGCACCATCGAGAGCCAGGCGCTCACCATCGCGCTGTCTCCGGAGACGCCACTTTCGGGTGATCTTGCAGTGACGATCGCCGTCGACCGTCTGCACTTCTTCTCGACCGAGACCGGCAAGCGGCTGGAGCGCGGCACGTCGTTTGCCAATGAAGCGCCGGTTGCAGCGCCACGCCTGGAGACCGCATCGTGATCTCCAAGACCGTCGAGCAGCTTGCCGTTCCTTCGCTTGAAACCCGCGCCAGCTTTGCCGAGATCGTGCGCACCATTGCCGCCCATGACGCAGCCATGGCCGCACGGCCGGAGATGAACAGCGTGGAGGTCGGCGGCACACCGGCCTCCGATACGCCGCTCGCCTTCCCGTTCACCGTTGCTGCCTGGAACCTGGAGCGCTGCCTGTTTCCGGCCGAAAGCGCCGCCCATCTCGCCGCGACGAACGCGCCGGTCGTCCTTCTTTCAGAAATGGACAACGGCATGGCCCGCACCGGCCAGCGTCACCCGACCGCCGAAGTCGCCGAAACACTCGGCATGCACTATGCGTATGGCATCGAGTTCATCGAGATGGGTCTCGGCTCCGATACGGAGCGTGAGTTCTGTGAGGACGAATTCAACGCCAAGGGGTTCCATGGCAATGCGCTGATGGCTGCGGTGCCGTTCTCCCGGCCCTTCATGTTGCGCCTATGGGGCGAACGCCTCTGGTTCACCGATGGCGAGCAGCCGCGCCTTGGCGAGCGCTGTGCGATCGGCGCCGTCATCGAGACGGAAGCCGGACCCTTCGTCGCCGTCTCCACCCATCTCGAGAGTGCGACGACTGCCGTCTACCGAGAGCGCCAGGTCAAGGAATTGATCGATGCACTCGACGAGACTTTCCCCGGCCTGCCGGTGATGATCGGTGGCGATCTCAATACCGGCAACCATGCCGGCGGCGATTTCGAGGCCGAAGGGCTGTTTGCCATGAGCGCCATCAGAGGCTTTACCCGCCATGGTGGGCCGCTCGACGTGATGACCACGCGGCCGAGCCTGATCACCCGCTGGCCAGAGCGGGCGATGAAGCTCGACTGGTTCCTGTCGCGCGGGCTGAAGATCGGCGAGACCACGATCATTCCTTCGCTTGACGAAACCGGCCGGCCGCTTTCGGATCACGATCTCATCACCTGCGTGATCGAAGGCTTCGAATAGGCTCGCCTCTCCTTGCCTAAGGCCCGCCCGCATTCTACATGTCGAGGGCTTTGCCAGTGCGGCAGAGGGCAGCGGTTTTCCCGTCCTCATTCGCTCCGGCGGTTTGAAATCGATCACGCTAAGCGTGATCCATGAGGGAATGGGTAGATGGCGAAAATCGTCAATGTCGGGGTCCAGATGGACCATGTGTCGGGCATCAACATTGCGGGTGACTCCACCTTCGCCATGAGCCTCGAGGCACAGTCGCGCGGCTATCGCCTCTTCCACTATACGCCGGAAAAGCTGTCGCTGCGCGACGGCAAGGTCTATGCGAGCGTGCAGCCGATGACGCTGCGCGACGTCAAGGGCGACCACTTCACGCTTGGCGAAGCCGAGCGCGTGGATCTTTCGACCATGGACGTCATCCTGCTGCGCCAGGACCCGCCCTTCGACATGGCCTACATTACCTCGACGCACCTTTTGGAACGCCTGCATCCGAAGACGCTGGTCGTCAATGATCCCGCCTGGGTGCGCAATTCGCCGGAGAAGATCTTCGTCACCGAATTCGCCGACCTGATGCCGAAGACGCTGATCACCCGCGACCCCGCTGAGATCTCCAGCTTCCGCCAGGAAATGGGCGACATCATCCTGAAGCCGCTCTACGGCAACGGCGGCGCCGGCGTGTTCCACTCGACCCGCGACGACCGCAACATGTCCTCTCTGCTCGAAATGTTCGGCCAGATGTTCCGCGAGCCCTTCATCGCCCAGGAATACCTGCCGGCGGTGCGCAAGGGCGACAAGCGCATCCTGCTCGTCGACGGCGAGCCGGTCGGCGCCATCAACCGCGTTCCGGCAGACCACGACGCCCGCTCCAACATGCATGCTGGCGGCCGGCCTGAGCCGACCGAACTGACGGCGCGTGAGAAGGAAATCTGCGCCCGCATCGCGCCTGCGCTGAAGGAGCGCGGCTTCCTCTTCGTCGGCATCGACGTTATCGGCGACTACATGACCGAGATCAACGTGACGTCGCCGACCGGCATCCGCGAAGTGAAGAAGTTCGGCGGCGCCGATGTCGCGAGCCTGCTCTGGGATGCGATCGAGCGCAAGCGCGCCTGATCAAGATCTCGGCCTAGGATCCATCTCGGGTCGATGGCGCTTGCCGCGGGCCTACGCCCGCGGCCGTTTGCCGAAGCGTCCCGGATACACACCCGCGCCTCCTCAAATGTTCCGTTATTGTTCTTGTTTTTGTGCGCGATCCGTGCAAGGCTTCTGCCTGCAACCCTGGGCGGTTGTGGCGCCCGATAACTGGGCTGCCTGGGCGAGGGGGCAAGCATGGTCGCGCGCGTCAGCACGGTCGCATTTCAGGGTATCGAGGGCCTGCCTGTCGATGTGCAGGTGATGGTCGCGCCGGGCAAGGTCGGCATGCAGATCGTCGGCCTGCCGGACAAGGCCGTCGCCGAAAGCCGCGAGCGGGTGCAGGCCGCCCTTCATGCTTCAGGTCTGGCGCTGCCGGCCAAGCGCGTGACCGTCAATCTTGCGCCCGCTGACCTTCCCAAGGAAGGCAGCCATTTCGACCTGGCGATCGCACTCGGCCTGATGGCAGCCCTCGGCGCCATTCCCGGCGATGCGTTGGCGCCTTATGTGGTGATCGGTGAGCTCAATCTCGATGGCACCATCGCTGCCGTTGCCGGCGCGCTTCCCGCCGCGATCGGTGCCAATGCGCTCGGCAAGGGTCTGATCTGCCCGGCCGAAAGCGGACCCGAGGCGGCGTGGGCCGGGGCCGAGATCGACATTCTGGCGCCCCGCAGCCTGATCGCAATCGCCAACCATTTCCGCGGTACGCAGGTGCTTTCGCGACCCGAGGCCGCGATCCGCTCAGGCGCATCTAACCTGCCCGATCTCGCCGATATCAAGGGTCAGGAAAGCGCCAAGCGGGCGCTCGAAGTGGCGGCCGCCGGCAACCACAATCTGCTGATGGTCGGCCCGCCCGGCTCGGGCAAGTCGATGCTCGCTGCCCGCCTGCCGTCGATCCTGCCGCCGCTCAACCCGGCCGAGCTCCTCGAAGTGTCGATGATCCATTCGATCGCCGGGCAGCTTCCGGGCGGCAAGCTCTCGGACCGGCGGCCGTTCCGCACGCCGCATCATTCCGCGACGATGGCCGCCATGGTTGGTGGCGGCTTGCGTGCCAAGCCCGGCGAGGCGTCGCTTGCGCACAACGGCGTACTGTTTCTCGACGAGTTTCCGGAATTCTCGCCGCAGGTGCTCGACGCGCTGCGCCAGCCGCTTGAAACCGCCGAATGCATCATCGCCCGCGCCAACCACCGCGTCAGCTATCCCGCCGCGATCCAGCTTGTCGCGGCCATGAACCCCTGCCGCTGCGGCATGGCCGGCGAACCCGGCCGCAGCTGCGCCCGTGGACCGCGCTGCATGTCCGACTATCAGGCGCGCATTTCTGGTCCGCTGATGGACCGCATCGATATCCGCATCGACGTGCCGGCCGTCAGCGCCGCCGATCTCCTGAAGCCCGCCGCAGCCGAAAGCAGTGAGGTCGTTGCCCGTCGCGTCGCCCGTGCCCGGGCGCTGCAGATCGATCGTTTCGCCGCCCTCGGACATCCAGAGCTGACAAGCAATGCCCGCGCGTCGACCTCGATGATCGAGAAGATCGCAGCACCCGATGCGGCCGGCCCGCAGCTTCTCCGGGACGCCGCCGAAAAGATGAAATTCTCCGCCCGCGGCTACCATCGTGTGCTGAAGGTGGCGCGCACGCTTGCGGACCTCGATGGTGCGTCGACGCTCGGCCGAATCCATCTCGCCGAGGCGATTTCCTATCGGATCGCCGGGGAACGCTTGCCCGTCGCCGCATAGCGGCGTGCCTGGAAAAAAAGGGCGCCTCGTGGGCGCCCTTTCCGATCAGAAGTTATCCCAGCCTGATCAGCCGCCCAGGCCATCGAACAGCACCGTCGAGAGGTAGCGTTCGGCAAAGGACGGGATGATGACGACGATGGTCTTGCCGGCATTTTCCTCGCGCTGGCCGACCTCGATTGCCGCGGTTAGAGCGGCACCGGCGGAGATGCCGACCGGCACGCCTTCGAGCTTGGCGACAAGGCGGGCGGCCTCGATCGCTTCCGCGCTGTTGACCGTGACGATCTCGTCATAGACCGTGGTGTCGAGGATCGCCGGCGCAAAGCCTGCGCCGATGCCCTGGATCTTGTGCGGCCCGGGATTGCCACCGGACAGAACCGGAGATTCCTCCGGCTCGACGGCGATTACCTTGATCGAAGGCTTGCGCGCCTTCAGCACCTGGCCGGCGCCGGTAATCGTGCCGCCGGTGCCGATGCCGGAGACGAAAATGTCGACAGCGCCGTCCGTGTCGTTCCAGATTTCTTCGGCCGTCGTCTTGCGGTGAATTTCCGGGTTGGCCGGGTTTTCGAACTGCTGTGGGATGATGGCGTCCGGCAGTGTCTCGACCAGTTCCTGCGCCTTGGCGATCGCGCCCTTCATGCCCTTGGCGCCTTCGGTCAGCACCAGCTCGGCGCCGAGCAGCGCCAGCATCTTGCGCCGCTCGACCGACATGGTCTCCGGCATCGTCAGGATCAGCTTGTAGCCCTTGGCGGCCGCGACGAAGGCGAGCGCGATGCCGGTATTGCCGGAGGTCGGCTCCACCAGCGTCGTGCGGCCGGGCGTAATCTTGCCCTGCGCTTCCAGGCTCTCGATCATCGCCACACCGATACGGTCCTTGACCGAGGCGATCGGGTTGAAGAATTCAAGCTTGGCGAGCAGGTTCGCCTTGACGCCCTTTTCCTTGGCAAGCTTGTCCAGCCGCACGATGGGCGTGTCGCCGATCGTTTCCGTGATCGAGGAATAGACGCGGCCGCGGCCGGGCTTGCGTGTGTCGGACATGGGTTTCTCCCTTGGGCGTAAATTGTCGAGCTATGAGAATAGGAACAATGATCGCGCAATTCCAGAACGACAAACACCGCGCAGCGATCCGCCGAAGGAAAAACCACTGGCGAAGTCGTTGTTCGGGAAAAGTTTTTTCAGCTGGCGCGAACCGCGATATAGGCCGCCGTGCCGGCAAGCACGCTGGCCGCAACCCGGTTCAGCGCTTTCAGGGCCTTCGGTTGCTTGAGCAGCAGACGCGCACGCGAGGCGAGCAGCATATAGGGTACGAGAACGCTCAAGAGCACCAGAAAGGTGGCGGTCAGGAGCAGGCCGTAGTCGCCGGGTCCGATCGCCCGAATGTCGATCAGCGTCGGCACGAGCGCCACGTAAAACAGCATCGTCTTCGGATTGCCGAGCGTGATCAGCAGGCCGGACAGAAAGGACATGGCCGAACTCGTCGACGGCTTCGCCTTGATGTCCTCCGGCAGCAGCCCTGCGCTCCACAGCTTCCACGCGATGTAGCCGAGGTAGAGGACGCCGGCAAACTTCACCACCAGGAAGGCTGTGGTGAAGGTCTGGGCAATCAGCGCCAGCCCGAGGATGACCGCGGTTAGATAGATCATGTCGCCGAGCGCGATGCCGAGGCCCATGAAGAAGGTTTCGCGGAAACCGGAGCCGAGCGCGCGCGCAACCAGCGCCGTCACGCCGGGGCCTGGAATGGCTGCGGCGATGAAGAGCGCGCCGCTATAGGCGATGAGGGCCGCGAGCGTCATGGAACGTCCTTCCGAAGATGATGCCGATTTCTACCTCAAGCGACTGAAAAAGCAAATCACCGAACTGCGACCGGCGGGCGTCCGCTGAAGAAATTGACCGGGTGACAAGTCTGGCGTTGTCCGCTGGTGCGAAATGCGTAGAGCTTGGCGAAAACGAGCGAAAGGCGCCTCTCCATGCCCGAGTTGAAGGATATGATCGGCTTTGCCCTCCTGGCCCTTGGCATGGTGCTGACGCCAGGCCCGAACATGATCTACCTGATCTCGCGCTCGATCAGCCAGGGGCCGGGCGCCGGCTTGATTTCGCTCGGCGGCGTGGCGCTCGGCTTCGTCGTCTATATGGTCTCGGCGGCATTCGGTATCACAGCGCTGCTTCTGGCCGTGCCCCTCGCCTATGATGCGCTTCGCATCGCCGGTGCAGCCTACCTTCTCTATCTCGCCTGGCAGGCGGTCAGGCCCGGTGGACGCTCGCCCTTTCAGGTCAAGAACCTGCCGAAGGATGGGCCGAAGAAGCTGTTCGTCATGGGCTTCCTGACCAGCCTGCTCAATCCCAAGGTAGCGGTGCTCTATCTCTCGTTGCTGCCGCAGTTCATCCGGCCGGAGCTCGGCAACGTGCTCGGCCAGTCGCTGGTCTTCGGCTCGATCCAGATCGCGACCAGCGTCACCGTCAACGCCATGATCGCGCTCGCCGCCAGCGGCATCGCCGCTTTTCTTGCCGGGCGGCCGTTGTTCATGGTGGTGCAGCGCTGGGCGATGGGGACGGCGCTCTTCGGCTTTGCGTTGAGCATGGCCTCGGAAGCGCGGCGCTAACGCGCGCTTGCCGATGCCGCCCTCAACCCCGGAGCTGGCTTACTCGAAAACCGGCCGCATGAAGCTGCGCTCGTAGCTGAGGATGCAACGCGTCTTCTCGGCATAGGCGAAGGCGTCCTGGCATCCCGGATCCGCGGCCATTTCCCGGCGGTAGTTTTCATAGTCGGCAAGGGTCGGAAAGCTGAAGAGCGCCAGGGCGATGTTGTTCGCCCCTTCATGCGGCAGGAAGTAGCCGTGATGCGTGCCGCCCAGCCGATTGACGAGCGGGATCCAGAGCTTGGAGTAATGTTCGAACTCGGCCGCCTTGTAGGGGTCGATAATGTATTTCAGGTAGCAGGTGATCATGCGGTTCTCCCTTCGCGTTCCCGCTTCTTGATAGAAGAGGGAAGGCGAAGTTTCCAGCCGAGAGTCATTCCGGCGGCGGCAACGAGGATCGCGACGGAGCCGGCGATCTGGATCGGCTGCAACTGGTGCCCGAAGGCGAGGCGGTCCACCACAATGGCGGCAATCGGATAGATGAAAGAAAGCGCCCCGGTCATGTGCGTCGGCAGCCGCTGGATCGCGCCGTAGAGCAGCACATACATCAGCCCGGTGTGGATGACGCCGAGGGTCAGGACGATCGACCATTGCGTTGCACCTGACGGGGCGGGTGCGGCAAGCGCCATCGGTGCCAGCATCACGGTGCCGGTGATCACCTGGATCAGTGCGATCAGATGCGGCGGCGTGCCCTTGAGCAGCTTGGTCGCAATCGCCGCGATTGCGTAGAAGAAGGCAGCGCCGATCGAAAGGGCCACGCCGATCAGATAATCTTCAGGCGCGAAGCCTTCGCCAGGCTTGGCCGAAATGATCGCGAGCATGCCGGCAAACGACACCAGGAGCCAGAAGATCTTGGTGACGGTGATCTTTTCGCCGAGGAACACGGCGCCGAGGCCCAAGAGCATGAAGGGCTGGGTGTTGTAGACCATCGTCGCGATCGAGATCGATGCGTGGGAATAGGCGGCGAAGAGCAGCAGCCAGTTGACCACGATCGCGATGCCGCCGATGACCGAAAGCAGCAGCATCCGTCGGCTGAAGTGGCGACGGTCGAGAAGTCCGAGCGCCCAGGCAATGGCAACGAGCGTTATGGTCCCGAAGACGCAGCGCCAGAACACCACGCTCGTCACCGGCTGCCCCGACATCAGCACGAACCAGCCGATGGTGCCGGATATCAGCATCGCTGCCGTCATCTCGATGTTGCCGCGTTTGAGCTCGGTATTCATGATTTCTGCTCCTATTGGTGATCGCAGAATAGCCGGTGCTCATGACCTTTCCCATAGATGAACGAAGGCAATTGTGCTAGGTTGCCTAATTATCGAAGTTCTGTTTGTTGTTGTGACTTATGGTGTCGTGATGCTGGACGAGATTGACCGACGAATCCTCGACATACTGGCCGCCAATGCCCGGGTGTCGCTGAAGGAGCTGGCGCAGGAGGCCGGGCTCTCGTCGCCGAGCGCTGCGGATCGGCTCCGCAAGCTGGAAGAGCGCGGCGTCCTCGACGGTTTCACAATCGCCCTCAACCCCGCCAAGGTCGGCTACCCGCTGCAGGCGGTCATCCGCGTGCGACCGATGCCGGGCATGCTGCACATCGTCGAGAGGCTGATCCAGGAGACGCCGGAATTCGTCGAATGTGACAAGGTCACAGGCGACGACTGCTTCATCGCCAAGCTCTACGTGCGTGACATGGCGCAGCTCGACACGATCCTCGACCGGATCGCCGAGAAGGCGCAGACCAACACCTCGATTGTCAAGTCGACACCGGTCAAGCGCCGCCTGCCGCCTTTGATTTAAAAGCAATCCCAGGAAGAGTGCGAAGCGGTTTTCCGTCCGGGATTGCGTAAGTGGGAGCAATTCCAGGAACAGTGGGAAGCGGTTTTCCGTTCGGGATTACGGCCCAAAGGCCAATTCCGGGAAAAGTGCGAAGCGGTCGCCGTCGGTCGATCAGACGCCGGTCGAGCCGAAGCCGCCGGCGCCGCGTGCCGTCTCGCTTGCGCCGTCGGCCTCGCGAACCGTGACCTGCGTGACCGGTGCGATCACCATCTGGGCGATGCGCATGCCGCGCTCGATGATGAACTCCTCGTCGCCGAGATTGACGAGCAGCACCTTCACTTCACCGCGATAGTCGCTGTCGATCGTACCGGGCGTGTTGAGGCAGGTGATGCCGTGCTTGAAGGCGAGGCCGGAGCGCGGGCGGATCTGCGCCTCGTAGCCGGCGGGCACTTCGAAAATGAAGCCGGTCGGAACGAGGGCGCGCTTGCCGGGGGTGAGCATCAGCGGGCGATCGGCGGGGACGCCCGCGCGCAAATCCATGCCGGCGGCGCCTGCGGTCTCGTAGGCCGGAAGCTCCAGGCCTTCGCCGTGCGGCAGACGAACGAGGTTGAGGGTCGGGCGGGATAGGGAAGTGTGCGTGCTCATGCCCGCATAAGCCGGGCCACGGGCGCCTCGGTCAATTGCATAATCGGGGCCGAGCCTGTAAAGGACGCGGCAACTCACAGGATTTTACGACATGGCTGAAACTCTCGCCGAGGCGGTCTCCCGCCGCCGCACATTTGCGATTATCGCCCACCCGGACGCCGGTAAGACCACGCTCACGGAAAAGTTGCTGCTGTTCGGCGGTGCCATCCAGCTCGCCGGTGAGGTCAAGGCGAAGAAGGACCGCATCCAGACCCGTTCGGACTGGATGAAGATCGAGCGCGAGCGCGGCATCTCGGTCGTCACCTCGGTGATGACCTTCGAGTATGGCGGCAACGTCTTCAACATTCTCGATACGCCCGGTCACGAAGACTTCGCCGATGACACCTATCGCACGCTGACGGCGGTGGATGCGGCCGTCATGGTCATCGACGCCGCCAAGGGTATCGAACCGCGCACGCTGAAGCTCTTCGAAGTCTGCCGCATGCGCGACATCCCGATCATCACCTTCGTCAACAAGATGGACCGCGAAAGCCGCGATCCCTTCGAGATCCTGGATGAGGTCGAGGAGAAGCTGGCGCTCGACTGCGCGCCGGTGACCTGGCCGATCGGCCGCTCGAAGACTTTCTGCGGGTCCTACAACCTCGCCGACAACACCGTGCGCGGTTCGGACACGCAGGAAATCCCGACCAAGGTCAACGGCCCGGAAATGGCCTCCCATCGCCTGCCGGAAAACGAGCGCGACGCCTTTACCGAAGAGCTGATGCTGGCGATCGAGGCCTGCAAGCCCTTCGACAAGAAGGCCTTCCTCGAAGGCCATCTGACCCCGGTCTTTTTCGGCTCGGCGCTGCGCAACTTCGGTGTGCGCGATCTCATCAATGCGCTTGGCGACATCGCCCCGTCACCGCGCGACCAGGTAGCGGATATCCGCACGGTGCATGCGACCGACGACAAGATGACGGCCTTCGTCTTCAAGATCCAGGCCAACATGGACCCGAACCATCGCGACCGCATCGCCTTTGCGCGCGTCTGCTCCGGCAAGCTCGAGCGCGGCATGAAGGCGCGCCTGTCGCGCACCGGCAAGCAACTGGGCCTCAGCGCCCCGCAGTTCTTCTTCGCCTCGCAGCGCCAGCTCGCCGACACGGCTTATGCCGGCGACGTCGTCGGCATTCCGAACCACGGCACGCTCCGTATCGGCGATACGCTGACCGAGGGCGAGCCGCTGGTGTTCCAGGGCGTGCCGAACTTCTCGCCGGAAATCCTGCGCCGCGTGCGGCTCGAGGATGCGATGAAGGCGAAGAAGCTGAAGGAAGCGCTGCAGCAGATGGCGGAAGAAGGCGTCGTGCAGCTCTTCTCGCCGGAAGACGGTTCGCCGGCGATCGTCGGCGTCGTCGGTGCGCTGCAGCTCGACGTGCTGAAGGAGCGCCTCAGTGCCGAATACGGCCTGCCGGTCTCCTTCGAAATGTCGCGCTTCTCTGTCTGCCGCTGGATTTCGTCCGACCAGCCGGCCGAACTCGACAAGTTTGTCACGGCCCGTCGTGGCGACATCGCCCGCGATCTCGATGGCGACCCGGTGTTCCTGGCGCAGGACAGCTTCTCGCTGCGCTACGAAGCCGAGCGCTATCCGGCGATCAAGATGGTCGCGATCAAGGAATATCACGTCGCCAAGGCGGCCTGATTGTCCTGTGTCCGGCCGGTGCCCAGGCATCGGCCGGTCTCGCGGCGCTCAAGCGCCGTTGTCCGAACGAAATCCCTAAACCGAAAAATCGAAACGCGGCGACGAACGTTCGAGCATGGCGATGCTCGGGCGGGCACCCCAGGTCTGTTCGATTGCCAGCGAAAGTGCTGTGAGCAGGCGTTCGGTGTCCTCGCATGCCGTCTTGTGCAGCGCTTCCGCCACGATCAGCGCATGTGTCGTCTGCGGCCGGATGGCCGAAAGACCGCTCTGCCGGTTGGTCCAGCGCCGGGCATGCGCCCGCCCCTCGGCATCGGCGAAGATCACTTCGCCTGGTTCGGGGCTCTCCGTTTCTCCTGAGAACGTCAGATAGCGTTCGCTGCCGGCCGCCCGGCGGACGTGCAGAAAACCGCTGACGCGGGAGAGGTCGAAGACGGCGATCGGAATGGCGAAGGCGAGCGAAGCGGCGTTGCAAAGATCGATCAGCGGATGGATCGAGGGCAGGTCGCCTTCCTTGCGGAAGCGGCGGAGCAAGGCTTCGGCTGCCGAGCGGTATTGTGTCGGCTTCAATCCCATCTTGGCAAAGGTCCGGCGCCACGCCTGGATCTCGGGCAAGTCGCTTTCCGAACCCGCGCCGAGACGATCATTTGCACTCGCCTGGAACTGGCGAACATGGTCCGCGACCGAGACGCCGCCATTTATGCCATCGATGAAAAGCGCGCCGGCGCTCAGCTCCGGGAAATCGCGCCAGATGTCGTCTGCGTGCTGGAAGTGCATGGAAATCCTCGAATTGGATGCGTTCATTCTGGTTCAAACCTCCGCGACCGGAAAGGCGCGTGCCGTCCTTCGGCCGGCGAGGATCTGGGGTAGGGTCAGGCCGAGGACGGCGGCGAGCACGCAGCCGATCCCAAGCAATTGAGGGGCGCCGACCGGCTCGTCGAGCAGGAGAAAGGCGAAGGCGACGGCTGAAACGGGCGCCAGCGCCGTGAAGACGGAGGCCTCGGTGCCGCTTACTTTGGCCGATCCCGCATACCAGAGCAGGAAGCCGGCAACGGTCGGGATGAGGGCGTAGTAGAGAACCGCAACGATTGCGCCCCTGTCGATCTCGGCCGTCGCATGCGTCTCGAAGAGCGCAGGGATGATGGCAACCGTGAAGCCGAGGCCGGCCATCAGCGTCGAAAGAGCCAGCGGCGAGATCTCCGTCTTCACGCGCTTGTTGAGAAGGATGAACAGGCCTTCGCATATGACGGCGCCAAAGATGAGGGCGATGCCGAGCGGCGAATGGGTGCCGCCTTCGCCGGGCTTGAAGACGATGGTCAGCACGCCGGCTGCGGCAAGTGCGATCGCCGCAAGCACTTTGCGGTCCGGGCGCTCGCCGAGAAGAAGGATGGCGATGGCGGCGGAAACCACCGGCAGCGTACCGATCACCACGCCGGCATCGGTTGCCGAGGTCAGGCTGAGGCCGGCGATCAAAAGCGTCGTATAGCCGACGCTGCCAGCGCCGGCTTGGGCGATGAGGAGAAGCCAGTCGCGGCCCTTAAGTTTCGGCCATGACGTCCTGGTGAGCCACATCAACAGCAGGAAGAGCGGGAAGGCGACGGCGAAGCGCAGCGCGGTGGCCGTGAACGGTGGCAGGCCCGTCGCGATGATCTTGCTGGCGATCACCGTACTACCGACGAGGATCATCGCCAGCGACAGATAGAGATAGCCTTGAAATTTTCCCGACATGTCCGTTCTCCGTTGCTTCGCCGCGCTTGTCGCTGCGCAGCCGATGCAGCAATGCTCCGGGGGAGGGCTCGGGTCTTGAACGGAATTGCGGGCGCTACTTTTTGGCCTCGGCATAGATGCCCGGCGAGAGGCCATATTTGCTGACGAAGACGCGGGTCATGTGGCTCTGGTCGGCGAAGCCGGCCGCGAACGCGGCCTCCGCCAGCGGCATGCCCCCACCGATCAGGCGGCGGGCGAGATCGATGCGGCGCTGGACGATATAGGCATGCGGCGTCAGGCCGACCGCGCTTGCGAAATTGCGCACCAGTTGAAAGCGGCTGAGCCCGGCTTCGGCGGCGAGATCGGCAAGCGTGATCGCGGCCGTCGGATCGTCGTCGATCATCGTCTTGGCCGCCGCGACTGTTGCCGGCCGTTCACGCTGGTGTCGCCTGCCGGTGGCAAGAACGCCTGCAAGCAGCGGCAGGAGCTGCTCCTCGTGCCGGATGGCGTCGCCCATGGCCGTCGGATCGGTGATGGCCGCAAACAGTGCCCGAAAGTGATCTGCGACCTCCCGGTCGTGGAACGCGGGTGCAGTGAACTCGCCGGAATGCGCGCGGCCCTGGCTGATATCCTCGGCGGCAGTCGCGATGACCGAGGGATCGAAGTAGAGCATGCGCCAGGCGCGGCCGGCATCACCGATCGGCGTTCCGTCATGCACCTCGCCGGGGTTGACGGTGATCATGTCGCCGGCGCCGGCTTCGACCATGCCGCGGCCGCTGAGCGACTTCTGCGCGCCCTCATAGATGAGACCGATGCCGAACTGATCGTGCGTGTGGCGGGCGAAGGACTGGCGCGTTTCGGCCTCGACAGCGTCTATCCCCGCGGCGGTACTGCGCAGCATCCTGATCTTGCCCTTTGCCATCCCGCGCGCCTGCTCCGTTCTCCAGCTTTGTCTTGTACACCGCGGCGCCGCATCCGGCCATCGCAATGACGCCTCATGACGCCTCCTGCTCCGGCTGACATCGGTGGGTCGCAGAACTTTCTTCTTTCCGGCGTTGCAATCACCGGCCGCATCCTTACGTTGCGGTGCCAGGCGGCTGAGACAATAGGAGATGGTCGAAATGCTGGATCTTCGTGTTCACTTTCTCGAAGCGGACGGGTCTCTGGCGCCGTGGCACGAACGAATACGGGAGGCCGTGCGGGAAACCGCCGAGCGTGTCGGCGCGGCGGTTTCTGCCTCGGACAGCGCCGCCCCCATCGATGTCCTCGTCGAGTATCGTGCGGGCGAGACGATCCCTGAACTCGGTGTTGCGGGCGCCTGCTACCGCAGGGCGCTGGTCTTCTTCACGGTCGATCCCGGCAACGAGAATTTCGAGGCGAGCCTTAGTGCGGGAGAAGTGCGCAAATTGCTGACGCACGAACTGCATCATTCCTTTCGCCACGCGACCTGCGGCTATGGTTCCAAGCTCGGCGAAGCGCTGGTCAGCGAGGGGCTGGCCGATGCTTTCGATGCCGAGATCAACGGCGGCGACGGCCATGTGTGGAATCATGCGCTCAACGCCGCGGATTGGGAAAGCTTGTTGGAGCGCGCCGAACGAGAGCTTTGGGCCGAGACCTATGATCACGCAGGCTGGTTCTTTGGCACCGATCGATCTCTGCCGCGTTGGGCCGGCTACACGATCGGCTATCATCTGGTGAAGACTTATCTTGCTGTCAATCCGCAGGCGCGCCCATCGCAGATGACGGCGACGCCGGCATCGGTCGTGATCGGCGAAGCATGGGCGCCGCTCAAGGATCGTCTGCTCGTCGCTGCATGATGGTTCAGGCCGAGATGGCTAAGCGTGAGACGCCTCGTCGCGATCGCGGCCCGGCAGCTTCCTGACGTCGCCGATCCAGGGCAACGCCGAGGAACACCAGATCTGCGACCGCGGTCTGAGCTGCCGGCGCTGGTTGATCGTTCCCACCCGGATGCCAACCTCCAGCGCGTCCTCGTCGGTGCCGGTCGTATAGATCGGCGAGCCGCAGTTCGGGCAGAAGAACTGCAGCCGCTGCCGCCCGTTTGCGCCGATCTTCACATAGAGCTTCGGTTCGCCGCCGGTCAGCCGAAAGTTCTCCCGTTCCGTGCCGGCGGTGACGCGGTAGGCCGATCCCGTCAGTTGCTGGCAATCGGTGCAATGGCAGATCCCGACATCGGCCGGGTCGATCTCCGCCTCGTAGGTGACGAAGCCGCAGTGGCATTGCCCGTCGATATGCATGGAGCCCTCCCTGAAAGCGGGAAAGCTAGGGCGGTCCGGGCGAAAGGCTATGCCGCTCTCATCCGCCCGAAGCCTCATTGGGCGATCGGGCTCAAGGATCGCAGCGTCTCGCCCCGCCGTTCGGCATGGACGGAGAGCGGTGGAGCGCCACCGTTTGGTTCGCCGCCGCTTACACGCCGGTAAACAGCCACTCGTGTTCGCGGGCGTTGTGGAACTTCCAGATGCGCTTCGGTCCGGCCATGACGTTGAGATAATAGACGTCGTAGCCGTGCACGGCAGCGACCGGATGATAGCCCCTCGGCACCAGCGTCACGTCGCCGTCCTCGACTGCCATGGTCTCGTCGAGCGAGCGATCGTCGGTATAGACGCGTTGCATCGCAAAGCCCTGGGGCGGGTTCAGCCGGTGGTAATAGGTCTCTTCCAGATAGCTCTCGGCCGGCAGGTCGTCCTGGTCGTGCTTGTGCGGGGGGTAGGAGGAAGTATGGCCACCGGGAGTGATCACCTCGACGACGAGCAGCGACTGCGCCGAGCCGTCATCTTCCGGCATGATGTTGGTGACGTAGCGGGTGTTGGTACCCTTGCCGCGGGTCATCTGCGGATGGGTGCCCGGTGCGATCACCTTCGCCTTGAAGCCGTCGCCGCCCGGGGCCGAGCAGATGGCAAGGTCGAGGTCGGAGGTGGCCGTTGCTTGCCAGCGGCTGCCCTTCGGCACGTAGACGGCATAGGGCTGGCCCTCGAAGGGGGTCATGCGCTCGCCGAGCTCGCCGAGGCTTTCGCCGTCGACGGCGACCTTCGCCTTGCCGGACACAAGCACCAGGCAGATTTCCTTGTCGCCGGTCTCGCCCTCGGTCGTCTCGCCCGCTTTCAGCCGTTCCAGCGCGAAGCCGACATAGGTCCAGCCGGCGCTCTCCGGCGTCACGTTTTGCATGAGGCCCGATTTGGCCTTCGGTTTGACGAGCAGCTTGGACATGTCGATCTCCCTGATACTTTTTCTGGAGCCGCGCCGAATGGTTGGCCTGCCCCTCACCCTAGCCCTCTCCCCGCTTACGGGGAGAGGGGATTTTCGGAGTTTGCGTCGCGCTCCCCACCTCTACGTCGCGAGGGACCGGAGGGCGCGGCATATCCCTTCACCCCGCCGGCGGGGAGAAGGTGGCGGCAGCCGGATGAGGGCCTCCCTCACCGTGCGGATGAGGGGCACGCCCCGCGAAGTCCGGCGACCGAAAGTGACGGCTTACTTGTCGAGCCCGGCTTCCTTGGCAAAAGCCTTCAGCGACTTCAGCCCGAGTGACTGGTATTCGAAAGGGTTGCGCACGGCCGAATCCTGTTCCGCCTCGATCACCAGCCAGCCGGAATAATCGTGCTCGGCGGCGATCTTCAGTACGGGCAGGAAGTCGACGCCGCCTTCACTGTCGCCGGGAACCGTGAAGACGCCACGGCGCACGCCTTCGAGGAAGGAGAGGCCTTCGCCCTCGACGACCTTGCGGACAGCGGGACGCACGTTCTTGCAATGGATGTGGCGCACGCGGTGCATGTATTTCTTCGCGACCTTGGCCGGATCGGAACCGCCGAACCAGGCGTGGCCGGTGTCGAGCAGCAACTTGGTCGCCGGGCCGGTGTTCTGCATCAGGAGATCGATTTCCTCACCGGTCTGGACGATCGTGCCCATGTGGTGATGGTAGACGAGGTCGATGCCCTGGTCGGCACAATATTGCGCGATCGCTTCGAGGTCGGCGCCGAACTTCTTCCACTGGTCGGCCGGCAGCACCGGCTTGTCGTTGGCGACCGACTTTCCGTCGTCGCCATGGATGGCGTTCGAGGTTTCGCAGACGATTGCCACCTTGCAGCCATTGTGCTTCAGGAGATCGAGATGCGGCTGGATCGCCTTCTTCTCGGCCTCGACGTCATGGGTGAGCAGGTTGGTCGAGTGCCAGCCGGAGACGAAGACGAGATCGTAGGAGCCGAGCTTCTGCTTCAGTGCTTCCGGATCGGACGGCATCTTGTGGCCCTTCTCGATGCCGTCGAAGCCGATCTTCTGGCAATCGGACAGGCAGTCCTCGAGCGTCAAATGCGCGCCGATCGAATGATCGTCGTCGTTGCTCCAGGCGATCGGGTTAGTTCCGTAGCGGATCATGTCTTTCACTTTCTGATGCCATCCGCGGAAGGCGGATATTTTGTGAGCATAAACGGGAAAAGCGCCCGCGCGAAAACGCGGGCGCCGAAAGGGCAATCTTAGCCGAAGCGCTGTGCGGCGAGCGCCTTCTCATAACCCTCGCGCGCCGCGTTGACCTGGGCGCGGCCCGAGACCTCGGGCACTGCGACATCCCACCAGTGGCCGCCGGCCTCGGTCGTGATCAGCGGATCGGTGTCGATGACGATCACGGTCGTGCGCGTCTCGCTCGCGGTCTCCTTGAGCGCTGCTTCGAGCTCGGAGATCGAGCCGACCTTGCGGGTGACGGCGCCCATCGCGCCGGCATGCGCCGCGAAGTCGATCTGCGGCAGTTCGACGTGATGGGTGTCCTTCAAGAGATTGTTGAAGTTGGCGCCACCGGTGCCCATCTGCAGTCGGTTGATGCAGCCGTAGCCGGCATTGTCGAGCAGCACGATCGTGAACTTGGCGCCAAGCATGATCGAAGAGGCGATCTCCGAATTCAGCATCATGTAGCTGCCGTCACCGACCATGACGATCACGTCGCTCTCGGGCTTGGCGAGCTTGACGCCGAGACCGCCGGCAACTTCGTAACCCATGGTCGAGAAGCCGTATTCCATGTGGTAGCCGCCGGGCTCTTCCGCCTGCCAGAGCTTGTGCAACTCACCGGGTAGACCGCCGGCGGCGCAGACGAGCGTCGTGTTCTTGCCGCCGCGGGCGCGCTGCACGGCGCCGATCACCTGGGCGTCGGAGGGAAGGGCCGCATTGGTCGTGGCCGTCGCCTTGTCGGCCGCCGCCAGCCATTCCGCCTTGCCGGCCTTGGCCTTCGCGGTCCAGCTCGGATCGGCCTTGTGGCCGCCAAGACCGCCGGAGATGCGGTTGAGACCGGCGCGGGCGTCTGCGATCAGCGGCAGGCCGTTGTGCTTGCCGGCGTCGAAAGGCTGAACGTTGAGGCCGATGATCTTCAGGCCCTCGTTCTTGAAGAGCGCCCAGGAGCCGGTTGTGAAGTCCTGCAGGCGCGAGCCGACGGCGAGAACCACGTCGGCATCCTCGGCAAGCGCGTTGGAGGCGGTGGTGCCGGTCACGCCGACCGAGCCCATGTTGAGCGAATGCGAATGCGGCAGCGCCGACTTGCCGGCCTGCGTCTCGACCACGGGAATGCCGTGGCGTTCGGCGAAATCGCCGAGCTCCTTGCTCGCTTCCGAATAGAGCACGCCGCCGCCGGCGATGATGATCGGCTTCTTTGCTTCCTTCAGCGCCGCGATCGCCGTCGCCAGTTCGTCGAGATCCGGCTCGACGCGGCGCGGCACCCAGACCTTCTCGTCGAAGAAGTTTTCGGGGTAGTCGTAGGCTTCCGCCTGGACATCCTGGCAGAGCGACAGCGTTACCGGGCCGCAATCGGCCGGGTCCGTCAGCACCTGCATGGCGCGGCGCAGCGCCGGGATGATCTGTTCGGGCCGGCTGATGCGGTCGAAGTAGCGCGAGACCGGGCGGAAGCAGTCGTTCGCCGAGATCGTGCCGTCGCCGAAGCTTTCCACCTGCTGCAGCACCGGATCGGGGCGGCGGTTGGCGAACACATCGCCGGGCAGGAAGAGGACCGGCAGGCGGTTGACATGGGCGAGTGCTGCCGAGGTCACCATGTTGAGAGCACCGGGGCCGATCGAGGTGGTGCAGGCCATGAAGCGGCGGCGGAAGCTCGCCTTGGCAAAGGCGATTGCCGCATTCGCCATGCCCTGTTCGTTCTGGGCGCGGTAGGTCGGCAGCGTGTCCTTGATCGCGTGCAGCGCTTCGCCGACGCCGGCGACGTTGCCATGGCCGAAGATGGCGAAGACGCCGCCGAAGATCGGCACCTTCTTGCCTTCGATGACGGTCATCTGGCGGGTCAGGAACCGCGCCACGGCCTGGGCCATGGTCAGGCGCACGGTCTTCTGGCTCATAATCTGTTTCCTCCTCGTGGCGGAATCGTCCCGTTCCGCCCTGTCCGGCATTATCGACTGATATCTGTCGATCCTATGCCGCCTTTGTTTCACCCAGTTGCAGCCAGAGATCGACCAGGGCCTTGAATTTTCCGGCCATGTCGGCGATCGCCTGGTCGTCGCTCATCGTGCCGCCGAGCCAGGCCCGGCCGGCATCGGCGAAAATCGTTCGGCCGACGGCAAAGCCCCGGACCGTCTTCGAAGTGCGGGCGGCTGCAAAGCCGTCCTTCAGCTGCTCATAGGGCGCTTCGAGGCCCAAGAGCACCACGCCGCGGCAGAGCGGATCGCGTGCCTCGATGACGGCATCGATCGCTGCCCAGGCGCCGCGGCTCGCCTGCGGCTCGAGCTTCCACCAGTCCGGCTTGAGCCCGGCGTCGTAGAGTTCGGTCAGCGCCCGCGGAATGGTCTGGTCGTCGAGCTTGCCGTGCTTGCCGGCAATGATCTCGATCAGGATCTCACGGCCAACCTTGCGCGCGGCTTCGAAGGCGGAGCGGAGCTTTGCCACCTGCTGGGCTTTCAACTCCGCCGGATCGTCCGGGTGGTAGAAGGAGAGCACCTTGATGCAGTGGTCGACCGGCCAGTCGATCAGGCGACTGCCGAGATCCTGGCTGAATTCGAATTGCAGCGGCCGCGAGCCCGGAAGCTCGATCGGCTTGCCGATCCAGAAGTCGAGATGGGCGCCGGCGGCGTAAAGCGCGTCGCGGCCGTACTTGTCGTCGATCAGCATGCCGAAGCCGGAGCGGCCGGCCGCGACCTGTGCGGCGGCCTTCACCGCCAGCACCTTGAAGGCGGGAATGCGGTCAAGCAGAGCCTGGTCGCCGGCGGCCATGTCTTCGAGTTGGCTGCGATGATCGATCGCCAGCGCCATCAGAAGCGGGATATCGCGTCGGCGCGTGGTTGCCCAGTGAACGTGGTTGATCGCCTCGTCCTTGCGCAGGGCCCGTTCTTTGCTGCCCTTTTCCAGGAAGAACTGCAGTTCCGTCCAGGTCGGGATTTCAGGCGCGCAGAGCAGGCGCGAGACGGCGAAGGCGCCGCAGGCATTGGCCCAGGTAGCAGACGTCGCGTGCGGCTCGTTTTTGAGCCAGCCGCGCAGGAAGCCGGACATGAAGGCGTCGCCGGCGCCGAGCACGTTATAGACCTCGATCGGGAAGCCCTTGCCGACGATGCCGTCTTCGAGGTCGTCGGTGATCGGACCGTCATAGACGATGCAGCCCATCGGCCCGCGCTTGAGCACAATCGTCGCCTTGGAGAGCGAGCGGATCGTCTTCAGCGCCTGGAGCAGGTCACTTTCGCCCGAGGCGATCAGCACTTCCTCTTCCGTGCCGACGATCAGGTCGCAATCGGCAAGAACCGTTTTCAGATGCGCCGAAACGCGATCCGACGCGATATAGCGGCTCTCGCCGGCGTCATGGCCGGCAAGGCCCCAGAGGTTCGGGCGGTAGTCGATGTCGAAGACGACCTTCGCGCCGTTTTCCTTGGCGATGCGGATCGCCTTGCGCTGGGCGGCGTCGGTGTTCGGCTTGGAGAAATGCGTTCCCGAGACGAGCACGGCGCGGGCGGAACGGATGAACTCCTCGGAAACGTCATCTTCGCAAAGCGCGTTGTCGGCGCAGTTGTCGCGATAGAAGAGCAGCGGGAAGGTCTTGTCGTTTTCGATCGCGAGGATCGCGAGCGCCGTCAGCCGCTCCGGATCGGTGACGATGCCGCGGGTCTCGACGCCTTCGCGAGTGAGCTGCTCGCGGATGAAGCGGCCCATCTGTTCGTCGCCGACGCGGGTAAGAAGCGCTGACTTCAGGCCCAGGCGGGCGGTGCCGACAGAGATGTTGCAGGGGCAGCCGCCCACTGACTTCGCAAAGCTCGAAACATCTTCAAGCCGCGTGCCGATCTGCTGGCCATAGAGATCGACCGAGGCCCGGCCGATGGTGATCAGGTCGAGCGGCTTTGCTCCCTGTGCCGAAACGTTCTGGCTCACTGCTTCCTCCCCGCGGACACCTTGGCGGGCCCGACCATTTCCGTACTGTGGGTGATGGCCGTATGAAACATAAATTCCGACGTTTCGTCAATATGGAATTTTCATTCTATCTGTTCCGTTTTGCCTAGCCGCCCTCGGCGAGGCGCTGGCGCTTCTCGGCGATGGCGACCGTCAGCGCCATGGCAAACGCCATGCTGGCGGAAAGAGAACGGAAGCCGGCATGGTCGGCCTCGACCAGTTCGAACCAGACCTTCGAGGATTCTGCCAAGGGCGAGAAGGCCGAGTCCGTCAGCGACACGACGGGCACCTTGCGCTCGGCGAGCAGCCGCGCCTGGGCCGCACTTTCGGAGGCATAGGGCGAGAAGCTGACGGCAAAGGCGGCATCGTTTTTCGTTGCCATCGCCAGCATGTCCTCGTCGATGCCGGCGGCCGTGCCGACGAGCTGGTATTTCACCTTCAGCTTGCCGAAGGCATAGGCCATGTAGCTGGAGATCGGATAGGAGCGGCGCTTGGCGATCAGGTAGACGGTGTCGGCCTTGGCGAGGATATCGACGGCGCGTTCGAAGGCTTCAGGATCCACCGAGGAGGCGATGTTGTCGAGCGAGCGGTGGGCGGCAGCGACGAAGCCGTTGAAGATCGAACCACTTTCGAGCTTGCTGTGGTCGTTGGCGCTGAGCGCCTTCAGCCGGTCCTCATAGCCGGGCGTGCGCTCACGCAGCCGGGCGCGAAAGATCTGCTGCAGGCTGGAAAAGCCCTCGAAGCCGAAATGCTGGGCGAAGCGCACCAGCGTCGACGGCTGCACTTCGGCGGAAGTCGCGATGCTCGCTGCCGTGCCGAAGGCGATTTCATCGGGATTGTCGAGCGAATAGGCGGCAACCTGGCGCAGCCGTTTCGGCAGCTCCGCCTTGCGTTCCAGAATGGCGGCCTTCAGCGCCTCGAAATCCTGCGGCACCTCTGTCGTCGTTTCCGGCATGGCCATGTCTCGCTCGTCTCCCTCGATGTCAGTCTGGCTTTCGGCCTCACCCTAATCGATTAGTCGGGAACGGGATAGAACAGGCATTCTATTTTTCTCGGAGCATGTCCAGGAAAAGTGCGAAGCGGATTTCCGTCCGGAATGCGCACCAAAACAGAGAGCATTTCCAGGAAAAGTGCGCAGCGGTTTTGCGTCCGAAATGCGCAGCAAGACGGGCGGCATTTCCAGCAAAAGTGCGTAGCGGTTTAGCGTCCCGACGTGCGTGCAAAAATAGATGGTTTTCCTACGACACGCCGGCCGTCGAAGCCGCCTAGATCCGCACCCATTCGTTTGTCTTGGCCGATTGATAGGTCGCCGAAAGCACCTTCTGCACCTCGTAGCCTTCGCGGAAATCGGTCGAGGGAGACTTGCCGCCGGCGATGGCGTCGAGGAACTCCTTCACCTCGATGGCCTTCAGGTCGTTGAAGCCGATCTGGTGGCCCGGCGCTACGCAGAACGCGCCATAGGGCGGATGCTCCGGTCCGGCCCAGATGGTGCGGAAGCCGCGGGTGCGGATATCATCGCCGATCTTGTAGAGGCGGATTTCGTTCAGCCGCTCCTGGGTGAAGACGATGCTGCCCTTCGAACCGTAGATCTCGAAATCGTGCTGCATCTTGCGACCGGTCGCGATCCAGCTTGCCTCGAAGCTGCCGGTGGCGCCGTTTTCGAAGCGCACGAAGGCGCGGGTGATGTCGTCGACCTCGACGGCGCGGGTTTCGCTGGAGCCAGCGGACACCGGGCGTTCCGGGATCTGGATGATGGTTTCGGCAAGCACCTGTTTGATCGGGCCGACGAGGTGGCGCATGGAGGCGATAATGTGGCTGCCGATGTCGGCAAGCGCACCGCCGCCGCTGGCCGGGTTCAGGCGCCAGCCCCACGGAACCTGCGCGTCGGCCATGAAGTCTTCCGCATGGATGCCGCGCATCGAGCGGATCTCGCCGATCTCGCCGCTTTCGATGATGTCCTTGGCAAGGAAGATCAGTGGGTTCTTCAGATAGTTGAAGCCGACCTGGGTCACCACGCCCGCCTTCTCGGCCGCCTCAACCATCTCGCGGCATTCCGCAACGGTCGGCGCCAGCGGCTTTTCACAATAGACGTGCTTGCCATGGGCGATCGCCGCAAGCGCCATCTCCTTGTGCAAAAGGTTCGGCGTGGTGATGTCGATGATGTCGATATCCGGATCGGTCAAGAGCTCGCGCCAGTCGGCGGTCGCCTTGCGGAAGCCCAGTTGACCGCGGGCGCGTTCGGCACTCTCGACGGTCACGTCGGCGACCGAAACCAGATCGAGCTCGAAGGGCAGGTCGAAGACCCGCGCGGCAATGGTGAAGCCGAGCGCATGGGCCTTGCCCATGAAGCCCGTGCCGATCAGGCCGATGCCGAGTTTGCGCTTGCTGCCCATGCTGAATTCCTCCCTGGCGGCGCTGCCGTGTTGGTCTGAAATGAAATGAATTTTGCAAGTTTTGTCAATATGGAATGTTTGTTCGAAATAAGATGGCGATACCGACGTTGTGCCGTTTGAAACAGCCAAAACTGTGCGTTCCGGTTAGCTTCACCTTGACGAAAGGGGGAATGTGTTAACGCATTTTTACCATGTTCCGTTGGAACATCGCGTTTCGTCATGGTTAACGAATCGCTCCGCAGTGAACGGAGCGGAGCTGGAGTGAAATCAGCATGTGCCGCTGGGCAGCCTATCGCGGGGAGCCGCTGTATCTCGAGGAACTGGTGACCTCTCCGGCGCACTCGCTGATCGAACAGTCCCATTGCGCGACACGGGCCAAGACCGCCACCAATGGCGACGGCTTCGGCATCGCCTGGTACGGCGACCATCCCGAGCCGGGGCGCTACCGCGATATCCTGCCGGCCTGGTCCGACTGCAACTTGAAGAGCATCGCACGGCAGATCCGCTCGCCGCTCTTCCTCGCCCATGTGCGCGCCGCGACCGGCGGCGGAACCAGGCGCGACAACTGTCATCCCTTCGTCTTCGGCCGCTGGTCCTTCATGCACAACGGCCAGATCGGCGACTTCGAGCATCTGCGCCGTCCGATGGAGAGCATGCTCGACAATGACCTCTATTCGGCGCGCACCGGCACGACGGATTCGGAGCTCCTGTTTCTTCTCGCCATGCAGTTCGGGCTCGACCGCGATCCGCTCGGCGCGATCGCCGAGGCGCTCGCCTTTATCGAACAGCTTGCCGAGCATCTGGAGCGCCAGGTGCTAGTTCGCTTCACCGCAGCTTTTTCCGACGGCCAGGATCTCTACGCCGTGCGCTACGCCTCCGACTGGAAGGCGCCGACGCTCTATGCCGCACCGATGGGCCCGAGCGGTGGCTATTGCCTTGTCTCCGAACCGCTCAACGACGACGACAGTGCTTGGGTCGAAATCCCCGACGGCACCGCGGTCATCGTCGGCGAAAACGGAGTCGATGTTCGGCTGTTTTCGACCAAGGGCACGCCGGTCAGATCTCGCCAGATGGCCTGAGCCGGCGGCGCTTTCGACTTCGACGAGGACGCCGCGCCCCTCATCCGGCTGCCGCCACCTCCTCCCCGCAGGCGGGGAGGAGGGACGCGTGGCGCTCGCTCGTCCACGACTGGCACTTCGAGAAAGCGACCGATTATCATCGTTCTCGAGGTTAGACGGGAGAGGCTAAGCCCGCAGCCAACGGGACGCGATATCGCGTGTGCCGCGTCCCCTCGCCCCGCTTGCGGGGAGAGGGCTCGGGTGAGGGGCATTTGCCATGAGATCGATTGTTTAGCGCGCCAGCTGCTCGGCAATCATCGCCGCCAGCTTTTCCGCCACCGCGTCCTTGTCCATCTCTGGCCAGTCGTCATTGCCGGCATGTGAGATCAGCTTCACCTTATTGCGGTCGCCGCCCATGATGCCGGTTGCCGGCGAGACGTCGTTGGCGAGGATGAAGTCGGCGCCCTTTCGCTCGAGCTTGGCGCGGCCGTTGTCGGCGACGTTTTCGGTCTCGGCGGCAAAGCCGATGACGAGCTTTGGCCGCTTCGCATGGTGGCCGACCGTCTTCAGGATATCGGGGTTTTCAGCAAGCTGCAGCGGCGGCGGCGCCTCGCCCGGCTTTTTCTTGATCTTGTTGCCGGCGGCCGTCGCCACCCGCCAGTCGGCAACGGCGGCGACCATGACGGCGACATCGGCGGGAAGGGCAGCAAGCACCGCATCGCGCATCTCTTCGGCCCGCTCCACATGCACGACTTTCACACCAACCGGATCCGGGATCGTTACGGGGCCGGAGACCAGCGTGACGTCGGCGCCGAGCTTTGCTAGCGCCGCGGCGATCGCATGGCCCTGCTTGCCCGAGGAGCGATTGGCAATGTAGCGCACCGGGTCGATCGGCTCATGCGTCGGCCCTGAGGTGACGACGACGCTGCGCCCGGCAAGCGGTTTTGGCGCGCCTAAGAGCAGGTCTTCAACGGCCGCGACGATCGCCAGCGGCTCACTCATGCGGCCTTCGCCGGCCTCGCCGCTTTCGGCCATTTCGCCCGCTTCCGGGCCGATGAAGCGGAGGCCGTCCCTGGCAAGCGTCGCCCGGTTGCGGCGCGTCGCCGGATGCGCCCACATTTTCGGGTTCATCGCCGGCGCAACCAGGACAGGGCGGTCCGTTGCCAACAGAATGGTCGAGGCGAGATCGTCCGCATGGCCGTTCGCCATCTTCGCCATCAGGTCGGCGGTCGCGGGTGCCACGACGATCAGATCGCATTCGCGCGCCAGCCGAATATGGCCGACGTCCTGCTCGTCCTCGCGCGAAAACAGGTCGAGATAGACATGCGAGGCCGAAAGCGCGCCGACGGCAAGCGGCGTCACGAACTGCTGTGCGCCCGCCGTCATGACCGGCCGCACGCTTGCGCCGCGCTCCCTGAGGCGCCGGATGAGATCGAGGCTCTTATAGGCCGCGATGCCGCCGGAGATGATGAGGAGAATACGCTTGCCCGACAGTGTCATTTGCACCCGGCCCGTCGGCCGTCCTCTCGCCCGGCATGGGCTGCCGAGCCTACGCGATACCAGAATAGTCCAGGCGATCGGCCTCACCGACGCCTTTGATGTCGAACCTACTTGAGCGATCTGCCGGGCGCAACGTGTCCGGAGGGGCCGGAACAAAAGCCGCGCCGCTTGCGTCAACCGGGGCAGGGGCTGTTGCCGAAGCCTGATAATGCGGTTAATCCGCTCTCAATCCGCGGGGGCTAAGCTTCTTCCATGCGAATAAATGCGATCACAAACTGGGCCTATGGCGTGACCGTCCTTCTGACGGGGCTTTCTGGTGCCGCCTTCATCCTGTCGACCGACAGCGCGATCAAGGAACGCCAGGCGGTTGAGCAACATCTGGTGCTTGATACACTCGGCGAAGAGCTTGCGCTCGGGGCTGAAACGCGAAGTGACGAGGCACGTCTTTATGTGATGCGCGGCGACGAGCGCCATCTCGAAGCCTTCCACCGCGCCGAGGAAGAAGAACGCCGCCGCGAGGAGGCGACCAAGACCGCGACTAATCTTGGCGCGACGCCGGCGGAGATCGCCGCCTTGCAGGATATCGTTCGCGAGGCGGAAGCGCTCGACAAGGTCGAGGTTGCCGCCATCGATGCCTATCAGAAGGGTGACCGCGCCGGCGCGCAGGAAAAGCTCTTTGGGCCCGAGCACGAGCGTCTGCAGACCGCCCTTCTTGAGACGGTGGCGCGGTTCAGGGACCTGACCAACGTCCGCACCGGCGCGGCCCTCAACGAGGCGCAGGAGCGCAGCGATTGGTATGCGGCCGCCGCCAAGACGATGCTCGGCATCACCGCCGCCCTGTTCCTGAGCGTGCTCTATTTCATCCTCAAGCGTCGCGTCGCCATGCCGCTCACCCGCATGAGCGGCATCGTCACAAGACTTGCCGAGCAGGATTACGCCGTGGAAGTCCCGCTCGATCGCCGCAGCGACGAGATCGGCGAGATGAACAAGGCGATCCATATCTTCCGCGAAAACGGCCTCGAGCGGGACCGTCTGGACGCGGAGCGGCGGCTGGACCAGCAGACCAAGGATCTCATCCTGCAGATGATGCACCGGCTGCAGGCCTGCCAGAGCCAGGACGAACTGGCCGAGGTCGTCGCCCGTTTCGCGCCGCAGGTCTTTCCCAACCTCGCCGGCCATCTCTATGTGCTGAACGACAGCCGGACGCTCCTGTCGCGCGTCGGTACCTGGCTCGATCCGCAGCATTCGGCGCCGACGTTTCCGTCCAGCGCCTGCTGGGGGCTCCGCCGCGGCCGGCCGCATGTCAGCAACCGTGGCCACAGCGACATCGCCTGCCAGCACCTCGACGATGAAGGCGTGATCGGCCTCTGCGTGCCGCTGACGGCCCAGGGCGACACGATCGGGCTCCTCTACTTCGAGGAACGGTCTGAGGAGGAGTTCGCGGTCGAGGCGTCGCGCCTCTATCTCGAACTGATCGCCGAAAATATCGGGCTCGCCGTCGCCAATCTTCAGCTGCGCGAGAAGCTTACCAATCTCGCCGTCCGCGATGCGTTGACGGGCCTGCTCAACCGGCGCTGCCTCGATGAGGCGCTGAACCGGCAGCCGCGCGGGCAGGCCGGCAAGCCGCTCAGCTGCCTCATGATCGACATCGACCACTTCAAGCGCTTCAACGATGAGTTCGGCCACGATGCCGGCGACGTCGTCATGCAGTATGTCGCGCAGATCATCGTCGACACGGTCGGCGATGCCGGCAGTGCCTACCGTTTCGGCGGCGAGGAGTTCACCGTGCTCATGCCCGACGCCGGCGAAGCCGCGGGCTTCGAGCTTGCCGAGCGGCTGCGGACGCGGATCGGCACGACGCCGCTGTCGCATCGCGGCCGGATTCTGGGCACGGTTTCGGTCTCGGTCGGCGTTGCCTCGGCGCCGGACGATGGGCCTGTAGCCACGCTCCTGACCCGGGCCGATGCCGCTCTTCTCGACTCCAAGAACCACGGCCGAAACCGGAGCGTGCGGGCCTCCGGGCTCGTCTTCGGCGACGACGAGGTACAGCGCAGCCTCGCCTGATCCCCTGGCCCCCGCAGGTCTGTATCGAAGGGCCTGCCTTGAAACGGGCGCATTCGATGCTATCTTTGACCGCGATAGAAATTTGAACAGGATACACGCATCGATGGATTTCACCCTGACCGCCAAGCCGAACCGTCTTGCCATCAGGGAAAACCGTATCCATGCTTGCTTCGATTTCACTCTCCCATATTTCGTGGTCCACGCCTGAGGGCCGAAGCCTCCTTTCCGATCTCGACCTGAGCTTTGGTCCTGTTCGCACCGGCCTTGTCGGTCGCAATGGCGTGGGAAAATCCACCCTGCTGCGACTGGTCGAGGGAACGCTGGCGCCGCAGGCCGGCAAGGTCAGTGTCATCGGCAGCCTCGGCGTGCTCAGCCAGACCGTTCAGGTCGCGGCCGACGAGACCGTCGCCAATCTCTTCGGCGTCACCGACGCGCTTGCGGTTCTGCAGAAAGCAGAAGAGGGGCGCGCCACCCTTGACGAACTGGCTTCCGCCGACTGGACGCTGGAGGCCCGTATGGAGGAAGCGCTGGCGCGCGTCGGTCTGGACGCTTCGGCGGAAACACGCCTTTCCGCCTTGTCCGGCGGGCAGATGACCCGCGTGAAGCTTGCCGCGCTCGTCTTCAAGGAGCCGGACTTCATCCTGCTCGACGAACCCACCAACAATCTCGACCGCGAGGGGCGGGCGGCCGTCGCTGCGCTGATGGCGGGCTGGCGCGGCGGCGCCATCGTCGTCAGCCATGATCGCGAACTCCTGGAAGAGATGGACGCAATCGTCGAACTGACAACGCTCGGCGCCACCACCTACGGCGGCAATTGGAGCCACTATCGTGAACGCAAGGCGATCGAGCTGGCGTCTGCTCGCCACGATCTCGCCGATGCCGAGCGGCGTCTGGCCGAGGTCGAGCGCAAGACCCAGGCGACGGCCGAACGCAAGGCGCGCAAGGATGCCGCCGGCCGCCGCAAGCGCGCCAAGGGCGACGAACCCCTGCTCTTGCTCGACGCCAGGAAGGAGCGGAGCGAAAAGACCGGCGGCGACAATGCCCGCCTTGCGGAACGGCGACGGGACCAGGCGGTCGGCGATCTCGTCGAAGCGCGCGAGCGCATCGAAATCCTGCAGCCGCTGACTGTTCGCCTGCCGCCGACCGGACTGCCTGCCGGTCGCAGCGTCCTGCAGGTCGATAACGTCGGCGTCGGCTATGAACGGGAGAAGCCGATCGTCGACCGGCTGTCGCTCTCGATCGTCGGGCCGGAGCGCGTTGCGCTTACCGGCCGCAACGGTTCGGGCAAGACGACCCTGCTGTCGCTTCTGACGGGTGATCTGCAGCCATGGTCCGGCAGCGTGCGCCTGCTGGTCGATCACGCCATGCTCGACCAAAAAGTAAGCCTCCTCGATCCCGCGCTCTCTATCCGCGACAATTTTCGGGGTCTCAACCCTGATGCCAGCGAGAACGATTGCCGGGCAGCGCTCGCCCGCTTCATGTTTCGGGTGGATGCTGCCCTGCAGGTCGTCTCGAGCCTCAGCGGCGGCCAGATGCTCCGCGCCGGTCTGGCCTGCGTGCTCGGTGGTCGCAATCCGCCGCAGCTCCTGATCCTCGACGAGCCGACCAACCATCTGGATATCGATTCCATCGAGGCGGTCGAGGCGGGGCTCAGGGCCTATGACGGCGCGCTGCTCGTCGTCAGCCACGACCGGGCCTTCCTGGAGGCGATCGGCATCACCAGGCGGGTCGAACTTTCCTGACGGGACTATTCCGCCCAGCGCGCGTCGCCGGTAAAGGCGATCGTCAGCCAGCGGTCATGGCCGGGATCACCGATCTCCTCGCCGATCTCGGCGCGGATCCGGTCGAGTTCGGCGAGCGTGCCGACCTTGGTTTCGGGCGTTCCGATCAGATAGACCTCGATCGTCTTGGAGCGCCCGACCTTGGCGACATAGGTGCGGTAATCGGCAAAGCCGTGGCGTGTGACGGCGTTCGCCGCTGCCTGCCGCACGCGCTCGTCAAGCTCGGCGGGTGCGACGAGGAAGATCTCCTTCAGCGCCTGGAAGACCGTGCGGATCGGCAGCGGGATCAGGCAGAGCGTCAGCACGATCAGGATCGCCGGGTCGACATAGGGCGTGACGTACTCGTAGGCCGTTCCCTTCAAGGCGGCGGCGATCGCAAAGGCGACGAGCAGGGCGGAGGTAATCGCGCCGGACATCGCCCAGGCGCGCACGTCGAGCGCCAGGAACTCCGAGCCGATCGGCCGGTTCGCCCGGCGTACATAGAAGAACATGAAGGCGCAGATCACCACGACGACGGCGGCATAGGCGATCGCCCAATCGAAGGCGAGGTGGTTGCCGCCCGACAGAATGGAGCCGACGGCGTTCACCATCGCGTAGAAGGAAAGCAGGGTCAGAAGGCCGGCATTGAAGAGCAGCACCATCGGTTCGATGTGCCAGAAGCCCATCTGGAAGCGTTTGCTCGGTTTCGGGATAAGCTGCGTCACGCCAAGCGCAAGCAGGGTCATGGAGGCGTCGACGGCCGAGAAGACGCCGTCGAACACGATGGAAACCGAGCCCGATAGCAGACCGAAGATAACGCCCGTCACCCCGACGACCACGGTGGCCGCGATCGATTGTTTGAGGACTGTCTGTTCGCTTGGCGCACTCATGATCTTGTTTTTACTCCAGTTTTGGCGCGGTGCTTAGGCGTTGGCAGTGTCGAAATGGTGGCAAGACGGGTGGATGGCGCTGCAAGCATAGCGTTTCGGCCCGCCGCAAGACAGCCGCCAGGGCCTGGCCCGGGGCATGCAGTTGTCTTTCGCCGGTCGTGGGCTCAGAATTGACGAAGGCCCGCGGCAGGAGAATGGGCTATGGAGGGGACATGATCGTCGAGATGCTGCTCGGTGCTCTCTTCGTGTGCGGCACGGTCGCACTGACGCTTGCTGCGTACTTCCTGATGCGGCTGATCATGGGCGGCGAGGCCGAGGGCCATGAAAAGGAGCTGGCCAGTTCGGTCATCTTCCGGATCTCGGCGCTGCATGGCCTGATCCTTGCGCTCGTGTTCGCGCAGGAGATGGTCGAGTACCAGCAGCTCAAATACGAAATGGCGACCGAAGCCGGCGCTATCGCCGACATCTACTATGATGCCGCACGCTACGGTGAAGGCTTCAAGGCACCGATCCAGCAGGCGATATCCGCCTACGTGTCCCAGGTGATCGACGGCGAGTGGCAGTCATTGGCGGACAAGGGCCGTCTTTCAAATGAGGCCTGGGCGTTCTGGGACAATGCCTACCAGCATGTGCTGAACCTCGTGCCCGCCGACAAGCGTCAGGAGAGCCTGCGCAGCCAGATGCTGGAGCGGCTGCACGACGTTTCTCAGAGCCGGACCAAGCGGGAAAGCAACGTCGCGGACTCGATCGACAGCATCTTCTGGTTCGCGGCACTCTCCGGCGTGATCTTCATCGCGCTCGCCTATTATGCCTATCCGCCGAGACGGCGGAACCTGCTGCTGCTCTGTCTCTTCGGCGCCTATACCGGCATCATCCTGTTCCTGATCTACGCCTTCTCCAATCCATATCAGCCGCCGGCAGCACTGGCGCCGGGGCCGCTCGAACGGGTACAGGAGCAGATCAACGCGTCGCCCGCGACCGGCGGATAACCGGTCTCAAGCGAACTGCCCCAGCCGCAGCAGGTCTCCCGTGGCGGCGCCATCGTCGAGCGCTGTGGTGCGCGCGTCCTCAGGACGCGGCGGCGGCATGGAATGGCCGATCGCAAACAGAAGCGCACCTGCCGCCGCAAATGCCCCGAACAGCAGGAACATGCCGGCGCCGCCGACGGCGCCAAGCGCAAGGCCGCCGGTGAGCGGCCCGAGGAAGTTTCCAAACGTCGAGAGTGAATGGGCACCGAAATAGGTGCCGCGGTTGCCGGCGTTTGAAATTCCGTCGACCAGCACATATTCCGACGGCACGACCAGCACCTCGCCTATGGTGAAAAGGATCATCGAGGCGACGAGCATTTCCATTCCGGACGAGGCGGCAAAGCCGATTTCGCCGATCAGGAACAGCAGGCTGCCAAGCGACAGCGCGTGCAGGGCGCCGATCCGTTCGATGACGAAGCGGGCCGGCGTGCTGGCGACCAGCACCGTTACCGCGTTGGTCGAAACCAGCAGCGCAAAAAGCGTGACGCCGTCCTCAAAGCCGATATTGAGATACTGCGACAGGGTCACGGACCACTGACCGTGAACGGCGAGAAGCAGCGTGCCGCCGACGACGAAGAAGACCAGGCGCCGGTCACGCAAGGCGGCGACAAGTCCGCGCCAGCCACCGGCACTCCCTGACGTTCGTTCGGTTTCGATAGCCTGCCTGCTGCTCGCCTCCGGTACCGTGAGCAAGAGTACGAGACCGAAGGCTGCGTGGATGACGCCCGCGATGACGAAAAGCGTCACATAGGCAGCGCCGACCCATACGCCGATCAATGGCCCGATCGCCCAGCCGGCATTGATGGCGAGATAACGCCAGGAGAAAACCTTGAGGCGCAGATGTTCAGGCGCCGCATCGCTCATCAAGGCGCGCGCGACCGGTTCAAAAACGGCGGCGGCAACGGCGGAAACGATGTGGGCCAGCGCGAAGGCGGCGATCGATTGTGCCAGTCCGAGCCCGGCCAGCGCCAGTCCGGCCATGAAGAGTGCGACGGTCAACACGCCTTTTCGGCCAATCCGATCGGAGAGCGTGCCGGCGAAGGGGCTGACGATCGCGCCGAGCAGCGGACCCACGCCGATCAACGCGCCGATGCTGGCAGGGTTGAGGCCGAAGTCACGCTGGAGGCGGATTGCAAGGAAGGTCAGGCTCATGCCCTTGGCGATCGTCACCACACCGGAGCCCGCGATGAGAAGCAGCGCGACGAAGCGGCCGGCTTTTTCGGAATAGGCAGTCATCACGGGCACCTGCTGGCTGGAAACCGCCCGGTCTCCTTAAAGGATGGGGCGGCGCAAAAAGAAGAAACGCCTATGCGATTACAGCCGGCACGTGTGTTCGGCAAGGGGGCGTCGATTCCCAATGGGTCCCGGCATGAACAGAAAAGCCCGAGGCGGCCGTCGGCCGCCTCGGGGCTATTCGCAACGTGATGGCCGGGCGTTGGCCCGACGACTCAAGTCTTGGCCTGGCGCTCTTGCCAGGCGGCGTAAAGCGGTGTCGTTTGGGCATCGTCGACCGGCACATGGCGGAAGCGCATGGCCTGCTCGGCGAGCGGTTTTGCCAGTTCCGCATAGATCGCTGCGGTCGAGAGGCCAAAGGGTTCGGCGTCGGCATTCGAGTTCGCATAGGCGATCTCGGTGATCCCGGCCATGCGCATGGCCGCCAGGCACATCGGGCAGGGCTGGCCGCTGGCATAGACGGCGGCGCCTTCGAGCCGCGGGGAACGAAGGTTTTGGGCGGCGGAACGCAACGCGTTCAGTTCCGCATGCGAGGTAGGGTCGCCGGATGACAGCATCTCGTTGACGCCGCGACCGACGATCTCGCCATCCTTGACGACGACGGCGCCGAAGGGGCGTCCGCCTTTCTCGATGTTGCGGCGGGCAAGCGTTACTGCCTCGGCCAGATAGGTCTGTTCCTGGGTCATGAGAGTTCTTTCTAGCGTGCGCCGGCGTCGGCCAGCAGCCTCTCGATCTTGCCATAGCCGCGCTGGCGGGCATGGGTCAGCGGGCTGACACCCTCGCCATCGGCAAGGTTCACGTCGGCGCCGGCCTTGATCAGCAGGCGTACGATCTCGATGTGCTTTTCACCGCCACTGCCGAGGATGATGGCTTCGAGCAGCGCGGTCCAGCCGAGGCGGTTGACGTGATCGACGTCGATGCCGGCTTCGATCAAGGTCTTGACGGTCTCGACATGGCCGCGCTCGGCGGCCGGGATCAGCGCCGTTCCGCCATAGCGGTTGGTGCTCTTAAGGTCGGCGCCATTGGCAAGCGTCAACTTCAGGATGTCGAGATGTCCACGCGCGCCGGCATAGAGATAGGGGCTGTCCAGCGAGCCGAAAAGTCTTGGTCGCATTTGTTCTTTCCGATCATGCGGGCCGGCCGAATGGGTCGGTCGATCGCAATGGTTCCGGTTAAGAGCGGACGAGGAAACCTCGAAAGGGCTCCATCCGTGCCGCTCTTGCTCATCGCAATCTCGTGCTTACTTGAGCCGATCCATGACCTTTTCAAGGGCGCAAGACACGCGTCGTCGCCGAACCTCTCCCGCGCCCGGCGTGGCCCTCCCGTGTGCGACCATAGGCAGTGCCGCATTCATTTGGAAATTAAATGTATGAATGCTATCAAGTGGAAATATGAATGCTCAACCTTTCGATCTGGATCTGCTGAAAGCCTTCGCGGCGGTGGCCGATTGCGGCGGTTTCACCGCTGCGGCTGGCCGGCTCAATTCCACCCAGTCGACTGTCAGCCAGAAAGTCCTGCGGCTGGAAGAGCAGGCCGGCCATCGGCTGCTCGAACGCAGCCATCGCCAGGTCCGCCTGACGGAAGCGGGCGAGCAGTTGATCGGCTATGCGCGGCGCATGCTGGCGCTGGACGCGGAAGTGCGGCAGCTTCTCTCGGGCGCATCGGTTGCCGCGACGCTGCGCCTCGGCCTGCCCGAGGACTTTGCAGCCGGCCGCACGACCAGCACACTCGCGGCTTTTGCCCGCCGCCACGAGAATGTCAGGCTCGAAGTGACGAGCGGGCTCAGCCGCGAGCTGCGGTCGCTCTATGATCGCGGCGAGCTCGATATCGTCGTCGTCAAGCAGCGCCGCGGCACGGGCGATGCCGTGAAACAGTGGCAGGAAAGCCTGTGCTGGATCGACAGCGCCGCCCATCCTGTTCTGGCGCTCGATCCTCTGCCGCTCGTCGTCTTTCCGCCGCGCGGCCTCTATCGCGACGACATGGTGGCGGCACTGGATGCCTCAGGGCGACGCTGGCGCGTGAGTTATACCAGTTCCAGCCTCGCCAGTATTCAGTCGGCGGTCGCCGATGGGCTGGGCATCAGCCTGCTGCCGGCCCGCGTCGTCCACGACCGGCACCGGACGGTGGGGCGGCCGCAAGGACTGCCGATGATCGAGACGATGGAGATCGCCCTCTATTACCGGCCCGAGGCCGGCGCGCTGGTCACGCGGTTGGCCGAAGACCTCTCGGCGCTCATCGGCGATGACAGTCGGGACGAGGTATGACCTCGCCTTCGTAGCTCACCCCAAGCCGTCGGCGGAATGTCCAGAACGGTATCAGAGCATCGAGCGGCTGAGACCGCCATCGATGGGCAGCGCCACGCCGGTGATGTAGCTTGCCTGACGGCCCGCGAGGAAGGCTGCGGCCGCCCCGAATTCCGCCGGCGTGCCGTAGCGGCCGATCGGGATGTCGCGTTGGCTGCGGGCTGCGACCGTCTCGATATCGAGGCCTTCGCTTTCGGCGTCCATCCGGTCGAAGCTGAGCGTGCGGTCTGTGGCAAGCCTTCCGGGCAGAAGCAGGTTCACGGTCACGCCGTCGGCAGCGACCTCGCCGGCGAGCGTCTTCAGCCAGCCGGCAACCGCACTTCTGAGCGCATTCGACGCGGTGAGCCCGACGATCGGTTCGCGGATACTGGTGGAGGCGACGGCGATGATGCGCCCGAACTGGCGTTCCCGCATGCCGGGCAGCAGCCGGCCGGCGATGCGCATGCCGGCCAGCACCATGGTCTCGAATTGCGCCCGCCAGAAGTCCGGTTCGATGACCGAGGCAGGTGAGGGCGGCGGCCCGCCGCCATTCAGCACCAGAATGTCGATCGCGCCGAAATCGGCTTCGAGCTGGTCCAGCAGGCCATCGAGGCTTTCGGGCTTCGAGAGGTCGAGGGCGTAGCCGCGCGCCGAAGGGCTGATGTCGCCTGCCACCTTTGCCGCCGATGTCGCGTCGCGGCCGGTGAGCGCCACGATGACGCCTTCGCCGGCGAGAGTCTCGGCAATACCGCGCCCCAGCCCCTTGCTGCCGCCAAGCACCAGCGCACGTTTTCCAGCGATACCAAGATCCATGACCGACCCTCCTCGATTGCGGAATTCAGAATGGCTTGGCATCCGAGCTACACCAGATTTTCTCGCAGCGGAATCGTTTTGACGTCAGTGGATGTCGGAATGCAAAAGCCCGGCCGCACCGCGGCCGGGCTCTCAAGCGCCCTCCCTCATTCTGTCGCTTAGCGGCAGATGCGGATTTTCTTGTAGTAGCGGTTGCCGTAGCTGTCGTAGCGCTTCACCGTCTTCAGGAAGCAATAGGGTTCGTCCTCGTAGTAGTAGGGTCCGCCATAATAGCTGCCGACGTAGCCGACACGGCCGCTCCAGCCATGACCGTAGTAGCCGTTGCCGAAGCCGATCGAAATACCACCGGCCTGCGAAGGTGCTGCAAAGGAGATGGCAGCGGTAATGGCGACAGCGGCTGCGACGATGAACTTGCGCATGATGATCTCTCCTCCGGATGGGTTGGGATGAGCCTTCGTCATCCATGAGACGAAAGTCGCATGAGGCCGAGATATTCGCAGTTCCGGATGGAACAGGATGCTGCCGGCGGTTGCGCTGAACCGCGATCGGCCGGCCACAGTCCGTGCCGGTTGCCGGCCGTTGCGGCCTTCAAGCGGCCTTCGGCGCCGCAGGTTCACGAATGCGGGCCATCGCGAACACGTCGGCCAGCACACCGTTCCTCAGCGCATAGGCCCGGTGCGTACCCTCCATCTCGAAGCCGGCCTTGCGGTAGAGTGCGATCGCGGGCTCGTTGTCGATAAAGACCGTAAGCTCGATGCGGCTGATGCCGAGCCAGTTATCGGCGGCGTCGATCAGAGCGGTCAGCAGCGCCTTACCGATGCCCTCGCCGCGATGGTCGTCGTCGACGCTGATCCCAATGGCCGCGGAATGATGCCGGCGCCCCTTGCTGCGATGCAGTCCGGCCATGCCGAGGATCCGGTCGGCGCGCTCGGCGACGATGACGACGCTGTCGTCCGAGAGGCTCTCCAACCACTTGCGTGTCTGTTCCGGGGTGGCGAACGGCTGGCGCAGCGTGCCCGAGCGGATGCCCGGCTGGCTCATCAGCGCCGCGATCGCTTCGAAATCGACGACGCGGGCCGCGCGGATGTTGATATCTGAAGGGTCGTTTGCGTCGGTCATTGTTTCCTCTCTTTGGTTCCGAGGAAACAGGTCCCAACCCTGCTCGCCTCGGCAGGGTTGGTGGGGGACATTTCGCTTAAGTCAGCGCAACAGGTCTCCCGCACACCCCTGGGGTATGCGTGCAAAGCACCATGGTGAGAATAGAGCGATTGTCCATGCGGGAAGGATAGCAAGCGTGGGTAGAAAGACAAGCCCGCCGCGCCGGTTCGGGCGCGGGCGGGATCAGGTCACCTGCCAGGCGATATAGGCGAGCGTGGCGGCGATGAGCCACAGCGCGATGCGGCCGGAGCGCGTGTGTTTCGCTTCCGCCTTGCCGATCGCATGCGCGGTCTCGGCGTCGAAGCGCAGACCGTTTTCGCTCATCGCCATGATCTCGCTCGAAAACTTCTCCGTGCGGGCGGCGATTTCGGGCGCGGCTTCAGCCAGCCTGAGTGCGGCATGCAGGCCGTCGCGCAAATCGGTGACGATGCGCTTCGGTCCGAGATTGTCGCGGATCCACTTGCCGACGACCGGCTCGGAGGCCTTCCACATGTTGAAGCGCGGATTGAGCGTGCGAGCCACCCCTTCAACGACCACCATGGTCTTCTGCAGCATGACGAGCTCGGGGCGGGTCTGCATGTCGAAGAGCTCAGTGACCTCGAAGAGCAACGTGAGCAGCTTCGCCATCGAAATGGTTTCGGCCGGCTGGCCGTGGATCGGCTCGCCGATCGCGCGGATCGCCTGGGCGAAACTCGCAGCGTCGTGGTGCGAAGGCACATAGCCCGCCTCGAAATGCACGTCGGCCACGCGCTGGTAGTCGCGGGTGATGAAGCCGAAGAGGATCTCGGCCAGGAACCGGCGTTCCTTCTTGCCGAGGCGGCCGACGATGCCCATGTCGACGGCGACGATATGGCCGGCATCGTCGACGAAGAGATTGCCCTGATGCATGTCGGCATGAAAGAAGCCGTCGCGCAGGGTGTGGCGCAGGAAGGACTGGATCAGCACTTCGGCTAGAAGGTTGAGGTCGTGGCCTGCGGCCTTCAAGCCCTCGATGTCCGACATCTTGACGCCGTCGATCCACTCCATGGTGACGACGTCGCGCCCGGTCCGCTCCCAGTCGACCTTCGGCACGCGGAAGCCGGAATCGTCCTTGGTGTTCTCGCCAAGCTCGGAAAGGGCGGCCGCCTCCAGACGAAGATCCATCTCGATCTTCGTCGTCTGTTCCAGCGTCTTGGTGACCTCGACCGGCTTCAGCCGGCGGGTGTAGGGCAGGAAACGCTCCTGCATATGGCTGACGAGATACATCGCCTCGATGTCGGAGGCGAAGCGCTGCCGCACGCCGGGACGGATGACCTTGACCGCGACCTTCTCAGGGCCGCTGTCGCGCATCACGATCGCCGGGTGCACCTGAGCGATCGAGGCCGCGGCCATCGGCTCGGAAAACTCGGCATAGAGATCATCGACCGTCCGGCCGAGTGATCCCTCGATCGCGGCCTTCGCCTCGTTCTGCGGGAAGGTCGCCATGCGGTCCTGCAACAGCGACAGGTCTGCGGCAAACTCCGCGCCAACGACGTCGGGGCGGGTTGCGAGGAACTGGCCGATCTTCACATAGGAGGGGCCGAGCCGGGCGACGGCGCGCGACAGCCGGTCGCTACGCTCCTCTCCCGGTACTCTGCGCCGCGCCAAAAGTCCGGCCGCCTTCTGGGCGAAACGGGCAAAGGGTGGCAGGTGCTCCGTCGGGACGGCCGAGACGACGCCTTCGCGCACGAGAACCCAGCCGATCCGCGCGAGGCGGATATATGCTCCAGGCGTGCTCATCGGGATCAGATTTTCCAGCCGGAATGCAGCGCTGCGATGCCGCCGGTGTAATTGGTGAAGGAGACGCGCGAGAAGCCCGCTTCCTTGATCATCGTCGCGAAGTCCTTCTGGTTCGGAAACTTGCGGATCGATTCCACCAGATACTGGTAGGGCGCTTCATCGCCGGTGATCAGCTTGCCGAACTTCGGGATCGCGTTGAACGACCAGGCATCATAGAAGCGGTCGAGCAGCGGCATTTCCACTTCGGAGAACTCCAGCACCAGCAACCGGCCGCCGCGCTTCAGCACCCGGTATGCCTCCCTCAGCGCCACGTCGATGCGCGGCACGTTGCGGATGCCGAAGGCAATCGTATAGGCGTCGAAGGTATTGGCCTCGAAAGGCAGGTCCTCGGCATTGGCTTCGACGAAATCGAGATTGGCGGAGAGCTTCTTCTTCTCGGCGCGCTCGGCGCCGACGGCCAGCATCGAGCCGTTGATGTCGAGCACCGTCGAATGCGCCTTGCGGTCGGAGGCTTCGATGATGCGGAAGGCGATATCGCCGGTGCCGCCGGCAACGTCGAGCGTCCTGTAGCCCTCGCGGCGTGGCGGGTTGAGGGCCGCGATCATCGCATCCTTCCAGGCGCGGTGCAGGCCGGCCGACATCACGTCGTTCATGATGTCGTAACGCTTGGCCACCTTGTGGAAGACGTCGTTGACGAGCGGCTGCTTCTCGCCCGTGCCGACGTTGCGGAAACCGAAAGATGTTTCCATGCCGCCATCGGCCGATACGCGCTGATCCGTCATACGAAGAACTCCACCTGAACCAATTTTTCCGGCACCATAGCGAAAAGGCCCGTCACACGCTATCTCGTGGGCGGGACTGCGGCTGCGGCATAGCGCACCCCTATAGGATAAGAAGGCCGCCAAGGAAATGCCAACCACCGCATCCGGTGGCTGAGATCGAAGGAGTGCATTCATGCCGGAGTTGCCCGAGGTCGAAACCGTCAAGCGCGGCCTGGCGCCGACCATGGAAGGGGCGCTGCTCGTGAATGCGGAATTGCGCCGGCCGGATCTGAGGTTTCCCTTCCCGGAGAATTTCTCCTCGACCGTTGCCGGCCAGCGCATCGTCTCGCTGTCGCGCCGCGCCAAGTATCTGATGATCGATCTGGAAGCCGGTGACGTGATCATCGCCCATCTGGGCATGTCCGGTTCCTTCCGCATCGAGGCGGGGCCGGCGGCAACAACGCCCGGCGAATTCCACCATCCGCGCGGCAAGGATGAAAAGCACGATCACGTCATCTTCCATCTCGACGGTGCGCAAGGCCCGGTGCGGGTGATCTACAACGACCCGCGCCGCTTCGGCTTCATGGACCTTGCTCGCCGCGACACGGTGGCGAGCCATGCCTATTTCCGCGCGCTCGGCGAGGAGCCGACCGGAAACGTGCTCGATGCCGCCTATCTCGCCGCACGCTTTTCCGGCAAGGCGCAACCGCTGAAGGCGGCGTTGCTTGACCAGAAGAACATCGCCGGTCTCGGCAATATCTATGTCTGCGAGGCGCTCTGGCGCTCGCACCTGTCGCCGCTGAAACCGGCAGGCGCGCTCGTCGACAAGCGCGGCAAGCCGAAGGAGGGGCTCGTGCGCCTGACGGATGCGATCCGCGAGGTCATCGCCGATGCCATAGCCGCCGGAGGATCGTCGCTGAAGGACCATATCCAGGCCGACGGCTCGCTCGGCTACTTCCAGCACTCCTTCTCCGTCTATGACCGCGAAGGACAGGCTTGCCGCACGCCCGGCTGCGACGGTACGGTCGCCCGCATCGTGCAGGCGGGACGCTCAACCTTCTATTGCCCGCACTGCCAGAAATGAACGCCAGTCCGTGAGCGGTCTGGTGCATGAACCGGAGGAAACAGAAATGACCTACGAAACGCTGCTGGTCGAAACACGCGGCCGCGTCGGCCTGGTGACGCTCAATCGTCCGCAGGCGCTGAATGCGCTGAACTCGACCGTGATGCGCGAGCTTGCTGCGGCGCTGAAGGCCTTCGACGCCGACAAGGAGATCGGCGCCGTGGTCCTCGCCGGCTCGGAGAAGGCCTTTGCCGCCGGTGCCGACATCAAGGAGATGCAGGCGCTCGATTTCGTCGACAGCTATCTCGGCGACTTCATCGGCGGCTGGGACCAGGTGGCGGCAGCTCGCAAGCCTTTGATCGCTGCCGTTTCCGGCTACGCGCTTGGCGGCGGCTGCGAGCTGGCGATGATGTGCGACTTCATCATTGCGTCCGAGACCGCGAAGTTTGGCCAGCCGGAAATCACCCTCGGCGTCATTCCCGGCATGGGCGGCTCCCAGCGCCTGACGCGCGCCGTCGGCAAGGCGAAGGCCATGGACCTGGTGCTGACCGGCCGGATGATGGATGCGGCCGAGGCCGAACGCGCGGGACTCGTTTCGCGTGTGGTGGCGCCGGAGAAATTGATGGAGGAAGTGCTCAGCGCTGCCGAGAAGATCGCCTCCTTCTCGCTGCCCGCGGTGATGATGGCCAAGGAGGCCGTAAGCCGCTCGCTGGAGCTGACGCTTGCCGAAGGCCTGCGTTTCGAGCGTCGGCTCTTCCACTCGCTGTTTGCGACCGAAGACCAGAAGGAAGGCATGGCCGCCTTCGTTGCCAAGCGCAAACCGGAGTTCAAACATCGCTAGCCCAGAGCACGGCGCGCAGATTCTGGAAATTGCGCGTTGACGGGGCGGCGGTTTCCCGCTATACGCCGCCCTCAGTTTGGAACGCCATTCTGGGCTTTCCGGAAATACTCCCGAATTGCTTTGATGACAGGTCGCAGTGACCCGGCACGGCGAGGGGCGGAGTTCATGTCAGTTTTCGAAGAGAGGCACAAATGGCCAATACAACTTCGGCGAAAAAGGCGACCCGCAAGATCGCACGCCGCACCGCAGTGAACAAGGCCCGTCGTTCGCGCGTTCGCAACTTCATCCGCAAGGTCGAAGAAGCGATTGCAACCGGCGACCAGGCAGTTGCAGCCGCAGCGCTCAAGGCAGCTCAGCCCGAGCTGATGCGCGCAGCCACCAAGGGCGTCCTGCACGCCAACACTGCATCGCGCAAGGTTTCGCGTCTTGCACAGCGCGTAAAGTCGCTTTCGGCCTAATCCGGCTAAGAAAAATCTGTTAATCGAGAGCCCGGCCCTTGCGCCGGGCTTTTCGGATTCATACTTCTGTCATCGCGATGGTTAATCTGGCGGCTTGGGCTTATGTCAGTGCGATGACAAGATTTATATAATTATTTCAATGGCTTGTGAGAGGTCCTTATCAAAAGGATGTCTCTGACTGGGGGTCCGTTCGGCCCATTCTGAGTCAAGCGAATTTTTATTTTTTTTCTTTTTCGCCAGCTAAGCAAAGAGCGAAAAATCAAAACCCTTGATTCAACAGGGATTCTTCTCGGACTCGGAATGCGGCAAGCAAATGGCGGCCGGAGAGTCAACGGCCAGCGCTTAAGGTTGCGTAAAAATCGCGATTGATCTTGCCCATCGATCCTGCCTAAATGCCCTCCACAGGGGACACGGACCACATCTGTAAAAAGAAGCAAAAGAGGCCATTTCGAAGAAATGGTTTCGATGTTTCTGTCCTTTGTATCAGGGCGGCTCCGCGTCGTTCAATCAGACAAGTCGAAGGTGAAAAAACCGGATGGTTCATACCACTCCGGACAGGAAACTTTCGTCCTGTGATTGTGAGGCGGCCATCTGCAGCACCTGCGTCCGGTCGGACGCCTAGAGGTCGCTGCGGCGCTTTGACGGCTGCCTGTCTTGCCCTTTGATCGGCTACGACAAAGGAAACATGCAGGAGGCCTCGATGGAGGGTGCAAGCGGCGCCCGACGCGAGGCCAAGGTCCAACGCGCGGCTCATCGCTTCGTACGAGGGTGCGACGAGCTGTTGACGAGGAGGAGGATCCGGTACGGCGCGGGAGCGCGTCGAAGGGATTGTTGACGAGAGGCGCGAGGGGACATCCTCCGGCCCAGCAGGGCAGGTGGGTGCGCGTAGCGCGCAGCGAGGCGGGAGATGAGGAGCCCGGCGTCGTCTGCGACTGTGACGTTCGGCGAAAGCGGCATGGCCCATACGGGCGCCGCGGTCGACGGACATAAGAGATGAGGCCGGCAGCGATGACGGCATCTGAACATGAATTGGAAGGCGGCAAAATGCAGATGAATTTGGTGACGGCGGGCGCACTTCAGAAAGAAGGAGACGCATTTCAAGCCGGAAGCAATCTATCTCAGGCGGCGGGGGAAAAAACCGACATGAGGCACGACGCACTGTTTGAGCGGGTAAGTGCGCGTCTCAAAGCTCAAGTCGGTCCGGATGTCTTTGCAAGCTGGTTTGGGCGTCTGAAGCTCCATTCCGTATCCAAGAGCGTTGTGCGCCTTTCGGTGCCGACCACGTTCCTGAAGTCCTGGATCAACAACCGTTATCTTGACCTCATTACCTCGATCTTCCAGCAGGAAGACGGCGAGATCATGAAGATCGAGATCCTGGTGCGCACGGCAACCCGTGGCGCCCGTCCGACCACCCAGGAAGAAGCGCTGCCGCAGGCGGCAGAAGCAGCTCCGGCTCAGCCCGCGCGCCGTCCGGCCGCAGCCCAGCCGGTGGCAACCGTTGCCGCGGCGACTGTCGCAAGCATGCAGAGGCCGACCCAGGCGCCGCTCTTCGGCTCGCCGCTCGACCAGCGCTACAATTTCGAAAACTTCGTCGAGGGTTCCTCGAACCGCGTGGCGCTTGCCGCCGCCCGGACGATTGCGGAAGCCGGCGCCGGTGCGGTGCGGTTCAACCCGCTCTTCATCCATTCGAGCGTCGGTCTCGGCAAGACGCACCTTCTGCAGGCGATTGCCATCCAGGCGCTGCAGAGCGCGCGTGCGCCGCGCGTCGTCTACCTGACGGCCGAATACTTCATGTGGCGTTTCGCCACCGCGATCCGCGACAACGACGCGCTGTCCTTGAAGGAGTCGCTGCGCAACATCGATCTCCTGATCATCGACGACATGCAGTTCCTTCAGGGCAAGTCGATCCAGCATGAGTTCTGCCACCTGCTGAACATGCTGCTCGATTCCGCCAAGCAGGTCGTCGTCGCAGCCGACCGCGCACCGTGGGAACTGGAATCGCTCGACAGCCGCGTTCGTTCGCGTCTCCAGGGCGGCGTCGCCATCGAGATGGACGGCCCGGACTACGACATGCGCCTGGAAATGCTGAAGCGCCGCCTGGACACGGCCCGTCAGGACGACGGTTCGCTCGACATTCCCGGCGAAATCCTGAGCCATGTGGCACGCAATGTGACCGCCAGCGGCCGCGAACTGGAAGGTGCCTTCAACCAGCTCCTGTTCCGCCGCTCCTTCGAGCCGCAGCTCTCGCTCGAGCGCGTCGATGAATTGCTCGGCCACCTCGTCAACGCCGGCGAACCCCGCCGCGTGCGCATCGAGGACATCCAGCGCGTCGTCGCCAAGCACTACAACGTCTCGCGCCAGGAGCTCGTCTCCAACCGCCGCACCCGTGTCATCGTCAAGCCGCGCCAGATCGCGATGTATCTGTCGAAGACGCTGACGCCGCGCTCCTTCCCGGAGATCGGCCGTCGCTTCGGCGGACGCGACCACACGACCGTGCTGCACGCCGTGCGCAAGATCGAGGAGCTGATTTCGGGCGACACCAAGCTCAGCCATGAGATCGAGCTGCTGAAGCGCCTGATCAACGAATAGTCGAGGCGCATTGCCGCAAAAAAAGCCCGGGTTCGCCCGGGCTCTTTTATGTTACCGGACCGCTTTCAGTGCCGGCCGCGGCGGACGCTTGGTCGCCGCATTCCCCACACCCTGCTCGGCTCGTGCCTGTTCGATGATCCAGGCGCGAAAGGCCGTGACCGGCGGGCGGTCGAGTGCGGCCGGCGGGTAGACGAGATGGTAGGCAAGCCCGGTCATCACGCCCTCAGGGAAGGGGGCTTCCAGCACACCCTCCGCAAGCTCGCGCGTGACCAGCGACAGGCGCACCAATGCAACGCCGTCGCCGGCCTTGGCCGCCTCGATCGCGCCGTTGCTGTTGACGAAGACCGGCCCTCGCCCGGCGTCCACCCCGTCGGCGCCCGCCGCATCCAGCCACAGCCTCCAATCCTGACGATGGACGTCGTGCAAGAGCACATGCGCGGCAAGCTCACCCGGCATGTCGAGTGGGTTCCTGGCGCGTAGGGCCGGGTGAAGGACCGGCACCGGGTCGTCATCGATCAATCGTTCGCTCACAAGACCGTCATAGCGGCCAAGCCCATGACGGATGGCGATGTCGACCCCATCGCTGTTGAAGTCGGTCAGCCGATTGGTGGTGCTGATGCGCACGTCGATGCCGGGCACCTGTAACTCGAAGGCGCCGATGCGCGGCACCAGCCATTGCGCGGCAAAGGTGGGCGTGCAGCTGACCGTCAGCACCGGCGCACGCTTGCGCGCCGTCAGTTCCTCGGTCGCCTCGCGCATCATTCGGAACGCGCGCCTGAGCGTTGTGAAATAGGTGCTGCCATCCTCCGTCAGCGCCAACTGTCTCGGCCGGCGCTCAAACAGCGTCACTGCTAACGCCTGCTCCAGTTCGCGCACCTGCAGGCTGACGGCGCCAGGCGTCACGTTCAGTTCTTGCGCGGCCTTGGTAACGCTTAGATGTCGCGCGGTGGCCTCGAAGGCGCGAAGCGAGGCAAGCGAAGGAAGGTATGTCGACATGGTTTAGCCAAACTCAATCATGCGGCGAGAAATGATCGTTTGTTCGAAGCTCAATATCCTGAGAATAATGGCACAAAGTCAAGATGGTCGATGCCATCACGGTTTAGCCTGACAAACAAACGAGGGTTAAGGCAATGACACAAGCAACGCAGGCCAAGGTCATGGGCGCCCGGGAATGGGGCATGTTGATCCTGCTTTCCATTCTGTGGGGCGGCTCCTTCTTCTTCATCGGCGTCGCCGTCAAGGCGTTGCCTCCGGTCACGATCGTGGCGCTCCGCGTCAGTCTCGCGGCGCTCGCGCTGCTCGCCTTCGTTCGACTGATGGGGCTGTCGATGCCGCGCGACCCGCGCGTTTGGCTCGCCTTCTTCGGGATGGGGTTGCTCAACAATCTCATCCCCTTCTCGCTGATCGTCTGGGGGCAGACGCATATCGCAAGCGGCCTTGCCTCGATCCTCAACGCCACCACGCCGCTGTTCGGCGTGATCGTCGCGCATCTCCTGACCGATGACGAGAAGCTGACAGCCAACCGGTTTGCAGGCGTCGTCGTCGGCTTCCTCGGGGTTGCGATGATGATTGGCCCGGCAGCGCTCGGTGGGCTCGGTTCGAACCTGCTTGCCCAGGTCGCCGTGCTCGGCGCAGCGCTCTCCTATGCGCTCGCCGGTGTCTTTGCCCGCCGCTTCAAGCGCATGGGCGTGGTGCCGATCGTGACGGCGACCGGTCAGGTCTCGGCCGCAAGCATCATGCTGGTCCCGCTGTCGCTGCTGATCGATCATCCCTGGACGCTTCCCATGCCCGGCTTCGACGTCTGGGCGGCGATCGTCGGCATCGCGCTGATTTCCACGGCGCTCGCTTACGTCCTGTTCTTCCGCATCCTTGAAACGGCCGGTGTCACAAACCTGATGCTGGTGACCTTCCTGATCCCGGTCAGCGCCATCCTGCTTGGCGCCCTGTTCCTCGGCGAAACGCTGGAACCCAAGCACTTCCTGGGCATGACCTTGATCGCGGCCGGTCTGGCGGCGATCGACGGGCGGCTTCTGCGCCTCTTTTCCCGACCGGCCATCGACACCAAGTTAGAGTTTCGCGACAACGCTTGAGCATTTCTGATTTGCACGCATTGCGGGCCGGTGGGCGAAAGCACCACCGGCCCTGTTTTTTTCATCCGGGTTGTCGGCTATTGCTTGCCGCCACCGTCTTTGTTTCAGGAGCTGGAGTTCCGATGCTTTACGCCGTGTTTTGCTACAATCAAGAAGATGTCACGAACGCCTGGACCAAGGAGCAGGACGAAAAAGTCATGCATGATCTGTTGGCCGTACAGAGCAAATATGCGGAGGCAGGCCGGCTTGGGCCGGTGGCGCGCTTGATGCCGACGACGGCGGCGACGACGCTCCGGCACAGTCACAGCGAGACGATCGTAATCGATGGCCCGTTTGCCGAGACGAAAGAGCAACTGCTCGGTTTCTATGTCATCGACTGTGCGTCTCTCGATGATGCGCTCGAGTTCGCCCGTGATCTGAGTTCTGCCAATCCGGCCGCCGGCTCCTATGAAATCCGTCCTCTTGCCATCTACAAACCCAGTGAGCTTGCTTCATGACAGACACAGCCTGGATAGACCTCGCTCTCGTTTCGGCCCGGCCGCAGGCCGTGGGCGCGCTGTTGCGCTATTTCCGCAACCTCGACACTGCCGAAGAAGCGTTTCAGGAGGCCTGTATCCGGGCTTTGAAGACCTGGCCGAAGAGCGGCCCGCCGCGCGACCCCGCCGCCTGGCTGATCTTCGTCGGCCGCAACAGCGGCATCGACAAGGTGCGTCGCCAGTCCCGCGAGACGGCGCTGCCGCCGGAGGAAATTCTTTCCGACCTCGAGGATCAGGAGGGCGCGCTCGCCGACCAGCTCGACGGCTCCCACTATCGCGACGACATTCTTCGCCTGCTGTTCGTCTGCAGCAATCCGGCGCTGCCGGCAACGCAGCAGATCGCGCTGGCGCTGCGCATCGTCTCGGGCCTTTCTGTCAAGCAGATCGCCCGCGCCTTCCTCGTCAGCGAGGCGGCGATGGAACAGCGGATCACGCGGGCCAAGTCGCGTGTCGCGGCCGCCGGCCTTGCCTTCGAGACCCCGGATGCGGCCGACCGGTCAGATCGGCTCGCCGCCGTCGCCACGATGATCTACCTCGTCTTCAATGAGGGTTATTCGGCGATGAACGGCCCGGAAAGCGTCTCGGCCGACCTGTGCCAGGAGGCGATCCGGCTCGGACGCCTGCTGCTTCAGCTTTTCCCGGCCGAGCCGGAGATAAAGGGGCTGACGGCGCTCATGATGATCCAGCATTCGCGGGCGCGCGCCCGCTTCGACGCCGATGGCGCCGTCATCCTGCTTGATGACCAGGACCGCAGCCTGTGGGACCGCTCGCTGATCGACGAGGCCTTGGCGCTGATCGACAGGGCGATGCAGTACCGCCAACCGGGCGCCTACCAGATCCAGGCGGCGATCGCGGCGCTGCATGCCCGCGCCGAGCGTGCGGATGAGACCGACTGGGCGCAGATCGACCTGCTCTACCAGGCGCTCGAGCGGCTGCAGCCCTCTCCGGTGATCACGCTCAATCGCGCAGTGGCGGTTTCGAAGCGTCAGGGGCCGGAAGCCGCGCTGGCGATGATCGCGCCCTTGGCGGAAAAGCTCTCCGGCTATTTCTATTTCCATGGCTTGAGCGGCCATCTCCTGAAGCAGCTCGGCAAGGTCCGCGAGGCGCGTGTGGCCTTCGACCATGCGATTGCGCTTGCGACCAACGCGGCCGAATGCGCTTACATCCGCATGCAGCTCGACAAGCTCGATGAAACGCCTGGTATCGAGATCTCCGAAAGAAAAATCTGACGGTGCCTGTCGGGATCCCTCATGCGCTTTCGTCCTTGGACCGAGAACGAAATCCAAGGAGAGAAATCAGTGACCACCAGCCTCGTTATGCCCGCCCCAACGGCAAAGTCGATCATCCTCGGCCGCTTCCTCAGCGGCGTGCTAGTCGCCTTCCTGATTTTCGATGCCGTCATCAAGCTCGTGCCGCTTGCCGTCGTCACCGAAACCATGGTCGCGCTCGGCTATTCCGCCGACCAGGGTCTGGCGCGGCTGCTCGGCATTCTCACATTGTTGTGCACGGTGCTCTATGTGATCCCGCGCACCTCGATCCTCGGCGCCATTCTGCTCACCGGCTATCTCGGCGGGGCGATGGCGACGCATCTGCGGGCCGGCAGCCCGCTCTTCACCCATCTGCTTTTCGGCTTCTATCTCGGCGTGATCGCCTGGGGCGGCCTCTGGCTTCGGGATCCGCGGCTGCGCGCCCTCATTCCCTTCAGCAACTGACAGAAACGGAGCGATCGAAAGACGACCATGACCAAAACAGTCAACGACTACATTGCCGGCCTCTCCGGTGTCCCGGCCGACGTGGCGAAGCGCCTGCATGGTGCCCTCCTGGCCACAGGCGCGCTCAATGACGCCGTCAAATGGGGCCATCCCATCTATGAGGCCGGCGGCGCGGTCTGTCTGCTCAAGGGGGCAAAGGATTACGTGACCTTCGGTTTCTGGCGTGGCGCCGAGATGCTCGATCTCGACGCACGCCTGGAGAAGGGCGGCGGCAGGGGCGACATGGCCTATATTCGCCTGCGCACCACCGATGACGTGGACGACGCTCAGGTCGCCCGGCTGGTGGCTAGGGGCATCGAGCTCAACCGGCTGAAGGGCGATCCGATGAAAGCCGCCTAGACGAAACAAACTTGCATCGTGGCCGAAGAAACAGAGCGCCTTTATCGGCCGCGATGCAATATCTCTTCACGGGAACAGGAATTCACGCCAGATCCCGCGAGGCAGCCATGATCCTCTACTATCAAACCCACTCTCCCTTCGCCCGCAAGGCGCTTGTCTTTGCTCACGAGATCGGCCTTGCCGACCGGCTGAAAGTCATCCACCACGAGACGAGCCCAACGCGGCGCAACGACGAGGTCTATGCCGAAAACCCGCTCGGCAAGGTTCCGGTGCTGTTGCGTGAGGGCGAAGAGCCGATCTTCGACAGCGATGTCATCTGCGCCTATCTCGATACCCTGCATGAGGGACGCAAGCGGATTCCCGAGGTCGGCGAACCTCGATGGCGGGCGCTGCGCATGCAGTCGGTGGCGCAGGTTCTTGCCCAGACCGGGATCGGCTTGCGCTGGGAGTGGGAGAGGCGCCCCGAACATCTGCGCTATCCGGAACTCGCCAAGGGCTACGAAGAAAAGATCGAGGCGACCTACGATTGGCTGGAGCAGACGTTGTCGCCCGAGGAAGACGTGGATATCGGGCAGATCGCGCTGGCGACGGCACTGTCCTGGATGGCGTTTCGCAACCTGCCGTCGTTTCGCAACCGTCCGAGGCTGACCCGCTGGTTCGATGCGTTCGAAGGACGGCCGTCGATGCAGGCCACGCCGCTGTCAGGTGAAACGTTCGATTGAGTCTGTAGCCGGCGAAGACCGCCTGCCCTCAGGGGCAGGCGAGATCCGCGACCACGGCGTCGAGGATCAGCATGCCGGCCGGCGTGCAGCGCAGGCGCGAATTGCCCAGCCGCTCGATGAAGCCGTGATCGATCAGGAACTGCTCGCGCTCCGGGTCCGGGTCGCGGCCGGACAGCGTCTGCCATCGCGCCAAGTCGACGCCTTCCTTGAGGCGCAGACCCATCAGCAACAACTCGTCGGACTGTGCTTCGAGATCGAGGGATTCCCGCTCGATCATGCCGTGACCATGGGTCTCAACGAGCCGCAGCCATTCCTCCGGCTTGCGCTCCGTAGAGGTCGCGATCTTGCCATTGCCGATGCCCAGGCGCCCGTGGGCGCCCGGGCCGATGCCGGCATAGTCGCCGTAGCGCCAATAGGTGAGGTTGTGCCGGCTCTCGGCACCGGGGCGGGCGTGGTTTGAAACCTCGTAGGCCGGCATGCCGATGGCGGCGGTAATGTCCTGCGTCGCCTCGTAAAGCACTGCCGACTGCTCGCCATCAGGCACGATCAGCTTGCCGGCCTTGTGCAGGCCGTAAAAGGGCGTGCCTTCCTCGATCGTCAGCTGGTAGAGCGACAGATGGTCGACCGCATAGGAGACGGCTTCCTTCAGCTCACGCTCCCATTCTTCGACCGTCTGGTTCGGACGGGCATAGATCAGGTCGAAGGACATGCGCGGGAAGATCTCGCGCGCCAGCCGGATCGCCTTCAGCGCGTCCTCGACATTGTGCAGCCGTCCGAGGAACTTCAGATCGCGGTCGTTCAGCGCCTGGACGCCGAGCGAGACGCGATTGACACCGGCAGCGCGGTAGCCGTGGAAACGCGTCGCTTCGACGCTCGACGGGTTCGCCTCCATGGTGATTTCGATGCCGTCGGGCACATGCCAATGGCGAGCGATGCCTTGGAGGATGGCATCGACCGTCGACGGCTCCATCAAGGACGGCGTGCCGCCGCCCATGAAGACGCTGGTGACCGTGCGCGGGCCGGAGAGTTCGCGCACCTCTTCCATTTCCTTAAGGAAAGCTGCAACGAAACGCGGCTGGTCCACCGGCTGGTGGCGCACATGGCTGTTGAAGTCGCAATAGGGGCACTTGGCCGCGCAGAACGGCCAATGCACGTAGACCCCGAAACCGGGGTCCATGCCGTCACCGATCGCCGATAGCGTGGCAGTTTGCATTATTGCGTCTCTCATGGTCACTTTCAGTAGAGAGCGGGATGCGGGCGGAAAACCGCACGCACTTTTCCTCATCCCGCTCAGATCAGGCTCCGAGGCAGGTCTCGGCAAAGATCTTGAAGGCGCGGGCGCGGTGCGACAGAGCCTCTTCGTCACCCGGTTTCCAGCCGTGTTTCTCGTCGGCGCTCATCTCGCCGAAGGTGGTCTCGTAGCCCTTGGGCTGGAACACCGGATCATAGCCGAAGCCCTGGCCGCCACGCGGCGGCCAGACGACGAAACCTTCGACCTCGCCGCGGAAGAGCTCGACATGACCGTCCGGCCAGGCAAGGCAAAGAACCGAGACGAAACGGGCGGTGCGCTCGGAAGGCGTTTTGGCGCCTTTCTCCTGCAGCGCATCTTCGACCTTCTGCATGGCCATGGCGAAGTCGCGGCTGCCATCTTCGCGCTCGGCCCAGTTGGCCGTATAGACGCCGGGCGCTCCATCGAGCGCGTCGATCGCGAGACCAGAATCGTCCGAAAGTGCCGGCAGGCCGGAGGCCTTGGCCGAGGCGAGCGCCTTGATCGTGGCGTTCTCCTCAAACGTCGTGCCGGTCTCGTCGGGCTCGATGAAGTTGAGGTCGGCCGCCGACTTCGCCTCGAAACCGAGCGGGCCGATCAGGTCGCGGATTTCGCGGATCTTGCCGGCGTTGTGGCTGGCGACGATCAGCGTCTTGTTGTCGAGTTTGCGCATGGTGTTCCGTTTCTTATTCAGTCGATGGACCAGAGGCCCGGTTCCGCACATTCAAGGCTGTTGCCGGCCGGGTCGCGGAAATAGAAGGACCGCGCCCCATTCGGCCAGCGGGTGTCCGCTTCGATCGCGATGCCCGCCGCTTCCAGTTTCGCCTTCCAGGCGTCCAGCGCTGCGGCGGAAACCCGGAAGCACATGTGGCCCTGGCCGCTCGTGCCGTGCGGGATCGGCGGCTTCAGCGTTTCGGCCGGATTGAAAATCAGAAGCACGCCCGGTCCGCAGCGATAGAAGACGTGGCGGTTGCCGGCACGCGTGATCTTTTCGAGCCCGAGAATGCCACCGTAGAAGGCCTCGGCGGCATCGAGATCACCCATGTAAAGGGCGGTCTCGAGAATGCCTTCCAGCGCCGGGGCCATCTTGACGTTCCTTCCTCAGCCGGCGATCGCCTGCTTCTGCAGCGCGACCAGTTCGGCAATGCCCGTCTTGGCAAGGCCCATCAGGCTCGCGAATTCCTCTTCCGAGAACGGCTTGCCTTCGGCCGTGCCCTGGATCTCGACGATGCCGCCGGAGCCGGTCATGACGAAGTTGGCGTCGGTCTCGGCAGCGGAATCTTCGAGGTAATCGAGATCGATCACCGACTGGTTGGCGAAGATGCCGCAGGAAATGGCGGCGACATGATCCTTCAGGACCTTCTCGACCTTGACCATGTTGCGGGCTTCCATCCACTTCAGGCAGTCGTGGAGCGCGATCCAGGCGCCGGTGATCGAGGCAGTGCGCGTGCCGCCATCGGCCTGGATGACGTCGCAGTCGATCGAGATCTGGCGTTCGCCGAGCGCCGGCAGATCGACCACGGCGCGCAGCGACCGGCCGATCAGCCGCTGGATTTCCTGGGTGCGACCGCTCTGCTTGCCGCTGGCCGCTTCGCGTCGCATGCGCTCGCCGGTGGCGCGCGGCAGCATGCCGTATTCCGCCGTCACCCAGCCCTTGCCGCCATTGCGCAGCCAGGCCGGAACCTTTTCCTCAAGGCTTGCCGTGCACAGCACATGCGTGTCGCCGAACCGCACCAGACAGGAGCCTTCCGCATGCTTGGAAAAATTGCGCTCGAAAGAAACCTTGCGCATTTGATCGGTTTTTCTGCCGGATGGCCGCATCGTCAACTCCTATCGTATCTCGTGAGCCTTCTACTGCATAATTCCCTAAATCGAAATCGATTTAGGGACAAAATTATGCAGCAGTTTAAGGTGCTGCAGCGACCTTTGGCGCGTCCAAGGATGCGCGGCGCTGCAGAGCATGGCAGAGGTAAAGGGATCCGGTGGAAAGCCGGACATTCGACCGTTTTTTCCCTTTTGCCAACGGACCGCAGGGACACTATATTCCGGCCACGGCAGGATGTGCCTGCATATGTGGAGTGACATGGTACTGCGCAATCCCGGAGCAAAGGAAATCGCCGCGGCGCTCGACGAGCGCTCGGGCGAAATCTTCCGTCGCATCGTGGAGACCTATCTGACGAGCGGCGAGCCGCTTGGCTCGCGCAACCTGTCGCGGCTTTTGCCAATGGCGCTGTCGCCTGCCTCCGTGCGCAACGTGATGAGCGATCTCGAAGATCTCGGCCTCATCTATTCGCCGCATGTCAGCGCCGGTCGCCTGCCGACCCAGACGGGCCTGCGCTTCTTCGTCGACGCCTTCATGCAGGTCGGAAATCTATCGCCCGAAGATCGCGCCTCGATCGACCGCCATGTCCGGCGCGACGACCATACCCAGCCGGTCGATACGCTTTTGACCGAAGCGAGCCAGATGCTGTCGGGCATGTCGCGCGGCGCGGGTCTCGTCATCACCGCCAAGGCCGATCCGGTGCTGAAGCATGTCGAGTTCATCCGCCTGGCGCCGACCAAGGCGCTGGCGGTGCTCGTCGGCGAACATGACCAGGTGGAAAACCGCATCATCGAGCTCCCGGCCGGCGTCACCAGTTCGCAGCTCACGGAAGCGGCGAACTTCCTCAACGCCCATCTCGCCGGACAGACGATCGCCGAGGTGCGGGCGCAGCTCGAAAAGGTGAAATTGACGGTGCGCGGCGAGCTCGACGCGCTGTCGCAGGATCTTGTCGAGCGCGGTCTCGCCATCTGGTCGGGCAACGAGGGCGACGAGAAGCCGGCGCGCCTGATCGTGCGCGGCCGCGCCAACCTGCTCGAAGGCCTCGAGGGTGCCGAGGACATCGACCGGCTCAGAATGCTGTTCGACGATCTCGAAAAGAAGGACAGCATGATCGAGCTGCTCGATCTCGCCGAAAGCGGCCCTGGGGTGCGGATATTCATAGGCTCGGAAAACAAGCTGTTTTCGCTTTCCGGCTCGTCGTTGATTGTCGCGCCCTATCGCGATGGCGAGGACCGCATCGTCGGCGCCGTCGGCGTCATCGGGCCGACGCGGCTCAACTACTCGCGCATCGTTCCGATGGTCGATTATACCGCGCAGCTGATGTCGCGGCTTTCGCGCTAAGGGCGCTTTTCGTCGTTGCATGTCTCATTGATCGATCTCGATGAAGGACAAAGACATGCAGCAAATCAAAGTGCTACAGCGACCTTTGCGCGTCTGATAAGACGCGCGGCGCTGTAGGAGCGCGATTGAACCCTTGATTTTTCGGCCCCAAACCTCGATATCGGCTTCAAATCCAGTCCCTAAGCATTTTTGCTGAAACGCAGGCTCGCGCTTGCGGCGTGGAAATGCGAAGGACAATAGAGACGACACTGCGGAGAACGTCATGACCGACGATACGAACAAGCACGGACCCGAGGCCACCGACGAGGTATTCGACGCCGCACCGGACGCTGCCGAGGCAGCAGCCGTTGCCGAGCCCGATCCGTTGGAACTCGCCCGGGCCGAAAGCGCCGAGCTGCGCGACAAGTACCTTCGGCTTGCCGCCGAAATGGACAACCTGCGCCGTCGCACCGAACGCGACGTCAAGGATGCCAAGTCCTACTCCGTCGCTGGCTTTGCCCGCGACATGCTGGCGGTATCTGACAACCTGCGCCGCGCGCTCGATGCCATTCCTGCGGAAGCCAAGGAAGCCGGTGAGGCCGGTCTCAACACGCTGATCGAAGGCGTGGAGATGACCGAGCGCTCGATGCTCTCGGCGCTTGAGCGCCACGGCGTCAAGAAGCTGGAGCCGGAAGGCCAGAAGTTCGACCCGAACTTCCACCAGGCGATGTTCGAAATCCCGAATGCGGATGTGCCGAACAACACGGTGCTGCAGGTCGTCCAGGCCGGCTACACCATCGGCGACCGCGTCCTGCGTCCGGCCATGGTCGGCGTTTCCAAGGGCGGCCCCAAGGTCGTCGCTGGCGAAAACGGCGACGCGCCGACCGCCTGATCCTGCTGATCAGAATTCAACAAGAACGCCGCGCGAACTTCGCGCGGCGTTCTTGTTTGGGCTGAGCGCAGCGGCGTGCGTTCGTTCGCCGGCGCTATCCGAACAGTTGCTGCAGGTGATCGTTGAGGAAACGTCCCTCGGGATCGACCTTGGCCCTCAGTGCCCGGAAATCGCCCGCTCGGGGGTAGAGTGCCGTCACATCCTCGGCGCCGAGGAAATGCAGCTTGCCCCAGTGCGGCCGCGAACCGTACTGCCTGAGGATCGTGTCCACGTCCTTCAGATATTCCCAATAGTCGGTGCCCGGTTCGCCCGAGACCGAAAGCGTGATCGAATCCTGCTCGAAGAAGGGGCTGATCCAGCCGGTATCGCCGGCGGTGAAGCGATACTCGATCGGGTAGATGCAGGTCGGGTGCTTTTCCAGCATCAGCTTGCGCACCGCCTTTACCGCTTCCTTGCCGTGGGCGACAGGCACCGCATATTCGAGCTCGTGGAAGTTCGGCACGTATTCGATCGGGTAGATCTCCGAGGAATAGGCGATCTTCTCGAACCCGCGCTCCATCGGCGCTTCCTCGGTGATGTCGATCACCTTCATCTCGCAGACGTCGGAGGTCTTGTCCGTGGTCGACACCGAGGCCGTGTCCGGCAGGCAGTAGCAGTGGCGGCTCTCCGGAACCGGGCACCAGAAGAAACCGAAATGGCGGTGCTTGGCGGCAAGCTCATCGTGCTGTTCGATCATTTCGTCGAAGGTGCAGCGCCAGAGCTTTTCATGGAGATTGTAGCTTTCCATCGCCTGTAATGTGATCTCCGAGATCACGCCGAGCATGCCGACCGAGACGCGCGCCGCCTCCAGCAGATCCGGCGTGGTCTCGTCGACCACGAGGATGCTGCCGTCGGGCTGCACCAGCCGCATGCCGACGATCTGCGAGGCCATGTTGCCGAGCCTGGCGCCGGTGCCATGTGTGCCGGTCGTCAGCGCGCCGGCTAGCGCCTGGCTGTCGATATCGCCCTGGTTGATCAGCGACAGGCCGTTCTCCTTCAGCACCTTGCCGAGCTGGTTGATGGTGGTGCCGGCCTTGACCGCCACGCGCTTGCGGGTGCTGTCGATGTTGACGACGCCCTGCATGCTCGAGAGTGTCAGCTGTAGCCCGCTGGTAAGCGCCACTGGCGTGAAGGAATGTCCTGAACCGGCGCAGCGAACGTTCAGCCCTTGCGCGGTTGCCTTGCGCACCATTTCGGCAAGTGCCGCCTCACTCTCCGGCGCGCCGCGATGGCGCACGATGCATGATTGGTTTCCGACCCAGTTGCGCCAGTGGCCACCTGCCTGAAGCATTTTCCCCTCCCTCAAACCGCGGTGAAGCAATTGTCGACGAACAGATGCGTGCCGTTGATGAAGCTCGCCTCATGACTCGCCAGAAACAATGCCGCGTTCGCCACTTCCTTCGGATCGCACATGCGGCCCTGCTGCGCGGCAATCGCCGCTTCCGAAACGTCAACGCCGTATTTGCTGAGCCCGACGAGCTCGCGCTTGCCGTGGTCGGTGGCGATGAAGCCCGGGCAGACGGCGTTGCAGCGGATTCCGCGGTCGCGGAATTCCACCGCGATGGCGCGGGCGAACATGTGGCAGGCGCCTTTGGTGGTGTCATAGAGCACCTCCATCGGCGTTGCGGCCACGGCCGAAATCGACGAGGTGCAGACAATGCTGCCGCCGCCGGCCGCAAGCATGCCTGGCAGTACCGCCTTGGTCATCAGGAACATGCTGCGCACATTGACCGCCATCAGCCGGTCCCACTCGTCCTCCTCCGTTTCGAGGAAGGGACCGACGGCGAGGATGCCGGCGTGGTTGAAGAGCACGGTGATGGCGCCGAAGGCCGCTTCAACCGCCTTGACGGCGGACGTCACCTCGGCCGACACCGAGACGTCGGCCGGGGCAAAAATCGCCTCGCCGCCGTTGGCGCGGATCGAGGCGGCCACCTCTTCGCCTTTGCTGCGCGGCAGATCGACGATGCCGACCTTGGCGCCTTCGCGCGCGAACAGCTCGGATGCGGCAAGACCGCAGCCTCCCGCGCCACCGCTGATCAGCGCCACCTTGCCTGAAAGCCTGCCAGCCATCTTAATCCTCCCCTTGGCGCATCCTTCGCAGCGGTCGCCGATGACGACCCGCGACGGATCCGGTTTCTCACTCTCCTGGAATTATTGTTGACGAGTGAGGGGCTGTCGATATCCCATGGGGGATACGTAGGGTTGGGGGATGACAAGGGAATGCTCGCAAGCGAGTCCGCCGATATCTCGGCGATGATCGGCCTGATCGGCACGGAAGATTTCGGCCGAGCGCTCGATCGGATGCTCCGATCGGTCACCGGCTTCGATCTCTCGGTCGCGTTTGCCTATCCTTACGATGCAAGGCCGATCGTCCTGCATGACGGCTATACGGCCAAGGTGTCGGCAAGTGCGCTTTCCGCCTATCTCGGCGGCGCCTACCTGCTCGATCCCTTTTACGTCGCCTGTTGTGCCGGCCAGCCGGCAGGGCTCTGGCGAATGCGCGAGCTTGCGCCGGACCAGTTCTTCCTGTCCGACTTCTCGTCGTCGGCGGAAGTGCATCCCTGCGTGTCGATGGAATCCGGCGTTCTCGTCGAGGAGGTGGGCTTCGTCATCCCGCTCGATGGCGGCCTGCAGGCGACCTACTCGTTGATGCGCGGCCGCGGCGGCGAGCCTTTCAGCGAGACGGAGCTGGCCAGGCTGCGCGTCTACGAGCCGATCGTGCGCGAGGCCATCAGGTCGAACTGGCGCCAGCAGGGCCAGACGATTGCGCCGTCGCCCTCCGAGGAGGGCGACGATGCGATGGAGGCGGCGTTCGAAAGCCTGTGTTCAGATCGGCTGACCAAGCAGCAGCGCAACATCGTGCGCCTCATCCTTAGGGGCCACAGCAACCTGTCGATCGGCAAGGTGATGAACATCGCCGAGGGCACGGTTCGCATCCACCGCAAGAACATCTATCGCCGGCTCGGCATTTCGAGCCAGGGTGCCCTGTTCCGGATTTTCATTGATCATTTGAACGGGCGTCAGCTCTACTGAAGCAGGCTTCGAGCGACTGTGCGCATCCTGCCGGATGCGCCCCGTTGTTCAAGCTCAGGCCGCGTGCGAGGTCGCGTCGTCGTCGAGCAGCGTGTAGATCGCGCTGGCGGAATCGCTCGAGCGGATCTTGGCGACCATATCCTGGTCGCGAAGCACGCGGGCGATACGCGACAGGGCTTTGAGGTGGTCCGCGCCGGCGCCTTCCGGAGCGAGCAGCAGGAATACGAGATCGACCGGCTGGTCGTCGAGCGCCTCGAAATCGACGGGCGTGTCGAGACGCGCGAAAATGCCGATGATCGAGGGGAGATTGTTGAGCTTGCCGTGCGGAATGGCGATGCCGTTGCCGACGCCGGTGGAACCAAGGCGCTCGCGCTGCAGGATCACGTCGAAGATTTCACGCTCGGGAACCCCGGTGATCTTAGAAGCTTTTGCCGCCAATTCCTGAAGGAGCTGTTTTTTCGAGTTGGCCCTCATGGCCGGGATGATCGCATTTTGATGCAGTAGACCTGCCAATGCCATTCTTTTGTCCTCGTTCGCCGGTTAGAGCCGGACAACATCATCACAAATGCGTCGCAATGGCTCTAACCATCTTTGTCATGGCGGATCCCATGCACAGAAAAGTCACATTTCCGGCCTGGCCGCTGAGTTGCGGGAGAGGGACGCCGGCACGCCGGCATCCCTCTTTTTTCGCTCATGCTTTGATATTGGCAGCATCGATCCAGCCAATATTTCCATCGTTGCGCCTGTAGACGATATTCAGTTCGGCCTTGCCGGGAGTGCGGAACATCAGGACGGGTTCGTCCGTCATGTCGAGCGCCATCACGGCGCTTGCGACAGACATCGTCCTTAATTGTTTCGAGCTCTCAGCCACGATGGTCGGCGCATAATCCTCGGGAACTTCGTCGTCCTCGAACGGCACCGAATCCATCACTGTGTAAGCCACCTCGGCAGCGTTCTGTCCGTTGCCGTTGTGGTGATCCTTCAGCTTGCGCTTGTAGCGACGCAGACGCTTTTCAATGCGATCCGACGCCGCGTCAAACGCAGCCTGTGGATCGTTCGCCTGGCCGTTCGCCTGCATTACCACGCCCGTATCGAGATGAAGCTTGCAGTCGGCGCTGAAGCGCGGCCCGGATTTTTCCACAGTGACCTGGCTTGAATATCCTCCGTCGAAATATTTGGTAACGGCCTGCTCGATCTGCTCGCCAATGCGGGCGCGGAACGAATCGCCGATTTCCATCTGTTTACCGGATACACGCACACTCATGGAGTTTCCTCTCTCGTTCGTGATTTGCGCAGCCAGTCTATTCCAAGCGGTCCCGTCATCCAAGCCTTTCAGACTTGCGAGCGCGCCTCTGTCGCAGCCACCGGTGGCACCGGAGGCTTCCGGGGTGAGCAGTCCCCGGCAATTGCGGCGGGCTCATATCGCCTGTGTCGGAGAGAGTCAATCGAAGGTCGCAAAAAAGTTAATGCGCCTTAACTTCCGGTGCTCAGAAACCGGCGGCCTTGGCGAGCGCGCGCTTCTCCCGCCGGCGCTGCACGGAGGAGGGGATATTCATCGCTTCCCGGTATTTGGCGACCGTGCGCCGCGCGATATCGATGCCGGCCTTCTTGAGGACGTCGACGATGTCGTCGTCAGAAAGCACCGCCTCGGTGCTCTCCTCGTGGATCAGCGTGCGGATCTTGTGGCGCACGGATTCCGCCGAATGGCTGTCGCCACCCTCGGCCGAGCCGATCGAGACGGTGAAGAAATACTTGAGCTCAAACAGCCCGCGCGGCGTCAGCATGTACTTGTTCGAGGTGACGCGGCTGACGGTCGATTCATGCATCTTGATGGCGTCGGCGACGGTCTTGAGGTTCAGCGGCCTGAGGTGCCCGATGCCGTTGACGAGGAACGCGTCCTGCTGGCGCACGATCTCGGTGGCGACCTTCATGATCGTGCGGGCGCGCTGATCGAGGCTGCGCGTCAGCCAGTTGGCATTTTGCAGGCATTCGTTGAGGAAGGCCTGGTCGGCGCTGTTTTTCTGTGTGCCGCGTGACACCAAAGCGAAGTAGTCCTGGTTGACCAGAACGCGCGGCAGCGCATCCGGATTGAGTTCGACCATCCATGAGCCGTCGGGCGCTGCCCGCACGACGATATCGGGCACGATCGCCTCGCTGACGCTGGTCTCGAAGCTGGTGCCGGGCTTCGGGTCGAGCTTGCGGATTTCCGCCAGCATGTCGATCAGGTCTTCCTCGTCGACGCCGCAGATCTTCTTCAGCGTCGCGAAATCACGCCGCGCCAGGAGTTCGAGATTGGCAAGCAGCGCCTCCATCGCCGGATCGAGCCGGTCGCGGGCGCGCAGCTGGATGGCGAGACACTCGCCGAGCGAGCGGGCAAATACACCGGGCGGATCGAACTGCTGCAGCGTCAGCAGCACCCTGAGGACATCGGCATGGGCGGCACCCAGCCGTTCGCCGACCTCGCCGAGGTCCGCCTGCAGGTAGCCGGCGTCGTCGAGCAGATCGATGAGATGCTGCGCGATCAGTCGATCGGAAGGAGCCGGCAGCGCGAAGGGCAATTGCTCCAGGAGCGTTTCGCGCAGGCTCTTGCGGCCGGCGACGAAATCGTCGAGGTCGTAATCTTCGCCCTCGCCGCCGCCGGGCATCGATTTCCACTGGCCAAGCAGTTCCGGCGCATCGGCGCGTTGCGGCGTGGTGTCGTCCTGGAAGACATTGGCGAAATCGGCATCGAGCTGGTCGTCGAGCCGCTCGCCGCTTTGCGACGTGGCGCTGTCATAGAGATCCGCCTGGCCGCCGCCGTCGTCGCTTCCGCCTCTCTCGTCTCCGCCGGCCATCTCGCCCTGCTCCGGGGCGACCTGATCGTCATTTGCCTGAAATTCGAGCAGCGGGTTCTTTTCGACTTCCTGGGCGATGAACTGGTTGAGCTCAAGATGCGTCATCTGCAGCAGCTGGATCGACTGCATGAGCTGTGGCGTCATCACCAGAGACTGGGACTGGCGCAGATGAAGGCTGGCGGACAGGGCCATGCTGACGCGAAACTCCCGAGAAATCTCCAGGGGCCGCGGTGCTTCTCCGGTCGCCGGTCGGGCCCTTTTCTTAATTGGCCCAAAAATTGCTTATCGGAAAGGTTTGGTCAAGCGCGTTCGCGGGCGGAATCGCCCGCGAGGCGGTCTCAGAGGCTGAAATTGTCGCCGAGATAGAGCCGACGCACGTCAGGATTGGTGACAATGTCGTTGGCGCGACCATGCGTCAGCACTTCGCCGGCATGGATAATGTAGGCGCGATCGATGAGGCCGAGCGTCTCGCGGACATTGTGGTCGGTGATCAGCACGCCGATGCCGCGCGAGGTCAGGTGCCGGACAAGCGCCTGGATGTCGGCGACCGAGATCGGGTCGACGCCGGCAAAGGGCTCGTCGAGCAGCATGAAGGTGGGGTCGGTCGCAAGCGCACGGGCGATTTCCAGACGGCGGCGTTCGCCGCCGGAAAGCGCGATCGCCGGCGACTTGCGCAGATGCGTGATGTTGAACTCGCCGAGCAGGTCGTTGAGCTTGCTTTCGCGCCGCTCCAGGTTCTTGTCGTGAACTTCGAGCACGGCGCGGATGTTCTCCTCGACCGTCAGCCCGCGGAAGATTGACGCTTCCTGCGGCAGGTAGCCGACGCCGAGGCGTGCACGCCGGTACATCGGCATGGTCGTCACGTCATTGCCGTTGATCTCTATCGAACCCTCGTCGACGGGGACGAGGCCGGTGATCATGTAGAAGCAGGTGGTCTTGCCGGCGCCGTTCGGCCCGAGCAGGCCCACGGCCTCGCCGCGCCGCACCACCAGCGACACGCCGTTGACGACCCGACGCTCGCGATAGGCCTTAGTCAGTCCGCGGGCAATCAGGGTGCCGTCATAGCGCGCCTTGTCGACCGCATGGCCGGAAGCGACCGCAGTGGTCGCCGACGGCTTGCGGACCCGTTTGCGCTTGTGGAGGAAGGGAAGTTGCACGAGCGGTCTACGTCAGTTCGTCTTGCGGGACTTCGGGTCGAGCTGGATCTGCACGCGGCCGCCGCAGGCTTCGAGCTGGGCCTCACCGGTTTCCATCTGGACGTTGAGCTGGCAGCCGACGAAGACGTTCTTGCCTTCGGAGAGGACGACCTTGTCGCCCTTGAGAACGAAGACCTGCTTGGTCATGTCGAACGAGCCGGTATCGGCCGTCGCCTGCTGCGTGCCGGAGCTCAGGAATACTTTCTCGCTGACCTCGATACGGTCGATGTCGGCGTCGCCGCTCGAAACCGAGCCGGCGCCGGACTTGTAGAAGACGACCATATTGCCGGCCTGCAGCGTCGTCGTGCCCTGTACGACCTTGACGTTGCCGGTGAAAATCGCCTTGCTTTCCGGGTCCTTGATTTCGAGCTTGTCGCTCTCGATCTGGATCGGCTTGTCGTTGGACAGCTCAAGGCCCTTCATCTTGCTCGACGTGGCCTGCGCAAAAGCGCCGGAGGCAATAATCAAAGCGCCCGCTCCGGCAATGGCCAGGCTGGCGGAAATCTTGAAAAATGATGCGGTTGTGACCGACATGGAGTGCACCGGGTCCTATTTCGCGTTTTTGCGGATGGCGGCGGGCTCGACGTTGACCCTCACCATACCCTCGAAAATTACAATACGTCCCTTATCCGTCATTCGCAGCGTCTGCGCAATGATCGAACCACCCTTCATGCTGATCGCAACGGGCTGCTTCGTTTCCATCTCGCCGGCATTGATGTCCAGATAGGCCGACTGGAAGTCGGCGTTGATGCCATTATTGACGGAAATGGTGAACGGGGCGTTCATGTCGAGCGTGTTGGCGCCGCGATCATAGATGCCGTTGGTCGCGTCGACGGTCGCTATCATCGAATCCTTCATCGGCATTTCTGCGTGGATCGTCTGCAGCGTGATGATGTCGGGGTTGGCGATATCCTGAAGCGCCCGCTGGGCCTTCATCGAGTAGCTGATGCCCTGCTTGTTGCGACCGGAGATCGCCGGATTCTTCATGACGATCTTGCCGTCCTCGATCGTCGCGGTCTCGATCTGCAGGTCGACGGGCATGAAAGCGCGCACGAAGGACACGGCGGCAAAAATGACGGCGATGACGCCGGCGATGATCGGCAGGATGATCTTCAGGCGGCGCACGCGCGCGGAATGCCGTGCGGCGAGCGCATAGGCGTCGGCGGAGCTCGCACCCGTATCGGCAAAGATGCCCGGGGCTGGCGCGTGGTTCAACATGGAAGGGCCTGTCGGTTCTACTGCTTTTGTCGCTGACCCAACGTGGGGGTCATTTACATACATTGGTGTAAGTCGTCGCAAATATGGATATTTTTTGCTGACGCACAATGGCGCCGCAAAAAAACTCGGGTGAAGCGCAAAAACGCCAGCCGCGGCTTTCAACCGTGGTCAAGCGCGTCTATGGAATATGCCTCTTCGCGCGCAGATAGCACGTTCCCGCGGAAACTGACAGAAGCAGCGCCAACAAATCGGGAGAAACCCACATGGACGAACTCGCCATCGCCGATCGCCGCAGCCTGCGCCGGAAGTTGAGCTTCTGGCGCTTTGTGGTCGCGGGGCTGCTTCTCCTCGTCGCGCTCGCGATCTTTGCCTGGTCCGGGGCTGCCGACGACGTCGGCCACAACAGGCAGCATGTGGCGCGCGTTGCGATCACCGGCCTGATCCAGGATGACCGCGAACTGCTCGAGCGCCTGCAGAAGATTGCCGACAACGATAGCGTCAAGGCGCTGGTCGTGACCATTTCGTCGCCGGGTGGCACCACATATGGCGGCGAGGTCATCTACAAGGCGATCCGCAAGGTGGCGGCCAAGAAGCCGGTCGTTTCCGATGTGCGCACGCTTGCCGCCTCGGCGGGCTACATGATCGCGCTCGGCGGCGATACGATCGTTGCCGGTGAGAGCTCGATCACCGGCTCCATCGGCGTCATCTTCCAGTATCCGCAGGTCAAGGAGTTGATGGACAAGCTCGGCGTCTCCCTGGAATCGATCAAGTCGCGGCCGCTGAAGGCGGAACCTTCGCCCTTCCATCCGGCGAGCGACGAGGCGAAGGCCATGATTCAGTCGATGATTGACGACAGCTACGCCTGGTTCGTCGACCTGGTTGCCGACCGGCGCAAGTTGCCGCGTCCCGATGCGTTGCTGCTCGCCGACGGACGCATTTTCACCGGCCGCCAGGCGCTGAAGGCCAAGCTCGTCGACAAGCTCGGCGGCGAGGACGAAATTCGCGCCTTCCTCACGGAGAAAAAGGTGTCGAAGGACCTGCCGATCGTCGATTGGGAAGCCCCCCGCAAGACCCTGCCTTTTGGCCTCGGCGCGCTGGTCGGCAACTGGATCAAGATGTTGGGATATGACGCTTTTCCGGCAATGAGCGGGCTCGAAAAAATTGCAGGCGACAAGTTGTTTCTTGACGGTCTTGTTTCGGTTTGGCAGGTTGATGGCCAATGAGCAAGGCGACATATACCCAGCCTGAGCCGTCGAGCGATGTCGGTGATTTTGCAAATGCCGCGCACCGCCTTGCGGAAATCACAATGCAGACCGAAAAAGCAAAACAAACAAGAATTTGAGGGGGCGACAGTGATCAAGTCAGAACTGGTGCAGATTGTTGCGGCTCGCAATCCGCATCTCTACCACCGCGACGTCGAAAATATCGTCAACGCGGTCCTCGATGAGATCACCGACGCGCTCGCTGCAGGCAACCGGGTCGAACTGCGTGGCTTCGGCGCCTTCTCGGTCAAGAACCGGCCGTCGCGGTCGGGGCGCAACCCGCGCACCGGCGATTCCGTTTTTGTCGAGGAAAAATGGGTACCGTTTTTCAAGACCGGCAAGGAACTGCGCGAGCGGCTCAACCCGGGCATGAACGGCGAAGACGAGGATTGATCATCCTTGGCGGTCGCCAGAGACCCCTAGCGACCCCTTTTATACGAGGCCCGTTGCCGGCAAGCGTCCGGCAAAGCGCACGGGCGTCGGCGAGATGGAGCGATTGAATGTTCAAGAAACTGATCAACATCGTTGTTCTCGTGCCGGTCGCTATCATCCTGATTGTGCTGAGCGTGGCCAACCGCCAGAGCGTAACTCTGGCGCTGAACCCCTTCCGGCCGGAAGACAGCGTGCTTTCCGTGAGCGCGCCGTTCTTCGTCTTCCTGTTCCTTGCGGTCATCGTCGGCGTCATCCTCGGTGCCGCCGCGACCTGGTTCAGCCAGGGCAAGTACCGGCGGCGCGCGCGCAACGAGGCCAACGAAGCAGTGAAGTGGCACCGCGAGGCGGAGAAACACCGCAGCCAGGCGGAAAAGCTCGCAACCCAGGCGACGCTCGCAGCGCCGCAGAACTGATCAGAAGTTCACAAGCCTGCGAAGACCGAGACGGGGCGCCCGTTCGGTCCGCGTCGCCTCTTTACTCTTTAGCTCGCAGCTTCCGCCGTACCGCCGACGGCGGCGCTAAAATCGGCGAAGAATTGCTGCGCCAGCTTCTTGGCGGTTGAGTCGATCAGGCGCGAGCCGAGCTGCGCGAGCTTGCCACCGATCTCCGCCTTGACGTCGTAATGCAGCACCGTTTCGTCCCCGTCCGCTGTTAAGGCGACGTCGGCGCCGCCCTTGGCAAAGCCGGCTATGCCGCCCTTTCCTTCGCCCGAGATTGTATAGCTCTGCGGCGGATTGAGATTGGAGAGCACGACATTGCCGGTGAAGGAGGCCGAGACCGGGCCGATCTTGATCTTCACCACGGCCGCAAGCTCGGTTGGCGACGTCATCTCCAGCGACTGGCACCCCGGAATGCATCGCTTGAGGATTTCCGGGTCGTTGAGGCCGCGCCACACCGCGTCGCGCCCAGCCGCAATCCGCTCTTCGCCGGTCATGTCCATGCGTTTTCCTCCCCCCATGCGACGCCGCGCGCCCGATATCGACGCGCAAATGTCGCTTTGACACACTAGACCTGCCGCGGAATTTTGTCGCGAAGCCGGTTCCAGCCCAAGAAAATTCGCAGCGGGTTCTTGCGCGTTATCTTCGCAAAACGGAAACGGCTTTGCCAAGAGCATCAGCGATGCTATTTGCAGCTTCAAGAGATGCCGCGGCTTCAGGCTGCGGCGACAAACCTCATGGCGTCCGCCGGCCCGTCCCGGATACTGCGCAGGCAGGCGGCCCATGCACTAACAAAGCCCAGGGATTTCAGCGTGAAGGAAAAGGACCGGCGGTCGAAGAATGCCTCCGTGACGACGGCCAAGGGCCGTGGTGCCGAAGCGCGTGGCGGCGGCCGCCACGATCAGAAACGTTCGGCACCGCCGAAGGGCGGCGGCTTCAAGGAACGGCCGGCGCGACCGGCGGCAGCACAGACGGCGGAGACGCGCGAGAAGCCAGCAAAACATGCGCCTGCACAGGAAACGCCGGCGCGGGTGATCGCGCGGCGAACGGGGGAAAAGCCGGCCGAGCGCATACCGCTCATTCTCGAAACGTCGGACGCATCCGGCTATCACCTGATCGACAGCGGCGCCGGCGAAAAACTTGAGCAATACGGTCCCTACCGCATCGTGCGCCCCGAGGCGCAGGCGCTCTGGCCGCGCAGCCTGCCCGATAGCGTCTGGGAAAAAGCCGACGCGATCTTCACCGGCGACACCGACGAAGACGGCATGGGGCGCTGGCGCTTTCCTGGCGCCGTGCTCGGCGAGACCTGGCCGATGCAGCTTCTCGGCACCGATTTCCACGGTCGCTTCACCTCGTTCCGCCATGTCGGTGTGTTCCCGGAACAGCTCGCGCACTGGAGCTGGGTGAAGGATCAGGTGGAAAGGGCGGGGCGGCCGCTGAAGGTGCTGAACCTCTTCGGCTACACCGGCGTCGCCTCGCTGATCGCCGCCAGGGCCGGCGCCGAGGTGACCCATGTCGACGCCTCCAAGAAGGCAATCGGCTGGGCGCGCGAAAACCAGCAGCTGGCGCGGGCCGAAAACCTGCCGATCCGCTGGATCTGCGACGATGCGATGAAGTTCATCCAGCGCGAGGAACGCCGCGGCAGCCGCTACGACATCATCCTGACCGACCCGCCGAAGTTCGGCCGCGGGCCGAACGGCGAGGTCTGGCAGCTTTTCGACCATCTGGCGGCGATGCTCGACATCTGCCGCGAGATCCTGTCGCCGGAGGCGCGCGGCCTGGTGCTGACGGCCTATTCGATCCGGGCGAGCTTCTACTCGATCCATGAACTGATGCGCGAGACGATGCGCGGCCACGGCGGCCGGGTGGAGTCGGGCGAGCTCATCATCCGCGAGGGCGGGCTTGACGGCCGCGAGCCGGGCAGGGCGCTTTCGACCTCACTCTTCAGCCGCTGGGTACCGCAATGACGAACGACAGAAGCGAACACGGCACCGGTCGTGTCGGTCAGGTGAAGGAGGTCACGAGCCTCACCAACCCGATCATCAAGGACATCCGCGCGCTGACGCAGAAGAAGCACCGCGACGAGACGCGCTCCTTCATGGCCGAGGGCCTGAAGCTGGTGATCGACGCGCTCGACCTTGGCTGGAAGATCAAGACGCTGATCTATGCCAAGGCGGCCAAGGGCAAGCCGCACGTGGAGCAGGTGGCGGCAAAGACCTTCGCCAAGGGCGGCCTGGTGTTGGAAGTCAGCGAGAAAGTGCTGTCGACGATCACCCGGCGCGACAATCCGCAGATGGTCGTCGGCATCTTCGAGCAGCGTTACCAGTCGCTGAAGGACCTGAAGCCGCAATTGGGCGAAACCTATGTGGCGCTCGACCGCGTCCGCGATCCCGGCAACCTCGGCACCGTCATCCGCACCGCCGATGCCGCCGGCGCTTCCGGCGTCATTCTCGTCGGCGAGACCACCGATCCGTTTTCGCTCGAAACCGTGCGTGCGACCATGGGCTCGGTCTTTGCCATGCCGGTGGCGCGCGCCAGCGTCGAGGACTTCATCCGCTGGCAGAAATCCGCCGGCGTGAAGGTCGTCGCGACCCATCTCGCCGGCGCTGTCGACTATCGCACCATTGACTACAAGACCAAGCCGGTCGTGCTTCTGATGGGCAACGAGCAGTCGGGTCTGCCGGAGGAACTCGCTCGAGAAGCCGGTGCGCTTGCCCGCATCCCGCAGGCCGGCCGTGCCGACTCGCTCAATCTGGCGATTGCCACCGGCATCATGCTGTTCGAGGCGCGCCGCCACCTTCTGACCCTGGATGCCCGTGCATGAGCGAGAAGCAGGTGCTGTTTTCGCGGCCGCTGCCGATCGCGGTCTTCATCGTCTTCGCGCTCATCGCCGACCAAATAATCAAGTATCTGGTCGAGCTTTACCTGCCCTTCAATCAGGCGGTCCATGTCGTGCCGATGCTGGCGCTCTACCGCACCTACAACTACGGCGTCGCCTTCTCGATGCTGTCAGGCATGGAGGGCTGGTTCATCGTCGGCATGCGGCTCACCGTCTGCGCCTTTGTGCTCTGGCTGTGGAAGCGCACGCCGAAGGATCGGTTCTTCGCCCATTTCGGCTATGCGCTGATCATCGCCGGCGCGCTCGGAAACCTCGTCGACCGGCTGCTCTTCGGCTACGTCATCGACTACATCCTGTTCTATACGGAGACGTGGTCTTTCGCCGTCTTCAATCTGGCCGATACCTTCATCACCATCGGCGCCGGCGCGATCATTCTTGACGAAGTACTGCACGCGAAAAAAGCGGATCGCTAAGATTTTATCGAAGCCTTGAAGCCATTCGGAACGCCTGTCGTGTTAGCCGGAACGCATGAGCGAACCGTCACGACTGCTAGAGCGGATCGAAACCGGCTTCGGGAGAGACGCCCGGGCGGGTAAGGCTGCGTCGGCTTCGGCGCTCCCGCTCGATGGGCCGGCGTCCCGTCAGGTGTCGGCGCAGCCGGCTTCCGGCGCGCGCTCTGCGCTTAGTTACGTATCCCTGGCGCTGCTCGGCCTGGTCGCTTCCGGCCTTGTCCTCGTCGTCGGCATGACTGCCGGCTTCCACCTGTTCGCCGCGGCGATTGCCGCGGCCGGCGTGGTCGGTGCGCTTCTGCTCGCCGTCGAAGCCATCCGCTCGTTTGATAGCGTGCCGGTTTCCGATGAGGTGGAGCGGGACCAGGATTGGCACCGCTCCGAAACCTCGGCGCTGCTTTCGACCATTCACGATGCGCTGGGTGACCTTGCGATCATGCGCGGCATGGACGGAAAGATCGTCCATGCCAATGCTGTCTTCCATCAGGTCTGCGGCCGATCGGATGTCCGGGGCATGGCCTGCGGCGCCCTTGGGCTGAGCTTCGAGCCGAAGGCTGCGCCCAATCATTACCTCGTGCGCATCGCCGCGGCCGAAGGCGTCCGCCTTTTCGATTGGCATGACGTGATCGCCCGCGATCCGGCGAGCGGCAAGCTCATGCGTCACAGCATTGCGCGCGATGTCACCGAGGAAGCGCGCGCCGCGCGCGAGCGTGAGGCGGCGCGCCGGCGGGCCGAGGAGGCGAGCCAGGCAAAGTCGCGGCTGCTCGCCACCGTCAGCCACGAGATCCGCACGCCGCTTTCGGGCATTCTCGGCATGAGCCATCTGCTCGGCCAGACCCGCCTGTCGAGCGAGCAGCAGAACTATCTCGCCGGCATGCAGCAATCCGGCCACGCTCTGGTCCAGCTCGTCGAAGACCTGATCGACTTCTCGTCGCTTTCAGCCGGCCGCTTCCAGTTTCGCCCCAGCCGCCAGGATCCGCGCGGCGTGATCGAGAGCGTCGTGGAAATGCTCTCCAATCGCGCCCACGAGAAGGGCATCGAGATCGGCGCCACCGTTTCCGTCGACGTGCCCGCGCTGATGGCTTTCGACGCGGCGCGCCTGCGCCAGGTGCTCTTCAACGTCATCGGCAACGCGGTCAAATTCACGGAAGTCGGTGGCGTCTTCGTCAGCGCCGACACGATCGAGGACTGCGTGCGGATCCGTATCGACGATACGGGGCCGGGCATGTCGCCCGACGACCTGAAGCGCATCTTCGAGGAATTCGAGCAGGCCGGCAACGACGAGCAACGCGCCAAGGGCACAGGGCTCGGCCTCGCGATCTCCAGGCGCATCATGCAGGCCTGCGGCGGCAGTCTCACGGCCGCAAGCGCGCCCGGCCGCGGCAGCCGCTTTGAAATCCGCCTGCCGCTTGCCGAAGTCGAGGCGATTGCGTCGGAGCGCCGCTCCACCCTCGCCGGGTCGCATGTGCTGGTCATGGCTCCCGATGGACCGGCCTCGGCGGCGCTGGCGGCAACCATCGCGACGCTTGGCGGGCGCTGTCACCGCGCAACGACGCTTGCCGCAGCCCAGCATGTTCTTGCCGATGTGCAGGCAGGTGGCGCGCCGCTCTCCGACGTGATCGTCGACCACCGGCATGCGCAACAGTACGAGCAGCTCCTCGCACTCCAGCCGGCCATCGGCCGGCTGGAGGTTCGCCGCACCTATCTGATCAATCCGGAGGAGCGCAACAGCCACCCCGTCAACCAGATGGATGGCTACGAGGCCTGGCTGATCCGGCCCTTGCGCGAAAAGTCGCTGATCGAAGTGCTGCTCGGACGCCTGAAGGGCATCGAAAAACGTGACGCGATCAACGACAACAGGCCGGTCCTGCGCGAGGAGCCCGTCGTTGAACCCGTCCGCCGGCCGGGACACGGCATCCTGCTGGCCGAGGACGATCCGATCAATGCGTTGATCATCCGCACGCTGTTGCAGCGTTCGGGACACGCGGTGCAGCTCGTCAGCGACTTCGCGGGGGTCGCCGAGACGCTGCGAGCCCCTGCCGGAAACGCCTTGCCGGAGCTTCTCGTCACCGACCTCAATATGCCGGGTGGCGACGGGCTTTCCATGATGCGGCACATCCGTAATGACGAGGCAATACGCTCCTTGCCAAGGTTGCCGGTCATCGTGCTGACTTCCGATATCCGCGACGATATGCGCGACCGCCTGCTTGCCGCCGGCGCCGATGTGGTTTTGGCGAAGCCGGCCGACCCGCAGGTGCTGACCTCGGAGATCGCGCGTCTGCTGCGCAAACGGTAACTCTTGCGATGGTTACGGTATTGATCGGGCGGCGGGGGTTGTACGCAACTTTCATGTCACTATGTTGTTGCAGAAACGTGGTCTAAGCCCCCGCAGACAGATTTGATTCGGGATGACGCGGATGGCCATCGAGCTACTGGATTCAGCGAACGTGGTTGACACTTCTCAGGCTTGCATCGGCACGAAAGCTGCCGTCCCGACGACCGACGTGCTTGGCCGGATCGCCAATCTTGAGACGCGCCTTGCCCGCACGGCATCGGAAATCGATGCTGCCCAGGCCGTGCGCTACAAGGTTTTCGTCGAGGAGATGAAGGCGCAGGTCGGCCCCGAGGCCGATCGGCGCAAGCGTGACGTCGACAGCTGGGACGCGATCTGCGACCACCTGCTGGTTCTCGACACCTCGATCGAAGGCGACGCCGAAGATCAGATCGTCGGGACATACCGGTTGCTGCGCCAGGATGTGGCTGAGCGCTCCGGCGGCTTTTACTCGTCTTCCGAATTCGCGATCGACGCGCTTCTCGCCCGTCATCCGACCAAGCGCTTCATGGAGCTCGGCCGCTCCTGCGTCCTGCCGGACTACCGGACCAAGCGCACGGTCGAACTCCTGTGGCAGGGCAATTGGGCCTATGCGCTCAAATACGGCATGGACGCGATGTTCGGCTGCGGTTCGTTCCCGGGTGTCGTTCCGGCCGAGCACGCGCTGGCGCTGTCCTTCCTGCACCACAACATCCGCGCCCGCGACGACTGGGCCGTCAGCGCACGGCCCGAGCTGCATCGGACGATGGATTTGATGCCGGCCGAGGCGATCAATGCCAAGAAGGCGCTCGCCGCTCTGCCGCCGTTGATCAAGGGCTATATGCGCCTCGGCGCGATGGTCGGCGATGGCGCCGTGGTCGATCATGCGTTCCGCACCACCGACGTTCTGATCGTTTTGCCGATCAGCAATATCTCGGGCCGCTACCTCAACTACTACGGCGCAGATGCCGGACGTTTCGGTGGCGCCGCCTCCTGACCGGGTCCCGGTGAGGTTAACCAATTATTAATGATGGATTTGACTTTCAAGGTCGAAAGAGAGACATGTATTGTCATGTTCTTCTCTAATTTCATGACGAACGAATAGAGAAAATAAATGGAGAAACTGCCGATCTTCCGGGGGTCGACAGGTATAGGGTTCCCAAGACTCCGTCTTTCATTACCTTAAACATAAATGCATTGCCTGTTATTAAGCCCGCCTCCTTTTCGGAAAGCGGGCTTTTCTTCTTTATAGTTGTATCGAATTGCTACCAATCGGGGTCGCGCGTTGACCCGAATGAAGGCGGCTGCACCAGAATGAAGCAGCCGCCGGACCGGCAATGCCGGTCCTACATGCCGGCGTTGTAGGCCGCGATCGCCGCCATGTTGACGATGTCGGAATCCTTGGCCGACATCGAGACGATCTGGATCGACTTGTCGAACCCGACGAGCAGCGGGCCGATCACCGTCGAGCCGCCGAGTTCCTGCAGCATCTTGGTCGAAATCGATGCCGAGTGGAACGCCGGCATCACGAGCACGTTTGCCGTGCCCGAGAGGCGGCAGAACGGGTATTGCTCCATGACGCGAGCATTGAGCGCCACGTCGGCGGCCATCTCGCCGTCATATTCGAAATCGACGCGGCGCTTGTCGAGGATATTGACCGCTTCGCGCACCCGCTCAGAGCGTTCGCCCTGGGGATGGCCGAAGGTGGAATAGGCAAGCATTGCCACGCGCGGCACGTAGCCAAGCCGCTTGGCGAGGCCGGCCGCTTCCTCGGCGATATCGGCAAGCTCCTCCGAAGAGGGCATGTCGTGAACCGCCGTGTCGGCGACGAGCACCGTGCGGCCGCGGCAGAGCGCGATCGAGACGCCGATGACGCGGTGGCCGGGCTTCGGGTCGATGCAGCGACGCACGTCTTCGAGTGCCGTCGAATAGTTGCGGGTCAGGCCCGTCACCATGCCGTCGGCATCACCGAGCGCCACCATGCAGGCGGCGAAGTGGTTGCGGTCGTTGTTGATCAGGCGCTGGGCGTCGCGGAAGAGGAAGCCCTTCCGCTGCAGGCGGGCATAGAGATAGTCCGTATAGGCGCCGACGCGCTTGGAAAGCCGCGCATTGACGATCTGGATGCCGGGGCGGTCGAGGTCGATGCCCTCGCGCTCTGCCGTCTCGCGCATGCGCTCCTCGCGGCCGAGCAGGATGGCGGTGCCAAGCTGCTGGTTGGCATAGGCGATTGCAGAACGCATGACCTGCACCTCTTCGCCCTCTGCAAAGACGATGCGTTTCGGCTGGCGCCGGACGCGCTCGTAGATGCGCTGTAGCGTCGAGGCGATCGGGTCGCGGCGGGCGGAGAGTTGCCGGCCATAGGCTTCGAGGTCGGTGATCGGTTTGCGGGCGACGCCGCTTTCCATCGCCGCCTTCGCGACCGCCATCGGGATCGCCGAAATAAGCCGCGGATCGAAGGGGACCGGGATGATGTATTGCGGACCGAAACGCGGACGGTTGCCCTGGTAGGCTGCGGCGACATCGTCAGGAACGTCTTCCTTGGCAAGGCTCGCCAGCGCTTCAGCCGCTGCGATCTTCATCTCGTCGTTGATGGTCGTCGCGCGCACGTCTAGCGCGCCACGGAAGATATAGGGGAAGCCGAGCACGTTGTTGACCTGGTTCGGATAGTCAGAACGGCCGGTGGCGACGATCGCGTCGTCGCGGATGCGGGCGACTTCTTCCGGCGTGATTTCCGGATCCGGGTTGGCCATGGCGAAGATGATCGGCCGCGGCGCCATCGAGCGCACCATGTCTTCCGAAAGGGCGCCCTTTGCCGAGAGGCCGAAGACCACGTCGGCGCCGTCGAGCGCTTCGGCGAGTGTGCGGCGGTCGGTCTTGACCGCATGCGCCGACTTCCACTGGTTCATGCCCTCGGTGCGGCCTTCGAAGATCACGCCCTTGGTGTCGCAGAGGATGATGTTGTCAGAGGCAAAACCCATCGACTTGATGAGCTCGATGCAGGCGATTGCCGCCGCACCCGCACCGTTGCAGACGAGCTTCGTCGTCTTGAAGTCGCGGCCGGTCAAGGCCAGCGCGTTGATGAGGCCGGCTGCGGCGATGATCGCCGTGCCGTGCTGGTCGTCATGAAACACCGGGATGTCCATGACCTCGCGCAGCTTCTGCTCGATGATGAAACAGTCCGGTGCCTTGATGTCTTCGAGGTTGATGCCGCCGAAGGAGGGGCCGAGGAAACGCACGCAATTGATGAACTCGTCGACGTTTTCGGTATCGACTTCAAGGTCGATGGAGTCGACGTCGGCAAAGCGCTTGAACAGCACAGCCTTGCCTTCCATGACAGGCTTTGACGCAAGCGCGCCGAGATTGCCGAGGCCGAGAATGGCCGTGCCGTTCGAGATCACGGCCACCATGTTGCCGCGCGTCGTGTAGTCATAGGCGGTGTTAGGATCCTCGGCGATCGCCTTCACGGGGACTGCAACGCCCGGAGAATAGGCAAGCGACAGGTCGCGCTGGGTGGCCATCGCCTTGGTGGGAGAAATCTCCAGCTTTCCGGGACGACCCTGCGAGTGAAAATCGAGCGCTTCCTGCGCGGTGACGCTCGTCATGGTGCGATCGGTCTTGTCGGTGGCCGGCATGTTTCCTCAATCCTCCTGTGGGCGAGCCTTGCGGCGCGCCTCTTTATGGTTGTCGTCTATAATTCCTTGGCGATAGTGTGCCATCTCTTTTTTCGGGACAATCATGAATTTCGTGACAGACTATTCGACCCGCGCGGGGGAGGTTTTATCCGCAGCCGAATTGGCGAGCGAGGAAAGCCGTTCCACGGCGACGCCGATGATGGAACAGTTCATCGAGATCAAGGCGAACAACCCGGATTCGCTGCTGTTCTACCGCATGGGCGACTTCTATGAGTTGTTCTTCCAGGACGCGGTCGAAGCCTCGCGCGCGCTCGGCATCACGCTCACCAAGCGCGGCCAGCACATGGGTCAGGAAATCCCGATGTGCGGCGTGCCGGTACATGCGGCCGACGATTACCTGCAGAAACTGATCGGTCTCGGCTTTCGCGTCGCTGTCTGCGAGCAGGTGGAAGACCCGGCGGAAGCGAAGAAGCGCGGTAGCAAGTCGGTGGTGCGCCGCGACGTCGTGCGCCTGGTTACACCAGGCACGATCACCGAAGAGAAACTGCTTTCGCCGTCCGAGACCAACTATCTGATGGCGCTGGCGCGCATCAAGAGCGGGTCCGAGCCTGCCTACGCGCTTGCCTGGATCGACATCTCGACCGGCATCTTCCGCCTCGCCGAGACCGCCGAGAGCCGGCTGCTTGCGGACATCCTGCGTATCGAGCCGCGCGAACTGATCCTTGCAGACACCGTGTTTCACGACCCGGAACTAAGGCCCGTCTTCGACGTGCTCGGCCGCGTTGCCGTGCCGCAGCCGGCGGTCTTGTTCGACAGCGCCACGGCGGAAGGGCGCATCAGCCGCTACTTCGGCGTCAAGACGCTTGATGGCTTCGGCACGTTTTCCCGTGCGGAACTCGCAGCCGCTTCCGCGGCGATCTCCTATGTCGAGAAGACCCAGCTTGCCGAACGCCCGGCACTCGGCACGCCGGAGCGCGAAAGTGCCGCCTCAACCTTGTTCATCGATCCGGCGACCCGCGGCAATCTCGAACTGGTGAAGACGCTGTCCGGCGCGCGCGAGGGCACGCTGCTGAAGGCGCTCGACCGCACGGTGACAAGCGGCGGCGCCCGCCTACTTGCCGAGCGGCTGATGTCGCCGCTGACCGATCCGGACCGTATCAACCAGAGGCTCGACTCGATCGAGATTTTGGCGGACCAGCCGTCCTTTGCCGGCGACCTGCGCGATGCGCTACGTCGCGCGCCGGATATGCCGCGCGCCCTGTCGCGGCTGGCGCTCGGCCGTGGTGGCCCTCGCGATCTCGGCGCAATTCAGGCCGGCTTGCATGCATCCGCGTCCATTTCACGGCTGATGGCCGCGGGAACGCTCTCGGACGAACTGAAGGAGGCGCGCGCCGCAATCGATGCGCTTCCCGCAGGCCTGCTCGGCCTGCTCGATGCGACGCTTGGCGACGAGCTGCCGCTTCTGAAGCGCGACGGCGGTTTCGTCTGCGAAGGCGCCAATGCCGAGCTCGATGAGGTCCGGGGCCTGCGCGACCAGTCGCGCCGGGTGATCGCCGGGCTGCAACTGCAATATTCCGAAGAGACCGGCATCAAGTCGCTGAAGATCAAGCACAACAACGTGCTTGGCTACTTCATCGAGGTGACGGCCGGCAATGCCGGCTCGATGACCGACACGGACGAGGGCCGCGCCCGTTTCATCCATCGCCAAACGATGGCGAACGCGATGCGCTTCACCACCACGGCCCTTGCCGAGCTGGAAAGCAAGATCGCCAATGCCGCCGACCGGGCGCTGTCGATCGAGCTCGCAGCCTTCGACCAGATGACGGCAGAAGTCGTCGCTGCTGCCGAGACGTTGAAGGCGGCGGCACTGGCGCTTGCGACCCTCGACGTCTCGGTCGGGCTTGCGGTCCTTGCCGAGGAGCAGGCCTATGCCCGCCCCACCGTTGACCGCTCGCGCATGTTTGCCATCGACGGCGGCCGCCATCCGGTGGTCGAGCAGGCGCTGAAGCGCCAGGCATCAAATGCCTTCGTCGCCAATGGCTGTGATCTCTCTCCGCCCGAGGGCGAAGAGGGCGGTGCGATCTGGCTGCTCACCGGTCCCAACATGGGCGGTAAATCGACCTTCCTGCGCCAGAACGCGCTGATCGCGATCATGGCGCAGATGGGCACCTTCGTGCCTGCCGCGAGCGCCCATATCGGCATCGTCGACCGGCTCTTCTCTCGCGTCGGCGCCTCCGACGACCTGGCGCGCGGCCGCTCGACCTTCATGGTCGAGATGGTCGAGACCGCGGCGATCCTCAACCAGGCGACCGACCGCTCGCTGGTGATCCTCGACGAGATCGGTCGTGGCACCGCCACCTTCGACGGCCTGTCAATTGCCTGGGCGGCAGTCGAGCACCTGCATGAGGCGAACCGCTGCCGCGGCCTCTTCGCCACCCACTTCCATGAACTGACCGTGCTCTCGGAAAAACTCGGCCGTCTCTCGAACGCGACGATGCGCGTCAAGGAATGGCACGGCGATGTGATCTTCCTGCATGAGGTCGGTCCGGGCGCCGCCGACCGCTCCTATGGCATTCAGGTCGCGCGTCTCGCTGGCCTGCCGGCCTCGGTCGTGGCTCGCGCCAAGGACGTGCTAGCCAAGCTCGAGGACGCCGATCGCAAGAACCCGGCGAGCCAACTGATCGACGATCTGCCGCTGTTCCAGGTGGCGATCCGTCGTGAAGAGGTGAAGCCCGCCGGAAACTCCAAGATCGACGAGGCGCTGAAGGCGCTGAACCCCGACGACATGACGCCGCGCGAGGCGCTCGATGCGCTCTATGCGCTGAAGAAGGAACTGAGCGCCGCCAAGGCGGGATGACAGGACGTGCGTGCGGTTTTCCGCTCGCACTCTATCACCCGTTGGCCGAAGCGGCGCTGCGCCTTTTTCCTGTGCAAGCCGTCTGTAAAAAGGCTATACAGCGCCGCACGCTTTTGCGGGCGCGGCGCTCGAATTGTTGTGTGGTCTTTATTCGGCCTCGGTCGCAAGGATCATGCAGGAGCGCTTGACAGCGAACGACCACGCAACCAGTCGGACAGGACGCCCCTCGGCACTTCATGGGCAGACACGAAACCTTCTTTCCCGAAATCCTCGACGTCGCAGCGCTCCGGGCAAAATGCGACTTCATCGCCTCGGCCCACGCCGAACAGCGCGACCCGATGCGTCAGGCATTGCTGGCGGCTTTCAAGCAGGCAAATGTCGCCGGCCGGGCGAAGGCCCGCGAGCTGTTCAACGCCGATGGTGCCGGCATTCTCTGCGCCGAACGTATTTCCTGGCTGCAGGATCAACTGATCACAGTGCTGCATGATTTCGTGCTGAACGAGATCTTCGACGCCGCCAATGCGCCGCCCGCGTCCCGGATCGCCGTGACGGCGGTCGGCGGCTATGGCCGCGGCACGCTGGCGCCGGGTTCAGACATCGATCTTCTGTTCCTGCTGCCGGTCAAGAAGGCCGTCTGGGCCGAGCCGGCGATCGAGTTCATGCTCTATATCCTCTGGGATCTGGGCTTCAAGGTCGGCCACGCCACCCGCACCATCGACGAGTGCATCCGGCTATCGCGCGCCGACATGACGATCCGCACGGCCATCCTCGAGATGCGCTATATCTGTGGCTCCGAGACATTGTGCGCCGAGCTTGAAACGCGCTTCGATCATGAGATCGTGCGCAACACCGGCCCGGATTTCATCGCCGCCAAGCTTGCCGAACGCGACGAGCGCCACCGCAAGGCTGGCGACACGCGCTACCTCGTCGAGCCCAACGTCAAGGAAGGCAAGGGCGGGCTTCGCGACCTGCACACGCTGTTCTGGATCGCCAAGTACTTCTACCGGCTGAAGGACACCGCCGACCTCGTCAAGCTCGGCGTGCTTTCGCGGCAGGAATATCAGCTCTTCCAGAAGGCCGAGGACTTCCTCTGGGCGGTGCGCTGCCACATGCATTTCCTCACCGGAAAATCCGAGGAACGGCTCTCTTTCGATATCCAGCGCGAGATCGCCGAGGCACTCGGCTATCACGACCATCCGGGCCTTTCGGCCGTCGAACGCTTCATGAAGCACTTCTTCCTGGTGGCAAAGGACGTCGGCGATCTCACCCGCATCTTCTGCGCAGCACTCGAAGACCAGCAGGCCAAGGACGCGCCCGGCATATCCGGCTTGATCGGCCGCTTCACCCATCGCAGCCGCAAGATTGCCGGCACGCTCGATTTCGTCGACGACGGCGGTCGCATCGCGCTTGCAAGCCCCGACGTCTTCAAGCGCGATCCGGTCAATCTGCTGCGCTTCTTCCACATCGCCGATATCAACGGGCTGGAATTCCATCCGGCGGCACTGCGCCAAGTCACGCGGTCGCTGAGCCTGATCAAGCCGGCGCTGCGCGAAAACGAGGAGGCGAACCGCCTCTTCCTGTCGATCCTCACGTCCCGCCGCAAGCCGGAGTTGATCCTGCGGCGCATGAACGAAGCCGGCGTGCTCGGCCGCTTCATTCCGGATTTCGGCAAGATCGTCTCGATGATGCAGTTCAACATGTATCATCACTATACGGTCGACGAGCATCTGCTGCGCACCGTCGACGTGCTGTCGCGCATCGAAGGCGGCATCGAGGAGGAGGCCCATCCGCTCGTCGCCAAGCTGATGCCGGGGATCGAGGAGCGCGAGGCGCTCTATGTCGCCGTGCTGCTGCACGACATCGCCAAGGGCCGGCCGGAGGATCACTCGACCGCCGGCGCCAAGGTGGCACGCAAGCTCTGCCCGCGCTTCGGGCTGTCGCCGAAGCAGACGGAACTCGTCGCCTGGTTGATCGAGGAGCATCTGCTGATGTCGATGGTCGCCCAGACGCGCGACCTCAACGACCGCAAGACGATCGTCGACTTCGCCGAGCGGGTACAGTCACTCGACCGGTTGAAAATGCTGCTCGTCCTAACCGTCTGCGACATCCGCGCCGTCGGCCCGGGTGTGTGGAACGGCTGGAAAGGGCAGCTGCTGCGCACGCTCTACTACGAGACCGAGCTGTTGCTGTCGGGCGGATTCTCCGAGTTGTCGCGCAAGGAGCGTGCGGCCCATGCCGCCGTCATGCTCGGCGAGGCGCTGACCGATTGGTCCGAGAAGGAGCGCGAGGATTATGTGCGCCTGCACTACCAGCCCTATCTCCTGACGGTGGCGCTGGAGGACCAGATCCGGCATGCGCGCTTCATCCGCGAGGCGGATGCCGCCGGCAAGGCGCTGGCGACGATGGTGCGCACCCACCAGTTCCACGCGATCACCGAAATCACCGTGCTTTCGCCCGACCATCCGCGGCTTTTGACGGTGATTGCCGGTGCCTGTGCGGCCGCCGGCGCAAACATCGTCGACGCGCAGATCTTCACGACCTCGGACGGCCGTGCGCTCGATACCATCCTCGTCAACCGCGAGTTCGCCGTCGACGAGGACGAGATGCGCCGGGCAGCGAGCATCGGCAAGCTGATCGAGGACGTGCTTTCGGGCCGCAAGCGGCTGCCGGAAGTCATTGCCAGCCGCACCAAGGTGAAGAAGCGCACCAAGGCTTTCACGGTGACGCCGGAAGTGACGATCAGCAACACGCTGTCGAACAAGTTCACCGTGATCGAAGTCGAAGGCCTCGACCGTCCGGGCCTCTTGTCCGAGATCACCGCGGTGCTGTCCGATCTTTCACTCGACATCGCCTCGGCCCACATCACCACCTTCGGTGAAAAGGTGATCGACACCTTCTACGTCACCGATCTCGTCGGCCAGAAGGTGACGAGTGAAAACCGTCAGATGAACATTGCCGCCCGCCTCAAGGCCGTCATGGCCGGGGAGGGGGACGAGGCGCGCGACCGCATGCCCTCGGGCATCATCGCGCCGCCCCCGGGCGTTTCCTCCGCTCAAAGAACGACAAAAGCCGAAACATGAGTCTGGTCAAGAAATTTGCAACCGTCGGCGGCGCGACACTCGGAAGCCGCCTGTTCGGCTTCATCCGCGAAACCTTCATGGCGGCAGCGCTTGGCACCGGCCCGGTTGCCGACGCCTTCAACACCGCCTTCCGTCTGCCCAACACCTTCCGCCGGTTGTTTGCCGAGGGCGCCTTCAATTCCGCTTTCGTGCCGCTCTTTGCCCGGGAAATCGAGGCGAACGGCATGGATGGCGCGCGGCGTTTCTCAGAGGAGGTCTTTGGCGTCCTCTTCACCGTGCTCCTGTTCCTGACGATCGCGATGGAACTGACGATGCCCTTCATCGTCAGCAACCTGATCGCGCCCGGCTTTGCCGACGACCCGGAAAAACTCGGAAGCACCATCGTCTTTGCGGCGATCATGTTCCCCTATCTCGCCTGTATGTCGCTGGCGGCGATGATGGCGGGCATGCTGAATTCGCTGCACCGCTATTTCGCGGCGGCCATCGCGCCGGTCTTCCTCAATTTCATCCTCATCGGCGTGCTCGGCTATGCGTGGTATGCGGGTCAGGATCCGATCGCGGTCGGCTACGGCCTTTCCTGGGGCGTCATGGCCGCCGGCCTCGTCCAACTCGCAATCGTCTGGATCGCCGTGCGCGATGCCGGCATCAAGATCGGCCTTCGTCGCCCGAGGATGACCGCCAACGTGAAGCGCCTGCTCGTACTGGCGCTGCCGGCGGCGATCACCGGCGGCATCACCCAGATCAACCTGCTGATCAACACCAACATTGCGTCTGCCCGGGAAGGTGCGGTGTCGTCGCTCGTCTATGCCGACCGCATCTATCAGCTTCCGCTCGGCGTCGTCGGCATCGCGGTCGCAACCGTGCTTCTGCCGGAACTCGCCCGGGCGCTGCGTTCGGGCAATGTCAACGAAGCCTCGAACCTGCAGAACCGCTCGGTCGAGTTCACGCTGTTCCTGACGCTGCCGGCCGCCGCCGCTTTGCTGGTCATGTCCGAGCCGATCGTCCGGTTGCTGTTCGAGCGCGGCAAGTTCTCGCCGGAATCGACCATCATCGTCGGTCATATCCTGGCAATTTACGGCCTCGGCCTGCCGGCTTTCGTGCTGATCAAGGCCTTCATTCCCGGCTTTTTCGCGCGCGAGGACACGCGCACGCCGATGATCTTCGCCGCGATTTCCGTCGTCGTGAACGTGTCCCTGGCGCTCACCCTGTTTCCACGGCTTGGCGCGAGCGGCATCGCCACCGCCGAGATCGTTGCCGGCTGGGTGAATGCCGTGCTGCTTTTCGCAACGCTTGTCTGGCGCGGCCATTGGGGCAGGGACATCCCGCTTCTGACCCGTATCCCGCGTCTCGTCCTCGCGGCGGCGGGTATGGCGGCGGCGCTGTATTACGCTGTCGGCTGGTTCGCTTTCGAACTGTCCTCTGCCGCGTCCCTGCTGACGCGGGCAACGACGCTGACGGGCCTGGTCGCAGTCGCCATGGTGATCTACTTCGGGCTCGCCTTCGGCCTCGGCGGCGCGAGCCTCGGCATGATCCGCCGCAACATCAAGCGGGGCGCGAAAGCGCCTGCGGAGCCTGCAGCAACGCCGGAGGCGGGTGACTGATGCGCCAGACGATCGCACGCATTGCCCTGGTCGTGCCGGATTATGACGCCGGCATCGCCTTCTATTGCGGCAAGCTCGGTTTTGATCTCGTGGAGGACACCGTTCTCGACGCCACCAAGCGCTGGGTCGTCGTCCGTCCCAAGGGGGCCGTCGAAACGGCGCTGCTGCTTGCCAAGGCTGACGGCGAGCGCCAGCAGGCGGCGGTCGGCAACCAGACCGGCGGGCGGGTCGGGTTCTTCCTGTTCACCGACGATTTTGCCCGAGACCATGCGGCGATGCTGGCCGCAGGCGTCGTCTTCCTGGAGGCGCCGCGCCATGAGCCCTATGGCACCGTAGCCGTGTTCAGCGACCCGTTCGGCAACCATTGGGATCTCTTGCAACCGGCGGCGTGAACCTACAGTTCTCGACCTCTTGATTGCCTCCCGCCACCCGTGCATAAGCCATGCCGTTAGCAACATGGGCCAGCCGGCCCTGGGGCCCTCCACCAGCCTATTGAGGACGACATGAACGAATTCAAGCCGCTCGTATTCTCCGGCGTTCAGCCGACGGGCAATCTCCATCTCGGCAATTATCTCGGCGCGATCCGCAAGTTCGTGGCGCTGCAGGAAAACAACGATTGCATCTATTGCGTCGTCGACCTGCACTCGATCACCGCGCAGCTCGTGCATGAGGACCTGAAGGGGCAGATCCGCTCGATCGCCGCCGCCTTCATCGCTTCGGGCATCGATCCGAACAAGCATATTGTCTTCAACCAGTCGGCCGTCCCGCAGCACGCGGAACTCGCCTGGATCTTCAACTGCGTCGCCCGCATCGGTTGGATGAACCGCATGACGCAGTTCAAGGACAAGGCCGGCAAGGACCGCGAGAATGCGTCGCTCGGCCTGCTGGCCTATCCGAGTCTGATGGCGGCTGACATTCTCGTCTATCGCGCCACCCATGTTCCCGTCGGCGACGACCAGAAGCAGCACCTGGAGCTAACGCGTGATATCGCCCAGAAGTTCAACATCGACTTCATGGAGCATATTCGCAGCGCTGGTTACGGTGTCGACATGGTTGTCGGCGAAGAGCCGATCCATGCCTACTTCCCGCCGGTCGAGCCGCTGATCGGTGGCGCTACGCCGCGCGTCATGTCGCTGCGTGACGGCACCAAGAAGATGTCGAAGTCGGATCCCTCCGATCTCTCGCGCGTCAACCTGATGGACGACGCAGAGACGATCTCGAAGAAGATCCGCAAGGCCAAGACCGATCCGGACGCGCTTCCGAGCGAAGTGGACGGTCTGAAGGGTCGTCCCGAGGCGGACAACCTCGTCGGTATCTACGCGGCGCTGTCGGACAAGACCAAGGAGCAGGTGCTCGCCGAATTCGGTGGGCAGCAGTTCTCGGTCTTCAAGCCGGCGCTGGTCGACCTTGCGGTCGAGGTTCTCTCGCCGATCACGGCCGAGATGCGCCGCCTGATGGGCGACACCGCCCATATCGACGCAATCCTTAGGGATGGCGGCGAGCGGGCGCGGGCGCGGGCAGAAAAGACGATGCGCGAAGTGCGCGAAATCATCGGCTTCCTGCAGTAAATTGATTGGGTCCGGGGAACTCCCGGACCCAGTTTCATTTTGATGGTCGGACTTCGCTAGCCGAAGTGAACCTCGACCGGAAAGCCTCGGGCACTTTTCCGTGCCCTCGTCCGAAACGCAAAAATCAGACCTTGCGGCGGCTCGCGCGGGATGTATTGTTCACCCTATGGTCTCGACCCGACTCTCTCGACTTGAAGGACACCGCCGCAAATTCATGGCGGTGATAGACGATACCCCGGAATGCGGGCGCGCCGTGCACTATGCGGGCATGCGCGCCAAGAATTCCAATGGTGGCCTCGTCCTGCTCTATGTGATCGCCGACGGCGACTTCCAGCAATGGCTGGGGGTCGAGGAAATCATGCGTGCGGAAGCACGCGAGGAGGCCGAGGCGACGCTCGCCAAGGTGTCCCAATCGGTCCGCGAGCGGATCGGCATCGAGCCCGAGGTCGTCATCCGCGAGGGCACGGCCACGGAGCAGATCCACGCGGCGATCGAAGAGGATCGCGACATCGCCATTCTGGTTCTCGCGGCCGGCTCGGCGAAAGAAGGCCCCGGTCCGTTGGTGTCGTCCATTGCCGGCAAGGCCGCGGCCTTTCCTATCCCCGTCACGGTCATCCCGGATGCCCTGACGGATGAGGAGATCGACGCGCTCAGCTGACCTGCGTCGCTATGTGCTCTTGCGACCAGACGGCCATGCTCCTATATTCTTTTGAATTATTCTAAAAAGCTGGGCGGATGCCGCTCCGGCGAAACGGAGACAGACATGTTCATTCAGACCGAAGCCACGCCGAATCCGGCGACGCTGAAGTTTTTGCCGGGCAAGGTCGTCCTGGAAAACGGCACGGCCGAGTTCCGCGACGAGGAAGAAGCACGCGCCGGCTCGCCGCTCGCGGCACGGCTGTTTTCGATCCCCGGCGTCACCGGCGTCTATTTCGGCTACGATTTCATTACCGTCAGCAAGGAAGGCCAGGAATGGCAGCACCTGAAGCCGGCGATCCTCGGTTCGATCATGGAACACTTCATGTCGGGCCAGGCGATCATGGCTGGCAGCGGCCGAGCCGAGCAGTCCGACGAGGAAGACGAGTTCTTCGACGAGGGTGACGAAACGATCGTCGCCACGATCAAGGAACTGTTGGAAACCCGCGTGCGTCCGGCCGTCGCCCAGGATGGTGGTGACATCACCTTCCGCGGCTTCAAGGATGGGACTGTGTTCCTCAACATGAAGGGCGCCTGCTCCGGTTGCCCGTCGTCCACCGCGACGCTGAAGCATGGCGTGCAGAACCTGCTGCGCCACTTCGTTCCCGAGGTGGAGGCCGTCGAGGCCGTCTGATATAGCGCGCGCCTGTCCGGCGCGCGGGTTTCGCGTATCGATTTTGCCGCAAAGCCCGATCGGCTTTGCGGCTTGTGGCGTCTGAAAGATCCTGCGTTGAAATGATTGTACTTGCGCTCGACACGTCCGGTTCCGGTTGCTCCGTTGCCGTCTATGACAGCGAAACGGAAGCCGTGCTCGGGCGTTCCGGGGCCGATCTCGGCAAGGGACACGCCGAGCGGCTGATGGAGTTCGTCGACGAGGCATTGGCTGCGTCCGGCCGGTCGCTTGACGCTATCGACCGCATCGCCGTCACTGTCGGCCCGGGATCCTTCACCGGCATTCGCGTCGGCGTAGCGGCCGCTCGCGGCCTGGCGCTTGCGCTCGGCAAACCCGCCGTCGGCGTCTCGACACTTGCGGTCGTGGCCGAGGGGCTGCGCCGGACGGCCGCCGGAAAGCCCGTCCTTGTCGCCATCGACGCCAAGCGGGACGAGGTCTATCTCCAGGCTTTCGATGCGACCGGTAGCGCCACGGGTGAGCCCGAAGCACTCTCCGTCGAAAGTGCGCGCGAACGATTTGCCGGTTTCGACGGCGTCATCGGCGGCTCCGGAGCGCATCTCGTCGCTGCCGATTTACCGCTCAAGCCTTCAGAACTCATCGATGTCGCCGCCGTCGCCAAACTTGGTGCCGCTGCCGATCCAGCCTCGGCCAAGCCGCGTCCGTTATATCTCCGAGGCCCCGACGCCAAGCCGCAGGCGGGCTTCGCGATTGCCCGAGCATAGACCGAGATGAGCTTCACCGATTACTTCACCCGCCGCACCGAGTTCGACATCTTCCCCTTGGAGGAAGCGGATCTGATTGCCGCGGCGGCGCTGCACCGTCAGCGTTTCGCGTCCCCGTGGAGCGATGGCGAAATCCATGCGCTTCTGGTGCAGGAGACGGTGTTCGGCTTTGTCGCCCGGCAGACCAATGGCAGCTTTCGCCCGGCCTTCGGTGGGTTCGTCCTGTCGCGTGCCGTTGCCGGCGAGGCGGAAATCCTGACGATCGGCGTCGAGCCGCGTTATGCGCGCTCCGGTCTCGGCTGGCGGTTGATGCAGGCGGCGATGCGCGAGGCGCTGGTCAAGGGCTCCGAGGCCCTGTTCCTCGAAGTCGACGAGACCAACCAGCCCGCAATCGGGCTTTACCGTAAGCTCGGCTTCAACAAGGTCGGCGAACGCCGCGCCTATTACCAGGACAAGGCCGGCCAGCGGACCGCCGCGCTTGTCATGCGGCTCGATCTTCGCTAGTCCCGACACGGACAGGGGCGGGATGAGGAAGGCCAAGGCGGTCTTCCGCCCGCATCCCGCATTACCCTATCGGAACAGGTCACGATGATCGCGCCGCGGTTCGGCTCCAGATCATCGCGATTCTCAAGGTCTCGCGCAGGAAAACTCTTCCCGGATGGTCAATTGGCTACGGATCGCGATCTTCGCAGCGCTTCTGGCGCTGGTTTCGCTCGTGCTGATGCCGATTCAGGTCGTCTGCCTCTGGCTTGATCTGAAACCCCGGCGCCGTCTGCCGCGATATTGGCACCGGCTCGCCTGTTACCTTCTCGGCATAAAGGTGCGCGTTCATGGCATGGCGGATCGCCGTCGACCGCTTTTGATCTGCGCCAACCACGCCTCCTGGAAGGACATTCTGGTGCTCTCCTCGGTTGCCGACGTCGTCTTCGTCGCCAAGTCCGAGGTCAAGGGCTGGCCGGTCTTCGGCGTGCTTGCCCGGCTGCAGGCGTCGATCTTCGTCGAGCGCGAGCAGAAGCGCTCGACCGGCAAGCAGGTGAGCGAAATCGGCGAGCGCATGGCTGCCGGTGAAATCGTCGTGCTCTTTCCCGAGGGAACGACCTCCGACGGCAACCGCCTGCTGGAGATCAAGACCTCGCTTTTCGGGGCTGCCGCTTCCGCCGTGCCGCATTCGCCGACCGGTCTCGTGCATGTGCAGCCGGTCGCGATCTCCTATACCGGTATCCACGGCATGCCGATGGGCCGCTTCAACCGGCCGATCGCCGCCTGGCCGGGCGACACCGAACTGGTGCCGCATTTGCTCGGCATCCTGCGTGAGGGCGCGATCGAGGTCGACGTCGATTTTGGTGAGGCCATCGACTACGACCGCCATACCAATCGCAAGGAGGTGAGCCGCACGGTCGAGCAGCGCATCCGCAGCATGCTGTCGGATCGTCTGCGCGGGCGGGCTTGAAACGCCCCGGGCAAGGACCGCTGCGCCGAAAATACTTCAACTTCCGACCGCTTTGCACTAAAGAACCCGGCATGACCCAGGAAACCGCCCTTCTGTCGACGACGCCCGCCACGGGCGACGAGCGCGCCCCGGCCCGCAAGGTCTTCGTCAAGACCTACGGCTGCCAGATGAACGTCTACGATTCCGACCGCATGACGGACGCCCTGTCGCGCGACGGCTACGTCTCGACCGATGTGCTGGAAGACGCAGACTTCGTCCTGCTCAACACCTGTCACATTCGCGAGAAGGCGGCAGAAAAGGTGTATTCCGAACTCGGCCGCCTGCGTGATCTGAAGAAGGAAAGGGCCAAGGAAGGCCGCGAGATGGTGATCGGCGTTGCCGGCTGCGTCGCGCAGGCCGAAGGCAACGAGATCCTGCGGCGCGCACCGGCCGTCGACCTGGTGATCGGCCCGACCACCTATCACCGGCTGCCCGAGGCGCTGAAGCGCGCCCGCAGCGGCGAGCGTGTCGTGCAGACGGAGTATGCCGTCGAAGACAAGTTCGAACACCTGCCGGCACCCGACAAGGCAAAGACCCGCATGCGCGGCGTTACCGCGTTCCTGACGGTTCAGGAAGGCTGCGACAAGTTCTGCACCTTCTGTGTCGTGCCCTACACGCGCGGCTCCGAGGTTTCCCGCCCCGTCGCCCAGATCGTCTCGGAGGCGGAAAAGCTGGTCGAGGGCGGCGTGCGCGAGATCACCCTGCTCGGTCAGAACGTCAACGCCTGGCACGGCGTCGGGCCCGATGGCCGCGAATGGGGCCTTGGCGACCTGCTTTCGCGTCTTGGCGAGATCGAGGGTCTTGCCCGGCTGCGTTACACCACCAGCCACCCGCGCGACATGGACGACAGCCTGATCGAGGCGCATCGCTCGATGGTAAAGCTGATGCCCTACCTGCACCTGCCGGTGCAGTCCGGCTCCGACCGTATTCTGAAGGCGATGAACCGCAGGCATACGGCGGCGGAATATCTGGCGCTGATCGCGCGCATCCGCGCCGTCCAGCCGGACCTCGCATTGTCGGGCGATTTCATCGTTGGCTTCCCCGGCGAGACCGATGAAGACTTCGAGGACACCATGCGCCTCGTCGAAGCCGTGGGTTATGCACAGGCATTTTCATTCAAATATTCGACCCGTCCCGGAACGCCGGGCGCCGAGCTCGGCGACCAGGTTCCCGAGGACGTGAAAGCCAAGCGCTTGGAAAAATTGCAGGCTTTGCTGTTTTCCCAGCAGCGCGCCTTTGCCGAGTCCTGTGTCGGCCGCGAAATCGACCTGCTTTTGGAGAAGGAAGGGCGCATGCCCGGCCAGCTCGTCGGGCGTTCGCCGTGGCTGCAGCCGGTGAATGTTGATGCAAAAGCATCGCAAATCGGTGACATTATCAAGGTGCGAATCATCAAGGCCGGGCCGAACAGCCTGTTTGCGGAGATGATCGGGTAAGGACCGAAAACAAGGAGCCTGAACCGCTTGAACGGACACGAATTGATCTCTTCATCCACGCGCCAGTCGAAAACAACTGCGACAGACGCCAATCACTTCGTGCTGACCTTCGAGAACAATCGGTTCGCCAGCGAGCTCTTCGGCCAGTTCGATCAGAACTTGAAGCTTCTCGAAGAGCGCCTGCGCATCGACGCTCGGCCGCGCGGCAATTCCGTCGCGATCTCGGGTGACGTCGTCGCCACCAACCAGGCCCGCCGTGCTCTCGATTATCTCTACGGGCGGTTGCAGGGCGGCGCGTCGATCGATACGTCTGATGTCGAGGGTGCGATCCGTATGGCGGTTGCCGCCGACGATCAGCTACAATTGCCGACCATGGAGCGTAAAGCCAAATTGACAATGGCGCAGATTTCGACGCGCAAGAAGACGATCGCCGCGCGCACGCCAACGCAGGATGCCTATATCCGAGCGCTCGAGCGGTCCGAGCTCGTCTTCGGCGTAGGCCCCGCCGGTACCGGCAAGACCTATCTTGCCGTCGCCCACGCCGCACAGCTGCTTGAGCGCGGCGCCGTCGATCGTATCGTGCTCTCTCGCCCTGCCGTCGAGGCGGGCGAGCGCCTGGGCTTCCTGCCGGGCGACATGAAGGAGAAGGTCGATCCCTATCTTCGGCCGCTCTACGACGCGCTCTATGACATGATGCCGGGCGACAAGGTCGAACGCGCGATCACCGCCGGGGTCATCGAAATCGCGCCGCTCGCCTTCATGCGCGGCCGTACGCTCGCCAATGCTGCCGTCATCCTCGACGAGGCACAGAACACCACATCGATGCAGATGAAGATGTTCCTGACCCGTCTTGGCGAAAACGGCCGGATGATCGTCACCGGCGATCCGAGCCAGGTGGACCTACCGCGCGGCGTTAAATCGGGGCTGGTTGAGGCCCTGCAGATCCTGAGAGGGGTCGAGGGCGTCTCGGTCGTCCGCTTCAAGGATGTCGATGTCGTTCGCCATCCGATGGTGGCGCGCATCGTCAAGGCCTACGAATCCCATACGGCCGTGCACGACGAAAGCGAGCAGGGCGACCGCTAACAGGCGGTCGCTGCGATCATGACGGCTTTGGATATCCAGATCAGCGTGGAAGAGGGCAACTGGCCGGACGAAGAGGCGTTGCTCGCCTTCTCGTCGCCCGTGCTCGAAGCGGCGGCAGCCTTTCTCGCAAGCGAAGAAAAGCAGCCGTTGCCGAAGATGCCGCCGGAGCTCTCGCTCGTCTTCACCGACGATGCCTCCATGCGCGCGATAAACGCCGAGTGGCGCAACCAGGACAAGCCGACCAACGTTCTGTCCTTCCCGGCCTTTCCCGTGACGCCCGGATCGATGCCCGGACCGATGCTCGGCGACATCATCGTTGCCCGCGAAACCCTTGAGCGCGAGGCGGTGGAGCTCGAGAAGTCCTTCGATCAGCATCTGACGCATCTTCTCGTGCATGGATTCCTGCATCTTTTCGGCTATGATCATATGGAAGATGATGAAGCCGAAAGAATGGAAAGCCTGGAGACTCGCATTTTGGCGCGTCTTGGCTTATCTGACCCCTACGGGGATCTTACCCCGGATTAACAGTTTGGACCGATGAGCGATTATAAAACACAGCCTGTCGCGCTGGCGACCGAGGAGGCAGATGCCTCCGGAGAGGCGGAGGCGGGCAGTAGTAGCACCGCCACTCGACACGAGGGCACGAAATCCACTTCCACCTTCTGGAGCCGGGCCGCGCGCCTTTTGCGCGGCGCAAGTCCATCGAGCCTGCGCGAGGATCTTGCTGACGCGCTGCAGACCGATGCCGACAGCAACACGGTCTTTTCGCCCGGCGAACGGGCGATGCTCAACAACATCCTGCGTTTCCGCGAGGTCCGGGTCGAGGACGTCATGGTCCCGCGCGCCGACATCGAGGCGGTCGATCAGAGCATCACCATCGGCGAGCTGATGGTGATCTTCGAGGAATCCGGCCGCTCGCGCATGCCGGTCTATAGCGACGGGCTCGATGACCCTCGCGGCATGGTCCACATTCGCGACCTGCTGTCCTACGTCACCAAACAGGCCCGCAATCGCCGGCGCAACGGCAAGGCCCAGGCGTCGACGACGGCTGCGTCCGAAAAGACGCCGCGCTCGCCCAAGGCAAGTTTCGACCTTTCGCGTGTCGATCTCGGCAAGTCGTTGGAAGAGGCAGGCATCGTCCGCCAGCTTCTCTTCGTGCCGCCCTCTATGCTGGCCTCCGACTTGATGCAGCGCATGCAGGCGGCCCGTATCCAGATGGCGCTTGTCATCGACGAATATGGCGGAACCGATGGCCTCGTCTCGCTCGAAGACATCGTCGAGATGGTCGTCGGCGACATCGAGGATGAGCACGACGATGACGAAGTCATGTTCGCGCGCACTTCGGACGATGTCTTTATCGCCGACGCTCGTGTCGAGCTGGAAGAGATCGCCGCGGCGATCGGTCCCGACTTCGACGTGCGCGAACAGCTCGAAGACGTCGACACCCTCGGCGGCCTGATCTTCGCTTCGCTGGGCCGCATTCCCGTGCGCGGCGAGGTCGTCCAGGCGATCCCGGGCTTCGAGTTCCAGATCCTCGACGCCGACCCGCGCCGCGTGAAGCGCGTCCGCATCATGCGCAAGCGCCCGCCCGCCCGCCGCCGCGTCCTGAGACCGGAAGGCGAGACGATTGCGGAGACCGGTGCGCTCAATCGCGCCAACGGTGCAGCCGCCCCCGAGGCAGCGGCCGACGAACAATAATTGTCCGGTTCCCGCGCGTTTCTGCGCGCGCGGGAAGTCCTCCCCCCACCTGTGACATCTCCCGAGGCTGTGTCGTAAACACCGACCAAGGGCCGGAACCGTCGTCTCGCCCCCCTAATCCAGCCCCGAAAGGGGACAGGCAGCCGGTTTTTTGAAAGACTGGCCCCGATTGATTCGGGTGTTGTTTCGCTCCTTCGCTGTGGCAGGCTGCGGGATCGACTGGAGGCTGTATGGCAAGATTGGCTGGCAGGGTGATGCTACTTTCCGGGTTCCCCCGGGCTTTGCTTGCTTTCTTCGCGGGGCTGCTCGCGGTTCTGGCCCAGCCGCCCTTCGGCATCTTCGCCTTTGCTTTCGTCGCTTTCCCGATTCTCGTCTGGCTGCTCGACGGTGCGACCGGAAGTCCGGACGGTGGCTTCATCCGCCGGCTCTGGCCGGCTGCGGTTGTCGGCTGGTGGTTCGGCTTCGGTTACTTCCTCGGTGGTCTCTGGTGGCTCGGCAATGCGCTGCTCGTCGAGGCCGACGAGTTCGCCTGGGCGCTGCCGCTCGCCGTCGTGGGCCTGCCGGCCTTTCTCGCGCTGTTCTATGCGCTGGCGACGCTGATCGCCCGCCTTTTCTGGTCCGACGGCGTCGGGCGCATCGCCGCACTCGCCCTGGGCTTCGGGCTTGCCGAATGGCTGCGCAGCTTCCTCTTTACCGGCTTTCCCTGGAATGCGATCGGCTATGCGGCCATGCCGATGCCGCTGATGATGCAGTCGGCAAGCGTCATCAATCTCGCGACCGTCAACATGCTCGCCGTCTTCGTCTTTGCCGCTCCCGCCCTGATCGCGACGGGCCGCGGGAGCCGGATCGGGCTCACGATCGCCGTCGTGCTTTTTGCCGGCCATGTGGGCTTCGGCTTCTATCGCCTGGCGCAGCCGGCGCCGGCCTCGCCCGAGCCGCCGCTGACCGTGCGCCTCGTCCAGCCGGTGATCGACCAGGCAAAGAAGCTCGATGACGGCGAGCGTGCCGCGGTGTTCGAGGAGCATCTGGCTTTGACTGCCGTGGCTCCGGAGAAAGACGGCAAGCGGCCGGATATCGTCGTCTGGCCCGAGACGTCGATCCCTTTCATCCTCACCGACAATCCGGACGCACTGGCGCGTATCGCCGAGGTGCTTGATGACGACCAGATCCTGATTGCCGGCGCGGTGCGCGTAGAGGATGCCGGCGCCGGTCTGCCGCCCCGCTACTACAACTCGATCTACATGATCGACGGTCGGGGCCAGATCATCGGCGCTGCCGACAAGGTGCATCTGGTGCCTTTCGGCGAATATCTTCCCTTCGAGGATCTGTTGTCTTCCTGGGGCCTGAGTTCGGTCGCCGCGTCGATGCCCGGTGGCTTCACAGCGGCCAAGAACCGTTCGCTGCTGACGCTGCCCAGCGGCCGCACGCTGTATCCGCTCGTTTGCTACGAGGCGATCTTCCCGGACGAGATCGATGGGGCCGCGCGCCGGGCCGATGTGCTTCTCAATGTTACCAACGACGCCTGGTTCGGAGATACGCCAGGCCCGCGCCAGCATTTCCATCAGGCACAATTAAGGGCCGTTGAAACCGGCACCCCCCTTGTCCGAGCGGCAAACAGCGGTATATCAGCAATTGTTGATGCACGTGGGGTTTTAATGGTAGGATTATCCTACAATTATAGGGGAGTGGTCGACACACTTCTGCCGGGAAGGATGCCTACCCCGCTGGACGACGCTATGCGAAGCCGCGTTTTCTGGCTGGGTGCGATCTTCCTCCTTCTGGTTGCAGTGTTTTCGCGTGTTGGTTTTAATATTAGGAAGAATTGACCTAAAACCCCTAAAATTGCATAGTGGTCCGCACCATCGTCCTTGTTGTGCTGGCTCTGTCCTTATCACCCTGGCGGTCGCTTCGGTGAGCGTAGGTCTCATGCTGGGCGATGGATAAACGAAACAGCGTGTTTGGGAACGCAGATATGATCGAAAACAAGAAGAAGCCGAACCCGATCGACATTCATGTCGGAAGTCGGATTCGTCTTCGCCGTACGATGCTTGGCATGAGCCAAGAGAAGCTCGGCGAAAGTCTGGGGATCACTTTCCAGCAGATCCAGAAGTACGAGAAGGGCACGAACCGCGTCGGCGCCAGCCGGTTGCAGAACATTTCAGGCATCCTGAACGTTCCGGTTTCCTTCTTCTTCGAAGACGCCCCGGGCGATAACGCTGCCGGTCAGTCCGGCATGGCAGAAGCTTCCAGCTCGAACTACGTCGTCGATTTCCTGTCGTCCTCCGAGGGGCTGCAGCTCAACCGCGCTTTCGTCAAGATCACCGACCCGAAGGTTCGCCGCCGGCTCGTCGATCTCGTCAAGGCACTCGCTGCGGAAGCAGAAAGCGAATAGTTCCAACGTTCCCGTCGGGACTTGAAAAACAAAGCGGCCATTTGTGCCGCTTTTTTCTTGCGCGCCTTTCCCTCCGGCGCACCAAAGTGATTGGCTGCAATGGCGATATAAAGATATATTTATGTCGTTGTGTGCTTGTTTTTCGGTCGCAAAACCACTAACACCGTGCCAGCGCTTTTTCTTCATTGAGGGGACTTCCCGCATGCGTGCAAACTACCTGTTCACGAGTGAATCCGTAGCCGAAGGTCATCCGGACAAGGTGTGTGACCGTATCTCCGACGAGATCGTGGACCTGGTCTACCGCGAAGCGGCCAAGACCGGTGTCGATCCCTGGGGCGTGCGTATCGCCTGCGAGACGCTGGCGACCACCAACCGTGTCGTGATTGCCGGCGAAGTGCGCCTGCCGCCGAGCCTTCTGAAGAAGGACAAGGACGGCAACGACGTCATCAACCCCTCGAAGTTCAAGTCCGCCGCCCGCAAGGCGATCCGCGAGATCGGCTATGAGCAGGACGGCTTCCACTGGAAGACGGCGAAGATCGACGTGCTCCTGCACTTCCAGTCTGCTCACATCGCTCAGGGCGTCGACAGCGCTGCCGACAAGCAGGGCGAAGAAGGTGCCGGCGACCAGGGCATCATGTTCGGCTACGCCTGCCGCGAGACCGCCGAGCTGATGCCGGCGCCGATCTACTATTCGCACCGCATCCTCAACCTACTCGCCGCTGCCCGCAAGAAGGGCGAGGGCGAAGTCGCCAAGCTCGGCCCTGACGCCAAGAGCCAGGTCACCGTACGCTACGTCGACGGCAAGCCGGCGGAAGTCACCTCGATCGTTCTGTCGACGCAGCACCTCGATGACACCTGGGATTCGGTCAAGGTTCGCTCGGTTGTCGAGCCCTATATCCGCGAAGCCCTCGACGATCTGAAGATCGCCGACGACTGCACCTGGTACATCAACCCGACCGGCAAGTTCGTCATCGGCGGCCCGGATGGCGATGCTGGCCTCACCGGCCGCAAGATCATCGTCGACACCTATGGCGGTGCCGCACCGCACGGCGGCGGCGCCTTCTCGGGCAAGGACACGACCAAGGTCGACCGTTCGGCCGCCTATGCTGCCCGTTACCTGGCAAAGAACGTCGTTGCCGCCGGCCTGTCCGACCGTTGCACGATCCAGCTGTCCTACGCCATCGGCGTCGCCCAGCCGCTGTCGATCTATGTCGACCTGCACGGCACCGGCAAAGTTTCGGAAGACCAGGTCGAGGATGCGATCCGCAAGACGATGGACCTGTCGCCGACCGGCATCCGCCGTCATCTCGACCTCAACAAGCCGATCTATGCCAAGACGTCTGCCTATGGCCACTTCGGCCGCAAGGCTGGCCGCGACGGTTCCTTCTCCTGGGAGAAGCTCGACCTCGTGAAGCCGCTGAAGGCTGCGATCGAGCAGAGCGGCGCCGTCAACGGCCGCGCTGCCGCCTAACAGGCGATGGGGCGCGGCGTCACGCCGCGCATTGAAGATAGCGAAACGTCCTGCTATCAGGCGTTTGCAAAAATCAAGGCGGGCGCTCCGACAAGGAGCGCCCGCTTCGTTCATTTTGATTTTGGGTTGGCCTGATCCAGATCGGTATGACCAAGGGAAAGACGACATGACCGAACCGCGCCGCGCCAGAGCAACCGAGGCCTTTTTCGGCCGCCGCAAGGGCAAGCCGTTGCGCGAGCGGCAGGCGGCGCATCTGGAAACCGTGTTGCCGACCCTGAAGCTCGACCTTTCGAGCCCGCCTCCGGCGGACCTGAAGACCCTCTATCCGCAGGGCGTGGACCGCATGCGCCTCGAAATCGGTTTCGGCGGCGGCGAACACCTGATCCACCGTGCGGCCGAAGCGCCGTCGACCGGCTTCATCGGCGTCGAACCCTTCGTCAATTCCATGGCCAAGCTTGTCGGTCATATCGAGGAGCGCGGCGTCAGCAACGTCAGGCTCTATGACGACGATGCCACCCAGGTCCTCGATTGGCTGCCGGCCGCGTCGATCGACCAGATCGACCTGCTCTATCCGGACCCGTGGCCGAAGCGCAAACACTGGAAGCGCCGTTTCGTCTCCAAGGTCAATCTCGATCGCTTCGCCCGCGTGCTGAAGCCCGGCGGCGTGTTCTGCTTTGCCTCGGATATCGATACCTATGTCAACTGGACGCTGTTGCACTGCCGCGATCACGCAGCCTTCGAGTGGACGGCAGAGACGGCTTCCGATTGGCTGACGCCCTATGAGGGATGGCCGAGCACGCGCTACGAGGCCAAGGCACGCAGGGAAGGGCGAAGCTCCGCCTATCTCACCTTCCGGCGCGTCTAAAGCAATTCCAGGAAAAGTGCGAAGCGGTTTTCCGTCCGGAATTGCGGACTGGAAGATCAATTCCAGGAAAAGTGCGGAGCGGTTTTCCGTCCGGAATTGCGGACTGGAAGATCAATTCCAGGAAAAGTGCGAAGCGGTTTTCCGTCCGGAATTGCGGACTGGAAGATCAATTCCAGGAAAAGTGCGGAGCGGTTTTCCGCTCGCGCTTGCGTCGCTCTCGAGAGCGACGGCTTCCATTCAAGCGTCCGATTGCCGTCTCCACCGACGGCAGCCTGTCAGTGCAGGGTGACCGTCTTCAGATCGTCCTCGGCCGCCTTGAAGAAGGTGCTGGAACGGTTGTCTGTCAGAAGGATCGGCGTACCGTCGGCACCGAAGAGCGCCCAGAGATCGATACCCGGTCCCATCTCCGGCGCTTCCGGGAAGCAGCGCGAGACTTCTTCCGAGCGCATTTTCCGGATGTAGCCGATTTCGCCTTCGCCGAGATGTGCGAGGTCGTTCTTCGACAGCGACGAGCTGATGTCTTTCAGTCCCATGGTGACACTCCGTGGTCGCCGGTGAGGGGAGAATCCCGCCGGTTATCCTACTCTGGGACTGAAATGTTAATTTTCTTTACCATACGAACCGGTTCGGGACGAACAAGGTCGACGGAGAGCAGGCCGTTGCGCAGTTCCGCGCCCAGAACCTTCATGCCGTCGGCGAGCACGAAAGTGCGCTGAAACTGGCGTGCCGCAATGCCGCGGTGCAGGTAATCGCGGTCGCCGTTGTCGATCTGCCGGCCGCGGATGACGAGCTGGTTCTCTTCGGTGGTGACTTCGAGGTCCTCTTCGGAAAAGCCTGCCACGGCGAGCGTGATGCGCAACCGTTCCGGTTCGTCGGTCGAGGCATCGCCGCGAACGCGTTCTATGTTGTAGGGCGGGTATCCGTCGTTGCCCTTGGCGATCCGCTCAAGGGTCTTTTCCATCGTATCGAAACCCAGCAGAAGCGGGCTCGTAAAAGGGGTAATTCGGCTCATTCTTCAAGTCCTTGCGAGATCAAGCGACCGTTGTTCGGACCTGCCTTGCAGCATCCTTTCCGCAATATGGTAGCTGTGCGCAATGAGTGCAAGCCGCTTGCCTCCGGCGTGCACGCAAATCATAGTCCGCTCTCGCAGAATCCGGGAATGGGACAAAGGAACGCCAGGGCGTTTACTCCCGTCCGGCCCAATGCAACGTATCGATCGCGCCGAACAACGTGGTCCAGGGAGGACGAGAAAGTGCCCGTGCCGAGAAAGATAATCATAGACACCGACCCCGGGCAGGACGATGCCGCCGCCATCATGCTCGCCTTCGGTAGTCCGGAAGAGATCGACCTGCTCGGCATCACCGCGGTCGCCGGCAACGTGCCGCTGGCGCTGACGGCCCGCAATGCGCGCATCCTGTGCGAGCTCTGCGACCGGCCGAAGGTTCGGGTGTTCTCGGGCGCCGACAAGCCGATTGCTCGCCCGCTGGTGACCGCCGAGCACGTGCACGGCAAGACCGGCCTCGACGGCCCAGAGCTTACCGAGCCGACAATGAAGCTCGAGGAGCAGCATGCGGTCGACTTCATCGTCGAGACGTTGCGAAAGGAGCCAGAGGGCACCGTGACGCTCTGCACGCTCGGCCCGCTCACCAACATCGCGCTGGCCCTGCAGAAGGCGCCTGACATTGCGCAGCGGGTCAAGGAACTGGTGATGATGGGTGGCGGCTTCTTCGAAGGCGGCAACATCACGCCCGCCGCCGAATTCAACGTCTACGTCGATCCCGAGGCAGCCGACATCGTCTTCCGTTCGGGCATTCCGATCGTGATGATGCCGCTCGATGTCACCCACCGGGTGCTGACCCACAAGGCGCGCGTCCAGAAGATCCGCGACATCGGCAGCCGCCCGGCGATCGCCATGGCCGAGATGCTCGAATTCTTCGAGCGCTTCGATATCGAGAAGTACGGCACCGATGGCGGCCCGCTGCACGATCCGACGGTCATTGCCTATCTGTTGCGCCCCGAGCTTTTCACCGGCCGCGATTGCAACGTCGAGATCGAGACCAAGTCGGAGCTGACGGCCGGCATGACCGTCGTCGACTGGTGGCAGGTCACCGGCCGGCCGCACAACGCCAAGGTTATGCGCTTCGTCGACGACCAGGGCTTCTTCGACCTTTTGACCGAGCGGCTGGCTCGCATCTGAGCCTCGGCTCAATCATCGTAGTCCAAACAAAAACGGCGCCCCGAGAGGCGCCGTTTTCTTTTGTCGTTCCGTTGATCAGAACTCTTCCCAGTTGTCCTGGGCAAGCGCATTGGCGCCGGAGGTCTGGGTCAGCACCCGCTGCGTCGAAGCTGAGTAATTGCTTCGCGCTGGGTTCGCCGCCGGAGCGGGCCGCGCCTCGCGGGCGGGGGCCGGGACCGGAGCGGGGCGTTCGGCCGCGCGCATGCGCTCGGCCGTGCCACGCAGCATAGCCGCCGAGGACGGTTGGGCCGATGCGGTCGCCTGCGCGACCCGGAAGCGGGCCACGAGCGTGTTGAGCGTTCGGGCTTCTTCGTTGAGCGCCATGCCGGCCGCGGTCGTTTCCTCGACCATCGCGGCGTTCTGCTGGGTTACCTGGTCCATCTGGTTGACGGCAGAGTTGATCTCCTTCAGGCCGACGGCCTGTTCTGAAGCGGAGCTGGAGATCTGGCGGATGAGGCCGTTGATCTGCACGACCTGCTCGGCGATCTTTTCGAGCGCGCCACCGGCCTTGCCGACGAGATCAACACCTTCGCGCACCTGGCCGGCCGAGGTGTTGATCAGTGTCTTGATCTCCTTGGCGGCATTGGCAGAGCGCTGGGCGAGTTCGCGCACTTCCTGGGCGACGACGGCAAAACCCTTGCCGGCCTCACCTGCACGCGCTGCTTCGACACCGGCGTTCAGCGCCAGAAGGTTGGTCTGGAAGGCGATTTCGTCGATGACGCCGATGATGCGGCTGACTTCGTGCGAGGACTGCTCGATGCCCTTCATCGCGGCAATCGCCTTCTGCACCACTTCGCCCGACTGTCCGGCATCGCTGCTGGCCACGTCCACCGATTTGGCGGCGACCTTGGCGTTTTCGGCGCTGGCGTTGACCTGCGAGGTCAGCTCGTCAAGAGCCGCTGCTGTCTCTTCCAGGCTTGCAGCCTGCTGTTCGGTCCGGTGCGACAGGTCGTTGGCGGCGCTGCTGATTTCGCTGGTGCCGTTGCCGATGTTGACGACCGAATGGTTGACGGTGCGGATCGTCTCTTCGAGGCTTTCCATCGCCGCGTTGAAGTCGCGCTTGAGCTGCGCGTATTCGCCCGGGAAATCGTCGGTGATGCGGAATGCGAGATCGCCGGACGACAGATGCGAGAGACCCTTGCCGAGGCGGGCGACGATGTCGCGCTGAAGCGCGCTCGATTCTGCACGCTCGGTTTCCGAGCGGCCGCGTTCGCGCTCGGCCTGTTCGCGCTCATGGCGGGCTTCGCCTTCGAGGCGCTTGGTGTCGGCAAGCTGATGGCGGAAGCCTTCGAGCGCCTTGGCGACTTCACCGGTTTCGTCGGAACGATCCTGGCCGGCGATCGCCTTGGTGTAGTCACCATGGCTGAGATCGTTCACGTCCTTGACGAGGCTTGCCAGCGGCTTCTGCACGAAACCACGAACCGCGAGATAGAGACCGAGCAACACAGCGCCGAGCACGACGAGGCCGCCGACGATCATCATGTAGGTCTGATCCTTGACCGGCGCATTGATCGCGGTACGCGGCACGTCGACGAGCACGACCCAGCTGGTGTTCACGCCCGAGAGAGTGAACGGATAGACGAGACGGTCGAAGGGCTCGTTGCCGTCATAGGAGAGGTTGGAGATGATGCCCGGCTTGCCGGAGGCGAGCGCGTTCTTGACGACCTCGTTGCCTTCGCCGTCATACTCCTTGAGCAGAAGGTCCGGGATCGGCGCGACCAGCCATTTGCCGGTCTGCGACAGCAGGTAGACGCGGCCGGTGTCGAAGGGCTTCAGCTTCGAGAGGCCATCGCCGAGCGAGGCGAGCGAAATGTCGACGCCGGTGACGCCGAGAAGCTTGCCGCCGGACATGACCGGGTAGGCGATCGAACTCATCGCGGTCGGAACGTCGGTGTCCTGCGCGGTGTAGGGCTGGGTGATTGCACCCTTGCCGCTTTTTGCAGCGAGTTTGTACCACTCGGCCGCATAGTCAGCGCCGAAAGTGGAGTACTGGATTTCGTTGGTGCGGCTCTTCGACCAGTAGGGCGTGAAGATGCCCTTGTCGTTACCGCCCAGTTCCTTGTTGTTGACGAGGTCTTCCTGGCGACCATCGAAAGCCTTGGGTTCTTCCGCGAACCAGCTGCCGAAGGCGAACGGGTTCTGCTCGAGGTTTGCCCTGAGGATGTTGATCACCCCGGTGCGCTCCAGCGACTTTTCGGCGTGTGCGCGGCCGAGGATGCCCGCCATCGAGCGGGCAGCACTTGCAAGCTCGCCGATGTCGCCGGCAATGTCGGAGGCTATCGCGCGGGCTTCGCCGCCAGCCTGTTCGAGGACCAGCGTTTCGACGCGGTCCTGGGTCTGGGATATGAGAACGAAATTCGAGGCAAGCAGGACAAGTGCGATCGTGCCGCCTGTCACCGCGATCAGTTTGGTCGCCAGCGATTTGGCTTGGAACTTGAACATGAAATCCTCACGTGCTGGGAGGTTCGCAGGTTTTCACCTGCGGTGGACGCATTTCGCAATGGGGGTGAACTCCATCATGGAGCGTCAGATGCCGACCGGCATGTTGGAGACGACCAGGCGCTTCGGCCGGTTTTCTCACGGTCCTGAATAGACTGGAGATTCTTAAGATAGGGCCAACACGGACGCTGTTTTACGCATCGCTTGCATAAAATTGCACGCAAAGTTTTATGTCCGCGACATCGGCTGTCCGGATTGCGCAAGCGGCCGTCGGGAGGGTGAAATCTATGCGGGCCAGGGCCTGGGAAAAATGAGACGGGCGACTTCGCCCGTCTCAAGTGCGTGCTTCTGGCGCAGGATTTAGAGACGCGACGCCACGTCCGCAGCAAGCGGGATCGAGGGCTGGGCGCCGCTCTTCAGGCAGGCGAGAGAGCCGGCGACTGCTGCGCGGCGCAGAGCGTCGGGGAAGGCGATGCCGGCATCGAGGCTGGCTGCGAGATAACCGCAGAAGGTGTCGCCGGCGCCGACGGTATCGACCGGCTCGATCTTCAGGCCCTTGGCGCGCTGGATCTCGCCTTCATGTACGGCCACCACGCCTTCGGCGCCAAGCGTGACGATGACCGTCTGGCCGGTCTCCGCGTGCAGCGCCTTCATCGCTTCTTCGCGCTCAGTGCTCCCGATACCGCTCTTGCCGGCCAGCAGTTCGAATTCGGTTTCGTTGGCAATGACGATATCGGCCATGCGGCCGAGGCGGGCTGCGTCCGGTGTCAGCGGCGCGATGTTGATGACCGAACGCACGCCCTTCTGTTTGGCGGCGGTGAGCGCCTTCTCGACCGAAGCGGCCGGAATTTCGAGCTGCAGCATCAAGGTATCGCCGGGCTTCATGCCGTCGACGGCCTTCACCGCATCGGCTTCATCGACCGTCGCATTGGCGCTGGCGACGACGACGATGACATTTTCGCCGTCACCGCCGACGAGGATATGGGCGGTGCCGGTCGGCTCGCTGACCGTCTTGGTCAACGACAGGTCGGCGCCCGCACCCTTCAACAGTTCGAGCGCGCCGTCGGCAAAGCTGTCCTTTCCTACCGCGCCTGCCATCTGCACCGTCGCGCCGGCACGTCGGGCGGCCAGCGCCTGGTTTGCGCCCTTGCCGCCGGCGGCGGTTGAGAAGCTGGTGCCCGCGACGGTTTCGCCGGGCTTCGGAAGGCGCGCGGTGGTGGCGATCAGATCCATGTTGATGGACCCAAAAACAGTAATCATGTGAAACTATCCTGTCGGCTTTGCGAATTGGGCCGGAGAGTGCCCGACAGCCTCAGTCCTCGTCAACCACCCGCAGGCGCAATTGCCCGACCCGATTGTCGACCGCGGCACGGGGTTCGTCGGCGTCCCGTGTGCCGCCTTCCGCTTGCAGCTCGAGGGCCTCGATCTTGGCGCCGCGGCGGGTGAGTTTGCTGGAGGAAACGAGGATGTCCTCGACATCCTTCTGGCTCATGGCGAAATGGCCCTGCAGCTTGCGCACGCGCTCGTCGAGACGGCCGAGATCCTCCATCAGCCGTGCGACTTCGCCCTGGATCAGGTGCGCCTGCTCGCGCATGCGCGCATCCTTGAGGATCGCCTGGATCACCTGGATCGACAGCAGCAGCAGGGAGGGCGAGACGATGACGATCCGCTGGCGGTGCGCCTTCTGCACGATCGCTTCGAAATGCTCGTGGATCTCCGCAAAGATCGATTCCGAGGGTACGAAGAGGAAGGCGGTGTCCTGCGTCTCGCCCGGGATCAGATACTTGCCGGCGATGTCCCGCACATGCGTTTCCATGTCGCGGCGAAAGAGTTGGGCGATCTGCTGGCGCCGCTCCGGGGTCGGAGCATCCCGCATCGCGTTCCAGGCTTCGAGCGGAAATTTTGCGTCGATGACCAGCGGCGGTTGGCCGTTCGGCATGCGGATGGTGCAGTCGGGCCGCACCCCATTCGACAGCGTCGCCTGGAATTCGAAGGCGCCCATCGGCAGCCCGTCGGCGATAATCGCTTCCATGCGCGACTGGCCGAAGGCGCCGCGCGTCTGCTTGTTCGATAGAATCGCCTGAAGTCCGGCCATGTCCTTGGCGAGCGACTGGATGTTGTTCTGGGCCGTGTCGATGACCGCGAGGCGCTCCTGCAGCCGGCGCAGGTTCTCGTGTGTCGCCTTGGTCTGCTCGCTGATCGAGGCGCCGATGCGATGGGTCATGCCGTCGATGCGCTGGCTGAGCGTCTGGTTGAGCTCCGCCTGCCGGGCGCCGAACACCTCGGCCATGGCCGCGACCCGCCCTTGCATCTCCGTCTGTGCTGCTAGCAGCATTGCCATCTGTTCCTGCCGCTCGTCGTCGCGGGGATTGCGCCGGCGCGAGAGCGCCATCAGGCCGGCAACAGCCAGCACAAGGCCGGCGGCAATCGCCAGATGGCCCAGGGTAATCGGCAGGGTGCCGATGAAAAACAACGGCTGGGCGAAGGGAAGGGGCGCGGGTTCCATGCGCCAAACCTAACAGATTCTCTCGCGAAGTGTAGATCAAAACAAGAACATATGTGCGCGGCGGTTAACGCCCGACGAGGGACGAGCGGGTGCCGCAGGTGGCAAGGCAATTTCCTTGCGCGTCGATGGAAAGATCGGCTATGGGAGCATCATGACCATCAAGCCGCTTATCATCCTTCCCGATCCTGTGCTTCGCCAGGTTTCAACGCCGATCGAAACCGTCGACGCTGACGTCCGCCGTCTGGCTGATGACATGCTCGAAACCATGTACGATGCCCCCGGCATCGGCCTTGCCGCGATCCAGATCGGTGTCGCCAGGCGCATGCTGGTGCTCGACGTTTCGAAAGAGGGCGACGAGAAGACGCCGCTTGTCTTCATCAACCCCGAGATCGTCGCTTCGTCCGACACCTATTCGGTTTACGAGGAAGGCTGCCTGTCGATCCCGGACTACTACGCCGAGGTCGAGCGCCCCGCTGTCATCACCGTCAAGCACCTCGACCGCGACGGCAAGGAACAGACGATCGAGGCCGAAGGCCTGCTCGCCACCTGCCTGCAGCACGAGATCGACCACCTGAACGGCGTGTTGTTCATCGACCACATCTCCAAGCTCAAGCGCGACATGGTGATCCGCAAGTTCACCAAGGCTGCCAAGACGCGCGGCGCAAAGGCGATCTGAGCCTTCGATCGCGGAAGATCACGCGAAATTTTGAAGGCGGGAACCCATTGAACATTCCAGGAAGAGCGTGAAACGGCTTTCCTGGAATTGTCCTGTTTTTAGAGAATGAGATCATTTCGCCGTTTCCCCGCATGAAGTGATCTGAAAGGACGGAGTTACCGCCTTGTCGCTTCGCATTATCTTCATGGGCACACCGGAATTTTCGGTGCCGACACTGGCGGCACTTGCCGAGGCCGGTCATCAGATCGTCGCCGTCTACACCCAGCCACCGCGGCCGGGTGGCCGCCGCGGGCTCGATCTGCAGAAATCGCCGGTGCACCAGGCGGCCGAACTGCTGGGTATTCCGGTGCTGACGCCGCTCAACTTCAAGGACGAGGCGGACCGCCAGACTTTCCGTGATTTCGGCGCCGACGTCGCCGTCGTCGTCGCCTATGGGCTGCTTTTGCCCGAGGCCATCCTCACCGGCACCAAGCTCGGCTGCTACAACGGCCACGCCTCGCTGCTGCCGCGCTGGCGCGGTGCAGCGCCCATCCAGCGCGCGATCATGGCCGGCGACCACGAGACCGGCATGATGGTGATGAAGATGGAAAAGGGGCTCGATACCGGCCCGGTCGCCCTCACCAAGACGGTTCAGATCGGCGAGACGATGACCGGGGGCGAATTGCACGATCGCCTGATGCAGGTCGGCGCCAGTCTGATGCGGGAAGCGATGGCAAAACTCGAGGCCGACGATCTGCCGCTGACGGTCCAGGCCGAGGACGGCGTTGTCTACGCCCAGAAGATCAGCAAAACGGAAACCCGCATCGATTTCACCCGTCCCGCCCGCGAGGTGCACGACCATATCCGCGGCCTGTCGCCATTCCCGGGCGCCTGGTTCGAACTTGAGATCGCTGGTAAGCCGGAACGCATCAAGGTTCTGAACTCGGAGCCCGCTTCCGGCAAGGGCGAGGCCGCCACGGTGCTCGACGATAATCTGACGATTGCCTGCGCCGAGGGCGCCGTTCGGCTCACCCGCCTGCAGCGCGCCGGCGGCAAGGCGTTGGGGGCGGCCGACTTCCTGCGCGGAACGCCGGTTGCGCCCGGCACGAGGGTCGGCTGATGCCGCGGTTCAAGCTGACCGTCGAATATGACGGCTCGGATTATGTCGGCTGGCAACGGCAGGACAACGGCGAGTCCGTGCAAGGCGCGATCGAAAAAGCGATCCTGTCTCTGACCGGGGAGACCGTGTCGATCCGCGGCGCCGGCCGCACTGATTCCGGTGTGCACGCCAGTGGCCAGGTGATGCATGCGGATCTCACGCGTCCGTGGAAGCCCTACACGCTGCGCAACGCGCTAAATGCCCATCTGGGGCTTGCGGGCGAGCGGGTGGCGATCCTCGAGGCCGAGGAAGTGTCCGAAGAATTCGACGCGCGCTTCTCGGCGCTGCGCCGCCACTATCTCTACCGCATTATCTCGCGGCCCGCGCCGCTGGCGCTTGAAGCCCGGCGCGCCTGGTGGGTGCCGAAGCCGCTCGACCATGAAGCCATGCATGCAGGCGCCCAGCGCCTCGTCGGCCATCATGACTTCACCACCTTCCGCTCCGCCCATTGCCAGGCGGCGAGCCCGGTGCGCACGCTCGATCGGCTGGACGTCGCGCTTGTCGCCGGCGTCATCGAGATCCGCGCAACGGCGCAGAGCTTCCTGCACAACCAGATCCGCTCCTTCGCCGGCTCGCTGAAGCTGGTGGGCGAGGGCAAGTGGACGCCGGACGATCTGCAGGCAGCGCTTGAAGCCCGCAACCGCAAGGCCTGCGGCCCCGTGGCGCCGCCCGATGGGCTTTGTTTCCTTCAGGTGGATTACTGATCCTGAAGTCCTAGCTTGTCGGGATCAGACCGAAGAAGCGCTGCAAGAGATCGCCGATCATCATCGACGGCAACAGGAACAGCGCCGTCAGCGCCGAGGCAAGCAGCGTCTGGTTGCCGGTCACCATGCGCAAGAGCCGGAAGAGCACCGCAACGCTGATGACGAGCAGCGTCAACCAGATGAAGCTCGTCAGCCCCTGGCTCCCGGGAATGACGACACGGATCGCCGCCGGCACCGCCATGGCGTAGGAGAGCGGAACCGAGAGCCAGTTTGTGGTAACGACGATCGGTACCACCGCTCCGGCAAATCCGAGTGGGCGCGAGAGAATGGCGATCAGCACCAGCGGCAAGAGCCAGCTGACGAGATCGACGACGAGCAGCTTGAAGATGAAGCCGATGCCGATCGTGGTGCCATCAGGCATGACCGAGAGGTAGTAGAGCCGCCAGGACGCCCAGGTGACGGCGATCGCCGGCAGGCACCAGAGCATGGACGTGAACGAGCGCCAGAGGCCACTCTCGCTGAAATCGAGCCAGCGGAAGCCTTCTTCGTTACCCTGCGCCAGGAGCCAGAGCCCCCGGATATAGGCAAGCACCTCATCAAGCAGCGGCATGGCCGAACCAGCGGGCGATGAAGGTTTCATAGATATTGGTCAGGGTCTCGAGGTCGGCGACGGCGACCCGTTCGTCGACCATGTGCATCGTCTGGCCGACGAGGCCGAACTCGACCACCGGGCAATAGTCCTTGATGAAGCGCGCATCCGAGGTTCCGCCGGTCGTCGACAGCTTCGGCTGGCGCCTCGTGACGGCTTCGACCGCGCCGGAGAGCGAATCGATCAGCGCGTTGTTGCGTGTGAGAAACACGTGGCTCGGGCGCTCGGCCCAGACGATTTCGTAGCGAACGGGGGCGCGGTCCGGACGCAGGCTACCGCTTGCCGCAGCACGGTCGAGCCGGGCGATGATCTCGGCCATCAGGCTATCCGCCGTCCATGTGTCGTTGAAGCGGATGTTGAAGGCGGCCGTCGCCTTGGCCGGAATGACGTTGACGGCACTGTTGCCGACATCGATCGTCGTCACTTCGAGATTGGAGGGCTGAAAGCTCTCGGTGCCGTTGTCGAAGGGTGGGTCCATCAGCGCCTGCGTCAGTTGCAGGATGCCGCGCACAGGGCTGTCGGCAAGGTGCGGATAGGCCGCGTGCCCCTGCACGCCATGAACGGTGATGCGGCCGGACAGCGAGCCGCGCCGGCCGATCTTGATCATGTCGCCAAGGCTCTCCGGGTTGGTCGGTTCGCCGACCAGGCACGCATCCCAGCGCTCGCCCTTGTCGGCCGCCCATTGCAAGAGCTTGGTGGTGCCGTTGATCGCCGGTCCCTCTTCGTCGCCGGTGATGAGGAAGGAGACCGAGCCCTTCGGGGCGCCATGCTTTTCGACATGGCGGGCGATTGCCGCGACGAAGCAGGCGATGCCGCCCTTCATGTCGACGGCGCCGCGGCCATACATCTCGCCGCCGGCAATGTCGGCCGAAAACGGACCGTGGCTCCAGGCGGCCTCGTCGCCGACGGGAACGACGTCCGTATGCCCGGCAAACATCAGATGCGGACCTTCGGTTCCAAGCCGCGCATAAAGATTCTCGATGTCGGGCGTGCCAGCCTCCTTGGCCATCACGCGGTCGACCGCGAAGCCGAGCGGCTTCAGCATGGCTTCAAGGGCTGCAAGCGCGCCGCCTTCGGCCGGGGTGACTGAGGGGCAACGAATGAGGGTGGCGAGATTGGCGATCGGATCGGTGGAGGTCATCTAACGTTATGCCGTCTGCATGGCCACGAAGGGCCTTGGGAATGGAGGCTGCTGGTTTATCCGATCGCCAGCGAACTGTCACGCAGGATGGGGCACGCGAGACGGGAACTGTGACGTCGAACGCAGAACGGCGCCGCGCCTGGGCGGAGGCGCAGCGCCGCAGCTTCAACGGGCCGGAAGGATCCGGCCCGCCTGAAGATCGCGAAGGGAATGGAGAAGGGCTTATTCTCCGGGTGCGAGATGCGGCGCCTCGATATGGGCTCCCGCATGCTTCAGAGGCCGCTCGCCAGCGAGTTTGCGGATCAGCACGTAGAACACCGGCGTCATGAAGATGCCGAAGGCGGTGACGCCGATCATGCCGGCAAAGACCGCGATACCCATGGCCGAGCGCATTTCCGCACCGGCGCCGGTCGACATGACAAGCGGCACCACGCCCATGATGAAGGCCATCGAGGTCATCAGGATCGGGCGCAGACGCAGCCGGCTCGCTTCGATCGCCGCCTTGACCGGCGTGCTGCCCGACAGTTCCAGTTCGCGGGCGAACTCGACGATGAGGATGGCATTCTTCGCCGATAGCCCGACCAAGACGATCAGACCGATCTGGGTGAAGACGTTGTTGTCGCCTCCGGTCAGCCAGACACCGACGAGTGCCGCCATGATGCCCATCGGCACGATCAGGATGATGGCGATCGGCAGCGTCAGGCTCTCATACTGGGCCGCAAGCACGAGGTAGACGAGCAACAGCGCCAGCGGGAAGACCAGGATGCCGGAGTTGCCAGCCAGGATCTGCTGGTAGGTCAGGTCCGTCCATTCGTAGCCGATGCCCGGAGGCAGGGTTTCAGCGGCGATGCGTTCGATGGCTTCCTGCGCCTGGCCGGACGAGAAACCCGGTGCCGGGCCGCCGTTGATGTCGGCCGACAGGAAGCCGTTGTAGCGGATCGCCCGTTCGGCGCCGACCGTCTGCTCGACCTTGAGAAGCGCCGACAGCGGGATCATCTCGCCGGATTGCGAACGCACCTTCAGCTTGCCGATGTCGTCGGCATGGCTGCGGTAGTTCGCATCCGCCTGGACGCGCACGCTGTATGTGCGGCCGAAGGCGTTGAAGTCGTTGACGTAGAGCGAGCCGAGGTAGATCTGCAGCGTCTCGAAGACGTCGGTGACGGCCACGCCGAGCTGGCGTGCCTTCACGCGGTCAAGGTCGGCATAGAGCTGCGGCACGTTGATCTGGTAGCTCGAATAGAGACCGGCCAGCTCCGGTGCCTGGTAGGCCTTGGCGAGGAAGGCCTTGGTCGCCTCGTCGAGCGCCTGGTATCCGAGGCCGTTCTTGTCCTCGAGCTGCAGCTTGAAGCCGCCGGTCGTTCCGAGACCCTGGACGGGCGGCGGCGGGAACATGGCGATGAAAGCATCCTGGATGACGCCGAATTCCTGGTTGAGCTGCATGGCGATCGCGCCGCCGGACAGTTCAGGCGTCTTGCGTTCCTCGAAGGGCTTGAGCGCGACGAAGACGATGCCGGAGTTCGACGAGTTGGTGAAGCCGTTGATCGACAGGCCCGGGAAGGCGATGGCGTTTTCGACGCCCGGGTGCTTGAGCGCAATTTCGCTCATCCGCTTGATCACGTCTTCCGAGCGGTCGAGCGTGGCTGCGTCCGGAAGCTGGGCAAAGCCGATCAGGTACTGCTTGTCCTGCGCCGGTACGAAGCCGCCGGGGACCGCGCGAAACAGCGTGAAGGTGACGCCGAGAAGCACGACATAGACCACCATGATCAGCGACTTGCGCGTCAGGATGCGACCCACGCCGCGGCCATAGGCTTCCGAGCTTGCCCCGAAAAAGCGGTTGAAGCCGCGGAAGAACCAGCCGAAAAGCCTGTCCATCACCCGCGTCAGCCAGTCCTTCGGCGCGTGGTGGTCCTTCAAGAGAAGGGCAGCCAGCGCCGGGGAGAGCGTCAGCGAGTTGAGCGCCGAGATCACGGTCGAGATGGCGATCGTCAGCGCGAACTGGCGATAGAACTGGCCGGTGAGGCCGGTGATGAAGGCGAGCGGCACGAACACCGCGACGAGCACCAGCGCGATCGCGATGATCGGACCCGAGACTTCCTGCATGGCGCGGTAGGTCGCCTGGACCGGCGACAGTCCCTGCTCGATGTTGCGTTCGACGTTTTCCACCACGACGATCGCGTCGTCGACGACGATGCCGATCGCAAGCACGAGGCCGAAGAGGCTGAGCGCGTTGATCGAGAAGCCGAAGACATACATGACGGCGAAGGTGCCGACGATCGAGACCGGAACGGCGACGAGCGGGATGATCGAGGCGCGCCAGGTCTGCAGGAAGATGATGACGACGAGCACGACCAGCGCGATCGCCTCGAGCAGCGTGTCGACCACGGATTCGATCGAAGCGCGCACGAACTGTGTCGTGTCGTAGACGATGCCGTAGTCGACGCCTTCAGGCATGGTGAGCTTCATCTCGGCCATGGCCTTGCGGACGTCGTCCGAAATCTGGATCGCGTTCGATCCAGGTGCCTGGAAGACCGCCATGCCGACGGCCGGCTTGTTGTCTAGCAAGGAGCGCAGCGAATATTCGGACGCGCCCATTTCGACGCGGGCGACGTCGCCAAGGCGGGTTACTTCGCCCTGGGCGCCGGATTTGACGACGATGTTCTCGAAATCCTCAGGCGTCTGCAGACGGCCCTGCGCGTTGACGGAAAGCTGCAGGTCGAGACCCGGGACGGAAGGCGAGGCGCCGATGACGCCGGCCGCCGCCTGGACGTTCTGGCCGCGCACCGCGTTGGCGATATCGCCTGCGGCAAGGCCGCGCTCGGCTGCCTTCTGCGGGTCGATCCAGATGCGCATCGAATAGTCGCCACCGCCGAAGATCTGCACCTGGCCGACACCTTCGATGCGGGCCAGCCGGTCCTTGACGTTGAGCACACCGTAGTTGCGCAGATAGTTGATGTCGTACTGGCCGTTGGGCGAAAGCAGGTGCACGACCATGGTCAGGTCGGGCGAGCTCTTGACGGTGGTGACGCCGAGGCGGCGCACCTCCTCGGGCAGCCGCGGCTCGGCCTGCGAGACGCGGTTTTGCACGAGCTGCTGCGCCTGGTCCGGATCGGTGCCGAGCGCGAAGGTGACGGTCAGCGTCATGAGGCCATCGGCGGTCGCCTGGCTCTGCATGTAGAGCATGTCTTCGACGCCGTTGATCTGTTCTTCAAGCGGTGTCGCCACCGTTTCGGCGATGACGGCCGGGTTTGCGCCCGGATATTGCGCGCGCACGACGATCTGCGGCGGGACGACTTCGGGATATTCGGAGATCGGCAGACCGGTCATGCCGATCAGGCCGGCCACGAAGATCAGGACCGATAATACGCCCGCGAAGACCGGGCGGTCGACGAAGAAGCGTGAGAAGTTCATGGTATCCCCCTTGGGATGCGTTCGGGCAGACCTCCGGCGGGCGCGGCGAAAAAACGCGCCGCGCGGCCATGTCTGCAGAGTGATGCCTTGGCTGGAGCCTCTTCACACCGGGCGAAGAGGCGCCGGGATTACTTGGCGATAGAGGCGGTCGTTTCCTCGACCTGCTGCGGCGCCACGACGACGCCGGGGCGAACCCGCTGCAGGCCGTTGACGACGATGTTCTCGCCGGACTTCAGGCCGCTTTCGACGATGCGCAGACCGTCGGAATTCGGCCCCAGCTTCACCTGGCGATACTCGACCTTGTTGTCGGTGCCGACGACGAAGACGAATTTCTTGTCCTGGTCGGAGCCGATGGCGCGGTCGCTGATCACAAGCTTTTCCTCGGGGTCCGGCTCGCCGATGCGGATGCGGACGAACTGTCCGGGGATCAGCCTGCCGTCGGCGTTTTCAAGCGCCGCGCGTACCCGGATCGTGCCGGTTGCCGCATCCACCTCGTTGTTGATGAGCTGGATATGGCCCAAGATCGGCGTGCCCTCGTCGGCGGCGGTGCCGACCTGGACCGGCAGGCGCTCGATCGCATTGCCGCCGGCCGATGCTGCGAGCCGGGCGAGAGCGGTGGTGACCACTTCTTCGCTGGCGTTGAAGCTCGCATAGATTGGATCGACCGAGACGAGCGTTGTCAGCACAGGCGAGGCGGAACCGGCAGCAACGAGGTTGCCGGCGGTGACGTCGAGCCGGCCGACGCGGCCGGAGATCGGCGCACGGACCTCGGTGTATTGCAGATCGAGTTCGGCCGTGCGCAGCGCCGCCTTGGCCGAGCGCACCTCCGCCTGAGCTTCGTCATAGGCGCTGGCGCGCTGGTCGACGCTGCTCTGCGGCACGGCGCTGGTGGTCACCAGCTTGCGGCCGCGCTCGAGCTCGATCTTGGCGAGCGAAACACGCGCTTCGGCAGCCTCGACCTGGGCCTTTGCCCGCTCGACGGCTGCGGCATAGGGCTCGGGATCGATCGTCACCAGGAGGTCACCTTGCTTGACCAGCGCACCTTCGCGGAAGTGGGCTTTCAGGATGGCGCCGCCGACGCGCGGGCGCACCTCGACACGCTCGATCGCTTCAAGGCGTCCGGAGAATTCCTCCCAGGTGGTGATGCGCTTGGACTGCGCCCGCGCCACCGAGACCGGCACGGCCGGCGCAGGAGCGGCGGACGCATCGGTCGCGGCATCGGCCTCGAAATGCTGCGGCAGGCCGAACATGACGGCGGCGCCGCCGCCGACAGACAAAAGGATACTCAGGCCGGCGCCCCAGAGGGCCCGGCGGGTCACTGTCGATGTCATCTTTTCTCTCCTTGCCGGTTGGGAGCCGGCGCTTTGCGTTCGATGCCAGATCGGGGAATGAGCCTCTGAGCGGCCCCGCCTAACGCACCGTCATTTCCGCCGGCTTTGCCCCCGCCTTCTGGAAGAAGCGGGCGAAGATGCCGGTAATTTCCTTCTGCTGTGCCGACCAGCTTTCGCCGGTGCCTGCGTTCTGCGGCAACCATCCGGCGCGTCCGGGCAGCACGTGGGATTCGACCGCCACGCCCGCCTTGCGCAGGCGCTCGGCATAGGCTTCAGCCTCGTCGCGCATCGGACACTCTTCGCTGGTCACGATCAGCGAAGGCACGAGGCCGGCGAGCCGCGTACAGTGGGCCGGCGCGGCGTAAGGGTGGGTGAAGCCACCGTTCTGGCCGAGATAGCGCTGCCAGCCGTCGGCGATCGATTGCGCCGAGGACTGGGGACAGTATTGACGGAACGATGCCGTTGCCAGGCACGGATCCAGCATCGGCGACAGCAGGATCTGGCCCTTGAGATCGGTCAGATACTGGTCTCGCGCCATCAGCGCGGCCCCGGCGGCGACATTGCCGCCAGCCTCTTCGCCGGCCACGAACAGCGACGACTTCTTGTGTGCGAACTGCGGGCAGCGCGCGCGCATCGACGACAGCATGGCATAGGCGACATCGAGGGCCGCAGGAAAGGGATTGAGGCAGGCCGCGGAATATTCCGGAGAGATCACCACCGCTCCGGCTGCCGCGAGTGCCTCGGCAACGCGCTCGCCGGCAGCGATCGTTCCGCCGACGAAGGAGCCGCCATGCAGGTGCAGTACGATCGGCGGCGGATTGAGCAGGGTCTCGCCGCGGTAGACGCGTGCGGTGCACGAGCCTTGGCCCGTCTGCATCGTCTCCACTTTGAACTGTTCGCCCATCTCTCTTGCCTTCGGCCCGAGCCAAACCCACATGTGGCGACAACACGCCAAGATAGGAGAATAGCATTGTCTTCTGTCTGGAATAGTCTTTTCAATCTGATTACACTATTCGTATTCTCGAACAATTACGGCTCTTGAAAATGGACCAGCTCACGGCCATGCGCGCCTTTCTCCGGGTCGTCGAAACCGGAAATTTCACCCGCGCTTCCGCTTCGCTGAATATGCCCAAGGCGACATTGACCAATCTCATCCAGGGATTGGAGGCGCATCTGCGCACAAAACTTCTGAACCGTACCACCCGCCGGGTGCTGGTAACGCCCGATGGCGCGCTCTATTACGAACGCGCTGCCCGCCTTTTGACCGACCTCGACGAACTCGACGGCAGTCTTTCGAGCGCCCAGACCTTGCCGAAGGGACGGCTCAGGGTGGAGATGGCAAGCGCGATTGCCAACCTGATCGTGATCCCCGCGCTACCGGAGTTTCACAAGCGTTATCCCGACATCCAGATAGACCTCGGGGTCTCGGACAGGACGGTGGACTACGTGGCCGAGAATGTCGATTGCGCCATCCGCGTCGGTGCGCTCACCGACCAGTCCCTGATCGCGCGCCGCATCACCGAGATGAGCTTCGTCGCCTGCGCAGCGCCCGATTACCTCTCGCGCCACGCGATCCCGCAGCATCCGTCGGATCTCTCGAAGAATTGCTACGTCGTTGGCTACTTCCGGCCGCAGACCGGGCAGCAGTTGCCGTTCTACTTCAAGCGCGGCAACGAGGAGATCGAGGTGAACGGCCGCTATGCCGTGGCGGCGAATGAAGCCACCACCTATCTCGCGGCGGCGCGAGCCGGCCTCGGCGTCATTCAGGCGCCGCGTTTCATGGTGCGCGAGGACCTCGAGACCGGCGCCATGCGGCCGGTGCTGGAGGATTGGGAAGTCGAGCCCATGCCGATCTATCTCGTCTATCCGCCGAACCGGCACCTGAGCAGCCGGCTGCGCGTCTTTGCCGACTGGGTGGTCAAGATCGTCGCCCAGTCGCAGCTCGACGCTGCCTGACCGTCACGCGCGCCGGCTCGATGCCATGCATGATCCGCGTTGCGCTGAGCGTCCGGGCGGAGTGCCGGGACCGCTCGCTCCCGGTCCTCGGAATAACAAAAAAAGGCGCCGCGATCGGATCGCAGCGCCTTGTTGATTGGCTTTTGGGTTGCCGTCGCCGGGCTCAGCCCTGGCGGTTCTTGGCGTTGCCCTTCGGCTTGGTTTTGGGCTTGAAGCCGCCGTCCTTGCCAGCGTCCGTCTTGCCCTTCTTCTTGTTGCCCCAGGGCTTTTCGGCGCCCTTCGCCGGTGGCCTGTCCTCGGTATGGGCGGGCCCATCGCTATAGGCGGCCTTCTTTTCGAACTTGCGCTTCGGCTTGAAGTCGCCGCGGTCGTCATTGCGAGGGGCGTCGTCGGAATAGGGGCGCTTCTTGGCAAAGCCCGGCTTATCCTTGGAGTAGTTCGGCTTGTCCCTCGAGAAACTCGGCTTTTCCTGGCGCTGCTGCGACAGATCCGGCGCACCGGCGAGCGGCTTCACGCGGATGCCCTTCTCCAGCATCTTGTCTTTGCCGATCGCTGACAGGAACCGTTCGGCGCCCTCGGCGGTCATCTCGACGAAGGTCTCTTCCTGCTGCATGCGGATCGCGCCGATGTCGCGCTTGGTCAGCTTGCCGTGACGGCAGAGCATCGGGATCAGCCAGCGCGGCTCAGCACTCTGCTTGCGGCCGACGGACAGCGAGAACCAGCTGCCGTCGCTGAAATCGGCCCGCTCGGCGCCGAAGTCCTCGCGCGGTGCACGATCATCGCGCGGTGCGCGTTCGTCGCGGCGCGGCTTGGCGCCGACAGCGACTTCGATCAGGTCTTCCGGAGCGGACCGTCCGGAACGGAACTGGCGTACGAAGGCGGCGGCCATCTGCTCGGCACCGTGGCGCTCGATAAGTGCTGCCACGATCGCCTGTTCGTCCTCGCGGATCGGCTCGGCAAAGCTCGTATCGGCAAGCAGGCGCTCGTCGTCACGTTGGCTGACCTCGTCGGCCGACGGCGGGCGTGCCCAGGTCGCGGTAATCCGGCCGCCGTCGAGCAGGCGCTCAGCCTTGCGGCGCTGGTTGACCGGCACGATCAGTGCGCTGACGCCCTTCTGACCGGCGCGTCCGGTGCGGCCGCTGCGGTGAAGCAGCGTCTCGGAGTTGGTTGGCAGATCGGCGTGAATGACCAGTTCCAGGCCCGGCAGGTCGATGCCGCGGGCGGCAACGTCGGTCGCAATGCAGACGCGGGCGCGGCCGTCGCGCATGGCCTGCAGGGCGTGGGTGCGTTCGTTCTGGCTGAGCTCGCCCGAAAGCGCCACCACCGAGAAGCCGCGGTTGTTGAAGCGGGCGGTCAGATGGTTGACCGCGGCGCGGGTCGAGCAGAACACGATGGCGTTGCGCGCTTCGTAAAAGCGCAGCACATTGATGATCGCGTTTTCGCGATCGTTCGGCGCAACGGTGAGCGCGCGGTATTCGATGTCGACATGCTGCTTCTGTTCGGAAGCGGTGCTGATGCGTACGGCGTCGCGCTGGTAGTTCTTGGCAAGCGTTGCGATCGACTTCGGCACGGTCGCCGAGAACATCAGGGTGCGGCGATCGTCCGGGGACTCTTCGAGAATGAATTCGAGGTCCTCGCGGAAGCCGAGGTCGAGCATTTCGTCGGCTTCGTCGAGAACGATGGCGCGCAGCGAAGAAATGTCGAGCGAGTTGCGGCGAATGTGGTCGCAAAGGCGACCGGGCGTGCCGACGACGATGTGGGCGCCGCGTTCCAGCGTGCGCTTCTCGGTGCGCATGTCCATGCCGCCGACACACGAGGCGATCGTCGCGCCGGTCTCACCGTAGAGCCACTCAAGCTCGCGCTTGACCTGAAGCGCCAGTTCGCGCGTCGGTGCGATGGCGAGCGCCAGGGGGGCACCGGCAGGCCCGAAGCGGCGTTCGTCGCCAAGCAGCGTCGGCGCCAGCGCCAAGCCGAAGGCGACCGTCTTGCCGGAACCGGTCTGCGCCGAAACCAGGGCGTCGCGCCCGGCGAGTTCCGGATCGCGCATCGCCTGTTGAACCGGCGTCAATTCGTTGTAACCGCGTTTTGCCAACGCCTCGGCGATCGCAGGCGCGATCCCTTCGAATTCAGTCATATCTTGTCTTTCGGATATCGGTCGTAGAGCCCAGGACGAACGGATCGTCTCGGCGCCAATTGCCGCGGCCAACACGTCGCGGGCCTGTCATGGCGCGCTACATACGCGCTCACGCGGTTCTTGTACAGGGGCGAAGGGTTCAAGGGCCGGGTTCGTCGCTGCGCGCGCCGAACTCGTTGGGCCCCTGATCGCCCGGCCAGAGGCAAAGGGCGATGAAGACGACCGGGCTCAAGACCGGGATAAACAGAGTGAGGGAAAGCGGGCCGGGATAACCGATATCGTGCAGGCGCTTGATCGCCAGCATGGCGATGGAGGGCAGCGAGACGAGGCTCGAGACGACGAATGCCAGCGTCCAGAGCGCCAGCACCGTCTCATTGCCCTCGTTGGCAACCATTCGGGCGACCATGAAGCCGCCGATCAGGAACCAGAACAGCCAGGAGAGAAAGAAGGGCAGGCGGCCGATGCGACCGGAGGGGCTGAAGAACAGCCAGGTCATGCTCGGCTGCGGCCCCTCCGGTGTCATCGCGATCAGTCCCGAAGCAGTTCGTTGATGCCGGTCTTCGAGCGGGTCTTCTCGTCGACGCGCTTGACGATGACGGCGCAGTAGAGGTTCGGCGCCGGCTGGCCGTTGCCCATGGTCGAGCCCGAGGGCATCGAACCTGCGACGACGACCGAGTAGGGCGGCACTTCGCCATAGGTCACTTCGCCGGTGGCGCGGTCGACGATCTTGGTCGACTTGCCGATGAAGACGCCCATGCCGAGGACCGAGCCTTCGCGCACGATGCAGCCTTCGACGACTTCCGAGCGGGCGCCGATGAAGCAGTTGTCTTCAATGATCGTCGGGCCGGCCTGCATCGGCTCCAGCACGCCGCCGATGCCGACGCCGCCCGAAAGGTGCACGTTCTTGCCGATCTGGGCGCAGGAGCCGACCGTTGCCCAGGTATCGACCATCGTGCCTTCGCCGACATAGGCGCCGAGATTGACGAAGGAGGGCATCAGGATGGCGTTGGGGGCGATGTAGGCCGAACGGCGCACGACGCAGTTCGGAACGGCGCGGAAGCCGGCCTTCTCGAACTCGTTGACGCTCCAGCCGTCGAACTTCGAGGGCACCTTGTCCCACCAGACCGACTGGCCCGGGCCGCCCTTGACGATTTCCATCGGGTTGAGGCGGAAGGAGAGCAGTACGGCCTTCTTCAGCCACTGATTGACCGTCCAGTTACCGTCTTCGCCGCGCTGTGCGACGCGGACCTTGCCGCTGTCGAGCAGGTTCAGCGCCGTCTCGACGGCATCGCGCACCGCGCCGCGCGTTCCGGTGTTGACGGAGTCGCGGTCTTCAAAGGCGGCTTCGATCGTCTGCGACAGGGAGGCGAGGTCGTGGTTCGTCATCGGAATTCCTTAAAGTTCGGCGGTTATCCTGCGAAAGCTCTACTGCATAAATCCGAAAATCGGAATCGATTTAAGGACAAAATTATGCAGCAGATCTAGCTGCTGCAGCGACCTTGACACGTCCTGAGCGGCGGTGGCTGCACGACGTGATCCTGAAAAGTTGAAGGGCTTTTCAGGTCCCTGGAGTGGCCGGGGCTTGGCAAACTGAGGCGAACACGGCACTACAGCGCCGCGTACCCGTTCGGGATGCGCAAAGGCCGCCGCAGCGCGCTGATGCGCTTGCGACCTTCATGACCGAGGATTGAGGATAGGACGCGTCTGGACGAGATGCCGATTGTCCGGAACGCGACGGGAAAGACGAGAATATGGCACGCATGAAGAAGCGCGCTCTGCGCCGCAAAGATGGGGTCTGGGATCCGCTGGCCGACAGCTCGCAGAGCCGGCAACGCGCACAGACCGTTCCGGTCACGCCGCAATCGGCTTCGCCTTCCTATCGCCTCGCCTATATCGACGACGATTTTCTCTGCCGCGAGGAACTGCGCCCGATCCGGCTGCAGCTCGAACTCCTGAAGACCGAAATGATGCTGGAAGAGCGCGGCATCAACTCCACCGTCGTCATGTTCGGCGGCGCTCGCATTCCTGAGCCCGGCGGCGACGCCTGGGCGGCGAAGAACGAGACGCAGCGCAAGAACCTCGAAGCCGCCTCGGTCTATTACGAGGAAGCACGCAAGTTCGCGCGGCTCTGCTCCGAGCATTCGGCCAAGCTGCACTACAAGGAATATGTCGTCGTCACCGGCGGTGGGCCGGGCGTGATGGAAGCCGGCAATCGCGGCGCCGATGATGTCGGCGCGCCGTCGATCGGCCTCAACATCGTGCTGCCGCACGAGCAGGCGCCCAATCGCTACGTGACGCCCGAACTGTCGTTCAACTTCCACTATTTCGCCATCCGCAAGATGCACTTCCTGTTGCGCGCCAAGGCCGTCACCGTTTTCCCGGGCGGCTTCGGTACGCTGGACGAGCTCTTCGAGACGATGACGCTGATGCAGACCGGGCGTCTTGCGCTGGTTCCGCTCATTCTCTTCGGGGAAAAATTCTGGCGCTCGATCGTCAATTTCGAGGCGCTCGCCGAGTTCGGCACGATCGCGCCCAACGATGTCGACCTAGTCCACTTCGTCGAAACGGCCGAGGAAGCCTGGGAGATCATCTCCCGCTTCTACGAAACGGTCGATCCGAAGTCGGTGCCGATGGCGAACGGCCGCCGCTGAAACGATCTCGCGCGGAACGCCTCCGACAATGCGCATAGCCCCTCGCTGGGGGGAGCAAGGGGCTATGGGCTAGCCGGGAGCCTCTCCACCGGGCGGTGGGGAGAGAGAAGAGCTCCCGTCAGATCTTCTTGGTAAAGTCGGCCGCGTCGATGACGCCGTCGCCATTCTTGTCACGCCGCTTGAACATGGCTTCCGCGGCGCCTGAAACCTCGCTGGCACTCAAGGAGCCGTTGCCGTCGGTATCGACGCGCTTGAAGGCCTTGGGCCGCAGGCCAGGCAGCATGGCCGGGCGGGCTTCCTTCAGCTTGGCAAGGGCGGTCTCGCGCTCCGTGCCGGTCTTTGCCTTGGCGTCCTTCCAGGCCTTGCGCGCCTCACGGAAGGCCTCGCGCTTGACCTTCATTTCTTCGGCGCTGATCTGCCCGTCGCCATTGGTATCGAAGGTTTTGAAATTGTCGGAGATCCGCGCCTGGAACTCGGTGAGCGAAACCTTCTGGTCCTTGTTGGTGTCGAGGCGCTCTATCATGCGCTGGCCGCGCTGCTCGGGCGTCATCTTTTCGCGGGCAGCAAAGGAGGGGGAGGCCATTCCGGTGACGGCGACGGAGAGTGCAGCCACGCCGAGGATCAGGGTCTTGTTCGGCATCATGCGTCCTTTCGATCGGTTGTTTCTGATCGCAAGGATAGACGCGGGTGCAGCCGACGCCAGTTAAACTTTGGTAATTTAAGTCATTGGCCGAAAAGGGGTTTTTCGGCGGCAAAATTGTGTCGCAGCGGGCGGGACGCCGTCTTTGCGGCGTCCGCCAGCGCCACTCTAGAGATCTGTGAGGAGGCTCCGCAGGAAGCCGGTGAGGTCTTCCGTCACGTAGTCGATCTGCTCGTCGGTGTCGTTCGACTTTTCCCACGATTCCGCAAAGGTGTATTCGAGGTTCTGCGGCACCAGCAGCACCGTCTTCATGCCCAACGCCTTCGGCACGAGGAGATTGCGCGGCAGGTCCTCGAACATCACGGCATTGCGGGTATCGACCCGGTGCAGGCTCATGAACTTGTCATAGGTCTCGCCCGCGGGCTTCGGCACGAAGTCGGCGGCGACGATATCGAAGATGTCGTCGAAATGGTCGAGGATCCCGAGCGCCCGGGCCGTCATCTGCGCATGGGCAACGCTGCCATTGGTGAAGATGAACTTGCGGCCGGGAAGCGACTTGATCGCTTCGCCGAGCGCCGGGTCGGCCGGAACGATCGAATAGTCGATCGCATGGGCCTGCTCGAGGAACTCGTTCGGGTCGATGCCGTGATGGACCATCAGGCCTTTGAGCGTCGTGCCATGGTCGCGGTAATAGTCCTTCTGCAGCTTCTTGGCGTCGGCCGGATCGAGCGACAAAAGCTTCGCCACATAGGCCGTCATGTTGCGGTCGATCTGCGCAAACAGGTTGACGTGGTGGGGATAGAGCGTGTTGTCGAGGTCGAAGACCCAGTCGGTGACATGGGCGAACTCGGAGCGGGTCGGCAGGCGGGCGAGCTTTTTCATGACCGCCTTATGACACGACCGACCGTGGCGGCAAACGGGAAAATGGCGATGCGGGGCCGGGCGTAATGCTGTCGCATAGATTAGCGCTTTGAATTGGCGGTTGTGCGTGGCATCTTCCGGCTCGCGCGGTTTTTGGCTCGGGGATGCGGATGCCAATGTCGAACGAAGTATTCTATCTGCTCTTTCTGTTCGGATTTTACACGTTCACCGTCGTTACCTATTTCGCGCTTGGCTATGGCATCACATGGCTCAACGAGCGCAATCCCGAGCGAAAGATCCAGAAGGGACGCGGTTCCGACAAGCGCCGCAGCGCCGAGATCCGCCAGAGCCTCAAATCGATGTTCAGCGCCTGCCTGCCGCTGACGATCGGACTTTACGCCCAGCAGAAGGGCTGGGCGCCGGCGCCCTGGACGCTCACCTGGTGGAACGCCCTGCCGCTCTTCGTGCTCAGCATGATCCTCTACGATGCCTGGTTCTATTTCATGCACCGGCTGCTGCACACCAAGTGGCTCTACCCGCTGCATGCCCTGCATCATAAAAGCGTGGCGCCGACGATCTGGAGCACCTATTCCGAGGACGTCTTCGACAACTTCCTGCTTCAGAGCTTTTCGGCCGTCGTCGTTTTCGTCGTGCCGTTTCCGCCGCTGGTGCTCATCGCCCATCGGCTGTTCGAACATTTCAACGGCATGATCGGCCATTGCGGCTTCGAGTATTTTGCCGCCTCCACCGCGCGCTACCCGTCTCCGCTGCTGTGCACGACGTTCCATGATCAGCACCATTCGGGCTTCAGGTACAATTACGCCAACTACTTCTCCTTCTGGGACCGTGTGCTCGGAACGCTCGCGCCGAACTACGATCAGCGGGTAAAGACCTTCGAGGACGAGGCGCCCCGGATCACGATCAGCGAGGGCACGGAGCTCGCAGAGGCGCGGGAAAGGGCGGACTAGCAACCGGTCCGTTAGGTGGTCCTTGGCAACGAGCCGGCCTGCATGCTAGCTCGAAACGATGGAAACCTGGGTCCTCATCACCATCGCCGCGGCCTTCCTTCAGAACGTCCGCTCCGCAATGCAGAAACACTTGAAAGGCGTCATGGGCACGACGGGCGCGACCTTCGTGCGCTTCGGCTTCGGCCTGCCGTTCGCCTTCCTCTATCTCGTTGTGCTCTGGCAGGTGGTGGGCCGTCCGCTTCCGGTGCCGAACGGCACTTTCTTCCTCTGGGCGGTGATCGGGGGGCTGGCGCAGATCGCCGCAACCTTCCTGCTCGTCCATCTCTTCTCCTTCCGCAACTTCGCCGTCGGCACCGCCTATTCGCGCACGGAACCGGCGCAGGCAGCGCTTTTCGGCCTGATTTTCCTCGGCGAAAAGGCGAGCGAGGGCACGCTGGTGGCGATCGCCATCTCGGTCGTCGGCGTGATGCTGATTTCGGTGGCGCGCACGACCCTGAGTGCGCGCACGCTGGTGACCTCGGTATTCTCGCGCACGGCCGGCATCGGCTTGCTGTCCGGCACCTTCTTCGGCCTTTCGGCCGTCGCCTACCGTTCGGCGTCGCTGGCACTGGCGCCGAGCCTGCCGGCACCCGACTACATGATGCAGGCAAGCTTCACGCTCGGCTTCGTCATCCTCTTGCAGACCGTGGTCATGCTGATCTGGATCGTGGTGCGCGAACGCGACGAGCTGCCGCGCATCGCGGCTGCCTGGAAGCCGGCCTTTGTCGTCGGTTTCGTCGGCGCGTCTGCCTCCTTCGGCTGGTTCATGGCGATGACCCTGCAGCAGGCGGCCGTCGTCAAGGTCGTCGCCCAGGTGGAAATGCTCTTCACCTTCGCCTCGTCCTTTTTTATCTTCCGCGAATGGATCAACAGACTGGAGCTATTGGGTTGCCTGCTGATCGTGCTCGGTGTCGTCATGCTGGTGCTGATCTGAAAAATAGACGCCCGAAAACCGGCGTCTCCCGAGCCGTGGTCATGCTAGAACCGCGGCATGTTGTTCGATCTTCCCTCCGATGAAACGCTCTACGACGCCTTGATGGCGCGCAGCAGCGAATACGAAGGTTCGGCCTTCGTCTGCGTCAAGACAACAGGCGTCTTCTGCCGCCTGTCCTGCCCGGCCCGCAAGCCGAAGCGGGAAAACACGATCTTCGTCGGCTCTATCGGCACCTGCCTGGAGACGGGGTTCCGTCCCTGCCAGCGCTGCCGGCCGCTTGCCACGTTCGGCGCCAAGGATCCGCTCGTCCAGGAGCTTCTGCAGGCGCTGGAAGCAGCACCGGAGCGCCGTTGGAGCGAGGACGACATCGTGTGCCGCGGGCTTGATCCCTCGACCGTCCGGCGTGCCTTCAAGCGCGCGCTCGGCATCACCTTCCTCGATCTCGCGCGCCATCGTCGCCTAGGGCTCGCCGCCCGCCAGCTCGCCGACGGTGGTCGGGTGATCGACGCCCAGCTCGAGGCCGGCTACGAGTCGCCGAGCGGGTTTCGCGCAGCCTTCCAGCGCCTGCTCGGCGATGCGCCGGCGGCAGCGCAGGGGAGGGCGCTGCTCTCGTCCGACTGGATCGAAACGCCGATCGGGCCGATGGTCGCGGTTGCCGATGCGACGCACCTCCATTTGCTGGAGTTCCACGAACGCAAGGCGCTGCCGACGGAACTGGAGGCGCTGAAGCGCGCGACGCGCTCGGCCATCGTCCCCGGCCGGACGGCGCCGATCGATCAGATCGAAGGCGAGTTGAAGAGCTATTTCGCCGGCGAGGCGGGCGGATTTCAAACTCCGCTTGCGCCCGGGGGAACGCCCTTCGAGCGCAACGTCTGGGCGAAGCTCGTGAAGATTCCCGCCGGCGGGACACGTTCCTATGGTGACATTGCCCGCGAGGTCGCTACGATCCAGTCCGCACGTGCGGTCGCCAAGGCCAACGGTTCCAACCGGATCGCCATCGTCATTCCGTGCCACCGTTGCATCGGCGCGGATGGCTCATTGACCGGTTACGGTGGCGGGCTCTGGCGGAAACAGTGGCTGCTTCGGCACGAGGCGAAAATGAAACCAGTCAGCCTGTTGGTGGAGGAAACACAATGAACCAGAAGGAAAAGGCGCTCGCCTTCGCCGCCCTGCATAAGAAGGGTGACCCGGTAGTGCTCTACAACATCTGGGACGCCGGCAGCGCCAAGGCCGTGGCAGAGGCCGGTGCCAAGGCGCTTGCGACCGGAAGCTGGTCGGTGGCGGCCGCCCACGGCTTCGGCGACGGCGAGAAGGTGCCTCTGGCCTGGCTTGCCGATATCGCACGCCTGATCGTGGCGAGCACCGACCTGCCCGTCAGCATCGATTTCGAAGGCGCCTACTCCGACGACGCTGCGACCGGTGCCGCCAATGTCTCGCGCATCCTCGACGTCGGCGCCATCGGCATCAACTTCGAGGACCAGATCGTCGGCAAGGGCGGCGTGCACCCGGTCGAAAAGCAGGCGGAGCGCATCCGCGCCATCCGCGAGATGGCTGACCGGCGCGGCATCCCCCTGTTCATCAATGCCCGCACCGATCTCTTCCTGCAGGAGGGTGACGAGAGCCGGCATGCCGGCCTCGTCGACGAGGCGATCGCCCGCGGCAAGGCCTATGCCGAAGCGGGCGCCAGTGGCTTCTTCGTACCGTGGCTGGTGGACGAGGCGCTGATCGCCAAGGTCTGCGCCGCCTCGATCCTGCCCGTCAACATCATGATGCGCCCGGCCGCACCCGACCTGAAGACGCTCGCCCGCGCCGGCGTGTCACGCGCCAGCTACGGTCCGGGCCCATACCGCGTGATGATGGAAGAATTGAAGGCGGCGGCGACCGAGGTCTACGCTCCGCGCTGAGCTCGGGGCTCGATGAAATCGCGCTGCGCAAGTTGCGCGATTTCACCGCGAAAACGTACGTTTTTGGCCGCAGCCTGGAGCTGTTATTTCCGCAATCTTCAGCTTTATCGTGTCTCTGGCAATTCTTTGCGACCCAAGAGGCACCGTATGAAGATTGTTCTGCTCAATCCGCCGCATACGGCCATCGGCAGCCGTATTCCCGACGATCATCTTCCGCCGCTCGGCCTGCTCGCCGTTGGCGGGCCGCTCATCGATGATGGCCACGCCGTGCGGCTCATCGATTGCGAATTCGGCCCTTTGGGCTTCGAAGAGATTGTCGCACGCGTGCTCGACGACTGCCCGGATCTTCTGCTGATCGGTCATTCGGGGTCGACGTCGGCCCACCCGACGGCCAAGCGTATTGCCAGCGATGTCAGAATGACCGCACCGTCCGTCCGGGTGATCTATGGCGGTGTGTTCCCGACCTATCATTGGCGCGAGGTTCTAAGCGAGAGCGGCGCCTTCGATTACGTCGTCAGGGGAGAGGGCGAAGAGACAGTGCGACGGCTCGTGCGCGCCCTGTCATCCTTAGAACCCTTGAGCGAGGTTCCGGGCATCGCCTATCGCGATGATGACGGGGTTGCGCTCGCCACCCGTCCGACCGAGGCGATCGCCAATCTCGATGCCTACCGCATCGGCTGGGAGTTGATCGAGCATCGGCACTACAGTTATTGGGGCGGAAAACGCGCTGTCGTGCTGCAGTTTTCGAGAGGGTGCCCGCATTTGTGCAACTATTGCGGCCAGCGCGGTTTCTGGACGCGATGGCGGCACCGGGATCCGGTCGCGTTCGCTAAGGAGATCGCCCGCCTCCACCGTGAAGAGGGCGTGGAACTGATCAATCTCGCCGACGAAAACCCGACCTCGTCGCGCAAGGGCTGGCTCGCCTTCCTGAACGCCATGATCGCCGAGAACGTGCCGGTGCAGATCGTCGGCTCGACGCGGGCAGACGATATCGTGCGCGATGCCGACATCTTGCACCTCTACCGCAAGGCCGGTGTCGTTCGTTGGCTGCTCGGAATGGAAAACACTGATGACGCGACGCTGAAGCTGATCAAAAAGGGCGGGACGACCACGAGCGACCGGCAGGCAATCGCGCTCCTGCGCCAGCACGACATTCTTTCAATGGCCACCTGGGTGGTCGGCTTCGAGGAGGAACGCCTGAGCGATCTTTGGCGTGGTTTCAGGCAACTTCTTTCCTACGACCCGGACCAGATCCAGGCGCTCTACGTCACGCCGCACAGGTGGACCCCGTTCTTTGGCCTCGCCAGGGATCGCACCGTCATCGAGCCGGACATGCGCAAGTGGGATTACAAGCATCAGGTGCTGAAGATGAAGCACCTTCACCCGGTCGTGCTTTTTCTGAGCGTGAAATTGATCGAGGTCGCGATCCAGGCGCGGCCAAAGGCCCTTGCGCGCGTCCTCCTGCACCGCGACCCGCAGCAGCGCCATTCGATGCGGTGGTACACCCGCATGGGGCGCAGGGTCTGGTTTCACGAGCTCTACGAATTCGTCTTCCGCCGCCGCCATTTCGCCGCCGGGCCGTCGCTTGAGGTGTTCTGGGGAGCGCCGCAGGAGGCCGAGGAGGAATCGATGTTACCGCCCCGCAGGCGCCATCCCTCGGACAGCGCGGCCGCATAAAAAATCCGGAAGCTGTGTGAGACGGCTTCCGGATCCTCGTCATGTCATTGCCGATCGGGTTGCGTCAGGGCACGATCAGCGTGCCGGCGCCGCGCTCGGTGAAGATTTCGAGCAGCACCGAATGGGCCGTCTTGCCGTTGAGGATGACGACGCCCTGAACGCCCGCCTTGATCGCGTCGATGCAGGTCTCGACCTTCGGGATCATCCCGCCGGAAATCGTGCCGTCGGCGATCAGCGCGCGGGCCTGGGATACTGAGAGTTCCTTGATCAGGTTGCCCTGCTTGTCGAGCACGCCGGGAACGTCCGTCAGGAACAGCAGGCGCGTGGCGTTCAGCGCACCGGCGATGGCGCCGGCGAAGGTGTCGGCGTTGATGTTGTAGGTGTGGCCGTCACGGCCGGGCGCGACCGGCGCGATCACCGGGATCATTTCCGAGCGGGCGAGCAGGTCGATCAGCGTGCGGTCGACTTCGACCACTTCGCCGACGAAACCGAGATCGAGGACGCGCTCGATATTGCTATCCGGATCCTTGACGGTCTTGCGTGCCTTTTCGGCGAAGACCATGTTGCCGTCCTTGCCGCAAAGGCCGATCGCCCATTCACCCGTCTGGTTGATGAGCGCGACGATCTCCTTGTTGATCGAGCCGGCGAGCACCATCTCGACGATCTCGACCGTCTTTTCGTCGGTGACGCGCAGGCCGCCTTCGAACTTCGATTCGATGCCCATCTTCGTCAGCATGGCGCCGATCTGCGGGCCGCCGCCATGCACGACGATCGGGTTGACGCCCGACTGCTTCAAAAGCGCGATGTCGCTTGCAAAAGCGCGACCGAGCTCGCTGTTACCCATGGCGTGGCCGCCATATTTGACGACGATCGTCTTGTTCTCGTAGCGCTGCATGTAGGGCAGGGCCTGGGTGAGCAGGCGTGCCTGGATTTCACTTTCATTGGCGGACATGGCGGACCCTCGAAAAATACCGGCTGCTGTTTAGCGCAAGTTCCGGATCGATGGAATGATCGGAGAGCAACATAAAGGCCGAATGACGATACGGCTGGTTCAAAGTGAACTGCGCCCTATCTCTGGAGAGATGAGGCTTCGGGGCGCGTTCTATGATCGATGAGGATATAGCCGGCCTGCTTGGCCGCGTTTCGCTCGGCGATCGCGACGCCTTCGCCGAACTGTATCGGCAGACCAGTCCGAAACTCTTCGGCATCTGCCTGCGTATTCTTGGCAATCGGGGCGAGGCGGAAGAAGCGTTGCAGGAAATCTACGTCAAGATTTGGCAGCGGGCCGGCCGGTTTTCGCAAGGACAGGCGGCTGCGGGTTCCTGGCTGGCGGCAATAGCGCGTAATCAGGCCATCGACTTCATCCGGGCGCGCAAACCGGCTGCCAATGTGATTGACGAAGCCTACGATTTGGCTGATCCTGCTGCCGATCCGGAAAAGTTGGCAGTCGTGAGAGCAGAAGGCAGGCGGATCGACGCGTGCATGGAGGAGCTTGAAGAAGACCGCGCGGAAGCGGTACGGCGCGCCTACGTCGAGGGCCTGAGCTACCAGGAACTGGCTGACGTCTTCGCGGTGCCGCTGAACACTATGCGGACTTGGTTGAGGCGCAGTCTCCTGAAGTTGCGAGAGTGTATGGAGCGATGACGACACCAACCCCAGAGGGCCGGGACTTTCGCCGCGACGAGGTGATCGCGGGCGAGTATGTGCTCGGCGTGTTGTCTGCCGACGATCGCCGCAAGGTCGAGGCCCGGCTTGCTTCCGATCGCAACTTTGCCGCCATGGTCGACCGCTGGCAGAGCAACCTTTCCTCCTTCGACGACGCCTATGATCCGGTGGTGCCCCCACCCAGGACGTTCTCCGCGATCGAACGGCAGCTTTTCGATACGTTGCGGTCGGAACCTGTACGGTCCCGCGGGCTCTGGCACTCGCTGGCGCTCTGGCGAGGACTGGCGCTTGCCTCGTTCGCCGCGCTGCTGGTGATGGGCGCCTCCATGGCCGGCCTGTTCGAGACGCGGTCGACCGGTGCCTCGCTTGTTGCCGAACTCTCGGGGAAAGGCAGCGCCATCGATCTCGTCGCCCGCTTCGACCGGGCATCGGGCCGCTTGCAGGTAACGCCGGTGGCCGCCAGCCAGGCGGAACAGAAATCCCTCGAACTTTGGCTGATCAACGGCAGCAATCCGGCAATCTCGCTCGGTGTCCTGCCGCAGACCGGGGAGGGCGAAATCGCCGTGCCGTCGACCTTCCGCTCGCGGATCTCCGCCGGCTCGGTTCTTGCCGTCAGCGTCGAGCCGCTCGGCGGTTCGCCGACCGGCGTGGCCACCGGACCGATCATCGCGCTCGGCAAGGCGCGAAACCTCTGAGCGCGTAATCTCGATAAATACCCAAATTTATCAATCGACAACTTTCCCGAAAATTCCTGAAACTCTTTCTCTCGTCCTTCCGTTGCTTGTCTTGTTCCCCCGCAGGGAACGGCAGCTTCGGCGGGCGGCCCATGCGCCGCCTCCCTCAACAGGAAGGAAGAGAAGATGTTCACGTCTGCCATCCGCTTGGTCGCAGCAGCGTCCGTCCTCGCAGCAAGTGCCTTCGTCGCCCATGCCGAAAATCCGATGGTCGGCGGCGCGCCGATGTATGCGGAGAAAAACATCGTCGAGAACGCCGTTAATTCCAAGGATCACACCACGCTGGTCGCGGCCGTCAAGGCGGCCGGGCTGGTGAAGACGCTGGAGGGCAAGGGGCCGTTCACGGTGTTTGCGCCGACGAATGCCGCCTTTGACACACTGCCGGCCGGTACCGTCGACACGCTTCTGAAGCCGGAGAACAAGGACAAGCTCGCCAAGGTCCTGACCTGCCATGTCGTTGCCGCCGACGCGATGTCGGCGGCGATTGCCGAGATGATCAAGAAGGACGGCGGCGAGCATGACGTCAAAACGGTCGGCGGCTGTGTGCTGAAAGCCAGGGAAGACGGCGGCAAGCTGATGCTGACCGATGAAACCGGCGGTACGGCGACGGTAACGATCGCCGACGTCAAGCAGTCGAACGGCGTCATCCATGTGATCGACAAGGTGCTCCTGCCGAAAGGCTGAGTTCGGCGGCGCCGGGCCGCTGCCGGCGGCCTGGCGCTTGCCATCGGTCGTATGACCGATGGCCACCGCGTCACGATGCTTTGAACGGCATTGTTTTGCAGCGGGTGTGTCCGGGCGGTATCGTCTATCGCGACATCCGACAAATCGACAACTTACAGCGCACCGCGCGAATGATCGTGACGCGCTTTAGGCCAAGTGGGAGGTTAGCATGATCAGCCGGCGCGTCTTCCTGATGGCAGGCACGGGATTGGCCGCAGCATTCGCGTTGCGCGGGCTCACGCCGCTTGCATGGGCAGCGGGAATGGAGCCCTTCGAGGTCGTCAAATCTGATGCCGAATGGCGGGCAGCCCTCACCGACGACCAGTACCGGATCCTTCGGCACGAGGACACGGAGCGTCCCTTTACAAGCGCGCTTAACCACGAGAAGCGCAAGGGCACCTTCCAATGCGCCGGTTGTGCACTGCCGCTCTATTCGTCCGAGGCGAAGTACGACAGTGGCACGGGCTGGCCGAGCTTCTGGCAATCGCTCCCCAATTCCGTGGCGACACGGGAAGACAATTCGCTGCTCATGACCCGTACGGAATGCCATTGCCGCCGTTGCGGCGGCCACCTCGGTCACATCTTCGACGATGGCCCGCCACCGACCGGCAAGCGCCATTGCATCAATGGCCTGGCGCTCGCCTTCGTGCTGTCTCGATAAGCCAGCCGGACGATTAGGCGCCGGCGGGCGGTGCAGCCGGTGCTGTGCCGGAGAGCGCTGCCTGCAGCTTCTGCTCCTGTTCGGGCGAAAGCGACGTTTTCAGCACGCGGCCGCGCAGGTCGGGGAATTCGGCGAGAACCTTTTCCGGCTGAACCTTGCGCACCAGGATGAACAGAGCGGAGGAATTGTTCGGGATGGTGTTGCCGAGCGACTTGATGAATTCGTCGTCGATACCGTAGTCGCTGAGCGAGCCCGAGAGGGCGCCGGCACCCGCGCCGAGCGCACCGCCGATTGCAAAGCCTGCCAGCGGATTGAGGAACAGGAGGCCGACCAGGCCGCCCCAGAGCGAACCGGAGAGCAGCCCCGAGGTGGCGCCAACGGCGGTCAGGTTGAGGCTCTGCTTGAGGTGGACCTTGCCTTCGGTGTCGCGCACGACGACCACCGCATCCTCGAGGTCGATCAGATATTCCTTCTTCAGCCCGGCGAGCCGGACCAGAACCCTGTCAGCCTCCTCGGGGGAATCGAACCCGACAACGATCAAATCGGACATGTCTCACTCCTATCTCTGGCCGCGCCACCGTTCTGGACGCAACGCAGAGATAGAGCGGATTGCATGTCGGGGTAGTGACAGAGATCAAAGACATCGATTTCGCATGGGCGGGTGCTTGCAGCGCGATGCCGGACGCCCTGAAGCCCCCTTTAGCGCGCGATCGCGATGCCGATTGCCGCCCGCAGCTCGTCGAGCCCTTCGCCCTTCTCCGAGGAAGTCGCAAGGACTTCCGGGAAGGCGGCGGGATGCTTCTTGATCTTTTCGAGCGTCTCGGCGATCAGCCGCGGCACGCCGGCGGCCTTGATCTTGTCGGTCTTGGTCAGCACGAGCTGATAGGAGACGGCTGCCTTGTCGAGCAGGTCCAGCACCTCGTCGTCGTTCTTCTTGATGCCGTGGCGGCTGTCGATCAGCACATAGACGCGCTTCAGCGTCGAGCGGCCGCGCAGGTAGTCGAAGACCAGTTTTGTCCAGGCATCGACCTGTTCCTTCGGCGCCTGGGCATAGCCGTAACCGGGCATGTCGACGAGCGCCATCGGCGGCAGGTCGTCGGCCTCGCCGGAAAATCCATCCGGTACGAAGTAGTTGAGTTCCTGCGTGCGGCCCGGGGTGTTGGAGGTTCTTGCCAGACCCTTGTGGCCGACCAGGGCGTTGATCAATGACGACTTGCCGACGTTCGAGCGACCGGCAAAGGCAATCTCGGCCGGTCCTTCCGGCGGCAGGAATTTCATGGCGGGGACGCCGCGAATGAAAATCCACGGCCGGCCGAACAACGGCTTGTCGTCTTTGGGTCTGGTATCGGCCATCGGCGGTCGGTCCTTCATCGAGAAAGTCCTTGGCTTCGAGGTTTTGGCCGTGGATGTCAAGGCGTCGGCGTGCGGACCGGCCGTGTGGGGATGGTTTGCGTCCGCCGGAATTCGTTGAGCAGGTAGGCCAGCAACGCCAGAAGAATGAAGGTGCCGCCGACGATCGTCCGGCTGCTCGGCACCTCGCCATGGATGATCGCGACCCAGAGCGGCCCCAGCACGGTTTCCGCCGTCCCGAGCAGCGCGGCCAGCGCCGAGGGCACCAGCCGGGCGCCGGTCACGAAGAGCGCCATGCCAAGCCCGAGGTTGAAGGCGCCGAAGACGAAGAGCAGCGCGAGCTCGCCTCCAGTCACCGCCAGGCCCGAGGACTGACTGGCGGCAATGCCGCTTGCGGCAAAGCAGCCGAAGCAGGTCGCCGGCGTCATGCGCACATGCGGGTATCGGCGGGTAATGACGGTTGCCAGCGCGAAGACGACGGGGATCAGCAGCGCCAACGCATCGCCGACCGGTGACATTGTTCCCGTCAGGCTTTCCGAGACCATGATCCCGACGCCGAAAATGACGGCGGTGATCGCGCCCCAGGTGAAGCGCGAGACCCGCTCGCGAAACAGCACCCAGCTCATCAGCGCCGCAAACAGCGGCACCCCGGCGCCGAGCAGAACGACATTGGCGATCGTCGTGTAGGAGATCGCAATGATGAAGGAGGTCGAGGCGATGGTGAAACAGAGCCCGACGGCGATGCCCGGCCAGCCCATGCCCTTGAACAGGGCCACCGTGCCGCGCGGTCCGTCACGCACCAGCATGAAGGCGAGCAGGAACAGGCCGGCAAACAGGCAGCGCCAGAAGACGATCGTCCAGCTGTCGGAAATGTGCAGGAACCGCGCAATCGCGCCGCCAAAGCTCCAGAAGAAGGCCGAGCCGAAGACGAGCAGGGCGCCAAGCTTCTCGTTGGCGGCGAACGGGGCGGAGGTGGCCGACGGGTCGGTCATGACAAATTGTCCTGGAGCAGGGGCGCGCTGATTTCAATAACGCCAGATGCCCGGACCGCACGTCCGCGTCAACGCCACCCGCGTGTCGCGCCGCGGCGTGGAAACAAAAAAAGCCCCGGACCGAAGTCCGGGGCTCTGCGATTGTGCTACCGGCTGGCGTCATTCCGCCGGTTTGGGCTTCTTCGAGAACAGGCCCTTGAGATTGTCGAAGAGCTCGATCTTCACGCCCTGGCGCTTCATGATGATCGACTGCTGCAGCACCGAAAGCGTGTTGTTCCAGGCCCAGTAGATCACGAGACCGGCCGGGAAGGAGGCCAGCATGAAGGTGAAGACCACGGGCATCCAGGTGAACAGCATCGCCTGGGTCGGATCCGGCGGCGTCGGGTTCATGCGCATCTGCACGAACATGGTAACGCCCATGATCAGCGGCCAGACGCCGAGGTGCAGGAAGGCCGGACCGTCGAACGGCAAGAGGCCGAAGAGGTTGACGATCGTCGTCGGATCCGGCGCCGACAGATCGTGGATCCAGCCGAAGAACGGCGCGTGGCGCATCTCGATGGTGATGTAGATCACCTTGTAGAGCGCGAAGAACACCGGGATCTGGATGAGGATCGGCCAGCAGCCTGCCAGCGGGTTGATCTTCTCTTCCTTGTAGAGCTGCATCATCGCCTGCTGCAGCCCCATGCGGTCGTCGCCGAACTTCTTCTTCAGTTCCTCCATCTTCGGCTGAACCTTCTTCATGTTCGCCATCGATGCGTACTGCTTGTTGGCAAGCGGGAAGAACAGACCCTTGACGACGATCGTGGTGATCAGGATCGCGATGCCGAAGTTGCCGAACAGACGGAAGAAGAAATCCATCATTTTGAACATCGGCTTGGTGATGAAGTAGAACCAGCCCCAGTCGATCAGCTTGTCGAAGTTGGGGATCGAGTAGGCCACTTCATAGTTGTCGACGACAGGAACTTCCTTGGCGCCGGCAAAGACGAGGTTCTTGATTTCCGAGGACTGACCGGGCGCGACCGTGATCGCGTCGCTCTTGTAGTCGCTCTGGTAGCGCGCGCGACCGTCGGTGAAGTGCGTGAAGCGCGTGTCGTAGGGGGTTGCCTGCGGCGGAACGATCGCCGCTGCCCAGTACTTGTCAGTAATGCCGAGCCAGCCGCCGGTTGCCTTGCCCGGCTCGACCGACTTTTCGTCCTCGATCTTGCCGTACTTCAGTTCCTGCAGGCCATGCTCGCCGAGCACGCCGATGAAGCCTTCATGAAGCACGTAGACGCTCGGCGTCGTCGGCTTGTTGAAGCGGGTCACGCGGCCGTAGGAGGAAAGGCTGAGCGGCTCGGCTGCACCGTTCTTGATGCTGTCGACCACCTGGAACATGTAATGTTCGTCAACCGAGATGGTGCGGTTGAAGGTGATGCCCTTCTCGTTGGTGAAGGTCAGCGTCACCGGGGTCGCCGCCGTCAGCTTGTCGCCGCCCGAAAGCGTCCAGACGGTCTGCGGGCCGGGCACGGTGCCGGTTGCGTCGCTGCCGACATAGCCGATTTCGGCGAAGTAGCCGTCGACCGTTTCGGCCGGGCTGAAGAGGGTGATGACCGGGCTCTTCGGATCGACCGTCTCGCGGTATTCCTTGAGCTTCAGGTCGTCGAAGCGGGCACCGGTCAGGTTGATGGAGCCGGAAAGCGCCGGCGTGTCGATCGCAACGCGGGCCGATTTGGCAATCGCCTGGTCGCGGTTTTCACCGGCGCCCGGGATCGCGCCGCCGCCCGGCAGAACCTGGCCCGGCGTCGCTTGAGTCGGCGTTGCCGACTGCGATTGCGCCTGCTGGGCCTGCAGCGCTTCCGCAGCGATGCGTTCCTTTTCCATCTTCGGATTGACGTAAAGGAACTGCCAGGCAATGAGGATCAGCACGGACAGGCCAATCGCCACGAAATAGTTGCGGTTTTTTTCCATCATAGTTTCCTGGAACCGGCCGGCGGCCGCTTCTGTTTCGGCTTGTTTTCGATGCGCTCGTGAAGGCCCCGGGTCAAGGCGTCGAAGGGAGCATTCAGGAGTTCGCGTCGGGCGACAATCACATAGTCGTGTCCGGGTTTCATTGCAAACCCGGCGGAAAGCCGCACCGCCTCTTTCAGGCGTCGGCGCATCCGGTTTCGCTCGACGGCATTGCCGTGTTTCTTGGTGACGGTGAAGCCGACGCGGGCTTCGCCTTCCGGATCGTTGCGGTCGAGCACTTCGAGGAGAAACAAGGGGCCTCTGCGGCCTTCTCCTGCCCGAACGGCCAAAAACTGCGGACGGCTTTTCAGCCGCCCGACAGTCGTTTTGTCTTTATCTGACGTCATGTGCCCGGACACTGGTTTCGGGCAACTTCGGCTTAAGCCGAAAGACGCTTGCGGCCACGGGCCCGGCGGGCCGAGAGGACCTTCTGGCCACCCTTGGTAGCCATGCGCGAACGGAAGCCGTGGCGACGCTTGCGGACAAGCTTGGACGGTTGGTAGGTACGCTTCATTTATTTAATACCGCGGTGTGCGGCCCTTCTTGGGTTTGCGTGTAGCAAGGAGCGTTTACGTTATCGGACATGGCTCCGCCATTTCGGGCAGGAGGGCTTGACCGGACGTGCGCGGCTTATAAGGGGAATTTTCCCGGAAAGTCAATTGCGGGCGGCGATTCAGTGGCGACAGCACCGCAAAAAGCGCCGGCGCACCCGCCAAAGGCGATCCGTCGGGCCGCGAAAAGGAAGGCCAACTAGCCGAGATTGGTAAATGGAGCCCTAACTGGATCTCCCCAGAATGCCGGTCGAGGGCGACGAGCTTTATTAACCACGCCTATTTTAGGGTCTCTCCGGTGCATATGGGGCGGCGGCATGTCCGATAATCGGAAGCTCTCGTCACTCCGTGGAGGTCGGGATGAAAATACGCGGTAAGATCAATCTAATCGTCGGCATCATGAGCGTGCTGGCGGTTGCGGTGACCGGCATGTCGCTGGTTGCTGTCAGTAAATACAACGAAAAGTTCCACCAGTACGAGAACGTGGCGAAGCGCGCCTTCTACGCGGAACGCCTCAATCGTCTGGTGACCGCGGTCGTCATGGAATCGCGTGGCATCTATGCCGCCCCGACCATCGAGAAGGCCAAGCCCTTTGCCGAGGGCATTCGCAAGAATCTCGACAAGATCGACACGCTGCTCGCCGATTGGCGCCCGCTGATCCCCGCCGACACCAAAGCGTCCTTCGACACGCTGGTCGCCCGCGCCGCGGAATTCAGGACCTTCCGCGTCGAGACGGCGCGGCTTGGCGAAGAAGTTTCACCGCAGGCTGGCAACGAGCAGGGCAATACCGACGCCAATCGCGCCAACCGCAAGGCGTTCCAGGAGCAGATCGACGGCGTCGTCGACATCAACTTGAAGACGCTTGAAGTCGTGACGGCTGACGTTGCCACCTTCGAGCGCAGCGTGATCATCACGATTCTTGCTATCGCCGGCCTTGGCCTTATCGCCGGCATTGGAGCGGCCTTCTACATCGCCACGAACCATTTGAGCCGTCCGATCCTCGAGTTGACCGGCAAGATGAAGCAACTGGCTGGCGGCGATCTCACCGCGGACGTGCCCTTCGTGGGCCGCAAGGACGAGATCGGCGAAATGGCAGAAGCCGTTCAGGTCTTCAAGCAGAACGGCTTGGCCGTACGCGACCTCAACGCGCAGGAAGCGGTACTGCGTGAAAAGAGCGCCGACCTGCAGTCGAGCATCGGCGTCGTCGTTGCGGCCGCTGCCGCCGGTGATTTCACCAAGCGCATCGGCAAGGACTACGAGAACGACGACCTCAACCGCTTTGCTGGCAGCGTCAACGAGCTGGTCGGCAGCGTCGATGCCGGTATCGCCGAAACCCGCCGGGTGATTGCGAGCCTTGCGGCCGGCGACCTGACCCAGAGCATGAACGGCCATTATCAGGGTGCCTTCGCCGAGTTGCAGAAGAACGTCAACGAAACCCTTTCCACGCTGCAAAAGACGCTGCGCGAGGTCCGTGTGACCACCGACTCGATCAACGGCAATTCGTCCGAGCTGCGTTCGGCCGCCGACGATCTGTCGAAGCGGACGGAGCAGCAGGCCGCAGCCCTTGAGGAAACGTCTGCAGCGCTCGACCAGATCACGGTTGCGGTCAAGAGCTCCACCGAGCGGGCGCAGGAAGCGACCGTCATGGTCAACGAAGCCAAGCACAGTGCCGCGCAGTCGGCGGCGGTCGTGCGCAACGCCGTCGACGCCATGGGCCGCATCGAGCAGGCCTCGAGCGAAATCGGTCAGATCACCAACGTGATCGACGAAATCGCCTTCCAGACCAACCTGCTGGCGCTGAACGCCGGCGTCGAGGCAGCCCGTGCCGGCGATGCGGGCAAGGGCTTCGCGGTCGTCGCGCAGGAAGTGCGTGAGCTCGCCCAGCGTGCCGCGAGTGCCGCCAAAGACATCAAGTCGCTGATCTCGAAGTCGGGCAGCGAAGTGGCAACCGGCGTCCGCCTGGTACAGGAGACCGGTTCGGCACTTGGCGAGATCGAGGAACGGGTCCTGAAAATCAACGACCACATCCACTCGATCGCGACGGCCGCGCGCGAACAGTCGACGGGCCTCAGCGAAGTCAGCACTGCCGTCAACCAGATGGACCAGGTGACCCAGCAGAACGCCGCCATGGTGGAGGAGGCGAATGCCGCAACCCACAAGCTCTCCGGCGAAGCCAACAATCTCGCGAGCCTGATCGCCTACTTCAAGGTCGACAATGTTGCCGTCCGGCCGATCGCCGTGGCTCGGGAGACGGCCCAGCCGGTCGCATCGCCCGCCCGCCGCATGATGGGCAACGTCGCCCGCGCCTTTGGCGGCGGCGGCTCCGCTGCGGCGGTTGCCAAGGACGATTGGGAAGAGTTCTGATCGGCGAATTGCCTTTCCAAGTGATTGGAGCCCGCGGTGCCATAAGGTGCCGCGGGCTTTCTGTTTCGTGAGCCTTCCAGACTTGCCCTCGATCAGGCCGCACGGCTGTCCTTGTCGTCCGCAAGGCTCGCCACTCGAACTGTTCCCTGGGTGACTTACACCGATGCCAATTCTGTGCAGGTAGGTCGAGCCGAGGCGGTGGCGCGCCGAAATTTGCTTCGGCGATGCGAGGGGAGAAAAATGGGCGGGACGCGATCCTTTGTCATGATCGACGGCACGAGACGAAGAGACAGCCGCGCCTATGCCGCACCCTCTAAGGTCCGTCTGCGATTGGAAAAACGGCGGCCATCTCCTATTATGCGCCGCAGGCGCGATGCCCCATGGCCCGGATGTTCATACGGGGTCCCAGGCGTTTTGGTTGACGGGCAGGAAAGTTTGTAAGGCATGGCGGAAGAAACACGTCCGGCGATGGCAGGCGAGGCATTGAGAACCAGTGCCGGGTTTTTCCGCGGCCTATCCGGCAAGCTGCTGCTCTTGACCATTGTCTTCGTCATGCTGGCGGAAGTGCTGATCTTCGCGCCGTCGGTTGCCACCATGCGCATTCGCTGGCTCGAGGATCGGCTGAATACGGCAGCCGCTGCTGCCGTCGTCGTCGATGGTCTGCAGAATGTCGAACTGCCGCGCAGCGTCCAGAAGGACACGCTGATGGCGACCGGCACGAAGGCGATCGTCATCCGGCGCAAGGACGCCTCGCGCATGATCGCGCTCACCGACATGCCGCTTGAGATCCAGGGCGAGTACGACGTCGCCAATTCCACAGCCGTCGCAGCCATCCGCGATGCTTTCGATACGCTGCTCTTCGGCGGCGACCGCGTGATCCGCGTCTATGGGCCGCTCGGCGAAAGCGATGCGACGATCGAGCTCCTGATGAAGGATGCGAGCCTGCGCAAGGCCATGCTCGTCTACTCGCGCAACGTCTTTGTCCTGTCGCTGATCATTTCGCTGATCACCGCGGCGCTGATCTTCCTGGCCATCAACCGCATGCTGATTGCGCCGATCCGGCGCATGACGGCCAACATGCAGGAGTTTTCCAACGATCCGGCCGATCCGGCCCGCGTGCTCGTGCCGCCGCAGGGGCACGACGAACTCGCCGTCGCCGGGCAGCATCTCGCCAGCATGCAGCGCGAGCTGCAAAAGACGCTGAAGCAGCAGAAGAGCCTGGCCGAACTCGGGCTCGCCGTGTCGAAGATCAACCACGACATGCGCAACATCCTGTCCTCGGCGCAGTTGATTTCCGACCGCCTGGCCGACGTGGACGACCCGGTGGTCAAGCGCTTCGCGCCGACCCTGCTGCGCACCATCGACCGCGCCGTCGGCTACACCCGCGAGGTCCTGTCCTACGGTCGCACGACCGAGGCCGAGCCGCATCGACGCTTCGTTGCGCTGAAACCGCTGGTCTCCGATGTCGCCGAATTGCTGGCGATCGATCCGCAATCCGGCATCGATTTCCAGATCCAGATGCAGGACGACCTCGAGGTCGACGCCGACAGCGAGCAGCTCTTCCGGGTGGTGCACAACATCTGCCGCAACGCCGTGCAGGCGCTGACCAATCACGAGCCGGAGGATGGCCGCCCACGCACCGTTGCCGTTTCCGCCATGCGCATCGGCAGCGTCGTCACCATTTCCGTGGATGATACCGGGCCCGGCATGCCGCCCAAGGCGCGGGAAAACCTGTTCGCCGCTTTCCGCGGCTCGGCGCGCTCCGGAGGCACGGGGCTTGGGCTGGCGATCGCGCGCGAACTGGTGTTGGCCCATGGCGGCACGATCGCGCTCGTCGAAAAGCCGACGCCGGGCACGCTGTTTCGCATCGAGCTGCCCGACCGGCCGGTGCCGCTCGACGCCTTCCGTTCGAAGTTCCGCCATTAGCGCCGCACATTCACCCTCTTGAGTGTCGAGCCGGAGCCGTTGGTGATTCCATATTTGGGCGGGGTCTGACCGACCACCGCGCGCGGCTCGTCTGGCGCATGGGCGGCGGAGGTGGCACCCGTCAATTATTTTTCGCAGCCAGGTCCTGCGGCGGCACCCCTTGCTTTCCAGCGGGTTCAGCGCCGGCGCGGTTGCCTCGGTCCACAGCAAAGCGGGCGTGCCGTCGTAAAAATGAAATTTTTTACAGAACGGCGCTTGCAATCCCCGAAAGGACCCTTTAGAGAACCGCTCACGCAAGCGGTTCGACCGCTTCAGGCAAAAGCACCCGTAGCTCAGCTGGATAGAGCACCAGACTACGAATCTGGGGGTCAGGAGTTCGAATCTCTTCGGGTGCGCCATTCTTTTCAAAGACATAGATGATGTCTAGATCCGGTTCTTCCGGATCGCCACCTGGGTCGCGCGTCGCGACCTTGCGTTTCGCGACGCGCCTCTCACATCCTTCAAGTGTCTTCGTTTGCAGCGTTCCGCGGGCCAGGCTTGCGGCTGGTGAATCGCGGTGCCGCTCCTTCACTGGATCCGAATCGACCAGTCAGCGGCCCTGAGGGTTCGCGTTCCCTCAATCCGGTAGACCGATCAGGACTGGCCCAGGCTGTAGCCCTTCTCGACGAGCCAGGCATCGTGAAGCCACTTTTCCGTTCCGCGGCGTCCGGGAAAGCTGATCCAGTGAATGTCGCGCTCGAAGACCATGACCTTGCGGTCCGCGCCGACGATGACCCACATCCAGAGGCCGTCGGCCTGGTTGCGCATCTTGACCTTCATGCCCGTGAGGGGCAGGTCCTCGGTGCGTCCCTTGCGGGTAACCCGTAGCGGCTCGTCATGCGGGTCGATCCAGCTGATCCTCATTCCCGGCAGAAGGTCCGGCGCCGCTTCACGCAGGAAGTCCATGGCGATTGCCTGCGCTTCCTCGCGTGTCGGCAACGGGTGGCGGACTAGGTCCAGATCGATCCGGGCAAAACCCTTGAGGCGGCCGTCGTCGGCGATGACGGTGCTGAAGTGCTCGCCGCCGAGGGCGGCATTGCGTCCGTCGGCGCGCTCGTAGCGGACGAGTTCCGCAGCTTCACCATCGACGACGGCGGTTCGGCGGGCTGCCTCGCGGTAACCGGCGGGCATGAAGGCGGCGATGGTGGCGGCTGCGGGGTGGGCACTGCCGGTCGCGGCTGGCGTTGCCTTGGTCTCTGCCTGGGCCATGTTTGCGGTTCCCGTGACGGCGACAAGGCCGAGGGCGGCAAGGACCGCGAGAGGGCATCTATGCGGCATGTCCAGAGCTCCTTTTGTCTGGTTTGGGGGGTCGGAAGGTGGTCATGAGATCGAGCCCTGCGATCGCGGATCGCCAAGGAGAGCGCTCAAGAAGCTGACGTTGCCGACAACGGAAGCGGAGTCGGCGTGGGCCGAGCCAGTAGGGCAAGTGAACCTATTAGTGTAACCTGACGTCAAGTGTAGATTACGCATGTGCCAAATCCCATTCGTGCCGCGCTTACTTTTTCCGCGCCTCGGAGATCAGCCCGTGCATGCGGGCGATGTTGTTTTCGAGGTCCCGTTTGAATGTCGAGAGCTCGTCGAGTTGGGCATTCGTCTTGTCGAGTTGGGCTTGCAGGATTTCCAGCACGCGCTCCTTTCCCCGGATGCCGCTTGCATCCTCGAAATAGAGGTCGATGACAGCGGCGATCTCGTCGAGGCTGAGGCCGAGACGCTTCAGCGCCGCGATCTTCTCCAGTCGTTTCGCGGCGGTCTCGTCATAGTATCGGTAGCCGGCCCCTTCGCGCTCGGCCGGCTTCACTAGGCCCAGCCGCTCGTAGTAATGGATCGTGCGGTGGCTGACGCCGGCCCGTTCCGACAGTTCCCCAATTTGCATGAGCGACGACAATCCGGCACCTATCTAAACCTGACGTTGGGTGTAGCTTTAGAAAGCAATCTGCCATTCGTCAATGGTTGTCGTGCCGCTTGTTTCGCGCGCGTCAGCGGGAGCTCCGGCAACGCTGACCCTCGAAAGGATTAGGAGACAATAATATATGTTAGTATATAATGATTTACACCGCTCGCGCGCGGTGTCGCGGCGGCAATGGGCCGGGCTGCAACGATCAAGAATCCGATCACGAAAGCGCGGGCGGGTTCACGATCTTTTGACGCCGAAGTGTGAAAATCGGTCCCTCGGCTTCCTATATGAAGGAGGAAGGGGCCGCTGAAGAAAGGAGGTGCCGATGTATCGCTATATGATGAAAGAACTGCTGGTGATTGTTGCTGGCCTTTCGGTTTGTGCCTTCATGATCCTGTTCTTCCTGATCCATTCGACGCCCAACCTCTGACGGTCGCCGAAACGCGCATCTTGAGCGCTTGAACGCCGGCATCAATGCCGTTGCGCCAGGATTTCCATAGTGCGCCGATCCTTCTCTCCCGCGAAATAGCGCGCAAGCGCCGCTCCGAACGTCCCCCCGTCTTTCTCGACCTCGGCAAACAGGGTCATCGATGACCGGAACTTCATGTCATCGGGGCTGGAGAAAATGTCGTGGGCCGATCTGCCCGTAACCGCATTGGTCCGCTCGGTGCATTCGCGCAGCCTGGGGCCGAGCACCGGATGGGCGAGATAGGCCGACGCTTCGCCAAGCCCGGATATCGCGTAGCGCTCTGCCATTGCCGAATGGCCAAGGCCAGCAAGCTGCGGAAAGACGAACCACATCCAGTGCGTTCGCTTTTGGCCGTGTGCGAGTTCATCGAGGACCGCGGCATAGACGCGGTCCTGTGCGGTGACGAACCGCTGCAGATCGAAGGGATCGCTCATGTCGCTGCCTCCCTTGGTCGCCCCGTCGTTGAGGCGTCAGTTACCAGCGATGATGAACATGAACCTTCACCAGCCGCTCGTAAACCGCGGCAATCGCCGCCTTGGTCTCGTCGTCGATGGCGGCAAGCGCGCTGGCAGCGGCGTTGGATTGCGCCTGAGCCTCATTGCGGGCGCCCGGGATCACCACGGAGACCGCCTGCTGCTCGAGGATCCAGCGGAGCGCAAACTGCGCCATCGGCACGCCCTCGGGCACCAGCGGGCGAAGCTGCTCGACGGCTTCCAGCGCCGCCTCGAACGGCACACCAGCAAAAGTCTCGCCGACATCGAAGGCTTCGCCATGGCGGTTGAAGTTGCGGTGGTCGTCGGCTGCGAAGGCGGTATCCTTGCTGATCTTGCCGGAAAGCAGCCCCGAGGCGAGCGGCACGCGCACGATGACGCCAACATTCTTTTTCTGCGCTTCCGCGAAGAACAGCTCGTGCGGACGCTGGCGGAAGATGTTGTAGATGATCTGCACGGTCGCAACGCCGGGATATCCGATCGCCTTCAGCGCTTCCTCTACTTTTTCGACCGAGACGCCATAGTGGCGGATCTTGCCCTTGGCAACGAGCCGGTCGAGCGCGCCGAACAGTTCCGGCCTATAGTAGACCTCGGTCGGCGGGCAATGTAGCTGCACCAGATCGAGCGTCTCGACGCCGAGATTTGAAAGGCTGCGGTCAATGAAGGCCTCGATGTTTTCGCCAGTATAGCCTTCGGTCACATGCGGGCTCAGCCGGCGGCCGGCTTTGGTTGCGACGAAGGGCTTGTCGCCCCCGCGCTCCTTCAACACCGCTGCAATGATCTTTTCAGAGCGGCCGTCGCCATAGACATCGGCGGTGTCAACGAAGGTGACGCCAGCATCGAGCGCGGCATTGAGCGCGCGCTTGCCGTCTGCCTCGCTGACATCGCCCCAGGAGCCGCCAATTTGCCAGGCGCCGAAGCCGATTTCGGATATGGTTGCGCCGGTCTTGCCAAGAACTCTCGTCTTCATCGTGCTGTCTCCTGTTTGTGCGTCGCGGATCATACGCTGGCTGGGGCGCTTCTAATATGACTGTTCGGATCGAGTAAATTAGCGCGGGACGTGGCGCAGGATACCGCGCACATTTTTCGGCAGTGACCCGCTCGTTACGGTCGGTGCTGCGTCGTGGGGTTTCTCGGAGCTGAGGGGCTAGTCGTCCAGCGAAACCACGGCCTTGCCGCGGCTGAGGTCAAGGACCATGGCGAGGATCGCCTCCGCCTCGTCCTTGCGAAGCTCTACCGTCAGCACAGGCCCCTTGTCGGTGAAGCTCTCATTGATGATCGCCACATCGCGCGCGAGAAGCCGCGCCTTGATCAGCGCCATGTCGGAAAAGTCGAGGGCGACGGTGGCGCGCACGGTCTCGATCATCTCGATCTTTTCCGCCGCCCTGAGGCACAGCGCCGCCGTGCCGCCATAGGCGCGCACCAGGCCGCCGCTCCCGAGCAGGATGCCGCCGAACCAGCGGGTGACCACGACCGCGACGCGGTCGAGCTCCTGGCCGTCTATGGCCGCGAGGATCGGTTTTCCGGCCGTGCCGCTCGGCTCGCCGTCGTCACTGAAGCGATAGGCCTGGCCGATGCGCCAAGCCCAGCAATTGTGGTTGGCGGTAGGATCGGAATGGGCGGCGAGGAAGTCTTTTGCCGCCTGTTCATCGGTAATGGGCGCGGCAAAGGCCAGAAACCGGCTCTTCTTGACGTCCTGGTTTGCCGTTTCGATGCGCTTGAGGGTGAACATGGCTGCTTCCGTTTCTCAGACGCTGATAACGGATTGTTGGGGGCGGCGCCACGGTGGATGCAGCTTGTGCTCTGGTAGATGCGGTCACGATGGAGACCGCACACACTTCGCCATTGTCCCGGAACGAGTGCAGGGGCGAGGACGCCCTATTGGTGGAATGTCAGTCAGTTTAGCCCTCTCCCACGACGGGGAGAGGGCGATTCACAAGATATGGAGCCGATCAGCCGATCGCCATCAGGCTGGCATTGCCGCCGGCCGCTGCTGTGTTGATCGAGGTCGAGACCTCCTCGAGCAGCCAGTTCAGGCAATAGGCGTCGGGGTTCTTGACGATCTCTTCGCTCGAAGCCGCCTGGACGAGAACGAGCGGCCCGGGAAGGCCGGCGATCGTCTTGCTGACTTCGCGCACGCGGGCGCCGTCACCTTCGACGAGCGCGCCTGCGAACGGACCGTCGGCGGCCCAATCCTTCGACCAGGAAAGGCGTGCGGCGACGCTCGCCGGCAGATCCTTCAGCGAAGCCTGCAGACCGGAAGCCGCGTCGACGACGACGGTGTTGCCGGTCGCAAGGGCGGCACCCAGCTGGTGGTAGAGGCCGGTTTCGGTGGTCGGAACCAGCAGCACGCGGCCACGCGGATGCAGCGCATAGAGGTTGCGCTCACCGACCGGGCCCGGAAGCTCGGAGTGGAGCCCGAGGGCCGAGTTGCTGCCGGCGGTACGGGCGGCTTCGGCTTCCGCCTTTTTACCCTTGCCGTCGAGCCACTTGGCGAAGTCGAGCAGAACAGGATCGGTGTGGACCGAGCTGTGCTGCGGCGGGACCGGGGCGGTGGCGACGAGGCGGCCGAGATAGAGCGGGCCGCCGGCCTTCGGGCCGGTGCCGGAGAGGCCACGTCCGCCGAAGGGCTGAACGCCGACGACGGCGCCGATGACGTTGCGGTTGACGTAGAGGTTGCCCGCCTTCACCCGCGAGGTGACGTGGGCGATGGTCTCGTCGAGGCGCGTGTGCAGACCGAAGGTGAGGCCGTAGCCGGTGGCGTTGATGTCGTCGATCAGCCGGTCGAGATCGTCGCGGCGGTAGCGGATGACGTGCAGAACCGGACCGAAGACTTCGCGCTTGAGGTCCGAGAGCTTGTCGAGCTCGATGATCGTCGGCGGCACGAAGGTGCCCTGTTCGGTGCCGGAAGCAAGGCCGATCTGCTCGACCTTGCGGCCGAGGCCGCGCATGGCATCGATGTGCTTCTCGATGATGCCCTTGGCCTCAGCGGTGATAACAGGGCCGACATCGACCGAGAGCCGGTCGGTGCGGCCGATCTTGAGCTCATGCAAAGCACCCTTCAGCATCGAAAGCGTGCGGTCGGCAACGTCTTCCTGCAGGCAGAGAACACGCAGCGCCGAGCAGCGCTGGCCGGCGCTGTCGAAGGCCGAGGCGATGACGTCGCCGACGACCTGTTCGGCAAGTGCCGAGCTGTCGACGATCATGGCGTTCTGGCCGCCGGTTTCGGCAATCAGCGGGATCGGCCGGCCGGCCGGCGACAGTCGATCGGCAAGCTGCGCCTGGATCAGGCGGGCGACTTCGGTCGAGCCGGTGAACATCACGCCGGCGATCTCAGGCGCGGCAACGAGCGCCGCACCGATGCGGCCGTCGCCGGGGAGCAGCTGCAGCGCGTCGGCGGGAATGCCGGCCTCGTGCAGAATGCGCACGCCTTCGGCGGCGATCAGCGGGGTTTCTTCAGCGGGCTTCGCCAGCACCGGGTTGCCGGCGACGAGCGCGGCGGCAATCTGGCCGGCGAAGATCGCCAGCGGGAAGTTCCATGGGCTGATGCAGACGATGGGACCAAGCGCCTTGTGAGCCGGGCCGAGCGTGCGACGCGTCTGTTCGGCGTAGTAGCGTAGGAAGTCGATCGCTTCGCGCACTTCGGCAATGGCGTTCGGCAGCGACTTGCCGGCTTCGCGGGCGATGAGGCCAAGCAGGGTCGGCATGCGCGCCTGCATCAGGTCGGCAGCGCGGGTAAGGCAGGCGGCGCGCTCGGCGGGCGAGACGGCGGCCCAGCTCGCGGCGGCCTTGGCGGCAAGCGTCGCTGCCTGGCGGGCGTCGGCTTCCGATGCCTCGGTGACCGAGCCGACCACGTCGCGGTGGTCGCCGGGGTTGACGACGGCGCGGGTTTCGCCGGAGGCAGGCCCCGTTGCCAGCTGCGGAACGGCCTTCCAGTTAACCGTCGCACTTGCCTGGAGCGCTGCGGTCAGCGAGGTCAGGCCGGCTTCGTTCGAAAGGTCGAGACCGGCGGAGTTGCGGCGCGTGTCGCCGAAGAGGTTGTCGGGCAGCGCGATCTGGTCGTGCGGTGCGCCAACGACCGGCATCGCGCGCACGATCTCGACCGGATCGGCAATCAGTTCGTCGACCGAGACCTTCGGGTCGGCGATGCGGTTGACGAAGGAGGAGTTCGCACCGTTTTCGAGCAGGCGGCGAACGAGGTAAGCCAGCAGCGTCTCATGGGTGCCGACCGGCGCGTAGATCCGGCAGGGACGGTCGAGATTGCCCTTGCCGACCACTTCGTCATAGAGCGGCTCGCCCATGCCGTGCAGGCACTGGAACTCGTACTTGCCGACCTTGAAGTCCTTGCCGGCCATTTCGTAGATGGTCGCCAGCGACTGGGCGTTGTGGGTCGCGAACTGCGGGAAGATCACGTCGGTTGCAGCCAGCAGCTTCTTGGCGCAGGCGATGTAGGAGACGTCGGTGTAGATCTTGCGGGTATAGACCGGGAAGTCTTCGAGACCGTCGAGCTGCGCGCGCTTGATCTCGGCGTCCCAGTAGGCGCCCTTGACGAGGCGCACCATGACGCGGCGGCCGGCGCGGCGCGCAAGGTCGATGATGAAGTCGAGCACGTAGGGGCAGCGCTTGCCATAGGCCTGGACGACGAAGCCCATGCCGGCCCAGCCGGCGAGATCCTTGTCGAGGCAGAGTTCTTCGAGCAGGTCGAGCGAAAGTTCGAGCCGGTCGGCTTCCTCGGCGTCGATGTTGAGGCCGATGTCGTATTTCTTGGCGATAACGGCGAGCGCCTTCACCTTCGGCAGAAGCTCTTCCATGACACGCGACGCCTGCGAACGGGCGTAGCGCGGGTGCAGCGCCGAAAGCTTGATCGAGATGCCGGGGCCTTCATAAATGCCGCGGCCGGCCGATGCCTTGCCGATGGCATGGATCGCCTGCTCGTAGTCGCGGTAGTAACGCTCCGCGTCGGCAGCCGTCGTCGCCGCTTCGCCGAGCATGTCGTAGGAATAGCGGAAGCCCTTCTGCTCGAGTGCGCGCGAACGGCGCAGCGCCTCGTCGATGGTTTCGCCGGTGACGAACTGTTCGCCCATCATGCGCATTGCCATGTCGACGCCGCGGCGGATGACCGGCTCGCCGCAGCGGGCGATCAGGCGGGTCAGCGCGGCGGAAAGGCTGCGGTCGTTGACGGTTGAGGTCAGCTTGCCGGTGACGACGAGACCCCAGGTGGCGGCGTTGACGAACAGCGAGCGGCCACCGCCGATATGCGACTTCCAGTCGCCGTCGGCGATCTTGTCGCGGATCAGCGCGTCACGCGTTGCGGTGTCCGGAATGCGCAGCAGCGCTTCGGCCAGGCACATCAGCGCCACGCCTTCCTGGCTGGAGAGCGAATATTCCTGCACGAGGCCTTCGACGCCCGAACCCTTGTGCTTGGCGCGCAGCGCCTCGATCAGCTTGCGCGCCGTCTTGGCGGCGGCCGCACGGGTGGTGGCGTCGAGCGTTGCGGCTTCGACCAGCGCCGGCAGCGCTTCCGTTTCCGGCCGGCGGTAGGCGGCGGTGATCGCCTGGCGCAGCGTGCTCTGCGGTCGGACTGGCGGGGCGAACTCGGCAAAGGGAGCCCGAGGCGCGCCGGTCTCTGCAGTGGTCTTGTGAAGCGGTGTCTGGCTCATCGAGCGCTATCCTCCGGGAAGCGGTTTTGAAGGCGCGGCGCGCCCTCGATCGTGGGCGGAAAATACGCTTCCTTTCGCCGTACATCCATCCGGCAAATTTGATCTTTAGCGGAATGTTTCACCGTCCCACGCGCGCGGCGCCGCAGAGGATGCGGAATGTTTGCAAATTCGCCGGATGATCCGGTGTTATGCGGCCTTGCCGAAATGCTTCTCGCGGGCCATCAGGCACTCGTCATCGCCCGGCATGCAGGTGCGACAGACGATCGGTCGGATCGCGTAGATCTTGCAGCCGACATGGTCGCCGAGCTTGCCGTTGAGCGCCAAGCAGCGATCGTCCTCGCAACGCATGCCGCCGAGATCGGCGGACACATACTCCGCCGGGATCAGGTCGAGCTCCTCGTCCGTCTCCAGCGAGAAACGCGGCCAGTCGGCCGAATAGGCGCAGCAGGCGCCGCAGCTCTGGCAATCGAAGCTTTCGTCGAGGGATACGGGTTCGGTCATGCCGTCAAACTAGCATGAAGGCCGTGCGTTCGAAATGGCCTTACGCGATGGCGGCATCCCGGCGAGCGATCTCGTAGTCCTCCGTATGCACCAGCACGCCATCGGCGGTCACGACAGCGATGCCATAGGCCGCCGGTTCGTCGACCGACAACGACGCGTCTGGTGCATCGAAGGGCATCGGCTGCTGGTGCACCGGGCTCTTGAAAACCGAGAAGGGAATGCCGCGGGAAGAACCGCTGATCGTGCGGTGCACATGGCCGGCGAAGATGTGTCGGACATTGCCGTGCCGTTTGACGAGATCATAAAACTCCGCCTCGTTGGCGAGCCGGATCATGTCCATGCCGCTAAAGCCGGTCCTGTGCGGCGGGTGATGCATGAAGATGAGCACCGGCCGGTCGCCGGCATCGGCCAATTGCCGGTCGAGCCAGGCGAGCCGCTTGGCGCAAAGTACGCCGGCATGGCTGGTCGGATAATCATAGGGCGGGGCAAACAGCGTATCGAGCAGGAGGACGCGGCAGTCGGCAAAATCGATCGCCTGCTGCACGAAGCCGTTCTCGTCGGTCTCGGCATCGGCAAAGACGTCGCGGAACACCTCGCGCCGGTCATGATTGCCGATGGTGATGGCGACCGGCGGCGTAAGCTGATCGATCAGCCGCTTCAGGCGCTCGTAGGATGCGCGGTCCGCGTAGTGGGTGAGGTCGCCCATGAAGACCACCTGGTCTGCGTCCGCATGGTAGCGGTTGACATGCGCGATGCCGTTGGCCAGCCGCTGATGGGGGTCAAGGCCGATGATTGTCGTACCCTCGGGCACCATATGCAGGTCGGTGAAGATGATCAGCTTTGTCATGGAGTTCCAGAGGGTTGCGTCCGATTGGCCCAAGCTGTCGCGCCGACGGGCGTGCGTCAAGCCGCATCTTTGGGCTCGACAGACGAACTGCGGCCCGCGGTTTTTCTTGCGGGCGCCCGCGGAAAGCGGTAATGCAGGCGCATCTGATATATCAGCCATGGTCGCCGCTAAGGCTATGGCAAACGCGTTGGAGAAACGGCATGCGGTGGAAGCGCACGATCCAGTTGCTGGACGTTCATTGCGAGGGTGAAATCGGCAAGGTCGCGATCGGCGGCGTGCCGAAGATCCCGGGCAACTCGATCGCCGAGCAGCTCAACCACATCAACACGGTCGATGACAGCCTGCGCCGGTTCCTGTGCCTGGAGCCGCGCTCCGGCTCGATCGGGTCGGTCAACCTTCTGGTGCCGCCGAAGCGGCCGGAAGCCGATGCCGGCTTCATCATCCTGCAGGCCGACCAGGCCCATGCCATGTCCGGCTCGAACTCGATCTGCGTCACGACCGCGCTTTTGGAATCCGGCATCATAGAGATGAAGGAACCCGAGACCGTCGTCATGCTCGACACTGCCTCCGGCCTCGTCAAGGCGACCGCCACCTGCCGCGACGGCCGCTGCGAAAAGGTGAAGCTGACGATGGTGCCGTCCTTCGTGCATGAGCTCGACGTCGAGGTCGACACGCCGAAGTGGGGCAAGATCAAGCTCGATCTCTGCTACGGCGGCATCTTCTACGCCCTGGTCGATGTCGGCCAGATCGGTACCACGATCGACAAGGCGAACGCCCGCGAGATCGTCGAAGCCGGCATGATCCTGAAGGACATCGTCAACCGCACCATCCCCGTCGTTCATCCGGAAATCCCGGAGATCAAGGGCGTCGCCTATGTGATGTTCCGCGATGTCGAGGCTGACGGCACGATCCGCACCTGCACCACGATGTGGCCGGGCCGCGTCGACCGCTCGCCTTGCGGCACGGGCAGCTCCGCCAACCTTGCGACGCTGCATGCGCGCGGCAAGGTCAAGGTCGGTGACGTCCTGAAGTCCCGCTCGATCATCGGTTCGGAATTCGAAGTGGGCCTCGAAGGGGTCACGACTGTTGCCGGTCGCGAGGCGATCATCCCGACCATTGCCGGTCGCGGCTGGACCTTCGGTCTGCACCAGGTGGCGCTCGACCCGTTCGATCCGCTGGCCGATGGCTTCGCGCTCACCGATACCTGGGGGCCGCAGGCAGGCGAAATCCGCTAGTCGGCCGCGTTCTCAGGGGGTGTTCTAAACGAAAACGCGGGCCGAAGATCATGGGATCTCCGACCCGCGTGGCCCTTGGGAGGCGTGTTCGATTACTTGATGCGGCTTGCCTTGGGGAGCATGGCTGTCTCAAACCCATCGCTTACGCTGAGTGCGGCGAGCTTCTGGCCGGCAAACGCATCGCCTTCATTGGCGGCCTTGCGGAAGATTTCCCGTGCCGCGGGGATGTCCTTGTTGATGCCTTCGCCGTTCTCGAGCATCAGGCCGAGATTGACCATGGCATCGACATTGCCCCTGTCGGCGGCAAGCCGGTAGAACTTGGCGGCCTTCGCGTTGTCCTCAGCGACCAGCTTTCCTTCATCCAGGATGACCGCGAGATTGAAGGCGGCGACGTCGTCGCCGGCGAGGGATGCCCGCTCGAACCATGCGATCGCGAGTTCGCCGTTGACCGAGGTTCCCATGCCGTCGCGATAGGAGACGCCGAGATTGTAGGCGGCGAGAATGTTGCCGGCGGCGGCGGCCTTCTGGTTCAGCGCGAATTCGGTGGCGGTATCGCCTTCTTCGCCGACGAGAACGGCATAGTTGGTCATGGCCAGCGCGTGGCCATGTTCGGCGGCTTCGCCGAGAATGCGTTGCGACTGGATCTTCTGGCCGGCCTTGTCGAGAACGCGGGCCAGCTGAAACTCGGTGCGGGCGCCACTCTTCTGGTTATAGGCCTCGCGGCAGGCCGACAGCGCGACGCCGATCTTGATGTCCTCAGTGGCAACGGCAGGGAAGGCCATATTGCGTTGCAGGTCGAAAATGCTGCCTGCCTCGCGGTCGCAGACGTCGGCTGCGGAAAGCTCGGCGGCGCGGGCTGAAGGAAGTGCGATCGCAGCAACCGCCAGCAAGCTGACGACAGCCAGGAATACGGCGTTGATGATGCGGGTGCCGGATGCGCTGCGATTTTCCATGAAGCTCTCCCTTCTCTTGACGGTGAACTTATCCCTGCTCGTTGGAGACGGCTGTTCCGGCGGGAACAGCCCGGCAACGAAAGCTCGGGCGAAGTGGCGAGGGACTGCTGCGGGCCGGCCCTGCGCCCGCTTGCATCCGGGAGCGTCGGGGTTATCCTCGCAAGGCGGCAGCGATACGGGAGATAAGCGATGGAAGATCTGGCAGCGTCGATGCGCAAGATGCTGGTGAGCCGGCGCGTCGTCGTCGGCGGTCTGTTGCTGACGGCGGTCGGCGGTGGTGCTACGCCCGCCTGGGCAGGCTCAGCCCTTGGCGAGGCAACGGAGATCCGCGGCGATGTCCGGCTGAGGCAGGCAAAAAAGGATAAGCCACTCGCCGTCGGCGGTCAGCTGTTCGAGAACGACCGCGTGCACACGAACGCCGAGAGTTTTGCAACCTTGAACCTGGGCACGGATACGCGCGTGCTTCTGGGCGCCGAAACCGAACTGCTCGTCGATAGCTTCATTGCCGGGCAGGGCGGCACGCTCGAGCTTGGAACGGGTCACATGGTCTTCGACCGGCCTGAGGGGCTGCCGAAGGTCGATGTCGCCGTCCGCACGGCCTTCGGCATGATCGGCGTGCGCGGCACCAAGTTCTTCTGTGGTCCGAGCCGGGCCGCCTTTGCCGTCTTCGTCGAACATGGAAGCGTTTCGGTCGCGCGCGGCGGCGTAACCAAGATCGTCGCTGCGGGGCAGGGGGTGGAGTTTCATCATCGCGGGGACGCCCCGAGCGAGCCCGCCAACTGGGGCGAGGCGCGCATCAAGGAGGCCTATGCCAGCGTCGGCCTGACGCGCTGAGCTGACGCCGACATTATCCGAAGCGGCGGGTGCAGACAGCGCGCCGCCTCAGTCGGCGACCGTGAACAGTTCCATCGTCGAGAACCCGCGGATCTCGTGGCTGCCAAGCGGGCGAAGCGGCCTTTTGCTTTCCTGAGCGGCAGCGGGCCCGACGCAGATCGCCGTGCCGAGAAACTTGTTTGCCTCCTGAAGGCGTGCCGCCAGATTGATCGCATCGCCGTGGGCCGTGTAGTCGAGCTTGCCGCCGGCGCCGACCTCGCCGACGACGGCCGGTCCGGTCTCGATCCCGATCCGCGTCCGGCCGAAACCGTTGGAGGCGAACTGCGGACGCCCGCGCATCTCTTCCGTCAGCGCATGGATCGCCTTGGCGCAATCGATGGCCCTGTCGACATGATCAGCCAGATCCTCCGGGGCGTTGAAGAACGCGTGCACCGCATCGCCCACCACCTTGTCGACCATGCCGCCATGGTCGGCCACCAGCGCGTTGACTTCGGCAAAATAGATGTCGAGCAAGGCGATGAGCTCCCGCGGCTTCAGCCTCTGCGACAGGGTGGAAAAGCTCTCGATGTCGGTAAAGAGCGCGGTCACCTGGCGCTCCTCGCCAGCCATGCGGGCAAGTCCGGGATTGTCGATGTAGCGGGCGACCACCGACTGCGGCAGATATTGCGAAAACTTCTGCCGGGCCGTCGCTTCCGCGCGCCGGACCTGGGCAAATTGCAGGACGCTGGTCACCGCGAGGACAGCAATAAGCGCGACCGAGACGCTGACGGCATCGATGAGCCAGCCGCTGGCATCGTAGACGACGGCAGATGCAGCGACTGCGGCGACGACGGTGCAAAGGCCGAGCGCCGCCGATGTCAGCGGGCGCAGGCGGGTGGCGGCAAAGGCGATGCCGAGGCCGGCGACAAGTGCGGCCACGGCTTCGGCAAGCGGCAATCGGCCGTCGCGCTGGGGCAGGAAGCCGGTCATGATTGCGTTGGCGATGTCGGCGTGGATCTGCACCGAGGGTTCGAGCGGCATCGAGGCGCTCGGTCTGAGGCCTCCGAGGCTTGGCAGGCTGCTGCCGATCAGCAGGAGTTTGCCGGCGAAGCGCTCGGGCAAAGCCTTGCCGGACAAGACGTCGGCCGCCGAAACCGTACGTTCGCTGAGCCGTTCCTGGGGACTTGCGACGAAACGCAGGCTTCCGGTGTCGTCGAGCAAGATCGTTTGCCCGTCGATGCGCATCCAGGCCGGCTGGCCGCCGAGGATGGGCGTGCCGCCGCCCCGCATCTGCCGGGCCGCTTCGATCGCCAGCGTCGGATAGGCGTCGTTGCCGAGGATGGCATAGGCCTGAACCCGGCGTATGCGCGCATCCTCGTCGCCGACGAGAAACGAGGCCGCCGCCGCGCGCGCCTGATCCATGAAGGCCCGGCACGAGGTTTCCGCGCCGTCGAGAAACCACAGTTCGGGCGCGGTGAAGGGTCGGCTGAGCGCCAGCGGCGGCACGGGACGCGGCCGCTCCTGCACCGTATCGGCAACGAGAAAACCGAGAACGACGGCGGTCTTCGAAAGTGCCGAGGCAAGCGCCGGGTTGCCGTCGGAGCTGGGGTCGCAATCGGCGCTGAAGACGAAATCGACTGCAATCACCTTGGCGCCCGCGGTCGCAAGTCGCGACAGAAGCTCGGCGGTCGCTGTCCGGTCCCATTCACCCGAAGGGCGCGACTGGTGGGCCTGCCGGTCGATGTCGACGACGACGAGGTCGGGCGACTGGGGGGCAGGAACCCATTGCGTCAGACTGTCGAAGAACAACTCGCGCTGGGTTTCGAACAGCGGTCCGGCGTAGAGATAGAGTGCTATGGCCGCAAGCAGGCTCGTGAGGCAACCGCCGGCGAGCGGCGTGAAACGCAAACGCCGGCGCGGCTCAACGACCATGCGGTCTAGTCCTCCTCGGGGTCAGCGATGCTCTGCAGGCGACCGACCTTGCAGGCGATGATGCCTTCGTTGCGCTTGATCGCGCCGCTCTCCTCAAGCCACTGGATGGCGCGGTTGACCTTGGGTCGGCTGGCGCCGAGCACGCCGGCGATGTCCGTCTGGCTCATGGTGAGCCTGAGATTGGCACTTTCCGGCAATTCGTTGCCGTGGATCTGCCGGAGGGTCGCGAGGAAGAAGCGCGCCACCCGGGCGTTGAGGTCGTAAAGCGCGATGGTTTCCAGCCGCTCCGTCGTGTCGCGAAGCTGGGCGCAGAGAAAGCGGATGACCGCTTCGGCCGCCTCCCGTCGATTGGTGACGATGTCGAGAAAGGCCTTCTTGCCGATTACATAGCCCTCGGAGGCGGTCGTGGCGGTCGCATCGGCTGAACGGGTCTGACCGTCGAGCACCGCCATCTCGCCGAAGATCGCGCCGGCTTCGTGCTGGCGCAGCATCAGTTCGCGGCCCTGCGGCGTGATCAGCGACAGCTTGATGCGCCCGGAGATGACGACAATCATGTAGTTGCCTTCGTCGCCGCGCTGGAAGATCACGGTGCCGGCCGGCCATTTCCGATAGGTTGCGATATTGGCAAGTTCGGCGATAGCGTCCTTGTCGAATTCTTCAAAGATCGGAAACGAGCGCCAGAATGCCGCGCTCCTGTTGATTTCGTTCATGACATTCCCCCGCGCGGCGTCCCCTGCCGCGCCGAAATTCTTCGCCCAGCCGCTCCGTCGTTGCAACATAAAAGAACGAGGCGTCGTCGTTGTAGTTCCGCATTGCCTTGCAGTCCTGCGTCGAGAAGTGGCCGATAGAAGGTTGACGATGCGTCATTGGCGTTTCATTTTTGTGAACGATCTGTCGCCCGCGCAACGGCTAGATGATTTTGAAAATACTGATACTTCTGTTGCCAACGAACCGTTTCTCACAGGAGTCTTCCATGTCTCAGAATGTTGTCGTCCTCGTCGGACGCATCCTGCTTTCGATCATGTTTATCACGGCCGGTTTCGGCAAGCTCACCGATCCGTCGGCGACCGCCGGAATGATCACCGGTGCCGGCTGGCCCGCGCCGACGCTGCTTGCCTATCTCGCCGGCGCCTTCGAACTGGTTGCCGGTCTTGCCGTTCTCGTCGGTTTCCAGACGAAGATTGCGGCCTACCTGCTGGCGGCCTTCACGCTCGTGACCGCCTTCGTCTTCCATAGCGGTGCGATCAACATTCCGACCTTCCCGCCGGAAGCCAACGGCCTGCTGAGCGTCTTCAACAGCCTGATGATGATGAAGAACATCTCGGTCGCCGGTGGCTTCCTCGTGCTCGCCGCCTTTGGCCCGGGCGCGCTGTCGATCGACAAGCGCGGCGCCTGAGGCACGGATTTCACTTGATGAAATGCAAGGCCCGCCGGTTCGCCGGCGGGCTTTTTTCGTTGTGTGCGAAGTCTCAGGGATAAATCACGCCCTTGCGCAGGATGACGTTGCCGTAAAGCCGTGGCTCGCTCGTCTGGACCAGCGTGTGGGCGGCCCTGACGCGCGGATAGAAATCGGCGCCGAGCAGAGGCACAACGCGGCGGTTCGGTTCGTACTTGCCGCAGCACGCGACGATCTCTTGGTGGACCGGGTCGAGCGTGTCCTTGTCCTGTTTGACAGTGGCCCGGAAGATCGCCTCGGGCACAAAATCGTCGATCGGCAAGACGCTCAAGATAGCGTCGAGCACGGGGATCAGCGGGTGCCCGTCGAGCCGGATGAGACGGCGCGCATGTTCCTGGCCGGGGTAGTTGCCATCCACCAGCGCGATCTCGTCGCCGTGGCCCATCGCTCGCAGCGTTGCGAGCAGTTCGGGACTGAGGATCGGGTTTAGGCCTTTCAGCATCAGCCGAGCTCCTTGAAGAGGACATTGGTGTCGAGCAGGTAGCGGGAAAAGAGCGGCAGGCTCGCGCCGCCGATGGCGCGCGCATGGCTGCCGACCATGCCTTCCACCAGTTCGGGAATGGTTACACCCTGAAGGTCGAGGTCGTAGAGCGCTTTGCGCGTGGCGGAAAGCAGCCGAGCCCGCACCCAGGGCGGGAAGCCGCCGTCGATGACGACGGCCGAGAAGTCGACGATCGAAACGGCGGAGACGACGGCCTGGGCGAGGGCTGCGCCGCAGTCGTCGATCCAGATGTCGAGCGGTTCGCCGAAGTCGATCCAGTCGTCGGCCGAGTACCAGAGCGGCCGCGGATCGATGCCGCGTTCGCGCAAGAGGTTTTCGAGCACGAAGACCGAGGCGATCTTGAGCAGCTGGATGGTCTTGCCGTCCTTGCCCGAGACCGGCAGCGGACCGACGGCGCCAGCCGTTCCTGTTCGCCCGGAGAAGAGTGCGGAGTTCAGCACAACACCGCCGCCGATGAACGAGCCGATATAGAAATAGACGAAATCCGGATAGCTGGCGCCGACGCCGAAGGCGAGCTCGGCACCGCAGGCGCTGGTGCCATCGTTCTGCAGAAACACCGGATAGGTGGTACGGGCAGCGATCGCCGCCTGCAGGTCGACGTCGCGCCACCTGTTCATCTCTTCGCGCGGCGCGCCCACTTCTTCGGCCCAGTTCCAGAGCTCGAAAGGGGTGGCGATGCCGATGCCGGCGATGCGCTTGCGCTGGTCGGGGCCAAGCTGCTGTTCGAGCTTCGCCATGCCGGAAATGATGAAATCGACGAGATCGCCGGGCAACGGATAGGGATGCACGTGGTGCAGATGCAGCCGGATGTTGCCGACGAAATCCATCAGCACCAGATCGGCGCTGCGCCGGCCGATCTTGACGCCGAAGGAATAGACCGCGTCTGGGTTGAGCCGCATCGGCGTCGAGGGCTGGCCGACCTTGCCTCTGACGGGATCGCCTTTGACCAGAAGGCCGTCGCTTTCGAGCGCCCGCATGATCACCGAAACGGTCTGCGCCGACAGGCCGGAGCGCCGGGCGATGTCGGCCTTGGAGAGGCCGCCGTGGCGCCGGACCAGCGACATGACCAGCCGTTCGTTATAGGCGCGCACGCGCGTCTGGTTGGCACCGCCGCTCGGGTCGATGACTTCAGGTTGCGTCGGTCCCCGGTCGGGGCCGTCTGTCAGTGACATGCCACCGTCTCCTCCCGTTGGCATTGGATTATGTGAGCGGGATACGGGCGCAAGCCGCCTGCATAGTTCCTCATCCCGTTCTGTCGCCCGCTTGGCGCAGGTCTCTTGTTTCCACTTGTCGCGGCTCTGTCAATTTGGTCGGCGCGCCAATCCTCCGGTGGAGCGCTGTCATCCCAACAATGCCACATCGGAATAATAATTCAATTTGATTTATTTATTGACACCCCGGAAATTTAGTGTTTGTTTTTGTCTCGGAAGCGCCAGTTGCAGCGGAGGAGAATGCTGCGGTGGTGTAGCCAGAGCCGGTCCGCCGGCACGATTTTCAATCCTTGGGAGGATTTCATGAAGAAGACTGTTCTTTCCGCTGCTTTTGGCGCGCTGTCGCTTGGCGTTGTCTTCGCCATGCCCGCGCAAGCCGCCGATGTCGGCGCCTGCCTGATTACCAAGACCGACACCAACCCCTTTTTCGTCAAGATGAAAGAGGGCGCGACTGCCAAGGCCAAGGAACTCGGCGTGACGCTGAAGTCCTATGCCGGCAAGATCGACGGCGACCATGACAGCCAGGTGGCTGCGGTCGAATCCTGCATTGCAGACGGTGCCAAAGGCATCCTGATCGCCGCCTCCGACACCAAGGCGATCGTCGATCAGGTCAAGAAGGCGCAGGAAGCCGGTCTGCTCGTGATCGCGCTCGACACGCCGCTCGATCCGGCAACCGCCGCCGATGCGACCTTTGCCACCGACAACCTGCTCGCCGGCAAGCTGATCGGCCAATGGGCCGCCGCCACCATGGGTGATGGTGCCAAGACCGCCAAGATCGGCTTCCTCGACCTGACGCCGTCGCAGCCGACAGTCGACGTTCTGCGTGACCAGGGCTTCATGATGGGCTTCGGCATCGACACGAAGGATCCGAACAAGATCGGCGACGAGGACGATCCGCGCATCGTCGGCCACGACGTCACCAACGGCAACGAGGAAGGTGGCCGCAAGGCGATGGAGAACCTTCTGCAGAAGGATCCGGATATCAACGTCATCCACACCATCAATGAGCCGGCCGCCGTCGGCGCCTATCAGGCGCTGAAGGCCGTCGGAAAGGAAAAGGACGTGCTGATCGTTTCGGTCGACGGCGGTTGCCCGGGCGTCAAGTCGGTCGCCGAAGGTGTCATCGGCGCAACCTCGCAGCAGTACCCGCTGATGATGGCGGCTCTCGGCATCGAGGCGATCAAGAAGTTCGCCGACACCGGTGAGAAGCCGAAACCGACGGAAGGCAAGGACTTCTTCGATACCGGCGTCTCGCTCGTCACCGACAAGCCGGCAGCCGGCGTCGAATCGATCGATACCAAGGTCGGCACGGAGAAGTGCTGGGGCTGATTGCCCGCCTTCTACTGTCACCATGTAAAGGCAACGGAAGGGCGGCCCCGGCCGCCCTTCGCGTAAGCGCCGATGTCTTTGACAAGGCGACGAAAACCGCGCAGCTTTTAAAGAGTGCTATTGCCCGCGTCATTGTGGGCGGGCTGTGCACGACACCATCGCAACCCCTTGGGAGTGGGGTTCACGGGAGGAAGGTCCATGGGCGAGCCCAACACAGCCGCGCAGCCATCCCAGGAATTCGAGAAAGTCCTGGTCAACAGTTCGACGCAGGTCGCGTCGTTCGATACGCATGACAAGACAGCGGTCCAGAAGATCCAGCATTTCCTGCATTCGACGCCGGCCGCCGTGCCGTTCATCGTGCTGATTGCAGCGATCCTGATCTTCGGCATCGCCATCGGGGGTAAGTTCTTCTCGTCCTACACCCTGACCCTGATCCTTCAGCAGATCGCCATCGTCGGCATTCTTGGTGCCGCACAGACGCTGGTGATCCTGACCGCCGGCATCGACCTTTCGATCGGTGTCATCATGGTGCTGTCGGCTGTGATCATGGGCAATTGCGCCGTCACCTACGGCCTTCCGGCACCGATCGCGATCTTCATCGGCTTCGTCGTCGGCGGCGCCTGTGGCTTCCTCAACGGCTTCCTCGTTTCCAGGGTCAAGCTTCCGCCGTTCATCGTCACGCTCGGCACCTGGTATGTCATCATGTCGACGAACTTCATCTATTCGGCCAACGCGACGATCCGCGAGGCCGACGTAACGGCCGTCACCCAGATGCTCCACCTCTTCGGCGTCAGCTTCAAGGTGGGCTCCGCCGTCTTCACGCTCGGCGTGGTGATGATGGTCGTGCTGGTCTTCGGCCTCTGGTACGCGCTCAATCACACCGCCTGGGGCCGCCACCTCTATGCCGTTGGCGACGATCCGGAGGCGGCGAAGCTCTCGGGTATCCGCACCAGCCGCGTGCTTCTGAGTGCCTATACGCTTGCCGGCCTGATCGCGGCACTTGCCGCCTGGGTCTCGATCGGCCGCAACGGCTCGATCTCGCCGTCTGCAGCCGTCACCGACTACAATCTGCAGGCCATCACCGCAGCTGTTATCGGCGGCATCTCGCTCTTCGGCGGCCGCGGGTCGATCCTCGGCACACTGATCGGCGCGATGATCGTCGGCGTCGTCTCCATGGGGCTCAACATGCTCGGCGCCGATCCGCAGTGGAAAGTCTTCCTCACCGGCGTCTTGATCATCACCGCCGTCGCAATCGACCAATGGATCAGAAAGGTAGCAGGCTGATGGCTCAGGAACCCATTCTCACCGCGCGCGGCCTGGTCAAGCGTTACGGTCGCGTCACCGCCCTCGATCATGCCGATTTCGATCTCTATCCCGGCGAGATCCTCGCCGTGATTGGCGACAACGGTGCCGGCAAGTCCTCGATGATCAAGGCGATCTCCGGCGCCATCACGCCGGATGAGGGCGAGATCCGGCTTGAGGGCCAACTGATCAAGTTCCGTTCGCCGATGGAAGCGCGAACGGCCGGCATCGAAACGGTCTATCAGAACCTGGCGCTGTCGCCGGCGCTGTCGATCGCCGACAACATGTTTCTCGGCCGCGAAATCCGCAAACCCGGCATCATGGGCAAGCTCTTCCGCACCCTCGATCGCGCGGAAATGGAAAAGCGGGCGCGGGCGAAACTGTCCGAGCTCGGGCTGATGACGATCCAGAACATCAACCAGGCGGTGGAAACGCTCTCGGGCGGCCAGCGCCAGGGCGTGGCCGTGGCCCGGGCCGCGGCCTTCGGCTCCAAGGTGGTGATTATGGACGAGCCGACGGCGGCACTCGGCGTCAAGGAAAGCCGGCGGGTACTGGAGTTGATCCTCGACGTGCGCTCGCGCGGCCTGCCGATCGTCTTGATCTCGCACAACATGCCGCATGTGTTCGAGGTGGCCGACCGCATCCACGTTCACCGTCTCGGCAAGCGGCTCTGCGTCATCAATCCGAAGGAGCATACGATGTCGGATGCGGTTGCCTTCATGACCGGGGCGAAGGAGCCGCCGCGCGAGGCGCTTGCGGCATGAATGTCGAGCCGATTGCAAACGAAATCCTGAAACGGGCGGCCGGTGCCGCCCGCTTCGTCGTCGCCATCGCCGGGCCGCCCGGTGCCGGGAAGTCGACGCTGGCCGAGGCGCTGGCCGAAACCCTGGTTGCCGGCGGCGAAAGGGCGGCGGTTCTGCCGATGGACGGCTTCCACATGGACAATGCCGTTCTTGAGGAAAAAGGTCTTCTCCCACGGAAGGGATCGCCGGAGACGTTCGACGTCAGGGCTTTTCTTTCGACGGTCGCCGCGGTGCGCGCCAATGACGGCGAGGTGCTGGTTCCGGTCTTCGACCGCTCGCGCGAGATCGCGATCGCCTCTGCCAGGATCGTTGCGCCCGAGACCCGCATCATCCTGGTCGAGGGCAACTACCTGCTGCTCGACGAGGCGCCGTGGGACAGGCTCGAAGGCGCCTTCGATTTCTCGATTTTCATCAATCCCGGCGTGGCAGAACTGGAGCGGCGGCTTTTGCAGCGCTGGTTCGATCACGGCTATGACGAGGAGGCGGCGAAGCGCAAGGCTCTCGGTAACGACATCCCGAACGCGCATCGCGTGGTCGACCATCAGCGGGCGGCGGATCTGGTGCTTGCGGATTTCTGAGCGATGGTCGGATTGCGGATTGTGTTTGCGGGCGCATTGGTGATATCGAGACGCGGTTCCACCACATGAGAAACCGCCCGCCACCCGCGTACCCGCCGGCTCGCAAAGCTGCGCGCGCGGATCGGGCGCGAGCCCGGGGCTGCGGTTTTCCGTCTGCGCCTGCTCTGACCTAGGAGAACGCTGACCATGCAAGACCTCGTTATCCGCCGCCCGGATGATTGGCACCTTCATTTGCGCGACGGCGACATGCTGAAGGGCGTTATCGCCGATACCAGCCGCCATTTCGCCCGCGCGATCATCATGCCCAACCTGGTGCCGCCTGTCGTCACGACCGCAGACGCCTCCGCCTATCGCGAACGGATCGTCTCGGCGATCCCGGCCGGGGACCGGTTCGAGCCGCTGATGACGCTCTACCTGACCGCAGGCACCAATCCCGACGACGTCGAAGCCGGCCACAAGAGCGGTCTCGTCAAGGCGGTCAAGCTCTATCCGGCAGGTGCGACGACCAACTCGCACAGCGGCGTGCGCAACATCGACGAGGCGATGCCGGTGCTGGAGCGCATGGCAAAGATCGGCCTGCCGCTCTGCGTGCATGGCGAAGTCACCAGCTCGGACGTCGACATCTTCGACCGCGAGGCCGTGTTCATCGAGACCGTGCTCGATCCCTTGCGCAAGCGCCTGCCGGAACTGAAGGTGACGATGGAGCACGTCACCACCAAGGACGGCATCGACTACATCAAGGCGTCGAAGGCGAACCTTGCGGGTTCGATCACCACCCATCACCTGATCATCAACCGCAACGCCATTCTCGTCGGTGGGATCAAGCCACACTATTACTGCCTGCCGGTCGCCAAGCGCGAGAACCACCGCCTGGCATTGCGCACGGCTGCCGTCTCCGGCGACAAGCGCTTCTTCCTCGGCACGGACTCCGCACCGCACGTCGATCCGCTGAAGGAATGCGCCTGCGGCTGCGCCGGCATCTACACCTCGATCAACACCATGAGCTGCCTGGCGCATGTGTTCGAAGAGGAGGGCGCGCTCGACAAGCTCGAAACCTTCGCCTCGCTGAACGGTCCCGCCTGGTACGGGCTGCCGGTGAACGAGGAAACGATCACGCTCAGGAAACAGGCAGAGGCTGTCACTTATCCCAAGAAGATCGAGACCGGTGCCGGTCCGGTCACCGTTTTCGATCCGATGTTCCCGCTGCACTGGGCCGTCGTTTGATCGCTTGAAGTTTTGAAGGAGAGTTTGATGTTTTCCAACGCGTTCACCGACAAGGCCGTCATGGCCGAGCTGGTCGCCAAGATGCTCTGGGAGATCAAGGCCGTGCATTTCAGCGCCGACAAGCCCTACAAGCTGTCGTCCGGCATGGCGAGCCCCGTCTATATCGACTGCCGCAAGCTGATTTCCTATCCGCGCATCCGTTCGGCGGTGATGGATTTTGCTGCAGCGTCGATCCTGCGCGAGGCCGGTTTTGAGAAGTTCGACGTGGTTGCAGGCGGCGAAACCGCCGGCATTCCCTTCGCCGCCATGCTTGCCGAACGTCTCGGTCTGCCGATGATCTATGTGCGCAAGGCGCCCAAGGGCCACGGCCGCAACGCCCAGATCGAAGGCCATATGCCGGAAGGCGCCCGCGTTCTCGTCATCGAGGACCTGACGACGGCTGGTGGCTCGATGTTCAAGTTCATCGACGCGATCCGCGCAGCCGGTGGCATCGTCGACCACGGCATTGCGCTCTTCTACTACGACATCTTCCCGGAAGCGGTCGGCGAGATGAAAGGCAAGGGCGTCGACCTTCACTGGATCGCCACATGGCGCAACGTGCTTGCGGTCGCCCGCGAGCAGAAGCTGTTCGACGAAAAGACGCTCGGTGAGGTCGAGGCCTTCCTCAACGCGCCGCTCGCCTGGTCGGGCCGCAACGGCGGCGTCAGCGCCTTGGCGTAATCTCTGGCGAGGCCCCGGTTCTGCCGGGGCCTCGTAGCGTCTTCAGTCATAATTTTTAAATCGATTGAAAATCTGTCGAGGAGGATAAGCCGATGATCGTATGCTGCGGAGAAGCGCTGATCGACATGCTGCCGCGGGACACGACCGCGGGCGAGAGTGCCTTTGCGCCCTATGCCGGCGGCGCGATCTTCAACACGGCGATCGCCCTTGGCCGCCTCGGCATCCAGACCGGATTTTTCACGGGTCTCTCCGACGACATGTTCGGCGATATCCTGCGCGACACGCTGAAGGCAGCGAATGTCGATTTCGGCCCCTGCGCGACGCTGTCGCTGCACACGACGCTTGCCTTCGTCAAGCTGGTCAACGGCCATGCCAGCTACGCCTTCTTCGATGAAAACACTGCCGGCCGCATGATCACCCGCGAGCACCTGCCAACGCTCGGCGATTTCTGTGAGGCACTGCATTTTGGCGCGATCAGCCTCATCCCCGAGCCCTGCGGCTCGACCTACGAAGCATTGATGACGCGCGAGCATGAAAAGCGGGTCATTTCTTTCGATCCGAATATCCGCCCCGGTTTCATCAAGGACCGAGAGGCTCATCTCGCCCGCATGAACCGCATGGCGGCGATGTCCGATATCATCAAGTTCTCCGACGAGGATCTCGCCTGGTTCGGCATGGAGGGAAGTCACGACGATCTCGCGGCCGAATGGCTGAGGCGCGGCCCGAAGCTGGTGCTGATTACCAAGGGCGCCGATGGCGCCGTCGGTTATACCGCCCGCCACAAGGTCGAGGTTGCCGGTGAGCGCGTGACCGTGGTCGATACGGTCGGTGCCGGCGACACTTTCGATGCCGGCGTGCTGGCATCGCTGAAGCTCGCCGGTCTCCTGAGCAAGGCCGATGTCGCCGGCCTCACTGAAACCGCCGTTCGCAACGCGCTGGCGCTCGGCGCCAAGGCGGCGGCCGTCACGGTCTCGCGCGCAGGCGCCAACCCGCCGTGGAAGCATGAAATCGGTCTTTGATCGTTAGTCCGGGTCCGGGCGGTATTCCAGGATATCGCCCGGCTGGCAGTCGAGTGCTGCGCAGATCCTTTCCAGCGTGTCGAAGCGCACGCCCTTCACTTTTCCGGATTTCAGCAGCGAGATGTTCTGCTCGGTGATCCCCACCTGTTCGGCAAGATCGCGTGAACGAACCTTGCGTTTCGCCAGCATCACATCGAGATTGACGACAATCGGCATGCGCTAGACGAAGCTCCTGTTCTCCGCCTCGACCCCCGATGCGATGACCATGACATGGCCGAGGCCGACGACGAGCCCGGCCATCAGAAGCACGATCATCGTGCCGCCATTGATGTCGAACATCACCGCATGTCCCGTGGTGCCCGGGTTGTCATAGGTGACAGCGAGGATGCCGATCCCATTGCTGACGGTCATGCACAGCGAGCCGAAAAGGGCGGTCAGTCCCACCCGCCGCAACAGCACGCCATTGCGGCCGGACAGGATCTCGCCGCGCTGGAAGCTGTCGAAAAGCTGCCAGGCGAATGCGAGGCCGGCAATGACGAGCGCGTTGTTGATCGCAGTCAGAAAGGCGACGGTCCCGATGGCTCGATAGGACAGAGTGATGATCTCGACCCGAGGGAAGACGATGTCGCGAACGCCCTGTTCGAAGCCTTGCCGGTCGAAGAAGATCTGCCAATGCGTGTAGACGACCGCCGAACAGAACAACGCTCCGCACAATATGATCATGAGCTTCATGAAGCGGCTGAGCTTGCGCAGCCTCTCGGCGGAGTTCGTCATACAAAGTTCCTTATCGTTTCACTTGTATTTTTATCGTAAAACAATAAATAATTGCCGTCAATTGTGATGTTGGATGCGGCCCTGGAGCTTTCCTGGCAGGAGGGGAGCGCGCCTGCGGAAAGCCAGAGCTATGCGCTCGACGTCCACGCGGGCAGTGTGCCGGCTGCGGCGCTCGCGAGCCGCCGGGAGAAACACTCTATGTTCTGGCTCTCGGCGAAGCGGATGCCGCGCGTTTGCGGCTGTTGCAGGAAAAGATCGCACGCTCGAAACGGGGCGAGCTTAACCGCGGCAGCCTGTCGGCCGGTTCTCCGGACGTTGCTGGCGTGGCGCCTTCCCGTCAGGCCGAAAGGTCATGGTCAATGCCTGGATGCAGATGGGGTCGGACACGGACTATTTTCTGCTGCTGTCGAAGCTCGATCTGATGGAGGTGCTGAAACCCGGCGCCACGACGTTGCCGGGTTGTGCAAAATGACGAGGCCCGAGGCGCGACAAGCGCCTCAGGCCTCTATCGTCTGGAGCGGTGCGGTTCCGGGGAGAACCGAGCGGATTTGTTTAATGGGCGGCTTTCAGCAAGGCTGCCACCAGACCCGCCGTCGACGAATCGTGACCTTCGGCGCTTTCCTTACCTTCGACGACGGGAAGCAGGCCGGTCGCCAGCTCCTTGCCGAGCTCGACGCCCCACTGGTCGAAGGAATTGATGTTGAAGAGCGCGCCCTCGACGAAGACGCGGTGCTCGTAAAGCGCGATCAGGCGGCCGAGCGCGAAGGGATCGAGCTGGTCATAGACGATCGTCAGCGACGGGCGATTGCCGGTGAAGACGCGGTGCGGCGCAATCTTGTCGGCCTTGGCATCGGCCATACCCTTGGCGGTCAGCTGCGCCTTGGCTTCCGCGAGCGTGCGGCCCTTCATCAGCGCTTCCGACTGGGCCAGGCAATTGGCGATCAGCAGCTCGTGCTGGTGACGCAGGTTCTTCTCGTGGCCGTTGGCGGCGATCATGAACTCGGCGGGAATGACGTCCGTGCCCTGGTGGATCAGCTGGTAGAAGGCGTGCTGGCCGTTGGTGCCGGGCTCGCCCCAGACGACCGGGCCGGTCGAGTATTCGACCGGCGTGCTCTCAAGCGTCACCGCCTTGCCGTTCGATTCCATATCGAGCTGCTGCAGATAGGCGGGGAAGCGCGACAGGCGCTGGTCATAGGGCAGGATCGCCCGCGACGGGTAGCCGAGCACGTTGCGATGGTAGAAGCCGAGAAGGCCGAGCAGGACCGGTATGTTCTGACGGATCGGTGCGGTGCGGAAATGTTCGTCTATGGCGTGGCCGCCATCGAGGAAGCGGCCGAAATTCTCCTTGCCGACGGCGATCATCAGCGGCAGGCCAATCGCCGACCAGATCGAGTAGCGCCCGCCGACCCAATCCCAGAAGCCGAAGACGCGGGCCTGGTCGATGCCAAAGGCGGCGACCTTGTCGAGCGCGGTCGAAACGGCTGCGAAGTGATGGCCGACGGCAGCCTCGCCGAGCTTACCGGCGATGAAGGCGCGGGCGGTCGCCGCGTTGGTCATCGTCTCGATGGTGGTGAAGGTCTTCGAGGCGATGATGAAGAGCGAGGTTTCCGGATCGATCAGCTTCAGCGTATCGGCGATATGGGCGCCATCGATGTTGGAAACGAAGTGCAGGCGCGGGCCGTCGTGGAAGGGCGCAAGCGCCAACGTCGCCATGACAGGACCGAGGTCCGAGCCGCCGATGCCGATGTTGACGACGTCGGTGATCTTCTTGCCGGTCGCACCTTTCAGCGCGCCCGAGCGGATGCCGTCGGCAAAGGCGCCCATGGCGGCAAGCACGCCGTTGACATCGGGCATCACGTCCTTGCCGTCGACGAGGATCGGGCGGTTGCCGCGGTTGCGCAGCGCCGTGTGCAGCACGGCGCGCTCCTCGGTGATGTTGATGATGTCGCCGCGGAACATGGCGTCCCGCTTCTCCTCGACCTTGGCGGCCCTGGCGAGCGCGTCCAGTCCGTCCAGCACCTTGTCGTTGACGGCGCATTTCGAATAGTCGAGCAGCAGGTCGCCGAGCGTGGTGCTGAAACGCGCGAAACGTTCTGCGTCGGCGGCGAAGGCCGCGCGGATGTCGGTTGCGTTGGTTTGAGCGGCGGTGGCTTTGAGTTGGTCGACAAGCGCTTTCATCGCGGGGCTCCTTGGTCGGACAGGGGTGTCGGACAATCGCCTGCGTAGCTATTCGCTTTAAGTGGACCAAATCAAGACTGGAAAACCGCCGAGGCGGCGGTTTTCAGGATTTTTTAAATCGTTTGAATTTTGGAGTAGTTTATCCGCGCAGATCCTTGCGCAGGATCTTGCCGACATTGGTCTTCGGCAGTTCGGTGCGGAATTCGACGAAACGCGGACGCTTGTAGTTGGTGAGGTTGGCGGCGCAGTGGCGCTTGACCTCTTCCTCCGTCAGTGCTGCATCCCTCTTGACGACGAAGAGCTTGACCGCTTCGCCGGAATGCTCGTCCGGAATGCCGATCGCCGCGCATTCGAGGATGCCCGGATGGGTCATCGCCACTTCCTCGATCTCGTTCGGGAAAACGTTGAAGCCGGAGACCAGGATCATGTCCTTCTTGCGGTCGACGATCTTGACGAGGCCGTCGGCGTTCATGAAGCCGATGTCACCCGAGCGGAAGAAGCCATCCGGCGAGATCGCCTTGGCGGTCTCGTCCGGCCGCTGCCAGTAGCCGGCCATCACCTGCGGCCCGCGGATGCAGATCTCGCCGACTTCGCCGATCGCCAGCGTATTGCCCTGGTCGTCGCGGATCTCGACGTCGGTGGACGGGATGGGCATGCCGATCGTGCCGGTGAACTCGGTTGCATCGAGGATGTTGGCTGTTGCCACCGGCGAGGTCTCCGACAGGCCGTAACCTTCGGCGATCGAGCAGCCGGTCATCTGCTTCCAGCGTTCGGCGACCGGGCGCTGGATCGCCATGCCGCCGCCGAAGGTCAACATCAGCGACGAGAAATCGAGCTTCTGGAACTCCGCATTGTTCATCAGCGCGTTGAACAGCGTATTGAGGCCCGGGAAGATATTGGTGTTGTGCTTGCCGAGTTCCTTGACGAAGCCCGGGATGTCGCGGGGATTGGGGATCAGGATGTTGTTGCCGCCGGTGGCAAGGCCCATCAGCGAATTCACGGTCAGCGCGAAGATATGGTAGAGCGGCAGCGCGCACATGAAGACGAGATTGTCCGGCCGGGTGCGCGAGCGGAACGCCGTCTGGAACCAGATTTCCATCTGCGCCATGTTCGACAAGAGGTTGGAATGGGTCAGCGTCGCGCCCTTCGAGACGCCCGTCGTCCCGCCGGTATATTGCAGGAAGGCGACGTCGCTCGCGGCGACGTTCGGCTTCGTCAGCTTGGCTCGCCCGCCCTTGGAAAGAACGTCCTTGAACGAAAGATGGCCGGGGATCGACCAGGCGGGAACGAGCTTCTTGACGCGGCGGACCACCAGATTGACGATCGCACCCTTCAGGCCCAGCATGTCGCCCATGGTCGCGACAACGACGTGCTTGACCGCGGTCTTGTCGACCACCTGCTGCACGGTGTGCGCGAAGTTTTCCAGAACGAAGATCGCCTTGGCGCCGGAATCGGTGAGCTGGTGCTGCAGTTCGCGCGGCGTGTAGAGCGGGTTGACGTTGACGACGGTAAAGCCGGCCCTGAGGATGCCGTAGACGATCACGGGGTTCTGGAGGATGTTCGGCATCATCACCGCGACGCGGTCGCCCTTGGCAAGGCCGATCGATTGCAGCCAGGCGCCGATCCTGGCGGACTGGGCGTTGAGGTCGGCAAAGGTCAACGTCTTGCCCATGCAGGTGAAGGCCGGACGGCTCGAATAGCGGGCAACGGCGTGGTCGAAGAATTCGCCGATCGACTTGTAGGGCAGGGGGCCAATTTCGGCGGCTATTCCGGGTGGATAGGATTTCAGCCAGATCTTGCCTGGGCTGATACCCGTCTGTTGTGCGCTGACTTCCGCCATGACCTCTCTCCCTCTGGTCGCCACAGGCTGGCCTGATGCGGCCTGAGAAAATCCCTCCCGATCCTCTCACGCCGATGAGGATGATGCTTTTGCGACACCTCTTCAAGCTGAGATTCGGAATTATATAACTTTGACGTAAACGTCAACTGAGCTTACGGTTAACAGGCTTCTGCGAGCTTTGCGAAAAAGTATGACGAGAACCGCAAAAGCTTTGCCTGCCGCAGGAAAAGCCTGTATTGCATTGCAGCATATCCCTGTTGGTCCAATCCGACATCCGCCGACATATCCCCCAGATTTTTCTCCGGCCGCAAGGCACGGCGACACTGGCCATTGCCCATGAGTGAGCCCATGTGTGACGAAGCCTTCTCCTCTGCCGTCGATCCGCGCCGCGCCCGTGTTTCTGCCGCCGAAGTGGCGCTCGCCGTCGGCGGCTTCGGGATCGGTACCGGCGAGTTTGCGATCATGGGTCTCCTGCCGCAAGTCGCCGAAGACGTATCGGTATCGGTGCCCCAGGCTGGTGCGGTCATCAGCGCCTATGCGCTCGGCGTCGTCGTCGGTGCGCCGCTGATCGCGGTGCTTGCCGCCCGCTTCTCGCGCTTCCGGGTGCTTTTGGTCCTGATGCTGGTTTTTGCCGTCGGCAACTTCGCGAGCGCCGTCGCTCCGGATTTCTACACGCTGATTGCCGCGCGCTTCTTCGCCGGTCTGCCGCATGGCGCCTATTTCGGCGTGGCTGCCCTGGTGGCGGCCGGCCTTGCCGCGCCGAACCAGCGGGCCCGCGCCGTCGGCCGGGTGATGATGGGACTGACCATCGCCACTCTCTTCGGCACGCCGCTCGTCGCCTGGTTCGGCCAGGCGCTCGGCTGGCGCTCCGCGTTTGCCATCGTCGGCGCCATCAGCCTCCTGACCATGGCGCTCACCTTCGCCCACGTACCGCGGGACAAGGGCAACCCGAAGGCGACGCCGCTTCGCGAACTGGGTGCGCTCGGCAAGCTGCAGGTCTGGCTGATGCTCGGCATCTGCGCCATCGGCTGTGGCGGCATGTTCGCCGTCTTCAGCTACATCACACCGGCGCTGACCGAAGTCGCAGGTGTTTCGCTTGGTAATGTGCCGATCATGCTTTCGGTCTTCGGTGCCGGCATGATCCTCGGCAACATCGTCGGGGCGCGGCTTGCCGACTGGGCGCTGATGCCGGCGATCGGTATCGCCATCGTCTTCAACATCTTCGCCTATGTGCTTTTCTATTTCACCATGGGCAATCCGTGGATCGCCATCGTCAACGTGCTCTTCATCGGCGGTGGCTTTGCCGTCGTCCCGGGCGTGCAGACCCGGCTGATGGATGTCGCCGGCGAGGCCCAGACGCTGGCTGCTGCCCTTAGCCACTCCGCCTTCAATCTCGCCAATGCGCTAGGCGCCTGGCTCGGCGGCGTTTCGATCGCTGCGGGTTATGGCTGGACCTCCACCGGTCTCGTCGGTGCCGTTCTCGGCGTTGCCGGCTTCGGTCTCTTTCTCGCCTCAGTCTTCGTCGATCGCGCACAGCCTGCGCGTATGGCTGCAAAACCTGCGGCGGAATGACCGGCTTTATCGAAAGAAAGCCGGGGGCTCTTGAACCCTTCTAAATTTTTCTGTCATGTCCCGCCGCTAGCGTCGGCCACGGCCCTGAAACTACCGTAAAGCAGGGGCAAAGGGGCGGCGCGCGGTGTCAGAGTGGCTGGCAAGGCCGCGGGTTTGCTGTAAGCTCGTCGGAAGACGGAGGATCATTGGTGCAATTGGGTAATCGCGAACGAGAGAATTTCGCCGTGGAGCCACGGCTCCTCGGGCACACTGCCATTTCGCGCCATGCCCTTGTCGGCCCCATGACCGCTGCGCGCTGGATGCTGGTCTTCGTTCTGCTCGCCGGCGTCTATTTCTTCCATGGTTTCGTCGTTCCGGTTCTGGCCGCTGTCGTCATCGGGTTTGCCAGCTGGCCGATCTATCGCCGGCTGCTCGCCGGTGTGAACGGCAACCGGACGCTTGCCGCCACCATCGCGATAGTCTGCGTCATCTCCTTCATCGTCGTGCCGATCTCGATTGCCGCCGTCTATGCGGTCGACGAAGTGCGCGACTGGGTCGTCTGGGCCGTCGAGACCAATGCCAACGGTGCCGTCGTGCCCGCATGGCTGTCGAGCATTCCGATCGCCGGTGTCTGGCTTGGCGAGCAATGGGTCAAGCATATCGGCCATCCGGGCGCGCTCGGCGAACTGGTCCAGCTCGTCAGCGGCTCCAACATCGGCAATATCTACCGCGGCGTTCTGGTCGTCGGTGCCTCGACGTTCCATGCCTTCCTGACGCTGCTGTTCATGCTGATCACGCTGTTCTTCGTCTATCGCGATGGGCAGTCCTTCTCCGGCCAACTCGACAAGCTCGGCGAGCGCATCTTCCCGATGCGCTGGGAACGGCTGTCGCGCGTCGTGCCGCTGACGATCAGCTCGACGGTCACCGGCATGGGCATCATCGCCATCGGCGAAGGCATCGTGCTTGGCGTCGCCTATTGGCTTGCCGGCGTGCCGTCGCCGGTCACGCTCGGCATCATCACCGGCCTGATGGCGCTGATCCCCGGTGGCGCGCCGCTCTGCTTCACGCTGGTCTCGGTCTATCTCGTCGCCAGCGGTTCGCCCATTCACGGCCTGGCGCTGTTCACCTGGGGCACGACCGAACTCTTCATCGTCGACAAGACGCTGCGTCCGCGCCTCGTCGGCGGCCCGATCAAGCTTCCCTTCCTGCCGACCTTCTTCGGCCTCGTCGGCGGCGTGAAGACCATGGGTTTCCTCGGCCTCTTCGTCGGTCCGGTGCTGATGGCGCTGCTCGTTGCGATCTGGCGCGAATGGATGCGCGAAGCCACCACGCCCACCGAAACGAGCGTGAACGAGATTATCAAGGGCTAGGTGCTCTTTTGCCGAACCGGCGGTCGCATGTGGGCGGCCTCGGGATCTCTTCAGCTTGTGGCAGATAGGCCGTACCGGACTGGTCCTGCGCCTATGAAGGTCGCCTCCCGCGCTCCCGAACGGATCTTTGCGGGCGTCTTTATCTTTTCCTTATGCCTCCTTCCGACCATCGCAATCGATAATTGACCCGCTGCGGGCGCAAGATCCGGACTTCAACAGTCCGGAGAATTTGCATGTCCGATGTTCTTTTTCTTGCCGCCGGAATCGGCGGCTTTGTCGTGTTCGCGCTTTATGCGCGCGCGCTGAGCCGGCTTTAGGAGGGCGTCATGTTCGAAGCCCTGCTCGGTCTTGCCGTCGCCGTCGGTCTTGCGGCCTACCTCGTCGTCACCCTCGTTCGCCCGGAACGGTTCTGACCCGGTTGACGGGGATCGAACCCGTTGGCCGTTCGCATCAGCCGGGCGCCTTTGCGCCGTCCGGCCGCCCTTAGCGGAGTAATCTCATGTCTATCATCGGGTGGCTGCAGATCAGCCTCCTCTTCATCGCCGTCCTGATCGTCATCAAGCCGCTGGGGCTTTATATGGCGCGGGTCTTCTCCGGTGAACGCAACGTATTTTCACCCGTCCTCGGTCCCGTCGAAAGCGGCCTTTATCTTGCGGCCGGCGTCGATCCGAAGAAGGAACAGGGCTGGCTCGCCTACACGATGTCGATGCTCGCCTTCAGCCTCGCCGGCTTTGTCTCGCTCTATGCGATCCTCCGGCTGCAGGCCTACCTGCCGATGAACCCGCAGGGCTTCTCGGGCATGCCGTCCGATCTCGCCTTCAACACGGCGGTCAGCTTCGTCACCAACACCAACTGGCAGAACTACGGTGGCGAAACCACGCTCAGCCATTTCAGCCAGATGGCCGGCCTGACGGTGCATAACTTCGTCTCCGCCGCGACCGGCATCGCCATGGCGCTTGCCGTCACCCGCGCCTTCGCCCGCTCGAACGCCTCGACCGTCGGCAACTTCTGGGTCGATCTTACCCGATCGACGCTCTACGTGCTGTTGCCGATCGCCGTCGTCATGGCCCTTGCCATGGTCTGGACCGGCTTGCCGCAGACCTTCCACGCCGATCTGTCGGCAACCACGCTCGAAGGCGCCAAGCAGACGATCTCGCTCGGCCCTGTCGCCAGTCAGGAAGCGATCAAGCAGCTCGGCACCAATGGCGGCGGCTTCTTCAACGTCAATGCCGCCCATCCCTTCGAGAACCCGACGGCCTTCTCCAACTATCTCAACATTTTCGCCATGTTGTCGATCTCGGCGGCGCTCGTCTACACGTTTGGCCAGATGGTCGGTAACCGCCGCCAGGGTTGGGCCTTCATCGCCGTCACCGCGATCCTGCTGATCTCAGGCGTTGCGGTCGTCTACTGGGCGGAAGCCCACGGCAACCCGATCCTAACCGCCCTTGGTCTTGATGCCGCCCAGGGCAACATGGAAGGCAAGGAAGTCCGCTTCGGCCAGGCGATGACGGCGCTCTATGCGGCTGTCACCACCGGTCTGTCGGATGGCGGCGTCAACGGCATGCACGGCTCGCTGACGGGCCTCGGCGGTCTCGTGCCGATGTTCCTGATGCAGCTTGGCGAAGTCCTGCCGGGTGGCGTCGGGTCCGGTCTCTACGGCATGGTGGTCTTTGCGATCCTCGCCGTCTTCGTTGCCGGCCTGATGGTCGGCCGCACGCCGGAACTGCTCGGCAAGAAGATCGAATCCCGCGAGATGAAATACGCGATGTTCGCCGTCCTCATTCTGCCGGTGACGATCCTCGGCTTTGCCGCCGTCTCCGCGATGCTGCCCTTTGCTGTCGCAAGCATCGGCACGGCGGGCCCGCACGGCCTGTCCGAAATCCTCTATGCCTTCACGTCGGCGGCCGGCAACAACGGCTCGGCTTTCGGCGGGCTCACCGGCAACACACCCTGGTACAACACGACGCTCGGGTTCGCGATGCTGCTCGGCCGCTTCGCCTATGCGGTTCCGGTCATGGCGATCGCCGGTTCGATCGCGGTGAAGACCCGCGTGCCGGCGTCCAAGGGTACCTTCCCGACCGACACGCCGCTCTTCGTCGGCCTGCTTGTCGGCATCATCCTCATTCTCGGCGGGCTGCAATTCTTCCCGGCGCTCGCGCTCGGTCCCATCGTCGAGCATCTCTCGATGCTCGCCGGTCAGACCTTCTAAAGGAATTCGACACATGTCTTCCAAACCTATCGCACCCAGTCTTCTGGACCCGGCGATCCTGCTGCCGGCGATCAAGGCGGCGTTCATCAAGCTCGACCCGCGCCAGCTCGTGCGCAATCCGGTGATCTTCGTCACCGAAGTGGTCGCAGCCGTGGTCACCGGTCTCTTCGTGCGCGACATCGCCACCGGCACAGGCAGCCCGCTGTTCTCCGGCCAGATCGCCGCCTGGCTGTGGTTCACGGTGCTTTTTGCCACCTTTGCCGAAGCCGTCGCCGAAGGCCGCGGCAAGGCCCAGGCCGACAGCCTGCGCCGCACCAAGTCCGAACTGACGGCGCGCAAGCTCGTTGCCGACGAAGGCCGCGAGACCCAGACGATCCCGGCGACATCGCTGAAGGTCGGCGACCTCGTGCTCGTCGAGGCTGGCGAACTGATCCCCGGCGATGGCGAAGTCGTCGAGGGTGTCGCCTCTGTCAACGAGAGCGCCATCACCGGTGAATCGGCGCCCGTCATCCGTGAATCCGGTGGCGACCGCTCGGCTGTCACAGGCGGCACGCAGGTGCTGTCCGACTGGATCAAGATCCGCATCGGCGTGGCACCCGGCGACACTTTCGTCGACCGCATGATCGCGCTGATCGAGGGCGCGCAGCGCCAGAAGACCCCGAACGAGATCGCCCTGTCGATCCTGCTTTCGGGCCTGACGCTGATCTTCCTGGTGGCCGTCGTCACGCTCTGGGGGCTCGCCGGCTATTCCGGTACCGTGCTCTCGGTCACCGTGCTCGCAGCCCTGCTCGTCACCCTGATTCCGACCACGATCGGTGGCCTGCTTTCAGCCATCGGCATCGCCGGCATGGACCGTCTGGTGCGCTTCAACGTCATCGCCACCTCCGGCCGCGCTGTCGAGGCTGCTGGCGACGTCGATACGCTGCTGCTCGACAAGACAGGCACCATCACCTTCGGCAACCGCATGGCGGCCGACTTCATGCCGGTGCCCGGCGTCACCGAGGCCGAGCTTGCCGATGCGGCACTGCTTGCAAGCCTTGCCGACGAAACGCCTGAGGGCCGCTCGATCGCGGCGCTTGCCACCGGTGAATTTGGCCGCCAGACGCCGGATGTGTCGCTGCCCGCGTCCGACAAGGGCGAGGTCCTGGCGCTCGCCGTCGGCGGCGGTGCAAGCCGGGCCGGCGCGACCCGGATCGACGCGGTCATTCCCTTCGCTGCGGAAACGAGGCTTTCGGGCGTCGACTTCGGCGGCCGTCGGCTGCGCAAGGGCGCCGTCGACTCGATCCTGAAGTTCACCGGTATCCGCGACGAGAACGTGCCGAACGAGTTTCGCCGCGCCGTCGACCAGGTGGCCCGCACCGGCGGCACGCCGCTCGCCGTTGCCGACGGTCCGCGCCTGCTCGGCGTCATCCATCTGAAGGATGTGGTGAAGCCCGGCATCAAGGAGCGCTTCGCCGCTCTTCGCGCCATGGGCATCCGCACGGTGATGGTCACCGGCGACAACCCGGTGACCGCGGCCGCCATCGCATCCGAAGCCGGCGTCGACGACTTCCTTGCCGAAGCGACCCCGGAGGACAAGCTTGGCTATATCCGCAAGGAGCAGCAGGGCGGCCGCCTGATCGCGATGTGCGGCGACGGCACCAACGACGCGCCGGCACTCGCCCAGGCCGATGTCGGCGTCGCCATGCAGACGGGGACCCAGGCCGCCCGCGAGGCCGCCAACATGGTGGACCTCGATTCCAGTCCGACGAAGCTCATCGAGATCGTCGAGATCGGCAAGCAGCTGCTGATGACCCGCGGGTCGCTGACGACGTTTTCGATCGCCAACGACGTGGCCAAGTACTTCGCCATCATCCCGGCGCTGTTCATTACCACCTATCCGGCCCTTGCCGCGCTCAACGTCATGGGCCTCGCCTCGCCGCAATCGGCGATCCTCTCGGCGGTGATCTTTAACGCGCTCATCATCGTCGCCTTGATCCCGCTGGCGCTGAAGGGCGTCAAGTACCGGCCCGTCGGTGCGGCAGCCCTTCTGCGCCGTAACTTGGCTGTCTACGGCCTCGGCGGCATTGTCCTGCCCTTTGCCGGCATCAAGCTCGTCGACCTCGCCGTCAACGCACTCAATCTGGTGTAACCATGCTGAACCAACTTCGCCCCGCCATCGTCATGATCGTGCTCCTGACTGCGATCACCGGCCTTGCCTATCCCTTTGCCATCACTGGCGCGTCGCAGGTGCTGATGCCCGCGCAGGCAAATGGCAGCCTGATCGAAAAGGACGGCACCCTCATCGGCTCCGCCCTCATCGGCCAGAACTTCACATCCGACAAATACTTCTGGCCGCGGCCCTCCGCGACCGGTCCGGACGCCTATAACGCGGGGGCTTCGAGCGGCTCCAACCTCGGTACCACCTCGGTCAAGCTCAGGGATCGTGTCGCAGCCGATGTCGAGCGCCTGAAAGCTGCCGGCCTTGCGGGGGAAATTCCGGCGGATGCGGCAACCACGTCAGGTTCCGGGCTCGACCCGCATATCACGCCGGCCTTCGCCGAAGCCCAGGTCGCCCGCGTCGCCAAGGCGCGGGGCTTGAGCCAAGCGGATGTTGCCGCCCTGGTCGCCAAGGCGACGGAGGATCGGCTGTTCGGGGTCGTAGGCGAGCCGCGCGTCAATGTGCTAGAACTCAACCTGGCCCTTGATGCGCCTCGAACCTAGAGCGGGATGAGGAAAAGTACTTGCGGTTTTCCGCCCGCATCCCGCTCTAAGCTATTAGAATCGATCACGCCTGAGACAATGCATGCCCGACAGTGAACGCGACGCCAAAGGTCGCCCGGACCCAGACGCACTGCTGGCGCTTGCCGCGCAGGACCGCCGGGGAAAACTGACCGTATTCCTCGGCGCCGCTCCCGGCGTCGGCAAGACCTATGCGATGTTGTCGCGGGCCCGCCGGCTGAAGGACGACGGTGTCGATATCGTCGTCGGTCTGGTCGAGACACACGGGCGCAGCGAGACCGCTGCGCTCATTGACGGATTGGAGATACTGCCGCGCCGCGATGTGAACCATCGCGGCCGAATGCTTTCCGAGTTCGACCTGGATGCGGCCCTCGCGCGGCGTCCCCGGATCATCGTCGTCGACGAACTGGCCCACAGCAATCCGGCCGAAAGCCGGCACCCCAAGCGCTATCAGGATGTTGAGGAACTGATCGCCGCCGGCATCGATGTCTGGACGGCGCTCAACATCCAGCATCTCGAAAGCCTCTCGGATATCGTCGCCCAGATCACCGGTGTACCCGTGCGCGAACGGGTGCCGGATACCGTATTGAAGCGCGCTGACGACGTACTACTTGTGGATCTGTCGCCGGCCGAGCTGATCGAGCGGCTGAAGGAGGGCAAGGTTTATCTGCCCGACAGCGCACAGCGCGCCGTCGACCGCTTCTTCCGCCTTGGCAACCTGACGGCACTGCGCGAACTGGCGCTCAGGCGGACAGCCGACCGGGTCGACGACCAGATGGTCGACTACCTCAAGCAGAACGCCATCGAAGGCATCTGGGCAAGCGGCGAGCGGCTGCTCGTCTGCATTGGTTCGGACCCGTTGTCCGAAAAGGTCGTGCGCACGGCAAGCCGGCTCGCCGAGGGATTGAATGCCCCCTGGATCGTCGTCTTCATCGAGCGCGCCGACCGCGAGAGCGGCGACGGCGAAGACGTGCGCCGGCTCGACGAAACCTTCCGTCTTGCCGAACAGCTCGGCGCCGAGACGCGCCGTATTATCGGCAACGACTTCGTCGAGGAAATCCTGAAGCTCGCGCGCCGGGAACACGCGACGCAGATCGTCATCGGCGCGCGCCGCCAGCCGTTCCCGATGCGGCTGTTTCGCCAGTCGCTTCCCGACGCCTTGGCCGAGCGCGTGTCCGGCATCGGCATTCACCTTGTGACCGATCGCGAGACGGTGCCCGTCAAACGGCGAACGAAGATGAAACGGACGCTGCCGCCGGGAAGTGGGCGCGCGATCGGCATCGCCGCCGGGTCGGTCGTCGTCTCGACCGCCGTCGGCCTGCTGCTTGGCCGTTTCGTCGTCCTGCCCAACATCTCGTTGCTTTATCTGCTCGCGGTGCTGGCCTCGGCGACCTATGCCGGTCACATCGCGGCAATCGCGGCAGCACTTTTTTCGGTGCTCGCCTATAACTTCTTTTTCATCAAACCGACCGGCACCTTCACCATCGCCGAGCCGCACGAGGTTTTTGCGCTCGTCGTCTTCCTCGCTGCCGCAGCCCTTGCCGGCAGCCTGGCATCGCGGGTACGGGAGCAGGCAAAGACCGCCCGCCAGCGCGCCGCCGCGACTCAGGCGCTCTATGATTTTTCGCGCAAACTTTCAGGCACCGCCAAGGCCGACGACGTGCTCTGGGCGGCGGTGACGCAGATGCAGTCGACGCTGAAACGCAGTTCAGCGCTGCTTCTGCCTGAGGACGGAGACCTGCAGCTGAAAGCCGCCTGGCCGCCGGACACCGAGCTCGACGTCACCGACATCATGGCGGCGCGTTGGGCGATGGACAAACGCGAGCCGGCCGGCAACGGCACGGGAACCCTGCCGAACAGCCCTTTCCATTTCCGGCCGCTGACGAGCCCGCACGGCGTCGTCGGCGTCTGCGGCTTCGTCCAGGCCGACAAGCCACTGGAGATCAACGAGGAGCGGGCGCTGGCAGCGATCCTCGACCAGACGGCGATCGCCGTCGACCGCGCCCGCCTGTCACGCGAAAGCCTCGACCAGGCCGCAAAGCTCGAAGGCGAGCGCTTCCGCGCTGCCCTTCTGTCATCCATTTCGCACGATCTGAGAACCCCGCTTGCGACCATCACCGGTGCCGTCACCAGCTTGCGCCAGCTCGGTGATCGCATGCCGCCGGAAAGCCGCGACGACCTGTTGCAGTCGATCGAGGAGGAGGGCGGTCGGCTGACGCGCTTTGTCGCCAACCTGCTCGACATGACCCGCATCGAGGCCGGCACCGTCAACGCCAAGCGCGATTGGGTCGATGTCGCCGACGTGGTGCGGGCGGCGGTCGATCGCGCTCGCAAATATTTTCCCGAGCGCGAGATCGAAACCAGCATCGCCCCTGACTTGCCCCTGATGCGCGGCGACAGCGTGCTGCTTGGCCAGGTGCTCTTCAACCTGCTGGACAATGCCAACAAATATGGCGGCGAAGAGCCGATCAGCATCTATGCCCGTACCGACGGCAACGAGATCGTGCTGTCAGTGACCGACCTCGGCAAGGGTATTCCGCCGCGGGACCTCGAGCAGGTCTTCGAGAAATTCTTCCGCCGCGGCAAGGCGGATGGCCGTACGCCGGGAACGGGGCTGGGACTGTCGATCGCCAAGGGCTTCGTCGAGGCGATGGGCGGGCAGATCAAGGCGGAAAGCCCGGCGCTTCGCCGCCGCGGCACGCGCATTTCCATGCGCTTTCCCGCCGCCAAGGCTGAAATCTCCGAAAAGGACCGTGCATGAGCGTGGAGCGTATCCTCGTCGTCGACGACGAACCCCAGATCCAGCGTTTCCTGAAACCCGCGCTGAGTGCTGCCGGCTATGACGTTCGTGAGGCGATGACCGGCGCCGAGGCGCTGAAGGCGGCAGCGACGATGGCGCCGGATGTCGTCATCCTCGATCTCGGCCTGCCCGATATGGATGGCAAGGAGGTCATCGCCAACCTGCGCGGCTGGTCGCAGGTGCCGATCATCATCCTGTCGGCCCGCGACCGGGAAAGCGAAAAGATCGCAGCACTCGATCTCGGCGCCGACGACTACATCGAAAAGCCCTTCGGTATCGGCGAACTGACGGCCCGCATCCGTGCGGCCCTTCGCCACCGGGTGCAGATGGAAGGCGGCCAGACGCAGCTTTCCGCCGATGGTGTTTCGATCGACACGATCAAGCGGGTGGTGACGAAGGACGGCGAGCCCGTCCGGCTGACGCCAAAGGAATACGACCTCCTGGTGATGCTGGCGCATCACGCCGGCCGTGTCGTCACCCACAAGACACTGCTTACCTCGGTCTGGGGCGTCGCGCACGGCGAAGACCTGCATTATCTGCGCGTCTTCATCGGCCAGCTGCGCGGCAAGATCGAGCGCGATCCGGCCGATCCGAAGATCATCCGTACGGAGCCGGGCGTCGGCTATCGCTTCGTCGGCGACGAGGGCTGACGGCAGGCTGCCGCCAAGCCCTTACTTTATCTTCACCGGCGTCGGCATGTCGGTTGCGAGCGTGTCTCCGACGACCACCTTCTTCTTCTTCGCCGGCTGCGGGTTTTCGAGGATCGACACAGGCGCCGAGACCGTCACGGCCGCGACGTTGCCGACGTTTCTCGCCGTGCCGGCAACGACCGCGGCAATGCCGGTTCCAACCGAGATATCGGAATCTGTGAGCGTCTGCCCCGTGGCGAGCCGCGTGCCGATGAGCTGGACGATCTCGGGGCTTTCCGCAAACTTTCCGTGGTGCAGGCCGTCCTCAGACTTGACCTTTGTCAGATCGATGGCAGTGATGCCGGCCCTTTCAAGCTGAGTGCGATAAGGCTCTGCCGACGGGTCGATTGCGCCAAGGCGTGAAACGTCGCCCGAGATGAAGCTCGAAAGCGCCAAGGCGCGGTCGTCCTGCGAAACGAAGATGGTGAACTTCGGCCGTTTCTTGCCCATCTCGACAAACTGCTTGGCGAAGACATCGAGATCGATATCGGGCGAGGCGAGGATGACGTTCTCGATCTTGGACGGCACGTTGCCGTCGCGGATGCCCATCTGCCGGAGCGATTCCATCGTCAGCCAGGTACCCATGGAATGGGCGAGGATGGTTATGCTTTTGACCTTCGGCGCGTCGGATAGCTTTTTCAGAATGTCTTCGAGCGCCGTGCGCGAATAGTTCGTGCTTTCCTTGTCGTAGTTGTAGTCGAACACGTTGGCGCGCGAAGGCCAGGTGAAGAGAACCGGCGTTGCCTGGACCTCCGAGTCATGCACGATCTGCGCCAGCCGGTAGACCGAATCCTCGTAGCGATTGTTGAAGCCGTGCACGAAGACGAAGGCATTGCCGCCGACATCGTGCTGCAGGAACCAGGACTTGGCTTCATCGAGCGACTTGAGCTCGTTCACCCGCGTGACGGCGAATTCCTTGGCCGGATCCGGCGGCAGCTTGCGCGGCCATTGCACCGTGCCCGACTTGCGTGCCGTTTCCGGCGGGATCGAAACCGCGACGTCGGTAAGGAAAGTATTGGCGTCGCGCTCGCCGGAAAAGAGCGTTGCCGGATCGCCGGAGGGTTCGCGCGTGGTTGCGACAAGCATGTCGACGGTGGATGCGCCCGGGACCGGAGTGGTGAGTGCGACGGGCGCCATCACACCCTTGGCATGGCCGCCGCAGCCGGCAAGCAGCGTCAGCGCAGCAAGCACGAACATTGTCCGCCCCCTGCCTGCGCCTCCCCGATGTAACGAACCCTGAACTCCCACCCATTCGAACATCGGCATCCCCACATACGCCTGAACTCGACTGCATCTGATCGCGCTTTCGCGAAATGCAGATGACAATACTCGGCGTCAATATGCAAGCAGGCGCTGATTGAAGATTCGCTACAGAGTTGTTGATGGATGTCGTTTCCCGTGTCGCGGGCTTGCCGCGACACGAAACCGACGCGGGCGATCTGCCGTTACTTCGCCGCCGCTTCCAGCGACTTCAGGATCGCGTGGGCAGCCTTGATCCTCTCGGGGTTCGGGTAGTTGCGGTTGGCAAGCAGCACGATTCCGATCTTCTTCTCCGGTACGAAGGCCACATAGCCGCCGAAGCCGTTGGTGGAGCCGGTCTTGTTGTAGAGCGTCGAGCCATCGGGGCGCTTCGGGGGATCCAATGCCTTGACCGGGTTGCTTTTCAGGGCCATGTCGCGCGAATTGCCGTCGAGCAGCCGCTCCAGCGAAACGGGGTAGGGGTATTGTTCCCAGCCCAGCCCCTGCACCATCTTGCCGCTGTCGAAATATCCGACATGGGTGCCTTCGACCGCCTTGCGGATCGCGCCGTCGAGAAGTTCAGGCTGGATGTTGGTTTCGACGAAGCGGATCATGTCTGCGGCCGACGACTTTACGCCATAGGCCTCCGCGTCGAACGTACCGGCAGTGACGCGAATTGGCTTGTCGGCCTTGCCGTAGCCCCAGGCGTAGCTGCCCATCTGGCTATCGGGAACGCGGACATAGCTGTGCTTCAGGCCGAGCTTGGGAAAGATCTCGCTTTCGAGAACCGCGCTGAAGCTGCCGCCCATCGCTAAAGCCGCGGTGTGGCCGAAGAGGCCGATGCTCGGGTTGGAATAGCGACGCGTCTTGCCGGGCTTGGCCTCCGGTTTCCATGTGCTGAAATAGCCGACCATGTCGGCGTCGCTCTTGACCGCATCGGGAAACTGCAACGGCAGCCCGCCAGCCGTATAGGTGGCAAGATGCAGGAGGGTCGCCTTGTCGATCGGCGTGCCCGCAAAGGCCGGGATGTACTTGCGGGGATGATCGTCGAAGGAGAGCTTGCCGGTGACCTGCGCATAGGACGCCAGTGTCGCGGCGAAGGCCTTGCTGATCGAGCCCAGTTCAAACAGCGTATTCTCGGTAACCGGTGCGTTCGTTTCCTTGGAAGCGACGCCGTAGTTCAGGAAGTAGTGCCGGCCTTCAATGGTGACGGCGACGGCCATGCCCGGCACCTTGTGTTCGCGCATGATAGGGCGGATCGCCTTGTCCACGGCAGCGGCAATCTGCGCCCGCTCGCCGCCTTCGGCGAAGGCGCTGGACGCCAGGGTCGCAAGGATTGCAGTAGAAAGACCTAATTTAATTGTCGCCATTCTATCCATTCGATGTGTTCTCTCTCGATAGGTATGCTGTCGGTGGCGCGGGCGTGGGAGGCCGGCCGGCCACGGTCGGAGATGGTGTGTCGGATCCGAGCTGGCGCTTTGCCGGCCCATGTCCCGCCAGGCCACGGAGACCCTGCAAGAAGTGCCCAACAGGACGGCAAAGAGCTAGACCGCCCGGCCCGACGGCACAAATGACGATATTTCGAGGGAGACCCTAGAAAATCTAAGGTGAGATGTCGCCGTGCGGGAGACGATTTCCAGAGGTCGAAAGGGCGGCGGGGAGGGGCGCCGGCGCCGTGCAATCTGCAAATTCACGCTGTCCGTTGTCATCGGGGGTTCTCGGGCGTAGTATTCGCCGGCAGTTCAAGGCCCTGTTGTTGCCAGACTGCATGTCTATCCGCGAGCTGCTTCTGATCCAACAGAAGAGTCTCCCCCGATTCCGGGAGAATATTCGGAAGCTTATTTACATCCGACGCCAATCAATGGCGCCTCCGCCGATCTCTATTGCAATCAGACGGCCATATTGGAGGATAAGATGAGCAAGCAGACCATAACTATCGTTCTTGCCGGCGCCCTAGCCTTATCGGGGTGCCAATCGGCCTATATGTCCAAGAGCGGTTCGACCGGCAACGAATTCGGCTGCATTGCCGGAACCGTTGGTGGGGCCATTGTCGGCGGCCTGATCGGCTCGACCATTGGTTCAGGCACCGGTCAGCTATGGGCCGTTGGTGGTGGAGCGACACTCGGCGCTGCTGCCGGCAACGCGCTGACATGCCGCTATTATTGATCGAGGAACAGAGCAGAATGAAGAAAATCGTTCTCATGAGCGTGCTTGCGCTCGGCCAGATCACACCGGCGATCGCGCAGCAAGCTGCGACGATGAACCAGGGACAGATGAGCGCGCTCGACAGCGACAAGGACGGCGCGGTCGAGCGGTCCGAGTACGAGGCCTTCATGGCGAGCGCCTTCGACAATCTCGACAAGAACAAGGACGGAAATCTTACGTCCGACGAGACGAAGCAGGCGCTGAACGCTCAGCAGTTTGCCGCCACGGATACCAACAGTGACGGTAAGATCAGCCGGAACGAGTTTCTTGATCGGGTGATGGCGGATTTCAAGACCGCGGATCGAAGCGGCGACGGCAGCCTGAAATGATGCTCGGAGCCGATGCCGACCGCCCTTGATCCCGGTCGTTCGCGGCTGGCGGGCACGGGCTTCGGCCCGGCTCTCGCGCAAGCAAAGACGGCGTGCGCGCACGCACGTCCTCATTTTCCGGTTGCAATTGCCGGGCGTTCTGTTTCTCATGTCTAAAATTCACCGGCAGCTGGCCAGCTGGCTGCCGGTGCTCATGCCGCTCTTCCTGATTGTCCCATTCGGCTTTCTGACAAGCGACCAGGTTCTCCACGCAAGCGTGCGGAAGGGGACGTCGATGACAGCGAATGGAAATTCTCGCGATTGCCCCGCCGGCCGCGTATGGCCGGCGCCGTGACGTCCAAGCCGGGGGATCTCCCGGGCTCGTTTGTTGATCGTTGTGCCTGGATAGGAGAGACCATGTTCGACCGACCTCGTTCTTTGCGTGCGCCAACGGTGGCGTTGCTTGCCTTGCTGACGGGTTCGTTTGCGGTGGGCACTGCGCTGGCGCAGGAGCAGGCCGCCGCCCAGGCGGCGACCGAAGAGGCGCCGCAACCGCTCAGCGAAGACGAGCTCGAGGTCCTCGTCGCGCGCATTGCGCTCTACCCCGACGAACTCGTCGCACTCGTGACCTCTGCCTCGCTCTACCCGCTGCAGATCGTCGAGGCCGAGCGCTTCCTCGAGGTTTCGCAGACCAAGAAGGACATGAAGCCGAAGGACAGCTGGGACGGCAGCATCGTCTCGCTTCTGAACTATCCTCAGATCGTAAAGATGATGAGCGACGACCTCGACTGGACCCAGTCGCTCAGCGACGCGCTCGCCTATCAGCAGAAGGACGTGCTCGTCGCCATCCAGCAATTGCGCGACAAGGCCGTCGCCGACGGCGTCATCAAGTCGGACGACAAGGTGGTGGTGAAGCAGGAAAACGACAACGTCGTGATCCAGGCCGCCAATCCGGAGAAAATCTACGTCCCCCAATACGAGCCGCAGATGCTCTATGATCCGGGCTATCAGCCGGCCCCGATCGCCTATTATCCCGAGCCCTATCCGAACTATTACTATCCGACGGCGACCTTCTTTGCCGGCGTGGTCACGGGTGCTGCCTTTGCCGCGGTCGTCGACTGGGACGACTGGGGCGTCTGGGGCGGGCGCTGGAACGGCGGCGATGTCGATATCGACTGCAACAATTGCTTCAACAACATCAACGGCAAGGTGAAATTCAACGACGTCGACTGGAAAAATGTCGACCGCAGCAAGATCAGCTTCGACAAGAACCAGTTCGCCAAGATCGATCGCACCTCCATGGAGCGGGACTTCAAGTCCGCGAAAGGCAACAACATCGCCAACCGGGCGAAGGTGGCCCGCACCAACGAGATCGGCGCGGCGGCAAATAGATCCGGTAGCCGGATCTCGGTCGACGATGTCCGCAAGAGCAAGGTCGAGGCGCGCCAGCGGGAAAATCTCGGGCGAACCAACGCAGCTCCTGGCGACCGCAAACCGGGCAACCAGGTCAAGCAGAGGCCTCAGGGCGACAAGATCGGCAATGCCAAGCCGGCGGCCCGGGCCGATCGCCAGGTCGCCAAGCCGAAGCCGGGCGGCAAGATCGATCGTGGCGGTGGCGGAAAACCATCCGCCCTTGGTCAGGTCCAGAGCGGTCGGGTGACCAAGATGCAGTCGGACCGCGGCCGCCAGGCGCTTGGTGGCGGCCAGCGCGGCGGTGGCCAGCCGCACCGTGAGATCAGGCGTGGTGGTGGCGGCGGCGGACGGCACCGGTAACTCAAGGGAGGAGAACGAAAATGACCAAGCGCGTACATGATCTGCTCCTGTCTTCCTTTGCAGCCGCCGTGCTCGCCAGCGGCTCGGCGACAGTCGCTTCTGCGCAGGATCCCGCGGCGCACACGCCGCTCTCCGACTATGCGGCCGCAAGCGACCCGCCGGCGTTCGACACACCGGAACAGGCAGTCGATGCGTTCAAGGCCGCCGTTGGTTCGGGCGATTTCGACAAGCTCGCGAACCTGGTGGGGCTGGATGCCGCCAAGGCCAAGACCAGCGACGGGGTGATGGACGCCTACGCCGATATCCAGGCGGGCGTAAAGAAGAAGGTGGCCGTACAGGACGTCGAAAACCGAAAGGTACTGGAGATCGGCGAGGTGCTCTGGCCCTTCCCGTTCCCGATTGCCAAGGGCGACGACGGAAAATGGGCCTTCGACACCTATACCGGTCTCGAGGAGATCGCCAATCGCCTGGTCGGCCGCAACGAACTCGACACGATCGCGACGGTCCGCGCCTATGTCGAGGCGCAGGAGGAATATGCGCAGGAAGATCATGACGGCGACGGCGTGCTCGAATACGCGCAGAAGCTGATCAGCAGCGAGGGCAAGACCGACGGGCTCTACTGGCCCGCGGGCGAGGGCCAGCCACAGAGCCCTGCGGGTGAAGCGCTCGCCGATGGCGCAGTGCTTGCCAGGGCCCAGGCCGGCAAGGGCTATTTCGGCTATCGCTACCGCGTGCTGACGAGCCAGGGCGACAACATCGCCGGCGGCAAGTTCGACTACATCATCAACGGCAACATGATTGCGGGCTTCGCTCTGGTCGCCTGGCCGGTGAAATATGGCGCAACGGGCGTCCACACCTTCGTCGTCAACCGCAACGGCACCGTCTACCAGGCCGATCTGGGCGACAAGACCGAGAGCGTTGCTGAAGGGATCCGGCAGTTCAATCCCAACGACAACTGGCAGGTCGTGGAGGATTGAGCGCCATGAGCGGAGCGGACCCAGGCGCCAAGGCATCCGGCGGCGACGCGGCGGATGCCGCGCCGGCAGCTCGGCAGGGAAGGATCGCCGAGTACCTCGCGTCCCATGGCGGCCCGTTCTTCGAGCTGCAGGCAAGGCTGAAGCTGTTGCGTGCGAACGCGCTGCAGTCGGGAAAGCGGGCTTTGCTTTTCGTCGCGCTTGCCTGGGGCGTTCCCTTTCTGCTTGGCCTGCCCGGCAGCCTGTCGCTCGACCATAGCCAGGGCGCCTATCTGACCGATCCGGGCGTGTGGGCAAAGTTCTTCGTCGCGATTGCCGCTTTTGTGCTGGCCGAACAGCAGGTCGAGCGGGGCCTTCGCATCAAGCTCGGACAGTTTTCGCGCGCGCCGCTCATCGCTCCGACCTCGATGCCATCAGCCGCGCGCGCGATTTCCAACGCGCTGAAACAACGCGATTCCGGGCTGGCGGAAACCGTCTGCCTGGCACTCGCCGCGGTCGCGGCGCTGCTTTCCTTCCTGAACTTCCATACGACAGACGTCTCGTTCTGGGCCGTCGAGCACTCGGCCGAGGGCAACAGGATTACCGCTGCCGGATGGTGGTCGATCTGCGTCAGCCTACCGCTCTTCGTCTTCCTGTTCCTGCGCGGCGTATGGCGGCACCTCGTCTGGGCGCGACTTTTGCGCGAGATCGCTCAACTGGAGCTTCGTCTCGTCGCCGCCCATCCCGATGGCAAGGGTGGCCTCGGCTTTCTGTCGCAATATCCGAACGCCTACATGTTCTTCGTCTTCGGCATGAGCGCGGCGATCGCGGCAGCGGTCATGAAGCACCTGCTGCAGGAGACGCTGTCGATGACGACGTTCAGCATGATCATGAGCGGGTGGCTGGCGATCGTGATCGCCTTCTTCGCCTATCCGTTGTCGGCCTTTTCCAAGCCGCTGGCACGGCTGAAGGAAACCGGGCTGCTGATGTTCGGCGTGCAGGCGACCCGCTTCCAGCGCGCAGCAGAGCGCAAGGTGCTCGGCCGCAACGTGGCAGCCGACGCGACCGAGGAACCCGACGACGACGTGGCCGACCCCGGCAAACTGTTCGACGCGACCAAGAAGCTTTCGACCATGCTCATCAGCCGCGACGCCGTCGTGCCGGTCGCTGCCGCCGCTCTTATTCCCTTCGCCGTCGCAGGCGCGACAAGGCTGCCTTACAAGGAAGTGTTTTCGGTGCTGAAGAAGCTGTTGCTGCTGTGACGCGCGTCGCTTCGTCGGGGAGGCCGTACCCCGATCAGGCTCGGCCTGTCTGTTTGGGTCCGTTGTGGTGAGGTTCGAAACAGAAAATCCGGCTTTCCGTGGTCCAGGATTGGGAAGCGTCTTGACCTCAACTTAACTTGAGGTCTTATGAACTTGTCCGATAGAGCCAATTGCCATGTGACGGATCGGACTTCATGCACATCTCCAGATTAATTCTGCCGGCATCGGACGTCGCCAATAGTGCTGCCTTCTTTCGCGATGTCCTCGAACTGCCGACGGCCGGGAACTCCATCCAGGTGGGGCGGAGCGAAATTCAGCTGATCCCGGCGGCAGAGGGAGCGCCGCACGGCGTGCACCTGGCCTTCAACGTCCCCTTTGCGCGTTTTGACATGGCCGTCGCTTGGTTGGAGGGGCGGACATTGCTCCAAAAGGAGCCGGGTGGAGAAGCGTGCTTTGCCCTTGAAGGAGATTGGCAATCAAGGTCGATCTACTTCGACGGCCCCGACAATGCCGTGCTCGAATTGATCGGCCGCCGCAGGCTGATCCATCCTGCGGACAAGCGACCGTTCAGCGGCGCTGACCTGTCCTGCCTGAGCGAGGTCGGCGTTCCCTCCGATGATGTCGAGGGCATGGTGGCCGAGGCGGCCTGGACGTTCGGTGTCGGAACGGTCGGGCCAGCCTCGTCCAGCTTTGCCGCGATCGGCAATGATGAAGGCATGCTGATTGCCGTCGACCCGAACCGGCCGTGGTTTCCGCAAAAGCGCCAACGACCGGGCGCCAATGGACTGGAGATATGGGTGAACGACGTGAAGTCACCTGGAACCGTGTCTGATGCCCAGCACGGCTGGAAAGTCCGAGCGAGATAGGGCAATCTCGGCGATCGTTTGTCCGACGACAGAGTGGTACTTTCGCCGTTGGCGATCGTGCTTTTCTTTTCAAGGAGGAATGGTGCCGCTTACGTGACTCGAACACGTGACCCCATCATTACGAATGATGTGCTCTACCGACTGAGCTAAAGCGGCCCGGAGGCAGTTCCGCGGAAGCCCGCGGAACGAATGTGAGGCGCTGATAAACGCAAAGCGCCGAGATTTCAAGCCATCAGTTGCGAGAACTTGAAAATTCCTTGTTGGCTGTCGCTGCGGGTGCGGAGTGCAGGCCGAGGCGGGTGCGCGCTACATCGTATTCGCGCTCGAGCCGGTCGACCATGCGGGTGACGGATGTCACTTCCTTGACCGCGCCGATGCCTTGGCCGCATCCCCAGATGTCCTTCCAGGCCTTGGCGCCGTCGGTCGCAGCGCCGAAGTCCATTTTCGACGGGTCGGCCTCGGGCAGATTGTCCGGATCCATGCCGGCGGCCGAGATCGAGGGCTTCAGGTAGTTGCCGTGGATGCCGGTGAAATAATTGGAGTAGACGATGTCTGCGGCGTTGCTGTCGACGATCATCTGCTTGTAGGCGTCGCTGGCGCGCGCCTCTTCCGTCGCGATGAAGGGTGAGCCGATATAGGCCATGTCGGCGCCCATCGCCTGGGCCGCCAGAATGGCGCCACCGGTAGCGATCGCGCCCGAGAGAAGCAGCGGCCCGTCGAACCAGGAGCGGATTTCCTGGACAAGCGCAAACGGGGAAAGCGTGCCAGCATGGCCGCCGGCGCCGGCGGCCACCGCGATCAGGCCGTCGGCGCCCTTGCGGATTGCCGAATTGGCGTGACGGTTGTTGATGACGTCGTGAAGCACGATGCCGCCATAGGAATGGATGGCCGCATTAACCTCGGGCACGGCGCCGAGCGAGGAGATGACGACCGGCACCTTATATTTGATGCAGAGCATCAGGTCCTGCTCGAGCCGCGCATTGGATTTGTGCACGATCTGGTTGACGGCAAAGGGGGTGGCCCGCCGGCCGGGATTCTTGGCGTCGTGGTCGGCAAGCGTCTCGGTGATCTCGGCCAGCCATTCGTCGAGCTGCGATTGCGGGCGGGCGTTCAGCGCCGGGAAGGCGCCGATCACGCCAGCCTTGCACTGCGCGATCGTCAGCTTCGGATTGGAAATGATGAACAGGGGGGCGCCGACAACCGGCAGTCTCGTCGTTCCGGAAAGAATTGGCGGAAGCGGCATCGGTTTCTCCATCCCTCGGTAAGGCGCGCCAAATTTTTGACGTTTGCGTAAACGTCAAAATAGATAGCAGCAAGTTTGCCGCTTGCAAAGGGCGGTTTGGCCGCGATGTCGCCGCCTCTTTTTCGCACAGGCGCCGTGAAGGAAAGCGTTTTCCCCGGCCTTGGCCGGTCGCGCCCGTCGCCGGACTTGCGGATTCTGGCAGCAGCGGTTACGCAATTGTTAACAAAACCAACGGCGTGCCTCCAGATTTAACCCTTATGCCCTTGCGGTTGGATCGAGAGCGGCGGTCAACCGCGGCGCGCCGGCAGGTCCAAAGCCCTGCCTACACAGAAGGACTTGATGTGAGCGGACTTGAGACTGCAATCAGAAATGCCCTTGAGCGCTCCGATCGCGCCAATGCGGAAACGCGGGCGCGCATCTATCAATCTGCCCGTCAGGCGCTCGAAACCGGGTTGCAGAAACAGGGGATCGAGGACGGCAACGTCATCGCCCAGCAGCGCCATCGGCTCGAAGCCGTCATCCATGCGATCGAAACGGAAGAGAGAGCGGCACTGAGGACGCGACAACCGGCACCTCCGGTGGTCAGCCTCGACGATGCCGCGCGGGCGCGCGGGCCGGCACAGCCACGGGTCGAGCCGCAAGTCCGGTCACCGACGCAGGCCCAACCCCAACCTCAGACCCAGGCTCCACCTCAGAGCCAGCCACAGGCCCCGGCGGCCGGTCGTCGGGAACCCGGTTTTGCCGGCGACGCGCCGCGCCAGGCGGCGAGCGATGGCGGTCTCGGTGGTCTGCGTGCCGATCGCGACGGTCCGGTGGTATCGACGCGTGCAGCCGCCGAGACCACGGCAGATGCTGGCGAAACTGCGAGCATCGCGCCCACGGTCCGCGGAGATACGCGCAAACGCCGGCGCAAGCGCAGCCGCTTTCTGTCCTTCACCATGGTCGTCGTCACGCTTGCCGCCGCAGCAGGGGCCGCGGCCTGGTGGGTGCAGACCAATGACCTGCTGAAATCTGCCGCCGAGCGCGACACGAATGTTGCCAATCCCCCGGCATCGGTTGCGTCGGAAGACTTCGATGGCGCGGCGGGATTGCGGACACTCGGCGCGCAGCAGGGCTTTACCGGCGATTGGGTCGAGGTCTTCACGCCCAAGGAAACCGGCGCGATCGCGCCCGGAGCGCAGGCAAAGGTCGAGCCGGTGGACGACGAAGGCGGGCGACGCGTGCAGCTGACATCGGCGGTCGCCGACGCGGAAGGGGATATCACCATCGAAATCCCGGCCGCGGTCCTGGCGGAACTCTCCGGCAAGACGTCGACACTGGCGTTGACCGTGCAGGCCGAGCCCGGCAAGACCACTGAGTTCGCGGTCGAGTGCAATTTCTCCTCGCTCGGCGAATGTGGGCGCCATCGCTTTACCGTGCATGACGAGCGGCTCGACATGCTTTTCAAGATCACCTTCGACCGTAGCCTGGCGCCGAGCTCGCCGGGCCAGATCGTGATCAACAGCGATATCAGCGGTGAGGGCAAGAGCCTCAGCCTCTACGCCATCCGCGTCCTGCCGGGGCAATAAGCCCGGTCGCCAAGGCTTTCCGGGGTGGGGCGGCGGGAAAACCTGCCGGCCCCATCGGCGTCATCGGTTGTGACAGGGCCGGCGTCTATTTCAGGAAACCGGGGCCGGATCCGATGATCTTGTCATCGACCTCGCCGATCGCGCCCTTGTCCTTGCCCTCGTAATCGAGCGAGGAAAGGATGTGGCGGATCAGGTTGAGCCGGGCTCGCCGCTTGTCGTTGCCGCGTACCATCGTCCAGGGTGCATGATCCGTGTGGGTCTCCTTCAGCATCTCGTCGCGCTTGGCGGTATAATCGTCCCATTTGTTGAGCGCCGCGATGTCCATCGGCGACAGCTTCCAGATCTTCAGTGGGTCGTGGCGGCGATCGTGGAAGCGTTTCAGTTGCATCTCGCGGCCGATGTTGATCCAGAATTTGAAGAACTGGATGCCCTCATGCACGATCATCTTCTCGAAGCGGGGAGCCTGCTTCAGGAACTGCTTGTGCTCTTCGGGCGTGCAGAAGCCCATGACCGGTTCGACGCCGGCGCGGTTGTACCAGGAGCGGTCGAACAGCACGAATTCGCCGGCCGTCGGCATGGTCGCGACATAACGTTGGAAATACCATTGCCCGCGTTCGGTTTCGGTCGGTTTGGTCAGAGCGACGACACGCGCCCAGCGAGGGTTGAGGTTGTCCATAGTCGCATGGATCGCACCGCCCTTGCCGGCGGCGTCACGACCCTCGAACAACGCCATCATGCGCTTGCCGGTCTTCTGCTGCCAGAGCTGAACCTTGACCAGTTCGACCTGCAGCTTTTCCAGCGTTTCCAGATATTCGTCGTCGTCGAGCTTCTTCTTGTAGGGGTAGTCGTCGGAGGAAAATGCCGCGTCGTCGATCCACTTCGGCAACTCGGGATTGTCGATGTCGAAAACGCGACTCTTGCCGCCGATTTCGAGTTCCACCGCGCGGTTCTCCGCCTTGTCCGCCGTATCCGTCGCTGCCATCGGTTCGCCCTTTCGGCTTGGCGCACGGGCCCGAAAACCGGCCTCGATCATCGGAAGGATCATGCGCGTTTTCAAACTTTCGGGCCTGCGCCTGTCGTCGGATAAACAAGGCGCTCGCGACCCGATTTCGTTGGAGGAGGCCATAATTGCGTTGCGGATTCAAGCCGGTCGTGAAAATCATGTCATGAAGGATCGCTATTCCTCGACCATTTTGGTCCGGGAGGAAAAGAAAGTGATTCATGAGGATGTCGAGGTGGACGGTTCGAAGGCGTTCTGGCGGAACCTGGTTCCGCGGCTGAAAGCAGAGCGCTGGCTGCTGGGGCTCACCGTGCTCCTGGCGATCCTTGCGACCGTCGCGGGTATTCATTTCCTCATTGTCCTGCCCTTCTGGATCGTTCTCGTCGCCGCGTTGCTCAACCGTAGCGCGCCAACCTCGGTTATTCTGAGCCCGGCCAAGGCGGTGGTCGCTGCCGGCCCGGCGAGCGACCCGCTGGTGCCCGCGCTGAACGCGCTCGACATGCCGGTTCTGGTGATTGCAGCCGACGAGACGGTGGTGTTCCAGAACATCGCAGCCGAGAAGGCCTTCGGGACCATTCCGCCAAACACCTATCTTGCCGCTCGGGTGCGTTCGCCCGGCATCCTCGACATGGTCCGCGAGACGATGGCGACCGGCAAGGCGAACCAGATCGAGCATAACGAGCAGTTGCCGTCCGACGCCGTTTATGTGGTGCGGGTCGCTCCGGCTGAAATTCCGGGCGACGGGCCGGTCAAGCGGATCTTCCTGCTGACCTATCGCGACATCTCTCAGGCGCGCCGTATCGACCGCATGCGCTCGGACTTCGTCGCCAATGCCAGCCACGAGCTGCGCACGCCGCTGGCATCCTTGCGCGGCTTCATCGAGACGCTCCAGGGTCCGGCGCGCAACGATCTGAAGGCGCAGGAAAAGTTCTTCGGCATCATGCACGAGCAGGCGACGCGCATGAGCCGGCTTGTCGACGATCTGCTGTCGCTGTCGCGGCTGGAGTTGCGCTCGCATATCGCGCCCGATGACCCCGTCGATCTGGCGCCGCTGCTCGGGCATGTCCGCGACAGCCTGCTGCCGCTGGCGAAGGATCTGGATGTCACCGTCTCGCTCGTCGTGCCGGACAAGCCCGTGGTCGTCCGCGGCGAACGCGACGAACTCATCGAGGTCTTCGAGAACCTGATCGAGAATGCGTGCAAGTACGGCCAGGAAGGCAAGAAGGTGGACGTAATCCTGCATGGCGGCGAGGGAGGCGAGGCCGAAGTCGTCGTGAAGGACTATGGCCCGGGCATTCCGGCCGAGCATGTGCCGCGCATCACCGAGCGGTTTTACCGGGTCAATGTCGAGGCCAGCCGCTCGAAGAAGGGTACCGGCCTGGGCCTTGCCATCGCCAAGCACATTCTCACGCGGCATCGTGCCCGGCTCCTCATCCATTCAGAGGTCGGCAAAGGCACGACCTTTACGGTCCGCTTCTGACATATTGGCGCGGGAAAACCCGGGGGTGTTCATTTTTCATTAGCATTTTCAATGACATGAGCTGTCATAAATGTTTCGTCGAACTGACATAAAAGGTGTGGCCATCGGCAGCTAGTTAGGGGCAGCCGATAAGACGGCGAAGAGCGCTGCAACGCTTGGCGCACACCAACACAAGCCCATTCCGGGAGAACTTTTATGAAAGCTCTTAAACTCACTGTCGCGGCGCTGGTCGCTTCGGCCGCATTTGCCGGCGCAGCCGCCGCTCGCGATCAGGTTCAGGTCGCTGGCTCCTCGACCGTTCTTCCCTACGCCAAAATCGTCGCCGAGACGTTCGGCGAGACGTTCCCCGACTTCAAGACCCCGGTGGTCGAATCCGGCGGCTCCTCCGCTGGCCTGAAGGAATTCTGCAAGGGCGTCGGCCCTGATACCATCGACATCGCCAACTCCTCGCGCAAGATCAAGGACAGCGAAGTCGAGGCCTGCAAGGCCGCTGGCGTCACCGAAATCCAGGAAGTGAAGATCGGTTATGACGGCATCGTCTTTGCGACCGACGCCGGCAATGCCGACCTCGCCCTGAAGCCGGAAGACCTCTACAAGGCGCTCGCTGCTGAAGTCGTCGTCGACGGCAAGATCGTCGCCAACCCCTACAAGAAGTGGTCCGAAGTCAACGCCGCCCTGCCGGCCGTCGAAATCGCCGCTTACATCCCGGGCGAAAAGCACGGCACCCGCGAAGTCTTCGAAGAGAAGATCCTCGCTGCAGGCTGCAAGAACGCTGGCGCCGTTGACGTGATCAAGGCTGCCGTTGCCGATGAAAAGCAGCAGCACAGCAAGTGCGTCGCAGTCCGCAAGGACGGCCTGGCTGTCGACATCGACGGCGACTACACCGAAACGCTCGCCCGTATCGCTGCCAACAAGAACGGCATCGGCGTGTTCGGCCTGTCATTCTACGAAAACAACGCCGACAAGCTGAAGGTCGCGACCGTCAACGGCATCGTACCGTCGACCGAAACGATCGCTTCCGGCGAGTACCCGGTTTCCCGCCCGCTGTACTTCTACGTCAAGAAGGCACATCTCGGCGTTATCCCGGGCCTCAAGGAATATGTTGAGTTCTTCCTCGACGACCAGATGATCGGCCCGGAAAGCCCGCTCGCCGAATACGGCCTCGTTGCCGCTCCGGACGCTGAGCGCGAAGAAATCCGCAAGGCTTTCTCTGCCGGCAACATGCTCTGATAATGACAAGCCCCGGCGCGATGTCTTCGCGCCGGGGCATGCCTTCATTCGATTTGCCGGCACCCATGACGGGCGATGCCGGGGAGACGTGCGGATGAGTACTTCGCTCCTTCTTTTGCTCATTATTGTTATTGGTTTCATTGCTTATTTTGCAGGCCGCGCCCGTTCGCTGGCGCAGTCCGGCGGCAAGCTCTCCAACCTGCATTCACTGCCGGGCTATCACGGTAGCTACGTCGCCATCTGGGCGATGCTTCCGGCCGCACTCGTTCTCGGCACCTGGCTGTTCGCCGCTCCCGTCTATATCGACGGAAGCACGCGCGCGGCCCTGCCGGATACCGTCCAGAGCCAGGGCCCTGCCGCCGTGCAGCTCGCGCTCGGTCAGGTCAAATCCGTTGCCGGTGGCCTTCTGCGCCTGAGCGGCGAGGAACTCGCAGCCCTTGAGAGCGGCTCCGCCAATCTTCGCGCGACGCTCGCGTCCAAGGGCGTTGCCCTTGCTGGCGAAGGCGATCCCTACATGGTCACCGTCGCCAAGTACTTCAACGCGATGACCGCGACCAACCGCTGGCTGATGACGGTCGCCGTTCTGCTGATCGCGATTGCCGGCGGCGTCTACGCCATCCGCAACGTCGCGACCCGCTTCCGCGCCCGCAACCAGGTCGAGCGGGTCATTCTCGGCTCACTGATCGTCGCGTCCTCCATCGCCATCCTGACGACGGTCGGCATCGTCGCCTCGATGCTGTCGGAAGCCGGACGCTTCTTCACCATGGTCTCGCCGTTCGAGTTCTTCTTCGGCACCGTCTGGGATCCGCGGTTTGCCGCTGCCGGCAGCGGCGGCGCTTCGGGCCAGTTCGGCCTCATCCCGCTTCTTGCCGGCACGCTCTACATCGCCTTCGTCGCCATGCTGTTTGCGGTGCCGATCGGCCTCTTCGCGGCGATCTACATGGCGGAATATGCAAGCCCGCGCCTGCGTTCGACCGCAAAGCCGCTGCTCGAAGTGCTCGCCGGCATCCCGACCATCGTCTACGGTTTCTTTGCGCTGGTGACCGTTGGCCCGTTCCTGCGTGACATCTCCGCCCAGATGAACGGTCTCATGACCGGCAACTACCAGAACTTCATCCAGGCACAGAGCGTTCTGACGGCGGGCATCGTCATGGGCATCATGCTGATCCCATTCGTGTCGTCGCTGTCGGACGACATCATCACCCAGGTGCCGCGGGCACTGCGTGACGGCTCGCTCGGCCTTGGCGCCACCCGCTCGGAGACGGTCAAGAAGGTCATCCTTCCGGCAGCCCTCCCGGGCATCGTCGGCGCGCTGCTGCTCACCGCCTCGCGCGCCGTCGGCGAGACCATGATCGTGGTGCTGGCAGCCGGTGTGGCGGCCCGCATGCAGATCAATCCCTTCGAGCCGATGACGACGGTGACCGTTAAGATCGTCAACCAGCTGACAGGTGACCTCGAGTTCACCTCGCCGCAGACGCTGGTGGCCTTCGCACTGGGCATCACGCTCTTCGTCATCACGCTCGGCCTCAACATTTACGCGCTCTACATCGTGCGCAAATACCGGGAACAGTACGAATGACCGACATCGCTTCCCCGACCGTCCGGATCTCCGCCCGTCCCGCATCCGCCAAGCGCGATATCGGCATCAAGCGTCGCTATGCTGCCGAACGCCGGTTCCGCTTCTACGGCATGGCCGCGATCAGCACCGGTCTCTTCTTCCTGGCATTGCTGCTGTGGACCGTCTTTTCCAACGGCTACACCGCGTTCCAGCAGACGACGATTACGCTGCCGATCGAATTCACCGAAAAGGTCATTGACCCCAAAGGCGAACGCGCGACCGACGGCAAGGTGCTGATGACCGCCAACTATCCGCTGTTGGTGCGCGACGCGCTCGTCAAGCAGCTCGGCATCGACGCCACCAAGCGGCCGCAGGTCAAGCAGGCGACCGACATGGTTTCCGCGAGCTCCCGCACGCTCCTGCGCGACATGGTCGCGGCCGACCCGTCGATCATCGGCAAGACGGTTCCCGTCACGCTGCTGGCCGAGGCCAACATCGACTCCGCCTTCAAGGGCCAGATCGATCTCTCGGTCGATGAGGGCAAGCGCAAGGTCAAGGACCAGCAGGTCACCTGGATGAACGAGCTGGCGAGCGCCGGCATCCTGAAGAAGAGCTTCAATACCGGCATCTTCACCTTCGGCGCCTCCAGCCGTCCCGAAGCGGCAGGCGTCGGCGTCGCTGCCCTCGGCTCGCTCTACATGATGCTGATCGTGCTGGTGCTGTCGCTTCCGATCGGCGTCGCCGCCTCGATCTACCTCGAGGAGTTTGCGCCGAAGAACCGGCTGACCGACCTGATCGAGGTCAACATCAACAACCTCGCGGCCGTTCCGTCGATCGTCTACGGCCTCCTGGGTCTCGCCGTCTTCATCAACTTCGCCGGCATGCCGCGCTCGGCAGCCGTCGTCGGCGGCTTCGTGCTGACGTTGATGACCCTGCCGACGATCATCATCGCCACCCGTGCGGCGTTGAAGGCGGTCCCGCCGTCGATCCGCTCGGCGGCCCTCGGTCTCGGTGCGTCGAAGATGCAGACCATCTTCCACCACGTGCTGCCGCTGGCGATGCCGGGCATCCTGACCGGCACCATCATCGGTCTTGCCCACGCGCTTGGTGAAACCGCGCCGCTGCTCCTGATCGGCATGGTCGCCTTCGTCGTCGATTTTCCCGGTTCGCCGATGGAACCGTCGACGGCACTGCCGGTGCAGATCTACATGTGGGCCAACGAGGCGGAACGCGCCTTCGTCGAGCGCACCTCCGGCGCAATCATCATTCTTCTCATCTTCCTGGTCGTCATGAACCTTGGAGCCATTCTGTTGCGACGTCGCTTTGAGCGCCGCTGGTAGTGAGGTAATTACTATGAACATCATGTCAGAAGCAGCAGTCGAGAAGGCTCTGGATCAGAAAATGAACACCGTGCCCTACAAGATGATCGGCAAGGATGTGTCGGTCTATTACGGCGAGAAGCGTGCGCTTTTCGACGTCAACCTCAACATCCGCGAGAACACGGTCACGGCGCTGATCGGTCCTTCGGGTTGCGGCAAGTCGACCTTCCTGCGCACGCTGAACCGCATGAACGACACGATCGAGAACTGCCGCGTCACCGGCAAGATCACGCTCGACGAGGACGACATCTACGACCCGACGATCGACGTCGTCGAGCTTCGCGCCCGCGTCGGCATGGTCTTCCAGAAGCCGAACCCGTTCCCGAAGTCGATCTACGACAACGTCGCCTACGGTCCGCGGATTCACGGACTTGCCCGCACCAAGGCCGACTTTGACGAAGTGGTCGAGACCAGCCTGCAGAAGGCCGGTCTGTGGAACGAGGTAAAGGACCGTCTGCAGGAGCCCGGCACCGGCCTTTCCGGTGGTCAGCAGCAGCGCCTCTGCATCGCACGTGCCGTCGCCGTGAGCCCGGAAGTCATCCTCATGGACGAGCCGTGCTCGGCTCTCGATCCGATCGCGACGGCCAAGGTCGAAGAGCTCATCCACGAGCTGCGCACGAACTTCACGATCGTCATCGTGACCCACTCGATGCAGCAGGCCGCCCGCGTTTCGCAGCGCACCGCCATGTTCCACCTCGGCAATCTCGTCGAGGAGAACGACACCGACAAGATGTTCACCAATCCGGATGACCAGCGCACCCAGGATTACATCATGGGCCGCTTCGGCTGAGGCCGCATAAGGCTGCAACAGTAACTGCAAAGCGCCCGTAAGGATCGACGATCATGTCCATGCATATCATGTCCGCCTATGACGAAGAACTGAAGTACCTGACGCGCCGCATCTCGGAGATGGGCGGCCTCGCCGAACAGATGGTCGCCGAGTCCGTTCGCGCGCTGGTCAACTCCGACCTGGCTCTCGCACAGAAGGTGATCTCGGACGACACCGTCCTCGACGACGCCGAGCGCCAGATCGGTGAGAAGGCGATCGTCACGATCGCCAAGCGTCAGCCGGTCGCCGCCGACCTGCGTGAGATCATGGGGTCGATCCGCATCGCCTCCGATCTGGAACGCGTCGGCGACCTCGGCAAGAACACCGCCAAGCGCGTGATCGCGGTCGCCGGCTCCGGCATTCCGCGCAAGCTCGCCCGTGGCCTCGAGCATCTGGCAGAGCTCGCTCTCGTCCAGCTCAAGGAAGTGCTCGACGTCTACGCCTCGCGCTCGCCGGAAAAGGCCAACAGCATCCGCGAGCGTGACGAGGAGATCGACGCGATCTACACCTCGCTGTTCCGCGAGCTCTTGACCTACATGATGGAAGATCCGCGCAACATCACGCCCTGCACGCATCTTCTGTTCTGCGCCAAGAACATCGAGCGCATCGGCGACCACGCGACCAATATCGCTGAGACGATCTATTACATGGCGACGGGTGCTCAGCCGGAAGGCGAGCGTCCGAAGGATGACACCACGTCGACGCTGGGCTCGGTCAACGACTGAGCGCCAAGCGCGCCGTAAGCATGCATGCCCTTTGAAATCTGATCCGGTCGCGGCTTCGGTCGCGGCCCCGAATTCCTGTATCTGAAGCATGTGGTTTTCGCCCCGCCTTTGAAAACGGCGGATGTGCTCCAGATTTAGAGTGTCTGAGCGCCGGCCGGGCCGATGAGCCCAAAGGCCGCCCGCGGTAAGGAGACGTTACCTGATGTTGCCAAAAATCGCCGTAGTCGAAGACGAAGAGGCGCTGAGCGTTCTGCTGCGTTACAATCTGGAAGCCGAGGGCTTCGACGTCGATACGATCCTGCGGGGCGACGAGGCGGAGATCCGGCTTCAGGAGCGGCTGCCCGACCTGCTTATCCTCGACTGGATGCTGCCCGGTGTTTCCGGCATTGAACTTTGCCGTCGGCTGCGCCAGCGTCCGGAGACCGAACGTCTGCCGATCATCATGCTGACGGCGCGCGGCGAGGAAAGCGAGCGCGTCCGGGGTCTGGCGACCGGTGCCGACGACTACGTGGTCAAGCCCTTCTCGACGCCGGAGCTGATGGCGCGTGTCAAGGCGATGCTGCGCCGGGCAAAGCCCGAGGTGCTCTCGACGCTGCTTCGCTGCGGCGACATCGAACTCGACCGCGAGACCCACCGCGTTCATCGCCGCAGCCGCGAAGTGCGCCTCGGCCCGACCGAGTTCCGTCTTCTGGAGTTCCTCATGTCCTCGCCGGGCCGCGTCTTCTCTCGCTCGCAGCTTCTGGATGGCGTCTGGGGTCATGACATCTATGTCGACGAGCGCACCGTCGACGTGCATGTCGGTCGTCTGCGCAAGGCTCTGAACTTCTCGAACATGCCCGACGTCATCCGCACCGTTCGCGGCGCCGGCTATTCGCTCGAAAGCTGAGCGGTCTGAAAGTCGCCAACAAAAAAAAGGGGCCGATCGGCCCCTTCCTTTATCAATGCGGTCCAGCTTCTTAGCGGGCCCTGCGGCGCTCCCCCGACGGCTGGTAGGCCAGCCGCGCATGGAAGGTGCAGTAAGGCGAGGCTTCCGGGGAATCGTTGCCGCAGAAGTGAAACTCTTCCTTCAGCGGGTCGCCGATCGGCCACTTGCAGGTGCGCTCGGTGAGCTGGGTCAGCTCGAGGCGGCGCGACATCGGCACGACAACGTCGGTGCGGGTGCTGAAATCCTGCTCGGCAACGAGATCGACTTCGATTTCTTCCTTGAGAAGGACAGCGCCGGCCGCGCGTGCAACCGGGCGGGTCGAAACGCGCGAAGCGTAGTTCGGTGCGCGCGGTGCCGAAGTCGGGCGCTTCGGACGGGCTGCCGTCGTGGTGCTGCCGCCGGCCTTGGCGCGACCTGGCAGGCTCAGGCGGTGAACCTTGCCGATGACAGCGTTACGGCTGACGCCGCCGAGCTGTGCCGCGATCTGGCTTGCGCTCAGGCCCTCGGACCAAAGCTTCTTCAGTTTCTCCACCCGCTCGTCAGTCCAGTTCATTTCTGCACTCTCCGTTCTCAGCGTTGGGGATGGCAGAATCCCTCACCGCACCCCGGCTAAACCCCGGGGTTGCAAACGCGATAACTCTTTTGGTGACTAGGTCCGCCGCATGCGTCTAGTAATTGAATGTTAACGTACTGACCGCTGGACTCTGTGGCAAGAGTCCCGGGAATCAGGCCGAATCGATTTCGTAGTTTTCCCCAACTTGCTCGGCCAGCGTTGCATTTTTGCAAGCCCTCCCGGACGATTTTTCTGCTGCCAGGAATCGACCCTTCATGTTGCGCTGCAAGGCTTGGTTTTGTTGACATTGCAGCGCGAAATGGGAATAGTGCCTGCGCCGCCGAAAGGCGGCATTTTTGATTTTTATCGGCCCGCGTGAGGCGCGGGATCGATGTCGAACTGGAGTGAAGGAGAGCCTCGCATGACTGCAACCACGCCGCTTTACGATACCTACATGCGCGCGCCGTTGCGTTTCGAGCGAGGAGAGGGCGCCTGGCTGATCGCTGAAGACGGCACGCGTTATCTCGATTTCGGTGCCGGCGTTGCCGTGAACTCGCTCGGCCACGCGCACCCGCACCTGGTCGAAGCGCTGAAGGCGCAGGCCGACAAGGTCTGGCACCTGTCCAACCTTTATGAAATTGCGGGCCAGGAAAGCCTCGGCCGCCGGCTGACGGCGGTGACCTTTGCCGACAAGGTCTTCTTCACCAATTCGGGCGCGGAAGCGCTGGAATGCGCCATCAAGACGGCACGGCGTTACCACTTCTCCAAGGGCCACCCGGAGAAGTTCCACGTCATCACCTTCGAAGGCGCCTTCCACGGCCGCACGATCGCGACGATCGCCGCCGGTGGTCAGCAGAAATACATCGAAGGTTTCGGGCCGAAGGCGCCGGGCTTCTACCAGGTTCCGTTCGGCGACATCGCCGCGGTCAAGAATGCGATCACCGAGGAAACCGCAGCGATCCTGATCGAGCCGATCCAGGGCGAGGGCGGCATCCGTCCGGCGACCAAGGAATTCATGCAGGAACTGCGCGCGCTCTGCGACGAGTTCGGCCTGCTCTTGATCCTCGACGAGGTCCAGACCGGCGTCGGCCGTACCGGCAAGCTGTTTGCCCATGAATGGGCGGATATCCGTCCGGATATCATGGCGGTCGCCAAGGGTATCGGCGGTGGCTTCCCGTTCGGCGCCTGCCTCGCGACTGAGGAAGCCGCATCTGGTATGGTGGCGGGCACGCATGGCTCCACATATGGCGGCAACCCGCTGGCCATGGCCGTCGGCAACGCCGTGCTCGACGTCGTTCTGGCCGACGGATTCCTGACGCATGTGCGCGATGTCGCGCTGGTCTTCCGCCAGGGCCTTGCGTCGCTCAAGGACCGCTTCCCTGATGTCATCGAGGACATCCGCGGCGACGGTTTGATGCTGGGCATCAAGGTGAAGGGCCCTTCGGCCGATCTGCTGAAGGAAATCCGCGCCGAAAAGCTCCTGGCCGTGCCGGCGGGCGAAAATGTGCTGCGTCTGCTGCCGCCGCTGACCGTGACGGCGGAAGAGGCGCGCGAGGGGCTCGCACGTATCGAACGCGCCGCCGAGGCGGTTCGCAAGGCAAGCGGCAACGCCGCGGCCTGAAGGTAGCGACCCAGGGACGACTAAGGCGTTAGAATGACCTTCGTGCGGGCACGTCGATAGCGTGCCGCACCAGGGACCGATTTTTCAGACAGGAACCGAGTACGATGGCAGGCACCAGACATTTTCTCGATCTTTCGGCCATGACGGCCGCCGACCTCCGGACGATCATCGACGATGCGCGCGTCCGAAAGGCGGCGACCAAGGCCGGAACTGCCGAGAAGCCGCTCGCCGGCAAGATGCTGGCGATGATCTTCGAAAAGCCCTCCACCCGCACCCGCGTTTCCTTCGATGTCGGCATGCGCCAGCTCGGCGGCGAAACCCTGTTTCTGTCAGGCACCGAAATGCAGCTCGGCCGCGCCGAGACGATCGGCGACACGGCCAAGGTGCTCTCGCGTTACGTCGACGCCATCATGATCCGCACCACCGACCATCGCCGCCTTCTGGAACTGGCCGAGCATGCGACGGTCCCGGTCATCAACGGCCTGACCGACGATACGCACCCCTGCCAGATCATGGCCGATATCCTGACCTTCGAGGAGCATCGCGGTCCGGTAAAGGGCAAGACGATTGCCTGGACCGGCGACGGCAATAACGTGCTGCATTCGCTGATCGAAGGTTCTGCCCGCTTCGGATACCGCATGAACATGGCCGTGCCGCTCGGGTCCGAGCCGCAGGACAAGTTCCTGAACTGGGCGCGCAACAATGGCGGCGAGGTCCTTTTGTGTCATGACGCCGAACAGGCCGTCGCCGACGCCAATTGCGTCGTGACCGACACCTGGATCTCGATGAACCAGGAACATCGCGCCCGCGGGCACAACGTCTTCCAGCCCTACCAGGTCAATGAAGCGCTGATGAAGCGTGCGGCCTCCGATGCGCTGTTCATGCACTGCCTGCCGGCGCACCGCGGCGAAGAGGTCACCGACGAGGTCATCGACGGCCCGCAGTCGGTGGTCTTCGACGAGGCGGAAAACCGGCTGCACGCACAGAAGTCGGTCATTGCCTGGTGCATGGGGCTCGTCTGAGCCGGCTGCCCGGTCGCGCGCGACGGCGGCGAAGAGGCTTCCGTGCGCTCCGCCGAGCGTGCGCCATATAGGGCGTGTTCACCGCACTTGACATTGTCCACGTGCGACACGATTTAGGCGGCATACGGGCGCTCCTGAAAGTAGTGAGCGCGCAACCGTCGAGGTGGTGCGTTGCTATGGCGGCGGCACATACCTGGTGGACAATCCGTTTATCGCGGGATCAACTGAGACAGCGAGCACGTTGCGCGGGGATAGCAATATCTCTGGTGCAGCTTGGTGGCTGAAGGCAAGGAGCAAGACATGACTGACATGACGCCAGGGCTTGGTGAGTTCGACTTTGCCGGTGACGATCACGTCGTGCCTTTCCAGGTGGAAGGCCTCGACGTGCGCGGCCGCGCCGTGCAGCTCGGCCCCATGCTGGACGCAATCCTCGAGCGCCACAACTATCCGCTTCCGGTCGCGCGCCTGGTTGCTGAAACCGTCGTACTCACCGTGTTGCTCGGGACCTCGCTGAAGTTTGAAGGCAAGCTGATCGTCCAGACCCAGGGCGATGGCCCTGTCGATCTGGTGGTCGCTGATTTCTCGACGCCGGATCGCGTGCGCGCCTATGCCCGCTACGATCAGGAAGCGCTTGCCGCTGCCGAAAAGGACGGCCGGACCCTTTCGCACGAGCTGCTCGGAAAGGGCGTGCTCGCCTTCACCATCGACCAGGGCGCCCATACCCAGCGTTACCAGGGGATCGTTGCGCTCGACGGAGCGACGCTGGAAGAAATCGCCGGCGTCTATTTCCGACAGTCGGAGCAGATCCCGACCAAGGTGCGCCTTGGCGTGGCCGAGCTTCTCGATCGCGACGAAAACGGCAAGCCGCGCCATCGCTGGCGCGCCGGCGGCATGGTCGCCCAGTTCCTGCCGGAAGCGCCGGAACGCATGCGCCAGCCCGACCTTTCCGGCGGTGATGGTGATGATGGTGAAAGCGCGTTCGGTGACGACGATCTCTGGGCCGAAGCCAAGGTGATGGTCGAAACGATCGACATGGACGAGTTGACCGATCCGATGGTCGGAACCGAGCGGCTGCTCTATCGCCTGTTCCACGAGCGCGGCGTCCGCGTCTACGAACCGCAGGCGGTCTACGACCGCTGCAGTTGCTCGCGCGAGAAGCTTCAGTCGGTGTTGTCCAACCTGAGCACGGACGACCTCGAAAGCACCATCGACGATGGCGAAGTCAAGGTGACCTGCGAGTTCTGCTCGACGACCTATCGCTTCGAAGCAAGCGAGGTGCGCCCGCAGTAGCGGGCGCCTCCGGCCGACTGGCCGCGATTTAGAGCGACGCTAGTCCGAAGGACGCGCTGTTCCGGATTGGCTTCAGTTCAGGGTGCGCACGAGCCCGGGTGAATCGAGCGAGAAGGCGGGGATGGCAACGTTGAAGGTCTCTCCGCCTTCCGATTCCATGCTGTAGTGGCCGAACATGACGCCTGAGGGCGTATCCAGGGGGCATCCGGACGAATACTCATAGGTATCGCCGGGATTGAGCAGCGGCTGCTCGCCGATGACGCCCGGACCGCTGACCTCGTCGACTTGCCCGTTCTCATCGGTAATGTGCCAGTAGCGCGTCATCAACCGCACGGACGCGTCCGAGTGGTTTGAGATGACGATGCGATAGCCCCAGACATAGCGGCCGTCATCGGGATCCGACTGCTCTTCGAGATAGTACGGCTCCACCGTAACTTCTATGTCGCGGGTCAAAGCGCGATACATGGGCATCACCTTGCTTCAGGTCTTTCAGGGTATTCTACAGCAAGATGGTTTCGTCAAGAATAACGGCAAGATTGTGCGATCCCGTGATGGGACGGATGGCCGTGCTGACGCGATCGAGCGGGTGAAACGTGCCTGGCGCCTTGGCGCCGCGCCGCCGGAAACCATCTCGTGACGGCTGGCAAGCGGCGTCGGCCGCCGTTGATCACGGCGGCCGTGTCTTCGTAAAATCAGGCCTTCACGGCCTTCAGCGCGCGGGCGAAATCTTCCACCACATCGTCGCTGTCCTCGATGCCGGCCGAGAAGCGCACGGTTCCGGCGGAAATGCCGAGCTCTTCGCGGGCCTCGTCGGTCAGGTTCTTGTGCGTGGTCGTTCCCGGATGGGTGATCAGGCTCTTGCTGTCGCCGAGGTTGTTGGAGATGCGCACGATCTCCAGCGCATTCTGCAGCGCGAAGGCTGCATCCTTGCCGCCCTTCAGTTCGAAGGCGACGAGCGTCGATCCGCCGGTCATCTGCTTGGCGATGATGTCGGCCTGCGGATGATCCTTGCGGCCAGGATAGATGACCTTGGCGACCTGCGGCTGTTCTGCCAGGAAGTCGGCCACGCGGCGGGCCGTTTCCGTCTGCTGACGCACGCGCAACGGCAGCGTCTCGATGCCCTTCAGCAGCGTCCAGGCGTTGAACGGCGACATCGCCGGGCCGGTGTGGCGGAAGTAGTCGTGCAGGTGCTCGTTGATCCATTCCTTGTCGGAAAGCACGACACCGCCGAGGCAACGGCCCTGGCCGTCGATATGCTTGGTGGCGGAATAGACGACGATATGGGCGCCGAGTTCCAGCGGCTTCTGGAAGAGCGGCGTCGCAAAGACGTTGTCGACGACGACCTTGGCGCCGATCTGGTTGGCGAGCTTGGCAACACCGGCAATGTCGATGACTTCGAGCGTCGGGTTGGTCGGGCTTTCGAGGAAGAAGACCTTGGTGTTCTTCTGGATCGCCTTTTCCCAGTTGGCGAGGTCGCGTCCGTCGACCAGCGTGCACTCGATGCCGTATTTCGGCGCCAGCGTCTCGACCACCCAGCGGCAGGAGCCGAAGAGGGCGCGGGCGGCGACGATGTGGTCGCCGGCCTTCAGCTGGCAGAGAATGGCGGCGGTGACGGCAGCCATGCCCGATGCCGTGGCGCGCGCATCCTCGGCGCCTTCCAGCATGCACATGCGCTTTTCAAACATGTCGTTGGTCGGGCTACCGTAGCGGGCGTAGATGAAGCCTTCGGTCTCGCCCTTGAAACGAGCTTCCGCAGCTTCCGACGTCTCGTAGACAAAGCCCTGGGTAAGGAAGATCGCCTCGGAGGTCTCTCCGTGCTGGGAACGGGTGGTCCCGCCATGGACCAGTTGCGTTGCGGGGCGCCAGTTTTTGCTCATGTGACGGTCACTTTCAAAAACAAAAAAACCGGCCGCGTGAAGGGCCGGTTTGACACCCGGCCTTTTTAGCTACTTGTTTAACGTGGCTGCAAGCCGACCGGCCAAATCACCACGGGATAAAGCTTCAATACTGCCAGGGTACGCTTGCGTCAATTCCCTGAGTTTGGTTTTGTCTCGCAACTGAAAAGAGGACTGCAATGGGCCGCGACACTGGGATTTTGGCCGATCGCGCGATCGCCGCGCTGTTAGAATCGGGACGCCTCAAAAGCGAGAAGCCGCTGGATGACGATCAGATCCAGCCGGCAAGCCTCGACCTGCGCCTAGGCTCGAAGGCTTTCCGCGTCCGCGCAAGCTTCATGCCGGGTCCGTCTCACCTCGTTGCCGACAAGCTCGACCGGCTGAAGCTGCACGTCGTCGATCTGACCGATGGCGCGGTGCTGGAAACGGGCTGCGTCTACATCGTGCCGCTGATGGAAAGCCTGGAACTGCCTGAGGGCATGTCGGCCTCGGCCAACCCGAAAAGCTCGACCGGTCGCCTCGACATCTTCACCCGCGTCATCACCGATCGCGCCCAGGAATTCGACAAGATCCCGGCCGGCTACAGCGGTCCGCTCTATCTCGAAATCAGCCCGCGCACCTTCCCGATCGTCGTGCGCCGAGGCTCGCGCCTGTCGCAGATCCGCTTCCGCATGGGCCAGTCTATCCTGTCGGAGCAGGAACTGCAGGCGCTGCACGAGAGCGACGTGCTGGTGGCGAGCGACAAGCCGAACGTCAGCGGCGGCGGCATCGCGCTGTCGATCGATCTGAAGGGCACTGGGCCCGAAGGCCTGATCGGCTATCGCGGCAAGCATCACACCGCCGTCATCGACGTCGACAAGAAAGCGCAGCACGCGATCTTCGATTTCTGGGAGCCACTCTACAGCCGCGGCCGCGACGAACTGATCCTCGATCCGGATGAGTTCTACATTCTCGTCTCGCGCGAGGCGGTGCATGTTCCACCGCTTTATGCGGCCGAGATGACGCCGTTCGATCCGCTGGTCGGCGAGTTTCGCGTGCATTATGCCGGCTTCTTCGATCCGGGCTTCGGCCATGCCTCGGCCGGCGGCACGGGCAGCCGTGCCGTGCTCGAAGTGCGCAGCCACGAGGTGCCGTTCATCCTCGAACACGGCCAGATCGTCGGCCGCCTGATCTACGAACACATGCTGGAACGGCCGGATGGTCTCTATGGCCTCGGCGTCGGCTCCAACTACCAGGCGCAGGGCCTGAAGCTCTCGAAGCATTTCCGCGCCGAGTAGGGGATTTCGCAGCACCCTTACGCGATCCCGCGCAAGGGTGCTTGACAGATCGCCCCGGTTCGGGAAATTTCGCAGGCACCGCGGGTGTAGTTCAGCGGTAGAACGCCAGCTTCCCAAGCTGGATGTCGTCGGTTCGATCCCGATCACCCGCTCCATTCTTTCTCGTCCCGTTCCTTGTGTAACCGCGTTCTCGTGGCGGCCTATGGTCAGCTGCGCTGCGGCCGGTTACTTTACCGCTCGATGAATCACCGCGGTTCCAAGGGCCGCCCCTGCCACATGAGACGTGCCGGCCGCTGCCCATGAAAGTTCTTTCCCTTTTCGCCCTTTGCGCATCCTTGATCGCGACGCCGCTTGCGGCCGAGGCCAAGGATCTGCCGCTGCTGTTCGACGCGCGCGAACGCATCGCCAAGCCCGATCTCACGGGCCTGGCGCGCCTGCGTTTCTTGACGACGGTGGATTTTCCGCCGTTCAACTTCATCGACCAGTCCGGCAAGCTTTCGGGATTTCATGTCGATCTCGTGCGCGAGATCTGCCGCGAGCTCGACATCGAAGCCAAATGCCAGATCCAGGCCGTGACCTATGCGGAGCTGCTGCCGGCACTGGAAGAGGGGCAGGGCGAGGCGGTGGCCGCCGGTATCGCCGTCGGTCCGGAACTGCGCCAACGCTTCGGCTTTTCCCGCGCCTTCATGCGGCTTCCGGCGCGCTTCGCCGTCAACACCAAGGCGGCGGGCGCAGTCTCGGCACCGAGCGATCTCAAGGGGAAGCCGGTCGGTGTCGTCGCCGGAACCACGCATGAGGCGATGTTCAAGGCGTTTTTCCCGAAGATCGAGGCCAAGGTCTATCCCGACCGCGAGGCCATGCTGACGGCTCTGCAGAAGGGCGATGTGCCGGCGGTGTTTTCCGACGGCATGCAGCTGTCCTTCTGGATCTCGGGTAGCGCTGCTGGCGGCTGCTGCACGCTTGTCGATGGCGCCTACTTCTCGCAGCGCTTCCTCGGTGAAGGCCTGACGATCATGAACCGCAAGTCCGAGCCTGCCCTGACCCAGGCGATCGATCACGCGCTGCTGGCGCTGTCGCGCAGCGGCCGCTTGGAGGAAATCTACCTGCGCTACTTCCCAAACGGAATCTACTAGGCGCCAGAACTTTTCGGCGTGATCACCGGCCGGCCTATCGGCGGAAGCGGGCGAGCGCGCCGCGCTCGATAGCGGCGCAGGTCAGCTTGTCGAGGCCAAGCCGGTCGCGCAGCAACTGCAGCAGGCGGATTTCTTCGTTGCGGATGCGCTGGTCGGCGGCCGCGATCTCGACGGCGAGCGCATAGGCCGTCTCGTGGAACTTCTCCGGCAGCGCTTCGCGCACGATTTCGAGCATGATGTCGAGCCCCTCGGGCGCCGCCAGCTGCGCCGAGCATTCATGGCCGATATGGACGAGGCTGTCCTCGTCGAAGCCGTCGAACACGGGCAGGAATTGAACCAGCCGGCCGATGCGGGCAAACTCGTCGTCGCTCATCTCGCGGTCGACCGCCGACATCATCACCATGACATAGATGAGAGCTTCGTGGTGGCTGAGGCTTGGTTGCATAGGCTTTCCGGCGGTAGAGCGATTCCAGGGATGGCACGGTTCCTGATCCGGAATTGCGTCGTTTCAAAGAGTTGAGCCGTCTGCCGCTTTCGGCAGACGGTCGAGAGCTGGGAATTGTCGCGGCTATTTACAAGTCCGGCTGCGAGGCGTCCACTCCGATGCCGAGGGTCGGATCGTCGAATGTCATCGGCGTGTGGCTGAGGTCGCGCGGATCGTCACCGTAAAAACCGAGCTTCGCCTCGCGTGCTGCGTCGGCGCGTTTTTCGAGGGTCGAGCCGGGAACCGGCGTTGCCCAGCCATTGTCGACGAGCCAGGTGGCAAGATCCTGTCCGCCAAGCGTGCAGGAGGCGGTGGCCGAAGGGCCGGAATCTCCTTCGGGCAGATCGCAGCTGACCGCACGTGCGCGCAGGAAGTTTCTGAAGGCGGTTCGCGCGACGATGCCGCAGGGCCAGCTCTTGCCGGCGCTTTCGCAGGTCCGCTCCGCTTGTTCCGGCTCGATGCCGTCGATCTGCAGCGTCAGCTTGTCGAACTGGATCACACCGGCGGCGACCGCGACCGGGCGATAGAGTACGGTCGGCCCGGCGGCCTTCGCTTCCTTCTTCGGTTCCGACAACGGCGCACGCGGTTCCACCCGTTCGAGCGGCGCACTGGTGACCGTATCGGGCAGACCGAACTGCTGTGGCTCGATGGCGCGCGCCGCATTTTCCGTCGTGGGCGATTGTTCGCTGGTCGTCGCCGCGCCGCCGGGGTCGAGCGGGACCTCGTCGTCGGCCTGATCCGGCGTCGCCTCGAAATCTGTCATGTCGGGCGTTTCGAGAACGAGTTCCGGTGTGGCGGCGGTCTCACGGTCGCGGATGGCAACAGCGCCCGCATAGAGGATGGCGGTGAAAAGGGCGATTGCGGCGATGCCGCCGGCAAGGGTGTAGAAATGCTGCCGCATCAGGAAGGACGTCCTATTGGCTGGCCCAGATAATTCGGGCGATCCATTCGATCTGGCTGGTCTCGAAGCTCCGGTTCGGATGCTCGGGATTGAGCGACAGAAGTTCGATCACACGCGGCGTCTGGCGCGTGAGCACTTTTGCCATGACCTCGCCCTCCTGCGTCTTCACCACAACCCGATCGCCACGCCGGATCGGCGCGCCGGGATCGACGATCAGGATGTCGCCGTCGCGGTAGAGCGGCAGCATGCTGTCTCCCTGGACCCCGAGCGCATAGGTGCCGCTGCGCTTTTCCGCATCCGTCGGAAAATCGATGACGTCCCAGCCCTGGCCGGCGGGAAAGCCGCCGTCGTCGAAGTAGCCGCCGGCACCCGCCTGGGCAAAGCCGATCAGCGGGATCGTGGCAGCGGCCACCGGCTCGGAAGGCGCTGGGACCCCGTCCGGCTGCAGTAGGCTGGTGAACTGGTCCATGGTGGCGCCCGTCGCCCCCAGCACCTTCGCGATCGATTCTGTCGAGGGCCAACGCTCGCGCCCGTCGGCGGAGCGACGTTTGGATTTGTTGAAGGAGGTCGGGTCGAGGCCGGCACGGCGCGCGAGGCCGGACGGCGAGAGCTGGTGGCGCTCGGCCAGGGTGTCGATAGCGTGCCAGATCGTGCCGTGAGACAACATGACGAGAGATCCAGGCCGGGCAGGCGGCCACTTGCTGCTTTGGTTCCCGGCCACACTACCGAAACGCTGCAGGGCGGTAAAGAATCGGGAGGAAAATAGTCCTCTTTCCGTCATTTGCTTTGCGGGACGCGGCCCCTATAGTTCCGGTGATGGGCAGGACAGGCTTTCGGTGGAGGGCGTTTTGTTGATGCGCATGAAAGCGGAACGCCTGCTGATCGTCGCCATGCTTGCCGCGGTCGCCGGGCTTGCGCTCGAAGATCGCCTGCTTGAGATGGGGCGCCTCGCAACGCTTCTCGGTGCCGCCGGTCTGGTGGTTGCGATCGTGCTTGCTTCGCTGCGGGTGTCGCATCACGCCGAGGTTCTGGCATCCAAGGTCGGCGATCCCTATGGAACGATGATCCTCACGCTCTCGGCGGTGCTCGTCGAAGTCGTCGTGCTGGCGATCATGATGACCAGCGAGACCTCGCCGACGCTGGTGCGCGACACGATCTATGCGGCCGTCATGCTCGACATCAACGGCATCCTGGGCCTCGCAGCCCTTCTCGGAGGTCTGAAGCACGGCGAACAGCCCTATAATGACGATTCCGCCCGCACCTACAGCGTGATGATCCTGACGGCGATGGGGATTTCTATGATCGTGCCGGAATTCGTGCCGGCGGCGAAATGGCATCTCTACTCGGCCTTCACCATCGGCGCGATGATCACGCTCTACGCCCTGTTCCTGCGCATGCAGGTGGGCGTGCACAGCTACTTCTTCAGCTACAGCTATCCGAAGGCGAAGGGCGAGGGGAGCGCGAGAGAGGGCGGCCCCGACCAGCCGGTGTTGCCGTCGATCGTGATCCTGATCCTCGGCATCGTGCTGATCGGTGTGCTGGCGGAAGTGATGTCGTCGCTGCTGACATCGGGCTTGAAAGGGAGCGGTGCACCGCCGGCTGTCACGGCCATCGTCGTCGCGGCGATTTCCGCCTCTCCGGAGATCATGACCGCCATGCGCGCCGCTCTCGCAAATCGCATGCAGGCGGTCGTCAATATCGCGCTCGGCGCTTCGCTTTCGACCGTCATCCTGACGGTGCCGGTGATGGAGGCGATCGCGCTCTATACCGGCCAGCCGTTCCTGATGGCGATGTCGCCGGTGCAGACGGTGATGGTGACGATCACGCTGATCGTTGCCGCGATCAACCTCAATGACGGCCAGACCAACGCCATCGAGGGCATGACGCATTTCGTGCTGTTTGCCACCTTCGTCATGCTCTCGGCGATCGGGCTCTGAACCGGCCGCCGGGCGAGCGTCAGGCCGTCGCCTTTTCCTGCGCCTTCCTGGCGACCACCTCTTCATAGGCGGCCTGGAGCGTGGCGCGCACCCGCGGCGGGCCATCGAGCGGCATCCCCAGATGGTCGTGCCGCAGCTCGTCCATGAAGCGATCCCAGAGCGCCGTGCCGCCGTTCTCCATGAGTTCGGCGCGAATGCTGAGCTCTTCGCTGACCGGCAGGTAGCGCCGTCCCCAGGCACCGAGCTGGGCCATGATCGGCACGAGCGCAATCGTCATTTCCGTCAGGCTGTAGATCGCCTTCTGCTTGTGCGTGGGGTCGTCGCGCTTCGTCAGCATTCCCTGTTCGACCAGCATCTTCAGCCGGTCCGCAAGGATATTCGATGAGATGCCCTCCTGCGATCGCAGCAGCTCCCGGAAGTGCCGTTTGCCGCCGAAGATCATGTCGCGAATGATCAGCAGGCTCCATTTGTCGCCGAACACTTCGAGCGAAAGATTGATCGGGCAACCCGAGCGCATGTCGTCCTTCATTGGCACCTCTTTAAAACCGCTTGCATTATCGCATCACTGACGCTAACGTTCAACTGATTTCAAAATTATAGCAGTTCATAATCGAAACCAGTTTCGTATAAGCCATCGGTTTCCGACCCAGAGGAGGCAGGACATGATCGACAGATCCGTGGAACATTCGAGCTTCACCATTGAACGCAGCTTCAAGGCGACACCGGTTGAGGTGTTCAGGGCGTTCTCGGAGCCAGCCGCAAAGGAGCGCTGGTTCGTCAACGTCGAAGCCGGGGCGCAGATCACCCACGACTTCCGCGTCGGCGGCCGCGAAAGCGGTCGCTTCAGCGTGGACGACGGGACGACCTATTACGACGATACCGTCTATCTCGATATCGTCGAGAACCGCCGGATCATCTTTGCCTATACGATGACGCAGAACGACAGGCGGATTTCTGCCTCCGTCGCCACGGTCGATATCCAGCCTGCGGGCACCGGCACGCGCCTCGTCTTTACCGAACAGGTGGCCTTCCTCGACGGGCTCGACAAGCTCGAGTACCGTCGCGGAGGCTGGGAAGAGTTGATGGGGGCATTGGCCAAGGAGCTCGGCGAGGCGGTTGCTGCCTGAGGCACAACGTTTGGCCGCGCATAGCGATCGATTTCCCGGAGGACACGTGCTGGTCCTCCGGGATTTTTTCTAGTGCATGGCGGCGATCGCGCTGCCGGCGATGCCGACGGAGAAGAGCGTGAGGCAGACGGCGGCGATCCGGCGCGGCAGGTGCGAAGCCGAAAGACCCTTGGACATCTGCACCAGCAGGGCGCCGGCCCCGATCCAGGTCGACCCGGCGGCGATGACCAGCAGGGAGAAGCCGGCGATCCAGGGCCAGACGGCTGCCAGTCCCGTCTGCGGCAACAGCACCAGGGCGACGATCAGGGCTTTCGGATTGAGCAGCGTCGTGACGAAGACTTGTCGGATGGAGATGACGACACCTTCGCTGCGCTCGGCATCGGTCGTCCAGAGCGCATAGGCGAGGTAGAGAACCCAGCAGGCGGCAATGAGCCTCAGCGCCAGGCCGAGGTTCGGATGGGCGGCAAGGAACGGTGCGAGCAACGCGACGGCGGGAATGATCACCGCGAGATAGCCGCCGAGCTCGCCGGTCAAAAGCGGCAGCGACCGGCGAAACCCGGCCGATGCGCCGGAGAGCCAAAGCAGCGTATTCGTCGGACCGGGCGTCGCGAGCAGGACGAGGGCGGCAAGGGCAAAGGCGAGCGGCTGCATGTCGTAGGGACCCGAGTTTCATGGTCGTTATCGCTGCCTTCTAGCAGCGGCGCAAGCGCCGGTTCTTGATCTCCATCAAGCTTGCTGTCCGATCCGTGGTGCAAGCCACCCCAAGAAATCGCCACAGCGCCGCCCCGACATGCCCCTTCCGCGCCCGTCGCGGCCGCGCTATCAGACGGGCTCCGCCGCTTCTCCTCCCGCCGGCGTGATCGAGGCTCCCATGAACAAGACCGTCCTGTCAGGCATCGTCATGACGACGTTTTCCTATTTCCTGTTTTCGCTGCAGGATGCGTCGGTCAAATGGCTGGTCGTCGGCTACTCGGTCTGGCAGATCCTGTTTACCCGCAGCATTACCATTCTCCTGCTCTGCCTTGTGATCGGTCGCGGCAAGCTGGTGCGCAGCGCCATCTCGTCGCCGGTGATCAAACCGCTCTTCGTGCGCAATCTTTTGCTGCTCGCTGCCTGGCTTTCCTATTTCAACGCGGCGCGCGACCTCGGCCTGGCGGAGATGACCACCCTTTACTACGCCGCGCCGATCATCGTGACGCTGCTTGCTGTACCGATCCTGAAGGAGGACGTTCCGCCGATCCGCTGGTTCGCCGTGTTCATCGGTTTCGTCGGCGTGCTCATCGCCTGCGATCCGCTCGGCACCGGCATGAAACTGTCGCTGCCGGTGTTCCTGGCGCTTATCGCCGCCGTCTTCTGGGCGATCGGCACGGTGATGCTGCGCAAGACGGCACTTCAGGAAACGACCCTGGTGCAGATGACGATCTCCAACGTCTTTTTCATCGGCATGACCGGGCTTGCCGTCGGCTTTTTCTGGACACCGCCGGCGCTCTTCGACGTCGCGCTGATGGCCGGAACCGGCGTCATCGCCGGCATCGCCCAGTACGCGCTGTTCGAGGGCATGCGCCGGGCACCGATCTCGGTGATCGCGCCGTTCGAATATACCTCGCTCGTCTGGGCCTTCGGGCTCGGCTTCCTGATCTGGGGCGACGTTCCGGCCATGAACGTCTTTGCCGGCGCCGGGCTGATCTTTGCGGCTGGCCTGCTGATCATCGTCGGCGAACGACTGGCGCATCGGCGCGCCGGTGCCGCCGCTTAGAGATACGGAACGGACGGAAATCGTCGTCATGCTTTGATGACGAGCGCCTCGGGAACACGGCCGGTCAGCCGGAAGAACATGTGTGAGGTCACGAGCACGTTTGGATCGGCAAGATGCCGGTCGAGTGCTTCCAGATCGGCATCGAGCTCGGCCTGGCCGATGAAGCCTTCGGCGACAAGCCCGCCGCGGACATTGTCGATGAAATCCCGAAGGATCGGCCGGCGGTCGTGACCCGGCGGATAGACATGCTCGACAGCGTCGACGGATATCGCCTCGATACCGGCGTTCCGGAACAGACGATGCAGCCGGCGACCGATATTGAGGTCGATGCCTCTGGCGGCGGAATAGGCGACATAGGCGGCAAGCAGCCGGTCCCAGGCGGCAAGCGGCGGATCGCAGATATGTCCGAGGAAATCGGCCTCGAAGCTCGCAATCCAGCCACCCGGCCGTACCAATGACACCATTTCGAGCACGATCAGCTCTGGCCGCGGCACGTTGACGAGCACCAGCCGCATATGAGCGCCGTCGAAGGAACGGCGCGGCAGGCCTGTCGCATAGGCATCGCCCTCGCGCACATCCACCTGGGGGAGCGCATGGCCGGCAACGAAACGGCGGGCGAGTTCGACAAAATTCGGATCGCGTTCGATGCCGAGCACCGATCCGTTTGGCCCGACGCGTTTGCCAAGTAGGTGCAGAACCCCACCGGGGCCGCAGCCAAGATCGACGACGCGTTCGCCCGGCCTGATGCCGACCCGTTCGAGCTGCTGGTCGGAATCAGGGGCGAGATTGGCAATCTGTCGTTTCAGGCGTTCTTCTTCGGGCCCGGCGCGCCCAAGAAGATAGAGATCAGGCTCGCTCATGGCGTGTCCCCCTCTGACCTCGCGGAGGATGCGCCTGCGCGCGAAGAGCGTCAATCAGAAGATGCTGATAAGCTTAACGCGCGTCAGGCGTCATGAAGCGCCGCTCGGCGGTTTCTTCATAGATCACAAGACCTTCGCGGCGGTAGAACGCCACCGCCGGATTGGTCGTCAGCACGCTGAGCTGCACGGGCAGGCCGATCGCCCTTGCTTCAACGAGCACTTGGCGAAGCGCGATCGCACCGTAGCCGCACTTCTGGTGACCGGGCGCGACGTAAAGCTTGTTCACCCAGAAATGGTCCTCGCGCCGCGTGACCGATACGCAGCCGACATCCTCGTGCCCCACGGCGATGATGCGATGCTCGCCGAGGATGAGTGCATCCGCCAGCCGAGGCTGCCAGCTGCCCCAAAGCGCGATCGCATAGTTGCGCATACAGGCTTCTTCCAGCCAGTGCAGATAGGGTTCGTCGCCGGGGACGGCGGGGCGGAGGGCGGCTTTGGTCATAGCTTCGTCATGGAGTGTGGTTCAATCCGCGCAGGCCTAGCACCACAACCGTAACAGAGTGATGGCGGTCGGGTGGGCGCTAAGCCGGCAAGGGCCTCGAGCAGGCCGTGCTCAAACGAAAACAGGCCCTCGAGGGGGCCTGCTTCCAATGCTATTCAGCGAACCTTACGCCGCCTGTTTCTTCTCGCCGTAGGGGTCGAAGCGGCCGTAGAAGGTCTCGCCGCGTTCGGCCATTTCCTTGAGGAGTGCCGTCGGCTTGAAGTGGTTGCCATAATCCTTGGCGAGCGTCTCGCACATCTCGACGAAGGCCTTCACGCCCATGCCGTCGATGTAGGAGAGCGTGCCGCCGGTGTAGGGAGCAAAGCCGAAACCGAGGATCGAGCCGACGTCTGCTTCGCGCGGATCGGTGACGATGCCTTCTTCCATGGTGCGGGCCGCTTCGAGCGCGATCGTCGCGAGAAGCCGCTGCTTCAGCACCTCGACATCGATCTTGTCGGCGTTCTTCTGCGGATAGAGGGTTTTCAGCTCCGGCCACAGATACTTCTTGGCGGGCTTGGCCGGATACTCGTAGAAGCCCTTGCCGTTCTTGCGACCGCGACGGTCGAGGTCGTCGACCATCTTGTTGATCAGCGTCAGGTGCTTGGGATCGACGGCCTTTTCGCCGAGGTCGGCGACGGTGGCCTTGAGGATCTTCTGGCTGAGGTCGATCGCTACTTCGTCGTTGAGCGACAGCGGGCCGACCGGCATGCCGGCCATCTTGGCGGCATTTTCGATCATCGCCGGCGGTACGCCTTCGATCAGCATGTCATAGGCTTCGTGGATGTAGCGGAAGACGCAACGGTTGACGTAGAAGCCGCGGGTGTCGTTGACGACGATCGGCGTCTTCTTGATCGCCGCGACATAGTCGAGTGCCACGGCGAGCGCCCTGTCGCCGCTCTCCTTACCGAGGATCACTTCCGTCAGCATCATCTTCTCGACTGGTGAGAAGAAGTGGACACCGATGAACTGGCCCGGGCGCTTGGAGTTCTTGGCAAGACCGGTGATCGGCAGCGTCGAGGTGTTGGAGGCAAAGATCGCGTCTTCGGCAATCACCGCTTCCACCTTCTCGATCACGTCCTTCTTGACCTGGCGATCCTCGAACACCGCTTCGACGACGAGGCCGGCGGTCTTCAGGTCATTGTAGTCGGCCGAAGGGGTGATACGGGCAAGCAGCGCCTCGCCCTCTTCCTTGGTCAGGCGGCCCTTGCCGATCGAATCCTTGACCAGGCCTTCCGAATGCGCCTTGCCCTTTTCGGCCGCTTCCATGTCGCGGTCGATCAGCGTCACCGCAATGCCGGCAGCAGCCGTCACATAGGCGATCGAGGCGCCCATGAAGCCGGCGCCGACGACGCCGACATGCTTGAATTCGGACTTCGGCACGCCGGCCGGACGACGGGCGCCCTTGCCGAGTTCCTGCATCGAGACGAACAGCGAGCGGATCATCGAGAAGGCTTCGGTCGTTTGAAGGATCTCGGTGAAGTAGCGCTGCTCGATCTTGAGCGCCGTGTCGAACGGTACCTGCAGGCCTTCATAGACGCACTTCAGGATCGCGACGGCGCCCGGATAGTTGCCGTAGGTCTCGCGGCGCAGGATGCCGGAAGCGGCCGGCCAGAGCTGGGCCGAAGCCGGCGTCCAGATGCCGCCGCCCGGAACCTTGTAGCCCTTTTCGTCCCACGGCTGGACCGGCTTCAGGCCGTTCTTGATCATCGCCTTGGCCGCGTCGACCAGCTTGTCGGCATCGACGACTTCATGCACCAGGCCAAGCGCCTTGGCGCGGGCTGCCGTCAGCGACGAGCCTGTCGTCATCATCTGCAGCGCATCCTGCGCATTGGTCAGGCGCGGCACGCGCTGGGTGCCGCCGGCGCCCGGGAAAATGCCGACCTTGACTTCCGGCAGCGCGATCTTGACCGACTTGGAATTCGACGCGACACGGCCGTGGCAGGCGAGCGAAAGCTCGAAGGCGCCGCCCATGCAGGTGCCGTTGATCGCCGATACCCATGGCTTGCCCGAGGTTTCGAGCTTGCGGAAGAGCCCGGTCATGCGGCCAACGAGGTCGAAGAGCTTCTGGGCGGCGTTATCCGGATCCTTCTTCTTTTCTTCCTGCTGGAAGGTGAACATCGACTTGATCATGGAAAGGTCGGCGCCGCCGGAGAAGCTCGACTTGCCGGACGTAAAGACGACGCCCTTGACCGCTGCGTCGGCCGTGGTCTGGTCGACGATGGCGTTGAGCTCTTCCATCACCTCCTGAGTGAAGACGTTCATCGACTTCTCAGGCATGTCCCAGGTGACGAGCGCGATGCCGTCAGCGTCGGTCTCGATCTTGAAATTGGTGTAATTCGTCATGGTTCTCCCCCTCAGTAGAGAATGGGTTCGATCTGCAGCGAGACGTTCGATCCGCCGCTGTAACGTTGCTTGCTGGTGTTGGTGGCGATCAGCCGGCCGTCGCGCTCGACGCGGATGGTGAAGCCCGCGTCGACAGCCTTGTCGAGTTCGGGCTTCGGCACCTGCAGCACGAAGGGCACGCGGGTGGCCTTGCCGTCGCTGACAACCGAAGTCTCGGCGATCAGCTTGGCGGCGACGTCCATCACGCCCTGCTCTTCGAGCCGGATCGTGACGGTGCCGGCCGGAACCGGGCCGCTCGCGACATTGGAGATCGCACCGGTGAGCGTGAAGCTGTCGCCGCCTTCCTCCTCGTCGGAGACGCAGCCCGCGGCTGCAAGCAGCCCCAGGCCCATCACTCCGAGAAGGGTGCGGCGCATCACGTCCATCGTCAGACCCTTTCGATGATCGTGGCCGTGCCCATGCCGGCGCCGATGCAGAGCGTGACGAGCGCGGTGTTGAGATCGCGGCGCTCCAGTTCGTCGAGCACGGTGCCGAGGATCATCGCGCCGGTTGCGCCGAGCGGATGGCCCATGGCGATCGCGCCGCCGTTGACGTTGATCTTGTCGTGCGGGATGTCGAAGGCCTGCATGTAGCGCAGCACGACGGCCGCGAAGGCTTCGTTGAGCTCGAAGAGGTCGATGTCCGACAGCTTCATGTCGGCGCGCTTCAGAAGCTTCTCGGTGACGTCGACCGGGCCGGTCAGCATCAGTGCCGGGTCGGAGCCGATGTTGGCGAAGGCGCGGATGCGGGCGCGGGGCTTCAGGCCCATGCTTTCGCCGCCGGCCTTGGAGCCGAGCAACACGGCAGCAGCGCCATCGACGATGCCCGAGGAGTTGCCGGCGTGGTGCACGTAGTTGATCTTCTCAATTTCAGGATGCGCCTGGATGCCGACGGCTTCGAAGCCGCCCATTTCGCCCGGCATCTGGAAGGACGGGTTGAGCGAAGCGAGCGCCTGCATGTCGGTGCCCGGACGCATGTGCTCGTCGCGGTCGAGGATGGTCAGGCCGTTCTGGTCCTTGAAGGGCACGACGGACTTCTTGAAGTAGCCCTGTTCCCAGGCGTGCGCCGCACGCTTCTGGCTTTCGACCGCATAGGCGTCGACGTCGTCGCGGCTAAAACCGTACTTGGTGGCGATCAGGTCGGCCGAAACGCCCTGCGGCATGAAGAAGGCCGGCAAGTTGACCGAGGGGTCCATGAACCAGGCGCCGCCCGACATGCCGAGGCCGACGCGCGACATCGATTCAACGCCGCCGGCAATCACGATGTCGTCGGCGCCTTGGGCGATCTTGGCTGCGCCAAAGTTGACGGCGTCGAGGCCGGAGGCGCAGAAGCGTGAAATCTGCATGCCAGGCGCACGGGTCGAATAACCGGCTTCGAAGGCGGCAGCCTTCGGGATCACCGCGCCTGCGTCCATCACAGGATCGACGCAACCCATGATGATGTCGTCCACGGTCGAGGTGTCGAGGTCGTTGCGGTCACGCACCGCTTCCAGCATCTTGGCTGCCAGGCGAACGGACGGCACTTCGTGCAGCGATCCGTCCTTTTTGCCACGGCCGCGCGGTGTGCGCACGTGGTCGTAAACGAAGACTTTCGTCATGTCTCATCTCCCTTTCGGCAGCACCGTCAGGTGCTGCCCGTCAAAACATTTTAGATCGAACCCGCGGCGGGATTAGAAAGCGGCCGCATCGAGCGCCATCAGCGTGTCGGCGCCGGTTTCTATGCGGGCCTTGCGCAGGGCCGTTTCCGGCAGGATCCTTTCCATGAAGAAGGTCGCGGTGATCAGCTTGTTCTTCAGATAGTCTGCGCGCGCCGTTTCGCCAGAGGCAAGCTTTTCCTCGGCGGTCTTGGCGATCTTCGCCCACATGTAACCAAGGACGACGAGACCGAAGAGGTGCATGTAGTCGGTCGAGCCGGCACCGGCATTGTCGGGCTTGGCCATCGCGTTCTGCATGAACCACATGGTGGCCGCCTGCAGGTCGTTGAGGCCTTTCTTCAGCGCCTTGGTATAGGCGGCGAGCTTTTCGTTGCTGCGGTTTTCCTCGCAGAAATCGCCGATCTCCTTGAACAGCGCCATGACGGCACGGCCGCCGTTGAGGCCTAGCTTGCGGCCGACGAGGTCGAGCGCCTGGATGCCGTTTGCGCCTTCATAGATCATCGCTATGCGGGCATCGCGGACATACTGGCTCATGCCGTGTTCTTCGATGTAGCCATGACCGCCGAACATCTGCTGCGCCATGACGGCATGGTCGAAGCCCTTGTCGGTAAGTACGCCCTTCAGGATCGGCGTCATCAGGCCGAGGAGGTCGTCGGCCGTCTGGCGGTCGGCATCATTGTCGGAGCGGTGGGCGATGTCGGACTTGAGCGCGGTCCAGAGCGTGAAGGCGCGGCCGGCTTCGTTGAAGGCCTTGATCGTCATCAGGGTGCGGCGCACGTCCGGATGCACGATGATCGGGTCGGCCTTCTTGTCTGGCGCCTTCGGGCCGGAGAGCGAACGGCCCTGGATGCGGTCGCGCGCGTAGTTGGCCGCATTCTGGTAGGCGATTTCGGCAATCGAAAGGCCCTGCAGGCCGACGCCGAGGCGCGCCTCGTTCATCATCACGAACATGGCGTTGAGGCCCTTGTTCTCCGTGCCGATGAGATAGCCTTCGGCCTCGTCATAGTTCATGACGCAGGTCGAGTTGCCGTGGATGCCCATCTTGTGTTCGATCGCGCCGCAAGAAACACCGTTGCGTTCGCCCGGCTCGCCGGCGGCATCAAGCCTGAACTTCGGTACGATGAACAGTGAAATGCCCTTCACACCCTCGGGCGCGCCCTCGATGCGGGCGAGCACCAGATGGATGATGTTGTCCGACATGTCGTGTTCGCCGGCAGAGATGAAGATCTTCTGGCCGGAGATCTTGTAGGCGCCGTTGCCGGTGGGCACTGCCTTCGTGCGCAGGAGGCCGAGGTCCGTCCCGCAATGCGGCTCGGTGAGATTCATCGTTCCGGTCCAGGTGCCGGCAACCATCTTCGGCAGGTAGGCCTGCTTCTGCTCGTCCGTGCCATGCACGAGGATCGCGGCGATCGCGCCCTGGGTGAGGCCCGGATACATGGTCAGTGCCATGTTGGCCGACGACATGTATTCGCCGACGGCGGTGTGCAGCGTATAGGGCAGGCCCTGGCCACCGAATTCTTCGGGCACGGCAAGGCCAAGCCAGCCGCCTTCGCGGTACAGGTCGAAGGCTTCCTTGAAGCCCTTCGGCACGCTGACCGAACCGTCGTCGCGACGCTTGCAGCCTTCCTGGTCGCCGGAAAGGTTGACCGGAAACAGGGCTTCTTCGGCAAGCTTGGCAGCTTCGCCGACGATCGCTTCGATCATGTCGGGCGTCGCATCGGCAAATCCGGGCAGGTTGTTGTAGCGCTCGATGCCGAGCACGTCGTTCAGGATGAAGAGGGTATCGTCGACCGGAGCCTTGTAGATGGGCATTCTTTCCTCGCCTTTGGTGCTTCGGGCTGCCGTCTCTCGTCGTCGACGCCCGGTTGCAGGATGCCGGATGCGCCGCCATCCTCATTGATTCCAGGGCATCGTCTCCCTCCCGTGCTTCCACGGGACAGCGGGATGCTCCGGGGCGGTCTCGCATCGTTGGCCGGATGCTACAAAATTTTGACGTTTGCGTAAACGTCAAAAATTGCGTGTCGTGCAGTTTGGTGGCGTGTGGGGGAGGTCGGCGGCACCGCGGCGCCTCAACTTCGCACGATCCTGCCAAATCGTTAAAAAATCATCCGCAGGTTAACCGCTTGTTTACCACGTTTCGTGAAAGGTGCGTGTTGAGATGGTCAAAGCTGCAACCTGTCCTGGCGTCGCATCGTTGTAGTTTTGCCCGCGTCGGAAGCGCCACAGGGGTGAAGAAAGCAGTTTTCTTCCGTGACGACTTTCGAGATGGCCGACGACAGGGGCGAAGAACAACATGAGCGGATTGCGATCAAATCCTCAGCGCGCAGGCAGCCAGTCCTATAGCGAGCGGCCGTCGCTCGACGCCTTGAACCGCACCATCGAAGGATTGGAGGCGCGGATCGAAGGCCTGATGAGCGGCACGGCCCGCGACCCGGCGCCAAGGCCGCCCGAGCGCCAGCCCGCCCGCGAACCCGTGCGGGAAACGGCCTCGCCCCGCGATGCCGTCGCCGAAATCATGCAGCGCCAGCGCAGCCTCAGCACCTCGCGCGAGCGCCCGACGCTTCGCGACCGGGTGCCGCAGCGCGAGCCGGAACGTTATGCCCCCGAACGCCCTGTTTCCGAGCGCCCGATCTCCGATCGTTACGTCGAAGAGCCGCGCCAGCAACCGCTTCACAGCCAACCTCCGCGGCCCGCCTCCGCGGTCAACGATATCGCCGAAGCGCTTGTCGGTTTGCGCCAGGACCTGAAGCGCGACATCACTGACGGCCTGACGCGCGAGATGAATTCGCTGCGCTCCGAAATTCGCGGCATCAAGGCGCAGGCGCAGGATCACAGCTTTGCCGAAGACGTGCGCGGCGACATGCAGCGCCTTGCCGACAGCATCCAGCATCTCGGCCGCCAGGCATCGCCCGCCCAGGCCGATGCGCTGCGCGGCGATTTTGACGACCTGCGCGCGATGATCGACGGTCTCGCGCGCGAAGACAGCATGCGCCGGATGGAAAACCGCTGGAGCGGTGTCGAAGACCGGTTGATCGCCTTTGATCAGAACCGCGACGACGAACTGGTCGCGCTCGCCTATCGCCTGGACGAAATCAAGTTGCAGATCGGCTCGCTCCAGGGAAGCTCCGCCGTCGACGCGCTGGAAGACAAGCTGATCGCCGTCGCCCAGGCGATCGAAATGCTCGGTCGCCAGATCCAGCCGGACGATCGCCGCCTCGTCTCGCAGTTTGCCGATCTCGACAGCCGTCTCGACGAAATCAGCCGCGCCATCGCGGCCAACACTCGCACGACGTCCGGGCTGGATTCCGGCTTTGTCAATCGCCTGGAAAGCCGGTTTGGCGATCTCTCCCGCCAGATCGACAGCCTGTCGCGCCCGAACGACGGTGGGCTCGGTGCGCGCCTCGAAGCCTTGACCGTCCGGGTCGAGGATCTCGCCGGTGAAAAGGCGGCTGCCCGCTTGGAAGAGCGGCTGGACCAGCTGTCGCTGATGATGGAGCGCAGCAGCAGGACCGCGCAGTCGGACCTCAACGATTACCTGTCGGACATTTCCCGCAAGATCGAAGCTCTCGACCAGGGCAGCGTCAACGATGCGCTCGCCGAACGGCTGGACTATCTCGCCCGCCGGATCGACGAGCTTGACGCCCATGGCGCCCAGCCCGCGTCCGATCCGCGTTTCGACCGGCTGGAAGATCGCCTGGTCGGTATCGCGCAGCGTCTGGAAGAGACCTACGCCGCGCCGTTCGACGACCGCGCGGCACTTCAGAACCTTGAAGCCCAGATTGCCAACCTGTCGACGCTGGTCAGCCAGCCGCGGGCGGACGTCGCCCAAAGCGCCATGCCCGTCGACTACGAAAGCCGCATGACCGCGCTCGAGGACTATTTCTCGACCAGCGACGAGTACATCGTGGAAGCCGCGCGCCAGGCCGCCGAAGCTGTGATGGAAGCCTATTCCAAGAACGGCCCTTCGCACGCCTCCGCCGGTGGCGATCTGGCCGCGATCTCGGCGCTTGCCGAAGACTTGAGGACGCTTGAGGACTTGAGCCGTTCCAGCGAGGAGCGGACCGCGCGCACCTTCGAGGCGCTGCACGAAACGCTCGTCCACATTGCCGACAAGCTGGAGCGCATCGAAAACCGCGAGCCGGCAATGGCGGCGCAGCCTGCCATGGCGGTGGTGCGCGAAGCGGCTCAGATGCCGCGCGCCGCACAGCCGGAGTTCCACGACCCCTTCGGTGGCGGCGATCTTGATGATCGCTACGACGACCTGCAGCGCAATGTCCGTGCCCTCCAGGCAGAGGACCAGGCCGTCGCGGTTCAACCCGCCGAACCGGCAACAGCCCTTGCCGACGATGCGCAGATTTCGACCGTCGAGCTCGAAGAAGAGCGCGAGCCGGCTGCCGCCGCCCGCACCGGCCTGCTCGCCGGACTCACCCGGCGCTTTTCCGGCAAGCGCTCGGAACCGGCACCGGAACAGGCACGCAAGCTCGTCGAGCCGACCCCGTCGATCGATCCCTCCGAAATGCTCGCTCCGGAAGAAGCAAACCAGCTGCTCGAGCCGGGCTCCGGCGTTCCTGACGTGAAGAAGATCCTGGAACGCGTGCGCGCCGGGCAGATGAACAAGGCAGGCATCCAGCCGGCCGATGGCGACAAATCGGACTTCATCGCCGCCGCTCGCCGCGCCGCCCAGCTTGCCGTCGAAGAGACCGACACCCTCAACAAGACCGGCGACAAGGCCGCGACGTCCGGCATCGGCGGCGCCTTCGCCCGCCATCGCCGGCCGATCCTCATGGCCGTCGGCGCCGTCCTTTTGGCGATCATGTCTTACCCGCTGGTCAGCTCGATGCTGAACAAGGACGAGATGCCGGTCGAACCGGTCGCGGTCATCGAGCAGACGGTCACTCCGCAGGCAGCCGAGTTCAAGGCCGCCGACGACCATCTGGTGCAGGGCACGACCGTCGCGGCGCAGGAAGCACCGGTTACCGAGTCTGAGACGGCCGTTGCGACACCGCTCGATTCCGTCGAAACGCCCGTGAAGCTTCCCGAGGCCTCGATCGCGGTGACGGCAACGACCGTGCCGACGACCACCTTTGCAACGCCCGAAGACAAGGCGCCGATGCTTGCGCCCGTCGCCGAGACGCCGACGCCGGTCACCGAGTTCCAGCCGGCTCCGGCCGCAGCGTCGCCGGTGGCGAACGCTTCGCTCGCCAGCGCGCCGGCCGATGGCGCCGCCATGACCCCGGCGACGACAGCTGCTGCCGCTGTGCCCACCGACGTCGTGTTGCCGGAAGGTTTCGGTCCGGTCGCGCTGGTGACCGCGGCCAAGGGCGGCGACCCGCTCGCCTTCTACGAAATCGCCGTGCGCTTCACCGAGGGCCGTGGTGTTCAGGAAAACATGGCTGAAGCCGCCAAATGGTATCAGCGCGCCGCCGATGCCGGTGTCGTGCCGGCACAGTACCGCCTCGCGACCCTCTACGAGAAGGGCACCGGCGTGACGCGCGACGCGGCGAAGGCGAAGGCGCTCTATATCGCTTCCGCTGGCCAGGGCAACGCCAGCGCCATGCACAACCTCGCGGTGATGCTGGCAAGCGGCCGCGATGGCGCGCCTGACTTCAACGAGGCAACGAAGTGGTTTGCGAAGGCGGCCGAGCTCGGCATCCGCGACAGCCAGTTCAACCTTGCGGTTCTCTATGCCCGTGGCAACGGCGTGCCGCAGGACCTGACGGAATCCTACAAGTGGTTCTCGGCGGCTGCCCGCGAAGGCGATCTCGATGCCGGCGCCAAGCGCGACGAAGTTGCCAAGGCGATGAAGCCGGAGCAGCTCGAAAGCGCCAAGGCCAAGGCGGAAGCCTGGAAGGCTGAACCGGTCGACGCCAAGGCAAACAGCGTCGACGTTCCGGATGCCTGGGTTGGCCCGGCCAACAAGACCGCCAGCGTCGACATGAGCAAGGCGGTCCGCAACATCCAGGCGATCCTCAACAACAACGGCTTTGACGCTGGCAAGCCGGATGGCCAGATGGGCAAGAAGACCGTCGCCGCCATCAAGGCCTTCCAGAAGTCGGTCGGCCAGGAGCCGACGGGCGAAATCACCGAGCAGCTGGTCAAGGAATTGCTGAAACGCAATTCCTGACCCTTGGGCCTTGCGCCGTAATAAAGCCGCAGAGCCGGGCGACACGGGTTGCGGGTGGCGCAGCCATCCGCCATGTGGCTGAAAAGGTTGAAATCTCGGGCTGCTGCATAATTCCTTAATCGGAATCGGGCTAAGGAAGAGCCGATGCAGCAATCAAGGTCCGATTCGTGGCCTTGGCACGTCCTGGCGGAAGCGCAACGCTGCAGGAGTGCATGACGGAGGCCGCCTCGCCCTCGGGAGAGGTGCCGGCCCTTCGAATATTCCCTCAATCGTGGTGATTTGATTGCCACACTGACTGGTTCGCCCGCATCGCGGGCCGTTGGCATATCGAGGTCCCGGCGTGTCGATTTATCTGCCCATCGCAGAGTTGTCGGTGAACATACTCATCATTCTCGGTATGGGCGCCGCAGTCGGCTTTCTGTCCGGCATGTTCGGCGTCGGTGGCGGGTTCCTGATCACCCCGCTCCTGATCTTCTACAATATTCCTCCCGTCGTAGCGGTGGCGACCGGTGCCAACCAGGTGGTGGCCTCGTCGATTTCGGGGGCGATCACGCATTTCCGGCGTGGCACGATCGACATCAAGCTCGGCACGGTGCTCTTATGCGGTGGTCTTGCCGGCGCGACCGTCGGCGTCTGGCTGTTCTCGCTGCTGCGTCGCCTCGGCCAGCTCGACCTGGTGATCTCGCTGCTTTACGTCGTGCTGCTCGGCACCGTTGGCGGCCTGATGCTTTGGGAGAGCGTCGTCGCCATGCGCAAGGCGGCCAAGAACCAGCAGACGACCTTGCGTCGCCCTGGCCAGCACAACTGGGTGCATGGCCTGCCCTTGAAGATGCGCTTCAAGAAATCGAAGATTTACCTGAGCGTCATCCCGGTTGTCGCCCTCGGCTTCTGCATCGGCATCCTGACCTCGGTCATGGGTGTCGGCGGCGGCTTCATCATGGTGCCGGCGATGATCTATCTCCTGCGCATCCCGACCAATGTCGTCGTCGGCACGTCGCTGTTCCAGATCATCTTTGTTTCGGCCTACACGGTCATCGTCCAGGCTTCGACCAACTACACCGTCGATATCGTGCTCGCCTTCGTACTGATGATCGCCGGTGTCATCGGTGCCCAATACGGCGTACGCGTCGGCCAGAAGCTGCGCGGCGAACAGCTGCGCGCATTGCTGGCCTTGCTTGTTCTTGCCGTCGGCATCCGTCTGGCAATCGAGCTCATCATTCCGCCGAAGGACGTCTATTCGGTCGTATCCGCGGGGTTCGGTTTCTGATGATCCGCCTCGCCCGCACAGCTCTCGCTCTCCTTGTTCTGGCTTTCGCCGCCCCGGCGCAGGCAGCCATCCAGGACGAGAATGCCGACTTCACCGAGAAGCTGGAGATCGGCATTTCGACCGACGAGATCGCCATCACTTCCGATTTCCGCGGCGCCGACCTGACGATCTTCGGCGCAGTCGACGGCTTCGATCAGGGCCTGCTGGCCCAGGGTCGCTACAACATCGTCGTCAGCCTCGAAGGGCCCAAGGACAACGCGACGGTGCGTAAGAAGGAGCGCGTCTTCGGCATCTGGGTGAACACCAGCTCCATGACCTTCGAGCTGGTGCCTGAATCCTATTCGCTGTCGTCGACGCGCGATATCGAGACGATCGCGCCGCCCGGCGAGATGGGCAACATGGGCATCGGCGTCGACCACATGCGGCTGGTGCCGCTCGGCTTCGTCGGTGACGGCAGCAATCTCGGCGAATTCCGCAACGCCTTCCGCCGGATCCGCGAGACCAGCGGCGTCTACGAGCGCGATCCCGGCGGCGTGCAGTTCATCAGCTCCAGCCTCTTCAAGGCGTCGGTGCGCTTGCCGGCCAACGTGCCGAACGGCGTGCATGTGGTTCGCGCCTATCTCTTCCGTGACGGCGTCTTCGTCGCCGCCAAGGCGCTGCCGCTGCGTGTCGTCAAGACCGGCCTGGAACAGTTCATCACCCAGGCGGCACACCAGCAGCCGCTGCTCTATGGCCTCATGGCCGTGCTGCTCGCCGTCATCACCGGCTGGGGCGCCAGCGTGATCTTCCGCAAGGAATAGTGACGGGCGATCTTCGCCGACGTTTCCTTTTGCGCGCCGGAGCGCTATGGAAAGGCATGCCGAATGCGTTTCATCAGCGCATGCCATGGCAAATAAAAAACAGAGGAAGCTCGATGAAACCGATTTTTGTCCAGTTGCAGTGCGCTCCCGGCAAGACCTACGAGGTTGCCGACGAGATCTACCGCAAGGAGATCGTTTCGGAGATGTATTCGACGAGCGGCGATTACGACCTGATCATCAAGGTCTATATCGAAGAAGGCCAGGACATCGGCAAGTTCATCAACGACAACATTGCCACGGTGCCGGGCATCTCGCGCTCGCTGACGACGCTGACCTTCAACGCCTTCTGATTACCGGCGGATCCCCGGCGCGGGAGAGCCGCGCCGTTTTCCCCGCCCTCTTCAGGCGATGAGATTGGCAAAGCGAACCGAATAGATCCGGTCGCGCCCGAGCATATGGGCGACAAGCTTGCTGCGGTCGAAGAGGCCGGTCATGGCCCGGTGCCTGAGATCGAGCCCGCCAGTGGTGACCCCGAAAGCTGGCATCAGCATGCGCGTGCCATCGGTCGCAAAACAGGCGCGGCGCACTGCTCTTTCCCGTCTTACCACCGTTGCTGCCGGATGCAGGTGCCCGGCGATCTCGCCGACGGCATCGCCGCGCTTCGGCTCGTGCCGGAAGGTCAGGCCCGCATGGCCAAGTTCGTCCATCGAGGCGCCCGGCAGCCCGAAAGCGCCGTCCGGGTCGTGGTTGCCGTTGATCCAGACCCATTCGCGCCCATGCGCCATGGCGGCAATCATGTGGCGGAAATCATCGGGCATTGCCGCCGAACCGACGCGGTCATGGAAGTTGTCGCCGAGGCTGATGACGAACTTCGGGTCGTGCCGCGCGATCGCCGCTTCAAGCACGCGCAGCGTCGCCAGCGTATCGTAAGGCGGCAAAAGCATGCCGCGGCGGGCAAAGGCGGAGCCTTTCTCCAGATGCAGGTCGGAGACGACCAGCGTGCCCGTCTCCGGCAGGTAGAGGCTACCGAGCGGATCGCAGATCGCGATGACGCCGTTGACGATTGTCTGGGCATGGAGGAGGGGGGCAGTCGTCTGAGCCGAGAGGGCGTGGGCGAGGCGGTGCATGGTCACGGTCTCGCACGTTGTGTTGCGAGGATAATACCCCCCTCTGGCCGGCAGGCCAGAGGGGGGTAACCCGCCGACATCGACAGACTGCTCATTCTCGAAACCATTTTCCTATCAATCCACATCCAGACCGCCCATCGCCTCGTGGATCAGGTCGTCGGCGGCTTCCGACAGCAGGAAGTCCTGCGCTTCGCCCTGGACCATTTCCTTGCCGATCTCCAACATCACGGGCACCGCCAGCGGCGAGATCCGGTCGAGCCGTCGATGCGTGATGTGGCCCTTGATTCGCTTCAGCATATCCCCGAGGCGGGCGATGTCCAAAAGCCCCGTCGCCGCATCGTTGCGGGTCGCTTCGAGCAGCAGGTGATCCGGCTCGTGCGCGTGCAATACGTCGTAAATGAGGTCGGCCGAGACCGTCACCTGCCGGCCGGTCTTTTCCTTGCCGGGATGGCGCTGGTCGATGAGGCCGGCGATGACGGCGCAGTTGCGGAAGGTCCGTTTGAGCAGGAAGGATTCGTTGAGCCACGCTTCGAGGTCGTCGCCGAGCATGTCCTCGTCGAAGAGATCGGCAAGCGCGCCGCGCCTGAGTTCGAAGGTGGCCCCGAGGTCGTCGAGCGCCCAGACCGCCAGCGAGTAATCGGTGGCGACGAAACCGAGCGGTTTCAGCCCGGCGCGATCGAGCCGGCGGGTAAGCAGCATGCCGAGCGTCTGGTGCGCCAACCGCCCTTCGAAGGCATAGATGACCATGTAATGGCGGCTGCCGCGCGGAAAGGTCTCGATCAGAAGCTCGTCTTCGCGCGGCAGCATCGAGACGTCCTTCTGCAAGGACAGCCAGTCGCGCACCTGTTCCGGCAGCGCTGCCCGGCGCGCTGGATCGGCAAGCATCCTGCGGACCTGCTCGGCGAGATAGGTCGACAGCGGAAACTTGCCGCCAGCATAGCTCGGCACCTTGGGATCGAAGGTAAAGGCCTGGCTGACCAGGCACTCGTTTTCGCGGATGCCCTCGAAACGCAGCACCTTGCCGGAGAACATGAAGGTGTCGCCCTGCGAGAGCATTTCGAGAAAATACTCTTCGACCTTGCCGAGCGGCATGCCGCCGCGGCCAAGCGAGCCGCGCGCGTTGCGCTTGACCAAACGCACGTTGAGCATCGGCGATTCGACGATGGTGCCGACGTTCAGCCGGTACTGTTGCGCCACCAGCGGATTGGAGACGCGATAGAGCCCGTCCTTGGTCTTGCGGATGCGGGCATAGCGCTCGTAGGTCTTCAGCGCATAGCCGCCGGTCGCAACGAAATCGATGACGCGCTCGAAGGTCTCCCAGGCGAGCGTCGCATAAGGCGAGGCGGTGGTGATTTCATCGAACAATGCGAGCGGATCGAAAGGCGCGGCGCAAGCCATGCCGAGCACGTGCTGGGCGAGCACGTCGAGAGCGCCCTTGCCGACGGGTGGCGTGTCCTGCGCGCCGATATAGTTGGCGTCGAGTGCGGCCTGGCATTCCATCACCTCGAAGCGGTTGGCCGGCACCAGGATCGCCTTCGACGGTTCGTCCATGCGGTGGTTGGCGCGGCCGATGCGCTGGGCAAGGCGACTCGCGCCCTTCGGCGCGCCCACATGCACGACGAGATCGACATCGCCCCAGTCGATGCCGAGGTCGAGCGTCGAGGTCGCAACGACCGCCCGAAGGCGGTTCTCCGCCATCGCCGCCTCGACTTTGCGGCGCTGGGCGACGTCGAGCGAACCGTGATGCAGCGCGATCGGCAGGTTGTCGTCGTTGATTGTCCAGAGCTCCTGGAAGAGCAGCTCCGCCTGGCTGCGGGTGTTGACGAAGAGCAGGGTGGTGCCGTGCTCCTTGATCGCTTCGTAGACATCGGCGATGGCGTAGCGTGCCGAGTGCCCGGCCCAGGGCACATGCTCCTCGGTCTTCAGAATGGAGATCTGCGGCTTGGCCCCGCCCTGGACCTGGACGAGACCGGCATGGTTGTGCGCGTCCGGCTCTTGTGGCGCCAGCCAACGCTGCAGATCCATCGGGTCGGCGACCGTTGCCGAAAGGCCGATCGTCTGCAGGCCGGGCGCCAGCCGGCGCAGCCGCGCCAGACCGAGGGAGAGAAGATGGCCGCGTTTGGAGGTGACGAGCGAATGCAGCTCGTCAAAGACGACGTAGCGCAGGTCCTTGAAGAAGCGTTGCGCCTCGCCGTTGGCGAGCAGCAGCGCCAGTTGCTCCGGCGTCGTCAGCAGGATGTCGGGCGGATTGAGCTTCTGCCGCTGACGCTTGGCGGTCGGCGTATCGCCGGTACGGTTTTCGACGCGCGCAGGCAGTCCCATTTCGCCGACCGGTTTCATCAGGTTACGCTCGATATCGACGGCGAGCGCCTTCAGAGGCGAGATATAGAGCGTGTGGATGCCGACGAAGGCTGCGCCCGGCGGGATCTTGCCGCGCCGGGTGAGATCGACCAGCGAAGGCAGGAAGCCGGCGAGCGTCTTGCCGGCGCCGGTCGGAGCGATCAGCAGCGTGCTTTCCCCGGCCTCGGCGCGGGCGAGCAGCTCCAGCTGGTGCGCACGCGGCCGCCAGCCCTTCTCGCCGAACCAGCGCAGAAAGGGAGCGGGCAGGGTCAGGGCATCGCCCTGCGGCTCTCTGGAATCGATCCTGTTCACGGAGAACAAAGGTAGATCAAATCCGCCAAAAGAGAAGCCTGTCCGATGGGTGCAATCACAGGCATTGACTCGCGGTCTAATCATAGATAAAAATTATCCACGAATAAGGAGCCGCCCATGAAACTCGGTGACGGGGTCGAGCAGGCCATTCACAGCGTGACGATGCTGAGCTGTCTTCAGCCGGGCAGCACCCTGTCGGCGGCCGCTCTTGCCGAGTTCCATGGCGTCTCTACGAGCTATCTCTTGAAGCACCTGCAGGCGATGTCCGGTGCCGGACTGCTGGAGGCAGTTCCGGGTCCTAAGGGCGGTTACCGGCTCGCGAAGACGCCGGAGAAGATTACCTTGCTCGATATCGTGCTTGCGGTCGAAGGCCCGGAGCCGGCGTTCCGCTGCAACGAGATCCGGCTGCGCGGTCCCAATCCCTATGCCTGCAAGCCGACCGCGCCCTGCACCATCAATGTTGCGATGCTGAGAGCCGAGCAGGCCTACCGCACCGAACTCAGGCGCGTGACCATCGCCAGCATCCTGGATGACCTCAACGCGAAGGATGACGGCAGCGTATGGGCGCGAACCGAAGCCTTTCTGGCGATCAACGAGCGCAAATCGTCCGCCAGCGCCTGACCCCCATCAACCCGTTAAGCCCAAGGAGAAGTCCATGCAGCCGCGTTTCAACTTCGTTCAAGCCGCTCCCGATGCCTACAAGGCCGCGGCCGCCTTCGACAGCTACATCGTCAAGGAATCCGGCCTGGAGCCGCGCCTGATCCACTTGATCAAGCTGCGCGCCTCGCAGATCAACGGCTGCGCCTATTGCATCGACATGCATGTGAAAGAGGCGCGCCACACCGGTATGAGCGAGCAGTGGATTCACCTGATCTGCGCCTGGCGGGAATCGCCGATCTATGACGCGCGTGAGCGCGCCGTGCTCGCGTGGACGGAATCGCTGACCAACCTTGCCCAGACCGGCGCACCCGACGCGGATTTCGAGCCGCTGCGCGCGCACTTCAGCGAGGCTGAAATCACCAAGATCACCATGGCGATCGGCGTCATCAATGTCTGGAACCGTGTCGCTGTCGGCCTGCGCTCGCAGCATCCGGTCGATCAGCCGGTCAAGGCCGCCTGATATCGCGTGAGGAACTTCCAGCTAGCCCCGAGGTCCGCTTCGGGGCTAGCTGCTCTGCATCCTAGAGCATCCGCGTTCAGATGAACGCACGGCGTTCTAGAGCGCGATGTAACGATCGGCGCGGTGGTTGATGGCCACGAACAGGTTCAAGACGACAGCACCGAGTACCGACCAGGCAACGACGGTGGGCGAGGTCACGCCGAAGGCGAAGACAAGCACCACCATGTCGATCGCAAGCTGCACGAGGCCGGCGCGAATGCCGAAGCGCTCCTGCAGATAGATGCCGAGAATACCGACGCCGCCGAGGCTGGCGCGGTGGCGGTAGAGCGCAAGCAGGCCGTAGCCGAGCAGAAGTCCGCCGAGCAGGGCCGCCCAAGCTGGCTGGATCGTGCCGATCTGGAAAAGGCGCGACTGGATGTCCGTCAGGAACGAGGTCACGCCAATGGCGATGAAGGTTTTGACCGTGAAGGCCGGGCCCAGCCGCTTCAGCGACAGGTAGAAGAACGGCAGGTTGAGCAGGAAGAAGGCGAGGCCGAAATTGATGCCGAAAGCATAGTGCAAGAGGAAGGCGACGCCCGCCGTGCTGCCGGTCAAAAGGCCGGCGCTTGCGAGGAAATAGAGGCCGAGCGCCGCAATCAGGCTGCCGGTAAAGATGCCCTGCAGGTCCTCGACGGCGGAGTGCCGGGTGGGACTGGTGTTCCAGAGACCGAAAACGCTGCTGATCTGAGCCATGGCAAATCCTCGATTGCGATGGCTTGAGCAATGCTGCAATGCACAACAACAATCAAGAAAAATATGTCAGTTATGCTGACCTATTTTTGCGACTCTGCCTTGCGTTTTATGCAGGCTTGCGCGCCAGGAACAGGATGCCGAAGACTGGCTCTCCCGCATCCATGCGGATGACCGTGTGCTCCATGGCCACAAGCTCCAGTCCATGCGTTGCGCAGAGGCCGCGGACATAGGTCTCGCTGTGAGCGTAGCGCAGCGACGGCCGCAGCAGGAACTCCTCCCCCTCGCCGGCGTCCTCTACCGAGAACGCAAAATGGCCCTGAGGGGTGAGCAGGCGCGTGGTGATGTCGAAGACACTGTCGAGATTGCCGAGATACATGAGCACGTCGGCGGCGCTGACGAGATCGGCTCGGGCGGTGGCGAAGTTGCCGAAGATGCCGGAAACCTCCGGCGAAAGAGAGAGATCGGCGCGGGCCAGCCGATCGTAGGTGGATTTCGCCTCGGCCTTGGCGAGCATGTTGATGGAGATGTCGAAACCTTCGAGGAACTGTGCCTGATCCCGGATGCGCTCGCCGAAGAGGCCGGTGCCGCAGCCGAGATCCGTCACATGCTCGAAGATGAGGCCTCCCGTGTGGCTTTGCCCGATATGACTTTGAATGAGGGCTGCGAGCTTCTGCGGCACGGTGTAGCCGAGCTTTTCCACCAGGGCCTTGTCGAAGCGGTCGGCATAGTCGTCGAAGAGGCGCTCGACATAGAGGCTCGGGGGCTGTTCGGGCATGGCCGCAGCGCCAAGCAGGGCCAGTTTCAGGCCGGCGCCGAAAATATCCTGGGGGCTGAGCGCCAGCGTTTTCCTCAGCGCTTCGATCGCCGCCTCTTTCCGGCCAGATTTTTCTTCATAGTCCGCGAGCCGAAACCAGCCGGCTGCCCAGTTGGGTGCCTGTTCCAGCGCTTGCGCCATGAGTTCGGCCGCACTTGCGGGCTCGTTGCCCTCGGCAAGCATTTTTGCGTAGTCGGCGCGGCGGTCGGCGATCAGGTCGCCGGAGGAGAGCTGGTTGAGCGTCATCAATGTGAGATGTTGGTTGCGATTAGCGCTTCTGACGCCGGATGCCGCAAAATACAAGCGGAATCTGGCGCGATCGGAAGCGCGGGCCGTGCCCGCCGGGGCCGGTGACTTGCGACGCTGCCGATCGCGGCTTATGTGAAGACAAACAGGAGAAGTTCGCTGATGTCGGACGGAATGAACAGATTCTTGGGTGACTCGCCGCTGCGTGTGCTGGTCAAGCTCATCGTGGTGTCGATCCTCGTCGGCTTCGTGATGAGGATGTTCGGCTGGTATCCGACCGATATCTACTTCGCCGTCCGCAACTTCCTGCTCGACCTCTGGTACACCGGCTTTGCAGCGCTTGGTCGGGTGGGCGACTATCTGCTGCTCGGCGCCGTGATCGTCGTGCCGGCCTTCGTCATCCTGCGCGTCCTGAACTTTCGGCGTTGACGATGCAGGACCGCCTTCTTCTGATCGAACGCCGCGGCCTGCTGCGTGCGACCGCCATCCTCTCGCTCGGCGCACTTGCCGGCTGCACAACTTCCAAGGTGCTGATGCCCGAAAGCGGCACCGGCAGCGACCAGACCGCAGCGAGCCTCGGTTATGTCAACAAGCTGCGCAAGGGCAAGGGCCTGACCGAGCTCGTCGCCGACCATGCGGCGTCCGTCGCTGCGATGAACCAGGCGGCGCGCATGGCCAAGGCCGGCAAGATGCAGCACCTGATCGGCTGGAACGACAGTTTCTACGACCGCATGAAGGGCCAGGGCGTGACGCTTCCGGCCGCCGAAAACATCGCCGTGGGCCAGGACGATGCCGAACGCGCCTATGACGCCTGGTACAGGTCGCCCAAGCATCTCGAAAACATGCTCGGCAATTACCGTGGCCTGGGCGTTGCCGTCGCGCAGAACGCAGCCTCCGGCAACCGTCCGTTCTGGGCGATGGTACTTTCGGGCTGATAGCGTCCGCATTCGTATGGAACTGCGCCCCTCATCCCCCTGCCCGGACCTTCTCCCCGCAGGCGGGGAGTAGGAGGCTTGCCGCGCCCTTCCAATTCACTGTGACTGATATCCGGACTTTCCTTCGATCGATGTCGGGGGCGACGTTGCGTTCGCCACGTCCTCTCTCCCCGGTTGCGGGGAGAGAGCTAGGGTGAGGGGCTCTTGCCGCATTGGGACGTTTTCGCCGAGCTGCACGACGCGCTTGCATCCGCCCATGCTCATTCCCTAAAACGGTCACCTCTCATCCAACACGCCCGGACCGCCCGATGACCGCCTCTTCCGCCTCGCCGAGCGACGCTGCCGGCCCGTTCCATGTCACCCATCGGCTGATCCTGGCGATTGCGCTGCCGATGACGCTCGGCTTTCTGACGACGCCCTTGCTAGGCCTCGTCGATACCGCCGTTGTCGGCCGCATGGGGCAGGCAACCTTGCTGGCGGGCCTTGCCGTCGGCGCCATCCTGTTCGACCTGATCTTCACCAGCTTCAACTTCCTGCGGGCAGCGACCACGGGCCTGGTTGCCCAGGCCTATGGCCGCGGCGACCGGCGCGAGCAGCAGGCGGTGTTCTGGCGCTCGCTGATCATCGCGCTCGTTTGCGGCACGATCAGCCTGCTCGTTTCGCCGGTGCTTTTGTCCGGCGGCCTCTGGCTGATGGGACCGGAGCCGGAGGTGGCTGATGTCACCAGCACCTATTTTCTCTGTCGCATCCTTTCGGCACCGGCGGCGCTTGCCAACTACGCCATCCTTGGCTTCGTGCTCGGCCGCGGCGAAGGCACCATCGGCCTGATGCTGCAGACGCTGATCAACGGCATCAATATCGTGCTGTCGATCCTGCTCGGCCTGGTGTTCGGCTGGGGTGTGATGGGAGTGGCGCTCGCAACCGTTACCGGAGAGGTGATCGGCGCGCTCGTCGGCTTTGCCATCGTCTGTGGCCGCTTCGACCGCAAGGATGCGCCAAGCTGGGCCGAGATCTTCGATCGCGAACGGCTGAAGCCGCTCTTCGGCCTCAACCGCGACATCATGATCCGCTCGTTCCTGCTGCTGGCCGCCTTCACGCTGATGACCCGCATCGGCACCGCCTTCGGGCCTGTGACGCTTGCCGCCAACGCGGTGCTGATGACGATCTTCCTCGTTGCCGGCTACTATCTCGACGGCCTTGCCAATGCGGCGGAACAGCTCATCGGCCGCTCGATCGGCGCCCGTTACCGTCCGGCCTTCGACCGTGCGCTGCGGCTGACGGCCGCCTGGTCGCTGGGGCTTGCACTGGTGACGACCGTTGCCTTCTTGCTGTTCGGCGGCAGGCTCATCGATCTTCTGGCGACGGCCCCGGATGTTCGCGCGGCGGCTTACGAATATCTGCCCTGGGCGGCAGTGACGGCGATGACCGGCGCGCTCGCCTTCCTGATGGACGGCGTCTTCATCGGCGCCACCTGGTCGCGCGAGATGCGCAACATGATGCTGGCGGCCTTTGTCGGTTATGCCGCAGCGCTCGCCGTGCTGGTCCCCGCCTTCGGCAATCATGGCCTGTGGGCGGGGCTCAACCTGTTCCTGTTGATGCGCGGGCTGTTCCTCTTGTCGCGGATCCCGATGAAGGCGCGTCAGACGTTCCTGCCGGCCCAGTAGTCGAGACGGCTGTCGCGGATATCGCGGATCGAGGTGAGACGCTCGCGCTCACAGAGATCCGAGAGGCCACGTACGATGCGGCCCGGCAGGGCAGGGCCCTCATAGACCATGCAGGAATAGAGCTGAACCAGATCGGCGCCGGCGCGGATCTTTTCGGCCGCGGTTTCGGCCGAGCTGACGCCGCCAACGCCGATGATCGGCAGCTTCGGGCCGACACGCTTGCGCATGCGGGCAAGCACCGCCGTCGACTTTTCAAACAGTGGCTTGCCCGAGAGGCCACCGGACTCCTTCGCTTGGGCCTGATCCTTGAGGCCGTCGCGCGAGAGCGTCGTGTTGGAGACGATCAGGCCGTCGAGATTGTGTGCCAGCACTTCGGCAGCGATATCGTCCATGCCGTCTTCGGTGAGATCGGGCGCGATCTTCAGGAAGACGGGAACGCGGCGATTGCTGCGCAGCGCCTCTTCGTCGCGCGCGGCTAGCACCGCCGACAACAGGGCGGCGAGGCTTTCGCGCGCCTGCAGGTCGCGCAGACCCGGCGTGTTCGGCGAGGAGATGTTGGCGGTGAAATAACGGGCGACCGAGTAGAACGTATGGATGCCGCTGACATAGTCGGCGATGCGGTCGGCGCTGTCCTTGTTGGCGCCGATATTGACGCCGATCAGCGCATCGCGCGAACAGGCCTTCAGCCGCGCCAGCGCTGCGCCATGGCCTTCATTGTTGAAGCCGAGGCGATTGATCACCGCTTCGTCCTCGACCAGGCGGAAAATGCGCGGCTTGTCGTTGCCTGCCTGCGGCTTCGGCGTGACGGTGCCGATCTCGGTGAAACCGAAGCCGATCTTCAGAAGTGCTTCCGGCACCTCTGCATTCTTGTCGTAGCCGGCCGCCATGCCGATCGGGTTCGGAAAAACGATGCCAGCGACTGTCTGCGCAAGCCGCTTGTCGGCTCTGGCGGGACAGTTCGGCACGAGCCCGGTCTTCAGCGCCTTGATCGAAAGGCCGTGCGCGGCCTCCGGATCGAAGAGGAAAAGGCCGCGGCGGGCAAGGCTGGTCAGCGGGTTCATGCATCAAGTTCCGGGAAGATATGCGCGCCGTCGGCGCCGAGCGGCAGGGGCTTTTCCCAGAGAACGGCCGACAGGAAGAGGGGGGCATAGAGATGTGGGAAGAGGGCGCCGCCGCGCGAGGGTTCATAGACCAGCTCTTCGCCAAGTGCGTCGCCGTCGACGGCGACCAGAAGCAGGCCTTCCTGTCCCTCGAAGTAGCGCGCTGCCGTCTCGACCACCTGTTCGCCGGTCGAAAAATGGACGTAACCGTCGGCGAGATCGACCGGCGCGCCGTCGAAGCGCCCGCTGCGCTTGGCTTCCTGCCACAGCAATGCCGGAACGATTTTGTAGATGATGGAACTCATGGTGCCCGTCTGTCCCCGTAATCTTCTGTCGTGGCCTTGCCGTAAATATCGGCGATTGTCCATCGCAGAAGGACGACGATTCGCGCATAATCGGCGGTGAAGACCGATTTCGCTCTTCTCGTTCGCGCACATGTGATGTTCCGACAAGGATCGTAACGGAGAAGATGTCATGAAAAACGCTGCTGCCATACTTCTGTTCGGTACCGGATTGGCTCTGGCCGGCGGCGCCAGCGCGCAGGATCCGTCCCCCGGACGCTACAGCATGCAGAAGTCCGACACCGGTATCGCCCGGCTCGATACCCAGACCGGCGAGGTATCGCTCTGCCAGGAGAAGGACGGCCAGTTGGTGTGCCGCATGGCCGCCGACGAGCGGGCCGCTTTTGAACAGGAGTTGGACCTCCTGACGAAGCGGGTCGATGCTTTGGAAAAGGCGGCCAAAGCCGGTGAAAGTGTCGCAAAACAGGACCTTCCGGCTGAGGAAGAGATTGACCGGGCAATGGGCATCATGGAAAGAATGATGCGTAGGTTCATGGATATCGTGAAGGATCTCGAAGGCAGCGACCCCGCTCAGGAGCCGCAGAAGACCTGAGTTTCCGGATCGGCCATGCGGGATGCGGATCGGCGCGTGGGGGCGTGCAGATTTCAGCCCGGGCTCTTGGGAGGGAGCAGCATGACACCGGACATGACCATCATCATCGCGGACGACCATCCGCTGTTTCGGGGCGCAATGCGCCAGGCACTGAGCGGCGTGGACGGCGCGCCCGCCATCGTCGAGGCCGGCGATTTCGCAGCCGCGCGCAAGGCGGCGGCCGACAACCCTGACGCCGATCTCATGCTGCTCGACCTGACCATGCCCGGCGTCAGCGGGCTTTCCGGTCTGATCGCACTTCGCGCCGAATTTCCGAGCCTGCCGGTCATGGTGGTTTCCGCCCATGACGACCCGGCGACGATCCATCGCGCGCTCGATCTCGGCGCGTCCGGCTTTCTTTCGAAATCGGCCGGCATCGAGGAAATCCGCGAGGGGATCGAGAAGGTGATGGCCGGCGAGGTCTTCGTTCCCGCGGGCTACGACCAGGCTCAGGAATACGAACCCGAGGTCGCCGATCTGCTCCAGCGCCTGCAGACCTTGACGCCGCAGCAATCCCGCGTCCTCAGTATGCTCGGCGAGGGCCTGCTCAACAAGCAGATCGCCTACGAACTCGGCGTCTCCGAGGCGACGATCAAGGCGCATGTCTCGGCGATCCTGCTAAAGCTCAATGTCGACAGCCGCACCCAGGCGGTCATCCAGCTTTCGAAGATCGGCACCGTCGCCGCCGCCTGATGCGGCCAGCCTTGGCTTTGTGATTTTCTCTCGTCCCAGGCGGCCCCACAACGTGGGAGCCGTTCATTCCGCAGCCGTTCGTGCCGCCGTCGAAAGTTGCGTCAGCCAGGCGCGCATCGCCGCCGGGCGCACCGGCTTGTTCTGGATCGCGATGCCGTCGCGTTCGGCCGCGGCGCGCACTTCCGGCGAGCGGTCGGCCGTCACGAGCAGCGCCGGCGTCGCTTCGCCGGTCGATGCCCGAATGCGGGCGACCGCTTCGATGCCGGTCCCGTCGTCGAGGTGATAATCGGCGATGACGGCGTGTGGCTTCTCGCCGGGCTGCATGCCGAATTCGGAACAGGCAGAAAGCGATTCCGCCGTACTGACGATACAGCCCCAGCCTGATAGCAGCACCCGCATACCCTCGAGGATGCGCGGTTCGTTGTCGATGCAGAGCACCCGCAGGCCGTTCAGCGCCTCGCTTGCCTTGCTCTGCGGCACCGGACGGACAGCGACCCGTTCGCCGGCGCTGGCATCAAGTGGCAGGGTCACCTTGAAACCCGTGCCCTTGCCGGGAGTCGATTGCAGGCTGACGGGATGGTTAAGCACGCGCGAGATGCGGTCGACGATCGAAAGGCCGAGCCCAAGACCGGACGCCGTGCGGGCGCCTTCGTCGAGCCGGGCGAATTCCTTGAAGACGGTGCGGAACTTCGACTGGGGAATGCCGATGCCGGAATCGAGCACCTCGATCGTCGCCATGGCGCCATGCCTGCGCACCCCGACGAGCACCTTGCCGGCCAGGGTGTATTTGATCGCGTTGGAGACCAGGTTCTGGACGACGCGGCGCAGCAGGTTCGGATCGCTGCGCACGACGAGCGATGTCGGCATGATAATGAGTTCGAGATCCTTGGCCCGCGCCATCGGGGCGAAATCGGTCTCGATCCTTCTGAGCAGCTCGTTGAGCGGAACGGACTGTATCCGCGCCTTCATGGCGCCGGTGTCGAGGCGCGATATGTCGAGCACGGCACCGAGGATGGCCTCGACCGATTCCAGCGAGGAATCGATGTTTTCGACCAGCGTGCTGTTGTCGGACTCGCCGAGCCGCTCGACGAGCGACGAGGAATAGAGGCGGGCGGCGTTCAGCGGCTGCAGGATATCGTGGCCGGCGGCGGCGAAGAACCGGGTCTTGCCGATATTGGCCTCTTCCGCGGCCGCGCGCGCCTCGGCGAGCTCCCGGTTCACCCGGGTCAATTCGCCGGTGCGCTCGGCCACGCGCAGTTCCAGTGTCTCGTTCGCCTGCTTCAGCGCCATGTCGGCGGCGACGCGCTGGGTGATGTCGGTATAGGTAGTGACGATGCCTTTGTCGGGCATGGCGTTGGTGCGCACTTCGATGATGCGCTCGCCGTTGCCCAGTTCGAGCAGGAAGGGTTTGTCGAGCGTCAGGAAGTTGGCGATCAGCCCCTTTTCCTGATCCTTGCGAATATCGCCGCGCTTGGTGAGGATCGAGACGATATCGGCCAGCGGGAAGCCGACCTGGCCGGCTGCCTCCGGCAGGTCGAGAAGCTGGCGGAAGCGCCGGTTCCAGATGATCAGGTTGTTGGCATTGTCGAAGACGGCGATGCCCTGGTCCATCTGCGAGAGCGCAGTCTGCAGCATATCCTGATTGTATTGCAGCGCCTCACTCGCCTGGTCGAGCAGCCAGGCCGTCTCGGACGATGTGTCGTCGCCGCGCTGCAGCGCCAGCGACAGCACCAGCCGTGCCGAGGAGGAGCCGATGGCACTTCCGAGCAGTTGCTCGGAGAAATGCACCACAGCCATGTCGGCTGGCGCATTGTCGTCCAGCCAGCGGCCAGTCTGGCGCTCGTACGTATGGAACGAGCGCTGCATGCGCTCAGCACCCATGTAACGGGCGATCGTCGCCTTGAGGTCGCGCACCGTGACCTTGGTCTTGCGGCCGCGAAAGGCGCCTTCGGTTCGCGACCGCCGGGTGATGAACACGCCGGCCTGGAAGCGTTCGATCGGCTTCGGTGTGCGGGTCAGCGATCCGAGGATATAGGTGGAGCAGTTGACGAGCAGGCTGAGTGCCGTCGCGTTGACCAGCGGATCGGCGTTGGGGCCGGAGAAGAGGTCGGTGAACGGCAACAGGAAGCTTAAGACCGTCGTCGCCACATGGGAATTGTCGGGTCCGCCGAGGCTCGGCAGGAAGAGCAGATAGGCCCAGACGAGGAAGCCCGAGACCATGCCGGTGATCGCGCCGCGGGCATTGGCCTGTCGCCAGATGAGGCCGCCGAGCAGCGCCGGCGCCATCTGCGAGATGGCGACGAAAGACAGAAGGCCGAGCGAGGCGAGGCCGGCGCTGATATCGGCGGAGCGGTAGTAGCCATAGCCGAGCAACAACACCACGAAGATCGCCGAACGGCGAATGTTGAGCAGCGTTCCCGCGAGGTTTTCCTGCAAGCCGCCGCGCTGGCTGAGGTTGCGGCGCAGGAACACCGGCATGACGATATCGTTGGAGATCATGATCGACAGTGCCACGGATGCGACGATCACCATCGCGGTCGCTGCCGAAAAACCGCCGATGAAGGTGATCAGCGTCAGCACCGGCAGGCCGTTGGCGAGCGGCAAGGTCAGCAGGTAGAGATCCGCGTCGCCGGAACCGGAAAAGGTGAGGATGCCGGCTATCGCGATCGGCAGCACGAAGAGATTGATGCCGATCAGGTAGAGCGGAAAGAGGATGCCCGCGGTGCGAAGCTCGCCTTCGGTGCGGTTTTCGACGACCGTCACGTGGAACTGCCTGGGCAGCATGATGATCGCGAAAGCCGACGTGACGATCAACAGCACCCAACGGGCGATAGGGGTCTCGTAGGAGAGCGCCGACTGCACGGCGGGGCTCTCTGCCGCCAGCGACCACAGGTGAGCCGGTCCGTTGAAGATGACGAAGACGATGTAGAAGCCGGCGGTGACGAGTGCCACCAGCTTGACCAGCGATTCCATCGCGATCGCAAGGATCAGGCCGTCCTGATGCTCCGTTGCGTCCGTATGGCGCGTGCCGAAGACGATGGCGAAGCAGGCGAGAAACAATGTGACGAGCAGGGGAAGGTCGACGTAGCTCTGCCCGGCGCCGATGCCGTAGTCGCTGGTGTTGATCATCGCTGCGACCGAGCTCGAAATCGCCTTCAGCTGCAGCGCGATATAGGGAATGGCGCCGACCAGCGAGATCAGCGCGACGATGGCGGCCACCGCCGGGTTCTTGCCGTAGCGGGCGGCGATGAAGTCGGCGACGGAGGTCAGCTTCTCGGTTTTGGCAAGGCGGATGATCTTGCGGATCAGCGGCATGCCGAGCGTGAACATCAGGATCGGGCCGATATAGATGCCGGTGAACTCGAGTCCGCGTTCGGCAGCAAGGCCGATGCCGCCGAAATAGGTCCAGGACGTGCAATAGATGGCAAGGCTCAGCGCATAGACGAGCGGTCTGCCCTTCAGCGCAGCGCTGTTCTTCCTGGCCCGCCGGTCGCCATAGCTAGCCACTGCAAACAGCAGCAGCAGATAGGCGAAGGCCGAGGCAAAGATGACCGAACCCGAAAGCATGCCTCATTCCTCCAGGGCGGAGCATAGGACAAGTCCGCCGGGTTGAGAATTGCCTGCCGCATGAGTCTTAAGTTCAAGGCTCGACACGAGAAATCGGTGTACAGCACAGGCTGCCTTCCCGTTCCTGCTCCATCCGCTGCCAATTGACCAAAGGCAAAGAAAGGTTTTCTCGCTGCCCGCTTTGGTTTAGTTTCCGTAAACGCTTGCAGCGCGGGACAGCGCCGCCGGCCGTTTTCAAACGGGGATAATACGGAGAGATTTATGCTGAATGAGTTCAAGGAGTTTATTGCCCGCGGGAACGTGATGGATCTCGCGGTCGGTGTCATCATCGGCGCCGCCTTCAACAAGATCGTAACGTCGGTCGTCGAGGATCTGGTGATGCCAATCGTCGGTGCGCTGACCGGCGGCGGTTTCGATTTCTCCAATTATTTCCTGCCGCTCTCGGCGAACGTGACGGCGACGTCTCTCGCCGCCGCCCGTCAACAGGGTGCCGTCTTTGCCTATGGCAACTTCATCACCGTGCTCATCAACTTCCTGATCCTTGCCTGGATCATCTTCCTGATGATCAAGGCGGTGAATCGCATGCGCGCTTCGATGGAGAAGAAGAAGGACGAAGCACCGGCCGCACCCCCGCCGGAAGACATTCTGCTTCTCGGTGAAATCCGCGACCTGCTGAAGCAGCGCGCGTGATTTTCCTCGCGGCCCTGGCTTCGCCGGGGCCGCGAAACATCACAAAAATCGATAAACCGGTCAGATAATGTCGCGTGATCGCCTTGGCGAAAGCGGCTAGAAGCAACGGGCAAGCTGGAGCGGTCCATGTCGCTCTAGTCCATTGGAATCTTTCACGATGATCTAAAGGCCGCGGCCTTTAACGTCGTGCATCCGGAGCCCGCCGATGACCATCCTCAGCACCATCAGTCCCCGTGCGCTTTCGGCACCCGAAAGCGGCATCGTCGAGGTGGTGAACTATGCCCGCGGGCGCGATGGCCTGATCCCGCTGTGGGTCGGAGAAGGCGACCTGCCGACGCCTGCCTTCATCAGCGACGTTGCGCGCGATGCGCTTGCCGGCGGCGAGACCTTCTACACCTGGCAGCGCGGTATCCCGCCGCTGCGCGAGGCGCTGTCGCGCTACTATCAAAGGCGCTTTCAGAAGTCGCTTTCGCCCGAGAATTTCTACGTCGTCGGCTCCGGCATGCAGGCGATCAAGCTCTCGATCGAGGCGATCGCCTCGCCCGGCGACGAGATGGTGCTTCTGACGCCGGCGTGGCCGAACTTTGCCGCCGCCGCCGATCTCTCCGGCGTTCGCCCGGTCTCGGTGGAGCTTCGTTTCGAACACGGCAAATGGCAACTCGATCTCGATCGGCTGCAGGCGGCGATCGGTCCGAAGACCAAGGCGCTGTTCATCAACACGCCGTCGAACCCGACCGGCTGGACCGCGACCCGCGACGAACTGGCCGCGATCCTGACGCTGGCGCGCAGGCACGGGCTCTGGATCATCGCCGATGAGATCTACGCGCTCTATTATTATGGCGGCGCCCGCGCGCCGTCCTTCCTCGACGTGATGGAGGAAGGCGACCGCATCCTTTTCGTCAATTCCTTCTCGAAGAACTGGTCGATGACCGGGTGGCGTGTCGGCTGGATCGTGGCTCCGCCCGCGATCGGCCAGGTGCTCGAAAACCTGGTGCAGTATTCGACCTCGGGTGTCGCCCAGTTCATGCAGCGCGGTGCCGTCGTGGCGCTCGACGAGGGCGACGCCTTCGTCGATGCCAATGTCGCCAAGGCGGCGAAGAACCGGGACGTCTTCTGCGACGCGCTGATCGCCACCAACCGGGTGGAAACGCTCAAACCCGACGGCGCGCTCTACGCGTTCCTGAAGATCGACGGCGTCACCGATTCGCGCGCGGCGGCGATCGACATCGTCGACAAGACCGGCGTTGGCCTGGCGCCGGGAACGGCGTTCGGCGACGGCGGCTCGCTGTTCATGCGCGCCTGCTTCCTGCGCGATCCGGACCATGTGAGGGAAGCGGCGGACCGTCTCCAGGGTTACATTCTCGGGCGCTGACGGCCGTAGATTGAAAGAGCGAGGCGGCGACGTTATTCGTCGCCGGTTTCGCCAAGCAGCTTCTGCTCATGAGCGATCGCGTGGCCGATCAGCCGCGCCCAGATGTCTTCGTAAAAATCAGGATCGAGGTTGACGCGCGCAGCGTTCTTGCGGGCATTCTCGCGCACTTCCATCACCCGCGCCGGAATGTCGGCCTTCAGTTTCAGCGGCGCCTTGATCTCGGCCGCGCGGTCAATATAGCCCCAGCGCTCGGCAAACAGCGCCATCAGCGCCTGGTCGAGACGGTCGATCTCGGCACGCACGTCGGCCATGGTTTCGCATTGCGCGGGGGTTTTCTGCATCTGTCTCGTCCAATTGCCTGGATGCGGCCAAGCGCGGGCCCAGGATGTTCGAGCGTCCCTCGGCTCTCAGCAAGCGGGGCGCTTCTGCGGCGCACTGCTAACAAACGGCGAGCTATCTTGGAAGGGGCAACAGGGTCGCAGCCGGCGACCCTTGAGGTGGTCACCTCAGCAGGCGATCGCTTTGCAGGGGAGGAGGGTGCGGTCCTGTCTCCGTCTGCGGCGATCGCCTGCTGACGTGTTAAGGGAAGTTAGCTGGCCAAGCTTGAGCGAGGCTTTTTAGAACGGGATGAGGAAAAGTGTCTGCGGTTTTCCGCCCGCATCCCGCTCCAATGGATCGACTACGTTCCGATCATCAGCTTGATCGCAAGGCCGACGAGGGTGACGGCCGCCACCCCCGCGCACCAGAGGCCAACGAACCAGAGAAGCTTGCGGCCGGTTCCTGTTTCGCTGGTCAATGGTAGCCCTCCTCCGGATCGACCTTGCCGCGGAACACCCAGTAGGAATAGGCGGTGTAGGCGAGAATGATCGGCACCAGCACCAAAGCGCCGGCAAGCAGGAAGGAGAGGCTTTCTTCAGGCGCGGCCGCGTCCCAGATCGTCAGCGATGGCGGCACCATATAGGGGTAGAAACTGATGCCGATGCCGGCATAGCCGAGCACGAAGAGGCCCAGTGCGGCGATGAACGGCCGGCTGTCGTGGCGCTTGCGGATACCCGTGATCAGCGCATAAAGGCAGCCGAGAACGAGCGCCGGCACGATGACGCTGAAGATCGCCGTCGGATAGCCGAACCAGCGGTCCAGATACTGCGGCTCCAGGAACGGCGTCCACAGGCTGACGATGCCCATGGCGGCGACGGTGGCGAAGGAGCATTTGAGCGCGAGGTCGCGGGCCCGGTCGGCAAGGTCGCCGTGGGTCTTCATCACAAGCCAGGTAGCGCCGAGCAGCGCATAGCCGACGACGACGGCGATGCCGGTCATGATCGAGAACGGCGTCAGCCAATCCCACCAGCCGCCGACATAGGCACGGTTCTCGACCGGGATGCCCTGGACGAGGGCGCCGAGCGTGATCCCCTGCGCGAAGGCGGCCAGAATCGAGCCGCCGGAGAAGGCCCAGTTCCAGAGATATTCGGCCCGCCGCGTGCGCCAGCGATATTCGAAAGCGACGCCGCGGAAGATGAGGCCGATCACCATGGCGATGATGGGCGCGTAAAGTGCGGGCAGGATGGTCGCGTAAGCCAGCGGAAACACCGCCATCAGGCCGCCGCCGCCAAGAACCAGCCAGGTCTCGTTGCCGTCCCAGACCGGGGCGACGGAATTCATCATCACGTCACGGTCGTGCTTCTCCGGGAAGAACGGGAAGAGGATGCCGACACCGAGGTCGAAGCCGTCGAGAATGACATAGGCGAGCACCGCAAAGGCGATGATGCCAGCCCAGATGAACGGCAGATCAAACTCCATTATGGCCTCCCTTAATGTTCGCATGGCTGCTGTGGATGGCGGGGCCCGGCATGATGCCGGAACTGCGCAATGGTCCTTCGCCGAGCTCCGGCATCGGATCGCGCGGCAATCGCGCCATCAGCCGGAGGATGTAGAAAGTGCCGGCACCGAAGACGAAGAAATAGACGATGATGAAGGCGATCAGCGAGGCGGCGACCGCGGGTGCCGCGATAGGCGCCACTGAGTTTGCCGTCAGCAGATGGCCGTAGACGGTATAGGGCTGACGGCCGACTTCGGTCGTGACCCAGCCCGCGAGCACGGCGACGAAGCCGGCGGGCCCCATGGCGATCGCGGCACGGTGCAGCCAGACATTGCTGTCGAGCGTGCCGCGATAGCGACACCAGAGCGACCAGAGCCCGATGCCGAGCATGGCGAAGCCGAGGCCGACCATCACCCGGAATGACCAGAACACGATACCAACAGGCGGGTGAAGTTCTTCCGGGATCGTATCGAGACCGGCGAGCGGCGCGTTCAGATCATGCTTCAGGATCAGGCTCGAAAGCTTCGGGATCTCGATCGCGTAATCGACGCGCTTTTCAGGCGAGTTCGGAATGCCGAAGAGGATGAGCGGCGCGCCGTCCGGATGGCTCTGGTAGTGCCCCTCCATCGCCATCACCTTGGCCGGCTGGTGCTCCAGCGTGTTGAGACCATGCATGTCGCCGGCGAAGATCTGGATCGGCGCGACGATCGCCGCCATCCACATTGCCATCGAAAACATCTTTCGCGCCCGCCGCGGCGCCGTCTTGCGGATGAGGTGCCAGGCGCCGCAGGCGCCGACGACGAAGGCGGTCGTGAGATAGGCCGCCAGCACCATGTGGGTGAGGCGATAGGGGAAGGAGGGGTTGAAGACAATCGCCCACCAGTCGACCGGGACGAACTGGCCCGCCTCGTTCATTGCGAAACCGGCCGGCGTCTGCATCCACGAGTTCGCCGAAAGGATCCAAGTGGCCGAGATCAGCGTGCCGACGGCGACCATGACGGTTGCCAAGAAATGCAGCTTCGGCCCGACGCGGTTGAGGCCGAACAGCATGACACCGAGGAAGCCCGCTTCGAGGAAGAAGGCGGTCAGCACCTCGTAGCCCATCAGCGGCCCGATGATCGGCCCGGCCTTGTCGGAAAAGACGCTCCAGTTGGTGCCGAACTGATAGGACATGACGATGCCGGAAACGACGCCCATGCCGAAGGCGACGGCAAAGATCGTCTTCCAGAAATTGAAGAGTTCGAGATAGACCTCGTCCTTCTTCCACAGCCACAACCCTTCGAGCACCGCGAGGTAACTCGCAAGCCCGATGGAAAAGGCGGGGAAGATGATGTGGAAGGAAACGGTGAAGGCGAACTGGAAGCGAGCGAGCAGGGTCGCATCGAAACTCTCAAACACGGGCGCAATCCTTTCAGACACGCGGATGCGACGCCTCACGGAAGCGTAGGCCGCAATGCTCTGGCTGCTGCATCATTTGTCCGGTGACCGATCGTCGATCAGGGAACCTGTCTTGGCCTCTGGCCGAGGCAAATCCTTGGGTTGCACCGGCTTTTCAGCATGCACTTGAATCTGCGCCAAATTTGCCAAACGTCAATGACAGCGCGTCCGCCACGTTGTCACACTGCGGCAATGTTGCGCTGCGGCATATTGGCGAAAGGTGAGCGGGATATCAGCGGCGCGCGAGATAGGCCTCAGCCAACTCGGTCCAGAAAGCCGCGCCGATCGGCAGCAGGTCGTCGTTGAAGTTGTAGCCGGGGTGATGCAGCGGCCTGTCGTCGTCGCTGACCTTCGAGCCGAGGAAGAAGTAGGTCCCCGGCCGCTCCTTCAGCATATAGGCGAAATCCTCGCTGCCCATGAAGGGGCGGGCGAGATCGACCACCTTGTCGGCGCCAGCGAAGCGGACCGCGAGATCGCGGACGAAGTCCGTCTCGGCCTTGTGGTTGATCGTCGCATCGTAGCTGCGCTGGTAGTCGACGGTCGCGCGCATGCCGAAGCTCGTCGCCTGCGCCTCGGCGATCATGCGGATGCGGCGTTCGAGTTCGTCGCGCACATCGGGCTCGAATGAGCGGATACCGACGACGATCTCGGCGCGTTCGGGAATGATGTTGCTGGCCGAGCCCGCATGGAAGGCGCCGACGGTGACCACAGTCGGATCCATCGGATGGATGTTGCGCGAGACGATCGATTGCAGCGCCATGACGATCGAGGCGCCGCAGACGATGGGATCTGCTGTTTCCTGCGGCTCCGCGCCATGCCCGCCGCGTCCATGCAAGGTGATGCGCGCCTCGTCGACGGCGGCCATGATCGGGCCTTCTCTAAGGGCGAACTGGCCGAAAGGCAGACCCGGCTCGTTGTGAAGCGCGAAGACGGCGTCGCAGGGAAACTGATCGAACAGGCCCTCGTCCATCATGATCTTGGCGCCGCCGAAATTCTCCTCGGCCGGCTGGAAGATCAGGTGGATCGTGCCGTCGAAATTGCGCCGCTCGGCAAGCGCGCGGGCAGCACCCAGCAGCATCGTCGTGTGGCCATCGTGGCCGCAGGCATGCATGAGGCCCGAGGTCTTGCTGGCATAGTCCAGCCCGGTTTCTTCCAGGATCGGCAGCGCATCGATGTCGGCGCGGATGCCGATCGAGCGCTTGCCGTTGCCGTTCCTGAGCGTGCCGACGACACCGGTTTTCGCAAGCCCCGTCGTCACCTCGTAGCCGAGACTCTCCAGGTGTTTCGCAATGAAGGCGGAAGTGCGCGTCTCCTCCAGTCCGAGTTCCGGATGGGCATGCAGGTCGTGGCGAATGGCGACGAGTTCCGGCATGGCGTTGGTGATCGAGGGGGAAAGCTTCATGTCAGGCACCGCGGGTTGGTATGCGATTTTCGAAGGTGCGGAAGGCCACCACCAGAATACCGGTGAGGCACATGTAGATGAGCGCGAGCAAAAGCAGCGGCTCGTAGGTGAGGAAGGTTTCCTGCCGCACCTTGGAGATGACCGCATAGACGTCGACGACAGTCACGGTCGCGACAAGTGGCGTCGATTTCAGCTGCAGCACCGTTTCGCCATTGAGCGTCGGCAGAGCCCGATGGATGGCGCGCGGCAGCCAGATGCGGCGGAACATCGTCCAGCGGCCCATGCCATAGGCCTTCGCCGCCTCAAGCTCGCCGTTCGGAACGCCGGCAAAAGCGCCGCGCATGACTTCGCCCTCATAGGCCGCAAACGAAATGGTCAACGCCGCCACGCCATAGGGCCACGCTTCGCGCAGGTAAGGCCAGAGGAAGGACTGGCGGATCGCCGGAAATTGCGGGAACAGCGAGCCGAGACCGTAATAGAGCAGCCAGAGCTGCAACAGCAGCGGCGTGCCGCGGATCACGGTACAAAACACCTTGGCCGGCAGTTTCAGGAACCAGGGGCCGGTGACCTGCACGAGGCCGATCGGCACCGCCAGCAGGAAGCCGAGGATGGCGGTGCTGAAGAGCATCATCAGGCTGACGAGGATGCCCCAGCCAAGCCGTGGCAGGTAGCGCGGCAGCCAGTCCCAGCGCATGAAGACGGCGACGGCGACGACGAAGGCGGCAAAGACCAGCATCATGAGGATGCGGTGCGGCAGGAAGAAGCTCTTCGCCGTCGGCAGGTCTTCGGGCGTAAACGCAACGGCGTGGGTGGTTTCGTCGGTCATCGGCTCTCCGCAAAACCGCGTCGGGCATGGCGTTCGAGCATGCCGATGAAGACGTTGGAGATGAGCGTCAGCGCCAGGTAGAGCGCGCCGGCCGCCAGGAAGAACAGGAGATAGGCCTTGGTCGTGCCGGCCGCCTGGCGGGTGACCAGCGTCAACTCGCTGAAGCCGACGACGGCGAGAAGGGCCGTGTCCTTGGTGGCGATCAGCCAGAGATTGGAGAGGCCGGGAATGGCATAGGGCAACATCGCCGGCAGGGTGATGCGGCGCAGAACCATGGCCGGCGACATGCCATAGGCGCGCGCCGCCTCGATCTGCCCGGCGGGCACCGCCTTGATCGCGCCGCGCAACACTTCGGTCGAATAGGCACCCTGGACGACGCCGATGACGAAGATGCCGGCCATCAGGCCGCTGATGTCGACCGGGCCAACCGAAAACAACGCCAGAACCTGATTGAGCAGGTCGGTGCCGGCATAATAGAGCAAGAGGATCAGCACCAACTCGGGCACTGCACGCACGACCGTGGTGTAGCATTCGAGCAGATCGCGCAGGACCGGGCCGCCATAGAGCTTGCCGAATGCACCGCCGATGCCGAGCGCCAGGCCGAGCGTGAAGCCGCCGACGGCGATCTGGATGGAATTGAAAAAGCCTTGCAGCAATACGCCGCCCCAGCCGGGTGCTGTAAGCGAGAGCAGGCCCCAATTGATGAGGGAATCCGCAGCCATGCGTCGTCGAGCTCCGATGGCGCCGGCCGGCGATCGCTGCAGCGCTGCGGTCTTTGTCAGACGCGACAAGCGCTGCGACGGTTCGATCGCCGGCCGATCGCGCCTTATCCGCCGTAGATGTCGAAGTCGAAGTACTTCTTCGAGAACGTATCGTAGGTGCCGTTGTCGCGGATCGCCTTGATGGCGGCGTTGATCTTGTCCTTGAGCTCGGTTTCGCCCTTGCGCAGGCCGACGCCGACACCCGGGCCGATCACGGCGACGTCTTCGGCAACGTCGCCCTTGTATTCACAGCATTCCTTGCCCTGGTCGGTCGCCAGAAACGCCTTGAGCGCGATGGCATCCGCCTGCACCGCATCGAGGCGGCCGGCGGCGAGGTCATTGTTGGCCTCGTCCTGCGTCTGGTATTCCTTGACCTCGACGCCCGCCGGCGCGAAGTGCTTGGCGGCATAGGCCTGGTGGACCGTCGAGACCTGGACGCCGAGCGTCTTGCCCTTCAGCCCTTCCGGCGAGGAGTTCATCTCGACGCCCTTGGTGCCGATGATGCCGGTCGGGGTGTTGTAGTACTTGTCGGAGAAATCGATGGTCTTCAGGCGCTCATCGGTGATCGACATCGAACTGATGATCATGTCGATCTTCTTCGACGTCAGTGCCGGGATGATGCCGTCCCAGGCAACCGGCGTCAGCACGCATTCGAGCTTGGCCTCGGCGCACATTGCGTTCATGAACTCGACTTCCCAGCCTTCCCATTTGCCGCTGGCGTCAGGCGCTGTGAACGGCGGATAGGGCTCCGCTGCGACGCCGACCTTCAGCGCTTCCGCCGACGCCGCGACGCCGCCGCTCACGGCGATCGCCGCCGCAACGGCCAGGACTTTCAATGCCTTCTTCATGCTGTTCCCCTTTTTGGTTGTTTAGCATTCAGGAATTCAGTGAATGGAACTGATGAACTTCTTGAGCCTTTCCGATTTCGGTGCGCCGAAGATCGCCTCAGGCGGGCCCTGTTCTTCGATCACGCCGTTGTGGAGGAAGACGATGTGGTTGGCGACGTCGCGCGCAAACTTCATCTCGTGGGTGACGAGGATCATCGTGCGCTTTTCGCGCGCGAGGTCCCCGATGACAGTGAGAACTTCGCCGACCAGTTCGGGATCGAGTGCCGAGGTCGGCTCGTCGAAGAGCATGACGAGCGGCTGGATGGCAAGCGCCCGGGCGATCGCGGCACGCTGCTGCTGGCCGCCGGAAAGGAAGGCCGGGTAGGCGTCGCGTTTCTCGTAGAGGCCGACGCGTTTCAGCAGGGTTTCGGCGGTGGCGACCGCTTCCGCCTTCGGCTTGCCGAGCACATGGATCGGGGCCTCGATGACGTTTTCAAGGATGGTCATGTGCTGCCAGAGATTGAAGCTCTGGAACACCATGCCGAGCTGGCTGCGGATGCGCTGGACCTGTTTGCGGTCCTCCGGCACCAGGCCGCCGCGACCGTCGGATTTCATCCGGATCTTTTCGCCATGCACGCTGACGCTACCGGCGGAGGGGAGTTCGAGGAGGTTGATGCAGCGAAGGAAAGTGGATTTGCCGGAACCGCTGCCGCCGATGATGGCGATCACGTCGCCCTGCTTCGCTGTGAGCGAAACTCCCTTCAGCACTTCCAATGGCCCGAAACGCTTGTGCAGGTCAGTGACCGCGATTGCCTGGGCCGCATCCGTCATCGGCGCGCCGCTCCCATGGCTCTGCGAGCTTTTTCTGTCAGCATCGAAACAGTTCCCCTGTCGTCTTCCGTACGGCATCTTTGGCCTGTCACGGGTTTTTGTTGGCCGGCATGGTTGCACTTGTGCCGCTATTGTTCAAGCGTATAATAATAGACGTCGTCGATTTTTTGACGCCCGCCGATCGTTCGATTTCCCGAAGGAGCCGCCCATGCTGCCGTTATGGCCGAAGCCTTTGCCGACCGCGCCTGAACAGCATTTTGGGCCGGCTCGAGAGCAGAGTGCCGCATGAACAGACGCAGTTTTCACCGCGCGCCGGAAGGCGAGCGCCGCCAGGAATTGATCGAAGCGACGCTCGACTGCATCTCGGAATTCGGGCTGAAGGGCGCAACCGTACGGCAGATCGCGATCCGCGCCGGGGTGACCGCCGGGCTGGTGCGCCACTACTTCGAATCGAAGGACCAGATGGTTGCCGAGGCCTATCGCGCCGTCATCGCCTCGCTCACCGAAAAGGCGAGCAAGGTCGAGGGCGATCCGGAAACCCGGCTCCGGGATTTCATCGCGATCAACCTCACCGAGCCGGTGGCGGACAGCCGCAGCATCTCGCTCTGGGCCGCCTTCATCAGCCAGGTCCGGGTCGATCCGGTGCTGTCGGAGATCCACCGCGAAGGCTATCTCGCCTTTCGCAATTCGCTGCAGGAACTGCTTGCCGATTTCCTTGCGACCAAAGGCAAGCCGGCCGACGCCGAAACCTGCCGGGCCTTCGCCATCGCCATCAACGGGTTGGTCGACGGCCTCTGGGTCGAGGGCTGCCTTGCCGGCGATCTCTTTCGCGAAGGCGAGCTCGTCGCCATCGCCATGTCTTCGGTCGAAGCGCTGCTCGGCACGAAGATCGGAACTGCAAAACAATGAAAACGGGAGAAAGCACCATGCGCTACGCGTCCATCACCGAACGTCTTGCCGATCTTGGTTCGGGCAAATGGTCGCTGCATATCCGTGCCCGCCAATTGAAGGCGAGTGGTGCCGACATCATCGAACTGACGATCGGCGAACCGGATCTTCCGCCGGACCGCGCCCTGCTCGATGAATGCCAGCGCGCGATGAATGCGGGGCGCTATCGCTACTCCAACGGCCGCGGTGAACCGACGGTCGTGGCGGCCGTCGCGGAGAAATACCGTCGTCGCCGTGCCGATGTGACGAACGAGAACGTGCTCTGCTTCCCCGGCACGCAGACGGCTCTCTTCGCCGTGATTCTCGGGTTGGCGGAGGCCGGCGATGCCGTTCTCGTCGGCGATCCGCTCTATGCGACCTATGAAGGCGTGATCCGCTCGACCGGCGCGCATCCGGTGCTGGTGCCGCTGAAGCCGGAATTCGGCTTCCACATGCAGGCCGAAGATCTGGAAAAAGCGATCACACCGGAGAGCCGCGTGCTGCTGCTGAATACGCCACACAATCCGACCGGCGCCGTGCTGACGGCGGAAGAAATTGCCGCGATCGGCGAGGTCGCGCGCCGTCACGATCTCTGGATCGTCTGCGACGAGGTCTATGAGGAGCTGGTGTTCGACGCCGTCTTTGCCTCGCCCTTCGACAATCCGGATCTCGCCGAACGCACGATCGTCGTCTCGTCGATCTCCAAGTCGCACGCCGCGCCCGGCTTCCGCAGCGGCTGGGCGGTCGGCCCGGTCGAGTTCACCGAGCGGCTGCTGCCGGTCTCCGAAACGATGCTTTTCGGCACGCAGCCATTCATCGCGGACATGACGGCCTATGCCCTGACGCATGACATCGATACGGCGCGCCGGATGCGCTTGTCCTACAAGTCGCGGGCAGAGCAGATCGTCGCCGGCCTTGCCGCGGCGCCCGGCATCGAGGTGTTCGCGCCGGAAGCCGGCATGTTCATCTTGATTGATGTTTCCGGAACCGGTCTCGACGGCGATGCGTTTGCTTGGGCGCTGCTTGAAGAAGAGGGGGTTGCCGTCATGCCCGGATCGTCCTTTGGCGATGAAGCACAGAACTATCTGCGCGTCAGCCTGACCGTGCCCGATGGTGCCATCGACGAGGCCTGCCGCCGCATCTCCGCACTTGCCGAGCGGGCCAGCCTGCGCAAGGAGCGCTGCGCATGACCATGGAAAGAACGGTTGGAGAAGTCCTGGTCGACCTGCTCGAGGCCAATGGCGTCGAGGTGGTTTTCGGCATTCCCGGCGTGCACACGGTCGAGCTCTACCGGGGCCTCGCTGCATCGAAGATCCGCCACGTGACGCCACGGCATGAACAGGGCGCCGGCTTCATGGCCGACGGCTATGCCCGCGTCAGCGGCAAGCCGGGCGTTGCCCTCGTCATCACCGGGCCCGGCCTCACGAACACCATCACGGCGATGGCGCAGGCGCGCCAGGATTCGATCCCGATGCTGGTGATTTCAGGCGTCAATCGCCGCGATTCGCTCGGCCATGGGCGCGGCCTGCTGCACGAGCTGCCCGACCAGCACGGCATGATGAAGACGCTGGCGCTCTATTCGCACACGCTCCTCAATCCGGAAGACCTGCCTTTCGTCGTCGACCGCGCCTTCTCGGTGCTCGTCTCCGGTCGGCCGGGACCGGTGCATATCGAGATCCCGACCGACGTGATGTCGGCGAAGATCACGCCGCAGGCGCTGCGGCCGGCAACGGCCACCCGACCGCGCTCCGACAGCGAGACGCTGCAGCGCGCGGCGATCCTCTGCGCCGACGCCTCGCGCCCGGTCATCATCTGCGGCGGCGGCGCCCTGACGGCGGAGGCGGAAGTTGCGGAGCTTGCCGAAAAGATCGGTGCGCCCGTCGTCACCACTGTCAATGCTCGCGGCATGTTCTCGGGCAGTCCCTTGAGGGTTCCTGCGAGCCCCAGCCTGAAGGCGGTGCGGTCGCTGCTGAAGGAGGCCGACCTGGTGCTGGCGCTCGGCACCGAAATGGGCCAGACCGACTACGACATGTATGCCGATGGCGGCTTTCCGGCCCTGCGCAACCTGATCCGCACCGACATCGATGCGGCGCAGCTCGCGCGCGGGCCGCATGCGGCGCTCTCCATCCTCTCCGGCGCCAAGGCGGCGACGGCGGGCATCCTCGCCTTTCTCCCCGGTCATGCTGCGAAGGATGGAGCGGGACGGGCCGAAACGGCGCGGAGGGCGGCGCTGAAGGAACTGACGCCGAAGATGCGGGCCGAGATCGGCATCATCGACACCATCTACAAGTCTCTGCCGGATTGCACCGTCGTCGGCGACTCGACCCAGGCCGTCTATGCCGGCAACCTCTACTGTGATGCACCGCGGCAGCGTAGCTGGTTCAATTCGGCGACCGGTTACGGTTCTCTGGGCTATGCGCCGCCAGCAGCCGTCGGTGCAGCCGTCGCCGATCCGTCTCGGCCGGTCGTCTGTCTCGTCGGCGACGGTGGCTTCCAGTTTTCGCTCGCTGAAATCGGGTCTGCCGTCGATGCGCAGGCGCAGGTCATCTTCCTCGTCTGGAACAATGACGGCTACCAGGAAATCGAAAGCTACATGGTCGATGCCGGCGTTACGCCGGAGGGCGTCAAGCCTTCGGCGCCGGACTTCCTGATGGCGGCGAAGGCCTATGGCGTCGAGGGACGGCGGCTTGCTTCCGTCGCCGATCTCTCACAGGCGCTCGCCGAGGCGGCGAAGCGCAAGGGACCGTCGCTTATCGAGATCCACGAGCGGCGAACGAGCGGCATCACGGCCTGAGCAACGACAACCACGAAACGGGCCGGATTTGACTTTTCCGGCCCGGAATGGTGTTAAAGGCGCCCATGCTCGATTCCGGCCACGTTCTCTAGGTAAGGTCGGGCATTCGGGCTCAATTTTCGTCTCGCTGGCGTGCAATCGCCAGGGAAAGGGACCGCGTCCTCGATGGACCGCATGGGTGGTGGCAGCAAGAACATACAGGCCGGCCGGCTTCTCGCTGTGCTGTGGCTGTTCTGCGCCTCCTTCGCAATGCAGGTCATCTCGGTCGGACAGAGCATCCCGTCCCGTTCGGCCTCCGGTGCCCAGGCCGGCAACGTCACCGACACCGGTTCGACTGACCGTCCCGCCGCCCGGCAACTCTCGCGGGCGACACCGCTTTCAGACCTTCGGTTTACGGCCGAGCGCAAGGACGCCAAGTCCGCGGCCGATGATGGCTTGCCGGCGCTCTTGCCGGCATCGCTCGAACTCGAACTTCCCCGTTCGTCGGACGGGCGGATTTTCCGCGAGTTCGCTGCGTATCTTGGCGGGGCCTCGAACCCTGGCCCCCATATTCGCGCGCCTCCCGGCGCCTGATCCACAACGCGGATTTTGGCTGGCTGGCGGCTTCGGCTGCAGCTCTGCCCTTTATGAAACAAGCCCTGACGACGCGCCCCGTGCCCGCGCAGGCTCTTCTGGAACCACAACATGCGTACATCGAAATGGGCGATTCTCGTCTATGTCGTCGTGATCATCTTCGGATGTATCGCGGCGCTTCCGAACGTGCTGACGCCGGCACAACGTGAACAATTTGCAGGCTGGCTGCCGGTCAAGCCGGTAACCCTCGGCCTCGACCTCAAGGGCGGCTCGCACCTCGTGCTCGAAGTCGATGCTGCCGGCCTTCGCAAAGCTCGGCTCGAAACCCTGCTTGACGATACGCGCCGGGCGCTCCGCGCCGAGCGCATCTCGGCCTCCTCGGCCCGCATCGCCGGCGATACCGTTACCGTGAAGATCGAAGATCCGGCCGACCGCGAAAAGGTTCTGCCGAAGCTGAAAGAGCTGGCGGCCCCTGTCGGCACGCTTGGTTTCGGCGGCGCGGCTTCCGATATCGAGGTGACCGAGAACGGCGACAGCATCAACATCGCGATGACAGAGGCCGGCCTTGCCGACCGCACCACCAAGGCCGTCGAACAGAGCCTCGAGATCATCCGCCAGCGCGTCGACACCGTCGGCGTTGCCGAGCCGCTGATCCAGCGTGTCGGTTCCGACCGCATTCTCGTCCAGCTTCCGGGCCTCGAGGATCCGACGGCACTGCGCCAGCTCTTGGGCTCGACCGCGCAGATGAGCTTCCACATGGTGGACCAGACCGTGGATCCCAACCAGCCGGCGCCGCGCGGCGTCGACATTCTGCCGGGCGCCCACGACAACAACAAATATGCGGTCGAAAGCCGCGTCGCGATTTCGGGCGAGCGCCTGGCCGATGCCAAGGCCGGCTTCGACCAGCGCACCAACGAACCGATCGTGTCCTTCACCTTCGACACGCTCGGTGCCCGCCAGTTCGCGGAAATCACCCAGGCTGCCGTCGGCCGGCCCTTCGCGATCGTTCTTGACGGCAAGGTCCTGACGGCTCCTGTTATCCGCGAGCCGATCATCGGCGGCAACGGCCAGATCAGCGGCAACTTCACCGCACAGGAAGCGACCGTTCTGTCGGCGCTGCTGCGCTCCGGCGCGCTTCCGGCACCGCTCACCGTTATCGAGGAACGCTCCGTCGGCCCGAACCTCGGTTCCGACTCGATCCGCATGGGCATCTACACCGGTCTTGCCGGCTTCGCGCTCGTCGTCACCCTCATGGTCGTGCTCTACGGCGCCTGGGGCATGATCGCCAATGTCGGCCTGGTGCTGCACACGATCCTGACCATCGCGCTTCTCGCCATGCTCGGCTCGACGCTGACCTTGCCGGGTATAGCCGGTATCATTCTCGGCATCGGCATGGCGGTGGACGCCAACATCCTGATCAACGCGCGTATCCGTGAAGAAACGGAAGCGGGTGCCGGCGCGATGAAGGCGCTCGATATCGGCTTCAACAAGGCCTACGCGACCATCATCGATAGTAACGTCACGACGCTTTCGGGCACCGTGCTCTTGTTCGCCTTCGGCTCCGGCCCGGTCAAGGGATTTGCCGTCACCATGATGCTCGGCATCATCATCTCGATGTTCACCTCGATCACCGTCGTTCGCCTGATGATGCGTGAGGTCGTCGTCCGCCGGAAGATGAAGAAGCTCGAGATCCCGTCGCTGTTCGGCAAGGTTCCGAAGCTTCCGTCCTTCTCCTTCATGAAGGGCCGCTTCGTCGCCATCGGCATGTCCGCCTTCCTGTCGGTCAGCTCGGTGGTGCTGTTCTTCACGCCCGGCCTCAACTACGGCATCGACTTCGTCGGCGGTATCCAGGTCGAAACCACCTCGAAGAACACGCTCGACCTTCCGACGCTTCGCCACAATCTCGAAGCGCTCAACATCGGCGAAGTGGCGCTGCAGGAATTCGGCCAGGACAAATCGGTCCTGATCCGCGTCCAGCGCCAGCCGGGCGGCGAGCAGGAACAGACGGCAGCGCTCAACCGCATCAAGGATGCCGTCGTCCAGACGATCCCGGATGCGAGCTTCGAGCGCACCGAAGTCGTCGGCCCGACCGTCAGCACCGAGCTTGCCCGTTCGGGCTTCCTCGCTGTCGGTCTCGCGATGGTGGCGATCCTGCTTTACATCTGGTTCCGCTTCGAATGGCACTTCGCCGTCGGCGCGATCGCGGTCCTCTTGCTCGACATCACCAAGACGATCGGCTTCTTTGCGTTGACAGGCATCGACTTCAACCTGACGGCCATCGCCGCGCTCCTGACGATGATCGGCTACTCGGTCAACGACAAGGTCGTGGTTTATGACCGCATGCGCGAGAACCTCAGGAAGTACAAGTCGATGCCGTTCTCGGATCTCATCGACATGAGCATCAACCAGGTGATCGCGCGATGCATCTTCACCTCGATGGCCACGGCCTTCTCGCTGGTGCCGATGGCGATCTGGGGCGGCGATGCCGTCAAGAGCTTCGCCTGGCCGATGATCTTCGGCGTGATCGTGGCAACGACCTCGTCGATCTATATCGGCGGCCCGATCCTGCTGTTCCTCAATCGCTGGTGGAAGGATCGCGAAGCATCCCGCGGTGGCACAACCACGCCGCAGGCGGGCACGCCTGCTGCCTGACATCCGGCACTGGAACACAAAACGTGAAGGGGCGGCCCGACGGGCCGCCCCTTTTTTGTCCGAATGTGCTGTCTTTATCCACCCGTGCCTTGCAGACTGATTCTTCGCTTCCTAAATAGCGTAGGTCTCCGGTTCCGGAACGGGTGGATGGATTTTGCGTACATCGCCCCTTGAATTTAAAGGGTGAAGAAATTTTTTCTGCGTCTTCATCTTTTTAATTGACGGAATTGGTAGATTATTCTAGTTTGCCACTACGTGAACGCGGGGAGTCCGCCTCACGGTTGTTCATCGAACGCTCCGGCATTGCTGATGCCGGACCAGCCAAAGGAGTGTGACATGTCCGAAACCGTCTCGACCGCCGCCTTCTTCGGCACGCGTCTCCTTTGTCGCGCAACAGAGAAAAAATGGCTCATTCGCAATCTTTGCCGAATGTGACCTTCGAACCCCTCGAACTTTATCTTTTGCCGAAATTGAAAGTTTCCGCGCCGACAGCGTGGATGGAGCGTTATTTGTATGAGCAAGCAGGTTATCGAATTTGGCGGCGAAGCCGTCGGCGTTGTTGTCCCGGATGAAGATCGCTTCAAGTTCCTGGCGGTGAAGTATCACGTCTGGGACCTGGACGCGAAGCGCTTCGGCTCGGCCGATGAAGCGCGCGCCGCAATCCGGCAGCTGTTGGCCCACCAGGCCGTCCAGGCCAAGCGGCAGAACCACAGCGCCGCTGCCTGAAGCCGCACTTGAAGCGGATGAGAAAAGCCGGTTTCGGCTTTTCTCCCGCATCCACCGCGAAGACATCCGCAAATCTTGCCGCATCGGCCGCACGCAATTGCCCGCGACATCGGTCAATTCCCCACTATAATTATATGTTGGCAGTACGTTTCTTGTGCTATGCCAATATATATTTGCATTTGCGCGGATGATTCCCGTTTTCTGGGGTGCCGCCGCAGGGAAAGCGTGCCGGAATGCTGACGAAGAAGGGAAAGTACGGCCTGAAGGCCTTGGTCGATCTTGCTCGGCTGGAGCCGGGGGAAACTGCCTTCATTACCGAGATCGCGCAGCGCAACAATATTCCCAAGAAGTTCCTGGACACGATCCTGCTTGAGCTGCGCAACGCCGGCATGCTGCGCTCGAAAAAGGGGCCCGGCGGCGGCTACTCGCTCTCGCGGCCCGCTTCGGAAATCCGTATCGGTCACGTGATCCGCACGCTGGACGGGCCGCTTGCGCCGATCCGCTGTGCGAGCCGCACGGCCTACGAGGTCTGCGAAGATTGTAACGATCCCGAGACCTGTCAGGTGCGGGTATCGATGACGACGGTCCGTGATGCCGTTGCCGCCATTCTTGATTCGATGACGCTCGAAGAATTCGCGGCCGACAAGTCGATGCCGCTGGAAATGGAAGAAAAGCGCGCCGGCTGACGAAAACGCCGCGGTTCACGCCGGTTTTCCCCCGAACTCTGCTTCCAAGACTTGGTTTGCCAAGAAAAAGCGCTTATCTGCCGTCAATGGTCTGGCGGGCAAATTCGTGCCTGTTGCTTAAGTCTTCGCAGAATTGGGGTCATCATGGGTTTGAGACATGCATCGGCGGATGATCGCACTGCACTTGCGGCTTTGGAGTCGATCGGCCGGACGCTGACGACCGCGATGGCCGGCATTAAGGCGCTGGCGGACCAATTTGGCGCTGACGAAGTTTTTGCGCGCAGCGTCGTCGAAGCCGTCGAACTGATCGGCGAAAGCCAGGGACGCGTCGTCGTCTCCGGCGTCGGCAAGAGCGGCCATATCGGCCGCAAGATTGCAGCCACGCTGGCATCGACCGGAACATCCGCCTACTTCGTGCACCCGACCGAAGCGAGCCATGGCGACCTCGGCATGGTCACCTCGCAGGACGTGCTGATCCTGCTCTCCTGGTCGGGCGAGACGGCCGAGCTTGCCAACATGCTCACCTATGCCAAGCGCTTCGACGTGCCGATCGTCTCGATCTGCGCCAACCGCGACAGCGTGCTTGCCCGCAACTCGGAAGTGCCGATCGTCTTGCCGAAGGTTCAGGAAGCCTGTCCGCACGGCCTCGCGCCGACGACCTCGGCCATGCTGCAACTCGCCATCGGCGACGCGCTCGCCATCGCGCTTTTGGAGCGGCGCGGCTTTTCGGCCGAGGATTTCAAGACTTTTCATCCGGGCGGCAAGCTCGGCGCGCAGTTGCGGCTTGTTCGCGAGCTGGCGCATGACGGCGCCCAGATGCCGCTTCTCAGCGTCGGACGCCCGATGAGCGAGGCGCTGATCGAGATGTCGTCCAAGGGTTTCGGTGTCGTCGGCATCGTCGACGATGGCGGCAAGCTGGCCGGCGTGATCACCGACGGCGACCTGCGTCGTCACATGTCCGGCGACCTGCTGCTGCAACCGGTCGAGGCGGTGATGTCGCGCAATCCGCGCGTGATCCGCGGCGACGTGCTTGCAAGCGGCGCCATGGAATTCATGCAGCAGCATAAGGTGACCGTGCTCTTCGTCGTCGACGACGGCGGGGCGCCGGTCAGCATCCTGCATATTCATGATCTGCTGCGCGCTGGCGTCGTCTGAGACTGCCAAGGCGGCCCTCCGCCTGGCGAAAGCAGCCTACCCCTTCACCACGGCGGGCCAGTCGCTCGTCGTGCCCGGCTGCACCGGCCGTTCCAGATAGGTGGAAAGCACCACATAGCTGCGCGTCGCCTTGACGCCGGGCGTGTCGTAGAGCCGCGCCAGAAGCCCTTCGAGCGCATGCGTGCTTTCTGTGCGCACCTTGAGCAGCATGCAGGTGTCGCCGGCGACCGAGTGGATCTCTTCCACTTCAGGGCATTCCTCGATCGCAAGCAGCGCCTGCGTCTTGCCCCAGCCGGTCGTGTCGACATGGACGAAGGCAAGCAGCGTCTTTCCGACCGCGTCCGGATCGATGAGCGCCGACACGCGGCGGATCGCGCCCGAACGCCGGAGCCGCTTCACCCGTTCATGGGCCGCCGGCGGCGAAAGTCCGACGCGTTCGCCAAGCTCGGCATAGCTCGTGGTCGCGTCCTCGACGAGGACGCCTAATAGTTTTCGGTCCATCGCGTCGAGGTCGCGCTCCGGCGGACGCTTCCGCCGAACGTCATCTGTATTTTGGTCCATACCGAGAATTCCTCTTGTTGCTGAATTTCATTCTGCAAAAATGGAGGAATGACGAACATCAATCAACAAATTTCGCCAGATTCGATCGACAGGACCTCGATCGACAGGGCGCGCATCCCGCCCTTCGCCTATGTCCTGACCGTCTGCATCGGCGTCATCGGCTCCAACTCGCTGGCGCTCGGACCAATCGCGCCGGAGGTGGCGCGGAGCCTCGGCACGGATGTTCCATCGGTAATGGTCGCTTCGGCCGCCTTCGGACTGGGCACGGCCGTCAGCGCCATCTTCCTTGGCCGCTTCATCGACCGGTACGGCCCCCATCGCATTCTGGCTGCCGCGCTGTTGCTTCTGGCCGCCGGGCTCACCGGTAGCGCGCTTGCGCCCATGCTGGCGTTCCTGGTCGCCGCCCAACTCGTTGTCGGCGTCGCCACCGGCATTGCGCTTCCGTCGATCTACACGCTGGCCTCGGTCATCGCGCCGGCCGGACGGGAGAGCGAGACGATCGGCCTGGTGCTGACCGGCTGGACGCTCAGCATGGTGGCCGGCGTGCCGCTATCGGCAGCGATTGCTGACTTCGGAGGATGGCGCGCCGTTTACTTCGTCGTTGCCGTAGCCACGCTGGTTGCTTGCGCTGCCGTCAGGCTCGCGCCGGTGCGGGAAGGTCTGGCCGGCAAGACGACGTCGCCGCTCGCGGCGCTTGGCGTGCGTGGCGCCGGACCGCTGTTGATCGCCTGTGCCGCCTTCATGGCCGCCTTCTACGGCGTTTATGCCTATATCGGCGAACACCTGCACGCAGCGCTCGGGTTGCCCCTCAGCGCCAATGGCCTCGTGGCCGTTTCCTACGGTTTCGGCTTCGGTGCGGCGGCACTACTCGACCGGCTGATCGACCGCTTCGGCGCTGGCAGGTTGCTGCCTCTGATTTTTCTCGTCGTCGCCGGCGTTTATGCGGCGATGGCGGCCGTGAGTAGCTCCTACACGGCCATGCTGGTCGTCGTCTTTTTCTGGGGCCTTGCCAACCATTTCGGTCTCAACGTGCTGATCATGCGGCTGACGGCGCTCGATCCCACAAGGCGTGGCGCGATCATGGGGCTGAACAGCGGCGTCACCTATCTGTCGCTCTTTTTGGGAACGCTTGGTTTCGGCGTGGTTTATTGCGGGGCTGGTTTTTCCGCGCTGCCCTTGGCCGCGGCCGGCCTGATGCTGGTCGCCACAATCGCCGCAGCGCTCGCGCCGCGCTAGGTCCCCGCGATGTGAAAACGGCTACCCTTGGCGGGAAGCGGAAGGCGCGCGTTTCGCAGGCTTTTGGCGCGGCGCGGGGTCAATAAAGGCGCCAGGTTCGTTGAGGCTGCTTTCGTTCAGCCGCCGGGCAATCGCTTCCGCGCCGGCATCGGTTCCGGCGCGGGAATAAAGGTTGCCGCGCACCTGGATCGACGCGGCAAGCAGGCGGAACATTGCGACACTAAGTTCAGGCTCCGGCGCCTGGGGCGCCTGCCAGAAACCGTCGAGTGGCTGCTGGTCGGTCAGACCGGCAATATCGAAGACGGCAGTGCCGAGCACCTTGACCGGCCGCCCTTGCTTCAGGGCGTGCAATCCGGCCGTCGAATTCACCGTGACCATGCCGGCGCTGGCCTCGCCAAGCGTATCGAGATTTCCGCCGTCCAGGTAGAAGACGCGCCCGCTCAAGCCAATCGCCGCTGCTCGCTGCTCGATGAAGCTGCGCCACGGGATCAGGTCGTTGTCGAGCGGATGCACCTTGAAGACCAGGCGTGCATTCGGCGCGGCAAAGGCGCCGAACGAGGTCAGGACGTCAGCGATTGCATCCTTCTGGCTGTGGAAGGGCGAATGCGCCCTGAGCTGAAAGTCGGTTTCGAGCTGAAGCGGATAGACGAAGTAGGGGGCATCGCCCGAAAGGAGCTTCGCAACGGTCGCCACGGCCTCCGCGCTGCGCCGTTTTTCGGAGAGCAGCCGGCGCACCCAGCCGGCGTATTCGGCGAGCGGATGGAAAATCGCGTGACGGCGGTAGTGCGGAAACAGGAACCAGAAAAAGACGTTCGGCAGATTGTAGAGCAGATCGTAGCTCGCATCGGCGAGGAACGTCTGGCTGTAGCGCTTGCGCCAGTCCGGCTCCGGCAGGTTTGACGCTGCCGAAAGGATCTGACCGGCGTCGTTCGGAAAATGGGAGTTCGACGACATGCCGTTGCGCTCGAGCGTCAGCCAGTCCGGCCGCAGATAGCCCATTTCGATAATGGCGACACTGACGCCGGCGCGATGGGCGACGGCAGTCGCTGCCTGGTGATAGGGCCGCTCTTCGCCAAGCAGCAGCATGTCGGTGACGCCGTGGGAGGCGATGAATGTCTCGAGATAGCCGGGCCAGGCCGCCGCCGTACCGCGATAGTTGAAGCCGCCCTTGCGGCGCCAGAAGATCTGGTCGCCGACGTTCAGGTTGATCCTGAGACAGCGGTGGCCAAGGGCTTCGAGCCGGTCGGCGATCTTGCGGAAGATCGGCGAGGAGGGGCCCTGCAGGAACAGGAAGACCCGCTGTCTCGGCCGTGCGGCCCCACCGGCCGATGTCGTCGAAGCGTTCTCCATCCGCAGACCGCCGCTAGCGCAGCGTATCCTTTCTCAGGTTCGCGTGGTTGAGAAGCGCCTCGATCAGGTTCCAGGCCTCGACGCTGCTCGGTTCGGCCGGCTTATGGGACGACCGCTTCGCCTTGGCGAGCGGCACGATCAGATAGTCGGTGCGCGGATCCGGGAAGGGGTCGGCGAAGGATTTGAGCAGCGGTGCGTGATCGCCGTAGAAGACGAGCCAGACCGGACGGTCGAGCTTGTCGAGGTGTTCGCTCAATGTGTTGAGCGCCGCATCGGACTGCTCGAGGATGGCCAGATAGATGTCGACGGGATTGGTGAGGTCGCCGACGCGGCCCGGCTCCCATGGACCGTGATTGGCCATGGATGCGACGAAGATGAAGCCGCTTTCGTCTTCGGGCAGCTTCTCGCTTGCGTCGATCACCTTCGCCGCGAGCTTCTCGTCGGAGACGTAGGGTCCGTCTCGCTCTGGGCGATGGTCGAAACCGTCGAGCATCGTCAGCTTGGAGAAGCCGAGCTGCGGCATCGCCTTGTGCCTGAGGAAGAAGGTCCGGTCATAAGGATGGATGAAGTGGGTATTCCAGCCGGCACGCTTCAACTTTCCGGGCCAGACGACGTCGGCATAGTGCGATGCGCGCAGATAGGGATAGCTGGCGTCGACATGAATATCGTCGGGCACCAGGCCGCTGATCACGGCGAATTCGGTGCGCAGCGTATAGCCGCCTTCGAACACGCTGCTGAGCCGGCCCCACTGAACCGCCTCGCGCCGCAGCCGGTCGAGCGTCGGCAGTTTCAGCGTATCGACGCCGAAGTGCCGCATGTCGATGAAGGATTCCGATTGCCAGACGACGATCAGCGGCGAGCCGTCGTCACCGATCAGATCCTGCACGGCGGCCCGGACGATCTTGGAGAGATCCGCGACGATCTTTTCGCGACGCACACCGAGCCAGATGATGAAACGGAAGACGACCGAGCCGAAGGTACCGAAGCGCACCGTGTTCATCTTGACGTCGAGGACCTTGAGCAGCCGCTGTACCAGCGCGGCCGTCGGGCGGTTCACCGGGCCGTAGAAGAGCAGGAGCCAGGGACCATAGGCGATGCCGAGCATCACGAGGATCCAGAAGGCCTTCCCCCGGTCCGGCAGAATGGCCGGCTCGAAATACATGTAGAGGCCGGAAACGCCAAAGACGTAGAGGAAGGCGACGGTCCAGAAGACGACGTTCAGCGAGCTCGCATAGAAGATCGTCTTGTACTTGAACACGTCGACGACCAGCGCGATGTCGGAAAAGATCAGCGGTTCACGGATGAACTTGAACTTGGCGCGGGAAATGCCGGTGAAGATGATGAAGAAGCTCATCGTGCCCGCCGCCGCATAGAGCGGACGCCAGGATCCGGCGAAGAAACCGGCAAAGACCAGCGCGATGACAGGCAGGCGGGCAAGCACGTCGATCACGTCCTGCGTGCGTCCGAAAGGCGAAGGATTGGCGCGCCGCTCCCGCTTCGGCAGGGCGAAGCGGTCGGTGAAGAAGATCACCGCGCAGGACAGCAGATAACAACTAAGCGTCAGTGTTATCGGATAGTCGTGCAGCTGAAAGGGAAGCAACGCCAAGCGGAAACCTTCATGTCTTCATGCCGGCCGATGCCGCTTTATGCGGCACAGCGTCCGCCCGACACTTAGATCTTATCGATGCTAGGTACAAGCGCCGTCAGGTCCGGTGCTCGGACACTCCACGATTATGCGTCGCCGTGTTGCCGCACCGCACAATCGCCCGGTCGAACCACCAGTTGAGCAGGGGACGAACGGCGGGAGCGAAGCGTCCAAGTAGAAACAATGTCGTGCCGAAATAGACTTCGAACCGGCCGCGGTCGGTTCCCTTGACGATCCGCTTGGCCACCGCTTCGGCCGGCCAGGGCCGGACCGTGCCCATGATCGTGGCCGCTTCCGGCGGTCGCGCCGCCAGCTCGCGCTGAAACTGCGGCGTTTCCGTATCCGGCGGAAAACAGACGGAGACACTGACGCCGTGCGGACGGGCTTCTGAACGCAGCGCCTGGGCGAAGCCGTGCACGGCGAACTTGGAGGCGCAATAGGCCGAATAGCCATAGATGCCGAAAAGCCCTGCGCCGGACGAGATCATCATGATCCGGCCACGACGCCGCCGCTTCATGCTGTCATAGACCGCCCGGACCGCATGCACCGTGCCGGAGAAGTTGGTGTCCATCTGCTGCCGGAACGAAGCGCTGTCGAGCTCCTCGAACCGGCCGGGTTCGACAATGCCGGCCGATGCTACCAGGATATCGCAGGGGCCAAAGGCCTGTTCGCACCGACGGATGGCCGCTTCGACATCGTTTTCCACGGCGACGTCGGCGGCCTCGATCCGGATGCTGTCGGCGTTCGCCCCACTGGATGCGATAAGTTTTGCCTGCGCGCCTTCCAGGAGGCCACGGGAGCGGGCAATCAGCGAGAGGCGCGCCCCGCGCGCCGCGTAGATCGATGCGACCGCAAATCCGATACCGCTCGAGCCACCGGTAATGATCACATGCGCCATGCTGGTATTCCGCTCCAGAGTTCGGGAGAGTGCGAAGCGGCTCTGCTTCCGCGACCACCTGACCCGGCAGCAAATGCGATCGGGTCAGCGCGCCGAGAGCGCTTTCATCATCTGGTCGATGTCGATGCCGCCAAGGCCGAAGTTGCGTTCGGTAAGGTCGGCCAGACGCTCGGCCGTGAGTGTTACCGTGCGCCGGATCTGCTCTTCCGTGTGGTCGCTGGTGATGAAGAAGCGCAGCCGAGCCAGGCCTTCCGGGACCGCCGGGTGGATGATCGGCAGCGCATTGACCCCTTCGGCAAGCAGGTCGTTCGACAGCTGCACCGCACGCAGGGAATCACCAACCAGAACCGGAACCACGGAAAATCCGCTGCTGAGGCCGGTGTCGAGCCCCGCTTCCTTGGCAAGCTTGAGGAAGAGCGCGCCGTTGCGGCGCAGCGCCGCCGTGCGCGTCGGCTCCCGTTCCAGCACCTCCAGGCTTGTGGTTGCCGCGGCCGCCAGCACCGGCGCAAGGCCGACGCTGTAGACGAAGCCGCCGGCCGATGCCTTCAGCACCTCGACCAGCGCTTCACTGCCGGCGATGTAGCCGCCGCAGCTCGACGTGGTCTTGGAGAGCGTGCCCATCCAGATGTCGATCTCGCGGGGATCGACGCCGAAATGCTCTGCAAGCCCGCGGCCGGTCTTGCCGAGAACGCCGAGCGAATGCGCTTCGTCGACCATCAGCCAGAAGCCGTATTCGGCCCGGAGCTTCAGAAGCGCCGGCAGGTCGGCGACATCGCCGTCCATCGAGTAGATGCCCTCGACGATGACCATGATGCGGCGATAGTCGCCGGCAACGGTGCGCAGCACGTGTTCGAGGTCGGCGACGTCATTGTGCTTGAACAGGCGTCGTGTCGCGCCCGAGAGCTTGACGCCGGCAAGGGCGCTGTTGTGGATGAATTCGTCGTGGACGACGAGGTCCTTCGGTCCCATCAGGCAGCTGATGGCGGCGACATTGGTGAGATAGCCGCTGACGAAGCAGACGGCGGCATCGACGCCATAGAAGCCGGCGATCTTCTCTTCCAGCGCCACATGCACCGGGCGCTCGCCGGCGACGAGGCGGCTCGCCGAGGCGGAAATGCCGAAGGTGCCGATGGTATCGCGTGCCCGCGCAAGCACCTCCGCATGGCGATTGAGGCCAAGATAGTCATAGGAGGCGAAGTTGATCAGCTTCCGGCCGTCGATGACGGTGGTCGCGCCCGCCGCCGTCTGGTGCGCACGATAGAATGGATTGGCGATGCCGAGCTGCTCGCTTGCGAACTTCTGGGTCATCACCTGCTTGTATTCCGGCAGGTCTTCGAAACGGGCCTGCTGCCGGCGCGCCGGCGGCGGCATCTCCCGCTCCGAGCGCGCCATGCGGTTGCGCTCGGAGGATTGATGCGTGTTTCTCATCCGGTCCAGCAGGTTCTCTTTGAGGCTGCTGGTCATCTTGGATGCGCCTGGACCGTTTCCGTTCGTGCTCATTGGCCTTGTGCTTTTTCCTTCGCCGTTCCGACGTGCCGCTGCGCAAGTTCGCTGACAATCTTGTCGTCGGCGGGCTCGGCATCGTCGCTCTGGTCGCGCTTGCTCACCTTCTCATAGAGCTTGCGGGCGACATCGCCAACCGTCGTGTTGTCGGCGACGCCGCTGAGCGGCATGTCGAAGCCAGTGTTCTGCTGGAAGCTCATGCCGAGTTCGACGGCCATGAGGCTGTCGAGGCCGATTTCCTTCAGAACCTTGCTGCGCGTGACCGTATCCTTCGATACGCGCAGGATTGCGGCGATCTCGCCGGCGACGAGGTCGAAGAGAATGTCTTCGGCTTCCTGCGGCGACTTGCCCTCGATCATCGCGACGAGGTCCATCTTGGTGCCTTCGCCGCCCGTCGCATGCTGGTCGGCGCTGCGCAGGATGACTTCGAAGAGCGCGTTCTTGGCGACAGGCAGATTGCGTGCCGCCGACCAGTCGATCTCCGAGATCATCACGGTTGCCGCATCGACGGTGCCTGGATCGAAGGCCAGGTGGCTCTCGACCATGTCGAGTGCCGTCTGCGCCTTCAGCGCGGTCTTGCCGATGCGCTTGGCGAGGATGTCGTTCACATCCGTGTTCTGGACCAGATAGCCCCTGTCGGCGATGGCGCCGAACCCGACGGCGAGACCCGCAAGGCCGCGTGCGCGACGGGCGCGGGCGAGACCTTCGAGATAGCCGTTGGCTGCGACGTAGTTCGCCTGTCCGGGGTTGCCGACGAGTGTCGTCGCCGACGAGAACAGGATGAAGTTGTCGATCTTGTCGCCGCTGGTCAGTTGATCGAGAACCGCGGCACCCTTGGCCTTGGTGTCGATGACCGGCCGGTTTCGCTCGCGGTTGAGGTTGCTGATCAGCGCGTCGTCGAGCACCATTGCGGCATGGACGATCGAGCGCAGCGGTGCCACGGCGCGCAACGTCTTGAGCAGGCGCTCCGTCGCTGCCGGATCGGTGACGTCGCAGGCATGAACCGTGGCGGATACGCCAGCCTTCGTCCAAGCTTCGATCATTGCCGTCGTTTCGGCGTCCGCCAGGCCGCGGCGCGAGCAGAGCGCGACCTTCGTCGCACCCTTTTCGATGAGCCAGTTGGCGGCAGCCAGGCCGAAACCGCCGATGCCGCCGACGACGAGATGCATGCCGTTCGGATCGACCTTCATGCCGCCATGCGGACGCTTGGCAACGCGGTGCGTGCCGGCGACCGGAGGAAGCACGACGATCTTGCCGATATGCCCGGCATTCTGCATCAGTCGGAAGGCGTTGCCGATCTCGTCGAAGTCGAAGGCGCGATAGGGAAGCGGCGTCAGCTTGCCGTCTTCGAACAGTGCTCCGATCTCGGTGAAGATCCGCTTGGTCAGCTTCGGCTGATTGACCAGCAACTGGTCGGCGTCGATGCCGAAATAGCTGACATTGCGGCGGAACGGCCGAAGGCCGATCTTGCTGTCGGCGTAATAGTCGCGCTTGCCAAGCTCAAGGAAGCGGCCAAAGGGCTTCACCAGCGCCAGGCTCTGCTCCATGGCCTCGGCGAACAGCGAGTTGAGCACGAGATCGACGCCTTCACCGCCCGTCACCGCGCGAACGTCGTTGACGAAATCGAGCGAACGGGAATCAAAGACGTGATCGGCACCCAGCATCGACAGGAAGCGACGCTTCTCGCGCGATCCTGCCGTGGCGATGATCCTGGCGCCCTTCAGCTTTGCGACCTGCAGCGCGGCAAGGCCGACGCCGCCGGCGGCGCCATGGATGAGGATCGTTTCGTCAGGCTGGATCCGTCCAAGCTCGACCATCGCATAATAGGCAGTCAGGAACGCGACCGGAACCGTCGCCGCGGCGACGGGGCTGACCGATTGCGGCAACCTGGCGACGCCGGCGCGCGAAACGACCGCGTGGGTCGAGAAGGCGGAGGATGCAATCGCCATGACGGCATCGCCCACGGCGAGGTCATCGACGCCGTCGCCGACCGCGACCACGTGGCCGGAAAGCTCCATGCCGATCGTCGCGCCTGCGAAGCCGTCTTCGAGCGCCTCTTCCGGCAGAAGGCCCATCGCCCACATTACGTCGCGGAAGTTGAGGCCGGTGGCCGCGACCGCAACGACGACTTCACCCGGGCCTGCCGAGGGGATGTCGCTTTCTTCCCAGACGATGCTGCCCACCTGAGAGCTGACGCGCTGGCGGATGGTTGCAGCCTTGAAGTCAGCCGTTGCCGCGTGCCCATTGTCGACTGGGCCAGGCACGGCGCGGATCTCCGAAAGCGCAGCGCCAGCTTCGCCTTCGAGCAGCCATTCGCGGTTTACTCCCATCGCGCCAAGCAGCGGCAATGCCGCAGCCATCTGAGCATCCGTCGTCGGCGAACCGTCGATGTCGAGCGAGTGGACGTCGAGGAACTCGTATTCGTTCTGAAGCACGCGTGCGAAAGCCCAGAGGCCGGCATTGACGCCGTCGCTTGCGACCGCCGCGCCGACCGTCCGGCTGGCGATCGGTGCGCCGCCCGGCGCGACAAGCACGAGACGGGGCCGTTTGTCGTCCGCTGGCTCCGTACCGCCGATATGCTGGCGCAATGCTTCGGCAAACGTGCCGAGCGCGAGGATCTGTGTTTGTAGAGAGGCGGAATCGTCGGTGCGCGACGCGGCCGCCGGCAAGGCAAGGAAGACTGCCCGAAGCGGTTGGCCCCCCAACGTCTCGAAGGCTGGCAGGAGCGCGGCCTTGTCCGCAGCCGCATCGCCGGTCAGGCTGACGCGAACGGCTGAATCAGAGGGCTCGCGCTGTTCGTGCCCCGCGATCTCCAGCAGCAGGTGGGGGACGGATGCCGGCACCGCCGCGTCTGCGGAGGCAGTTGCTGCGCCACGCGCTTCGAGCAGGATGACGTTGCCGCTTGCACATTCGCGGTCGGCAATGTCGGTGTCCCGCAGGTCGAGATCGTCGAGGCATTTCTGCCAGTGCGGCGCCGCCGCGAGGTTGCCGATCGGAAACTCCGCCGTCTGGCTGCGCGCGAACCAGCCCTCGGACAGGCCAAGCGCGAAGTCGTTGAACAGCGATGGCGCGCTGACCGCGGCAATCAGCCCACCCGTAGGGCGCAGTGCCGTGCGCAACGCTGTGCGAACCGCCACATCGTCCTCGATCAGGCCGTAGAACCCGTCGGACGCGCTGACAGCAAGATCGAAGGCCGCAAGCGTCGCGAGTTCGCCCTTATTGAGGATGTGTACATGGGCGTCGTTTTCGAAGGCCAGCTCAAGGCCGCGCTGGGCGTTATCGCGTGCTTCGAACACGGTGAGGCTTGCACCATGCTTTTCGGCAAGAGTGGCCAGACGCTTAGTGAAACCGGCGGATACGCTGCCGAGTTCGACGATGCGCAGGCGCGCTCCGGCGGACTGTGCCGATAGGGCCGTTTCGACAGCCTCCAGCACGAAGGCCATGCGCTGGCGGCTTGCCTCCGAATGAACCGCCTGATGGTCGATCGTGGCGTCGCTGATGAAGCTCGATCCCGAGGCCGCTTCGTCGCCCGCATGCAAGGCATCGATGCGGGCAAGGGCTTCCGCATAGGCGTTGTTGATCAGCACGGCCTCGACGGCGCGGTCAGGCCGCTCGCCGTAAAGTTCGCTCAGAATTTCAGGCACGCTCGGCAGGTTGAATTCCTGCGCGACGGTCCACACACCATCCTTGTGCTCACAGAGCCCGGCATCTTCGAGCACGTAGAGGCAGCTCGTCAGGAAACATTGGAAGGCGAAATCGCCAGGCAGATTGCCGCCCTGGATCGTGGAACGCCCCTTACCGAGCTTGAGGGCGATCTCCTGGCAGGCGCGGTAGATCGCGGCATTGAAGAGCAGTGTCGCATTGTCGACGCCAGCCCCGCCGGCGGCCGGCATTGCGATCGATACCGGCGCAAGGCTGTTGCGCAGAAGACCTGGCAGGGCGGCTTCCGATTGTACTGCCTCGTAGTGGAAGGACAGCGCATCGAGCGTCTTGTGCTTGCGCAGATAGGTGCGGCGGAAACGGCAATCCTCGAAATGCGCGATCGGCTCGCCCGACTGGCCGAAGAAGTGGAACTTCGCCTTGATCGAATTGGCGCTGACGCGTTCGATTTCGATCATCGCGCGCGCGATCGGCAGGCCGCCATTGACGACACGAACCGAACCGAAGCGGACGGGAATATAGGGTGCGCCGCTCTTGTCGCCGGTGAATCGGTCGAAGAGCGCCACCAGCCCGTGGAAGGTCGCATCGACCGAGATCGGGTTCAGGGCATAGCTGACCAGCGGGTGTCCGGTGGCTTCGGCCGTCTTCAGCTCGACATCGACCAGGCGGTCGCCATAGGCAACCGCTTTTGCGAGCAGCTGGAAGCGAGGACCGTAGTCGAGGCCGAATTGCCGCGCCGTCTCATAGGCGCGACCCGGTGCCACCGTTGCCGTCTTGGCGAGGCCTGCGAGCGACGGATAGGCGCGGTCCCCGGCCGGCAGCGGCTTGCGGCAGCGGGCAACCGCGTGCACGGCCCAGTCGTCTTCCGACAGCCGTTCACGCGAGCGGATTTCGAGGTCGCCGGTCTCTGGCGAAAGGACGGTCGACAGCTCCATGATTTTTGTGTCGCTGAGTTCCAGCGGCCGGACGATTTCGAGATTGGTGATCTCGACTTCTTCGCTGCCATAGAACTGCTGTGCCGCAGCAACGGCGATCTCGATGAAGCCGCTGCCCGGCAGGATCGCCTTGCCGTCCACCACGTGTTCGGCAAGATCCGGGAAGAGATGGGCGTCGATATGGTTTTTCCAGCTGCCGCTGTTCGGATCGCTGCGCCAGCCGGTCAGGCGGTATGGTCTGGCAATCCGGCCGAACAGGTCGGTGGCATCAGTTGTTGCCGCTGGGCGCAGTTCGACGGGCTCGAAGGGCAGGCTTGGCAGGGCGATCGATGCATTGCGCTTGCCGAATACCCGGGTCGTATCCACGACGGCGCCGTGCGCAACGGCACGTGCCATCGCGGCCGAGATCGGATCCTGGCCGCTTTCGGCGACGTCTCTGAGCAGCGTGGGCACCACCATGCCGGGGGCTGCTGCCTGCTTGATCGTCTCCTTGACGTAGGACGACAGGATCGGGCGCGGCGAAATCTCGATGAACAGGCGGCAGCCCATTTCGATCGCGGCTTCCGCAGCCGCCTGGAAGCGGACCGGCTCGCGAACGTTCTTCCACCAGTATTCCGGATCGAGCTGCGTGCCCTCGAGCGCGGCACCCGTGACCGTCGAAAGATAGGCGAGTTCGGTGCGGCGCGGTGCGATATCGGGGATGTCCGAGAGGAAGGCATCCTTCGCCCGATCGATGATCGGATGATGGAACGGATAGTTGATGTCGAGGATCTGGACCGGGATCTTCGCCTTGCGGGCGGCATCGCGGAAGGCCGAGATCTGGTCGGCCGGGCCCGAGATCGTCACGGAATTATGGGCGTTGACCGCAGCAACGCAGAGTTCGTCAAGACCGCGAGCCTCGGCAAAGGCGCGAGCAGCCTCTTCACCGAGCATGACGGCCGCCATCGTGCCGTGGCCGGCAAGCAGGTCCTGATGCAGCGAACGTTTCGCAACGATCGAAACGGCATCGACGAGCGAAAGCGCGCCGGCCGCGTAGGCCGCGGCGATTTCGCCGACGGAGTGACCGAAGACGGCGACCGGCTTGATGCCCATGGCAACCAGCGAATCCGACAGGGCGGCCTGCACCGCAAACAGCAGCGGCTGGGCGATCTTCGTGTCGGCAAGCTTCTTGTCGAGATCAGGATCGGTCAGGAGATCGGTGAGCGCGATATCCGAATGGAACTTGAACAGCGCGCTGACCGAGGTGAAACACTGGCGGAAATGCAGGTTTTCGCGGAAGGCTTCCACACCCATGCCGGCCCATTGCGAGCCGTTGCCGGAGAACACGAACGCGACCTTGGCGTCGCGAACGACGGCCTCGCCGACCTCACCGATATCCGAGCCGGGCTTTTCCAGGTGGCTGGCGATCGCACGGACGATATCTTCGGGCTGGTCGCTGCGAGCGGCAAACCGATGGCGCATATGGGTGCGGTTGGCACCCGATGCGGCGATCATCGCACGGGCTTCACCCTTGGAAGCATGCGCGAAAGCGGTCTTGTAATCCTTGAGAAGGGCTTCCAGGCTCGACTGCGTATGAGCGCTTGCGAGGAACACATGTCCCGAAGACGACGGGTTTGCGGCCTTTTCATCGGCGGCCGGTTCCGGGTCGCTGATAACGACGTGCGCATTGGCGCCGCCGAAGCCGAACGAGTTGATGCCGGCAAGGCGCGCGCGCTTACCGCGCAGAAGCTCGATCGGGTTTGCCGTGACGCGGACGTTCAGACCATCGAAGTCGATATGCTCGTTTGGCGTGTCGAAATGCAGCGAAGCCGGCAGGTAGTTGTTCTCAAGCGCCATCATGGCCTTCAGCATGCCGAAGAGGCCGGAGGCGGGTTCCGTATGGCCGATGTTCGACTTGATCGAGCCGATCGGCACAGGCGCCCGGCGCTTGGCGCCGATGACCGTTCCGATCGACCAGACTTCCGCCGGGTCGCCGACCTTGGTGCCCGTACCGTGGCCTTCGACGAAGGCCACCTGATTGGCGTCGATGCCGTTTCCTTCGTAGATCGCTCTCAGCAGATTGGCCTGCGCTTCGCGCGACGGCAGCGAAATGCCGTTGGTGCGGCCGGCCGAATTCACGCCGGTCGCGACGATGCGCGCATAGCTGCGGTCTTTCTCGCGGCGCGCCCGATCGGAACGGCGCAGCACGAAGACCACGCCGCCTTCGGCGCGCACGTAGCCGGCGCCGTCGTTGTCATAGGCGCGGCAGAGGCCTTCCGGCGACAGCATGCGTGCCTGGGCGAAGCCGACGAACGGCAGGGGGTGGGCAAGGATGTTGACGCCGCCGACGATCGCCGTGTCGATCTCCCCGGCGTTGAGCGCCCGCATCGCCTGGTCGAGTGCGACCAGCGAGGAGGAACAGGCGGTGTCGACCGTCATGCTCGGGCCGCTGAGGCCGAAGATGTGCGAGATGCGGTTGGAGACAATCGACAGGGTGTTACCGGTCATGAAGTAAGGGCCAGCCGCAGCCGGATCCTCGACCGTCAGGTTCGCATGGTCGAGGCTCGAGGCGCCGATATAGACACCGACGTTTTCGCCGTGCAGCGACGTCGCCGAGATGTTGGCGTCTTCAAGCGCCCGCCAGGCGAGCTGCAGCAGCACGCGCTGCTGCGGGTCCATATACATGGCCTCGCGCTGCGACATGCCGAAGACGGCCGGATCGAAATCATAGAGTTGATCCAGCACGCCGGCCGCGAAGGAATAGGTCTTCCCCTGCGTGCCCATGACGGGATGCCAGAATCGCGCCACGTCCCAGCGATCCGATGGAATGCTGGTGACGGTGCACTTGCCCTGACGTAGAAGTTTGAACAACGCCGAGGGCGATTCTGCTCCAGGGGCGAGGCATGCACGCCCAATAATCTCAACAGCCATGTATGATCGAACGCTCTAAAATGCCGTTAAAGTTGCACCTGCGATTGCGCGGCGGAAGTTGAAATGCAATCGCCAATCGTCATGCTTGCGGGCTATCCCCAGCTATATTCGTTCCGCCTCATTAGTCAGCTTTTAACTTAAAGTCCCTAGCTTTCAACCCCAAAGACTGAAGATATACACGCTGTCAACGCCAGTCCAAGTCGGATCGGGCGACAAACCACGCTCAAGGTATCGAAGGTATGACCAGAAAGACGCGGGCTCAAATAAATTGCCCGTCTTGGTCTTGGGGTGACTTGTTGTGGGACGGCGATTGTGCTTTTCAGAGACCGGCGAAATTCCCTGCCGGGGGATGATGCGGCGCGGAACCATGAGCAAAATCATGGCTGTGCCGAATGTGGAGTGTCGTAGTTGAAACGAGTCAGTGCCCTTCTGCTTTGTTCCGCCCTCGTCGGATGCCAGGCTGTGCCTGGTGAGGGGCCGCTGGCCGGAGCGATCGTCAAGGACGCCGGCCAGTCAGGCGCCGAGATCGGCCGCCAGAATGCAACGGTTTTCGACATCGTCGATGTGGACGGACGCTCCGCGCGTCTCGTTTCCGATTATGTCTCCTCGACGCTTAATCGCCGTTTCGGCATTGGCGGCGGTGTTGGCCGCGTCGTCATCGGCGTTGGCGACCAGCTTAAGGTCTCGATCTTCGAAGCCGGCAGCGACGGCTTGTTCTCGACGCAGGACTCTAAGCAGACGAGCATCGATCTCGTCGTTCAGCCGGATGGCAAGGCTGCCATCCCCTATGTCGGCCCGGTCAAGTTTGCCGGCCTGACGCTGGAGCAGGCGCGCCAGGAAATTCTGGAAGCGCTGAAGCAGAAGGCCGTTGAGCCCGACGTCATCGTCACGAGCATGAGCACCGCGTCGCGCAACGTTACGGTTTCGGGTGCCGTCGGCAAATCGTCGGTGGTGCCACTGAGCCTCGTCGACGAAACGATCAATGAGGTCATCGCCAAGGCCGGCGGTCCGGTCGCGCAGCCCTATGAGACCTTCGTCACATTGGTGCGCGGCAAGAAGACCGGAACGGTTCTCCTGAAGTCGATCATCGAGAACCCGTCGGAAAATATCCACGTCAAGCCGGGCGACCAGATCTTCGTGACGCGCGATCCGCGCCGCTTCACGATCCTCGGTGCGGTCAAGGCCAACCAGCGCGTCGAATTCGGCGCCAACGATCTCAATCTGCTCGAGGCGATGGGCCTTGCGGGCGGTGGCTCGGACTACACGCTCGACATGAAGGGCTATTTCATCTTCCGTTACGAAGAGCCTGATGTGGTCATGAGCCTGCTCGGTCAGCAGCGTTTCAACGAAATGCTGCGTAAGGGCATGAAGACCGACAGCGTGGGTCGCTACCCGATCGTCTACCGCTTTGACATGAGCAAGCCGGACAGCCTGATTGTCGGCCAGACCTTCCCGGTCAAGAACCGCGACGTCATCTATGCCTCGCGTCACCCGTCGGTCGATTTCTCGAAGTTCCTGAACTTCGTCGCCCAGCCGGTCGGCATCGCCAATTCCGGCTTCTCGATCGCAGATAACATCAACAATCTCGGAAACTGATCGTTTTCGATCGCATTTGTTCGAGGGCGTCGGCCATGGCCGACGCCCTTTTTGCTTATCTGCCCTTCCGATCTCGGAAGCCTGCGGAACTGGCTTGTCGTCGCTCAAATTCTGTGATTGATCTTGGACTTAAATCGATTTTGGTGATCGATAAGCAGTTGATCGTCCAGAGGTGAATGATGGCGGATAAAGCGTTGATCGTCGTGGATGTGCAGAACGATTTCTGCCCGGGCGGAGCGCTTGGTGTTGCGGGCGGCGACGAGATCGTGCCGATGATTAACGGGCTGATCGGCCGCTTCGAGCATGTGGTTCTGACCCAGGATTGGCATCCGGCCGGCCACTCCAGCTTTGCCTCCAGCCATCCCGGCAAAAATCCCTTCGAAATGATCGCCATGCCCTATGGCGCGCAGACGCTCTGGCCGGATCATTGCGTGCAGGGCAGCGCCGGCGCCGATTTCCATCCGGCGCTCGAATGGACCCGCGCCGAACTTTTGATCCGCAAGGGTTTCCGCGCGCAAATCGACAGCTATTCCGCCTTCTTTGAAAACGACCGCCGGACGCCGACCGGCCTTTCCGGCTATCTCAGGGACCGCGGTATCAAAAAGGTGACGCTCTGCGGGCTCGCGACCGATTTCTGCGTCGCCTTCTCCGCGCTCGACGCGGTGGCGCAGGGATTCTCGACCACGGTCGTTCTCGATGCCTGTCGGGGCATCGACCTCAACGGCTCGCTTCATGCCATGGTGACGCGTATGCGTGATGCCGGCGTCGAGCTGAACTAGCCGAGATGATCTAGCCTCGCCCAAGAGGAAGGAGCAATTTCACCGATGACGAAGACCGATATCGCCAGGCGCGTCTACAATCATGCCTGGAAACTCGACCCGATCGTACGCAGCCTGCTGGACACGGATTTCTACAAGCTCCTGATGCTGCAGATGATCTGGCAGCTCTATCCGGATGTCGATGCGACCTTCTCGCTGATCAACCGCACGAAGACGGTGCGGCTCGCCGACGAGATCGACGAGCAGGAACTGCGCGAGCAGCTCGATCACGCACGCGAACTGCGTTTCTCCAAGAAGGAAATGATCTGGCTTGCGGGTAATACCTTCTATGGCCGCAAGCAGATCTTCTCGCCGGAGTTTCTCGCCTGGCTCGCCAAGTTCCGCCTGCCGGATTATGAGCTGAAACGCAGCGATGGCCAGTTCGAGCTGACCTTCCGCGGCCGCTGGGCGGAGACCACCATGTGGGAGATCCCGGCGCTGGCGATCATCAACGAGCTGCGCTCGCGCTCGGCGATGAAGGGCCTCGGTCCCTTTACCCTCGATGTGCTCTATGCCCGCGCCAAGGCCAAGATGTGGTCCAAAGTCGAGCGGCTGCGGCAGTACCCTAACCTCAGGATCTCCGATTTCGGCACGCGCCGCCGCCACAGCTTCCTTTGGCAGCGCTGGTGCGTCGAGGCGTTGAAGGAAGGGATTGGCAGTTCGTTCTCCGGGACCAGCAATGTCTTGCTCGCGATGGACAACGATCTGGAGGCGCTTGGTACCAACGCACACGAATTGCCGATGGTGGCCGCGGCCCTTGCCCGCAACGACAAGGAACTGGCCGCCGCCCCCTACAAGGTGCTGCAGGACTGGAACCAACTCTATGGCGGCAATCTCCTGATCGTGCTGCCCGATGCCTTCGGCACAGCGGCGTTCCTGCGCGACGCGCCGAAATGGGTGGCGGACTGGACGGGCTTTCGGCCGGACAGCGCGCCGCCGATCGAAGGTGGCGAAAAAATCGTCGCCTGGTGGAAGAAGATGGGACGGGATCCCCGGGAAAAGCTGCTGATCTTCTCCGATGGTCTCGACGTCGACACGATCATCGAGACGTACCGCCACTTCGAGGGGCGCGTGCGCATGAGCTTCGGCTGGGGCACCAACCTCACCAATGATTTTGCCGGTTGCGCGCCGACGGAAATCAGCGGCCTCAGTCCGATCTCGATCGTCTGCAAGGTCAGCGAGGCGGATGGCCGGCCGGCTGTAAAACTCTCCGACAATCCGCGCAAGGCGACCGGTGACCCGGCCGAGGTCGAGCGCTACCTCAAGTTCTTTGGCTCGCAGGATTTCGTTGAGCAGGCGGTTAAGGTCTGACCGCCAAGTAACGCCTAAGTCAAACGACGCCGCGTGCTCAGCGATCCTGCAAAAAAAGAAACCGGCAGGAGCCGGTTTCAAAAGGGGATCAAAGATGTTGCGATTGTCCATCATCGCAATATCAAATCTGGCAGTGGAATCTTAAGGTTGCGTTAATCTGCCAACCTGCCGTTGCATTTTGCTTCTCTAGAATACGAACATGTAGAGAAGGATGATGACGATGAGCGGCACGCCCATAAGCCAGAGAACGATACCTTTCATTGAGAAGCCTCCGCGTTGCTGCCTTTGAAACGATAACGCAGCATCGGGAAATACGTTCCGGGTGTCAGCGAGGCAGGCTCTTGTTTCAGTTTATCGCCAGTAGCCTCGCTTCGCCCTTGTTCAAGAAGTAGGCCTTGTCGAAAAGCCGGAGATCGACGGGGTTCGGCATCCGGATATCGTCCAGGTCCGGAAGTGGTTTCACGGCGGCTTCGAAGGATCGATCGATCTGCGAGATGAAGATGATGATCAGCCCGCGTTGCCGCGCGAATGCCCTCAATTTGCGCACCTGATCGCCAAGAGCGGGGTTGTCACGTCGCTGATCGAGAAGCTGGAGGTAATCGACGACCACCAGCGTGCCGGGATCGGCCTTGGACAGCTTACCGACGATATGGTCGGCGCTGATCGTGTCGGAGCAATCGATCTCGAACAGCGGGGCAAACCGGCCATGGTCGGCCCTGATGGTCGCAAAACGCTCGATGACGTCCGTCACGGTATATTCCAGTGTGAAGAAGTAGGCGCGATGGCCGGCCCTCATCGCCTCTACGGCAAGCTCGAGGCTCTTCAGCGTCTTGCCCTGGCCGGGGCGTGCGCCGAGGACCACGAGATCTCCGGGAGCGAGCCGGGCAAGCATACTCGCCGCGGTGCCGGCAGTCGTTTGTCGTGCCGCAAGCAGGCTCCAAGTGGAGTAGCCCTCCTGAACGGCAATGCGATCAAGTGCTTCATGGAGCGGGATGGCTTCTTCACGGCACAGGCGTTTCGCCCTGCGTTTCAAATGGTAGATCGGTGCAGTCAGTTTCATCGGCAACCTCCTGGTACGAGCGATCGTCGCAGTCCCTCCTTGTGCGCATTGCCCCAACAGTCGGTTCGATGATGAGAGTGCCCGGTATGGAATCTACTTTCCCGATCGGAGGGGGGAGGCGTGGGCGCGCACGAATCGCAGCATAACGCAGATGGCAGCAGGCGAAAATTGCATCCGATGAGAAATTCTGCGGCCTGGCGCGCGTCTTTCGCGGCGCCCTAGATCCTGCTCGTTTGGGGCGATAGGACAGGCGAAAACATTCGCAGACCGCAAAAGCACGCGGTGCTACGAGCGAGTATCAATTTGATTTCTTTAAGAGAAAACTGGTGCTGCTAGAGAGATTTGAACTCTCGGCCTCTCCCTTACCAAGGGAGTGCTCTACCCCTGAGCTATAGCAGCATCTGGCGGCCGGTTCGTGTGTCAGCCGCATCAAGCGAGGGGGCTATTGCCATAGCTCAGCGGCGAGTGCAAGCCGCAATTCGAAGTTTTTCGCGAAGAGCTGTGAGAAAAGTCACCGGTGCTTCCGAAGACCCTGGTTTTGCGCTATGGCATGGGCATGCAAACAGACGACGAAGAAGGCGGCAAAGCCGTGCCTCCGCCTGACGAACGGCAGGCGGATGGCAAGGTGCGCCAGAAAAAGATAAAGGATACGACCGAGGCGGACCTGAAAAAGGCGCGTCTTGCCAGGAACTTGCGCGACAACCTCATGCGCCGCAAGCAGCAGATGCGGGCGCGCCGATCTGGCGCTGCCGATGACGTCAGCGGTCTTCCTGCCGCAAAAACGGACGAATCCCAAGATTAGTACGGGCAGGAAGCGGCATCGCCGCTTCGTTCTCAATTTGCCGGTGGCATCTCCATCGGCGTTCGATTGCACAGGTCCGTTAAATCGGGACCGATCGCGGGGGAAAACTGTGCAGCGACCTAAATGTTACAGCGCCAGGCGTCCGAAGGGATGCGCGGCGTTCAAGGCACTTCTAATTTCGCGGCGTCTCCACTAAAGAGGCGCCTTCAGACAACATTGGATTACTTTGGAAAGGCGGGCCAAGCCCGTTCGAGAGGCCTCATGGATCGCATCAGGATTGTAGGCGGCAACAAGCTCAACGGCGTCATCCCGATTTCGGGCGCCAAGAATGCGGCCCTGCCGCTGATGATTGCGTCGCTTCTGACCGACGACACGCTGACGCTCGAAAACGTGCCGCATCTGGCCGACGTCGAGCAGCTAATCCGCATCCTCGGCAACCATGGCGCGGATATCTCCGTCAACGGTCGCCGCGAGCGCCAGGGCGAGAGCTACGCCCGCACCATCCATTTCACCTGCCGCAACATCGTCGACACGACCGCCCCTTACGAGTTGGTCTCGAAGATGCGCGCGAGCTTCTGGGTTATCGGCCCGTTGCTTGCCCGTGAAGGCAAGGCGCGGGTATCGCTGCCGGGCGGTTGCGCCATCGGCACGCGTCCGGTCGATCTCTTCATCGAAGGCCTGCAGGCGCTTTCCGCCAACATCGAGATCGACAGCGGTTACGTCAACGCGACGGCGCCGGCTGGCGGCCTGATCGGCGCGCGCTACACCTTCCCGAAGGTGTCGGTCGGCGCCACCCATGTGCTGATGATGGCAGCGACGCTTGCCAACGGCACCACGGTGCTTGGCAACGCCGCGCGCGAGCCTGAAGTCGTCGACCTCGCCAACTGCCTGAACGCCATGGGCGCCAAGATTACCGGCCAGGGCACCTCGACGATCACCATCGAGGGCGTTCGCTCGCTCTCCGGCGCCCGTCACCGCGTTCTTCCCGATCGCATCGAGACCGGCACCTACGCCATGGCGGTTGCCATGACCGGCGGCGACGTCATTCTCGAAGACACCGACATGGCGCTGCTCGACACGGCGCTGGAAGCGATCCGCCGCGCCGGCGCCGAGATCACCGAGACCAACAGCGGCATCCGCGTCGTGCGCAACGGCGCCGGCATTAAGCCGGTCGATATCGTCACTGATCCCTTCCCGGGCTTCCCGACCGACCTGCAGGCGCAGTTCATGGGTCTGATGACCATGGCGAAGGGCACCTCGCACATCACCGAGACGATCTTCGAGAACCGCTTCATGCACGTGCAGGAACTCGCCCGTCTCGGCGCCAAGATCTCGCTTTCCGGCCAGACGGCGAAAATCGAGGGCGTCGGCCGCCTGAAGGGCGCGCCTGTCATGGCGACCGACCTTCGCGCCTCGGTCTCGCTCGTCATCGCCGGCCTTGCCGCCGAAGGCGAGACCATGGTCTCGCGCGTCTATCATCTCGACCGCGGCTTCGAGCGGCTCGAAGAGAAGCTTACCCGTTGCGGCGCGCACGTCGAGCGCGTCAGCGACTGATTTGAACGGTTGCGCCTGATACCGTTGCGGTTTCAGGCGCAACATCCTATGTCCATTTCAATTGTGGCACGGCAAGATGTGCGGCGAAACGAAAGGAATGGATGGCATGACCGGATTGAAGCTGCTGGCGCTCGACGAGGAGGATCTCGCTGTCGTCTCCGCCCACGTCCAGGATGCCGTGTTCAAGGTTTCGGGCCTGGAATACGACGCGCGTCGCAAGCAGTTTTCTCTCATCGTCAACCGCTTCGTCTGGGAGACGGCCGATGGCAAGCGCCGCTCCTTTGAGCGCCGGCGTGCGGCTCTCCTCTTCAAACGTGTGAATGCAGTGCGCTCCGTCGGCTTCGACCGGCGTGACGGCGAGGCGGTGCTCGATCTGCTGACGCTGAAGTTCGCGCTGCAGGGCGAGGGGCCGGAAGGCACGCTGGAGTTGGTTCTGGCTGGCGACGCCTCGATCGCGCTTGACGTCGAATGCATCGAAACGCAGCTTGCGGATACCGGCGGGGCGTGGGAAACCGCTTTCAAGCCCAAGCATCCCGAAGGCGCTTGACGCTGATCGACCCGACCGACACTGGCATACAAGGACGTCCCCTTTGGCAATCAGGCTCAATTTTCTCGACGGTGACTTCGAACAAAAGTTCGCGGCATTCCTGACGACCAAGCGAGAGGTGTCCGAGGACGTCAATGCGGTGGTCAAGGCGATCATCGACGACGTGCGGGCACACGGTGACGCGGCGCTCGCCGAATACTCCAAGCGTTTTGATGGCGTCGATTTCCAGACGACGCCGATGGCGGTCAGCGCCGCCGAGATCGATGCAGCGATCCAGGCGGTCGAGCCGGAAGTTCTAGGCGCGCTAAAGGTCGCCGCCACCCGCATCGAGGCGCACCATGCCCGCCAGCGCCCGAAGGACGATATCTACCAGGACGCCATGGGCGTCGGCCTCGGCTCGCGCTGGACGGCGGTCGATGCCGTCGGCCTCTATGTGCCCGGCGGCACCGCGAGCTATCCGAGCTCGGTGCTGATGAACGCGCTGCCGGCAAAGGTTGCCGGCGTGTCCCGCATCGTCATGGTAGTGCCGGCAACCGGCGGCAAGGTCAACCCGGCGGTGCTGGCTGCTGCACGCCTTGCCGGCGTCGAGGAAATCTACCGCATCGGCGGCGCGCAGGCTGTGGCCGCCCTTGCCTATGGCACCGAGACGATTGCACCGGTTGCCAAGATCGTCGGCCCGGGCAATGCCTATGTGGCTGCGGCCAAGCGCCAGGTCTTCGGCACGGTCGGCATCGACATGATCGCCGGCCCCTCCGAAGTGCTTGTTATTGCCGACAAGCACAACGATCCGGACTGGATCGCTGCCGATCTTCTCGCCCAGGCCGAGCACGATGTCGGCGCCCAGTCGATCCTGATCACCGACGATGCGGATTTCGGCCAGGCGGTCGAGAGCGCAGTCGAGCGGCAGCTGAAAACTCTGCCACGCGCCGAAACGGCGTCGGCAAGCTGGCGCGATTTCGGCGCCGTCATCCTCGTGCCCGATCTTGAGAAGGCCGTGCCGCTCGCGAACCGCATCGCTGCCGAACACTTGGAGCTGGCGCTTGCCGACCCCGAGCCGATGGTGGCCAAGATCCGCAATGCCGGCGCGATCTTCGTCGGTCGCCACACGCCCGAGGTCATCGGCGACTATGTCGGCGGCTCCAACCACGTGCTGCCGACCGCCCGTTCCGCGCGCTTCTCCTCCGGCCTTGGGGTGCTGGATTACATGAAGCGCACGTCGATCCTGCGGCTTGATGCCGAACAATTGCGGATCCTCGGACCGGCGGCCATCGTGCTGGCAAAATCCGAAGGCCTTGAGGCCCATGCGCGCTCCGTCGCCATTCGCCTCAATCTCGGGGACGCTGGATGAAGGCGGACCGCAACCAGCGTCTCTGCGATGTCGTTCTGGACGAGACCATCGGCCGCTCGACCCCTGACGTGGAGCATGAGCGCGCGGTTGCGATCTTCGACCTGCTCGAAGAAAACCTGTTCGAGCCGGTCGGCCATCCAGGCGGCCCCTATAAGCTCAATCTCTCGCTCGTCGACGCCAAGCTCGTCTTTGCGATCTCGACCGACAAGGGCAGCGACGTCGCCACCCATATTCTGTCGCTGACGCCGTTCCGCCGGATCGTGAAGGACTACTTCATGATCTGCGAGAGTTACTACGAAGCGATCCGCTCGGCGACGCCGAGCCAGATCGAGGCGATCGACATGGGGCGCCGCGGCATTCACAACGAGGGTTCGCAGACGCTGATGGATCGCCTCTCCGGCAAGATCCGGCTGGACTTCGATACCGCCCGCCGCCTGTTCACGCTCGTCTGCGTGCTCTACTGGCGCGGGTGAGGGCGGCGACCGGCATGGCGGGAACCGAGGCTCAGCGCTTGAAAATGCCCCGCTCGGTCCTCTTCATGTGCGGCATGAACGCTATTCGCTCGCCGATGGCCGAAGCGCTCGCCAAGGCGGCGCTGCCGGCCGGAACCTATGTCGCCTCCGCCGGCGTGCGGCATGGCGAACGCGACCCCTTCGTCGACGTGGTCATGGCCGAAGTGGGCCTGAGCCTCGGTCGCCACCAGCCGCATACGCTCGATGAACTCGAGGATGACTATTTCGACCTTATCGTCACGCTGGCGCCGGAGGCGCATCACAAGGCGCTCGAATTGACGCGCTCCATGGCCGTCGACGTGGTCTACTGGCCGACGCCGGATCCGACGGTGGCTGCCGGCACGCGCGAGCAGATCGTCGATGCCTACCGCGCCGTGCGCGATCACCTATCGACGCTGATCAATCATCGGTTGATCGGCTCCAGGAAGTCGGAAGACGCTTGAGAGTGTTGCGAAAAATCCCGGCGCGGTCTGCAGTCTCCGTCGCTTCCATGCCGGCGTGAATCTCGATCGATTTAAGACTAGAGACATGGAGCGGTACGAAGTGCTATAGCGGCTTCGCGCTTCTGATCCGACGCGCGGCACAGTAGCCCGTCACAAAAGCGCAAAAGCCGGTCTTAGATGGTTCACAAATCCTCGTCGATTGTGTAGTTTCCGGCGAATTTTTCGGGATACCTGACGGTTCCCTAAACAAAGATAGAAAGAACAGTCCTACATGGCGAAAGAAGAAGTCCTTGAATTTCCGGGCGTGGTCACCGAATTGCTTCCGAATGCGACCTTCCGCGTGAAGCTCGAAAACGAGCATGAGATCATCGCTCACACTGCTGGTCGTATGCGCAAGAACCGCATTCGCGTGCTTGCCGGCGACAAGGTTCTCGTTGAAATGACCCCGTACGACCTTACCAAGGGCCGTATCACCTACCGCTTCAAGTAAGCCGCTCCGGCTCTTAGCAATTCCTGGAGCATTTCCGCTTCTTCTTCGAATCGCGAAAACGCTCTAACCTTTGGTTGGATTGCAATTCCAGACGTAAACCGCCTATCGCATTTTGCTGGAATTGCTCTGGAGTGACGGCTCGTTCCGATGACAGTGGCCAAGAAACTGATACTTGCGTCCGGTTCGCCGCGTCGCGTCGAGCTTCTGGCGCAAGCCGGCATCGAGCCCGCGCGCCTGATGCCGATGGATCTCGATGAGACGCCGAAGCGTGCCGAACATCCGCGTTCGCTCGCAAGGCGCCTGTCGGCAGAAAAGGCGCGAGCGGCGCTTGCTGCAGTCAAGGGCGAGGCCGGCTGGGACGGAAGCTACATTCTGGCAGCCGATACGGTCGTTTGCGTTGGCCGCCGCATCCTGCCGAAACCGGAACTCGTCAGCGAAGCCTCGAGCGCGCTGCATCTTCTTTCCGGCCGCAGTCATCGCGTCTACACCGGCGTCTGCCTGATCACCCCGGACAAGACCGTGCGCCAGAAGGTCGTCGACACCAAGGTGCGCTTCAAGCGCCTGTCCGGTTTCGATATCGAAAGCTATCTCGCCTCGGGCCAATGGCGCGGCAAGGCGGGCGGCTACGGCATCCAGGGCATCGCCGGCAGCTTCGTGGTCAAGCTCGTCGGCTCCTACAGCAACGTCGTTGGCCTGCCGCTTTACGAAACCGTCAGCCTGCTTGTCGGCGAAGGCTATGACGTGCACAATCGTTGGCTGGAAGGCTGAACGAGTGACCGACGAAACGAAGAAAAGCGCTTCGAACGTTGCGCCCCTGCGCGCACCGCGCCCATGTCCGGAATGTGGCCGGCCGTCGCATCGGGAACACTATCCCTTCTGCTCCGACCGCTGCCGCAACGTCGACCTCAATCGCTGGCTCTCCGGCTCCTACGCTATTCCGGTCGCCGACGACGAGGCGAAAGCCGACGACGGCGACGACCGCTAGGCGTACCGCTGCGGCCGGACCGGCCGGTCCGGCTTTTCCTTCCCCACATCCTCTTTGCCGCGAACGACGCCTCGAAGATCCTCGCGCGTCACCGGGTGCGGGCGATCATCTTTTTCGGCTTCCAACGGCCACTTTCCACGAAAAATGGACCAGGGAGAGAATGCGATCTCTCTGAAACTCCTCGCTTTTTCGGTTTCTCGATTGTCCACAGGATTTCGGTCAAAAAACTTTCATTTGGCGCTGGACACCGCCGAACAAGATGCTATAACCCCGCTCGTTCCCGGGGCAAACACAAGCGCCCCGATGGTTCCGAAAGGAGCCGATGCCCGAAACGGCAGGATGCCCGGATAGCTCAGTTGGTAGAGCAGCGGATTGAAAATCCGCGTGTCGGTGGTTCAAATCCGCCTCCGGGCACCATTCTTTCTTCTCGAAGATCTTGGTTCCTTCAAGCGCTGCCGTGTCGTTTCCTTGCGTCCGCTGTGCGGCTGCGCTCCCTCAATACGTCGTCCACTCCTGCACCAGCATCTCGCGAAAGCGGATGGCGGCCGGTGATAGTCTGCCGCCGCGGCGTTCGACAAGGCCGATGGTGCGGCTGACGGTGGGGGCGGTCAGCGGCACGGTGGCGATCACAGGGTGTTCGACCTGGGGTGTGGCCAGCCGCGGCATCACGGAGATGCCGAGGCCCGCCTCGACGAGGCCGAGCGAGGTCGAGAGGTGGTTGACCTCGTAGAACCAGTTGAGCTGCACCTGGGCCGTTGTCAGCGCCCGGTCGAGCACGGCACGGTTGCCGCTGGTCTTGCTGACGCCGATGAGCGGGTGGCCGGTCAGATCCGCCCAGGTCAGTTGCTTCGAGGTCGCCAGCGGATGATCGCGGCGGCAGGCGAGCACGAACGGGTCGTCGACGAGCGGCGTGAAGCTGAGATCAGGGCGCGCCGCCCCAGTGATGTTGATGCCGAATTCGACCTCGCCGTTGGCGACCGCATCAAGCCCCTCATTGGCCGAGAGATCGAGGATTCGGAAGCGGATGCCCGGGAATTTCTCGTTGAAGGATTGCACAACCCTGGGAAGAAAATAGAAGGCCGCGGTCGGGACCGAGGCGATGGTGACCTGGGCGCGGTGTCGCCCACCGAGGTCGCTGATCGAGAGGATCGATTCCTCGAATTCGTCGACCAGACGCCTGACCAGTGGCAGAAGCTCCCGCCCGACCTGCGTCGGCGCCACGTGCCGGGTCGTGCGTTCGATCAACTGCGCGCCGACGGAGGCTTCAAAGCCCTTGATCCGCCGTGAAAGCGCAGGTTGTGAAAGATTGAGCTGGCGGGCAGCTTCGTTGAACGAGCCGAGGTCGAGTACGGCGAGGAAAGCCTTGAGGTCGAGGAATTCGAAATTATTGCGCATATCGGAATAATTACGCCATTCTTTGCATTTCACAACAGATTTGATCCGTGAGATCCCTCCGATCAGCCGGTTGCGGCCGGTTCGAAGGAGCATGCGGAATGGATGACTTGATCAGGATACCCTGCGTGATGATGCGCGGCGGAACGTCGAAGGGACCGTTTTTTCTGTCTCGCGATCTTCCGGCTGATCCCGTCGAGCGCGACCGCCTGCTGATCGAAATCATGGGCTCCGGCCACCCGCTGCAGATCGACGGTCTCGGCGGCGGCAACTCGCTGACGAGCAAGGTCGCGATCGTCGGTCCGTCGAGCCGTCCGGAAGCTGATGTCGATTATCTCTTCGCCCAGGTGAAGGTGCTGGAGCGCAGCGTCGATACGGCGCCGAACTGCGGCAACATGCTCTCGGCCGTCGGCCCTTTCGCCATCGAGGCCGGCCTGGTTCTGCCGACCGGCGACGAAACGGTCATCAAGGTTCACAACGTCAACACCGGCAAGATCATCGACGCCCGCATTCAGACCCCCGGCGGCGCGATCGCCTATCAGGGAGAGGCCGCCATCGACGGCGTGCCGGGCAAGGCCGCCCCTGTCTATCTGGCCTTTCGCGATGCGATCGGCGCCAAGACCGGCCGACTGCTGCCGAGCGGCAAGGCGACTGATGTCATTCTCGGTCTTGAAGTGACGCTGGTGGACGGCGCAACGCCGGTGGTGATCATCACCGCCGAGGATATGGGCTACAGCGGCTCGGAGCCCGCTGCAGCTTTCGACGCCGATACGGATTTCATGGCCCGGCTCGAGGAAATCCGGCGGGAGGCCGGAAGGCTGATGGGGATGGGGGATGTCAGCCAGTCGGTTCTGCCGAAGCCGGTGCTGATCGGGGCGCCCGCGAACGGCGGCGATCTGGCCGTACGCTATTTCACGCCCGCCAATTGCCATACCGCGCTTGCAACGACCGGTGCCGTAAGCCTCGGTTTGGCGGCAACGATCCCGACCGGCCTGGTGGGTCGGCGTTTTCCGGAGCTTTCGCTGCCGGCGACGCTCGCCTTCGAGCACCCGACCGGTGAACTGCGGGTAAGGGTCGAGAAGGCCATAGGAGACAATAGCCCGACTGTGTCTGTGATGCGCACCACGCGTCGGCTGTTTGAAGGTGCGGCTCTTGTTCGCAAAGAAGCTTAGGGTCTTGCAGAGCAACGTGTCGCGAATGCATTAACGAACTGGGAGGAGAACAAAATGCCGATGAAATTTACCCGTCGCGTCGCCCTGGCCCTGTGCGGGGCCGCCATGACCATGTCGGTCGCAGCCCCTGTGATGGCGCAGGATGCCTATCCGTCCAAGCCGATCACGCTGGTGGTTTCCTATGCCGCCGGCGGCGGTACGGATGCCATCGCCCGTGTCTTTGCCGCGCGGCTCGAAAAGGCGCTCGGCGGTCGCGTCATCGTCGAAAACCGCCCCGGTGCCGCCGCCAACCTTGGAACCGAAGTCGCCGCTGCGGCTGATCCCGACGGCTACACCCTGCTGATCGGCAATCAGGGCCCGATGGTCGTCAACCCGCATATCTTCAAGCTGAAGGCCGATCCGGGCACGGACCTCGATCCGATCGCGATGATCGCGGATGCGTCCCTCGTCGTCGTTGTCGGACCGTCGCTCAAGGTCAACACGCTCGGCGAACTGGTCGAGGCGGCCAAGTCCGGCGAGCTGGTCTATGGTTCGGCCGGTAACGCCTCGGCCAGCCATCTCGGCGCGCTGCTGCTCGGCCAGACCGCCGGCATCAAGGTCAGGCACGTTCCTTACAAGGGCGCAGGCCCGGCGGTGAACGACCTCGTCGGCGGCCACATTGACTTCATGGTCACCACCATTCCCTCGGCGATCGGGCTGATCGAGAGCGGCACGCTGAAGGCGCTTGCCGTCACCGGCGACAAGCGTTTTGCGAGCCTGCCGGATGTGCCGACCGCCATTGAAGCCGGCGTTCCGGGCTACACGGCCTCGGCCTGGTATGGCCTCGTCGGTCCGAAGGGCATGCCGGCGGACGTAAAGTCGAAGCTCGAGGCGGCGACGACCGAGACGCTCAGCGATGCCGACGTGCTCGACAAGCTAAAGAACGACGGCGCCGTGCCGTCCTCCATGGGCCCCCAGGCCTTTGCCGATTTCATGGCCAAGGAGCGCGCGCGCTGGGGCGACGTGGTGAAAGCGGCCGACATCAAGGTCGAGTAAGATGGAAGCCACGTCCACGAACACTGAAACCGAGCCCTCTGCGGGAGGGCTCGGCCGGGAGAGGCTTGCCGGCATCGTGCTGGTCGGCCTCGGCGGGCTTGGCCTGTGGGCCGGCTCCGATCTGCCCTTCATGACCTCGGAAGGCGTCGGCTCGGGGCTGATGCCGCGGCTGCTTTCCCTCGTCATCCTGGGGCTCGGGCTCCTGCAACTGGTGCTGAGCCGAAAGGATCCGGGGCCTTCGACCGGCCGCTGGGCGATCCGCGAGACGATCCCCGTCATCCTCGGCGTCGTTCTCTTTGCCGTTACGGTGCGTGGCTATCATCTCGGTCCGGTTACCATTCCCGGTCTCGGCCTCTCGATCGCCTGTCCGCTGGCGGTCGTCGCTTCCGGCCTGGCCGCGCGCGATGCGCGCCTTGGCGAACTTCTTGTCTTTGCCGCCGTGCTAACAGCCTTCTGCATCGGCCTCTTTCGCTATGCGCTCGGGCTTTCGGTTCCCGTTGCGCCCTGGCTTCTAGGATACTGAGATGCTGGACGTCTTTATCAATCTCGGCCTCGGCATGACCGTGGCGTTCACCCTGCAGAACATCGCGCTCTGCTTCATCGGCTGTCTCATCGGCACGCTGGTGGGCGTGTTGCCCGGCGTCGGCCCGGTTGCCACCATCGCGATCCTGCTGCCGGTCACCCTCTCGCTCGATCCGACCGGCTCGCTGATCATGCTCGCCGGCATCTATTACGGCGCCCAGTACGGCGGCTCGACCACGGCGATCCTCGTCAACATTCCCGGTGAGGCGACCGCGGTCGTCACCGCGATCGACGGCCACAAGATGGCCCAGAAGGGCCAGGCGGGGCTTGCGCTCGGCCTGGCGGCGATCGGTTCGTTCTTTGCTGGCACGGTTGCCACCATCGTGATTGCCGCTCTCGGCGTTCCGATGACGCGCATGGGCCTTCTCTTCGGCCCGACCGAGTATTTTTCGCTGATGATCATGGGCCTCGTCTTTGCCGTCGTGCTGGCGCACGGCTCGCTTCTGAAGGCGGTGTCGATGATCCTCGTCGGCGTGCTGCTCTCCTGTGTCGGCGCCGATATGGAAACGGGTCGCGAGCGCATGACCTTCGGCCTTGAAATGCTCCAGGACGGCATCGAATTCGTCGTGCTGGCCATGGGCATCTTCGGCTTCGGCGAGATCTTCAAGAACCTTGCCGATCCGGAATCCCGCGATGTCGTGCGCAGCCGCATCGGCCGCCTGTGGCCGACGCTGAAGGAGCTGAAGGATAACTTCCCGCCGATCCTGCGCGGCACCTTCCTCGGCTCTGTCCTTGGCGTTCTGCCGGGCAACGGCGCGATCCTCGGCCCCTTTGCCAGCTATGCGGTGGAAAAGCGTATGTCGAAGCGGCCGCAGGACTTCGGCCATGGCGCACCGGCGGCCGTCGCCGGCCCGGAAAGCGCCAACAATGCCGGCGCGCAGACCTCGTTCATCCCGCTTCTCACCCTCGGCCTGCCGCCGAATGCGGTGATGGCGCTGATGGTGGGCGCGATGATGATCCAGGGCATCGTGCCCGGGCCACAGGTGATCGAGCGCAATCCGGAACTGTTCTGGGGGCTCATCGCCTCGATGTGGATCGGCAACCTCATGCTGGTCATCATCAACCTGCCGCTGATCGGTCTGTGGGTGAAGCTGCTGCGCGTGCCCTATCGCCTCCTGTTTCCGGCCATCGTCTGCTTCTGCTGCATCGGCCTCTACTCGATCGCCAACGATGCGGCCCAGGTAATGATGGCCGCCCTGTTCGGGATCATCGGCTACGCCCTCTACAAGCTCGAATTCGAGCCTGCGCCGCTGGCGCTCGGCTTCGTGCTGGGCCGCTTGCTCGAGGAGAAGCTGCGCCAGTCGCTGATCATCTCCGGCGGCAGCCCGCTGACCTTCCTGCAATCGCCGCTGTCGGCAATTCTGCTGGCGATCGCCGTCATGGCGCTTGTGCTCGCCATCTCGCCGTCGATGCGGCGAAACCGCGACGAGGTCTTCAAGGAAGCCTAAGGTTTGCTTCTAAACGTTGGAAAGGCCACGGGCACGCCGCGCCCGTGGCCTTTCTGTTTTCGGGCAGGCGGGCGAGGTATCGTCGCCGATCGGTCAAGAACATCGCTCTCTTCACAAGTGCGCGGAAGCGGCGTAATCTCCAAGGATATTCTTAAGTAGAAATAATTTAAGTAATAGATCCTGCGGGGACAAAGGAATGGCTGCGACGGGAGCGCGCGGCGACAGGCGGGAGCAAATTGACGGGCTTCGCGTGATCGCCATGACGGGGGTATTGTACGTTCATTACTGGAACGAGCATCCCACACTTGAATCTGTTCGAGTTTCACTCTTCTTCATCATCAGCGGCTTCTTGATCGGGGTGATCCTGCTGTCGGCAAAAGACACCCAGGCAACGATCAACGTCACCAATTTCTACATTCGCCGCTCGCTTCGCCTGCTTCCGGCGCTGTTCCTGATGCTGTTCGTGGCGGCACTGTTCAACATGGATGGCATACGCAACAGCCTGGCGTGGCACACGTTTCAGATGTCGAGCCTGTATTTCGCCATCACTCAGGACTGGGAGCCCTGGGTTGCCGCGCATCTCTGGAGCCTCAACATCGTCGAGCAGTTCTACCTTACCGCTCCGCTGATCATCATCTTCCTGAGCCGGCGGCACATATTCGTGGCTTATGTGCTCATCTTCACGATGTCGGTGATCGCCCGAACCTATAGCGACGAGCTCGGTCTTCTCGCCTGGTCAAACATCGTTCTTGCTTTTGACCCGGTGGCGGCAGGGGCGATCCTGGCGCTGGTCAAGGACAATGCCGATGTGCGGGCGGTTCTGACGAGCAAGCTCAACAACCTCGCGTCTGTCGCGATCATCGCGTCGCCTCTCTTCGTCGGTTTCAAGTTCGGCCATTCGGAAACCTATAAGTTGCTTTGCATCTACGCGCTGGCCTCGATCGTTCTGAGTTCCTACATCGGATACAAGGGCGTGTCGGCCTATCTCCTGGCAAACCCCGTCACGCGCTTCCTCAGCCGCGTCAGTTACGCGACCTATGTGTACCACATGGCGCTCTGGTGGCTGGTCGCCGAACAATGGCCGGCGCTCTACAGGGCGGGGCCGATGACGTTCCTCGTCATGAGCACCATCACGGTCATCGTCGCGACGATTTCCTGGCATCTGGTGGAAAAGCACTTCGACGCCCTGAAAGCCCTGTTCCCCGTAACCCAACCGGTGCCGCTGGCGGCCGAGCGTGCCTGACCCCGCCTGCAGGGCGAGGAGCAAGGGCGCAATTATTGCCAACCATCGGAAGGGCTGACGCAATATTTGCGCCCCGAGGCGAGGTTTCTTAAGTCGGTGTTAACCACGTATTTGGTTGTATCGCCACAATCACAGCGGCCCATGAAGGGCATTTTTCAATTTTAAGATGTCACTAATATGGTCAGCATTCTCACGAACGCTGGAGCGATTTCTGCGCTCCAGACTCTGCGTACGATTAACTCCGACATGGCTCAGGTCCGCGGGCAGCTGAACTCGGGCCTGAGAATTCAGACGGCGGCCGACAACGCCGCCTATTGGTCGATCTCGACAACCATGCGCTCCGACGCCAAGGCCGTGTCTGCGGTCCAGGACGCGCTCGGGCTGGGAGCGGCCAAGGTCGAGACGGCCTATGCGGCGATGGATGCCGTTACCGGTATTCTCAGCGAGTTCAAGGCCAGGCTGGTGACGGCGAGGGAGCCCGGCGTCGACAAGGGCAAGCTCCAGAAGGAGCTCGACCAGCTCAAGCAGCAGATCCTGAGCATCGTGGATTCGGCGAGCTTCAGCGGACAGAACTGGCTGAGAACCAATGTCTCCGACATCTATGACAGCGATCTGAATCGCACGTCCGTCGCCTCCTCGTTTTCGAGAGACGCCCGAAACGGCGTGTCGCTGAACACGGCCGACTTTTTCCTACGGGACTCCTCGCTGTTCAACAGCACCGGCGGCGGCATCCTGCAGGCCGACACGCGGGATCTGAGGACCGTCGGCGGGATCCGCTTCGTGACCTCGGTCGATGTCGACGGCTACACCACCAACAGCAACTACAACAACCGGGCGGGTCAGGCTGGCGAATTCGTGTTCCATTTCACGGGGCCGCTCAGTTTTTCGAACGCGGGCGACAAGATCACGTTTGACGTCATCGTCGACAAGGACAGCAGCTCTCAAGGTCTCTCGCTGCCGCTACACGCCGGAAAGACGACCTCGGTCACCGTCGATCGCACCACCGTCGACACGGTGCTCGGCGCCGCTGCCAACGGCGTGATATCGGACTACACGCAATATGCAGCAGTGCTCGACCACGCGGTCAAGCAGGCGGGGGCCGGCGCCACGGTCAAGACATATAGACACCCCTATGAGCCTTACGCCCCCATTATCAATCAAATCGGCTTCATGACACAGCAGAATTCCGGCCTCGACGGGTCCTATGTCGAGGTCGCCAATCTGGTCGTCAGCACGTCGAGCGGCGGCGGAGCTGGTCTCGTTGAAAACTCGGATTTCGGCGAGCGCGGATCAGAGATGACGCTGACGTTCGAGCAATTCGAGGTCTACAAGGACGTCGTCGTATCCTTCAATTTTTCGGTGAACGGCGAAGCTCCCAGCACCCATTCCTTCGACCGCAATCAGGTGAACGCGCTGCTGGGCAAGGATACCGGCAAGATCGAAACGGTCGACGAGATGGTGACGGTGCTTCAGTCGCTCATCACCCGGCCGAACACCATCATTCAGAACAACGGCTCAGGCGGCATCCTGATAAAGTCCGATCCGGCCGTCGATCGGAAATCCGGTGCCGGAACCTTTATCGGCTTCACCAACATTGACGTGAACATCGAACCGATCGCCCGCAGAAACTTCCTTGACGTCGATATCGCGGCCAACCCGCAATCGGTCGATTCCTATCTCCACTACATCGAAGTCGTCCTGCAGCGGACCATCGACGGTGCAGCGGCGCTCGGTTCGCTGCTGTCGCGCATCGACATGCAAACGACCTTCGCTCAAACGCTGATGGCGACGATCGACAAGGGGGTCGGGCGCCTGGTGGATGCCGACATGAACGAGACATCGACGCGGCTGAAGGCCTTGCAGTCGCAGGAGCAACTCGGCATCCAGGCTTTGCAGATCGCCAACTCCGACGCTCAGAACATCCTGCAGCTCTTCCGCTGAGACAAGCCGCAGAGGTGGATTTGGAGGGCGCGATTAAGAGGGGAGAACAGCGTCCGCTCTGCGGACCTGCCTCGACTGACCCCGGAACATAACTCAGCCGAGGCTCCTCGGCTGTCACCTGCGTTACAGGCGTGTCGCAGCTTCTGCCTATTCTGGCGCCCGGGAGGACCTGAGCGGCGCAGTTCGTCGCCGCACAATTTAGGCCGCGACATCCGGAAAAAACGGGGGCGTGGCCGGGTCAACGAGGATTAGACATGCGTAAACTTGCGACACTCTCTCTGGCAGCTTTGGTGACTGCGACGGTCGCCGTGGGCGGCGTTGCTCCGGCATTTGCCGGCGGAAGCTACTACAAGGGCGTATCGACAACGCCCATCAACGAAGGCCACAAGAGCGAGAAGTACAACCCTGAGGCCAAGGTCGTGAACCGCCCACCGCCGCGCAACGGCGCCTATTACAAGGGTATCATGCGCAAGTAATGCGGTATCCGTGGGGCGTGCGTGGCCAAGCGGCCTTTTTGCCCGTCGCGCTACCCGGCATAACCTGCGAAACAAACGAGGGCGCCAGCGGCGCCCTTTATGTTTTAAAGCAGAACGTGGTTGAGGATGTCGCTTTCGCTGACCACTAGGTTCGGCAGGTGCCCCTTGCGAAGATAGTGCTTGCGATCGCTGTCGGCCGTGACGAAGACGGCGGTGCGGGCAATTTCGTCCGGCGTGAGCTCCGTTGTACCGGGAACGACGGCGATATGGGAGCGCAGGCCAAGGTCACGCAACAGCTCTTCGATCGCACCATGGTCTTCGACGCCGTGCAGCACCAGACGATCGATCTCGGCGACCGCGTTCGTGTGCCACATCACCGTCTGCAGGGCGACCATGAGCGGCAGAACGCCCTTTGATCGCTGCAGTTCGGGATGGTGTTCGAAGCCGCCGAGCATCAGGCGAGTATAAAGCTCATAGGCGCGGATGTAGTCCTTCTTCGCGAGCCACATGCGCAGGGCGACCGTCATGCGCAGCATGGTGAAATCCCTCACCTGCGCATCGAGATAGGCCCGGCGCTCCGGTGTTAGCCGCACGGCGCCGCGCTTGGCACCGGAATAGAGAAAATATTCAAGGCCGCCGCGGTAGCTGTCCCAGGCGGTGAGCACGTCGGCATGGCCGGCTTGCGGCCGGTCGCGGGCAATCTTCGAACGGGTGACCTGTCGGTAGAACGGCTTTCTCAGGAAGGCGACGGCGCCCTGCTCCAGAAAATGGGCGAGATAGGCGAAGGCCCAGTAGGCGAAGTTCCTGGGCACCCAGGCCGACCGTAGCGCCGACGCCCGGTAGATGCCGATTTCCGGAAACACGTGTCGCTCGCAGAGGAAGTCGAACACTTCCTCGGAAGCGCGCTTCTTGAACTTCGTGTCCTTGTCGACGATGTAGAACGGCGGATCGTCGCGCTCCTCGACTTCGTCATGCGTGTACCAGGGCGCGTAGCAAGCGGTGACTTCCGGATTGAGATCCAGGTAGCGGATCGCCTCGCGCATGCCTTCGTTGATCAGGATGTCGTCGTCGGCGAGATAGAGCACATATTCGCCGGTCGCGCGGCTGAAGGCGCTGACGACGTTGGCGCCGGAACCGTAGTTCTCCGCTTGCCTGAGGTAGCGGATCGGCAGGCCCTTGGCGATGAAACGCTCGGCCACGTCGCGCGTGTCGTCCGTAGACGCGTTGTCGGAGATGATGATCTCGTACTTATAGGAGAATTGGTAAAGGTCGACGAAGTAGCCGAGCGACTTCTCGAGAAAGGCTGCGCGATTGTAGGTTGGAATGCAAATGCTCAGCTTAACCTGGCTCACGCGCCTCTCCATGGTGCTTTTCTCGCGCGGTTTCCAGTCTCTTCGGACGTTGCCGTTGCCCGCATCGCCAGCCTTGGCGCTGCCCGCACGGCGCAGGTGTTCCGCGCATACAGGGAACGCCCCCTGCACATTCCTTATTCCGCTTCGATCTTGTGTGAGCCTTGTCTTGGATAGGCGATGTCGGCCCCCTCACGGCGCCGGTCGAGCGCAGTTAACGCTTTGTTAACCATGCTGGAGCACTCTCGGATCAGGCTCACGCCGCCCCTTGTGCGACGGACCGGAGCTGCCGGACGGGATACGCCGTCGCGTTCGTTCCGATGGAGCCGAGGTAAGGGTGTACGATATGGCAGAGCACATGATGAAAATGCTGATGAGCATCATGGCCGCGCTCTCGTTCGGCTCCCTGCTCTTTCTCGTGGCCATCCTCTAGGGCTCTCTGCCCTCAAGGCCACCGCGTCCTTCGACGCCTGTCAGGGATAAAGGTAGAATTCGTCCCAGCTCTCGTGCGGCACAAGCTCACCGATCTTGTATTCGAAGGACAGGACATCCAGGTGCTCGGCGTCGGTGCGGCACTTGAACTTCAGCTTGTACCATTCGCCCTTGCTGCGGAACACGGCGCCCGGCGCCTTCATCTTGTCTTCCTTCACGACCGGTTCGGCGAAAGTATAGGCAATCACCTTGTCCGGTTTGAAGCTCGACTTGTCGGCGTTGATGCGCTCCATCGCTTCGGTGTCGCAGCGCTGCTCCAGGCGGGTCTGGGGGTCGAGCTTCTCGAACTGACGTACCAGGGACTGATCCATCGCCAGCGCCGGGGAGAATGTGGCGGCGAAGACGAGCGGGTACGCGAGTAGCTTCATGCTTGACGGACTCCTGGGAGCGGAAAGGACCAACCCGGCAAATCACTGCCGGGCGCGCGCTTGCGGTTTCAGTTAAGCTTTGTGGCCATTCAAAGGCAGGCCCCGTATCCGCAACGGCAAACTACGCTTCCGATACGTCGATCCACTCGGCGCCGGTCAGCTCGGCGATGCGGGTCGGGCTGATGTGCACAGCCGCATTGGTGGCACCGGCGGCCGGCACGACGATGTCGTAGGCCTTGAGCGACAGGTCGCAATAGATGCTATGCGGCTTGGCGAGACCGAAGGGGCAGACGCCGCCGACCGGGTGGCCGGTCTCGGCTTCCACCTCGTCGAAACCAAGCATGCGGGCCTTTGTGCCGAAGCGGGCCTTGTACTTCTTGTTGTCGAGGCGGGCGTCGCCACGCGTGACGATCAGGATCACGTCGTCGCCGACGCGAAGCGCCAGCGTCTTGGCGATCTGGGCGGGCTCGACGCCGTGGCCCTCGGCCGCAAGAGCAACCGTGGCGGTGCTTTGTTGTAGCTCGATGACGTCGATATCTGGGGCGTGCTGGGAGAAGAAGTCTTTGACGGAGGTCAGGCTCATGGCGAACAGTTCACGTTATTGAAAAGGCAAGGGGCGGCCGCCGCGGCGCAAGGAGCGCTATGGTCCTTCGTGCCGGGCGCGCAAATCTCTCAATCGTCGTTGGAAGCGTCAAGGTCTTCCGGGCGCAGACCTTCCTGCTGCGGTGGCAGGTAGCCGTGATTGGTGAACCAGTTTTCGAGGATCGCGATGATCGCCTGATCCCGTGTCTGCATTCCCGGGTGATCCGCAATGAACGACTTGAGCGCCGTTTCGATCTTGTCGGTGTAAAGAGCGTTCATGCTCGCCTCCGTCTGGCTATGTGCAATGTCCCGTCCAGCAGATCACAGTGCTACAGCCCCCTTCGCGCGTCCAGATGGAACGGCCGGGGATATTCCGGGCGCGAAGGGTACTGCCGCCGACGATGGGTCAGGCCTGTTTGACGATGCGGATCAGCACCAGAAGGATGACGGCACCGATCGTCGCGTGCAGGATCGCTGAAAGGATGCCGGTGCCGAGGCTGATGCCGATCGCCGGAAAGAGGAAGCCGGCGATGAAGGCGCCGATGATGCCGACGACCATATTGCCGATGAGGCCGAAACCGCCGCCCTTGACAATGAGGCCGGCGAGCCAGCCGGCGACCGCGCCGACGATCAGGAAGACGAGAATGCTTTCAATGCCCATGAACGGGTCCCTTTCCGTTGAATCTCGAAGGGAAAGATAGATCAGGAATTGAAATCAGATAGGGGGCAATTTCATCGCGCAGCGATTTTTTGAGCTGTCGAGGGTGGGATGCGGCGCAGGGCCTCAAATGGCAGCCCGGCGCCGCTCGTTTCAGGGTCAGACGATACCGCCCCCGCCGCCGGCAACGGCCGGGCGCTCAGCCGCGACTTTCGCGCGGTAACCGCTCTTGCGATAGGCCGCGACAGGTGCGATTGCACCGCCGCTTTCGAGCCGCGCCATTGCGAGAATAGGCTCGACGTCGGTGCGGAAGGCTACCTTCAGCGTCTCGCTGGCCATCAGCGCGTCGTTGTCGTCCTGGTAGCCCGCGAGCGCCTGGCGGTCGACAATCAGCGCTTGGGAATAGGCGCGGCAGACCTCGGTGGCGCTCGTCATCAGGCTTTCGATCGGGTCGGTGACGTTGTGGCTCTGGTCGAGCATGTGCGCCGGCTGGAACCCCTTGGCCTTGCGGGTCTCCGCATCGACGAGTTCGTTGAAGACGAGGAACAGCCGGTAGGGATCGATCGAACCGGTGTCGAGATCGTCGTCACCATACTTCGAATCGTTGAAGTGGAAGCCGCCGAGCTTGCCGAACTGGATGAGGCGGGCGACGATCATCTCGATGTTGACGTTCGGCGCATGGTGGCCAAGGTCGACGAGGCAGAAGGCCTTGGGGCCGAGCTCCTGGGCGATCAGGTAGTTGCTGCCCCAGTCCTGGACGACGGTCGAATAGAAGGCCGGCTCGAACATCTTGTGTTCGGTGTAAACGCGCCAGTCATCCGGCAGCGCCGCGTAGACCGATTTCATCGCGTCGAGATAACGCTCGAAAGCGCGGGTGAAGTTGCTCTGGCCGGGGAAGTTGGAGCCGTCGCCGACCCAGACCGTCAGCGCCTTGGACCCGAGCTGCCGGCCGATCTCGATGCATTCGAGATTGTGCTCCACCGCTTGGGCGCGCGTGGCGGCGTCGGCATGCGACAGCGAGCCGAACTTGTAGGAATGTTCCTGGCCCGGCGCGTCGGAGAAGGTGTTGGAGTTCATCGCATCGAAACCGAGGCCGAGCGACGTGCCCTTCTCCTTTAGTTCGGAAATGTCGCGCACCTTGTCCCAGGGGATATGCAGCGAGACTGTCGGCGTCGCCCGGGTCAACTGCTGGATGACCGCGCAATCCTCGAGCTTGTCGAAGATGTTGCGCGGTTCGCCCTTGCCGGGGAAGCGGGCAAAGCGCGTGCCGCCGGTGCCGACACCCCAGGAAGGGACGGCAACACCGTAGGCGGCGACCTTCCGCTTGATCTCGTCGATCGCGATGCCGCGCCGGCTGAGCCTTTCACCGAGGCTCTCATAATCCCGGCGAAGTGCGGTGAGCCGGCTTTCGTTCTCGGCCTCGACGGTCGCCTGGCTGATCATGGTGGTCGTCATGAAACTCTCCTCGATCAGCGGGTGAAGGACTGGGCATTGCCCGCGTCGACATTGATGATGTTGCCGGTCGATTTCGCCGACATGTCGGAGGCGAGGAAATAGATCGCCTCGGCGATATCCTCGGGGAAGACGCTGAGCTTCAGCATCGAGCGCTCGCGATAATGCGCCTCGAGGTCGTCCACATCCATCTTGTAGGCGGCGGCGCGCTGTTCCTTCCACTCGCCAGTCCAGATCTTCGAGCCGCGCAACACCGCGTCGGGGTTCACGACGTTGACGCGGATCTGCGCGCCAGCCCCTTCGAGCGCCAGGCAGCGGGCGAGGTGGATTTCGGCCGCCTTGGCGGTGCAATAGGCAGATGCGCCGGGGGAGGCGGCAAGGCCGTTCTTGGAGGCGACGAAGACGACGTTGCCGCCGGCCTTCTGCTGGCGGAAGATGCGGAAGGCTTCACGCGAGACGAGGAAGTAGCCGGTCGTCAGGATGTCGATGTTCTTGGTCCAGAGCGCCAGCGTCGTGTCTTCGATCGCGGCCGACGAGGCGAGGCCGGCATTGGAGACCAGGATATCGAGGCCGCCGAAGGCGAGCAGAGCGTCGGCAAAACCGCCCTCGACCGCCGCTTCGCTGGTGACGTTCATGCTGACGGAGCGGACGAAATCCTTGCCGTAGCGCTTGGACAGTTCGCCTTCGGCCGCCGCAAGCGCGGTCTCATCGATATCGGCGAGCACGACGCAGGCGCCTTCCTGCATCAGCCGGTTGGCCGTCGCCTTGCCGATACCGCCGGCGCCGCCGGTAACGAGCGCGATGCGGCCGGCGAGGCTCTTCGGCTTCGGCATACGCTGCAGCTTTGCTTCCTCCAGCAGCCAGTATTCGATGTCGAAGGCTTCCTGTTCCGGCAGGCCGACATAGGTGGAAACGCCGGAGGCGCCGCGCATGACGTTGATGGCGTTGACGTAGAACTCGCCGGAGATGCGGGAGGTCGCCTTGTCCTTGGCAAAGGTGATCATACCGACGCCGGGCACGAGATAGACGACCGCGTTCGGGTCGCGCATGGCGGGGCTGTCTTCGTGCTTGCAGCGCTCGTAGTAGGCCGCATAGTCGGCGCGATAGGCGGCGATCGCTTCGGGCAGCGCTGCCAGCGTCTTGTCGACATCGGGACTGGCCGGATCGAAATCGACCACCAGCGGTCGGATCTTGGTGCGCAGGAAATGATCGGGGCAGCTGGTGCCAAGAGCGGCCAGCGGCTTCAGATCCTTCGACGTGACGAAATCGAGCACGGCCTGGCTGTCGTCGAAATGGCCGACCTTCTTCTCGTCGGCGCTGATCAGCCCGCGGATGACCGGCATCAGCTTGCGGGCGACGTCGGCGCGGGCGGCTGCGTCGAGCGCCGGCTTCACCGAGCCGCCAAAAGCAGGCTTGGTGTTCTCGGCCTCGAACCAGGCGATCGCCTTGTTGATGATCTCGACCGTCGTCTCGTAGGCTTCTTTCGCCGTGTCGCCCCAGGTGAAGAGGCCATGGCTTTCAAGCACCACACCGCGTGCGCGCGGGTTTTCCAGGCAGAACTTTTCCAGCCACAGGCCGAGCTCGTAGCCCGGGCGCTTCCACGGCAGCCAGCCGATGTCGTCGCCGAAGATCTTTGCCGTCAGCTCGCGGCTGTTCTTGGCCGCGGCAATCGCGATGATTGCGTCGGGATGCATGTGGTCGACATGCTTCTTCGGCACGTAGGCATGCAGCGGCGTGTCGATCGAGGCGGCGCGTGGATTGAGGTTGAAAGTGCAGTGCGGCAGGTAGCCGACCATCTCGTCTTCGAACGCGACACCGCGATAAATCGACTTCAGCGCGTTGAGCTTTTCCATGTAGAGAGTGGCAAAACCGTCGAGCTTGATCGTTCCGACGTCGCCGCCCGAACCCTTGACCCAGAGCACCTCGACCGTGCCGCCCCCAAGCGGATCCTTCTCCATCACCTTGGCCGAGGTGTTACCGCCGCCGTAGTTGGTGATGCGCTTGTCGGAGCCGAGCAGGTTGGAGCGATAGAGCAGGCGCTCGGATTCGCTCATGCCGGCAGCCTTTGCCTCGTCCCAAAGGTTTGCAAGTCGCGCACCCTGCTGCTTGTCGAGCATCTCGAATTTCCTCCCGGTCTGATATCGCGCGGCTTGGCGACCGCGCAGAGATGTGGTTGGCATCAGATCACAGGACTTGAGCGTTAAAGTCAATCAAAAACGATCAAGTTCGCGCATATTGCGCTGCACAATGAAAAAATATGATTGTTTGTGATTGACAATGGTCGATCGTGATGGAAGCATGAACGCCATCGGAGGAACGCATGCACGAGAAAGAAAGACACCGGATCATTCAGTCGGCGGTTCAGGAAAAACCCGTCGTCACCGTCCAGGAGCTGGTCGATCTGACCGACAGTTCCGAGGCGACGATCCGGCGCGATATTGCAGCCCTCCACGTGCAGAAGAAGCTGCGACGGGTGCGCGGCGGCGCCGAGGCGATCAATCCGCCGCAATTCGTCGGCCTTGCCGGTCGTCCGTTCAAGGTCAACGAGGGCCTGCACGCCCGCGAAAAGCAGGCGATCGCCAAGGAGGCGGTGGCGCTCTGCGAGGATGGCGAGCCGATCATCATCAATGGCGGGACCACGACCTTTCAGATGGTGCATTTCCTCAGCAATCGGCGAATGCAGGTTTTCACCAATTCCTTCCCGATCGCCGAGCATCTTTTGAAGCATTCGAAGAACACGGTGATGCTGTCGGGCGGCACGATCTACCGCGAGCAGAACATCATCCTCAGCCCCTTCGACAATGACGTGACGCGCAATTTCTATGCGCGCCGCATGTTCATGGGGGCACAGGGCTTAGGCCCGCTCGGCCTGATGGAGGCGGATCCGCTGTTGATCCAGGCGGAGCAGAAACTGATCGACCAGGCCGACGAACTCGTCGTGCTGGTGGACTCCTCGAAGTTTCACAAGCGGTCGAGCCTCATCCTTTGCGGGCTGAAGCGGATCGCCACTGTCATTACGGATTCGGGCATCGAGGACAGGCATGCCGCGATGCTTGAAAATGCCGGTGTGCGGCTGGTCGTTGCCAGTTCGAGAGCCGGCACAGATGCGGAGAACATGTCCTCGTCCGCCTGAGGGGTGGGCGAGGAGAGGGGAAGGTGACGCTCACGGCCGGAGGGGCCGGGGCATCGCCAATGGAGGAAATCGCGCCGGCGACGCTTGTCGCGTGCCGGTCATTGGGAGGAAATGAGCATGAAGATCCTGAAGTCACTGATGGTCACGGCCGCCGTTTCGCTGGCGCTGATGGCCAATGCCGCGCATGCGGAAAACAAGAAGATCGCGCTCGTGGTCAAGGCGCTCGGCATCGGCTTCTTCGAAGCCGCCAACAAGGGCGCGCAGGAAGCCGCCAAGGAGCTGGGCGACGTCGAGGTGATCTATACCGGCCCGACGACGACGACCGCCGAAGGCCAGATCGAGGTGATCAACTCGTTGATCGCCCAGAAGGTTGACGCCATCGCCGTTTCCGCCAACGACACCGACGCCCTCGTTCCGGCGCTGAAGAAGGCGATGGATCGCGGCATCAAGGTCATCTCCTGGGACTCAGGCGTCGCCAAGGATGGCCGCCTGATGCACCTGAACCCGTCGTCGAGCCCGCTGATCGGCAACATGATCATCAAGCTCGCCGCCGACAACCTGCCTGAGGGCGGCGATGTCGCGGTGCTTTCAGCAACGGCGACCTCGACCAACCAGAACACCTGGATCGCCGAGATGAAGAAGGTCCAGGGCAACTACAAGGGCATCAATGTCGTCGCGACCGTTTATGGTGACGACCTCGCCGACAAGTCCTATCGCGAAACGCAGGGCCTTATTCAGTCCTATCCGAACCTGAAGGCGATCATCGCGCCGACCTCGGTCGGTATCGTTGCCGCCGCCCAGGCCGTCACCGACGCCGGCAAGATCGGACAGATCAACGTCACCGGTCTCGGCCTTCCCTCGGAAATGGCCGGCCACGTGAAGTCGGGCGCCTCCAAGTCTTTCGCGATCTGGAACCCGATCGACCTCGGCTACTCCGCAACGATGGTCGCCTACGACCTGATCAACGGTGCCGAAGCCAAGCCGGGTGCTGAACTGAAGATGGGCCGCATGGGTGCCGTCAAGCTCGACGACAACAACGAAGGCGCGATGGCCGACCCGTTCGTCTACGATGCCAAGAATGTCGAGGAATTCGCCAAGATCTTCTGATCCGGCGAAAGCCCCTCATCCGCCTGCCGGTCCCTTCTCCCCGCTTGCGGGGAGAAGGGACAAGCGGCAACGGTTTGCCCCCCTTCCCGACGAGGAGGGAAGAGAGCGGCATGCCCGAGCCTTCTCACCGCATGCGGGGAGAAGGTTAGGGTGAGGGGCAACCCGCGCGGGCGGATACGAGGGCATACGAGGCCCGAACGACTTCGCGTTATCGAAACGACTGAATGGTGGACTGTCTCTTGCTGCAGGATACGCTCACATCGCGGATGAAGCCCGCCATTGCACTCGAAGGGATCTCGAAGTCCTTTCCCGGGGTGAAGGCGCTCTCTGATGTTTCGCTGGCACTCTATCCGGGGTCGGTGACCGCGCTGATCGGCGAAAACGGCGCCGGGAAATCGACGCTGGTGAAGATCCTGACCGGCATCTACCAACCGGACGAGGGCACGATCTCCGTCGGTGATCAGGAGGTTCATTTCCCGACGGCGCTGGAGGCCGCACGCGCCGGCGTCACCGCGATCCATCAGGAAACCGTGCTCTTCGATGAGCTCTCGGTCGCGGAGAACATTTTCCTCGGCCACGCCCCGCGCAATCGCTTCGGGCTGATCGACTGGAAGAAGCTCAATGCCGATGCGCGTGCCTTGCTTTCGCGCGCCGGTGCCGATCTCGATCCGACCATCCGCCTGCGCGATCTCGGTATCGCCAAGAAACATCTGGTCGCAATCGCCCGCGCGCTGTCGATCGATGCGCAGGTGGTGATCATGGACGAGCCCACGGCCGCCTTGTCGCACAAGGAAATCCACGAACTCTATGCCCTCGTCGAACGGCTGAAGGCAGACGGCAAGGCGATCCTGTTCATCAGCCACAAGTTCGATGAAATCTTCCGCATCGCCGACCGCTACACGGTGTTTCGCGACGGAACGATGGTCGACGAAGGGCTGATCGCCGATGTCAGCCAGGACGAACTGGTGCGCCTCATGGTTGGCCGCGCTGTCGGTTCCGTTTACCCGAAGAAGGACGTGGCGATCGGCGAACCGGTGCTCACGGTCTCCGGTTACCGCCACCCGACCGAGTTCGAGGACATCAACTTCGAGCTTCGCCGCGGCGAGATCCTCGGCTTCTACGGCCTGGTCGGCGCCGGCCGTTCCGAGTTCATGCAGTCGCTGATCGGCGTCACCCGGCCATCGGCCGGTGCTGTCCGGCTCGATGGCGAGGTACTGGTGATCCGCAGCCCGTCCGAAGCGATCCGGGCTGGCATCGTCTATGTGCCCGAAGAGCGCGGCCGCCAGGGTGCGATCATTGGCCTGCCGATCTTTCAGAACGTCACGCTGCCGTCGTTGTCGCGCACCTCGCGCTCGGGCTTCCTGAAGCTTGCCAACGAGTTCGCGCTTGCCCGCGAATATACCACGCGCCTCGACCTGCGCGCCGCCTCGCTCGATCAGGATGTCGGCACGCTTTCGGGCGGCAACCAGCAGAAGGTCGTGATCGCCAAGTGGCTGGCGACGAAGCCGAAGGTGATCATTCTCGACGAGCCGACCAAAGGCATCGACATCGGCTCCAAGGCCGCCGTGCACGCCTTCATGAGCGAGTTGGCGGCACAGGGCCTGAGCGTCATCATGGTCTCCTCGGAAATCCCGGAGATCATGGGCATGTCCGACCGCGTCATCGTGATGCGCGAGGGGCGGATCGCCGGGCGCTTCGAGCGCGCCGAACTGACGGCGGAAAAGCTGGTGCGTGCCGCCGCCGGCATTCAGGAGGCCGCGTGATGGCAAACATCCTCAGGAATCGCGAACTGCTGCTGGTCGGTGCGATCGCCGTGCTGCTGGCGCTGATCACCTGGCGTTTCCCGCCCTTCGTCGCGCCCGCGAACCTCGGGCGCGTCTACAACGACACGTCGATCCTGATCATTCTGGCGCTTGGCCAGATGGCGGTGATCCTGACGCGCTGCATCGATCTTTCGATGGCCGCCAACCTCGCGCTCTCGGGCATGGTGGCGGCGATGCTGAACGCCGCCTTTCCGGGCCTGCCGATCCCGCTGATCATCCTTGCGGCAGTTGCGCTCGGCACTTTGCTCGGCATGATCAACGGCGCGCTCGTCTGGAAGCTCGACATTCCGCCGATCGTCGTAACCCTCGGCACGCTCACAATCTATCGCGGCCTGATCTTTCTCTTGAGCGGCGGCAAGTGGATCAATGCCCACCAGATGAGCGACGCCTTCAAGGCATTGCCGCGCGACGAGCTCTTTGGTTTTCCGGTTCTCTCCTGGCTCTCGCTGGTGATGATCGCGCTCGTTTTCCTGCTGATGAGCCGCACGGCGCTCGGACGCGCCTTTTATGCGGTCGGCGGCAATCCGCACGCGGCGGTCTATACCGGCATCGACGTCGGCCGCACCCGCTTCTCGGCCTATTGCCTATCCGGCGCGCTTGCCGGGCTCTCGGGTTATCTTTGGGTGTCGCGTTATGCCGTCGCCTATGTCGACATCGCCGCCGGCTTCGAACTCGACATCATCGCGGCCTGCGTCATCGGCGGCATATCGATCGCCGGCGGCATCGGCACGGTAGCAGGCGCGGTGCTCGGTGCGCTGTTCCTTGGCGTGATCAAGAACGCCTTGCCGGTCATCAATATCTCGCCCTTCGCCCAATTGGCGATTTCGGGCTTGGTCATCATTGTCGCTGTTGCCGTCAACGCCCGCGCCGAGCGGCGTAAGGGCCGCGTCATCTTGAGAAAGGCGGAGGCTGTCTGATGGCCGAGACCCACCTTACCCCACGACATATCCCCGATCGGCTGGAAGGCCGCGGCGCGCGCCTGCTGAAGAGCTGGGAAAGCCTGCTGCTTGTCGTCGCCTGCCTCATCTTTCTCGGCAACTCGCTGGCCTCGCCCTACTTCCTCGACCCGTGGAACCTCTCGGACGCGACCTTCAACTTCACCGAAAAGGCGATGATTGCCTTCGCCATGGCGCTGGTGATCATTTCCGGCGAGATCGATCTGTCGGTGGCCTCGATCATCGCGCTCGCCTCGACGGCGATGGGCTATGCCGTGCAACTTGGCTTCGACACGCCGGCGCTGGTGGTGATCGGTCTCTCTGTCGGGCTTCTTTGCGGTGCGATCAACGGCCTCTTGATCACCGGTCTCGGGTTGCCCTCGATCGTGGTGACCATCGGCACCATGAGCCTCTTCCGCGGTCTCTCCTTCATCATCCTCGGCGACCAGGCTTTCACCGGTTATCCCGACAGCTTCTCGTGGTTCGGCCAAGGCTATGTCTGGTGGGTGTTCTCCTTCGAGTTCACGCTCTTCGTTTCCCTCGCGGTCGTCTACGGCGTCGTCTTGCACAAGACCAATTTCGGCCGCGCGGTCTATGCCATCGGCAACAATCAGACGGCGGCGCTCTTCTCCGGCATCCGCGTTGCGCGCATCAAATTCATCCTCTTCCTCCTGACCGGGTTGATGGCCGGGCTTGCCTCGATCTGCCTGACCTCGCGCCTCGGCTCGACGCGCCCGTCGATCGCGCTCGGCTGGGAGCTGGAGGTGGTAACGATGGTGGTACTCGGCGGCGTCAACATTCTCGGTGGCTCCGGCACCATTCCGGGCGTCGTGCTGGCCGCCCTGATCATGGGCATGGTGACCTTCGGTTTCGGCCTGCTCAACGTGCCGGGCATCGTCATGTCGATCTTCATCGGCCTGCTGCTGATCTCGGTGATCGCGCTCCCCATTCTCTGGCGGCGCGCCCGTCAGCGTCTCGCACATTGAGGATCCGATGGAAAAATACGCGTTCCGCATGCGCCTGAACCCAGGCATGGCCGCCGAATACAGGGCACGGCACGATGCCATCTGGCCGGAACTGGCCACCCTGCTGAAGGAGGCCGGCGTCTCCGACTACTCCATCCATCTGGACGAGGAGACCAGTCTGCTTTTCGGTGTGCTCTGGCGGACCGACGATCACCGCATGGCCGACCTGCCGTCCCATCCCATCATGCAGAAATGGTGGGCCTATATGGCCGATATCATGGAAACCCATGGCGATAACGAACCGGTGGCGGTGCCGCTGACGACCGTTTTCCATTTGGACTGATAAGATGCGGGTTGTTGGCGTTATCGATATCGGCAAGACCAATGCCAAGGTCGCAGCCGTTGATCTCGACCGTTTCGAGGAGATCGCCGTCCGCAAGACGGCGAATGCGGTGCTGACTGATGGTCCTTTTCCGCATTTCGATGTCGAGCGTCTCTGGGCCTTCCTGCTCGAAAGCCTCGCGTCACTCCATGCCGAACACGTCTTCGAGGCGATCTCGATCACCACCCACGGCGCGACCGCCGTCGTGCTCGACGCATCAGGCAACCTGGCGCTTCCGGTGTTGGACTATGAGCACGCCGGTCCCGACAGCCTCGCCGCCGAGTATGATAATGTCAGGCCGCCCTTTTCCGAGACCGGCTCCGCGCGCCTGCCGATGGGCCTCAATGTCGGCGCCCAGCTCTATTGGCAGCAGAAGACCTTTCCCGACGACTTCGCCAGGGTCGCCTCGGTCCTCACCTATGCGCAATATTGGACCTATCGACTGACCGGTACGCTCTGTAACGAGCTGACCTCGCTCGGCTGCCACACGGATCTCTGGAACCCACGGGCAGGGACATTCTCGTCTCTTGTCGAAAGCCAGGGCTGGACGCCCCTCTTCGCACCGGTGTTGAAGGCGAGCGATATCGCCGGAACGCTACTGCCAGAGCTTTGTTCGGCAACGGGCATTGCATCAGGGACCCCCGTCTATTGCGGCATTCACGATTCCAACGCCTCGCTGCTGCCGCATCTCCTGACACGTACCTCGCCCTTCTCGGTGGTCTCAACCGGCACCTGGGTGGTGATGCTTGCGGTCGGTGCCGAGGCGAAGGTGCTCGATGAACACCGCGACACGCTGATCAACGTCAACGCGCTTGGCGATCCCGTACCCTCCGCCCGCTTCATGGGCGGCCGCGCCTTCCAGCTTCTGTTGGGGGAGGGGGCGCCCCCTGTGTCGCCGCAAACGGAAGAGGCGGTGGCCGGGGCCGGCCACATGCTGCTGCCGTCCATTCCCGAGGGATCCGGTCCCTTTCCGGCCGCAAAAGCGATCTGGACGACGGACGAACGGGAGCTTGGCCCCGCCGAACGCTTTGTCGTCGTCTCGTTCCATCTGGCGCTGATGACAGCCACCTGTCTCGACCTGATCGGCGCGCGCGGCGATATCGTCGTCGAAGGGCCCTTTGCTTCCAACAGGACCTATCTGCGCATGCTCGCCGCAGCGACGGGCCGGCCGGTCTTTGCCGATCCCCACAATATCACGGGTACGAGCCTCGGTGCTGCGTGTCTGGTTAAGGGATCCGCGGTCAGGACCGGGGTCGAGCCGCTTGCGGGCGAGATCGCGGAGAGCCTCGCCGCCTATGCGCAGGCATGGCAAAAGGCGACGCAGGACCATGTGTGCAAAGAAAAGCGGCCGTAGAACATCCGTCCCCGGCCGCAGAGATGCCTGGTTGTGTCAGTAAGAGACGGGCTAAAGCCCGATCAAAACACAGAGCTGCGCTTTGCCGACCGGTTGTGCTCGATGTTGAGCACGATCGATACTGCCATCATTGTCAGGATTGCTGTGAGTGCGGCGCCAATGCCAAGAACAATCATTGTTCGTTTCCTGTAAGCGCATCGTCATGATGTCGCTTTGCGTGATGCGAAGGTTTCTTCGCGCATGCAGCGCCCACTTCACTTTCGCTTCGATACGCGAGCGCAAGTCGAAGTACAATTCTAAACTCTTGTGATTGAGAACCTGTTGGTTTCAGGCGTGTTTATTACAGTTTTGTTGCAGCGCAAAAATGGCGCGTGAAAACACCCTGTGAATTTTAGTGATTCCGATTAGAGGCGAGGGACCGTTAACCTTCAAGCAAGGAATTAACCATAAACATGGTCCCACACGTCGGAATGGGATAATTCACAAGTCTCCTCAAGGCATGATGCCGCCCCGCCGTACCGGTTCCGGTCCGGTATCCATTCTTCACCGAATTTACTTGCGGGATGAACGACAGCAGACGCTTTTCGGCGGAGGCTGATCTCATCGATGTGGCGTGCACGTCCGGTGGACCGTGGCTCTCCCTGATGCTCCCCAGGCAAGTTCCGAACGTGCAGCACCGGGGATCAGCGTTGAGGCAGGAAGCATCGTCAGAACAGGCAAAAAAGGGCCAGGCAGGCAGCCTGCTGGAGCGCCTGCGCTTTGCCGGGCTCGACGACGAGAGCTGCAACCGCGTCCGCGATCACAGGCAAAAGCTTTCTCCCCGGATTGATCAGGCGCTTCGCGACCTCTTCCAGCGCCTCCAGACCTATCCCGACGCCGCCCGCCATTTCGACAGCGACCGCCAGATCGACCGCCTTCAGGATCTTCAGTCGTCGCACTGGAACGTGCTGACCGACGCACGCTTTGACGGGCTTTATGCCGAGCGCATCAAGGTGCTCGCAGACACCGCAAGCCGCATGGGCCTCGACCCGCGCTGGCAGATGGCAAGCCATGCCGTCGTGCTCGAACATCTCATCGTCGGACTGATCGAAGACGCCTGGCCGCGATCCTTCCTGCCGATGGGCAAGGCGCGCCGCCGCGAACTTTGCGACCTCGTCGCCGCTCTGGTGCGCACGACCTTCGTCGACAGCGAGATCGGCGTTTCGCTCCGCTTCAACGCCCTCCGCCAACAGCACCAGCGGCAGCTCGCCGAGCAGCGCAGCGCCGACGAGCTGGAGGTCAAGGCGCTCTTCGGCGACTTTGCCGAAGGCGTGAGCCAGGGTGATCTCGGCGCGCGGTTGCCGGAAACGGCGGTCGAAGCCTATCAGCCGATCGTGGCGAGCCTGAACGCGGCACTCGAACAGATCCAGCAAAGTCTTCAGGCCTCCGATCAGCGCAGCCAGGCTGCCGGGGTACTGGTCGACCGCATGCGCGACGGCGCGACAGCCTTCACGGACAAGGCGAGCGCTGAAGCCGACGCGCTTTCCGGGCAGCTTGCCGTGCTCTCCGACATGGCCGGACGCATGGCGACCGGTTCGGGCCGGATCAGCGCCACGGAAACGAAGGCCAACGAGACCCGCATTGCCGTCGAGCGCAGCGGCGAGATAGCCGGCCAGGCGATTTCCGCCATGGCCGACATCGAGGCGTCGGCCGAAAAGATCGGCCAGATCATCGGCGTCATCGACGAGATCGCCTTCCAGACCAATCTTTTGGCGCTCAACGCCGGCATCGAAGCGGCGCGCGCCGGCGACAGCGGTCGCGGTTTTGCCGTCGTCGCCCAGGAAGTGCGTGCGCTGGCACAGCGCTCCGGCGAAGCGGCGCGCGAAATCAAGCAGCTCGTTTCCGGCACCAAGGCGCAGGTCGAGACCGGCGTCGAGATTGTCGGCCGCACCCAGGACGCGATCAGCAGCATCGTCGAGCAGGTCACGTCGATCAATTCCGCCGTCTCCGGCATCGCCCGCGAGGCGGAGCAGCAGGTCGGCGACCTCCGCGGCGTCGCGACCGAGATCGGCACGATCTCCAGGGGTGTCGAGGCAAGTGCCGCGCTGGCCGGCGAAACCGTCCGTTCGTCGGACGATCTTCATACGGTCATCGTCGAGCTCGGCGAGACCATCCGCCAGTTCCGCCTGGAGCGTCGCCATCCGGCCGCATCGGCGCGCGCCGGCCGCGAGCCCTTCCGTCACACATCCGCCGTCGTTGCCGAAGAGCCGGCCGCACCGTTGTTTGACGACGGGCTGCAGCGGCAGCTCGCCGGTTGGCAGCGCTGATATCAAGGGCAGTAGAGAGTTAGCAGTCGAGGAAGACAGGAATGGCCAGCAAGAAGACCGCCCAGAAGACGCTTAGCCTCGCTCCGGTTCTGGACCTGAATGAGGCAACGGCACTGCACGAGAAGCTGCTCGCGCTCAAGGGCAGCGATATCGTGATCGACGCTTCCGCGGTCGAGCGGGTCGGGACGCTTTGTGTCCAGGTGCTGATGGCCGGCGCCAAGACCTGGGAAGAGGAACATTTGTCTTTCACCTTCAGCAAGGTGTCGGACGCTTTCGAGAAAACGACACAGCTCATCGGGGTCGAGATCGACCACCTGATGGCAAAGGAGATTTGAGAAAATGAAGAAGCGAGTTCTGACGGTCGATGACTCCCGGACGATCCGAAACATGCTGCTGGTCACGCTGAACAATGCCGGTTTCGAAACGATTCAGGCCGAGGACGGCGTCGAGGGTCTTGAGGTCCTGGAAGAAGCCAATCCGGACGTGATCGTCACCGACATCAACATGCCGCGTCTCGACGGCTTCGGCTTCATCGAAGGCGTGCGCAAGAACGATCGCTACCGCGCCATTCCGATCCTGGTACTGACCACCGAAAGCGACGCGGAGAAGAAGAACCGCGCGCGTCAGGCGGGTGCAACCGGCTGGATCGTCAAGCCGTTCGACCCGACCAAACTCATCGATGCAATCGAGCGCGTAACGGCCTGAAGTCCGGGGATAGCCTCCAATGGATATGAACGAAATCAAAGAGATCTTCTTCCAGGAATGCGAGGAACAACTCGCCGAACTGGAATCGGGTCTGCTGAAGCTCAATGACGGCGACCGCGACCCGGAAACGGTCAATGCCGTTTTCCGTGCGGTGCACTCCATCAAGGGTGGCGCCGGCGCCTTCGGGCTGGACGACCTCGTCTCCTTCGCGCACGTGTTCGAGACGACCCTTGATTGCGTTCGTTCCAATAGGCTCGATCCCGGACCGGAAGTTCTGAAGGTGATGCTGAAGTCGGCCGACGTACTCGCCGACCTCACCAACGCTGCGCGCGATGGCGGCAGCGTCGACGAGGCGCGCAGCCGCCAGCTGATCAAGGAACTCGAGGCGCTCGCAAACGGCGAAGTTCCACAGGCGTCGGCAGCGCCGGCCGAACCGGTTGCCAAGCCCGTCGCTGCCGTGGCTCCGCCGCCGGTCAACGACGAAGGCTTCCAGCCGGTCGCCTTCTCCTTCGATGACTTCGACGCGGCGGAAGAGCCGCCGCTGATGGAAATGCCCACCTATGAGATCGTCTTCAAGCCGAAGTCCGATCTCTACGCCAAGGGCAACGAGGCAACGCTGCTTCTGCGCGACCTGTCGCGCCTTGGCGAGATGAGCATCCATTGCGACATGGGCGCACTGCCGACGCTCGATCGGCTGAGCCCGGAGAGCGCCTATTTCTTCTGGAAGATCTCGCTCAAGACCGACAAGGGCGAGGACGCGATCCGCACGGTTTTCGAATTCGCCGAGTGGGATTGCGACCTGGAAATTTCGCTGGTCGAAGACGAGGCGACGCAGTCGGGCGAAGAGCTGCCGATGCAGCCCGTTCCCTTCGACCTGTCGATCCTTGACGACGAACCGGCGGTATCGGTCGGTGTCGTCGAGGAAGAAGAACAGCTTGCCTCCCAGCAGCAGGATCGCGACGCCGCGGTTTCAGCCGCCGGCACGGCCAGCAACGTGCTGCAGATGGCGCAGTCCGCCGCCCGCGCACCGGCTGAGAAGGCAGCTCCCGCGGCCAGCGCCGCCGCCCAGAGCGCTGCCGCCCAGCAGGCCGCCGCGTCGGCTGCAACGCCGACCATTCGCGTCGATCTCGATCGCGTCGACCGCCTGATCAACCTTGTCGGCGAACTCGTGATCAACCAGGCGATGCTCTCGCAGAGCGTCGTCGAGAACGACACCAACGGCACGTCCTCGATCAACATGGGCCTCGAAGAGCTGCAGCAGCTCACCCGCGAGATCCAGGATTCGGTGATGGCGATCCGCGCCCAGCCGGTGAAGCCTGTCTTCCAGCGTATGTCGCGTATCGTTCGCGAAATCGCCGACATGACCGGCAAGTCGGTCCGCCTGATCACCGAAGGCGAGAACACCGAAGTCGACAAGACGGTCATCGACAAGCTCGCCGAGCCGCTGACCCACATGATCCGCAACGCGGTCGACCACGGCCTCGAAACGCCGGAGAAGCGCCTTGCCGCCGGCAAGAGCGCCGAAGGCACGGTGCGCCTGACGGCAAAGCACCGTTCCGGCCGCATCGTCATCGAGCTTGCCGACGACGGTGCCGGCATCAACCGTGAGAAGGTGCGCCAGAAGGCGATCGACAACGACCTGATCGCCGCCGACGCCAACCTCTCGGACGAAGAGATCGACAACCTGATCTTCCACGCCGGCTTCTCGACGGCCGACAAGATCTCCGACATCTCCGGCCGCGGCGTCGGCATGGACGTGGTCAAGCGCTCGATCCAGGCGCTCGGCGGTCGCATCAACATCTCCTCGAAGCCGGGCCACGGCTCGGTCTTCACCATGAGCCTGCCGCTGACGCTCGCCGTTCTCGACGGCATGGTGGTCACCGTCGCCAACCAGACACTCGTCGTGCCGCTGACCGCGATCGTCGAAACACTGCAGCCGGAAGCCGCAGCGATCCACTCCTTCGGCTCCAACCAGCGGCTGATCTCGATCCGCAACTCCTTCTGCCCGCTGGTCGATGTCGGTCGCATCCTCAACTTCCGCGCCATCCAGGCAAACCCGGTCGAGGGCGTCGCCCTGCTCGTCGAATCGGAAGGCGGCGGCCAGCGCGCCCTGATGGTCGATGCGATCCAGGGCCAGCGCCAGGTGGTGATCAAGAGCCTCGAGGCCAACTACACCCACGTGCCGGGCATCGCCGCGGCGACCATTCTCGGCGACGGCCGCGTGGCGCTCATCCTCGATGTCGACGCGATCGTCGCCGCCTCGCGCGGGCATTCGCTGAAACCTGAAATGTCACTGGCTGCAGTCGGATAATGACAATGACCTATGCCGCAAAAAATCTGACCACGGACGGACGGGAGCTGATCGCTTTCCGCGTCGGCGATCAGGAATTCTGCGTAAACATCATGCAGGTGCGCGAGATCCGTGGCTGGACGCCTGCGACATCCATGCCGCATGCGCCATCCTATGTGCTCGGTGTCATCAACCTTCGCGGTGCGGTGCTGCCGATCGTCGATCTCTCGGCCCGGCTCGGCATGACGCCGGCCGACCCGACCGTGCGTCACGTCATCATCGTTGCGCAGGTCAAGAGCCAGGTCGTCGGCCTGCTTGTGGATGCCGTCTCCGACATCCTGACGATCACCGACGACAAGATCCAGCCGACGCCGGATGTCATCTCGTCGGAGTTCGAAAAGAGCTTTGCCCGCGGTGTGCTTGCGATCGAAGGCCGGATGATCTGTCTCATTGAACTCGAAGCGATCTTCCCGCAGGAAGAAAGGGAAGCCGCATGAGAAGTCAGCTCATCGCTGAACAGAAACTGTCGCCGGACGAGTGCCTGGCGAGCGGCGAGTATCCGTTGACCCGTCGCGATCTTACCGAGATCGCCGCGATGATCTATGCGGATGCCGGCATCTATCTCAACGAGACCAAGGCGTCGCTTGTCTATTCGCGGCTGTCGAAGCATATCCGCAATCTCGGGCTCAAGGGCTTCCGCGAATATTGCCAGCTGGTCGCTTCGCCCGCCGGTGCGGCTGCGCGGCGCGACATGCTTTCGCATCTGACCACCAACTTCACGCGGTTCTTCCGCGAGAACCATCACTTCGAGCACCTGAAGACCGACGTGCTGCCGGAGCTCATCGCGCGCGCTAAGGCCGGCGGACGGGTGCGCATCTGGTCGGCCGCCTGCTCGGACGGCCAGGAGCCCTATTCGATCGCACTGACTGTCCTGTCGCTGCTGCCGAATGCGGCCGACTACGACTTCCGGATCCTGGCAACCGACATCGACCCGAAGATCCTGGCGCTCGCCCGCGCCGGTGCCTACGACGCAACTGCGCTCGAAACCGTCAATCCGGCCATGCGCAAGCAATATTTCTCCGAGGTCAACAGCGGCGGCCGCTTCAAGTGGCAGGTCGACGATCGGGTCAAGCGGCTGATCACCTTCAACGAACTGAACCTGATGGCGCAATGGCCGTTCAAGGGGCCGTTCGACGTTATCTTCTGCCGCAACGTCGTCATCTATTTCGACGAGCCGACGCAGATGAAGATCTGGTCGCGCTTCGCCGGCATGCTGAACACCGACGGTCACCTTTATATCGGCCATTCCGAACGGGTGTCCGGTGACGCGAAGGCGCACTTCGACAACATCGGCATCACCACCTACCGCCACACCGGCAAATTTCATGGAGGACGGGCATGACCACTCCCGCTCGCGTTCTCGTCGTTGACGACTCCGCCACAATGCGTGGCCTGATTACAGCCGTGCTCAACGCGGATCCAGACGTGACCGTCGTCGGCCAGGCGGCCGACGCCATGGAAGCGCGCCAGGCGATCAAGCAACTCGATCCCGACGTCGTCACCCTCGACATCGAAATGCCGAACATGAACGGCCTCGAATTCCTCGACAAGATCATGCGGCTGCGGCCGATGCCGGTCATCATGGTCTCGACGCTTACCCACAAGGGCGCTGAAGCCACGATCGCAGCACTCGAGATCGGCGCCTTCGATTGTGTCGGCAAGCCGCATCCGGGCGATCCCCATCCCTTTGCCGGTCTCGTCGACAAGGTAAAGGCGGCCGCCCGCTCGCAGCGCAAGTTCATCATCACCGGCAATAAGGTCGCGGCGCCGGCTCCGGCCAATGCGAATACGGCGTCCGAGTACCGGGCCGGCCGCAAGATCATCGCCATCGGCGCCTCGACAGGCGGCGTTGAAGCCCTGATCACGGTGCTGCAGAAGTTCCCGGCCAATTGCCCGCCGACGGTCATCACGCAGCACATGCCGCATACCTTCACCAAGAGCTTCGCCGAGCGGCTGAACCGTCTCTGCGCGCCGGCGGTGCAGGAGGCGACGGACGGCGCGCGGCTCGAAATCGGCAAGGTCTACCTGGCGCCCGGTGGCGAGCGCCATCTGCAGGTCGCCAACCCGACGGCACCCTGCTGCCGGCTGGTGGACCGCGACCCGGTCAACGGACATCGGCCTTCGGTCGACGTGCTGTTCGATTCAGTCGCCGAGCTTGCCGGACGCAATGCGATCGGTGTCATTCTGACCGGCATGGGGCGCGACGGCGCCTCCGGTCTCCTGAAAATGCGGCATGCCGGAGCAAAGACCTTCGGCCAGAACGAAAAGACATGTGTCGTCTACGGCATGCCGAGAGTCGCCTATGAATTGGGCGCCGTTGAAACCCAGCTCCCCCTCGGATCCATCGGGGAGGAGGTCCTGAAAGCAGCGGCGCTCCGCAAGGAAGGAAGCGAATAATGTCCATCGCCGAAAAAATCAAAGTTCTGATCGTCGACGATCAGGTGACGAGCCGCCTGCTCCTGGGTGACGCCCTGCAGCAGCTCGGCTTCAAGCAGATCACCGCCGCCGGTGACGGGGAGCAGGGCATGAAGATCATGGCTCAGAACCCGCACCACCTCGTGATCTCCGACTTCAACATGCCGAAGATGGACGGGCTCGGCCTGCTGCAGGCTGTCCGCTCCAACCCGGCGACCAAGAAGGCGGCCTTCATCATCCTGACGGCCCAGGGCGACCGTGCCCTGGTTCAGAAGGCAGCGGCCCTCGGTGCCAACAACGTTCTGGCCAAGCCCTTCACCATCGAAAAGATGAAGGCTGCGATCGAAGCCGTATTCGGGGCGCTCAAATGAACATGGAAGCCGCCGGCAAGCGCGTGCATGTCATCCAGGGTGAGTACAAGGTCTTCAACGATCCGAACATCGTGCTGTCGACCATTCTCGGTTCCTGTGTGGCAGCCTGCATGCGCGATCCTGTGGCCGGCGTCGGCGGCATGAATCACTTCCTGCTGCCAGGTTCCGCGACGTCGCCCATGTCCGGCGGCGACGCGACCCGCTACGGGGTCCACCTCATGGAATTGCTCATCAACGGTCTCCTGAAACAGGGCGCCCGGCGAGATCGTCTCGAAGCCAAGATCTTCGGCGGCGCCAAGACGATCGCGCGGTTTTCCAATGTCGGCGAACAGAACGCCGCCTTCGCGCGCCAGTTCCTGCTCGACGAGGGCATCCGCATCGTCGGCGAGAGCACCGGCGGCGAGCACGGCCGCAAGCTCGAATACTGGCCGTCGTCTGGCCGCGCCCGGCAATACGCCCTGACCGGCGTCGAGACGCAGCGCACGGTGCAACTGGAGGAACGCCCGATCGTCGCGCCGAAGCCGGCCGAAAGCTCCATCGAATTCTTCTGATGCTGCGAGGCAGACGCCTCGCAGGCCTGAAATACGACTTCTACCGCAGCCCCGAGCCACGTGAGACATACACATGCAGACCGACTACCTGGGCCACATGCCGCACGTGGAAGAAGCGCTCCCCGAAGTGCTGATGCGCATCGTCACCGAATTGCATGACGTCGCCTATCTGATCGAGCGGATCGAGCCGCAACTGGCCGGTGACCACGGCGCCGATGCGCTTGCCAATCCCGACAAGATGATGGTGCTGCAGGGCATCGACCTTGCCGTGCAGAAGACCCGCGGGCTGGCCGAATTCATCGACACGATTACCGCATCGATCCCGGACGCCTGGATGGTCGACGTCACCACGGCCGTCAATCTGGTAAAGCTTGCCGATATGAAAAAGGCACTTGGCAACGGCATGTTGCGCCACGGCCACTCCCAACCGCTGACGAAGGCGGCCGGTGATTTCGAAGCGTTCTGACGCTCCCAGAGAGCCTCGCAGGACGCGGGTTCAAGAAACATCAATTTAAAATCAATGGCTTGCTGTACCGAATTCTGACGCGGCCGCGACTTTGTGCGCAGGTTTGGTTTTGTCCGACGGTCCGTTTCGCCCCAGTGGATAAGTTTTGCGGCGGCGCCTCCGTCGCTTCGGTCGGGCGCATCAAGCCAAGTTCGCGCAAGTTTCGTTTCCTACGGTCCGGATCGGGACTGGTGGATTCGCGCGCATTGGAAGTCGATACTCGGCATGTCGATACCCAGAAAACCCGAATGTTGGAACTGCGCAGGGCGCTCGGCCGATGATCGGCCCGTTGACCTTGCGATACTGGGTGCGGAAACAGAATGAGTCTGTTGGATCAACTCTCGACGTTCACGAAGAACCTGAGCAGTCTCGGGCAAGGCAAGCTGATCGCGTTGGCGGCGGCTGGCATTGTCGCGGTCGGCATGGTGCTCGGGGCCGGAATTTACGTCAACAGACCCTCGTTCGAGACGCTCTATGTCGGGCTCGAACGCAGCGATGTCACCCAGATCAGCATCGCGCTGGCCGAGGCCAACATCGACTTCAATGTCGGGGCTGACGGCGCCAGTCTGCAGGTTCCCGTTGGCATGACCAGCAAGGCGCGCCTGCTGCTCGCCGAGCGTGGCCTGCCGAGCAGCGCCAATGCCGGTTATGAACTCTTCGACAATGTCGGCTCGCTCGGCCTCACCTCCTTCATGCAGGAAGTGACCCGCGTGCGTGCCCTCGAAGGCGAAATCGGCCGCACCATCCAGCAGATTTCCGGTATCGCCGCCGCCCGCGTCCACATCGTGATGCCGGAGCGCGGCAGCTTCCGCAAGGCAGACCAGAACCCCACCGCCTCGGTCATGATTCGCGCCAGCGCCACGGTCGGCCGCAGCGCCGCCGCTTCGATCCGTCATCTCGTCGCCTCGTCCGTACCGGGGCTCGACGTCGATGACGTGACCGTGCTCGATTCGACCGGGCAGCTTCTCGCATCGGGCGACGATCCGGCCAACAGCGCCCTCAACCAGTCGCTCGGCGTCGTCCAGAACGTCCAGACCGAGCTTGAGAAGAAAATCGACAACGCGCTCGCTCCGTTCCTCGGCATGGACAACTTCCGTTCGAGCGTCACGGCACGTCTGAACACCGACACGCAGCAGATCCAGGAAACGGTGTTCGATCCGGAATCGCGGGTCGAACGCTCTACCCGCGTGACCAAGGAAGAGCAGAAGTCCAGCCAGCAGCAACCGGACAATGCAGCGACGGTGCAGCAGAACATTCCTCAGGCCGCCCCGAAGGGCGGTGCCGGCCCGCAGTCGAGCGACCAGGCCGAGAAGAAGGAAGAGCAGACCAACTACGAGATCAACAGCAAGACGATCGCCACCGTCAAGAACAGCTATACGGTCGAGCGGCTCTCCGTTGCCGTCGTCGTCAACCGCGGCCGCCTGGCAGCGATGGTCGGCGAACCGGCCGATCAGGCCAAGATCGACGCCTATCTCGCTGACATGCAGAAGATCGTCGCTTCGGCTGCCGGCCTCGATACCAACCGCGGCGACGTCGTGACCCTGACCGCCATGGACTTCGTCGAGACGCAGCTGCTCGACCAGGCGGTTGCCGGTCCGGGTGTGATGGAGACGCTCACTCGCAATCTCGGCGGTATCATCAACGCGCTGGCCTTCATCGTCGTCGCCTTCCTGGTGGTCTGGATGGGCATGCGGCCGCTGGCACGCCAGCTCGGTCTCGGTGGCGGTGCCGGTCAGATCCAGGGCGAAGCAGCCGGCCTCGAACTGCCCGACTTCTCTCCGGCCAATGCCGGTGCCGGTGGCGCGCTCATGGACGGCTTCGGCTCGGACTTCGGCTTCGACAGCACCGACGACCTGCTCAGCATGGGCGACGACAGCGGCGGCTTCAACCGCCGCGTCAAGGAAGGGCCGGAGCGGCGCCTGGCCCGCATGGTCGAGATCAGCGAAGAGCGCGCGGCGAAGATCCTGCGCAAGTGGGCACTCGACAAGGCGGCCTGACACTCAGAAAACAGCTTTGGAATTTCTTGCAAATCCCGCCCTCGTGGCGGGATTTTTCTTGTCCCCGCTGCCTGTGATCGCGCTTGCGGTGGATTTCGATGTTCGGAGCAAATATTGCGGGAGTCCGGCCGCCGGTTTTCATCTGGCTTCAAAATTGCTTCAAGTTTCGAAGGGAGCTCGCGTGAGTCCCGGTGGAATCCCGGATGGTAATATTTTAACGATATCTTAATTTATAGATTCCGCGCGCCCGCATGACGTGCATTGTGCTGTGTCATCTACTATGACGGATTCGAGCAATACAGAGTTCAATCGAAATATATCTTTGTTATAGCCGAAATTAATTCTATGGCTTTCACAATTTATATATCGGTAAAATGAGCGATGTCTGAAAATAGGCTGGTGCATTTGAGCAACAGCTATGAAAACAAAGTATAATATCGCGCGAATTCGAAATTCTCTGTACGCTAAGAACCGTCCTTTTTTGGGATGAAATTCCGGTATTTTCCACTTGCAACGCTGCATCTGATCCCGCCTGAGGCACGGAAATTGCGGATTTTCAGGAGAAAAATCTCTGCTTTTCAATGTGTTGCGATGCCGCGCCGGTTCTGGCAGTGGCGCAGGGGCGTTGGCAGGGCTGACTGATCGCGAATCGCGACATGCCAGCGGCACGAAGTAAATAGCCAGAAGAGGGCGATGTTTTTTTTCTCGCGTCGATGTACATTTTTAGCAGTTGATTCGTGTCCTGATCTGCGACTGGTGGTGATATTCGGCTTCGGCCGGCTGTTGGCGGCGGCAGCGCAAATGCAGTTCCGGGATGTGGATCCGGCACAGGGGCTGAACTCATGGACATTTCGCAAGCAGACATTGCTGTCTGGCCTTTGCCGACGGCACCGACACGCGCACGCGGCGGCGGGTTTTCGCGCGAGCAGCTTTTGCGACGACTGGGCGAAGTCGCCGGGCGCGGTGCTCTCGGAAGCGGCCTTTCGGCGCTGACGGAATATGTCGGCGCAAGCCATTATCTGTTGGCGCGCTATGATCTGTCCCAGGACAGCGGTCTCGACCATGTGGTCTGCTCGGACTGGCCTTTCGACGTCGTCCGGCGGCTTTCGGGCGTGATCACCGCGCTTCATGCCAAGACCACCGAACTGGAAAAGTGCCTCGCAGTGTTGCAGCCGTGTTTTCATGCGCTGCCAGACAATACCGAGCTTCCGCGCGGCATCAGCCGCGAATATTGCGCGATCACCTTCAATGTCGGGCGCCTGCGTTTCTCCCTGATGCTCCTGGTCCCGGAAGACGTGATCCTGTCGCAGGAGAGCCTGCGTGACGTGACGTTGCTGGCGGGCTATCTGGCAAGCTTCACCACGGGCGCCGAAGTCCGCCATGACCGCGATTTCGAGCTTACGGAGCGCGAACTCGAGTGCCTGTTCTGGATTGCCGAAGGCAAGACGAGCGAAGAGATCGCGGTGATCCTCGGCATTTCGCGCAACACCATCAACAACTACATCACCAGCGTCATGCGCAAGACTGCGACCAGGACGCGGTCGGAAGCGATTGCCTACGCGGTGCGCAACAATCTTGTGTAAGGGACGGGCGCGATGACGCATTTTCTTGGCGGCGGGCGGATCGAGGACGAGCAGAAGCTCGCGAGGAACGGCAACCGCGCCGCGCGAGCGGCCACCTTGGTCACGCGCCTGCAAGCCATGCAGCGTCAGATCAACGCCAAGCACTTTGCAGTCCTGCGGCTCAACGGCAAGGGAACCGGCAGCGCCCGAAAGCTCACTTGCGTGCTCGACAACTGGGGCGTCGCTGCCGAAGCGAACGCCCATGATCTCGTCAATGCCTATGGCGAAGAACTCGTCGCTCATCTCGACCAGTCGCTGCTGCCGGTCCTTTGGGACGGCGCCGGCGAGCACCAGGCGGCAGAGCTTTCCGAGCTGGCGCCTTTCGCGCATCGCCTGAAGGGCCGCAAGCTTCCCTATTCCGGCATCGCCTTTCCCGTCAGGCTCGGCGCCCAGGGCAACGGCTATGTCGTCTTCGCAGGCAGCTATGTGGACGCCTCCACCGAGCAGGTGGTCGATCTGCACGGCCGCAGCTGCATGATCATGACCGATCTGCTGGCGGCCGACGAGAAGCGTGTCGCACCGGCGGAAACCTTGAGCGACCGCGAGATCGCCTGCCTGCAGATGGCGGGCGACGGTCACATCAGCGAAGAGATCGCCGAGCGCATGGGACTTTCGGTCCACACGGTCAACGCCTATCTGGGCGCGGCGACGACGAAGCTCGATTCGGTCAACCGCATCCAGGCGATCGCCAAGGCAATCCGCCTCGGCTACATCAGCTGAATCTGAACTAGACGGGTCGCTCCGGCCTTTTGAGCAGCGGCGCCGACGGAATTTAACCTGCCAGCGTCAATCGCACGTCCGCACGAGACCCGTCGGAGCGGTGCTTTCAGCTCGCCAGCGGCAACTCATAGGACTTGATGAATTTCGCCTCTGCCAGGCTCCGAGCCAGGAAGGCCGTGTTCTCGTCCGGGTCGGACGAGGGGTTCTGGAAATTGATGTGGCTGATCTCGATCCCGGCCGTCTCGTTGCCGAGCGACAGGCGGACATAGATGGTCACGCCGCGGGGTTTCAGTTCGAGGTCGAGCACGATTTCCGGCTCGCTGTCCCAATCCAGATTGTAGTTGCCGCCGAGGCCGAAATTGACCGTGCCGGGCAGAAAATAGAGCTCCGCTGCCGATTCGACGAGGTCAGCGAGGCTGGCATAGGACTCGAACCGCAATAGCGCGATGAAATCGGCGGCGTCGATGAGACGCAGTTCGGTCGCCACGGGGCGAATTGCTTCAGCTACGATCTGTTCCCGCTTTTCGGAGAATTCGCACTTTTTCATCGGAGTTATGTCATCCGTTTTGGTTGCGACGCATGCACCCGGTGAATGAGTTCGGCAACAGCCTTGTAAAACACCGGTGGAATCACACTATCGACCGAGACTTGTGCAAACATGGAGCGTGCAAGCGGCGGATCTTCGAAGACCGGAACACCGTTTTTCTCCGCAATCTCACGGATTTTGAGGGCAACCAGGTCCTGGCCCATTGCTACGACCACGGGGGCGTCGCTCTCCTCGCGGACATAACGCAAGGCGACGGCATAGTGGGTCGGGTTGGCGATGACGAGCGTGGCGCGCGGCACAGACGAGATCATGCGCTTGCGCGCCCGGTCGCGCTGCATCGAGCGCAGGCGCGATTTGACGATCGGGTCGCCCTGCGCCTGTTTCATTTCCTCCTTCACTTCCTGCTTGGTCATCATCAGTTCGGTGTACCAATGGTGCCGCGACCAGAAGAGGTCGGCGATCGCCAGCACAGCGGTCGACAGCAGAATGACGATCATTATCTCGTTGAGGTCGCTCGCCATCGTCGAGAACATCGTGACCGGATCAGAAAACATCAGGTCGAGCGTGGCGAAATAGTCGTTCCAGAGCACCAGAACGACGACGACTGACACGATGATGATCTTGAACAGCGACTTGCCGAATTCGACCAGGCCCTGGATGCCGAAGATCCGCTTGAGCCCCGCCATCGGCGAAACCCGATTGAGCTTTGGCTGGATGCGGTCGAGAACCGGCACGGGCAGGTTCTGGAAGATGGAGGCGCCGACGCCGAAGACGATGAGCAGGACGAAAGCCGGGACAACCAGGGCTGTCGATTTCCAGATAAGATGGGTGATCAGTGCCACAACGTCGGTGGCGTTTTCCAGCCGCCAGGCCTCCGGTTGCTCGAAGATATCCTTGAGCGCCTCGGTGAGGGTGGCGACGCCGTCGGTCAGGAAGAAGACGAAGAAAATGTAGATCGCGAGCGTCGATGCGAACATCGTGGCTTCACGAGAAAAGGGCACGTTACCCTTTTCGGCGGCGTCGGAGATCTTCTTCTCTGACGGGGCTTCTGTTTTGCTGTCTTTATCCTGATCGTCCGACATGAGACAGGACGGCTCCCGGTTCCTCTACAGCGACGCGCGTCCGGCGGACATACGCCCTGCATTGCGCCTCCTGTAGTGGACCGAGCGCGGGAACCAGGCAAGAGTTGAGCCCCGGCATTCGCCGGGGCTCAACAGAAATTACCCTTTGGGAAGCGGTAGCCCGGCCGCTTTGTGCGGCTCGTCAGACGGAGGCAGGCCTCAGGCCGCCTGCACGTCCTTTTCCTTTAGCTCGAGCTGTCCGTTCGCAGCCAACCTGATGGCTTCCTGCGTGATCGAGCGGCGTGCGATGGCGATATCGCGCGGGTTGATGCCGGCATCGCCCATGGCGAGATCGGACTCGATCATGCGGCGCTGGCGCGCGCCGATCGAGGCGAGTACCGATTCGCGCAGTTCCGACGTCGAGCCGCGCAGCGCCATCGTGATGATGTCGGTCGACACGTCGTTGAAGAGCTGAACGCGGCTGCGCTGCGGCATGTAGAGCACGTCGTCGAAGAGGAAGATCTTCGGGCGTACCTTGTTGGCGGAGGCGGTGCTGAGCGATTCGAGCGAGGCGAGCAGCGTATCGACCTGCGGCTTGTCGAGTTCGTTCATCACTTCGGCGATCTTGGCCGGGCCCGCCGAATTGCGTTCCGCTTCCATCTCGCCGATCATTTCCATGACGCGGTTTTCGATGATCGCAGCGGCCTTCGGGTTGACGTCCTTCATGTTGACGGCGCGTTTCAGGATGTCCGGGCGCTGTTCTTCCGACAGCTGCAGCAGCACCTTGGCGCCGAAGCTGGAAGGCATCATCGACAGCACGTAAGCGATTGTCTGCGCATGTTCCTTGGCAAGCTGGACGGAAACGGCAACCGGGTCGCACTCCTGCAGGCGATCCCAGATGTTGGCTTCGTAGGACTGGAAGGTGGCGCGTCGGCCGAGCAGGCCATCGACTTCGTCCGGCGTCAGGCCTTCTTCGAGAATGCTCTCGATCGCCTTGGCGTTGTCCATGAGGCCGGCACCCTCGGTGAAGAGGTCTTCGAACTCGTTGACGAGCGCTTCGAGCTCATGCGGCGGAATGGCGCGCAGCGACTGCGCCGAGGCGATGATCGACTGCAGCTCGCTCTGGGTGAAGAACTTCAACAGCTTGCTGGCGACGCCCTTGCCCATGGCAAGCAGAACGGCCGCTGCCTTGTCCGTCTGGCTGAGCGGCCTTGATAGCGCCTGAGCCTCGAAACTTTCGAAATCCATCATGGATTCATCCTTCGCCCAATCATTGGGCCCTACGACTTCTTATTGCCCTTGATCTCGATGAGTTTGACGCCGAAGCGGGTATCGTCGCCTTCGAGAACGGTAATTTCGCCACGGCCGATCACGCGACCGTTGACCATGATCTCCACCGGCTCGCCGATGCGGCGATCCAGCGCGATCGTTGCGCCTTCGCTGAGGTTCATGAGGCCCGAAACCTGCATCCGGCTCGAGCCGAGCACGATCTGGACGTCGATCGGAATGTCCATGATCAGGTCGAGATTGGCGTTCATGCCGCTGCCGGGCGGTGTATCGACGGCCACATCAGCGCTGTCGAAGGACGTCGCGGCAAAATCCGTGCCGCCGAAGTCGCTCGTCGCGGCCGCGCCGCCGAGGTCGGCGCCGAAGTCGCTGGAGCCGAAATCGCCGCCGAATGCGTCGAGGCCGCCAGCGGCCGGTGCGCCAAAATCACTGCCGAAATCGGTCGTGCCAAGCGTTTCGGCGCCAAATTCGGAGCCGAAAGCATCAGGCGTGTCGGAATCCTGCTTCAGGACACCGCGCAGGTCATTGATCGCCTGGTCGAGTTCCATGTCTCCGACAGCGACTTCGGCCTGTTCGTTGATGGGTGCTTTTTTGGGTGCCATGTGAGAACTATTCCAGTTGAAGCTTGCCTCAGGCATGCTGCGAGCGCGCGGCAGGCCGATTTAACTCATGATGTGGCGAAGGATGTCCTGTTCGGATCCGTGCGTATCCTTGACCCGAACCGTATATTTCGATCCGGCGCGCCCGAATTCGCAGACATAGAGGTCGCGGCCATTGGCATTGACGTCGACGCGAACGTCCTGGGCGTCGAGGAAGGGAATGACGTCGCCCGGTTGCAGGCGGCTGATCGTGTCGAGCGTCAGGCTTTCGAGCCGGATGCGCGCCTCGATCGTCACCGCCGAACGGCGAACCTGTTCTTCCAGCTGCTCCGTCCACTCGGCCTTCGCCTTGCGCTGCTGTCCGCTTCCCTTGGGGAAGACGATCGTTGTCTTCAGAAGTACGCTTTGCGGAACGATGATCGAGAAGGTGGAAAGCACGGGGCCGAAGCCGATCGTCATGTCGATGGCGCCGGCGTGAACGTCCTCGATCATCTGATCGGGCTTGGCGCGCGCCACGCTGTTGAGCGGGCGTTCGACGATCGGCTCGAAACCGCCGGGGGCATTGACGGCGGTCCTGAGCACGTCGGCGATCTTCTCGAACAGCGGCACGGCCACGTCGATCTCGATCTGGGAGAGCGCGCGCGGCTGCGGCTCTTCGATGCCGGCGGGCTCGGCGCCGAGCAGCGCCTCCACCAGAGCGATGATGATCGGGCTGTCGCAACCGATCTGAAAGTCCGTGCACCAGTTACGCAGCGAAACCTCGCTGATGAGCACGCCGGTGCCCATCGACGCGATCAATTCGCGGCGCATTCCGGTCCGATGGCCGGCATAGCCGATGGTGATGTCGAGACCCGTCTCCGCTCGGCAGATATCCGGCAGGAATTCGCCGAAGACCTGGCCGAGTTCGAGGGCCAGTCGGCCGATCACCCGGTCGTCGCCGAGCGCGCCGGTCATGCGCGCCAGAAGTTTACGGTCGAATGCGTGAACGTTGGAGGTCATCAGATCAAGCCGCCTTGCTTTCGCCGCCGCCACCGGGGTTCATCATTTCCTGCTCGACTGCGTCGATCGACGGACGCTCGTAGGCCGAGATGGTCTTGCGGCCATATTCGAGAGCAACCTGCGGAACCGAACCGTTCATGTAGGCAAGCAGCGTCTGCTTGACGATGATGTAGAGGCGGTTCTGCTTTTCGCGCACCGATTTGACGTTGGCGACCAGCGGCGCGACGATCGAATAGGAGAGAAACACGCCGAGCAGGGTGCCGACGAGGGCGGCCGCGATCTTGGCGCCCAGAACTTCCGGCGCCTCGCTGATAGCACCCATCGCCTTGATGACGCCGAGAACGGCTGCGACGATACCGATCGCCGGGAAGGCGTCGCCCATCGTGTTCAGCGCGTGATAGCACTTCATCTTGTCGTGGGTAATGGTCTGGATTTCCTCGTCCATCAGCGCTTCGATCTCGTGCGAACGGGCGTTGCCGATGATGATCAGGCGCACGTAATCGCAGATGAAAGCGGTCAGTTCCTTGTTCTTCAGAACCGTCGGGGCCGACTGGAAGATCGAAGATTCCTCGGGGTTGTCGATGTGGCTTTCGATCTCGTTGCGCGACTTTGTGCGCAGGTCGCGCATCAGCGAATAGAGAACGCCGAGCGTGTCGAGATATTCGCGCTCTTTCGGCACCTTGTGGCGAAAGGCTTCGCCGAGCGCCTTGCCGGTATCCTTCACCACCTTCATGGAGTTGGCCATGATGAAACCGCCGACGCCGGCGCCACCGATGATCAACAGTTCGAAGGGCTGGTTGAGGACTTCCATGTGGCCGCCCATCGCCAGATAGCCGCCGAGGATACAGCCGAACGTCACAAGAAGCCCGATGATGATATTCATTTTCGATACCTGCCGCGATCTTATTTTCCGCTAACGGGATACGGTTTCATCCTTGCGTGAGGCTGGCCGGTCCTGGCGACAAGGCCACCTGGCGGAACAGGTTCGCGCAAGGCTGTCCGGTCAGGATTTGTCAGGGCAGGCTCAGGGGCTGCCTGTCTCATTCCGGCAGGGGCGGAGCGATCGTGACCACGACCTATACGAGCTACAAGCTGATTACGGCCGACTTGACGAAGTCGCTGGCCCGCGTTGCCGAGCAGCCGGATGTGGCGCGTGAGACCGCGTACTATCTGTCGAAGATCGGCGACGTCAAAACGATCGACGACTTCTTTGCCGATACCCGCCTCTACAATTACGCGATGAAGGCGCATGGCCTGGAAGACATGGCCTATGCCAAGGCCTTCATGCGCAAGGTGCTGACCGAAGGCGTCGACAACGAAGATGCCTTTGCCAACAAGCTGACCGACAACCGCTACAAGCAGCTCGTCGAATCGCTGAATTTTGCCGCCCACGGCGCGGCCGCCACATCCTTCGACCGTGCGCAGAAGGGCGTCGCAGAAAAATACACGCGCCAGACCTTGGAACAGGACGCAGGCGAAGAGAATGCCGGCGTCAGGCTTGCCCTTTATTTTTCGCGCATGGCGCCGACGATCAACAGCGGCTACGCCATCATCGCCGATGAGGCGATTGCCCAGGTGGTGCGCACGGCGCTGCAGCTGCCCGACGAATTCGCAGCGACCAATGTCGATCGCCAGGCCGAGACCTATGAACAGGCGCTCGATTTCAAGGACTTCCAGGACCCGACCAAGGTAGCCGAGTTTCTCGACCGGTTCACCGCGCTCTGGGAAACCAAAAATTCAACGGACGGTTATGATCCGCTCGCGGTCTTCGGCTCATCGAGCGGCTACGGCATTTCTTCCGATCTTCTCCTGTCCATCAACAGCCTGAAACTCGGGGGAAACTGAGCGTGCAAACCGGTCTCTACGTCGCGATTTCGTCGCAGATGGCGCTTGAAAAGCGCCTCAATACGCTTGCCGACAACATCGCGAACGCCAACACCGTCGGCTTCCGCGGCACCGAGGTGAAGTTCAACGAGATGCTCGGCGACACGAAGCCGACCAAGGTTGCCTACGTCAACAAGGGCGAGGAGTTCCTGAACACCAGCAACGGTTCGCTGACGCGCACCGGCTCGGCGCTCGACTTCGCCGTCAAGGGCGATGCCTGGTTCCAGATCGAGACGCCCGCCGGCCCGGCGCTCACGCGCGACGGGCGGTTCACGCTGACGGATACCGGCGAACTCGTCACCATTCGCGGCTATCCGGTGCTCGACGCCGGCGGCGCGCCGATCCAGCTCAACGGCAACGGCGGCGACATCACCGTCGGCGCCGATGGTGCGCTTCACCAGAACGGTGTCGCCGTCGCCTCGCTCGGCCTTTACGAGGCCGATTTCAGCAAGGGTTTCATCCGTCTCGACAACAGCGCCGTTCAGCCGGCGGCACAGGTCGAGCCGGTCGTCGACCGCTTCGATGTCGGCGTCATGCAGGGCTTCCTCGAGGAGTCCAACGTCAATGCCATTCAGGAAATGTCGCAGCTGATCATGGTCACCCGCGCCTTCGACAACATCACCGCCCTGCTGCGCGACAGCGAAGGATCGCTCGAAGAAGCGGTCAAGACGCTTGGCGGCAGCCGCTAATCTGTGACGGACATCGGCATGCAAAGCGAAGGCCAGAAAACGAGCACGGGATCGACATCTCTGGCGGCACTTGCCGGCCTGGTCGAACGCTATGCCAAACCCGAATTCTCGATCGCGCCCGGCGGTCACGTCCAGACGATCTCGCCTGGCCACTATACGGTGACTGGCCTGTCGCGCCATGTCCGGCTCGGCGATTTCGTCGCCCACAAGAGCGTCACCGGAACCCATCTCGGCGAGGTCGTTCGGGTCGAGCCGGAGCGGGTGGTCGTCTGCCCGATCGAGCCCGGCGATCCGATCGGCATCCACGACACGGTCATTCGCAAGGGCGCCTTCCGTGTCGCGCCGACCGACCAATGGTGCGGCCGCGCGATCAATGCGCTCGGCGAGCCGATCGATGGTCTCGGACCTCTACAGCAGGGCGACGTGCGCCGCTCGATCACCAACACCGCGCCGCCGTCGATGACGCGCAAGCGAGTCGAGAAGGGCTTCCTGACCGGCGTGCGCGCGATCGACATTTTTTCGCCGCTCTGCCTTGGTCAGCGTCTCGGCATCTTTGCCGGTTCGGGCGTCGGCAAGTCGACGCTGCTCTCCATGCTGGCGCGCGCCGATGCCTTTGACAAGGTGGTGATCGCGCTGGTCGGCGAACGTGGCCGTGAAGTGCGCGAATTCATCGAGGATACGCTGGGCGACAATCTGGCGAAGTCCGTCGCGGTCGTCGCGACCAGCGACGAAAGCCCGATGCTGCGCAAGATGGCGCCGCTGACCGCCGTCACCATCGCCGAGCATTATCGCGACAACGGCGACAATGTTCTTCTGATCGTCGACAGCGTCACCCGCTTCGCCCACGCGATCCGCGAGGTCGCAACCGCGTCCGGCGAGCCGCCGATCGCGCGCGGCTATCCGGCCTCTGTCTTCACCGAACTGCCGCGCCTTCTGGAGCGCGCCGGCCCCGGCACCGAAGGCGCCGGCACGATCACGGCGATCATCTCCATCCTGGTCGACGGCGACAACCACAACGATCCGGTCGCCGACTCGACGCGCGGTATCCTCGATGGGCACATCGTGCTCGAACGCAGTCTTGCGGAGGAGGGGCGGTATCCGCCGATCAATCCGCTCGCCTCTATCTCGCGCCTGGCGCGCAAGGCCTGGACCCCCGACCAGGAGAAGCTGGTCTCACGCCTGAAGGCGCTGATCCACCGCTTCGAAGAGACCCGCGACCTTCGCCTGATCGGCGGCTATCGCCCGGGTGGCGATCCGGATCTCGACATGGCGATCAAGCAGGTGCCGGTCATCTACGAGGTACTGACGCAGACCGCCGGTGAGCGCCCGGCACAGGATGCCTTTTCCGATCTCGCCAACGCGCTGAAGGCGGCGGCGATGGGCAATCAGCCGGGTGCGAGAGCGAGGTGATGACCATGACCGATTATGACGCGGACGAGATGGTGCATCAGCGCAAGCGCAGCCGCATGCCGATGACCGACAAGTTCCTGGCCGCGACCGGCGTGGCGCTTGCCGCTTTCGCGACCTTCTTTCCCTGGTATGCCTTCTTCCACCAGGACAAGTTCACCATGCCGCCTTTGTGGCAGGGCTCGACCCGTGATCTGCCGGAACGCGCCGCGCGCAACGTCGTCTCGGTTTCTCCGCTCGCCATGCCCGACGCGGACGGCGACACCGTGGCCGCCATCGACCAGCTGACGACGGCGACCGTGCCGGGCATCGGCGCTGGTCCGGGACCGGAAGGTACGGCTGCCGAAGAGGGGCTGTCGCAGCCCTTTCCCGGCAAGTCCGGCTTCAAGCTGATGCATGTCGCCAACGGCCGGGCGCTGATCGAGGATGCCAGCGGCATGTATATCGTGCGCATCGGCTCGGTTCTGCCCGACAACACGCGTCTTGCCACGCTCGAGCAGCGGGATGGCCACTGGGTGATGATCACCTCGTCCGGCGAAATGTACCAGGCCAACTGACGTAGACCCGCATTCCTTGCCCGTGACCGCCGCGCCATCTCTGACGGATGACGCGGCTTTCCGTCTTTTGCAGGCAATCTCCGGCAGCAGAGGCCCCGATCCCTTGGGCATCGCTTTCCGACGAAAGTCCCACGCAAGATTACCGGCCTAGGTTCGCATCACCAAGCATGGAGCTTTTGATGCAACCGATTCAGCTTTTCGAACTCGCGTCCCGGCAGGCCCAGTGGCTGACCGTTCGCCAGAACGTGGTGGCCGGCAACATCGCCAATGCGAACACGCCGCACTACAAGGCCAAGGACGTCAAGCCGTTCGAAAGCGTGCTGCAGGACGCCGGCATCCAGATGGCGGCGACCAACAAGATGCACTTCACGGACGGCCTCGCAGCCTCTCAGGTGGCTGAAGTCGGCATGGTCGACGGTGTGCAGATCCAGCAATCCGGCAACAGCGTCGCGATCGAGCAGGAAATGATGAAGACCGGCGAAATCAAGCGCGACTACGAGCTCTCCGCCGGCCTTGTGAAGGCCTTTCACCGAATGATGCTAATGGCGGTACGGAAGTAAGAACCATGGATCCATTGACCTCGGCCCTCAAGGTATCGGCCTCCGGCCTGCAGGCGGAATCGACCCGCCTGCGCATCGTCTCCGAAAACATCGCCAATGCCCGCTCCACCGGCGATACGCCGGGCGCGGATCCCTATCGCCGCAAGACCATCAGCTTTGCTGCCGAAGTGGACCGCGCAAGCGGCGCCTCGCTGGTCGAAATCGAGCGGCAGGGCACGGACGATTCGGATTTCAACATCGAGTTCGATCCGGGCAATCCGGCCGCCAACGAAAAGGGCATGGTCAAGCTGCCGAACGTCAACATCCTGGTGGAGATGGCCGATATGCGCGAAGCCAACCGCGCCTATGAGGCGAACCTCCAGACCATCAAGCAGTCCCGCGACCTGATTTCCCAGACAATCGACCTGTTGAGAGCCTCGCAATAATGATCGATGCAGTTAAATCCCTCGGCGCCTTCTCGGTCACCAAAGAGACCGACGGCACCCGCTCCACGTCATCCTCGTCGTCGATCTTCGGCATGCCGGCCGCCACCCAGGGCGTGCCGCAGGGGCAGAGCTTCGCTTCGGTTCTCGGCGACATGGCGAGCGACGCCATCGGCGCCATGAAGAAGGCCGAAGGCATGTCACTCGACGGCATTCGCGGCCAGGCAAACACCCGTGAGGTCGTCGATGCGGTGATGAGCGCCGAACAGTCGCTGCAGACCGCGATCGCGATCCGCGACAAGGTGGTCACCGCCTACCTCGAAATCGCGCGCATGCAGATCTGAAGGAACGAGACATGAAGGCCCTTTCCATTGCCGCCACCGGCATGAACGCCCAGCAGCTGAACCTCGAAGTCATCGCGAACAACATCGCGAACATCAACACGACGGGTTACAAGCGCGCGCGCGCCGAGTTCTCCGATCTGCTTTATCAAACCGAACGCGCCCAGGGCGTGCCGAACCGCTCCAACCAGGCGATCGTTCCGGAAGGCGCGATCATCGGTCTCGGCGTGCAGACGGCGGCCGTACGCAACCTTCACATTCAGGGCAGCATGGTTTCGACCGGCAACGAGTACGACCTGGCGCTGATCGGTCGTGGCTGGTTCCAGGTCGAGACGCCCGATGGCGAGACGGTCTATACCCGTGCCGGCGCCTTCAACAAGAATGCGCAAGGCCAGCTCGTGACGATCGACGGCTACACCGTTGTTCCGGGCATCACCGTTCCGCAGGACGCGACCGACATCGTCTTCACGAGCTCCGGCCAGGTGATGGTGCGCATCGGCAACGACCCCGCCATGCAGGAAATCGGCCAGCTGACGATCGCCAACTTCGTCAACGAGGCGGGCCTCGAGCCGCAGGGCGAAAACCTCTTCAAGCAGACGCCGGCCTCCGGCGACGCGATCGTCGGTACGCCTGCCGATCCGGGCTTCGCGCAGATCAAGCAGAAGTATCTCGAAGCGTCCAACGTCGATCCGGTCAAGGAAATCACCGACCTGATCTCTGCGCAGCGCGCCTACGAGATGAACTCCAAGATCATTCAGGCCGCCGATGAAATGGCGGCCACGGTGAGCAAGAACCTCAGGTAACGAAAGAGGGGGCAAACATGACGTTTCGCCGATCCGCAGACATCAAGGCTTCGAAGGCCGGCCGCGCCAGCGCGCGGCGGCTGGCGGCTGGCGCGCTCTTCGCCGCCGCTTTCCTGTTGCCTTCGGCAGGTTATGCGGAACGGCTGACGGCGGTGATCCCCACGCAGACCATCTACCCGGGCGAAACCGTCGATGCGAGCCGCGTCGAAGTCGTCGACGTCACCAACCCTGATCTCGCCGACGGCTACATCAGAACCCTGGGCGAGATCGACGGCAAGGTCACCAAGCGCACGCTTCTTCCCGGCCGGGTGATCCTCGCGAGCGCGCTTCGCGAGCAATATGCCGTCGAGCGCGGTTCGACCGTGCGCCTCGTCTTTAGCAATGGCGGCCTGACCATCAGCGCTGCCGGATCGCCGCTCCAGGACGCCGCCGTCGGCGAACTGATCCGGGCGCGCAACATCGATACCGGCGTCATCGTTTCCGGAACGGTGATGGCCGACGGCACTGTCCATGTGGTGGCGAAATGAAAATGCTTGCATGCAAATGGTTCCTGTCGCTGGCTGTCGCGTTCTCCATGGCGCTGACGCCCGCCTTCGGCGCATCCAGGATCAAGGACGTCGCCTCGCTTCAGGCGGGCCGTGACAACCAGCTTATCGGATACGGCCTCGTCGTCGGCCTGCAGGGCACGGGCGACAGCCTGCGCTCGTCGCCGTTCACCGACCAGTCGATCCGCGCGATGCTGCAAAATCTCGGCATCTCCACCCAGGGCGGCGAGTCCCGGACGCGCAACGTCGCGGCCGTACTGGTGACGGCGAACCTGCCGCCTTTCGCCAGCCCCGGCAGCCGCGTCGACGTGACCGTCGGCTCGCTCGGCGACAGCACGTCGCTGCGCGGCGGCACGCTGGTCATGACCTCGCTTTCGGGTGCGGACGGCCAGATCTATGCGGTCGCGCAAGGCTCCGTCGTCGTCACCGGCTTCAACGCGCAGGGCGACGCCGCAACCCTCAACCAGGGTGTCACGACGTCCGGTCGCGTGCCGAACGGCGCCATCATCGAGCGCGAGCTGCCGTCGAAGTTCAAGGACGGCTTCAACCTCGTGCTGCAGCTGCGCAATCCTGATTTCTCGACCGCCGTCGGCATGGCCGCAGCGATCAACAAATACGCGGCCCAACAATATGGCGGTCGGATTGCGGAAGCGCGCGACAGCCAGGCCGTTCTCGTCGAAAAGCCGAAGATGGCGGACCTCGCGCGGCTGATGGCCGACATCGAAAACATCGTCATCGAGACCGACGTGCCTGCGCGCGTCGTCATCAACGAACGCACCGGCACGATCGTCATCGGCCAGGATGTCCGGGTCAACGAGGTGGCGGTCAGCTACGGAACATTGACCGTGGAAGTCAGCGAGACGCCGACAGTGGTGCAGCCGCTGCCCTTCTCGCGCGGGCAGACGGCGATGGAACCGAACACGACGATCAACGCGCAGTCCGACGGCGGCACGGTGGCGATCCTCAACGGTTCGAGCCTTCGCTCGCTCGTCGCCGGCCTCAACAACATCGGCGTCAAGCCGGACGGCATCATCGCCATCCTGCAGAGCATCAAGACGGCCGGTGCCCTCCAGGCGGAGCTCGTGCTGCAATGATCGCAAACGACAATCATTCTCTCGGCCGGACCCGCAGGCTGCTGCTCGCCGCGGCGGCTGTCGCGTCCATGCTTTCGATGCCGGGCGCATTCGCCCAGGACGTCACGGCGCCGCCCGCAAGCGACGCGACCCAGAACGAGATCCAGCAGTTCTGCACCAACATCGCCGACGCCGCTCGCGACCAGCGGTATGTGCTGCAGCGCAAGGATCTCGAAACGCTGCAGGCAAGCATCGACGAGCGCATCGCCACGCTCGAAAAGCGCCGCGAGGAATACGAAGACTGGCTGAACCGCCGCAACGATTTCCTGAAACAGGCGGAACTCAACCTCGTCGGCATCTACAAGACGATGAAGCCGGACGCAGCCGCCGGCAAGCTTGAGATGGTGAGGCCCGAGATTGCCGCCGCCATCGTCATGCAGCTGCCACCGCGCCAGTCATCGCTGATCCTGAGCGAAATGAGCGATGAGAAGGCGGCGATCCTTACCAACATCATCTCGAGCGCCAGCGACCCGAACACCTCGAAGGAACCATCATGAAAACGCGTCTAACGGCTATACTGACCGGGGCCGCCCTCCTTGCGGGATGTCAGAACCAAGCGCTCAACGAAATCGGCCGCGCGCCGTCGATGAGCCCGATCGGCAGCGGTCTGCAATATTCACAGACGCCGCAGCTCGCCATGTATCCGAAGCAGCCGCGCCAGATGGTGAATGGCTATTCGTTGTGGAACGACCAGCAGGCCGCGCTCTTCAAGGACGCGCGCGCGATCAATGTCGGCGATATCCTGACGGTCGACATCAAGATCAACGAAGGCGCAACCTTCGACAACAAGACGGACCGTAGCCGCAAGAACTCGAGTGGCTTCAACGTCGGCGCCAGCGGAAAGTCTCAGACGAGCGATTTCGGCTGGTCCGGCGACCTGAAATACGGCTCGAATACCAAGACCGAAGGTGACGGCACGACGGAGCGTTCGGAAAAGCTGCGGGTGCTCGTTGCCGCCGTTGTCACCGGCGTTCTCGAAAACGGCAACCTGTTGATCAGCGGTTCGCAGGAAGTGCGCGTCAACCACGAGCTGCGCATCCTGAACGTCGCCGGTATCGTCCGGCCGCGGGACGTCGATGCCGACAACGTCATCTCCTACGACCGCATCGCCGAGGCGCGCATCTCCTATGGCGGCCGTGGTCGCCTGACTGAAGTGCAGCAGCCGCCCTACGGCCAGCAGTTCATGGATCTATTTTCGCCGATCTGATCGGCAGGGAACGGCAAGATGGAAGAACTCGATTCCAACGCTCCGAAGCCGCCGTCGAAGGTGCTGACCATCGCGGCCATCGCCGTGCTGACGCTGCTTGCCGGCGGCGGCGGCTGGCTGGTCGGCGGCCTGCTCGCACCACCGCCTCCGAAGGAGCAGGTGGAAGCGACCAAGGAGCCGGCCGCCAATGCGACCGGCGAAGAAGGCCTGCCGAAGGTAGCGACCGAAGCGAACGGCGTCGTCCAGCTCGACCCGATCACCACCAACCTTGCCTATCCCTCTGAAAACTGGATCCGCCTGGAAGTGGCGCTGCAGTTCGACGGCGTGCCTGACCCCAAACTCGCCGAGCAGATCCACCAGGATATCGCCGCCTACCTGAAAACCGTTTCCCTGCAACAAATCCAGGGACCACGCGGCTTTCAATATCTCCGGGATGACATCCAGGAGCGGGTTGACCTGCGCTCCGATGGGCGCGTAACCAATGTGATGTTCAGAACCTTCGTCATCCAATGATTCGATAAATGGTCCGGCTAGTCGCCTTTATAGTTGCCATGATGGCGATGTCCGGTATTGCCGGCGCCCAGAGCTTCCCCTCTGATATCCTGAATACGCCTATCGATGGCTCTGCCGCCTCGTGGATCATCCGCACCTTCGGTCTTCTGACCGTGCTGTCGGTGGCCCCCGGCATCCTGATCATGGTCACCAGCTTTCCGCGCTTCGTGATCGCCTTTGCGATCCTGCGCACCGGCATGGGCCTGGCGACCACGCCATCCAACATGATCATGGTTTCGCTGGCGCTGTTCATGACCTTCTATGTCATGGGGCCGACCTTCGATCGCGCCTGGCGGGACGGCATCGACCCGCTGATGAAGAACCAGATCACCGAGGCGGAGGCGATCCCCCGGATCACCGAGCCTTTCCGCGACTTCATGCTCGCCAACACGCGCGACAAGGACCTGCAGCTCTTCATCGACATCGCCAAGGAAAAGGGCCAGACGGTCGTCGTCGACGACAAGGTCGATCTGCGCGCGGTCGTGCCGGCCTTCATGATCTCGGAAATTCGCCGCGGCTTCGAAATCGGCTTCCTGATCATGCTGCCGTTCCTGGTGATCGATCTGATCGTCGCTACCATCACCATGGCCATGGGTATGATGATGCTGCCGCCGACGGCAATCTCGCTTCCGTTCAAGATTCTCTTCTTCGTCTTGATTGACGGCTGGAACCTCCTCGTCGGCAGTCTGGTGCGCTCCTTCAGTTAGAGCTGTCGCACGGAGAGTGCGCGGCGCGCTGGCGACGGCGACAAATCAAAAGCTCAAAGAGAAGACGCGCATCCCGAAAACCGCGATGCGCTTGCCCTCGGCGCATGGCGCTCCGGATCATCCGCGCCATCGGGCTCTGCGATCCTCGAAACGGGACAACAAAAAAGGCAGCGCCGCGGCGCTGCCTTTTGTCTTTCAGGGATGATCGCCGTTCAGCGTTCGAACGACCCGATGCGCGGCGGCAATGCCGGAACGTCGATGTGATCAGGTGCCAGTCCGCGCTTGGCGCGGTCGGCCATCATTTCGTAGCCCGTTTCCAGGTGCTGGCAGAAACGCTCCGCATCGAATAGCGGCATCCGGAACCGGTTCTCGTCCAGCCTCTTTCGATAGTCGGCGATCTTGTCACGGTTGTTGTAGAGCGCGACAGCTTCCTTGACATAGTCCTCCGGCCCCGTGGCCACGAGTTCCGGCACGCCGATGGCGTTCAGCAGGCTCTCGCTCACGCGTGAAGCGAAGTTCGTGCCCTTGAAGGACAGCACCGGCAGGCCTGCCCAGAGCTGTTCGGATGTGGTCGTGTGGCCGTTATAGGGATAGGTGTCGAGGCCGAGATCGGCGAGCGGAACGCGGTCGACGTGGTTCTGGTAGGCGAACTTGCCGCAGATGACGATGCGCTTGGTATCGATGCCGGCGCTTTTGAACTTGGCCAGCAGATTTGTGCGTGCATCCGCCCTGTCGCACAGCACCCACAGCAGGCTTCCGGGCGTCTGGCGAAGGATGTCGATCCAGAGATTGACCGTCTGAAGCGAAATCTTGCGATTTGCGTTGAAGGAGGCAAATACGAATGCATCCTCGGGAAGGCCGACATCCTTGCGCGACATCGCCCGGGGCCGGGCGCGCTCGTAGGGATCGTTGGGCTGGTAGGTCTCCGGCAGGCGGCAGTATTTTTCATAATAATGCGCCTTACTGCTGTCCGGAAGCACACAAGGGTCGCCGATGATGTAGTCGAGATCGACGTTGACGGTGGTCCCAGGGAAGCCCAGCCAGCCCACCTGCACGGGAGCTGCGGCCCGGTTGAAGATGGAGACTCGGCTTTCGAGCGTATGCCCCTTCAGGTCGACGAGAATGTCGATATTTTCCTGGCGAATGACATGCGCAGCCTCGTCGTCGGAGAGGTCGCCGATCTCGACGATCCTGCCCCATCTTGCGCGTATGTCCTGGTCGCGCGCCGCAAGCGCGCTCTTGGTATGGCAGAAAAGGGTGACGTCGAAGCGCGTCTTGTCGTGCGCCATCAACACCGCCTTCAGCAGCTTCATCGTCGCATGGTCGTCCCAGAAGTCGGCGGAAACATAACCGATGCGAATGCGCTCGCCCCAGCGGTGCGGCGCGGCGCGGCGTACTTCCGTCAGGCTGCTCGGGAACGGGTTGAGCTGTGCGCCGGCGACCCGGTTGAAGCTTTCGTCGCCACACCAGGTCGCGTGATAGTAGGGCGCTTCAGCTGCAAGAATTTCGGTCTGCCCGGCTTTCAGTGCCCGTTGGATGTCGCGTTCGTGCTTCTCGACCTCGGCATAGTCGTTGGCCTCACGCGCATAGACGAGATGGGCCGACCGCAGCGTGGTGTTCTTCGGGTTGTTGCGGAAGAGATTGGCGAGCGCGTCACGATCTTGCAGGTCGTTGATCTCGGCGGTCAACAGCTTGAAGGCAAGCGCATTGTGCAGGCGGTTGGTGCTCAGGGTCAGCGGCGCCTTGAAAAGCCCCAGGATTTCCTTTTCGCCGCGCTTGAGGAAGATCGAGGCGATGATGAAGGCGATCTCGGCGTCCGTCTTGGCCTTCTCCAGAAGCGGCAGTCCGATGCTCAGTGCCTCGTCCTCCTGCCCGTTCGCGAAGTAGAGTTTCATGGCATCGGTGAGGTAATCTTCCGCCCGCGAGCCGCCGGCTTCACCGGCGAGCTGGTAGGCACGGGCCGCCTCAGCCTTGAAACCGAGTTTCACGAGGACCTTCGCCAGAAGCACATAGGTCTTGGTGTCGCGGTTGATCTCCATCAGCACATTCAGCTGGTTGAGCGCGTCCGTGTACTGCCCCTTCTGGTATTGCCGGGAGGCGGTCGAAAAGATGGCTTGGGCGTTCACTAAGAGCTCCGTCGAAGAGGCGCGGCGACCGGCGCCGGCTTGCTAGTCCTTGTTCGAAGCCGAGTTTACCCGGGGGAGCTTGCCTCAGGCAGGAGCGAACCACCGTCCGACACATCTTTGCTGGCGGCAGCGGGGCTGTGATCTCTGCATCCGTGGCAGCATTAAAGTCTTGTTAAGTATAAGTTATCTCGGCCCAAGCTGCCTTGGGCATTTAATCAATTCGCAAGCTTTGCACGCGATAGTCCCTCTCACATGACGGGTTTGGTTTCTTCCGAGATAGTTGGAACCGAGTGGCATGAAGCCGATCCGCCATCACCGGGAAGTCCGGTATGTCCCCTAAATCGTCTAAAGTAATCAAGGGACACTCTAATGACGAGCATCATCACCAATTCTTCCGCCATGGGCGCACTCGCCACCCTGCGTTCGATCAACTCCTCGATGGAAACCACCCAGGAGCGTATTTCGTCGGGTCTGCGCGTCGGCACCGCGGCTGACAACGCTGCTTACTGGTCGATCGCGACCACCATGCGTTCGGACAACAAGGCCCTCTCGGCTGTTCAGGACGCCCTCGGCCTCGGCGCTGCCAAGACCGACGTTGCTTCGTCGGCCATGGAAAACTCCAAGGACGTCGTCGACGAAATCAAGAAGAAGCTGGTAACCGCCAGCGAGCCGGGCGTTGACAAGAGCAAGATCCAGAAGGAAATCAAGGAGCTGCAGAACCAGCTTCTGAGCATTGCCAAGTCGGCCTCGTTCTCCGGCGAAAACTGGGTCTTCACCGACCCGAACAACGCTGCCGGCACGAAGTCGGTCGTTGGTTCGTTCAACCGCGACGCCAAGGGCAATGTCAGCCTGACGACGCTGCAGTACGACACCAACAAGAGCTCGCTGATCGAAATGAACGCTTCCGGCGCGTTCGTCACGACCGGCACGGGCCTGCTCTCCAGCAACATCTCCTACACCGACACGACCGGTGCGACCGTAGCGCTGACCTTCAGCGTCATGACGCTCGACATCACCAACATGACGGGCGGCGCTCTGTCGCAGGCTCTGTCGGGTGTTGACTCCATCCTGACCCAGATGACCGACGCTGCCGCCGACCTCGGTGCGCTCAACAGCCGTATCGATCTGCAGAAGGGCTTCGTCGAAAACCTCTCGGACTCGATCGAGAAGGGCGTTGGCCGTCTCGTCGACGCTGACATGAACGAGGAATCGACCCGCCTGAAGGCTCTGCAGACGCAGCAGCAGCTCGGCATCCAGGCACTGTCGATCGCCAACTCGAACTCGCAGAACATCCTGTCGCTGTTCCGTTAATCGACGGGTTGAAAGGGGGCGGGCCACGGTCCGCACCCGATGCAAGATACGAAACCGCGCTTCGCAAGAGGCGCGGTTTTTCTTTGTCGCCAATGCACTGATAAAACTTCGAAAAGTTTCTCTGGGTTTTAGGGTTCGTTAACCACGATGGTGTTTGTTGTAACCATCGAAACGACGGGTTGACCCGAACAGATTAAAGCGTCAGCAGGCATGAGGCTGACCGTCGTTTCCCGGTAATCCCGGAATGTCCCTTTCCATTTCATCTTTGCCAACAAGGGGCACTCAGCCAATGACGAGCATTCTGACCAACTCTTCCGCCATGGGCGCACTCGCCACCCTGCGTTCGATCAACTCCTCGATGGAAACCACCCAGGAGCGCATCTCCTCGGGTCTGCGCGTCGCCACCGCGGCTGACAACGCTGCTTACTGGTCGATCGCGACCACCATGCGTTCGGACAACAAGGCCCTCTCGGCCGTTCAGGACGCCCTCGGCCTCGGCGCTGCCAAGACCGACGTTGCTTCGTCGGCCATGGAAAACTCCAAGGACGTCGTCGACGAAATCAAGAAGAAGCTGGTAACCGCCAGCGAGCCGGGCGTTGACA